>OJDK01000005.1_pt1 | contig 231725 bp, 237 predicted proteins | sample 1592791 | NCBI WGS metagenome assembly OJDK01 (sample SAMN05416878, study PRJEB24817) | seawater metagenome | isolation source: Sea water | place: Canada:Atlantic | collected 2013-11
ACGCCCATCTTCTCCAAATAAACTGAAAAACAAAGACAGAGAAAAACAGGAAAGAAAGCGATGAAAAGAGAAAACTGAATGAGCCTGCCCCGGATAGACCGGAGGCCCCATCGCCAATCTATATTGCCTATTCGTGAAAGAGGTTTTAGCGCCCCCGCTCGCCAAGGCACCTTTCGGCGCGTGCTTAAGGGAAAGAAAATCAAGGCCGCACGGCAGGTTTAAGGTAATTTATGCCTTTTTTGTGAAAAGTAGCGGTGCAAAAACGCCACAGGCGAAGATATTTTCTTAAAATAAGTAAATTTTGCCCCTCTGACAGTTTGCCGTCCATTTTCCTATCATTTGCGCACAAAACCGGTGCGCGGCCTTTGATTCAATCCGTTTACAGAGCCGTTTTGTCGCCAAGCCGTTTTCAGGCTTCTAACCAAAGCTGTGTTTTTTTCACACGGTATCCAAGAAGGGGTGCCTTAATTTTCAGGTTTGATGAGGAGACCATAATGAAAAAATATATCTCAATCGCAGCGTTGTTAAGTGCAACAGCCCTCGCACCTGCCACCTTCGCGCAGGATAAAGTTCTTGGATACACAGTCGGTGTTGATGCCGTCACAGAATATGTTTTCCGAGGCGTGAGCTTGGGCGCCGAGTCCATTCAGCCCTATGCAGAAGTATCCTATGGTAATTTCACGGCCGGGACCTGGTTTTCCACGGGCGTTGGCTCTGACTCTGCTTTTCAGGGCGACGAAGTTGATTTTTACGCTGGATATAGTGTGCCACTCGAAGGCGACATCAGCCTAGATATTGGCGGGACATATTATTACTATCCGCAAGGCGGCGCACTTTTTCAGACGAAAAACGGAAATGCCGGGAGTTATGAAGTCTCGGCAAGTGTTGGCTTCGGAGCCGTTCCTTTGGCGCCTTCTGTCACCGCTTATTACGACTTCACTTTCGAAGCCTTTACCGTCGAAGGCTCTGTCGGCCATAGTTTCCCGATGTCCGAAGGGTTGAGTTTTGATCTTGGCGGGACTGTCGGTCTTGTCGAACCTGACGGCGGAAGCGGATATCAGTGGGCGCAGGCCTCGGCGGCTATTTCAAAAGCGGTCACGGATTCTGCCGCAATTTATATTGGCGGGAATTTTGTCATAAATTCAGACGACAACACGCTGGACTTCAAAGACGGCTATGATGATGACAGCATGTTCTTCTTTGGCACAGGTATTTCCAGCAGCTTCTAAAGAATTGTGTTTCCTGGGGAGGGACGCCCTGTCACTTATGGTGGCAGGGCTTTTTTATGCCTCAGCCTAATTTAAAGATCGGCCAATATTGAGGAATTTTTCCCGCCGTTGCTGCAGGCGTTCTTCGGGGGAAAGCTCCGACAATTCGTTCAGCCCCCGCATAATCGCGGCGCCAACCGCTTTAATGGCTGTTTCAGGCGTGCGGTGCGCGCCGCCCACCGGCTCTTTAATAATGGTGTCAATAATACCGAGACGCTTCAAATCTTGCGCCGTGACCTTCATGGCTTTCGCTGCGTCTTCAGCCTTTTTACCGTCGCGCCACAGAATAGAGGCACAGCCTTCCGGCGATATAACGGAGTAAATGGAATGCTCAAGCATCATCACCCGGTCTGCCGTGGCAATCGCAACCGCGCCGCCGGACCCGCCTTCGCCGGTAATGATTGACAGAAACGGCACACGCAGGGACAGGCCCCGGTCAATGGAGCGCGCAATGGCTTCAGCTTGGCCGCGCTCTTCCGCCCCCCGCCCCGGATAGGCTCCGGCTGTATCGACAAAGCTGACAACCGGGATCGAAAACCGCTCGGCCATATCCATCAGCCGCACGGCTTTGCGATAGCCTTCCGGATTGGCCATGCCGAAATTATGATGCAGTCGTGTCTCGGTATCATGGCCTTTTTCATGGCCCATCACGACAACGGATTGACCGCGGATTTTTCCTAGCCCGCCAAGTAGAGCATTGTCATCACCATATTTCCGATCCCCGGCCAAGGGGGTGTAATCCGAGATCAGAGCCTTGATATAGGCGCTGTAATGCGGCCGGTTTTCATGTCTTGCCACACGGGTTTTTTCCCACGCGCCAAGGTTCTTATATAGCTTTTTAAGCTGATCTTGAGACTTCGACCGCAACTCCTCTAGCCCAGGGGCGGCTTCGCCCTCGCTCACAATCAGGTCCGCGATTTTGGCCTCGATCTCGGCCAGAGGCCGTTCAAAGTCCAGATAAGGTTTCGCCATTTAAGGGCTCCAAAACGAAGTTTGAGCGGGCCGTATAAACGGTCTGCCGCATTTCACAAGCCGTCGCGGCGCTATGCGCTCTTCTTGAAAGACGGTTTAAAGGGGGCCGAGGAAGTCCATTGCGGCCAAACGTCCTGAATATTGCGTCAGCCCGGCCTGCTGAAGAACCTCAACAATATACGCCATATCCGAGGCGTTAAGCTCGGAGCTGTCAAGACGAGGCGCAATTCTCAGGATCAATTGCGCTGTGGTCCGCGCTTTAGCATTGGCGCTCAGAACGGCCCGGTCGCCAGCTGTCATGGCATCTCCGCCCTCGGTGAATTGTGTACCAGGAAGAGTTTCTGCCGCAGCGTCCGATAGCTGCGCGCCCAAAGCGAGTGCCAGCAGGGCATCTCGTTTGGCCCGGTCATTTTCCGGTGCTCTTAGGCGCTCATCAATATCGCTGCCCATCTGGCCCAGCAAGAATCCATTGCCGAGCGCGTCCGCCGCCAGAGCTATTCGGGACTTTTCCATCCCTCTAGGCAGCGCGTCATAGAGGCTTTGCAATTGGTCAACATCGCCGCGTTGCACTGCCGCCCTGGCAAATAATCCGAGGTCGGAGCTAGCCTGAATTTCGGCGGGCCAAGATTGAATTGAGCCTGACATGAGCGAGATGAAACGCTGCCGCGTCCGCGCATCAGGGGCGCGGCCTAGTAATGCGGCAAAAGACTTTGCCGCGCTTTCCGGGTTGCCGGTGGCTTTGGCGAGGAGGAAGAGCTGGGCGGTGCCCTGAGCAGAGGGGTCAGCCGCTGCGGAATTATAATCGAAGCTGGGACCTAGCACCGGGTTCTCCAGATCAAAAGCGAGGTCGGAGAAGACTTTTGAAATCTGGGCGTCGCTTAATTGATTGGAGAAAGCGTAAAGCGCGGCCAAGCGCAAATCAGGATCGGCTTGTGGATCAAGAGCCTGGCCGGGACGGGCGGCATCCAGTTTCACCGAAGCTTCGTCATAGAGCGCTTGCGTGATGGGGTCATTTACGTCTGCCGCCTTGGGCAGTTTCTTGCTAGCGCCGCTCATCACGCTGACCAGCGAATAATAGGCATCATTTTCATACCCATCGGATCGGAGCAGATCTGTCGTCAGCTCAGCGGCTGCAAATTCCTCGCGCCTTAAATGACACAGCGTCCTCAAGCGGGACCAGAAAAGACTGGCGCGGTTTTCGGTGATCGTGTCAGAGAGATTACAGGCGGTCGCCACATCTCCGCCGCGCAATGCGAGCTCTGCCTGAACCGTCGGCGCGCGCCCCGCTGCGCCGCTGCGACTGACAAGTGTGTTAAGCGTTTCTGTATCGGCAATCTGGCTTATGGCTTCGAGTTTGGCGGATTCATATAATCGCACCTCTTCTGCGGCGCCTTTCGGCGGAACGCCAGAGGAGAGAAAGACGGCCCGCAGCATATCCTGCACAAGAGGGTCTGTGCTGCTTAAGGGGGCTGTTTCAATCAGGCCTTGAGCGACGCCAGCAGAGGTTCCTTGCCAAAGGCTTGGCTCCAATCCACCGGATTGAACGTCCAATACGCCCGCATCAAACGCGACCGGGGCGTCCAATGTGCCTTGCTCGATCGATTGGGCATAGGCAGGCGCGCTTAAAATGACAGCGCCCAATGCGCCCGCGCCCAATGCGCCCGCGCCCAAGGCTCCGAACACAGTTCTGAGGAGAAGATGTCTCATAGTCGCAAATCCCATAGGTGAATTATTTTTCGTAGGTATCCGGCAAGTCTATCACCTGAACGTCTTGAGGCGCGTTGGACGGAGAGGCCTGAGCGAGAAGCCAGACAAAGCCGCCGATAAAGAGGATGAGAAGACATCCGATAGCAATGAGAGTTTTTTTCATGTTTACAGTCCGCAATTGGCATTAACGGTTGAGCATAACCTTATTTGTGACCATATTAAGCCTAAATTTTCAGAAAGACGCAGTGCGTGAGGCGCGCGTTTTATGGTCGGATAGACCATAACAAAAAGGGCAGTCATGCCAAGACAGGATAAAGTGGCGTTTAATACGCCCCATATTGCCCTCATCGGAATGATGGGGGTTGGGAAGACAACGATTGGCCGCCGCTTGGCAAAACGACTCGGGCGGGAATTTTATGATTCAGATGATGAAATAGAATCTGCTTCCGGTCGAACCGTCAGCGGTTATTTTCGAGATCACGGCGAAGAGGAATTTCGGGCAGGCGAAAAACGGGTCATTTCCAGGCTTTTGGGGTCCGAGATCGTGAAGCCTTCAATTGTCTTGGCCACAGGGGGCGGGGCCTTTACCCACGAGCCGACCCGCGATGTTTTATTGGCTCACTCTTTAACCATTTGGCTGCAAGGCGATATTGATGTCATTCTGGAGCGGGTCAGCCGAAATGATAAACGTCCGCTGCTGCAGGTCGAAAACCCCCGGGCGAAGCTGGAGGAGCTGTTCAAAGCGCGTTACCCAATTTATGGGCTGGCGCAAATTCATGTGCCGATTGCAAAAGGCCCGCATATTCGTACGGTAAACCGTGTCATCCGTGCTATAAACCGTTATCAGTCAAATTCCCGCTAATTTTCCAGATGCACACTTGATATTATGAGCCCTTCCGAATTGACCTCCCCCGTAATTGAGCCCCTTAGGGTAGACTTGGGGGAGAGAAGCTACCCTATTCACATCGGCTCGGGGCTCCTGTCTCAATTAGGGGGGCTAATAGAAGGATTAGCGCCGTCTAGGCGGCTTGTTATCGTCACGGACGAAACTGTTCACGGCCTTTACGGGGAGGCTTTGGCAGAAGCGCTTTCTAATTATACGGCTCACATAGTTGTCCGACCGGCGGGCGAAGCGCAGAAAAGTATGGAGGGGTTAGACTCTGTATTGGAGGCTATGTTCAAGGCCGGCATGGACCGATCTGATCTACTCCTCGCTTTTGGCGGCGGAGTAATAGGCGATTTGGCCGGGTTTGCGGCGAGTATTTACAAGCGCGGTATGCCTTTTGTACAAATTCCGACCACGCTTCTATCCCAAGTTGATAGCTCTGTGGGCGGGAAAACAGCTATTAATAATCGATACGGGAAAAACCTTATTGGTGCTTTTTATCAGCCAAGAGCCGTTATCGCCGACACAGATTTGCTTTCCACCCTGTCTGATCGTGAGTTGAAGGCGGGATATGCAGAGGTTTTGAAATATGGGCTTTTAGGCGACCGCGACTTTTTTGACTGGCTTGACGCCGAAGGCGGGGAGCGGGTTTTGCGTCTCGATCCAGAGGCGCTCTCCAAAGCTATATTTATTTCTTGTCAAACCAAAGCCCGCATTGTTGCGGCGGATGAAAGAGAATCAGGGCAGAGAGCCCTGCTTAATTTAGGGCATAGTTTTGCCCACGCGCTCGAATTGGATGCAGGCTATGACGGCGACCTCCTTCACGGAGAAGCTGTCAGCGCCGGAATGGATATGGCATTCGCATTCTCGGTTCAGGCAGGATATTGCCGGTCTGAAGACGCGGCAAAACTGTCCAAACATTTGGAAAAGCTTGACATGCCGCGCCTTTCAACATTAGGGGGGCGGCTTTCTGACCCGGCTAAACTCACACGGTTTATGGGGCAAGATAAGAAGAATGAAGCCGGAAAAATCACCCTTATCCTTGCCCGCGCTATTGGTGAGGCTTTTGTACAAAAGGCCGTACCGGATGAGAATGTTGAGACTTTCTTGACGGCATTGTCTGAAAATGGGCTTTCTGAAAATGGATCAACCTAAATGAGTGCGAGTGCTTTATTGGAGCCGAGTAATCTTATCCTCATAGGGATCATATTACTCTTATTGGTTTGTTCCGCCTTTTTCTCCAGTTCGGAAACGTCTCTAACGGCGGCGTCTCGCGTGCGAATGCATGCGGCGGAAAAAGAAGGTGATCGCCGCGCAACTTTGGTGACGCGACTTTTGAATATGCGCGAACGCTTGCTCGGCGGAATCTTGCTGGGCAACAACCTCGTCAATATCCTTGCCTCTGTTCTGACAACCGCCCTGTTTACGCGACTCTTTGGCGATGGCGGTTTAGCTTTGGTCGCCGCAACGGTTGCGATGACAGTTCTAATCCTGATTTTCGCAGAGGTTTTGCCCAAGACATATGCTATCTCTCAGCCCGATAAGTTAGCGCTGGTTGTCGCGCGACCCATCACATGGATAATCAAAATTTTCGCGCCGATTGTCTCTATCGTGCAAGTTATTGTAAATTTCGTCTTGCGCATTTTTGGGGTCGATACGGATGCGTCGGCTTGGACAGCTGCGGACGAGATTAAAGGCGCTGTTGATCTTCATCTCCAAGAAGGCGGTGTTGCGAAGCGTGCGCGCGACCAAATTTACGGCGTGTTAGAAATTGGCGAGCTTTCCATAGAAGACGTTATGATCCATCGGCGCAATATCTCCATGGTAGATATAAACCTATCGCCTGAATTGATTATCAAAGAAGTGCTGGCGAGCGGGCATTCCCGTATCCCGCTTTATAATGGCGACCCCGATGACGTTATCGGAATTCTTCATGCCAAAGACCTGCTTAAATCTCTCGCACGGCTGGATGGCGATCTGAATTCTTTAAATATGAAAAAGATATCCCGGGAAGCCTGGTTCGTTCCGGAAACGACATCGGTCGTCAAACAGCTTAGGGCGTTTCAGTCTAAGCGCGAGCATTTCGCTTTGGTCGTAGACGAATATGGCGCCTTGATGGGGGTCATTACGCTAGAGGATATTCTCGAAGAAATCGTCGGAGATATTCAGGACGAATATGACGAAGAAATCAAAGGGGTAGAGCGCAAAAAAGACGGGTCTGTCACGGTGCGCGGCGATGTCGCCATTCGGGATCTTAACCGGGCGATGGACTGGAAACTCCCAGATGATGAAGCCGTTACAATTGCGGGATTAGTCATTCACGAAAGCCAGACCATCCCGACCATGGGGCAGGCTTTTGCCTATCATGGCTATCGATTTGAAGTAATGGAGCGTCAGCGCAATCAAATCCAGACTCTTCGAGTCAGCAAGACATATGAGCCGGATCAAAGAGGCGGCAACTCAAATTAAAAAAGGCCCTTTCGGGCCTTTGAAATTATTTAAAGGTCGATAGTTATTTATTCCGTTGCGGGCATTAACTTCATCAGACGGCCGCCTTCTTCATCTTCCAAGACGTAAATTGCGCCATCCTGTCCAGATTCAACTTCGCGGATGCGTTTGCCCCACTCATATCGTCCCGCTTCTGAGGGTCCGTCTTCGGCATCCATATCTACACGGATGAGCGCTTGAGAGCTCAATCCGCCAATGAAACCGTCACCTTTCCAATCGGCAAAGACATCGCCCTTGTAGATTGAGAACCCGGCGGGGCTAATCGCAGGCACCCAGAAAACGGCCGGGGCTTCGAAAATCGGCATGGTTTCGTGGTCGGGAATTTCAACGCCGCTATAATGATCGCCATTGGAGACCATAGGGTAGCCGTAATTCTCTGAGCGAACAATTTTATTTAATTCATCGCCGTGTTTTGGGCCCATTTCATGTACCCAAAGCTGGCCTTCCGAATCGAAATCCAGACCAAGCGGATTTCGATGTCCCAGCGTCCAGATTTGGGAAGCTATACCGCCATTTTCGACGAAGGGATTGTCTTCGGGAATAGAGCCATCGCGATTTAGGCGGATAACTTTCCCCAAATTCGTGTTCATATTCTGAGCGGGCGTAAATTTCTGCCGTTCACCGGAACTGATAAACAGGAAGTTATCCGGAGATACACCAATACGGTGTCCGTAATGACCATTCCCTTGAACTTTGGGGGATTGCGTCCAAACGCGTTTCATATTGGAAAGTGAACCTCCATTTGAAGAAATGGCCAATGTTGCACTTTGAACGACGGCTCCAGACAGGCTGTCGTCCTTTGCGTCCCGTTCAACATAAGAGATGTAAACTTCGCCAGTCTGGTCGAAATCGGACGGGACATAGATGTCGCCTAGGCCGCCTTGACCTCTCTCAATGATGTCTGGTCCGCCTGTTATCTCGCCCAGTTTTTTGCCTTCGGCGTTTAAGAGCCAGATCGTTCCTTCTTTTTCTGTGACCAAAGCCTTTCCGTCCGGCAGGAATGCCATCGCCCAAGGTTTGTTAAAAGTTTCAAGATGGGTCGCCGTCAGTTTTACATCGTCTGTCCCGGTAATCGTTTCTGAATCACCAATATCGGCAAAAGCGGTGGTTGAGGTTGCCATAAGGGCGGCAGAGAGCAAAAGAGCGCGAAATGTCATAAATTACCTTTTAAAAATAAATGTAGATTTTTAGGTCTAGCTATATTTACGCGCGAAAAGCTTAAAGGGTTGCTCTTTTTAAATTAAATTAACCTGCGACATAGCCGCTTTGCTTTCAATTCGCAGCTATGTCGAAACTAATGGCATGGATTTGTTCAAGAGTATCCCCAAGCGTTTCAATGACGGCGCGATGTCGGCTCAACCTGTTCATACCAGCAAAGGCTTCGCTCTTGATTTTGACGTGGAAGTGGCTTTCAGCTGATCCGCCTGCCTCTTGATGCGCCGCTGCACCAGCGTGACCGGCGTGTTTTGAAGACTCATCTATGACTTCCAACTGCGTCGGAGTGTATTTTTGTGTGAGTTTTTCCTTGATTGCCGTCGCGATAATGCCCATTTTGCGCAGTCCTTAAATTACCTGAATACGTAGTAGATATATGCCCGATAACTCCGAATACAAACCCAAAGGCATCGATATTCGTGTCGCCCGCACGAAGAAGAAGCCAAAACCGGACCAACAAGAGTGTGATTGGGCGGGATGCGTCTCCAAAGGCGGATGCAAAGCGCCGAAGAGTCCGGACCGCCTTCGCGACTATTTTAATTTCTGTCAAAAACACGCCCGCGAATACAATAAAAACTGGAACTTCTTTTCCGGCATGACCGATTCAGACATTGCAGAGTGGCAAGTCGGGGCCCGGCATGGGCATAGGCCGACATGGGACGTTCAGAAAAATACAGGCGAGCGGGCGTCAGCCCAAAAGAAACGCAAGGCGGGATCTACCTCAACAACTTCGGAGGGCTATTCCATATTCGGCGCGGGCGGCATTCCTGACCAAACCGAAGCGCCGCGTCGCCGCTTGTCTAAAATGCAGCTCAAAGCGCTAAATGATTTGGGAATGGATGAGAGCGCGACCAAAGAAGATGTTCGTAAGCGTTACACCCAGCTCGTTAAACAGCTTCATCCGGATGCCAACCAAGGCGCCCGAAACACGGAAGAGAGTTTTTCGCGTGTTGTCAAAGCGTATAAAGTGCTCAAGACGACAGATTTGGGGTAGGTTTTATATTACCTTCTCCTCGGGCCGAGGGGCCCGCAGAGCGGATGAGGGGAGATGGAAACAATAAGTTTTGCCCGCATTTAAGATGTAAGAAACTTCTGCTGAATAGTTGTTTTGGCATGAAGTTAGATCAAGGCGTTTCAGGAAACTGGGGTTTAGATATCAGGTTCCACTTGAAAAATATTTGGCAAACTTTCTCTGTGAGTCGGAAAGGCTGGTTATAGAGATTGAAAATCCGGCTCATGAGAACGAAGTAGAGTATGATATTAAAAGGACAAACACCTTTAATGACGCCGGATATCGCGTTATCCGTTTCACTAACGGAGATGTTTTTGACGATATGGAGACCGTTTTGGACCAATTATTACACTTCATAAGACAAGAATAATTTCCCTTCATCCGGCCTTCGGCCACCTTCTCCCCGAGGAAAAGGAAGTATAAAAGATTTAAAGATGACTGATACAGACGATAAGTTCCCGATTTTTCAGCCTGACACCACCGTTTCAGCGCGCGAAGTTTTCGATGTCGGTTTTGACATGGAAGTTCCCGCTTTTTCGAAACCGTCTGAATATGTCCCGGCGGTGGATGACGCCTATAGATTTGATGATCGGACAACGCAGGCCATTTTAGCCGGATTTGCGCATGACCGTCGGGTCATGATCCAAGGGTATCACGGTACAGGCAAATCAACGCATATAGAACAAGTCGCGGCGCGCCTGAACTGGCCGATGGTTCGGATTAATCTCGATTCGCATGTCTCGCGGATCGACCTGATCGGCAAAGATGCCATTGTCCTTAAAGACGGCAAGCAGATTACGGAGTTCCGCGAAGGACTTCTGCCTTGGGCCCTGCAAAACCCCGTCGCGCTTGTATTCGATGAATATGATGCCGGCCGCCCGGATGTGATGTTTGTGATTCAGCGTGTTCTTGAGGCTCAAGGCCGCCTCACATTGCTTGATCAGAACCGGGTCATCACACCGCATAATGCATTCCGGATTTTCTCCACAACCAACACAGTCGGACTTGGCGATACGTCAGGCCTTTATCACGGGACCCAACAAATCAACCAAGGCCAGATGGACCGCTGGTCGATTGTTTGCCAACTTAACTATCTTGAGCATGATGAGGAGGAAGCGATTGTTCTGGCCAAATCTCCGACCTACGACACTGCCGAAGGCCGCGACCTGATTGCCTCTATGGTGCGTGTGGCCGATATGACGCGAAACAGTTTTATTGCCGGAGATATTTCCACGGTTATGTCTCCTCGGACTGTGATGAATTGGGCAGAAAATGCCCGTATCTTTGATGGCGATATTGCGCAGGCTTTCCGCCTCACATTTTTAAATAAATGCGACGAACTTGAACGCCCTATCATCTCCGAATTTTATCAACGGGCGTTTGGGAAAGACCTTCCTGAAAGCGCCGCGACAGTGATGGTGGCATAGTAACCGTTCCGGCGGGCGGGAAAGGGTGATTTATAATGATTTTCGCCGTGCTTTTGTTTTTTGTATTTGTGGCGTGGGTCATTTACCGTGCGAATACGAGACGCGGTAAAAATTTTGTTCAGTCTTTTTATTATTTGTCCTGCCTCGAAAAGGGAAAGACCGCGGAAGAAGCAAATCGGCTCGCTCATAATGTTCTAGTTTCTGGGAGTGATCCCAAGAGAGACAAACATCTGACCCGATTGGCGTCAGATTATTCGCAGGAAAAATTTAACGGTAAGCAGCTTCCGGTCATACAGAAGGCAGCTTCAAAAGGATTTATCATTTAACTTAGGACCCATAGGCCCCAAACACCGAACATGACCTCCTCCCCCCTCGATAACTTTAAACGTTCGCTTGCCGCCGCAACGAAAGCCCTTTCCGGAGAGCCGGAATTAGAGGTGTCCTATGGCGGAGATGTGGCGGGGATTGTGCGTGATCAGGTCATGCTTCCGAGCTTGCCGCCCAAGCCTAAGCCGTTTGCCGTAGCTAAAGCACGCGGCGAAGCTGACGGTTTGGCGTTGCGGATGGCTCTTCATGACAAAGATACAAACCGGAAAAATCAGCCCGAGAGCGGGCCGGCTCGTATGGTGTTTGAAGCCATGGAGCAGGCACGAATTGAAGCTGTCGGAACGCGGCACCTCTCCGGTTTGGGCGATAATCTTCAGGCCGCTTTGTCTGACCGGGCCAAGCGCAAGGGTTTTGATAAAATCGACATTGCAAAAGACGACACAAGTTTCGCCGAAGCTGTGGGTCTCTATGCGCGCGAAGTTCTGACAGGTCGAAAACTGCCAAAATCAACTGACGGTATTATGAAGGCATGGCGTGAAGAAATCGAACTGACCGCCGGAGATTATATGGAAAAACTACGCGGCTTGATGGGGGACCAAGAAGCGTATGGCAAATCGGTGAATGATTTAATCGCGGACTTTAAATTAAATGACGATCGCGCCAATCCGGATGAAGACGAAGACGACCAAGAAGAAAATTCGGAGAATGAGGAGGATACCCCGGATCAAACTGAGGACAGTCCGTCTGAGGATGAACCAGGACAAACAGAAGTATCCGACGCGGATGCTTTGGAAGACGAGTCGTCCGAAGCGCAGGATATGGTGGACGCCGAGAATATTGACGGCGAACCTGACGACGCTGAACAAAACTCGGAAAACGCTCCGCAGCGTCCGAATATGTCCAATGCGACGCCTCCTTACACAGTATATTCCACGAGCCATGACGAGACGATCAAAGCCGAAGACCTTTGCCCGCCGGAAGAATTGGAACGACTTCGCGGTTATCTTGACGGCCACATGCAAGGGCTTTCCGGTGCAATTTCGCGGCTTGCCAACCGCTTGCAACGCCGCCTGCTGGCGCAGCAGCAGCGCTCTTGGACCTTTGACCTCGAAGAAGGCGTCTTGGATACCGCGCGGCTGACGCGGGTCATTATTGACCCGATGAGTGCGCTCACTTTTAAAGAAGAAAAAGAGACGGACTTTCGCGATACGGTCGTGACGATCCTCATTGATAATTCCGGATCTATGCGTGGACGGCCGATTATGGTCGCCGCCGTTACTGCCGATATTATGGCGCGCACTCTGGAACGCTGCGGTGTAAAGGCTGAAATCCTCGGCTTCACGACACGGGCCTGGAAGGGGGGTAAGTCATTTCAGGACTGGTTAGCGAACGGCAAACCGGAAAAGCCTGGTCGGCTGAACGATCTCCGTCATATTGTTTATAAAAGCGCCGATATGCCGTGGCGGCGGGCTAAGAGAAATCTGGGTCTTATGATGCGCGAAGGCCTGCTCAAGGAAAACATTGACGGTGAAGCGCTTGAATGGGCCTATAAACGCCTTATGGCGCGGCCAGAACAACGCCGCATCATGATGGTCATTTCAGACGGCGCGCCGGTCGATGATGCGACGCAGAGTCAGAATAAATCCGGCCTTCTGGAAAACCATCTGCGTATGATGATTGATATGATTGAGAACCGCTCCGAGGTTGAGCTTGTCGCTATCGGTATCGGTCATGACGTCACGCGGTGGTATAAACGCGCTGTGACGATTATGGATGTTGAACAATTGGGCGGCGCCATGACCGAAAAGCTCGCGGAATTATTTGATAATTAATCGGAACTAATTTTCCACTTATTCGGATAATAAAGATAATGGCCCATCCCCTCTCTTGGTGCGAGAAACGTCATGGCCGGACACAAAAACTTTAAGTTTCGTTATGGGCTTGAGTGTAGAGCATACCCCCTCCGGTGAGAGAGGGTGATTTAGTAGCTAGCGAATTAAGAGGCGAGGTTTAGCGCGGCGGCATCCGGGCGCCGGCGTCCGTGCGGATATATTCGGCGTTGATATAGCCGTGCTCACACATAAACTCAACAACTTGAGCATATTCTTTAGGTTGGCCAAAGCGAACGGGGAATTGAAGATGAGCTTTCAAATTCTCTTTGATTTCCGGCTTCATTTGCTCATATATCGGCGTCTCATAAAAACCGGGTAAAATCGTATTTACCCGAATGCCTTCGCGGGCCAGATCTCTTGCCATAGGTAAGGCCATAGCGAGAATACCGCCTTTGGAACTTGAATAGGCCACCTGTCCGATTTGGCCGTCTTGGGCTGCAACCGACGCTGTATTGATTACGAGCCCGCGTTCCCCATCCGGTTCCGTCGGGTCAAGCGTCATCATGCCCGCTGCGGATTTGGACGCGCAGAGAAAACTTCCGATCAAGTTGATATTAATGATGCGGATATAGGCTTCCACGTCATGCGGGATGATTTCGCCTGTGTCGCGTTTGCGGGCCACAGTCTTAATGCCGCCGCCAATTCCAGCACAATTGACCATAATGCGTTCTTGGTCATTCACCTCGCGAACGGCTTTGAAACCGGCGTCAACGCTGGCATTATCTGCGACATTCACCTTGGCGAACGTACCACCAATCTCTTTGGCAACCCTTTGGCCATCCTCTTCATTCATGTCAAAAATGCCGACTTTAACGCCTTTAGCCGCCAAGCCCCGTGCTGTAGCTTCGCCTAAACCGGACGCGCCGCCTGTAACAACGGCTGATATTTCGGAGGAGAGTTTCATAAAATTATCCTGTGATATAATTAGTCTGATGCGACCCTCATAAAGAAGAGTGTCGCTTATCTTGAGTTAAGTTAAATAATGGGGCCTTCATATTTTATACGCCACCAGAATGAAAGACTCTAATGTAGGGTAGACCTACAGAGGATAAGTGAGCAATTATTTACCCATTTTTTGATACATTGACACAAGTGAAGTTGATGATTATCAGGAAGTAAGTGATTACTCACTAGACTTATATATTTGCCACATGGCCATAATTTTTGGCGCAAATTTGGTCTAAAGACGAAGGAAAAGGCCAAGCGCCCAATGCGGTGAGGGCTCATTTTTGTGAACTTTATGAAGAGGTATCCCCCTATCATTGCTGGTGCTGAAAGCGGGAAGGGCCGAATTGAACGGGCGGCCCTGTTTTTGTTTTCCGAATCCACCATAGAAGGGGTTTCGACAAAACGTATAGCCGAGGAGGCCGGAGTCTCGGAAGGCCTTCTTTATCGCCATTTTCAAAATAAAGAGGATTTGGCGCGGGCTTTGATGCAGACGATTCACAACCGGCTCACACAGATGATAGTCGATATTGACAGTTCTGACCTGCCAATCGAAGACAAGGTTCGGTGTATCGTTTTAGATTACTGCTATGTCGCCGATGCGGATTGGCCTCTCTTTCGTTATCATATCCTGCACCTCCATCGTTTTTCTGGCCTAACAGCTCAATCTGAAAATAGCCCCCATGGGGCCGCCGCAGCTCTTTTGGAAAGAGCAATGAAACGCGGGGACTTGCCGAGTGAGAATGCAAACCTTCTGGCGGCGATGGCGTTGGGAGTTGTCTTACAAGCGGCTCAGACAAAAATACTGGGAGCTATATCCGGCCCCCTCCTCCCCCACGCCGGACGGCTTACAAGCGGCGTTTTCTCGATATTAGGATTAGAGGGTTAACTCATGCGATCTTTGATTTTCAATATTTTCTTTTACGCGGCGACAGGTCTTTATGCCGTGGTTTGTGTTTTGTTCTCTTTACTGCCGGGCCGTAAAATGATGATGATGGCGCTCCAACGCTATACCCGGGTTATTCGATGGGGCATGAGAGTCATCGCCGGGATTAATGTCAGCGTCGAAGGCCGCAGCCGGGTGCCGGAAGGTGTTTGTATTTTGGCGTCCAAACACCTTAGCTTTGGAGACGGGCATGTGATTTTTTCTGTCGTCAATGATTTGTCTTTCGTAACCGGAAACCAGCTTTTAAAAATTCCGCTTTTAAAACGCATTTTGCGTAAAATGAATGCCATTATCATTGATAGTTGCGGCGGATCCGACGCCCGTCAGGAAATGGATGATCAGGCTGACCTAATCCGAGATCAAGGTCGCCGAATTCTAATCTTTCCAGAAGGCCATCTGAGCCAAATAGGGACATATCATCGCTACCGAAAAGGCGTCTGGCACCTCTATGACGATTTTAAATGCCCTGTTGTACCGATTGCGAGCAATCTTGGCCAACGCTGGAACCAAACAGACTGGCAAAAACACCCTGGCTCTGCCACTGTAGAGTTTCTAGAGCCGATTGCCCCCGGCCTAGAAAAGGACGCGTTCATGGAACTTTTGCAGGACCGGATAGAGACCCGCTCTATAGAATTACTAGATTATAAAAATATGGGCGCATTAAACCCAGCTGATGTCGGGCAACAGCGGGAAAACCCGGCCGCCATGGCCAGCCGGAAAAAACGCGAAGCGGAAGAGAAAACGGCATGAAAGACATCACGACCGAACCAGTGCAAGCGGTGAAAGAAACCAAGTTCGGATTTATCATAACGCGCCGTTTCTCGCCGCTCTTTGTCCTCTTACAAACGGCAACTTTTAATGACAACGCTTTGAAAAACGCTCTTATAGCGCTCATTACATTCGGCGGTATTGCCTTTCTGTCTGATCTGCCCTCCGCCATACGCGTCCCCGTTGCAGGTCTTATCTTTACCGGTCCTTTTTTAATTATTTGTGCGATCGCGGGACAAATAGCAGACAAGGTTGATCGCGGTCTCTTACTACGTTGGGTGAAACGGGCAGAAATAATTATTATGTTGATTGCGGCCTTGGGGTTCTGGCTCGTGGATATACGCTTCCTCGCGCTTGCATTGGGTTTAATGGGTGCGCAGTCAGGCTTTTTCTCCCCGACAAAAAATGCCGTGCTCCCGCAATGGCTGACTTCAAAAGAACTCATTCGCGGGAACGCTTTACTAAATGGCTTCGTGTTTGTCGTCGTTCTGATCGGGCAAATTGGCGGAACATTTTTGGTTTTAAACGGCACTATGGACGCAATTGATGTTTCCGGTACAAAACTGGCAAGCGTGTTTCTTCTCGGAATCGCTGTCATTGGATGGATAGCATCTGAGTTATGTCCAAAAGCCCCAGCTCCCCAACCGGACCTAAAAATAAACTTTGAACCCCTAACAGCGACTTTTTCTGCAATTGGTAAAGCCTTTCAGGCCCCTGCGGTTTTACGCCCCATGCTGGGTATTGCCTGGTTTTATGGCTTATCAACCGTCTTTGTGACGACGTTTCCAGATTATGTCGCCAGCGTTATGAATTTTAATGCGAGCGTTCTGATTATGATGCTCGTCCTCTCTACACTTTCTATCATGGTCGGATCAATTTTTGTGATGTTGTTCGGGACTTGGTCGGTCTGGGGGCCGGAAGCGGTCAGGCTATCGGCTTTGGGAATAATAGGGGTCGTCATTTTCATTGGAGCTATAGTGGTTCTGCCTAGCCCTACCTTTAGCGGAGGCGGATTAGGGTCCGCAGAAGAATTTCTGGCAGATTCCTACACGCCGCTATTTTTGGGCTCTCTAGTCCTCTCTTCCATTTTCAGCGGAATTTTTGTCGTACCGCTCCAAGCCATGGCGCAGAGACGGGCAGACCCGGACAACCGGGCGAGACTCATGAGCGCAGGGGCCGTACTTCTCAATTTATTCGTAAATTTATCCACCTTTGGTTTGATAGGATTGGCGCTTTTAAGGCTGCCGCCCAAATCTCCCTTTATTATGGTGGTTGTTGGCAGCACTATTGTCGCCGCCTATGCTATCTATCGCAGTCTGAAGCCGATAGAGCATCCAACCTATGACAGTTAAATTTGACTGATATTAACGCGGTTTTAACGCTAAATCTGCGCTAATAGGGCCGCAATACAATCAACAGGTATCCGTTATGAAACGCGTTCTCGTCGCCCTTATCCTGACTATCACTTCTGCCCTTCCGGCTTTTGCCGCGGACCAAGAGTTGCAAGGCACTTATTCTGACTGGACGGTTTACACCCGGGCAGAAGCCGGAGATCTTACTTGTTTTGCATTGGCTAAACCAGAAGTCAGCGCGCCGACCTCCGTTAATCATGGGGATGTTTACTTTATGGTGGCGAGCTGGAAATCCGGCGCAGCAACCGAACAGCCAAGCTTACTCGCTGGATATTCGCTTAAAACCACACGATCTCCGGCGGCCTATGTCGGTCGCACAAAAGTCACTATGTATCCGTCGGAAAATGAAGCCTTTATCGATTCAAGTGCCGATGAGCGAAATCTTATCTCTAAAATGCGCGCCGGAGCGAATATGCGGGTCGAAGCGGTAAGCTCGCGCGGGACAGAAACGTCTTATGTTTTCTCTCTGAGCGGTATTACAGCGGCGCTCCGCAAAGTGAAATCCGTCTGTTCTTAGAGCCGCTCAAATCTTTTGCGCGACTATTAAGTCTTGAAGCATATAAGAACTGTCCGGGCGGGACCAGTGACCAAACTCCACAGTGGAAATCTTTAATCCCGCTTTCTCATACAGGGATTTCACGAAGCCAATATCAAACGCTATTGCGGCTTCTGGTGTCGACTTGACTGTGGTGCGGCTGACAGGGTCAAATTCATAAGCAAAATCAAGATGCGGCTTTTGGGATGCCCGGCTCGTTTCGTCCAATAAATACCACGTTGCCAAAACTTGCCCGCCTTTTTTGAGGCTCCGTGAAATCTCACAGAGATAGGTTTCAACTTCTTTTGCCAACATGTGAGTGAAAACTGATGTCAAGAAAGCTGTATCGAAGCGTTCATTTTGAACAGGGAAAACATAGGCCTCTGCAGCTTGAGTGCCCTTTTTGTTATAACGGGAATTATAAACGTCCATAGGCTGAAATTCGAAATTCGGGACATCAGAATATTCCGCCTGACACCAAGCAATACCATCGGCGTTAATATCCATTCCCAGGTAATCGCCCGTCAAAAATCCAACCATTGGTCTTGCCATACGTCCCTGACCACACCCAATATCAAGAACATGATAGTCAGGACGGAGGCCGTGGCGCTTCAGCGTTTTAAAAAAATCATTTCCCACGCCGACAAAATCGCCGCCGCCAATAAAGGTGTTTTTTCGAGAGGGAACGCGCTTGCCCTCCACCGGGTCACGCCAGTCAAGCCAAGCCAAACCCAGCTTTTTTAACTCAACCCGCAAGGGCAGGGGGACAACCTTTTTCAGCAAAGTTTTCATCGTTTATCGCCATAGCCGTGAGTCCCTGCCTTGACCATATATAATTTAGTGACCATGTAGCGCGGCATGACAGAAGGCCCGGATATCGGCGCAAGCGAAACAAAAGTCATCACCTTAGGCTGTCGACTAAATGCCTATGAAAGTGATGTCATGGCTGGCCATGCGCGAGAGTCAGGTCTGAAAGACACGGTTGTTATAAATACTTGCGCTGTTACTAACGAAGCTGTGGCCGAAAGCCGCCGCCAAGTCCGTAAAGCCCGGCGCGAAAACCCCGAAGCCACCCTCATCGTCACAGGTTGCGCCGCTCAAATTGACCCGACCGCTTTTGCCGCCATTAAAGGCGTGGATAAAGTCATAGGTAATCACGAGAAAATGTCGCCTATGAGCTTTGATCCAGAGTTTTTGGAGGGGTCAGAGCCTATCCGGGTGAATGACATTATGAGCGTTGCCGAAACAGCGCCGCAATTTATGGGCAGCGGAAATCAGCCCTTGGAGAAATCCCAAAGCCGCAGCCGCGCGTTTTTGCAAGTTCAAAATGGCTGCGACCATCGCTGCACATTCTGTATCATCCCTTACGGGCGCGGAAATGCGCGAAGCGTTCCCGCCGGAGAGGTGGTTAACTCCGTCCGCTCTCTTGTCGCCCAAGGTTATAATGAAGTTGTGTTGACAGGGGTCGATCTGTCCAGTTGGGGCGGAGACCTGCCGGGAAAACCGCCCCTCGGCGATTTGGTGAGGCGCGTGTTAAAACTTGTCCCGGAGCTGCCGCGATTACGACTTTCTTCGATCGATCCCGCGGAAGTGGATGAAACCTTATTTGATCTTTTGGTCAATGACTCGCGTATGACGCCTTATTTGCATCTGTCCTTACAGGCAGGGGATGATATGATTTTGAAACGTATGAAACGCCGACATAGCCGCGCCGATGTGATTGAGCTTTGTCAGCGATTGAGAACTTCCCGTCCTGACATGACATTCGGCGCTGATATCATTGCGGGATTTCCGACTGAAGACGACATCATGTTTGAAAATTCACGCTCTATAATTTCAGAGATTGGTATTCCTTGGCTTCATGTGTTTCCTTACTCCGCACGCGAAGGCACGCCCGCCGCAAAAATTCCTCCCGTTCATGGCAATATAGTGAAAGCTCGCGCCAAAAAACTTCGGGAGGAAAGCGCGCGTTTAAAAGAGGCGCATTTGAAAACTCGGGCCGGGTCGATCGATACAGCCCTATTTGAAGAGACCGGCTTTGGCAGGCTCCCTGATTTCTCTCTTGTAAAGGTGGACAGCCCTCCGAAAAGCGGTAGCTTGGCGCAAGTTAAAATCATGGGCTCTACGGCCGAACATCTAATAGGTACTTTAATTTAATGGCCGAAGAGAAAAAGAAAAAGGGATTCCTCTCAAAGCTCGGATTCAAGTCAAAAGATGACAAACGTGCCGAAGAGGCCGCAAAACGCGCTGAAGAGCAAAAGCGCGTCGATGAACAGATGGCGGCGCGTATGGCGGCCATTAATTCCGCCGCGTTAAAATCTGCTCGGACAATGGACGGTCAGGGTGAGGCGGAAACATCTGACGAAGACAGAGCGAGACAAGAGGCAGAAGACAAACGTCAGTCCGAGATTCAAGCCGCGAAGGATTTGGCTCGGGCCAAGCAACTCGCCGAAGAAAGAGCTCGCGAGAAAACTTTAAAGGCGGAACGCGAAGCGAAAGCCGAAGCCGCAAAACAAAAGGCCGAAGCCGAGGCGAAAGCTCTCGCCGATAAACAAGCCGCCCTCGCGGCGGAACGCGCAGAAGCGCAGCGCCGAGAAGAAGCCGCTCAGGCCGAGAAAGAGGCGAAAAGAAAAGCTGAAGAAGAGGCTGCGCTAGAGGCCGCAAAGGACGCTGAAGAGAAAGCGGCGCTGCAAGCTAAATCAAAAGCAGAAGCGAGAGCTCGCGCGGAAGCGGAGGCTGCCAAAAAGGCCGAAGCCGCACGCCAAGAAGAAACGGCACGGAAAGCCGCTGAAGACGACGCCAAAAACTTGGCCGAGAAACAGGCGAAAGCCGTCGAGGCAGAGCGGCTCCAACAGCTGGCTGAAGAAGCCAAAGAAGCCGAACGCCGCGCGCGTATTGCTGAGGAACGGGCCACTCGCGAAGCGAATGAACGGGAGGCCATAGCAAAACTCGAGGCGGAGCGGCGCGCTAAGTTGGAAGCAGAGGGGAAACTGACTTCTCAGGTTGAACCATCATCAGGCCGCGCCAATTTTCTGGACAGAATTTCCGCAGGTCTGCGCAAATCCACGTCGCGCATGTCGGACAGTATGGCGGCGAGCTTTACGAAACGCACACTTGATAACGAAGCCCTCGAAGACTTGGAAGATATTCTCATTGCCTCCGACCTCGGCACGGGAGCGGCGTTGAAAGTGACGACCCGGCTGGCAGAGACCAAATTCGACAAACAAATTACCGATCTGGAAATAAAAATCGCCTTGGCCGACGTCATATCGGAAATTTTAACGCCTCTTGAAAAACCAATCGTTCTTGGCTCTATTAAGCCTCAAATCATGTTATTTGTCGGTGTAAACGGTTCCGGGAAAACGACGACATTAGGTAAAATCGCAAAGCGATTTACGGATGAGGGGAAGAAAGTTCTCATTGCGGCCGGAGATACTTTCCGGGCGGCCGCCTTTGAACAGCTCTCCGTTTGGGGCGAGCGGGCCAACGCGCCTGTAATGTCCGGCAAGCTGGGGTCAGATGCGGCGGGTCTTGTTTATGATGCGATTGATCGCGCCCGCCGCGAAGACGTTGATATTTTAATGATTGATACAGCAGGTCGTTTGCAAAATAGAACCGAACTCATGGATGAGCTTTCAAAAATCTTGCGGGTTATCAAGAAACAGGACGAGACAGCCCCGCATCATTCTATTTTGGTTTTGGACGCGACAGTCGGACAAAACGCGCTTATGCAGACTGAAGCCTTCACCAAAACCGCCGAAGTTTCAGGTCTCATTATGACCAAGCTAGATGGAACGGCCAAAGGCGGCGTGCTCGTTGCCTTGTCGGATAAATATAAACTTCCTATCCATTGTATCGGTATTGGGGAGCGGATTGAGGATTTAGAAAATTTCTCAGCCCCCGTCTTCGCGGCGGCGCTTTCAGGGGTGGCGGATGAAATGAGGGAGTAATCCTGCGACATTAACTTGCGACATTCGAAACTCACTTGATTGCTCTCTGGTCCTAGCGCTTGCCATTGCTTTAATCCTCATGCACATCGCTTAAATTATTGGGCCTATGATTTTGGCCTTAAACACCCGGCCTAAAAAATGAGCCTGATATGACCGATCCTACCCTTCCGCCACCAGCGAAAAAACCGCAAAGTTTCTGGCTTGATTTTGGCCCTCTTCTGATTTTCTTTGCGGCTTTTCAATATTTCAAGAGAACGAACCCCGATGACGCTATGGTCTATGCCGCCGGCGTTCTGGGGGTCACGGCGACTTTGGCTTTGCTCTATTCGTGGATTCGTCATCGCCACGTCTCTGGGCTCCTGCTTTTTACAACGGCTGTTGTGGTACTGTTTGCCGGGCTGGCTTTTTTCACAGGAAACAAAGTTATCTTTTTCATGAAACCGACAATTTTGAATACGCTTTTCGGGCTAGCGGTTATTGGAGGGGTCTTCTTTAAAAAAAATGTTGTTAAACTCTTGATGGGTAGCGCCATTGAGCTTGCCGATGACAAATGGAATGTGCTGGCAATTCGCTGGGGACTTTTCTTTTTTGCCATGGCTGTTCTCAATGAAGTTATCTGGCGAAACTTCTCCGAAGATTTCTGGGCGGGTTTCAAAGTGTTTGGATTTCTCCCTCTGACCCTTATTTTTACCCTAACTCAAATTCCGTTTATTCAGCGTTATGGCAAAATGATCGCAAGCAAAGAGGGGGGGCAGGACTAAGCCTTAAAGTTCTGTTTACCATAAAGAATTGAGCGAATTGTAAAACGGGGAGGGCGTGATACCGCCTTCCTCATGGGAAAATCAGTAGAGAACTATTTGATTCGCGATAGCCGTGTTCAATCCCGCTTGGAAGCTGTCATACGCTCTATCGAATTGGGAAGCAGTTCCAGTGCAGATTGGGAGGCGGCACAAAACCCTTCTCAAACTTTTCTCTACATTTTACGCTCGGCTCATAATGTAAGTGCGTTCCAGCCATTTACAGAGGAGCAAAAAGCGCTGAACACGTATTTGATGGAACGATTGGCCGGGCGGCGCTTATGTGAATATGCGTGGCGGCTTTTAGCGCAATCCCTTTAACCTTCATATTGGTTTAATGTCTATTCGCGTCGCCTTTGACCGCGCTTTACAATTGAATATGGCCCTTACCCTGCTATAAGACCGCCCATATTCGAATATATTTCAAGACTAAGGATTTCCCATGGCCTCACTGGACAGTTTTAATTGCGAACGTACTTTGGAAGTACGTGGCGGCACCTATACCTATTTCGATCTTAAAGAAGCAGAAAAGAATGGACTGAAAGGCATATCCAAACTGCCTAGGTCATTAAAAGTTCTTTTGGAGAACCTCCTCCGTCATGAAGACGGTAACACCGTTAAAAAAGAAGATATTCAAGCCATTGCAGATTGGCTTGGCCCAAAAACATCCACGCATGAAATTGCTTACCGTCCAGCCCGAGTTCTAATGCAGGACTTTACCGGCGTTCCTGCCGTGGTCGATCTGGCGGCTATGCGCGACGCGATGGTCAATCTCGGCGGCTCTGCCGAAGCGATTAACCCGCTAAATCCTGTTCACTTGGTCATCGACCATTCAGTGATGGTGGATTATTTCGGGACGCCGCAGGCTTTTGAGAAAAACGTCAAACGCGAATATGAGCGTAATGGCGAGCGGTATGATTTCTTGAAATGGGGGCAGGAAGCCTTCGATAACTTCGCTGTTGTCCCTCCCGGAACCGGCATCTGTCACCAAGTGAACCTAGAGAATTTGGCTCAAACAGTCTGGACGAAAACTGAAGGCGGCAAGACATATGCCTTCCCTGATACTTTGGTAGGTACAGACTCTCACACGACCATGATTAACGGCCTGTCCGTTTTAGGTTGGGGCGTCGGCGGTATTGAAGCCGAAGCAGCCATGCTCGGTCAGCCTATTTCCATGCTTATCCCAGAAGTCGTTGGTTTTGAGCTTAAAGGTAAATTGGTCGAAGGCACAACCGCGACTGACCTTGTACTTCGCGTAGTACAAATGTTGCGCGAAAAAGGCGTGGTCGGGAAATTCGTAGAATTTTACGGCGACGGCCTCGATTCTATGTCCCTCGAAGATCAGGCGACGATTGCTAATATGGCGCCGGAATATGGCGCGACTTGCGGATTCTTCCCGATTGATTCTGACACACTCAAATATCTGGAAGCGACGGGACGTGAAGAGTCTCGCGTTGAATTGGTCGAAGCTTATGCCAAGGCCCAAGGCCTGTGGCGCGATGAAGTAACGCCGGAATATACGGATACTTTATCCCTCGATATGACGACTGTAATGCCGTCCCTTTCCGGTCCGAAACGTCCACAAGACCGGTTTGACCTGAAAGGCGCGAATAAAACTTTCGCTAAAATCCTTCGGGACGAATTTGAAAAAACACCGGATGGCGATTCTGCGGTTGCGGTAAAAGGTAAAGACTACTCTGTTGATCATGGTGATGTCTTTATTGCGGCGATTACATCGTGTACAAATACCTCTAATCCCTCTGTCATGATGGCCGCTGGACTGGTAGCTCAGAAAGCCAATAAGCTCGGCCTGACAGTTAAGCCATGGGTAAAGACATCCCTCGCACCAGGATCACAAGTCGTCGGCGAATATCTGGAAAAATCCAAGCTTCAGACTGAATTAAATCAACTCGGATTTGATGTGGTCGGATATGGCTGTACGACCTGTATTGGTAACTCAGGCCCGCTGGCGCCGGAACTGGCCGAAGCCATTGCGGAAGGCGACCTCGTTTCATGCTCCGTACTTTCGGGCAACCGTAACTTTGAAGGCCGTATTGGACCGGATATTAAAGCGAACTTCCTGGCCTCCCCGCCTTTGGTCGTCGCTTACGCTCTGGCAGGTTCAATGCATCACGATTTTGAAGCGGATCCGCTGGGTGTCGATAAAGATGGAAATGACGTTTATCTGAAAGATATTTGGCCCGACTCAGCAGAAATTTCTGAGGTCGTACGCAAAATTATTACCCGTAAAATGTTCACAGACCGCTATGGCGACCTCTATAAAGGTGACAAACAATGGCAGAAAATTAAGGTGACAGGCGGCGAGACCTATGACTGGCAAGCCGACTCCACTTATGTTCGAAACCCCCCTTATTTCGATGGGATGACTACAACGCCCGACCCGATTGAAGATGTAAAAGACGCCAATATTCTGGCGCTTCTCGGCGATTCTATTACGACCGATCACATCAGCCCGGCTGGGTCTATCAAAGCAGACGGCCCAGCGGGGCGTTACCTTAAGGACCATAATGTAGAGCGGGCCGAGTTCAATTCCTTTGGCTCACGACGCGGCAACCATGAAGTTATGATGCGCGGCACATTCGCCAATATCCGGATCAAGAACCTGATGGCCCCGGGAACAGTTGGCGGCGTTACCACTTATGTTCCGACAGACGAAGTCATGAGTATCTTTGATGCGGCTGAAAAGTACAAAGCGGATGGTAAAGACCTCGTTGTCTTCGCGGGCGGGCTTTACGGAAACGGGTCTTCCCGTGATTGGGCGGCCAAAGGCACAATCCTACTCGGCGTAAAAGCCGTTATAGCCGATAGCTTTGAGCGTATTCACCGCTCCAATCTAATTGGTATGGGCGTGCTTCCTCTTGAATTCCAAGACGGCGATGGCTGGGAAGAGCTTGGACTGACAGGTAAAGAGACTGTCGATATCGCAGGTCTGAAAGACATTACGCCGCGAAGCACCGTTGATGTCTTGATTACTTTTCCAGATGGATCAAAGAAATCTGTTACCGCAAAAGTTCGTATCGATACAGAAAACGAGATGGAATATTATCGCAATGGCGGCATTCTTCATTACGTTCTTCGTAATCTGGCTCGCGAAGCGGTTGCCGCCGAATAGACCGCTAGAAATAATGAGTTTGAAACCCGCTTTTCGAGGCGGGTTTTTTTATTGCGCAAGTTAAAGAGGAAAGTGACTTACCAGCTTCCGCCGCCCCCACCGCCTCCGCCGCCTCCGGAAAAGCCTCCACCCCCGCCTGTGCTGGACGTACTGACCGGGCGAGCCGATTGCACGCCGGTGGAGAGGCTTTTGACCATTGAGCTATTAAGCGCATTTAAAGATCCTCCTCCAAAACCGCCTTTTAATGCGTTTCCATGGGCGTAGCTCGGCTGATAATCTTTCGCTATATCCGGTAGAGTTTTTTCAAAATACTTCGTCCAGGGTTTTTCTACGTCCAAGGCAATCGCGTAAGGCAGAAACATCTCGTAACGGTCTTGCGTCATAGGCGGCGGCTGCCCGGACCCAACTTTAACGGCGTTTAACCGGCCCTTCTCTGCCGTCTCCATATAAAGCTTAAAGCCTTCTATTTCCGCCCGGACCGATTGACCTAATCTTGTTGGCGCCGGCAAGAGAAACAAAAAGACAATATTCATGATGATGACACCCAAGATCGCAAAAACCACATAAGTAGATCCGGTATTGAGTTGAGTTAAGGTCAGTGCGATGCCCACTACGCTCAAAATAATACCCAGAATGATCCATCCGGCATTTACTCGGTGATACTCATTCGAATAATATTCGTTTAAGTGTTTTTCAAATTTTGTGCGCATAGAGTCAAAATGAGTGTTTGGAGTTTTATCTAACTTCAAAGTTTCTTTTCCCGATTTGAAAAGGTTGTTGAAAACAATTTGTTCATCTTCAAGCAAATTCTTTTTTTGTTTGCCGCCCCCTGTTTTAGTAAATGTAGTGGATTTTTTATTTACCTTCATATCTATCCAGCCTTTAATGGATAAATTAATGAGAGTAGAAATTAAGGCTGTATTTCCAGAGAGGCTGCGCTTCAAAATACGTTGGGAGGCGGCCGCCGAATAAACTTTTCCATCATAGCTGGGAGGGTCATATCGGGCAAATACGGGTTGCTTCGCGGGGTCTCGGCCTACCCTGTCCCATTGCCAGTAATAAAATCCGAACACACAAAGCGAAAAGATCGTAATAATTAATAGGGCTCCATTTTTAAGCCACCAATATCGCCGTAAATCTTTAGCTGTCAGGCCGTCTATCTGTCCTTTGGGAACAGTCACAGAGACTGTTAACCCCTCGCCGGCGGAGAGGGGACGTCGGGTTTCAAAAATTAAATCATCGCCGACACGACTGGATGTAAAGTTATTTCCGTCCGCGCCAATGCGGCCTGTATTTGCATTATAATCCAAAACATTTGCTTCTGCCGGGACTTTCACTCTGACTTGGGCTTTTGCAACCGGGTAGTTCCAGTAATTCCCTGTGACGTTCCAAAGTAATTCGTCAAATTTATCTCGATACCGAATTTCATTTTCGACAGTATAAACAAGTTGATAAGTATGTTGGCCATTGGGGAGGTAAATATCCGCATCGCCAATACGCCATTGCCAGGCATTATTTATTTTATTTTCTTCAAACGGTTCAGGTTTCCCATCACGCGTAATCATTTTCATGTCATATTTAACTTTATCAAATACATCATATTCCGCGACATATTTGGTCGCGGGAAGTTCACGAAATATACCCCTCCGGTTTTGTCCGGTCCCGTCTTGGATCGTAATAGTTTCCGTCACTTTGACATCGCCGGAGGTCAGGAGTTCCAGTTGAACGTCAAACACTTTTATATGCTCTCCGCTTAGGTCAACCTGTTGCGCTTGGGCGCCAACGCTCCAGATACAAACTAAAAGGAGAGAGAGAAGAAATTGTCTCATAGATTAACCTCAGGCACGGCATAATCCGCTTCGTCAATTTCAAAATAATCACGCTTAGAAAACCCGAAAGGTTTTGCCACGAAATTGCTTGGCACAGATTCAACTTTAGTATTCAGTTCGCGCACCGCTCCGTTATAAAAACGCCGCGCCATTTCAATTTTACTCTCAGTTTCAGAAAGTTCGGTCTGTAAATCGAGAAAATTATCAGAGGTTTTCAAATCGGGGTAATCTTCTGCGAGCGCAAAAATTTTACCGACCGGTCTTTGTAGGGCGTTCTCGGCGGAGGCGCGGGCTGTGGGGTCGTCCCCTGCGGCCAATGCGGCATGGCGTTTTTCAATCACTTCTGAGAATAAATTTCGTTCATGCCTGGCATAAGCTTTCACGGTTTCGACCAGTTTCGGAATAAGATCTGCCCGGCGTTTTAGCTGCACCTCAATATCTGACCAGCCATTATCAACAAGCTGTCGGCTCTGAACCAGTTGGTTGTAAAGAATGATGATGACGCCAAGAAAGAGGGAGATAAGCCCTAAAATTATCCAAAGCATACGCGTCTCCTATTTCCAGAAAGATATGGCGCGCCGAGCGATTGCTCAAGGGTGATTATATATTCGGGTTTGATTTTTTAAACGGAAGCCAGAGACTCCATCCAAACTGTTGTGTGGCGTTTACCTGCGCGTCTTCCAGTCCAAGCGTCATGCCTAATTGTCCTTTGCTAGGGTCTGGCTGATACGTTCCAAACAGCCGATCCCAAAACGAGAAGTTAAACCCGTAATTCTTCTGGCTCTCGCGCAGAATAACGGAATGATGGACACGGTGCATGTCAGGCGTCACAATTATTTTGCGCAGGGACTTATCTAGAAAAACCGGAAGTTTTAGGTTTGCATGGCTGAAAATGGCTGTGGCATTTAAGGTTATCTCGAAAACGACCACCGCCAAGACCATCGGGCCTAGCCACAAAACTATCAGGCATTTAAACAGCATAGACAAGAATATTTCAACAGGATGAAAGCGAACTCCTGAACTGGCGTCAAGGTCTCGATCGGCATGATGAACTTTATGCAGCCGCCAAAGTAAGGGTATCTTATGTGTGGCCACATGTTGGAGCCAGATTGTGAAATCCAGAACAAAAAACGCGATCCCAAATTCTAGCCAGACTGGCCAGTCAACTAAATTCAATAGACCCCCTTCGTTTAAAGAGGCCCAAGCGGCAACCCCAACCGCAAGAAGTGGGCCTAAGACCATGAGACTCAGGGACCCGGAAATAACAAGAGACAGGTTCGTCAGCCATCGGCGCAGTCGGCCTTGAACGCGTTCCCGTCTTGGAAAGAGGGCTTCCAGAACTGAGAAAAGCAGTAAGGCTCCGGCAAATATGCTGAACCGAATGAGGGTTTCATCATTCATTTATTTAATACGATCTAAAAACTTACGTACAACTTTTGGCTTGATAGGCCGCCTGAATAGCGCGGGCCTCGTCATCTTTTTTCGATGATAATGACGCAGTTTCTGTTTCAAGTCCTTCGCGGTCACCGACAAGACCTGCCTGCGGGGCCGGGCCAACCTGTTGAGAGGCAAACGGGTCTATCGCGCTTGCCCTGTCTGACATAGCTCTCAATTGATCACAATCAAAACCCATATAAGGGTTAGGGTCTGCCGTCGTGCTGCACGCCGAGACGACCGAAAGCCCGGCAATAACAAGTAAATATTTCAACATGAAAACGCTCCGCCCTTGAAAGTCTTGCGGTATAAGTTAACAGCTTAGGGACATTATACCACTTACAAAACCGTGACCTCTATGACCCGGCCCACTATACTCATTACAGGCGCCTCTGCCGGATTAGGCGCCGCGTTAGCGCGCGAATACGCTTCCCGTGGATGGAATCTCGTTCTCTGCGCGCGTCGCGTTGCGCCTATGGAAGCTTTAGCCAAAGAATTAATGCAAAATTTTGAAGCCGAAAGCCATGTCATCGAAACAGATCTCTTTGAAGACAACGCGGTTGATAAACTGCTTGCGACCATAAGGGAAAAGTCCCTTCAGATTGACGGCCTTATAAATAATGCGGGATATGGACATCCCGGACAGTATCTAGAAAGTGAGTGGGACGCGCATGGTAACTTCATTCAACTCATGACAACCGCGCCGTGTGAGTTGACACGAAAACTAGCCCCCGCGATGGTGGGGCGCGGCTTTGGCCGCATCATGAATGTGGCGTCTCTCGCGGGCCACATGCCGGGATCCAAAGGCCATACATTATACGCTGCCGTTAAATCTTTTCTCATCAAATTTTCTGAAAGCCTAAATTCCGAGCTGGACGGTACGGGGGTGCATGTCACTGCGCTTTGTCCGGGTTTTACTATAACTGAATTTCATGACGTTAACGGCACACGCGAGGCGATAAATAGACTGCCTGAGTATATGGTTATGGACGCCGATATTTGCGCCGAAATGGGGTATGAGGCGCTGGAGAAAAACCGGGCGGTTTTCATTTCCGGGCGAGTTAATAAATTTATCGCTTTATTAGGACGAATACTTCCTGTGACCTTGACCCAAACCCTAATGGCCAAGAATTCACAAAAATTCCGAAAGACCTGACATGTCATATTCAGATTCTAGATTATATGTCGCCCTTGATTTGCCGAGCGTTTCTGAGGCAGAAAACTTGGTAAAAGTTCTTGGAGACAGCGTTTCGAGTTATAAAATCGGACTCCAGCTTTTACCGATCGGAGGCGTAGAGTTTGGACAGCGCCTAAAAGCGCAAGGCAAGCAAGTCTTCTATGATTTTAAACTACATGATATTGGCGCGACCGTAGAAAAAGCGACGCGGTCAATCGCCGGATTAGGGGCTGACTTACTGACGGTTCACGCGCGTCCGGATGTGATGCAAAGCGCAGTAATCGGGCGCGGTGAAAGCTCCCTGAAACTCCTCGGCGTGACTGTACTGACCTCTCTCGACCAAGCTGCTCTCGGAGCTATTGGGTATCATGACGACGCCATGACTCTGGTGATGCGCCGGGTCGAGCAATCGGTAGAGGCCGGAATGGACGGCGTCGTGTCTTCCCCGTTAGAAGCTGCCGCCATTCGGGCGGTTGTTCCGGATGACTTTCTCATCGTTACACCTGGCGTTCGTATGCCGGGCGGCGAGGCGGGCGATCAAAAACGGATAGCGACCCCCGGCGACGCGCTGAAAAGCGGAGCGTCGCATCTGGTCGTCGGGCGGCCGATATCTGCGGCAAAAGATCCACGCCAAGCAGCGTTAAATATCCTTGATAATATGACGTCCTAAATGAAAAACCCTTCAGTGAAATTACTGAAGGGCTTGAAATTTCTTACCAAGCTGACCCGTAACGGCTGGCTCCCACCTGAATCGGCAGGCATCCGCTATAGCAAGGCGGGGGAGGCGGCGGCGCTATGCAGCAAGGCTTAGGCGCTGGCGGAGGAGGAGGAGGAGGCGCTATAGGCGCGCAGCAGACCGGATAACGCACATAAATCACCGGACGCACGATACGATAATAAGTCGTCTTCGGCACAGGTTTCACAACATTATAACACCCTAAAACGCGTCCGCCTTCGGGATTGTAAACGGCGGTCGGGCAATTCGTGGCCTGAAGGCTTTCATTCTGACCGAGACCGGGCAGGGTTCCTGAAAAACCATATGTCTGAACATCGCCGTCTGTATAAGCATCGCTTATAGAGCCGGAACCGTAACGGGCACTGGCTTCGTATTGAGACATTTCGCCGCCATAGGTAGACTGGCTATAAGAAGACATTCCGTAGGAAGACGCTTCGTAATTAGATGGACCGTAAGATTGGCCGTAATGGCCCGCATTTGCGGCGGTTGTCAGGGCTAAACCGGCGGCGCTTAAAATGGCAATTTTAAAAATTCGGGACATAATATCCACTTTCTTATTTTACGTCATAGAAATGGTTATGGCTGAAACTCTCTCAACCAGGCCGGCATCCTGCCGAGCTCTCATTTTGACTTGTTTTATCGCGCCGACTTCAGCGCCGCGCAATTTGATTCTCTTTTCGCGGGAATCCGAGCCGGTTTCGGGCTCTGCTCCCGCCGAATTAATATGTCCAACCAGGGTAGGGTTGCTGCGGCGCGATATGCCCAGTATGCGGGACATGGGGTTGCGACGTCTGACACGTCGGAACCGGAACTCCGACCACAGGGTTGACGACTTGCGTTTCCACTTTGCGCTTGCAGATCACTTGCGTTGCCAAAGTGTCTCCGAAAAAGGTCGGGCCGGACGCTTTTTCCCAATAGGTTCCGTCTGAGCCCACTGTGGACCCGTAGGTTCCATTGCTTTGCAGAACTGGAGCTCCAGCGAGTTGCGGCGCGCCGTATTGGGGCGCGGGGGCCGTCATGGTCTGGCCTTGCGCGCCAAAAGCATAAGTCTCAGGAATGCCAACTGGTTGTGAGTATGCCGGCGCTGGCGATTGAACTCCGCTCATAAAGCCCTGAGTGCGTGGGCCATATGTCGTCGGGATGGAAACCTGACCCGTATATCCACGGTTCTCTCTTATCATAGACGGACGAGGCGCAACGCCGCCGCTGACATGCGGCTGCGGAATTGTCCGGCCTGAGTTCAGAATACGATCTGCGTTATCAGGGCTGCGATCAACAATAGATGTTGGAATATGGGCAATCCCCGGAACAAATCCGGCGTTGCCATATTGGCGCGATTGAAACAGAGAGTGATCTACTGTGTGCGAGCTATAAGTTGTCGGAATTGAGACCTGACCAGTATAAGCAGTCTGGGGTGCGGGCGCGAATAATTCCACGTTTACAGGAGTCCCTGTCTCCTGACGGCAATATTGCGTCGATTCCGGGTGACATCCACCTGTAAATGTTACGGGTGCATCTGAGAGGGCGGGGCCTGCCTCAAGACTATGAACCCGCATAATCGAAATATGCGGCGAGCGTTGGAAATTAATTGTCCGCAAATGGCCCATAGGATGGTTGTTTTGAACCGTAACCGGGCCGAACTGGGCATTGGGGCCCGAAATATAACTGACGCCCAAGCGGCAATCAGGGCCGGCGCAATTCCCGGCATTGGCAATGCCTGAAAGACTTAACAGACCGAGAACGCCCATAGCGCCGATGATAGATTTAATTGGCATTTGCCACTCCCATTTCATTTCACCTGCGAATGGAAGGTCTCCTGCCTGCTCACCCGCTCTTTAATTCGTGCGGGGAGTGCAAACCTATGACTTAAAAGTCATAGGCGATGCCCCCTCGTTCCCAATCACCGTAGCGCGTGGGCTCCACACCTTTCGGGCCGGATGTCTCTTTTGGACGGTCTGTCTCTTCACGCGCTTTGCGGCGCGCTTGGGCTTCAGCCAGAGCCCGCTTTGCGGCAGGGCTCAAAACTTTTTTCGCCGACTCATTTTCGAGCGTTTTATCAAGTGGGTTTTCTGTCATACCCGATATTACGCAAAAGCCGTACAGTCCGTCAAACCGAGATTGCCGATCCAACTTGTAACGTCTTTACACAAAGAGCGATAAAATTTAATTAAACAGCCATTGTGGAGTTATTAAGCATAAACTTTAGGATTCGTAGCTTGGGCTGACCCTGATTTTTCCGGCCGCGAGGAAAAGAGGTATATTTTGGTTCACCTATCAATGCCGCGTTGAGCATAAAGCCCGGTATGCCCGAATCCCTAGATATTCTTTTTGAATAGATTATATAAAGGTGCGAAAAGCCGAAGGACAGCGTTAAGATTCATGACACCAAATAGCGAAGGCGTGAGAACTTGGCTCTATCGGAGCAAATTCACAAGTTTTAAGACACAAGACGAAATTTACGAGATGGCGCGGCGCTTTGTGCAGAAAAACCAACGCTTAGGCTTGTCCGGTTTTTTGATCTCGAATGGCGATGCGGTCATGCAATTGCTGGAAGGCGATGAACTAAAGGTCGGGCCACTAAAACAAGAGATATTAGATGACGACCGACATACAGAGATTATTTCAGAGGTGTGGACGATAGAATCCAAGCGCGCCTATCCCCGGTGGGCAATGCGCGTCGTGTCACGTGAGGAATATGAAACCTTGTTTAAAGAAATTGAATCAGCAAAAATAGAGACTATTGCGACCAATATAGCTCGCATGATATTTGATATAACGTTTGACGAAAGTTGAAAATAAACTGAGAGGCAACCGTATCAGATTCTCAGTCCCATTTTATCAGCTTGAATATTTATACCAACTTTAATGGGAATACCAATGTGTAGGTCGTTCCACCATTGCTACTCTCAACCTTCAGGTCACCCTCTAACTGAGATACAAAGGCCTTTACCAAACGTCCACCAACGCCAGAGTCAACTCTAGCATTCTCATCAATTCCTTTTCCGTTATCTGACACAGTAAATATCAAATTTTCTAAATTCTTTTTCAGCCCTATGAAGATTTCGCCGGGCTGATTTTCATCAAAGGCATATTTGATGGCGTTTGTCACGAGTTCGTTCAGCACAAGACCCAAAGGCACGGCTGTACGTGTTGAGATTGTCGTCGGGCTAATGTCTTCACGTATCGTGATCGGAGCTTTCCGCCCCAATATTAGAGAGTCTGATAACTGTTCGGCAATCGTCGACAAATAGGCATCAACCTGGACTGTTTCAGTAGAATTCATTCGAGTAAGATTTTTGTAAAGCTCGCCAATTGCCGTTATGCGAGTTCGCATCCTTTCGAAGGCTAATTTACATTCTTCATCAGATAGGGTGCGGCTCTCCATTGAAATGATAGATCCTACGATGGCTAAGCTATTCATAACCCGATGGTTTAATTCCTCCAAAAGGTTGCTGGCGCGCCGTAAATGTTGGTCCCTTTCGGCTTCTATCTGTCTTTGCTCGGTGACGTCTTCCATAGCCAGTAAAAGCGTTTTAGAATTATTTCCTTCCCGAAATATCTTACGCGCATTTAAGAGAATTACTTTTTCACCGATATGAGGAAAGTCCAAGGTAACCTCATAATCTTCAATTGTTTCTGAATCGGGAATGACGTTATCAAGCAGGCGGGTCAAATCGGGTATGTCCCATTGTCCGTTCCCAAGTTTACCTAATTCGCGTCCAACCGTCTCGGATGGGCCAACTTCAAATTTTGTGTAAAATGCCCGACTCGCAGCAATAACTGTTTGATCGCCATCTATAACGAGTAATGGTTCCCGAAGTGTGTCTACGATGCCTTCAGCCAAACGGCGTTGACGGTCAAGTTCTGCCGTCGCATCATGTTCAGTGGTAATGTCCTCTATCGCTAAGAGTATGAGAGATGAACCATTGCCGGGCCGGGATGTTTTCCGGGCATTAAGGTGCATTATTTTGCGACCAATGCCCTCAAAGTCATGTTCAACTACATAATTTTCAACCGTTTGTTTTTTAGAAAGAATGTCATCAAGAAGTTTCCTTAAATGAGGTATGTCCCACTGCCCGTTCCCGAGATCATAAAGTTTATGATCCGTCGTTTCACCGAGCGTCACTTTAAACATATCCAGAAAGGCCTTATTCGCAAATAGAACCTTTAGGTCTTTGTCGAGAATAAGAAGTCCTTCACGTATCGTTTCAAAAACCTCTCGCGTTTGAAGCTTTTCAATTGCCATTTCATCAAATTCCAAGAAACCCTACTTTCAAACATCGAAATGAAACCATAAGCAATATTCTTCACACCGAGACTTGCAGATAAGTGAGGCACTTAAATGAAAAGGTTCATTTTCAACAATTTATAGCAAACCCAGTTTTTCCATCAAGAAGATTTAAAGGGGCAATTTTACACGAAATTATTCGCACTGCCCAAGCAGGGTTTTTAAAAGCAGAAAATTTACTCGTCTCTAGAGTTTGCCGTGGCAGTGCTTAAACTTCTTACCAGAGCCACAGGGACAAAGGGAGTTTCGGCTGACACCAATTAATTGTTCTTTAGTCAGCTCCCCTGTTGAGGCTTGTGTCGGCTCGGCGTCCAGATCCGAATTAGAAGGTGCTTCTGATGCAGATGCCCCAGACGCCGTGGCGGTCCCGACCATATCCATAGGTGATCTGGCCCGCCGCGCGGCTGGAGCCGTGTTTTGGCCGGACTCATTGTTCAATGTCTGGGAGGCATTTTGTGCGGCTTGTTGCGTGGCGGCTTGCTGTTCGCTCTGGGCGCGCTGCTGTCTTTGCATTTGCACATTCAAAAGCAGGTTCATCATCGCTTTGGTGACGTCTTCGCGCAGGCTTGTGAGCAAATTATCGAACAGGGTGAAGGCTTCGGATTTGTATTCATTTAACGGATCGCGCTGGCCATAAGCCCGCATCCCAATCACGGATTTTAGACTGTCGAGCTGCTGCAAATGTTCGCGCCAGTTTTTATCAATTACCTGCAAAAGAATTTGTTTCTGTGCGCGGAGCATTTCAGAATCATCCAAGCCATTTGAGAGTTGATCAAAGGCATCGTCGCCGGCTTTTTTCAAGCGAGAAAGCATTTCTTCATCGGCGATGCCTTCTTCTGCGGCCCATTTATCGAAGGGGACATCCATCATAACCGCTTCTTTGACGGCGGTATTGAGACCTTCGACATCCCATTGCTCGGCATAAGCTTTTTTCGGAATATGGGTTGCGATCAGGTCTTCGCAGAGTTGGTGGCGGAAATCTTCGATCACATCGGAGACATCATCATCCGTCATGAATTCCATACGCTGTTCAAAAATGGTTCTGCGCTGATCATTCATGACATCATCATATTTAAGCAGATTTTTTCGAATGTCGAAATTGCGTTGTTCGACCCGAACTTGAGCGCGCTCAACGGCTTTTGACATGAAGCGGTTGGTCAGATGTTCACCCTCTTCAAATTTCATGGAACTCATCATTGATTTTAAGCGGTCACCGCCAAAAATGCGCATGAGATCGTCTTCGGTGGAGAGATAGAATTTAGAGCGGCCCGGATCGCCTTGCCGTCCAGTCCGGCCGCGAAGTTGATTGTCAATCCGGCGGCTTTCATGGCGTTCTGTACCAAGGACATAAAGTCCTCCCGCATTCAGCGCTTTTTCCTTAAGTTCAGCGATTTCAGCCTTAATCTTAGCTTCTTGATCAGCGCGTGCTGTGTCTTGAGTGGTTTCCGGAATTTCCTGTTGAATCCGCATGTCTAGATTGCCGCCGAGTTGAATATCTGTTCCGCGTCCGGCCATATTAGTCGCGATTGTCACCGAGCCGGGCACGCCGGCCTGCGCCACGATAGAGGCTTCCTGATCATGGAAGCGGGCGTTGAGCACGCGATGAGGAACGTCGCGCTGGGTCAAATATTCTGACAGGCGTTCCGACTTTTCAATCGACACTGTGCCGACGAGAATAGGTTGGCCTTTGGCAGACTTCTCTTCAATATCATCAACAATCGCTTTGAATTTTTCTTGCTCAGTGCGGTAAATGACGTCTTCATCATCAATCCGTTGGATGGGGCGGTTTGTGGGGATAACGAGGACTTCGAGTCCATAAGTTTCAGCAAATTCACCGGCCTCGGTTTCGGCCGTCCCGGTCATACCCGAGAGTTTATCATAAAGGCGGAAATAATTCTGCAAAGTGACAGACGCCATTGTGACGTTTTCAGGTTTAATATCGACGTTTTCTTTCGCTTCAATCGCCTGGTGAAGTCCGTCTGATAGGCGTCGGCCATCCATCATCCGTCCCGTAAATTCGTCAATCAAAACAACTTCGTCGTTTTTAACGATATAATCTTTGTCGCGGACATAGAGCTTATGCGCTTTCAACGCTTGGTTAATATGGTGAACCACGGTGACGTTTTCAACGTCATAAAGGCTCTCACCTTCAAATAGCCCGCGTTCATTCAGCAAATCTTCGATCTGCTCATTGCCTTCTTCGTTAAAGGTCGCGGTCCGGGCCTTTTCGTCAACTTCATAGCCTTCTTCATTGATTAGGGGTATAATTCCGTCAATCGTGCGGTAAAGCTCGGATTTGTCATCTGTCGGACCGGAAATAATTAGTGGCGTCCGGGCTTCGTCGATCAGGATGGAATCGATTTCATCGATAATAGTATAGACATGTCCACGCTGCGCCATTTCCTCGACGGAAAATTTCATGTTGTCGCGCAAATAATCAAAGCCGAATTCATTATTCGTGCCGTAAGTGATATCGCAATTATAAGCCGCTTTGCGCTGATTGCCAAAAGCTTCGTAATTATTGATGCAATCGACTGTCAGGCCAAGAAAGCCGTAAATCTGTCCCATCCATTCGGCGTCTCGTTTGGCAAGATAATCGTTAACCGTCACTATATGAACGCCCTTCCCGCTCAGGGCATTGAGATAGGCGGCGAGAGTAGAGACTAGCGTTTTACCTTCGCCAGTACGCATTTCGGCAACTTCGCCGCGGTGGAGCGTAATGCCGCCAATCAACTGCACATCATAATGGCGTTGTCCAAGGGTACGTTTAGCCGCCTCGCGGACAGTTGCAAAGGCTTCGGGCAACAGATCGTCTAGACTCTCGCCCTCTGTGAGACGGTTTTTGTAAATATCGGTTTGGGCCTTGAGTTCATCATCGCTCATAGCCTCGAATTGAGGCTCAAGATCATTGATCTTTTGAACCAGAGGGCGCAGTTTTTTGATCGTTCGGTCGTTTTCAGTCCCGAAAATCTTTTTGGCGATGCCTAACATGAAAAGTCCTGATTTTGTGCGGGGGTCGAAAATATTCGGGGCGGCTTTCCGCGGCGAGTATTCAAAGGCCCGGTCATTCTTTGTGTCGACTTAGGAAGCCTCCCTTGGTAAGTCAATAAATTGGGCCAGATATCCTGCATTAAGCTCGTTCATTCTGCTGGAATCAATGGAAAGGCCCGAGAGGAGGTAAACGCGATGTCTAGAATGTTTTTCATCCTGACAGTCACTTTAGGACTTGTTTTGGGTGCTTGCCAAAAAGGGGCAGACGAAACAGATACCTCCAGCCCAGCTGAAAACACCCGCTCTGATAGGGTGGAAATTGCGAAAGTAGATGGCACAACCCTGTATCAGGCGGATGTCGAACGCATGGCGGCCGAGAGAGGATTAATCAAAGCGGGGGAAAGCCTGCCGCAATCCGATCCGTCTTTTCAGTCACTTTTGGAAGAGCTGATTGATCAGCGTCTTTTAGCAGAGGCGGCAATACGTCGCGCATTAGATGAGAGGCCCGAAAACAAACGCCGTTTAGCGGCAGCACGAGAACGCATTCTAAGTAACATCCTCGTCGAGGAACACCTTAAGGAAACAGTCAATGAGCGGACAATCCGCCGTATGTATGACCAGCAATCTGAGTTAGCCGACAGGGGGGATGAAATCCGAGCGCGTCATATTCTTCTCAGTGATGAAGCCTCTGCCCAAGCCGCCGTTACGGCGCTTTCTGACGGGCAAGGATTTGCAGAGCTCGCCCGCTCCGTGAGTGCGGATGAAGGAACCCGCGAGAAGGGCGGTGATCTTGGTTGGTTTTCCCGTGACATGCTCAGCCGGGAGTTTACTCGTGTTGTCTTTGCGACCCCTGTGGGTGAACGCACGGATCCATTCAAAACGTCCCAAGGCTGGCACATCGTAGAGGTTCAGAACCGCCGCGCGTCTCCGACACGAAGTTTTGAAGAGCTTCGCCCGAATATTGTAAAATTCATGACCTTTGACGCAATTCAATCGCTGCTGGAAGACCTTAGAAACAAAAGCGAGATTGAAACCTTTTATTCCCTGACGCCTGGGGGGGAGGTCAAACTCCCTGAGCAGGTTGAAGACGGGGGTGAAGATAAAATAAATACAGAAGACCAAGATGGCTGATTATAAACTCTCCCCTTTCGCTCCAGAAGACTTCCCAATCTTGCCGCCGATTAAAGGATTTACTATGGCAACGGCGGAGGCGGGCATCCGATATAAGGGCCGCACCGATCTTTGGGTTCTACGCGCCGAGGTCGGAACGACGATAGCTGGGGTTTTCACAAAAAATCTCTGCCCCGGTGCGCCAGTGGATTGGTCACGAAAAGCTTTAAACATTACGACGGATGGGCCGAGTCTGGTTATTGTCAACTCCGGAACCGCTAATGTGTTCGGCGGACAGAAAAGCCGCGACGCGGTTATCGAAACCGCAGAGGGCGCGGCAAAAATCTTTGGCTTAGACGCAGAGGCCATACAGCTTGCCTCAACGGGCGTGATCGGCGTGCCGTTAGAGGCGTCAAAACTTGTCGATAAATTTCCGGAGATAAATAAAACCTTGCGCGCGGATGGATGGGAAGATGCCGCCCGCGCTATCATGACGACGGACACGCATCCTAAAGGCGCAACGGCGACAGCGGAAATTAAGGGGACAAAAGTGACCCTCAACGGTATCGCCAAAGGCTCTGGCATGATTGCGCCGGATATGGGGACAATGCTCGCTTATATCGCGACGGACGCCGCAATTTCAAAACCTGCATTGCAAGACATGCTCTCGGAGCTGGTGGAGACAAGCTTTAATTCTATCACAGTCGATAGCGATACTTCCACGTCTGACACGCTCCTTTTGCTCGCCAGCGGGCAAGCCGAAAATGCTATGTGCAAAGACGCAAATGAGCCATGTCTAACCGGATTTAAACAGGCGCTTCATTCGGTGATGAAGGACTTGGCTCTGCAAATTGTGAAAGACGGAGAGGGGATTACTAAATTTGTCACCATTCATATTTCAGGGGCTGTATCTGACGCCTCGGCCAAAAACATAGGCCTCAGCATTGCCAATTCCCCGCTTGTTAAAACCGCGATTGCGGGACAAGACGCGAATTGGGGACGCATCGTTATGGCGGTCGGAAAAGCGGGTGAACCCGCCGAGCGCGATAAACTCTCCATCTGGATAGGCCCGCATCTTTTGGCAGAACGCGGAGAAGCGGCGGCGGATTACACAGAGGCGCAGGGCGCAGCCTATATGAAAGAATCAGAAATAGATATCCGCGTTGACCTAGGGCTCGGCGAGGGGGAGGCGGAAGTTTATACCTGTGATCTAACACACGGCTATATTGACATCAACGCGGATTACAGAAGCTAATTAAATGCCAGATGTATCTAATAAACGCCCCGTGATTTACGTGGCGGCGGCCGCGATGATAGACCCAGATGGGCGCGTTTTAATAACCCGCCGCCCGACAGGGAAACCCCATGCCGGACAATGGGAATTTCCCGGCGGTAAGGTCGAAGACGGCGAGACGCCAGAACAAGCGGTCAACCGTGAACTCCGCGAAGAACTCGGATTAGAGCCTTGCGAAAGCTGTCTTCAGCCTTTCTCCTTTACCTCTTACGCCTATCCCGATTTTCACCTCTTCATGCCGCTCTATCTCTGCCGCCAATGGGACGGATTCGCGGTTCCGAAAGAGGGGCAAGGCATTAAATGGCTTTATCCCAACCAAATTGTAGAATTGGATTTGGTCGCAGCGGATGTCGAGTTGGCGCAGGAATTATCGGATCGGTTGCCGAGCGGCAAGCGGTTTGCGGTATAAACAAGTCCTATTCATAACACATAGGATAAAATTTTGATGTTCAGCCCTAACTCTCCTGCCCGGATCTCTCGTCTGGCGAGGTGAGCAGGATGGCTGGTAGTCTTAAACCTTCTTCTCATCCGTCCCTAACGCGTCGGCTAACCTCATTTTAGCACTTCCCGGTTTAAGTGGCTTTTGCTGGCTTTCATGCGGGCTCCAGCCTGTAAGCCAGAGGATTTCGAATTGGGAGGGAAATTTTCCGTCATCTGTTTTCGGATAAGCGGCCTCGATAGCTTCTAAATACCCTTTCGGGAGCGGCGCTTTATGTCTGGCGGTAAGTGTGTTGGTCAGGCCGAGGTCGCGGAGGTCGTTCACCAATGTTTTTAATTTTCCATAGGTGACGTTGACCCGGTCTTTATCGACAACCGGTAAGCTTAGTCCGGCCCGCCCCAAAAGAGCGGCGGCCTGCTGGTGGTCAATCATTGGATAAACTCGCGCCGTTGCGCCGCCGAAAATGGCGCTGTCGGCGGTATAGAGGGTTTGCCGCAAATTAGAGAGGCTATCCCCGCCAAAGAGCGCGGCGGTAAAAAGACCGTCGGCTTCCAGATGTTGCCGCAATCGCACCAAAGCTCCGGGCAAGTCATTTTCGGTTTGCAATTCCAAGAGGCTGATGATGAGGTCATATTCGCCGTTCACGCCTTCTAACCTATCTTGCCAGTCCAGTTTTTTTGGCTGACGGCCTGAGGGAAGGTCGGAGAGAATTGTCGCCCGCATATCGACTGGGGAGAGAACCACGCCTCGTTCAAACTGACGGTTGATATCGGCAATACGCGAGGCGGCGTCTTCTGCTGCACGGGTGAGCAAGAAGGACGGGCCGTTTTTGGTCATACGGTTTTGAGCCCGGTTGCGCGTGAGAGTTTGAGCCTTTTCATCAAATATCTGGGGGACTTTCGTTTTTTCCATGACCCGTATATGAGGGGGACATGGGCAAAAGGGAAGCGTTCACGGCGGTGCAATCTGTCACAAGGGGAGTTGTCAAAGCGGGGCTGGATATTGTTCTACCACCCCAAGACCCGTTCAGCAAAGATGATAAAGACTGGGAAGACATCCAGTATCTGGATGAGCCTTGCTGCGACATCTGTGGTTTTCCGTTTGAATATGCGGTAGGCGCTGGCGCACTTTGCGCCGGATGCTTAGCCAGCCCGCCGCGTTTCACATCGGCGCGTGCCGCCTTTATATATGATGATGGATCGCGGGATATAATTCTATCTTTTAAACATGGTGGCCGGACGGAGAATCTTTCCCGCTTTGCCGCGCAATTACGCCGAGCGGGACGAAGGTTTCTGCCAAAAGCTGATTTCATCGTGCCGGTTCCTTTGTACCGGACGCGGCGTATAAAGCGGCGCTACAACCAGTCTGTCCTGCTTGGACGGGCTCTTAGCCATATTACAAATGCGTCATTTGAAACGGAGGCCTTACGCCGCATTCGGGCGACGGAATCACAAGGCGGGCAATCGGCAGCTGGGCGGAAACGCAATGTTCAGGGCGCTTTTACCGTCGTAGAGGCCGCAAAAGAGAGATTGAGCGGTGCAAATATCATCTTGATTGACGATGTAATGACGACGGGGGCCACCCTAGACGCCTGCGCCTCTGTACTGTTACGCTCTGGCGCAAATCGGGTGGACGCCCTATGTCTAGCCCGAGTAATTAGAGACAAGCGGAGTCAAAAAGACTCTCAGGATAAAGACTCTCAGGTTAAAGACTGGCAAAATAAGGACGTTTTTGATGGCAAAAGTTGAAATGTATTCGAAAATGGGTTGCCCATTTTGTATTCGTGCCAAAGTGCTTTTGAAAAGCAAAGGTGTGGACGTCATTAATATTCCGGCCGCTATGAATCCAAACAAGCGGGCAGAGATGCGGGAGCGCTCCGGTGGGGCCAATACCTTCCCGCAAATCTTCATTGATGACAAACATATCGGTGGGTGTGACGACCTCTATGCTTTGGAAGAAAAAGGCGGTCTCGCTCCGCTATTGGCGGATTAATCTATGAAAGTAGGTCTTGTTCAGCTGTGCTCCGGAATCACAGTCAGTGATAATATTGCCGAAACTTCCCGGTTAATCCGCGCAGCGGCAGCGGAGGGCGCGGCTCTGATTGCGACTCCTGAAATGACCCATTTGGTTCAGAAAGACAAAAAAGATTTGCTTTCTAAAATATCCTCTCAGGACAAAGAGCCAGCGGTAAGAGCTTTTGCCGATTTAGCTAAGGAACTGAAAGTTAATCTCTTGATTGGCTCTATGGCGCTGAAAAACGGCGATAAGATTGCCAATCGATCTTTTCACTTCACGCCTGATGGCGTCATCAAAGCAAGTTATGATAAAATCCACCTTTTTGACGCGCAGGTTTCTGATACAGAAAGCTACCGTGAATCCTCGACTTATACAGCGGGGGATGGCCCAATCATGACGGCTGTGGGGCAGACCAAGATAGGTTTGTCCATATGTTATGACCTTCGCTTTCCGGCCCTTTACCGTCATTACGCGCAAAATGGCGCAGAAATTGTGACGATACCTGCGGCCTTTACCGTTCCCACCGGGCGAGCGCATTGGGATATTCTCTTGCGGGCGCGAGCTATAGAAACAGGGAGCTTTGTTCTCGCCGCAGCGCAAGGCGGCACGCACGCTGATGGACGTACGACTTGGGGCCATTCCAAAGTGATCGATCCTTGGGGAGATATTATTGCAGAACTTGATCATGATCGGTCAGGGTATGTGGTAGCAGAGATTGATCTGTCCGAGGTGGAAAAAGCGCGCAAACGTATTCCGGCCTGGGCGGATACCCGGCCATTCTAGAGCTTGCTTGTTTAGAGCTTGGCCTGACAGGGCACCCTTGGAAAATTCAGAAGCGTTCTTAAATTAAATCTATGATCCGATATGATCTCATATGCGAAAAAGAACACGTTTTTGAGGCGTGGTTTTCCAACTCCTCCGATTATGATCGGCAGGAGAAAGAGGGTTTGCTCTGCTGCGCCGTTTGCGCGAGCTCTGAGGTAAGAAAAACGATCATGGCCCCGAATGTGACAACGTCTCGCAAAAAGGAGCAAACCCGCGAGACGCACCAGAAATCTTTATCCGTTATGAGCGCGGAAGCCAGGAAAATGGCTGAGGCGGTAAAGGCAGAGATTAGAAAAAATTGCGAAAATGTTGGCGATAAATTTGCAGATGAAGCACGGGCTATGCATTACGGCGAAAAAGAAAGCCGTGGGATATACGGAAAAGCCTCCCTCCGCGAAGCGTCCGAACTGGCTGAAGAAGGCGTTAGTATTGCGCCTCTCCCAGATGTTTATGTTCCGGAAGAGAGTAAATCCGATAAAAAGCTGAATTAAATAATTATAGGTTTAAGCGGCGACCTTGGAAGATATATGCGCGTAATCCGTATAGCTGTTTTCGAGTAGAGGCAGGCTAAAGACATTATTTTCGCACTTTTCTTCCGCTCTGATTTCAGCTTGTTTTTTATCTTCCCGTATCGTTTCGAGAATATCGTGTGGTTTTGCAAATGGGCCAAGTCGAATTAAAAGAGCGTCTTGAGCGGCCTTGTCAGGCAAAGCGGTAAAAGCCAGAGCCTGTTCAAATGAAATAGTCTTGGCGAAGTAGGCTTGACGCAGCCGGGTAGAGAGCCGTGATAGGCTAATCGTTTCATTCACTGAGCGTCGATCCAAATAGAGCCGCTCGGCAATCTTTTCAATCGCGTTTCCGGATGCCTTCAGCTCCATGACGGCTTGATAGAGGTCACGACCGGAGAAAACGGAGGCCGCCCGAAAATCCATTTGTTTGGCTTCAGCGGTCAAAATATAAGGAATATTAACAAGGCTGCGCGGCAATGTACCAGCAAAAGACAGGCGTTTAATCGCTGCGAGGCGCTTTTTCCCGTCAATAACAACAAGATCCTTCCCGGCAACCGACACAATAACGGGTGACATCAGCCCAAATTCCAGAATTGATCTCTCAAGGTTTTTAACATCGTTAAGATTCTGCCCGCATAGAATAGGAGCCCGAAGTGTTTTAAAGGCGTTAAGTGGCGCTGTCTTTAATTCTGTGTGTTTCATAACCTCTTCCTTTCACAGACTTATACACAGGGTAATGTTTACCAAAGTCATTCGGTTCCATTAACTATGTGTCAAGATGGTTAACGGATATTAACGATTTAGAGTGTTATTATCATTGAAGAAAGTGGCCTAATTAAGACTCATCGATATTTCAGGCAATTAAGTTAATTAGTTAACGATGCCTTAATTTAAAAACTTACCCACAGTCAGGTAATTTATTCCCAAGTCGTCAGATATAGCCCACTTATTTGTAAGCGGATTTAAGGTCATTCCAACGGACGGCTCGGCTATGAGTCCTGCGTCCTTAAGGTATCGCTGCATTTCGCGGGGTTTGACAAGTTTATCATATTGATGGGTCCCGCGAGGCAACCACCGCAGGATATACTCCGCCCCGACTATGGCAAAGGCGAAGGCTTTAAAGCTCCGGTTTATGGTTGATGTAATCATGAGACCGCCGGGCCTTACTAGTTTTGCGCAATCTGATATAAAGTCGTGAGGACTAACGACATGCTCTATGACTTCCATATTCAAGACAGCGTCAAAAGGGTTTTCGCCGCTTTCAATGAGCTGTTCGACGGTGCCGTGGATGTACTTGACCTCCACCCCCACTTGTTCGGCGTGAGTTTTGGCTGTTTTCAAAGACTTTTCCAGCGCGTCCACGCCTGTTACATTTGCGCCCATTCTGGCCATAGGCTCGCATAAAAGTCCGCCCCCACATCCAATATCAAGAAGGCGTAGGCCTTTGAGCGGTTTGGACGCTTTCGGGTCGCGGTGAAAATGCTCACAAAGCGTATCGCGGATAAATTCAAGTCGGGAACCGTTCATAATATGAAGCGGCTTAAACGGCCCGCTCGGGTCCCACCAATCTGCGGCCATACGGGAAAAGCTTTCCATTTCCATCGGGTCGACGGAAACGGATGAGAGATGCTCAGGGGTCTTTTCGGAATAGGCCATAGCTTTGCTTTATCCCAAAGCCGCCCCCAAAGTAAGCAGAAGACGCCGCTTACTATGAGACGAACTGACGCGAACCGAAATAGCTATGAACAACCTTCGACCCATGAAACCTGGGGAAACTGACCCACCCGATAACTTTGGACTTCATCGTTTTTAACCTGAAAAACGGCGCCTCGTGTTTCGGAAAATGTCACAGTGTAGTCTTCCAATGTGGGCTCATATTTGCCGGGTGTGATGACCAATTTACCTGCATAGGCAGATTTGATGTCCTCGCCGGAGGATCCGAGGCCTACGCCCGTTGGCAAAGAAAGACTTCCTTCCTTCACATCAATACGGGCGAGTTTTTCATCAATCAACATAAACAAAACTTTTCGATCTTGCCCGTTTGTGGCGTAAAGGCAATTTCCCTGTTCGGGTACATTCGTCCCCAAAACCAGACCTGTCTCCTCCAGCGTATCGCCAATGACATAACTACCATACCCGTCTTTAGTCAGAACGGCGCTCTCATCCATGTTTTGGGACTCAGAGATTTGTGATTGAGTCGGAGACGTATCGGAGCCCGCCATATCTGTTTCAGTCTCCGTTGCCGCCGGAGAATCGATCATCTCACTGGTGTCAGATGCTTGCGGTTCCATCGGATCAGGCACAGGATCAGAATTATTATTACAGCCGATCAAAGCGGCGGAGAGAATAAATGTGCTTAGGATTGTTGTATTTTTTATTTTGAACATATCATTTCCAGTTCAGCTAAGGGTGAAGTTATGATCATCGCCTAAGGCGAACAATCTGTTTTAAAACCCAAATAATATACAGGGACCCAAAGTGAACGCCAAAGAAAGGAGGTTGGTTTCAACTTTTATTGGGTGAAGTCGATGAAGCGGTGGTAAGGGTAGAGCCGCCAAGCAAATTTTTCAGGTTGAACGCCAAAAGCGCCAAAGCAAGACACAGCCACAGAATCATCCAAACCCCTGCGGGAAAGAGCCCGATTTCCGACTCGAAAGCTTGTAAATCAGAGACTGGGCCATGTGCGGTATCTTGCAAGATATAGAGTAAACTAAGCACGCCCAAGACAAGAAGGCTTTCCCGTGCATAGCGGGTTTTAAATCCAATGAAATATAAACTCACGGCAAAACCAACCAGAATTAAAAAAGTGAAAACGGAATTAAACCAAATAATGCCGGCGAGCACTAAAATGGTGATAATTACGATTAAAGTCGACTTTATCCATTTGGGTTTGGCTGCCCCGATAAAGACTAAAGCATTCCCGAAAGATACGCTCCCGAGATAGCCGCCCAATATTATCAAGCCTTGTGATCCGCCGCGCGTGACTGTCAGCCCGCCGCTGTCGGGGTTGATTTGGATATAGTCTACAGAGCCGCCGCTTATGATTGCTGCGAAAGCATGACCAAATTCGTGTAGGACAGTGACAAAAATTCGAATAGGGTAAAGAAGACGCCAACCCCAAATACCACCGAAATAAATCAGCCCGAAATAAAGGGCGCAAATCAGAGCAAGGCGCCAAAGAAGTGCTTTTCGGGTTATCAATATTCGGACCTTAAGTTCCTAAATTTCCAGCGTTTAAAACAGTTTGACCGATTTTGACGTGCTGAACTAGAAAATCTTATCGGAATTAGCGACAAATAGCCACTAAAACGAAACAAATCCGTCGATTTGAGTTGAAAAAACGGCGCATCCGCGCCACAAGCCCGCTGATATATAACAGGGTTTAGCACGAAATATCTAATGGCCAGAATTGTCATGAAATTCGGCGGCACGTCAGTCGCTAATCTGGAACGTATCCGGCATGTGGCCTCTCTTGTTGAAGAAGAGGCCAAAGGCGGGAATGAAGTGGCAGTGGTTGTTTCGGCCATGAGCGGAGAGACGAACCGTTTAGTCGCATTAGTAGATGAACTGGACGCCGATGCTGGCCCAGATGGAAAAAAATGGGGCGATGCGATTGAGGATGAATACGACTCGATTGTCGCTAGCGGTGAACAAGTCACGTCAGGACTCCTTGCTATTGCCTTGCGCCGCCGAGGTCTTCGCGCGCGGAGCTGGCTAGGCTGGCAGATTCCCCTGCGCACGGATATGGCACATTCCATGGCACGGATTGCCGAGATCGAAAGCTCTGCAATTGGCCCGTCCCTCGCTGACGGCAATATCGCTGTCGTCGCAGGCTTTCAGGGCGTAAATGAGCAAAGGCGGATTTCCACGCTGGGGCGCGGCGGGTCAGATACTTCTGCCGTGGCATTGGCCGTGGCCTTGAAGGCAGATAGATGCGACATCTATACAGATGTGGATGGTATCTACACGACTGACCCGCGCATTGCGAAAGACGCACGACGCCTGAATAATATTGCTTTTGAAGAAATGCTTGAACTGGCCAGCCTCGGCGCAAAGGTTTTGCAGACCCGCTCCGTTGAATTGGCTATGAATTACAATCTCCCGATCCGTGTGCTGACCAGTATGGCCCGCGCCGGAGAAGAGAACCCCGGAACCCTAGTCTGTCATGAGGACGAAACCATGGAAGAACGTGTCGTAAGCGGCGTTGCCTATTCACGCGATGAAGCGCAAATCACCTTGCTGCGTCTGAAAGATCAGCCCGGCATGGTGGCCAAAGTCTGTAAGGCGATGGCCGAAGCCAATGTTATTGTGGACATGATTGTTCAGGGCATTTCAAAAAGTGATAGCGCCGCCAACCTAACCTATACGGTGGGAAAGCGCGACCTTGAAAAAGCGCTGGCCGCTTTAGAAAAATCAAAAGACTCAATCGGATTTGAAGGTGTAAAATCAGATTCGGATGTGACCAAAGTCTCTGTTGTCGGGATTGGAATGCGCTCTCATACCGGAGTCGCGCAAACGATGTTCGAGGCATTGGCGAAACGCAACATTAATGTAAAAGTCATTGCGACATCAGAGATTAAAATCTCGGTCCTGATCGATGCGGAATATACAGAACTTGCTGTCCGCGCACTTCATAGCGCTTTTGAGTTAGATCAGGCGGCGAAATTAAAAGTTAGCGCCCCCTAAACTTCAATTTCTATGACCGCGTCAATTTCCACTGCCACATCTAGTGGAAGGCTTGGCGCACTAACGGCGAAACGGGCATGACGTCCTGATTCGCCAAAAACATCTACCATGAGGTCAGAGCAACCATTGATAACTTTGGGAATGTCTGCCTGCGTTGCATTCGGAGCGGCTTGAACAAATCCGCCGAGTTTAACGATGCGCTTGATCCGTGAAAGATCTCCATCGCAAGCAGCTTTCATCTGGGCAATAAGATTAAGCGCCGATAACCGCGCAGCATCTTGTCCTCTTTCCACTGTAAGGTCTTCCCCCAATCTCCCTTCTATAGAATTGTCGCCTATTTTTGAAATTTGACCGGAAATAAAGACCAGATTACCGCTTATTACAAAAGGCATGTAATTCGCCACAGGCGCCGCCGCCTCTGGCAGGCTTAGACCCATATCTGCGAGAATGTCTTCATGGGATGTGGTTTCGGATGATGTCATTGCGATTGTTCTCCTTGATCAAACTCCGCTATAGAGTAGCTATGACCGACTCGCAAAAGACTTTCCCGCTTCCCTCCGAAAATTCAGAGATAATTGAGTTCCTCAAACAACGGCGCTCCAATTTGGCTAAGGTTATGGGAGAGCCGGGACCGTCGGAGGACGAGCTGAACCAAATTCTGCAAATTGCAGCGCGCGTTCCCGATCATCGGAAATTAGAGCCTTGGCGTTTCGTTGTTTTTCAGGGCGAGGCCAGATCCCGGTTTGGTCGTCACATCGCCTCTGCCTTTATTCGCAATAATCCCGAAATGCCAGAAGACCGGGCCATATTCGAAGGGGAAAGACTTTTACGCGCCCCCGTTGTTATTGCTGTGATCTCTTCCCCTATAGAATGCCCCCGCGGCACGCCACAATGGGAGCAGGAGCTTTCCGCCGGGGCGGTTTGTTTTAATCTATGCTTGGCCGCCCAAGCTCACGGATTTGGCGCGCAATGGCTGACCGAATGGTATGGATATGATGAGGCTGTCAATTCCGCTTTAGGAGTAAATGGGAATGAACGGCTGGCTGGATATATTTATATTGGCACGCCAGAGGTAGCCGCCACGCCGCGAGGCCGTCCAAATATGAGCGCCAAAATAACGCAATGGACGGACTAATCCTCAATTATTTGGTAAAGTTCACAGTAAATCACGCTTTTATGACGTGACAATTTCAAGAGGCCCCCATATAGAGGATTTGGTGAAGACCTTCGGGTTTTCAACCTTCGCCTCTGGCCACCATTGCGCCCCGTGTGGTCAGAGGCACATTCTCTATCCCTTTTATGACCTGCCAGAAGATACTTTTCGAGTTTTTTTAACGAGCATGCAATCCATACGGAATGCTTTCTGGCTTTTGAAAATGTATGGGTTATGATGATATATGACACGCTCTGCTGTAAAACAACCTGCTGACCAATCCATGGTGCCTGACCGGTCTCCGCTCCCAAAGCTTGAATTTATCACGCAGGAAACGCCGCAGCCTGGTGACGTACATGAAATTGCTGAGGGCGTTTTCTGGCTACGTTTTGCTCTGCCAATGCAAGGATTGGATCATATTAATCTCTGGGCTTTGCAAGACGGAGATGGCTGGGTCGTCGTTGATACTGGTATCGGTAATCGCGACAGTAAGGAAATTTGGCGTAAGCATTTCAAAGAACTAATGGGGGGGCGTCCGATTAACCGGGTTATTTGCACCCATTTACATCCGGACCATACGGGGCTCGCCGGATGGATGTGCCGCGAATTTGGCGCACCGCTTTTAATGACGCGCGGGGAGTATTTTCTCTGCCGCCTTATGGCGGCCGATACAGGCCGCGCGGCGCCGCCGGAAAGTCTTCGCTTTTATAAGAAGACGGGATTTACTGACGCGCAACTTGAACTTTACAAAGAACGGTTTGGCGGGTTCGGAAAAGCGATTTCGGAATTGCCACAAAGCTATGACCGGTTAGTGGATGGCGAATTAGGACAAATCGGCGGTCGCGAATGGCGGGTAATTATTGGGTCCGGTCACTCCCCGGAACATGCCTGCCTTTTCTGCCCAGAGCTTAATCTCTGTCTGAGCGGGGATCAACTTCTACCCAATATCAGCTCGAATGTCAGTGTCTGGCCGACTGAGCCCGAAGGCAATCCGCTAGAAGACTGGATTTCTTCTTGTCATCGTTTAAAACTTGAACTGCCGAATGATGCGTTGATTGGGCCAGCGCACGGGATCCCATTCCGAGGAGCCCATAAACGTCTTGATAAGCTGATTGAGCACCATGAAAAAGCCCTTCAGCGTTTGCTGGAGTTTTGTAATCAACCGCGTCTGGCGACTGAAGTTTATTCCGTTTTGTTTCGTCGTGAAATTACTGACAGCAACCGTATAATGGCGGTAGGCGAAAGTGTGGCGCATTTAAACTGTCTAAAAAACCGTGATTTGGTGACGCGCCGACTTAATGATGCCGGGCAGTTTATTTATATGGCCAAAAGCGGAGCCTTGGCGGCCTAAACTCTCATTCATTCACCGTCCATAATGGCTGGGTCATTGGGACAGTCTGATTTTTCATTAATCATATCGGCATAACGCCTCGCGGCCTTGGTTTGGTTTGGACCTTGTTTTACGAGTGCCTGAGCGCATCCGCTTTGGCCTCCTGCGGGCAGGCTCGCAACTACCAGCACGTTATCTCCGGCTCCCTCTGGTTTAGGGTCCTGCAAATTGAGGCGATAAATAAGGGCGTGCGCCTGTCCGTCTTTGAGGCGCCATTCTATTTTCTCTCCAGGTTGATTAAAGGGTTGGCGCTGAACTAGAAAGTCAGGCGATTGACCTGCTGCGAGCGTAAAACGACCGTCCCCATCGCGCGCGAAAATATCCATATCTTTGTAGCCATCACATTGATAAGTTTTATCGGCGCTTTCTGCGCTGCTTTCAATTACCTCGCAATTTTCCAAATTCAGTTTAGAATAGGCGCTATCAAACCCGTCGGATTCCGGTTCACTATCATCTGGAGTAGGTGATGAGTCGTCTCCCTCATCTGATTGCAACTCCTCAATGACTGGTTCGTCACCCACCTGCACAGAGTCAGATGCGTTATCACTACATGCCATAAGGGGCAGGACGAGCGCGAACCAGACAACCTGTTTCATTTTAATCATGGTTTTCCTTTGAGGAGTAAGGCTAATTAGTTTTTAAACGTGGCTGTGAGGAAAAGGTTCACATTCTTCCGGAGCACCTGATTTAAGCCCGCAAGAAATATTCATAGGCTTTGCTGTCGGTCTCTACGGCCATCGGATAACCCGTTTTAGCCAGACTCTCCTCCAGTTCATCGACATCGCCATTCGGAACCTGAAATCCACAAAGGACATGACCCGTTGAATTGCCGTGATTACGATAATGGAACAGGCTGATATTCCAGCGCGCGTCTAAGGCGACAAGGAAGTCCGTCAAAGCGCCGGGACGTTCCGGAAATTCAAACCGGAATAGCACTTCGGGAATATCGGCGCTGGCCCGTCCGCCGACCATGTGCCGCAAATGCCGTTTAGCGAGGCGATCTTGGGATAAATCGGTGACAGTAATATCATGGCTCGCCATATCTGATATGACTTTAGCTCGTTCATCCAGATCGCGGGTTTTTATCCCAACGAGGACGTGAGCAATTTCGCTTTCGGCGTATCGGTAATTAAATTCGGTGACGGGGCGTCGGCCCATCGCATTGCAGAAATTCAAAAATGCCCCGGGCCGTTCGGGAATAGCGGCGGCAAAAAGCATTTCTTCGCCGGCGCCGAGTTCTGCGCGCTCAACCATGTGGCCGATTCGATCAAAATTTACGTTCGCGCCAGAAATTGTCACAACGCAATCGCCCTCCGGCGCTTGTCCGTCGCGTGTATGCTTTATGAGTCCCGCAAGAGCCAAGGCTCCGGCTGGCTCTACGACGGTCCGCGTGGCCTCAAACACATCTTTGACGGCGGCGCAAATCTCATCATTCGAAACGAGGACAACTTCATCCACGACGAGTTTGGCAATCTCCAATGTATTGGTCCCGATAAGCTTCACAGCAACACCATCGGCAAAGCTGTCGACTTTCTCCAGCGGGGTTGGGACGCCTGCTTTTAGAGATGTCGCGAGGGTGGGCGCGCCCTTGGGTTCTACCGCGATAATGCGCGTCTTGGGGGAGACAGATTTAATCCAAGCGCCCACGCCGGAGACTAACCCGCCGCCGCCGGTGCATACGTAAACGGCGTCTGGTGTGCGGGGCATTTGCTCTAGAATTTCGCGGCCGACGGTGCCTTGCCCTGCAATGACATCTGTTTCGTCAAAGGGATGGATAAAGACCGCGCCCGTTTCTTCGGCGTAGTCCAGAGCGGCTTTGCACGCTTCGTCGTAATTATCCCCGACAAGCCGTGTTTCTGCGCCGAGACTTTCCACGGCTGTGACTTTAATGGCGGGCGTTGTAACGGGCATGAAAATGACAGCCGCCGTATTATAATAAGCGCCAGCCGCTGCTACGCCTTGGGCATGATTTCCGGCGCTTGCCGCGCAAACACCGCGGGCGCGCTCTTCATCCGTCAGACCAGCAATCCGATTGGTTGCCCCGCGAATTTTGAAGCTAAACACATCTTGCATGTCTTCCCGTTTGAGCCATGTGTTTCGACCAAGCTCAAGGCTCAATTTCGGAGCAAGCTCACAGGGCGTGCGTTTGGCCAGCGCGTAGACATTGGCGGCTTCAATGCGGGCTTTGAGATCATGAAGATTGACTTTAGACATTCTGGGCGATCCAATCACCCACTTGGGATGTATTCAATGCTCCGCCTAAATCACCTGTCGTTTGACCTGCTTGCAATGCGGCCTCGACCGCGTTTTCAATGGCGGCTGCTTCTTTGTCCAAACCAAAAGACAGGCGCAGCATCCAGGCGGCGGACAATATCATAGCGAGCGGATTGGCTTTGCCTTGGCCGGCTATATCCGGCGCGCTGCCGTGAATAGGCTCGTACATTCCGGTCTTACCGTGCGAGAGAGAGGCTGAGGGTATGACGCCCATTGATCCGCAGAGTACAGAAGCTTCATCGGTCAATATATCTCCAAACATATTTTCTGTCAGAATGACATCAAAGTCTTGGGCGTGAGTAAGCATGTGCATGGTCATAGCATCGACGAGGAGGTGTTCCAGTTCAACTTCGGGATAGTCTTTGGCGACCTCGATCACGACCTCACGCCAAAGGCGGGACGTTTCCAGCACATTTGATTTATCGACAGAAGTGACCTTTTTCTTGCGTGTCATAGCGAGATCAAAAGCTTTGACGGCGATGCGTCGGACTTCACTCTCGGAATAACGACATTCATCAAATGCGCCGCTTTCATCGCGTCCTTTCTCACCAAAATAAATACCGCCGGTGAGTTCTCGCATGACAACAAAATCTGTGCCTTCAAGTCTTTCGCGTTTCAGCGGGGCTTTGTCGATCAAAGCCGGAAAAGGTTTGCAAGGGCGTATATTGGCGTAGAGATTTAGATTTTTGCGCAAAGGCAACAGAGAGCCAAGCTCAGGCCGGTCTGAACCTTTTAAATGATCCCATTTTGGGCCGCCGACTGCGCCGAGAAGGATAGCGCCAGTGCGTTTACAGGACTCAAATGTCTCTACCGGTAAGGGCTCGCCTTTTGCATCAATGGCGGCGCCGCCGACCAGATGAAATTCACACTCCAAAGAGTGGTCAAACTTTGTCGCCATCGCTTTCAGGACAGTCATCGCCGCTTCACCGACTTCCGGACCGATACCATCGCCGGGTAGATAAGAAAAATTTATATTCATTTAATTTGCCTCATACGCTTTGATCGCGTCAGCCTGCATTTCGAGGTACCCCATTTCATCCACGCCTTGCATCAGGCAGTGGCGGGAAAATTCGTCGATTTCGAATTTATAAGTTCCGCCATTGCGCGGCAGGCGTACTTCACAGCTTTCCAAATCAACCGTGACATCCGCTCCGGGATTATCGAGCAGCCATTCATGGGCGCGTTTATCAATTACAATTGGGAGAAGTCCATTTTTCAGGGAATTGCTTTTGAAAATATCCGCAATCTCAGAGCTAATAACGACACGAAAGCCGTAATCTGTTAGGGACCAAGGCGCGTGTTCGCGCGAGGACCCACATCCGAAATTGTGCCCGCCAATCAGGATTTTGCATTGCTTGGCGTCGTCCGTATTGAGGATATGATCCGTGGCCGAGCCGTCTTCAGTATAGCGCCAGTCATGAAACGCATGTTCGCCAAGGCCGTCGCGGGACGTCACGGTCAAAAACCGCGCGGGAATAATCTGATCCGTATCAATATTTGCTGCCGGAAGGACGAGGGTTTTAGACGTGATGGTGGTAAGGGGAGCAAAGGTCATTAGGCGGCTCCCTTTAAGGTTCGGGCATCTGTGATCACGCCTGTCACGGCGGCGGCGGCGGCTGTTTCCGGGCTGGCGAGAACCGTTCTTGCGCCCGGGCCTTGTCGGCCCGCAAAATTTCGGTTGGAGGTCGAAACAACTAATTCGCCCGGCATCGCTTTATCACCGTTCATGGCGATACACATCGAACACCCCGGCTCGCGCCATTCTGCACCCGCCGCCGTGAATATTTTGTGCAGACCTTCGGCTTCAGCTTCGGTTTTGATTTGCTCGCTGCCAGGAACAACAATCGTGGTAACGCCTTCAATGACTTTGCGGCCTTTCATAATACGCGCGGCAGAGCGGAGGTCGTCCATTCGAGAATTGGTGCAGGAGCCGATAAAGACTCGGTTTACTTTTGCGCCCGTAATCGGGCCGCCCGCTGTCATCGACATATATCCGAGCGCTTTTTCTTCGGCTTCATCTGTGGCGGCAGGAACCATTCCGTCAATCGGCATCGCCATGCCGGGGTGGGTGCCGTATGTCACCATGGGGCGGATGTCCTCGGCCTTGAGGTGGACTTCTTTATCGTAAGCTGCGCCGTCATCCGTGGCGAGGCTCGCCCAGTCTTTACAGGCGGCATCAAAATTATCAGGCGCGAATTTCCTCCCTTTTAAATAATTAAATGTGATTTCATCCGGCGCAATTAATCCGCATCTCGCGCCGGCCTCAATCGACATGTTACAAACCGTCATGCGTTCATCCATCGTCATGTTTTCGAACACAGACCCACGATATTCCAGCGCGTAACCGGTTCCGCCGCCAACGCCGATTTCAGCGATAATGGCAAGGATGACGTCTTTGGCAGATACGCCGTCGCCCAATTCTCCGTCGACATGAATGGCCATGGTTTTGGGTTTGCGCATGAGAAGGCACTGATTGGCCAAAACATGGCCGACTTGCGTTGTACCAATGCCAAACGCAATCGCGCCGAATGCGCCGTGGGTCGAGGTATGACTGTCGCCGCAGACAATGGTCATGCCGGGCTGTGTCGCGCCCAGCTCCGGCCCCATCACGTGAACAATGCCGCGATAGTCCGAATCGAATCCGTGCGTTTCAATGCCGTATTCTTTTGTGTTTGCGAGCAGCATATCGACCTGTTTTTCGGCTTGCTCCGTCACAAAAGGGCGCGAACCGTCAGTATTTTTCAAAGTCGGAGTGGAATGATCAATGGTGGCCAGCGTCCGATCCGGGCGGCGGACTTTCAATCCGCGCTCGCGTAACACGGTAAAGGCCTGCGGGCTCGTGACTTCATGGATGAGATGCAGATCAATATAGACCGTTGCCGGATGGGCTGAAGACTCCGGCACAACAATGTGACGATGCCAAATTTTATCGAAGAGGGTTTTAGGGTGTTCAGTCATTTCTAATGCTGCGCTGCGATCGCTTTTTGGCGATCGGCTCTCCGTTCAATGCGGTTGATGACGTCGAGATAGGCCCGCGCTCCGGCGAGGACGGTGTCCGTGCTTGTTCCGCGGCCATGATAGGCGTTAAACTCTGTGCTGACCTGAACCGAGGCTTCGGCCATGGCGTCTTCGCCTTCCGATACGGATTGAACCGAAAAACTGTCGAGATGGAGCGGCTGTCCGGTGATGTGCGATATGGCGAGGAAAGTCGCATTGACCGGCCCGGCAGCTTCTTGGCTCCATTTTTCTTCGCGCCCGTCATCATGGTGGAGTTTTACTGTCGCTACAGGGTTTTTGCCATCATCCGACCCAGCGGAGACATAGAGACTGTCGATATGCCACGGCCCACTTTCGCCCACAGCTTCGCCCAAAATGATGGCTTCAATATCGGCGTCGAACACTTCTTTTTTCTCGTCGGCTAAGGCTTTGAACGAGACGAACACAGTCTGGAGCTGGTTCTCGCCCAAATCAAAGCCGAGCTTTTGCGCGCGGTCTTTCAGAGCGGCGCGACCCGAATGTTTGCCGAGAATGAGATTGTCCGTGCTGACCCCGACATCTTCGGGTTTCATGATTTCATAAGTTTCGCGATTGGCAAGCACGCCGTGCTGATGAATGCCGCTTTCATGCGCGAAGGCGTTCTTGCCGATGATGGCTTTATTGCGCGGAACGGGGTTGCCCGTAATCGTCGCGAGGAGTTTCGACGCGCCGTAAAGCCCTTGCGTTTTTAATTGCGTAGAAAGGCCATAAAAATCGGCCCGCGTGCGAAGGGCCATGGCGACTTCCTCAAGTGCGCTATTGCCCGCCCGTTCGCCAATGCCGTTCAGGGCACATTCCACCTGCCGAGCGCCGCCGCGTACGGCCGCCAATGAGTTGGCAACGGCCAAACCCAAATCATTATGGCAATGGGCCGAGAAGATTACCTCTTCTCCCCCTTCGATTTCGCGCACTAGAAATTCGAATAGATCCTGAATTTCTTCGGGTGTGGTATAGCCAACTGTATCCGGAATATTGATTGTCGTGGCGCCGGCTTTGATGGCGGCTTCGCAGACCCGTTTCAAATAATCGCGTTCCGTGCGGATGGCGTCTTCGCAGGAAAATTCGACATCGTCCGTGTAATTACGAGCGAGTTCAATGCCGGCAATTGCGCGGCGCACTATTTCGTCCTTGGACATTTTAAGTTTAAATTCGCGGTGCAGCGGCGAGGTTGCGATGAAGGTATGGATGCGGCCTTGTGCGGCAGGTTTTATGGCCTCGCCACTGGCGCGAATGTCGCCTTCATTGCAGCGCGAGAGGGAGCAAACCACCGATTCTTTGACTTCGGTGGCTATCGTTTTGACGGCTTCGAAATCACCGGGGGAAGCCGCGGCGAATCCAGCTTCCATCACATCGACATTCAGGGCCTCCAGCGCTTTTGCCATTTGTAGCTTTTGGCCCGCGCTCATGGAAAAGCCGGGCGCCTGTTCGCCGTCGCGTAAAGTGGTATCAAAAATTTTGACGTGTGTGTCGGTCATGGTGTTATCTATTTAAATAATTGGATTACTCTGCGTGTTCAGCTCTTGTACGTCGTCCAACGCGCTCGGCGGAGACGACATTGTACAGTCGTTCCAGTTGTCGGCAGAGAAGGTCAAGATCATTCGGTCCGCCCGTATCCTCGACATGGACGAGCAAGTCGAAATTTCCGTCCACGCGCTGGGTACAATGCACGTCGCGATAATCATATCCGCGCCGTTCGATCGTGCCGAGCGTGCGCAAAAGCGTGCCCTGAACGTCGTGAAGGACGGCTTTCAGCTTGCCTTGAATACCTGAAGGTTCGAATGTCTTATCACGTTGTAATTCAGCCATCATGTTTCTCCGAAAATTGACGAACGAAAATTAAATGTTGTTTTGTCATTCACCAACTTGATAGCCAAACCAGGTCGGGTAATGACGAATGTGGGATGTGAATTATTTAACACCCCCTACCGCTCCATCATATCGGCATTGCTTCGCCCGGGCGGGACGAGCGGCCAGACATTTTCGGCCGTATCGATTTTGACGTGCATGAGGACGGGGCCGTTTGTGGAGAGCAGGCGGTCTATACCCGCGTCAACCTCATCGCCGCGCGTGATGGTAAAGGCGTCGATTTGAAACGCCTTGGCGACGGCGGCGAAATCCGGATTGTCGTCAAGATTCACTTCGGAGTAGTTTTTCTCAAAGAACACTTCTTGCCATTGGCGCACCATACCCAGGGCTGAGTTATCGAGCAGGACGATTTTCAGCGGAATGTCGTAACGGTTGAGCGTTGCGAGTTCTTGAATGTTCATCATGATAGACCCGTCGCCGGACACCGTGATAACGGTTCTGTCCGGCGCGCCGAGTTTTGCGCCGAGGCCAGCAGGCAGACCGAAGCCCATGGTCCCCAATCCCCCGGACGTGATGTGATCTTTCGGATCATCGAAGTAACAATGCTGCGCCACCCACATTTGATGCTGTCCCACATCACAAGTGATGATTGCGCTGTCGTCCGCGCGGCGCGAGAGATCGTGGAGGAGCTTAGGGGCGTAAATGCCGCCGCTCGTCATATTGGTGATGGGCGATTTATAATCCCACGCATGTTCCGTGCGGCGGTCATAGCAGAGCTTTGTCCACTCGCTAATATCCTCATGCTCGGCGTTGTCCTTGAAGGGATCAAGTGCGGCGAGGTTCTTTTTAAGTGACCCGTCCAAGCCGACATTCACGCGACGGAGTTTATCTATTTCCGCAACGTCAATATCCAGATGAACGACTTTGGCGTTCGGCGCGAACGTGTCCAGTTTTCCGGTGGCGCGGTCATCAAACCGCGCGCCTGCGACTATGAGCAAGTCACACTCCTGCACCGCGTAATTGGCGGCGCGAAGGCCGTGCATGCCGAGCATCCCTAAATAATTCGGATGATCATTCGGAAGCGAGCCGAGACCCTTTAATGTTGAAACAACGGGAATTTGCGTCCGCTCCACAAGGTCACGAATTTCCTGGACTCCGTCACCCTGAGCAATGCCGCCGCCAATATAAAAGAGCGGCTTTTTGGCATCGCGCATAAGTTTTTCAGCCGCCGCTATGTCTTTGCTTTTGCCCATTTCGGGCTTTTGCTTTGGGTAAGGCCGCCAGCGATGACGCTCTGTCGTAAGTGCGTTGGCAACGTCTTTCGGGAGGTCAATCAGAACAGGGCCGGGGCGGCCTTCGCCTGCGATGAAATAGGCTTCGGCCACCATGCCCGGAATATCGGCCGGGTCGCGGGCAATATAGCTGTGTTTGACGATGGGCAGGGTAATACCGAAAATATCGACCTCCTGAAACGCATCCGTTCCGATGAGGTTTGTCGCGACCTGACCGGTGACAAAAACCACAGGAACCGAGTCGAGATAGGCCTCAGCAATGGAAGTAACGAGATTGGTCGCGCCGGGACCAGAAGTGGCAAAGGCCGTGCCGGTTTTCCCAGTGGCGCGGGCATAGCCAATCGCGGCCATGCCGCACCCCTGTTCATGGCGGCAAAGGATATGACTCAGCTGAGGCACACGTGGCAAGACGTCATAAACCGGCATGATCGCGCCGCCGGGATAACCAAAAATAGTTTCCACGCCTTGCGCGGCAATCGATTCCAGCAAGAGCTGCGCGCCTGATTTCGGCTCGCGGTCTTCGAGAATTTCGGCTCTCTGTATGTCAAACTGCATGGCTGTGGTCATGTTTTCGTCCTTGCCGTGATAGGTCCCGGCACAAGGGCCGGGACGAGTTTACGGGTTTAGTTCTTATCCTTATCGACAATTTTATTTGCGCCGATCCAAGGCATCATCTCACGGAGTTTGCTCCCGACCTGTTCAATCGAATGCGCTTCCATATTGCGGCGGCGGGCGGTCATGGAAGGATATCCCATCGCGCCTTCCATGATGAAGTTCTTGGCGTAAGTTCCGTCTTGAATATCTTTCAAGCATTTGCGCATCGCTTCGCGGGATTGCTCGTTAATGACGCCTTCGCCCGTTGTGTATTCACCAAATTCCGCATTGTTCGAGATGGAGTAATTCATATTCGCAATACCGCCCTCATACATCAAATCGACGATGAGTTTTAATTCGTGGAGACATTCGAAATAGGCGAGTTCGGCGGGATAGCCGCCTTCGACCAAAGTCTCATAGCCCATTTTGACGAGCTCGACCGCGCCGCCGCAAAGAACGGCTTGTTCCCCGAACAAATCGGTTTCAGTTTCGTCCTTGAACGTTGTGTGGATGATGGCCGTCCGTCCGCCGCCAATGGCAGAGGCATAGGACTTGGCAATTTCAATCGCCGCGCCGCCATTGGCGTCTTGCGCGACAGCGATAAGATCAGGAATTCCCCGCCCATTGGTAAATTCATTGCGAACCGTATGTCCCGGCGCTTTCGGAGCAATCATGATAACGTCGAGATCGCGGCGCGGCACGATTTGGCCGTAATGAATAGCAAAGCCGTGACCAAAAGCGATAGCGGCCCCTTCCTTGATATTTGGCTCTATGTCTTCACGGTAGATACGGGCTTGATGCTCGTCAGGGGTAAGAACCATCACAACGTCTGCGCCTTTAACGGCCTCTGCCGTGGCTTTGCTTTCAAGGCCTGCGGCTTTGACTTTTTTATTGGTCGCGCTTTCAGGGCGAAGGCCAACAACAACATCCACGCCGGAATCTTTTAGGTTTTGCGCATGGGCGTGACCTTGGGAGCCAAAGCCAAGTACGGCCACTTTCTTGCCCTTGATGATTTCAAGGTCACAGTCTTTGTCGTAAAATATTTCAATACTCATAGTGGATAATCCCGGTTTAAATTAATTGGAAAAAGGAAAAGAAGTTATGGCACCCTTAGACGCGCTGCCGACGAGTTTAGCAAATTTGGCATAGGCCCCGCTGGGGTATTTTGCTTTGGGCGGTGTCCAGCCCTTAGATCTGGCTTTCAAATCGGCCTCGACATTGATGGTTTGTGCCTCGACATCAATTGTGACTTTGTCCCCGTTTTGAACAAAGGCGATAGGCCCGCCATGGGCCGCTTCGGGCGCGACATGGCCAATCACAAAGCCGTAGCTGGCGCCGGAAAAACGTCCGTCAGTGATAAGTGCAACATGGTCGGCAAGGTCCTGCCCGACGAGGGCGGCCGTGACGCCAAGCATTTCGCGCATGCCCGGCCCGCCTGCGGGGCCTTCATTACGGATGATGATAACATCGCCCTTATTGATGCCGTTATTTTGGACGACCTCGAAGCACTCTTCTTCGGATTCGAACACTCTTGCCGTGCCTTCAAAGAATAGCGCGCCGTGACCTGCGAGTTTGACGACGCAGCCTTCGGGCGCGAGGTCACCGTAAAGAATGCCGTAGCCGCCGCGGGATTTAACAGGGTTATCAAAATGACGAACAACGTCTTGCCCTTCCGCTTCTTTGGCGTCGATGATTTCTTCGAACAGGCTTCGACCCGTAACAGTCGGGCTATCCTCAATCCGCCCGTCTTCAACGAGGCGTTGACCGATTAAGGCTGAACCTCCGGCTTCATACAGATTGAACGCCATATACTTTCCACCCGGCTTTAGGTCGCCGATGACAGGGGTATTTCGGGAGATGCTGTCGAAAGCGTCAATATTGAAGTCCTTGACTTCGGCCTCGGAGGCGATGGCGAGCAAATGTAAAATCGCATTGGTCGAAGCGGCCGTCGCAGAAAGCGCAATTGCGGCATTCATTAATGAAGTGTGCGTGACCATGTCCCGTGGTAGGCGGTTCTCTTTCACACACTCAACAACAATTTGTCCGGCGCGATAAGCCGCTTTGTTCTTTTCTTCATCTACCGCCGGAATATCATTTATTCCCATTGGAGAGAGGCCAAGAAAAGTCATTGCCATAGCCATCGAATTGGCGGTGAATTGACCGCCGCAAGCCCCCGCCCCGGGACAGGCGGCTTTTTCAATATCTTTTAATTCTTCGTCATCAATTATGCCGGCGGCGCAGGCCCCTACCGCTTCGAAGACGTCCTGAACCGAAAGGTCTTTGCCTTTGTGATTTCCGGGCATGATAGAGCCGCCGTAAAGCACGAGTCCGGGAACGTTCATCCGGGCCAAGGCCATGCCCGCCGCCGGAATGGTTTTATCACACCCCACCAAAATAATAACGCCGTCAAGGCTGTGACCTTTGACGGCGAGTTCGATCGAATCTGCAATCACTTCGCGCGACATTAAACTGGCGCGCATCCCTTCACTGCCCATCGTTATACCATCGGAAACGGCGATGGAGTTGAAATCGACCGGCGTCCCGCCTGCAGCACGGATGCCAGCCCGAACCGGAACAGCGAGTTTGTCGAGGTCCATGTTGCACGGGCCCATATTGGTCCATGTATTGAAGACCGCAATGATGGGGCCTTCGAAGTTTTCGTCGTCCATGCCCGAGGCGCGTAGCATAGCGCGCGCAGCGGCGCGGCTCGGGCCTTTGACAATCGCATCACTTCGCTTTGTGTCGTTCTTTTCAGTCATAATTTCGTTTCAACTCACCAATTTATACGCAATAAAAAACCCGCTCTGGTTGGAGCGGGTGATATCTAGAATTTACATTTATTCTAAAACCCGCTCGCGACTCCGCTAATCAGCAGCACCACCACTAAAGATAGGAGAAGGAGTCCAATAGACGGCAAATCGTTCACGCTAATCTCTTGCGCGGCGACTATGACGTCTGGGTCTTTCTGATTATTAATAGGGTTCATGTTATCCTGCTTAAACTCGATAAATTCTTTAAGTGAAAGATGTGAGGGGCTCAAGGAAAAAATTTACTGGTCACTTGCGAATTATATTAAATCTCTGAAAAATATTTCCAATATAAATGATTTTTAAGAAAAAGATTGCCTTAAGGCGTTTATGAGGTCCACTTCTGCTTCCATTCCGACAGACAGACGTAATAATTTATCGCTGATACCGGCTTTAAGCCGCGCCTCTTCCGCCATGCCGCGGTGGGTCATGGTGGACGGCTGACAAATCAGACTTTCGACCCCCCCGAGAGAGGCGGCGAGTTGGAAAATTTCAATAGAATTTAGAATTTTCGAAGCTGTTGCCGCATCTTGAACTTCAAAAGACAACATTGCGCCGGGGCCAGATTGCTGGGCTTTCATTATCTTGTGTCCAGGGTCAGAGCGCAGCCCTGGATAATAGACTTTAATCACGGATTTATGTTTCTGGAGGAATTTGGCAATCGCCTGAGTGTTTCTCTCTTGTATGTCCATCCGCGCAGATAGGGTTCTAAGGCCGCGTAGGGTCTGCCAACTGTCAAAGGGAGAACCTGTAACGCCGGAACAATTCGCCCACCACGCCAATTTTTCGCCGTGCTCTTCGGTTCTGGCAATTACCGCGCCGCCGACGACATCGCTGTGCCCGTTGAGATATTTTGTCGTGGAATGGACGACTATATCACAGCCAAGTGCCAAAGGCTGCTGCCGCACGGGTGAAAGAAAAGTATTATCCGCGACGACGATCGCGCCGCAAGCTTTGGATAGTTTCGCAATCTTTGCAATATCCACCAACCGCATGAGCGGGTTGGACGGCGTCTCTATCAAAACCATGGCCGGTTTTTCGTCGAGCGCGGCGTGCAAGGCGTCGGAATCTGATTGGTCAATAAACAGAACCCGAATACGGCCTTGTTCGGCGCGGTGTGTCAAAAGTCGGTGCGTGCCGCCGTAACAATCATGCGGCGCAACAATGAGGTCATCCGCTTTTATTAGGTTGAGACAAAGATCAATTGCGCTCATTCCCGAAGAGGTAATAGCCGCAGCCGCCCCGCCTTCCAGCGCCGCTAAAGCTTTGGCCAGACCATCGCGGTTCGGATTATTCGTCCGACCATAATCATAAGGGCCCTTTTCCTCTACACTCGGCCAGAGATAAGTAGAGGTGGTGTAAAGCGGCGGCGCAACAGAACGGAACGCCGGGTCTGCGCCGATTTCGGCTTGAACAATTTGGGTCTGGAGGTCGGGTTTATTTGTCATAATCTATTTTCGGTTTTGTCTTCATCAAACCAACTCCTTGCAAAACGCCTCAAGCCTCGGGCTCATGGCGTCGTATTCTTTCAAGAATGCATCGTGGCCGTAAAGGCTGGTGAATGTAAAGAGTTCGCTTGGCCCGGCGAGGCGGTCACGAAGTTCGCGCATATCGGGGAGGGGGGCGAGCTGATCTGAAATCGCGGTCATGAGCAAGGTCGGTGTCGTGATGTTTTCCGGCTCAACCCGGTGAAGATCGACAGATTCCGAGAGCGCCAAGAAACGCCGCGCATCCATGTCTTGCGCGAAGACGTCCCCGCGAGAGCCTAAATAATCGCAAATATCGAAACTGAACGGATTACGGCCTGTCTCACTGAGGGTAAAGCGATCAGCAAATTCTTCTGGCGTGCGGTAAGTCGTCATGGCGAGTTCGCGGGCGAGCTTGAGACCCGCTTCGGGCTTGCCCGCTTCTAATCCGAGACGCACAACACGGCGCTGTATCCCGCGCCATCCTACGCCAATCGGATAAGGCTTGTGCGCTGCGCCGATAATGCAAAGGTTTTCCACCCAGTCTGAGTGATTCTGAGCAAGGGCGAGCGAACACATCCCGCCATAGGACGAGCCGATCATTGCTTTGGCGGGGCCGAGTTTTTCAGCTTCGAGGAGGTCGACTATCCGTTTTGCTTGGTCGGCAGTTGTGATAGTTTCCGGACAGTCCAGCCCGCCTGTGCCAGGAGCAAAATCCACACCGAGGACACGGAATTTATTAAGATCTATCGCGCCGCCCTTGCGCACGAGTTTAGACCACCATCCGCGATTGAGCCACCCGCCATCCGCCACAAACCGTGTCGCCGAAATACCGCCCAACACGATTAGGAGCGGCCCTTCGGGGTTGCCATAAAACCGGCCTCGCACGACGTCGTTTTTTATATCACAGCCACGTTGCAAACTAACCGTTCCGCGGTCCAGTTGAATGTCTTTGGCGATGTGCGCGTCGGTTGCCATATAGACTAATCCTAATGTTTTAGGGCCAGTCTGCAATCAAAAGCGGGAGAAAACGAGGGCAGGGAGCCTCTTCGTCTCATCTTCCGACTTTCGCCGCAGGATTTGGCACCTTCTGGGTTGCCCCGACGTCAAAGGGCCTGTCCCTCGGTCGGTCTTGATGAGTAGGGTGGATATGAGGGGCCAGGACGGCGGCGTCAAGAATTATTCAGAGCGAGCGCTAACCCTGCTGTGCTTCCATCCGGTTCCACCAGACAAGCGCCATGAACAGGCCCTTGAAAGAGGGCAGGCTAAGCAGAGAGATAAGAGCGGCAATTCCAATCAAAGAAGACGTTGCTATCCAGTTGGCAATTGACGTGTCGAAAAAGAAGAAATGATATACAACCACAATTACATGGGCGGATAGGGTCATAGAGGCCCAAGCGGGTGCGAGATCCGCGCGTACTGTGTCCCATTTTTTATGGCAATTCTGGCAATTTTGAACCGGTTTGAGGTAGCCTTGAAACAGGCGTCCTTTACGGCACCGGGGGCATCTTAACAAAGCGCCTCGTCCCATAGCGGCCCAAAGGCTGTTCGGAAAATTTTCTCTAAGGTCAGGATGTGACATAAATCCTATATAGGATGTGAAGCCTAAGAGCGCTAAGTCAAAAGGCAGCCTGCGGCGATTTGGCGGCATAATCTGACATCAAGCTGTATTTATAAGCCTCATGGCCCTCATAAATATCTGCATAGAATTGACTTGTTCCGTTCATTTCTGTAATGTTGAGGCTATGAAAAACTGGTCTGACTACCCCATTTTGCTCGCTGTGACGGAGGTCGGAAGTCTAACGGCTGCCGGCAAAAAATTAGGTATGAGTCAGCCCACTGTTGGCCGGCGTATCCGAGCGCTTGAGGATCATTTCAAAACTCCCCTTTTACGCCGCGAAGACGGTGTCTTGGTACCGACCCGATTTGGTCAATCTATGTTGGATCACATCCGGCGCATGCAGGATGAAGCCTCCGCTATTGACCGTAGCTCCGCAACTTTGGAAGACTCGCTTTCCGGCGTGGTTCGCCTCTCTGCAACCGAAGGCATAGGGACGGCTTGGCTTCCAGGCGTTATTCAGCGTTTTCGCGAAGAACACCCAGACATTTTGATTGATCTTGGAATTGGATTCAGGGACTTCAATCTGGCCCAACGGGAGGCCGACATTGCCTTGCGGTGGGAAAGTCCGGGAGAGCAAAATTCCTTGATTGGGCGGAAAGTGGCAAAAGTGTCGTTCGGGTTTTATGCATCATCCGATTATATTACTGAAAACGGACAGCCGACAACCTTGGAAGAGATCGGCGATCATGACGGTATCATGGCTAATATCATGGACGGTAAACAGCTCTGGTTACGTGACGGCGATGAGGTTATCTATCCGCCGAAGCGCGTGACTTTTCAGACAAACTCCATCTGGGCATTTGGAGAGGCGCTGGAACATGGCTACGGAATCGGGATGGAATCTTTGTGCGGCCGTGATACACACCGCCGCAAAGATTTACAGCGCATCTTGCCGGACATTACGCCGACCGAAGATCTTTACTTGGTGGCGCATCAGGATTTGCGTCGATCCACACGAATTCGAGCTGTTTTCGATTTTTTGGTTAAAGCCTTTAAGCAGGACCAAGAGTATTTCAGAACGGGCGGGCGCTCTGCTTTTGATTATGAATCGAGTAAAGGCCCGGCGTCCAAAACAGGGCGTCTTCTCGACGCGGCAGAATAGCTGGCTGTTTTGACCCTTCGCTGATAAAGCTCTTCTCATGACAGAAAAAACCATAGATTTTGGATTTGAAGAAATTCCCGAGAGCCAAAAGGCCTCGCGTGTGCGCGGCGTATTTGATTCTGTCGCGGGCAGTTATGATTTGATGAATGACGCGATGAGTATGGGTATTCACCGGGTCTGGAAAAACATGACGATGGCAAAGCTAAACCCGCAACCGGGAGAAGCCCTGTTGGATGTTGCGGGAGGGACGGGGGATTTGGCTCGCCGTTTCATTCAAGCTGCCGAAGAGGTTCGGACGCGGCGCGGCGGAGACCCGGCCAGCGCCATTATTTGTGACATCAATGCCCAAATGCTGTTGGCGGGTGTGAGCGAGAAAAAAGATGCCGGTATGAATTTGTCGCGGGTTTGCGGAGACGCGCAAAACCTGCCTTTTTCTGATGCGCAATTTGATGCGGTGACGATTGCCTTTGGCATTCGGAATGTGACAGACCGCGATTTGGCTTTACGAGAGTTTTTCCGGGTTTTAAAACCGGGAGGGCGCTTAGCTGTTCTGGAATTTTCGACCCCGCCTACCAAATGGCTCCGGGAGTTTTATGACGCCTACTCCTTCTCGGTTATCCCGAGATTAGGACAAGCGCTTGCCAAGGACCGCGATAGCTATCAATATTTGGTCGAATCTATTCGCCGGTTCCCGAAGCAGACCCAATTTGCCGAAATGGTACAACAGGCGGGCTTTAGCCGAGTGGGATATGATGATTATAGCGGAGGAATAGCCGCGCTTCATACCGGGTGGAAAATCTAATATATCCCGCCTTTGAAATGGGGAACGTTTTTCCAAGTTATAAGTAATTTAAATTGTATTTATTTGTAATTGTGGAGTTTTTCATGCGACCGTTAATGCCTGCCCTTTCAATGCTTATCCTAGTAGCTGGTCTTGCCGCTTGTACGGGCGCAACAAATACAACTTCTGAATCTTCTGACGTGGCCGGAAACCAATCTGAAATAAAAGAAATTGTCGGTCAAATCAGCTATCGTGAACGCATAGCTTTGCCGCCTGGTGCCGTTGCAGAGATTAAGCTTCAGGATATCTCCATTGCTGATCGCGCCGCGACTGTTTTGGCAGAGCAAAGGATTGAATTTGCCGGGCAACAAGTGCCGGTAGATTTTAAGTTAGATGTGGACGCGGACGAGCTTGAGTCCAGGGGGAGATATTCGGTTAGAGCTGTTATCAATGATGGAAATGACCGTTTATTATTTAATACTGATACAGCCCACCTCGTTGAGCCGGGGCCTGAAAATGTGGATATGGGTTTACTGATTTTACGTCAAAACACGTCTCCAACACAGGGTAGCGGAGATATAGATATGCGAGTCTATACTTGCGGCGATACGAATGCTGCGATTATGCCTGGTGATGATATGATCCAGCTGAAGGTTGACGGCGTCTCTTATGACCTTCCACGCGTTCCGTCCGCATCGGGCGAGAAATACCAAGCCAATATTGAGGCACAAACCGTCATGTTCTGGTCTAAGGGCGAGACAGCCTTATTAGAAATAGGCGAGACCTCATTTCCTGAATGCCGGGCATAGACGACCTGATTTTGCGCCAAATCCACTGAGACGTAAGTGTAAATATTTAAACCGCTTCGTTTTCGTAACGCCAGTGTGATTGGTATGTGAACCTCTCCTATGGGAAAACTAACTCATGAAAAAAACAACCTTATACTTTACTTCCCTCGCTCTTCCTCTGGCCCTGATCGCCTGCTCTGCTGCGGAAAGCCAAGTTCAAACTGAACAGGGTCCGCCGGAACCCAGTTCTGAGTCTTCCTCACAAATGAAAGAAACCGAAGCCATGGCGGATGGCGTTATGAAAGATAGCGGCGTGAAAACCGCCGTCGTTGCAGGCGGTTGTTTTTGGTGCGTTGAAGCGGATTTTGAAAAACTCGACGGGGTCAGTGAAGTGGTATCTGGCTATACAGGAGGGACAACTGAAAATCCGACCTATGACGAAGTGACTTATGGCGGAACGGGTCATTACGAAGCGGCAGAGATTTATTACGATTCTTCAGTTGTGACTTATGAAGACTTACTGGATTATTATTGGAAAACAGTCGACCCGACGGATGCGAACGGACAGTTTTGCGATCAGGGAGACAGTTACCGCACGGCGATTTTTGCGTCCCCCGACCAAAAGGCGGCAGCAGAGGCCTCTCTTGCCGATATAAAACAAACTAAACCGTTTGACGCGCCAATTGTCACGCCCGTTAAAGAGCTTGGGACGTTTTACAAAGCCGAAGACTATCATCAGGATTATTACAAAAAAAGCAGTTTGAAATATAAATTCTATCGGACACGATGTGGCCGTGATGGCCGTCTCGAAGACCTCTGGGGCGAAGTGGTGACGGACTAGCGCGCCCGCGCCGCCTCCGGCGGAGTATATCCATATCCGGCCCAGACATTAAGGTAACGACTCTTGCCGCCGCCCAGATCGATATTAATAGGATCGAGAGGGACGAGCCTCTCAAAATCCTCATAGTATAGATCATCCCGTCCCTCATAATAAGTCAGGAGCAAGACAGGTTTTTCTGTGCGCGTCAGAGGACTGATCATTTCCGCATGATTGCCGGGGGCAGGGGAGAGCTTCCACATGGAAAGCGGCGCTATTTCATTCAAGCCGTAATAAAGCGCGTCATAAAACACCAAGCGATTATCTGATGCGACGCCACTGAAACTTTGGCCGTCATGACCTTCCTCATAGACTTCTTTGATAACCTGAACAGTTTCCGACCAGCCGCGTGAACGTTTCACTGAATTGGACAATCCGATTGCATTGGCCCAAGCGGGAACCGTCAGGGCAATTCCGGATATAATCATAACAGCACTTTGAGCGATCAAGCCGATTTTTAAGGCGGTCATGAGTTTCGGGCGGGTGACGGCATAAACCGCGACAACTATTGGCGCCGCAATATAGGCCGTTGCGGCCCAGTTTGCATTTGCCCGTGACAATAACGCCTCCAAAGAAATGATGAATAAGGGCAATAACGCTAACCCGGCAATCCAGCGCCCAAAAAGCGGCAAGCGTTGCCAGTTGAATAACGCTATAATTAAGACCGGAAAGGCGACCGGTCCAAAAACCCCAAATTGGCTCCCCCAAAAGCTCAGTAGTTCAAGCGGATTAAGGAGCGAGCCGGACAGGTTCGCATTTTCCGCCGTATGCGACAAAGTAGCGAAGTCATGATTTAAATTCCAAATGATATTTGGAATGAACAGCGCGGCGGCCAAGGCCCCTGCGGCTAACCCTTTCGTCCCCAAGAGCGCCCGCCGTGACTTTTTATCGAACAAAATCGCAACTCCCAGAATCGGCAAGAAAAAGAGCATGGCATATTTGGCCAGCAGACCAAATCCGAGGGCGAGTCCAAGTTGGAGACTTCTCGGCCAGCTTGGCGTCTCCCGTAAATAGGCCCAAGCGTTCAAGACTAAAGCCCAGCAGAGAAGCAAAGGGACGTCTGTGCTAATGATCGTTGAGGAGAGCCAGACTCCAGGCATAAAGAGATAAAAACAGGCCGCCCAAAACCCTGTTCTACTATCAAAAACTTTGCGGGTTGTGATGTAAATAACCCATGTTGTCAGGCTGTGCAGGAGCGCAGATGGAAGACGAATGGCCCATTCAGCTTGTCCAAAGACAGAGGTGAAGGCGGCGATGATCCAGGCAATTAAGGGCGGTTTAGAAAAATAGCCCCAATCTAAATCCCGCGACCAAGCCCAATATTGCGCTTCATCGCCGTGCAGGTCGAGCGGGGATGCAATCATCAATGTCCAGCGCAGAATGAGCGTCCCGACGATAACGAGCAGAAGCCATTCAGAATATGATCTGTTTTTTAAGGACATAACTGACATGGTCGGGCTATGCCTTGGAAAATCCGTAAAATAAACTCACTTTCGCTGACATTCTCTTTCAGGCTAAGACTTTGTTGATGATACCCTGCAAAACGGCGCAAGGGGACGGAGAAAAAATAGAGATTTAGCCAGAGAGGGGATGAATGCGGTCAGATTTTCAGATATATAAGCATCACCGCGCCCTGATCTTTGATTCCGGGGTAGGCGGTTTGTCGGTGGTGGGCGAAATACGAAAACACTTGCCAGACCTTGCGCTGGACTATGTCGCTGATGATGCCTTCAGGCCTTATGGAGAAAAGTCAGAGGCGGAGCTTGTTAACCGCTTGCCGGGCCTGCTGGCTACGCTCAGCTATATGACATCGCCCGACTGTATCGTTATAGCTTGCAACACGGCGTCTGTCACGGCTCTGGAAGCCATCAGGGATAAGGTTGATATACCTGTTATTGGTGTGGTGCCAGCAATCAAGCCAGCGGCTGCGTGGTCCCGCACGAAAACAATCGGTGTTTTGGGAACCCCAGGGACAGTTCGCCGAAAATATGTCGATAGCCTCATTCAGCGTTTTGCCAAGAACTGCCAGGTCGTACTTCAAGGGTCTGTTAACTTGGTTGATTTGGCCGAGCGCAAACTTGCAGGCGAAGTTTTGGATTTAAATGATATCAGGCGGGAAATTGCGCCTCTTTTCGAGGGCCGAGAAGGGGCGGATATTGACGCTGTAGTCTTGGCGTGTACGCATTTCCCACTTTTGCTGGACGAACTTCAACAATCTACCCGACAAACAATTAAATGGATTGATAGCGGCGCTGCCATTGCTAAGCGCGTGGAGGTAATCTTGAATCCGATTGAAAAACCGTCTCGAGCTTTGCGCAAGGATATGGCTTTTCTTATCGGACCGAATAGCACGCCTCAACGGAAAATCGCCTTCCGCTCTTACGGGTTTGAGCAAGTCGTCGGATTAGTGCCCGGATAAGGATTTATACCCAAACCACGCAGCCATGAGCAGAATAAACACGCCGATGGTAAAGAGGCCAAAATGTTTTTTCATAATTTCTTCGGCCTTGGCGCCGAAAGCGCGGACAATTCCAGCAACCGCGAAAAACCTCAAAGAGCGCGCCAAGATACTGGCCGCTAAAAATACACCAAAATTAATGGGAACGGCGCCGCTCATAATCGTAATAACCTTATAAGGAAAAGGCGTTAGCCCTGCTCCAAAGACCCATAGAGCGCCGTTCTGGTTTATATTTTCCCGAAAATCCTGCATTTGTGAGGTCTTTCCGAGGGCCTCTAAAACAGGTTGAGCGAGCGTTTCAAAGAAAACCAATCCAATCAAATATCCGAAGATACCGCCCAAAATGGAAAAGAGTGCGGCGGTGGCGGCAATTTTCCACCACTTTTTGGGCTCAGCTTGAACCATAGGAATAACCATGACATCGACAGGTACAGGAAAAAAGGAGCTTTCGGCAAAGGAAACAATCGCTAAAGCCGGCATTGCCCGAGGATGCCGCGCGAGCGCTTTTGTTGCTTCATACCAGCGTTCTAGAAATGCAAAATGACCTTTCATCGTGCGAGCCCTATAGAGCAGACTTTAATATCAAGTATATGGCCAAAATGGTTGACGATTGAAAAAGCACAGCTATGTTGCGCGCCTTACCAAAGGCCTTGAGCGAAAAGGGCCGATTGACATGCGGGTGTGGCGGAATTGGTAGACGCGCGGGATTCAAAATCCCGTTCCTTTGGAGTGTCGGTTCGATTCCGACCACCCGTACCATTTTCAAAGTTCTATTATTGATTCAAGATCGATACTTAACCCTTGGTGTATATTGCACCATGTTTGTTAAACATTTAAATTACCCGCCTGCCAAACATGGCACAAATTACCAGAATAAGAGCGCTCGAGCCGTGATAATGACGCTACTGCCCTAATATTGGAACAAATTTCCGTTCTCATGCTATTTAAGGCAAGGGCTTTTCTGCAGACTTCGCTTTACAGTCCATATTTATACAGCTCTATCTCATACTGACGACACACATCTTTTTGGAAAACATATATGACTAAACTACTCTCTTATTGGCCTGAAGGACTGGACGCCATAACTGCGGATAAATTTAAATCCGAAGAAAAGGTTATAAAGGAGCTATTAGAGAAGATTGACCTCACGGACGAGCAATACGCGACTATTTATAGCGAAGCCGAGGACATGGTTAAGCTGTCCCGAAACCGGAAAAAAGACCGGTCTATGCTTGATGCGTTTATGTCCGAATATGGCTTGGGCAACGAAGAAGGCATTGCTCTTATGTGCCTGGCAGAAGCGCTTTTACGTGTGCCCGATGCGGAAACGCGCGACGCGCTAATTGGCGATAAACTGTCACCATATGATTGGGGTAAACATTTAGGTAAAGCCGATACAGTTTGGGTCAATGCCTCGACTTGGGGCTTGCTTTTGACTGGCCGGGTCACGGGATTATCTGAGGAGTTCAGAACGACTCCGACAAATGTTATTTCCAAACTTACGAACCGCCTCGGTGAACCCGTAATTCGGAACGCTGTCATGAACGCTATGCGCATGATGGGGCAGGAATTTGTGCAGGGGCAAACAATCAAACGCGCTATTAAAAATGGTCGTAAAAGATTCGGAGATAAGCAGGGATATTCTTTTGACATGCTTGGCGAAGCGGCTCGAACACAGGAGGATGCCAAACGCTATTTGGAGGCGTATAAAAATGCGCTAGAAGTTATTGGTGCCGATGCGGCCAAAGGCAAAGCGCGGCAGGGCATCTCTGTTAAGCTCTCTGCCTTATCTCCACATTACCATGTTAGTCATTGGGATAGCGCCGTTCCCGAAATCGGAGGTTTAGTCGTCGATATGGCTAGGCGGGCCGTTGAACTTGGCGTTGATGTTACATTAGATGCAGAAGAAGCTGATCGCTTGGAAATCTCTCTTGCAGTGTTTGATTATGTTGCGAGAAAGCTCGATTCAGCCGGGAGGGCGCGTTTTGGTTTGGCGATTCAAGCTTTTGGCCGCCGCGCCCCGAAAGTTATCGATTTTATTGCAAATTTAGGGCGGGAACTGGAACAACGCTTCCATATTCGTCTCGTCAAAGGCGCTTACTGGGATACCGAAATAAAACTGGCGCAAGCCGGTAATCATCCCGATTTCCCTGTTTTTACCCGAAAGCCAAATACAGATGTTGCCTATTTGGCTTGCGCGCAGCAAATTATGGAAAACCGAGACGTCTTTTTTGGGCAATTTGCGACCCATAACGCCCATACAATTGCGGCGGTTATGGCGATGGCAGGGGATAATGCCGATAAATTCGAATTCCAGCGCCTTTTTGGGATGGGCGATATTGTCTATAGTTCAGCTAAAAAACAGTATGAAAATATGCCACCCGTCAGAATTTATGCGCCGGTAGGGGGGCACAAAGATCTCTTGGCTTATCTTGTAAGGCGCCTTCTTGAGAACGGAGCAAATAGCTCTTTCGTCAATAAATATCTGGATCCGGATGTACCTATTTCCGAGGTTGTTCGCGACCCCGTCGCCCGCGTAAAAGAATTTGATACGATTGCGCATACGTCAATTTTACGCCCGAATGACATTTTTCTGCCAGAGCGGGAAAACTCTTCCGGCTTGGACTTGTCTTGGAAGCCGCATTTGGAAAAAGTCCAAGAAGCGCTAGATCAAGATCTTCCTGAAATGCCGAAAGAGGCAACGGAAAAGGACATCGATAAAGCCTTTGAAAAAGCTGATAAAGCTTATTTCGAGTGGCAGGGACGTCCTGTGAAGGAGCGCGCCGACATGTTGGTTGTGACGGCGGATTTGCTCGAAAAAAACAAAACTGAATTAATGAATATTCTCATTAAGGAAGCCGGGAAAAGCTGGGCTGACGCGAATGATGAAGTTCGCGAAGCCGTAGATTTTTGCCGTTATTACGCGGCGCAAGCCCGGAAGATGATGAGTGAGCCGATAGATTTGCCCGGACCTGTCGGGGAAACCAATCAACTCTCCTATGGGTCTCGCGGGACTTTTGTGTGTATCAGCCCTTGGAATTTCTCTCTGGCTATTTTTACAGGTCAGATCGCTGCGGCCCTTGTGGTCGGGAATTGCGTTTTAGCCAAGCCGGCCGAGCAGACTCCGCGCATTGCGAAAAGAACGGCAGACCTATTTTATGAGGCTGGTATTCCGAAAGATGTGCTGAGCCTGATCGTCGGAGACGGAAAAATTGGTGGTCTTCTAACAAGTCATGACGGCGTGGATGGCGTTGCTTTTACAGGCGGCACGGCAACAGCGGGATTGATTAATAGGACTTTGGCAGAAAAAGAAGGCGCTATCATTCCGCTGATTGCTGAAACAGGCGGTCAGAATTGTATGATTGTTGACGGCACGGCATTGCCCGAACAAGTGACTGATGATGTTATAAGCTCGGCCTTTCTCAGTGCTGGGCAACGCTGCTCAGCCACGCGCGTTTTGTATATTCAGGCCGATATTGCGGATAGAGTTATCAAGATGATCAAAGGCGCGATGGATGATCTTGTCGTCGGAAATACACATTCTTTGAGTACAGATGTCGGTCCGGTCATTGATGAAAAAGCGCAAAAGTCCCTTAATGATCACATAGAAAAGATGAAGGCGTCTGGGTGCCCGTGGCACGCTTCTCCTTCGCCGAAGACAAAAACAGAAGGCACTTTCGTTGTCCCGCATATGTTTGAAATCAATTCCATACATGAATTGGAAAAAGAACATTTCGGGCCCATCCTTCATGTCGTTCGGTTTAAAGCCAAAGAGGTTTCTAAAACCCTCGAAGAAGTCTTTTCGACGGGATATGGCTTGACGTTCGGGATACATACCCGAATTGAAAACCGCTGGAAAATGCTGGCGAAACGCGCTTTGGTCGGAAATGTGTATGTGAACCGAAACATGGTGGGCGCTATTGTGGGCTCACAGCCTTTCGGAGGACAAGGACTATCTGGAACGGGTCTCAAAGCGGGAGGGCCAAATTACCTTCTGCGGTTTATGACGGAAAAGTCTCTAAGCGTGAATACGACTGCCTCTGGAGGCAATGCGGCGTTGCTTAACCTTGAGAGTATTTGATTTTCTGAAGATTATACCCACCTCTAAGGTATGAATAAATTCCTTGCATTTGGCGTTTGTTCATGCTATGTTCTAATTACGGAACGCGAGGTGGTGTTATGACCAAGAAGTATTTGAATGTAAGTTATAAAGATCGCGAGCTGGCTAAAAGGCTCGGCGCGCGGTGGGATCCATCTGTAAAACGGTGGTATTGCCCGTCCGGCAGCGCTTTAGCGACTATATTTGATTGGCGAAAAGAGGCTCAAGCCGAGCAATCTCTGAGATCGAATAGTTATGCAGCGAAACAAGCAAAAATCGCTCATAATCAAAATTTTGAGCTCCCTTTGGCGTCATGATTGGGGCGATTTAGGGATGTAGGACAAAGCGGAACCCGTCCTTTAGGGCGGGTTTTTTCATGTTTAAAATTATAAAATTGAGTAGAAGGATTAAGAAAGCCGCTTAGATGGCGCTTTATATTGCGAACGCCTAATTGTCCCAAGTAACCTCTCGGCCATAAAGTGGAACCGTGCTGATGCTCATCTTTGCCGAACCGTCGACTACCTTTTTTGAATAAATCAGATAAATGAGCGTATTGGCGTCTTCATCATAAACGCGCCTGACGCTGAGGGTTTTGAACCAGAGGGCTTGCTTTTGCTTTAGTAAAGTTTCACCGCTTTTCCCGCGCTTAATATCACCTATAATTATCGGTCCTGTTTGCTCGCAATTGATAGAGCCATTGGAAGGGTTTTCAAACCATGAGCCTTTTCTAAGTCTATCGATTACGCCGCGATCAAAATGGGCAATATGACAGGTGATTCCGGAAACCTTCTCATCTTCAAAAGAGTCAATCTTAATTTCATTCCCCGTCATGTCGTTGTTAATTTCTCCGACATCGTTCTGTCCCGAACTCCCACAAGCGGAGAGCAATGCGCTAAATAGAACGGAACAAAACAATTTTGATATTTGCTTAAATTTCATAAGCTCATCCTAAAACAAAAAAGGCCCGGAGACTGAGAAGGGGAGCAGTCTCCGGGCCGAATGCGCTAATATCAAGGGGAGGGATCATAGCGCGTTGTATTGATATATTTTCTTAACTCACTGGCAGGTTAAAAAGTTCCCCGAAAAAGATAAATTTATGCATCCTATATTTCGGGCCGCCAAAATCTATATTGAAGGGCTCTATTCTTCTTCGCCTAGAGCTGCATCGGCTTGATGTTTCATTTCAGGAAAATCCGCATCCTTAAGGTTGTTTTTAAGTTCCTTTTCCGATTTCAGTTCTTTTTTAGTTGGGTTGTGGGGCGTCTTATTTTCATTGGTCATAAAAAATCCTTATTTCAATAGTAGAACTACGACTGAGCAAAAATGTAGTTCCGCAGCCCAAAGCGGAACGATTTGCAAAGGCCGACGTAAAATAAATATGAAAAAGCAAATCATGATTGGTATATTCAGTATCACCTTAGCTCTAACAGCGGCGGTGGGGGCTCATGCCGATGACGAAAATAAGCTGGTTGTCGATGACGGCGAACAACGCGTCTGGCAATTCGTGAAAACTGATAGTTCCTCAACTTTCCTTACAAATGACGAAGAAGAAAGGTTGAAAACAATAGATTTTAATGGCTCTCAAAGACACATCAATGTGCAACCAATTGAAACTTTAGAAGAGCCGATAATCGTCAAAACTCACGATAAACGGCTCTACGAACAGGAAAAGCCTGTTTTGAAATATGAACTCGCACCGGATAGTCGTGCTTATTTTGGAATGCCGGATCGTTCCGATCAAGAAGCGCAAAATATCAAATATAAAAAACATAACAATTATAGATCCGCCACTATGCCGGATGGTCGCTATGTTGAGCCTTTATATACGGTCGCAGGCGCGGGTGTTAAAACTGAATTTTAGATTGCCCTTTAACTATATTCGATGAGATATAAATAAGGCCCCGCGAAAGGGGCCTTATTTATATCAACATTAGTCCAGTAGAAAACACTCAATCCCGAAGCAATTCATTGACACCCGTCTTAGAGCGAGTTTTTGCATCTACGGTTTTCACGATAACGGCGCAGTCCAAGCTATGACTTCCATCGTTGGACGGTAAAGTTCCCGGTACGACTACGGAATAGGCTGGAACCTCCCCATAGCTAATATCGCCTGTATTTCGATTAAATATTTTTGTAGATTGAGAGATAAACACACCCATAGCTAAAACGGACCCTTCGCGGACGATAACGCCTTCTACGACCTCCGAGCGCGCGCCAATAAAGCAGTTATCTTCAATAATGGTTGGATTGGCCTGAAGGGGCTCTAAAACCCCGCCAATGCCCGTGCCGGCGCTAATGTGGCAATCTTTACCAACTTGAGCGCAGGAGCCGACACTGGCCCAAGTGTCAACCATAGTACCTGCGCCGACATGGGCGCCGAGATTTACGTAAGAGGGCATTAAAACAGCTCCTGGGGCGATATAGGCGCCGCGGCGAACGGCGCAAGGCGGAACAGCCCGAAAACCAGCTTTTTTAAAATCTGCTTCCGTCCATCCGGAAAATTTAGACGGCACTTTATCGAACCAAGCGCCGCTTGCCGGGCCGCCGTCCATTACGACATTCGCTTCTAATCTAAACCCAAGTAGAACAGCTTTTTTAAGCCATTGATGCACGACCCACTCGCCATTCTCGCCTGGGGAAGCAACCCGGAATTTTCCGGAATCAAGACCCATAATAGCCGTTTCAATTGCGTCGCGGCGTTCGCCTTTGGTCTCCGGGGACAGGGACGCTCTGTCATCCCATGCAGCTTCGATGGCAGTTTCGAGATCAGTTGCGGTCATATCATCATCCAATAGTGGGTTTTAAATCGCGCGCACAATAGGCACGCGCGCTTTGAAGTCAATTCCAGCCCGTTATTTGGTCTCAGAAATAAGCCTTAAACGGCCTTGGTAAGCCAGAGGTGAAGCGCCTCGAGAAAACGGGACCTATCTCTATCCGTGAAAGGCGGGGGCCCTCCGATTGTGGGCATATCCGCCCCGGCGCGTAGATCAGCCATAATGGCCCGCGTCGCGAGCTGCCCGCCAATCGTATCCATTGTGAAAGCTTTCCCGGTTGGTGCAAGCACAAAGGCTCCGGATTTCAGGCATCTTTCGGCCAAGAGAATATCGGACGTGACGACCAAACTGCCGGGCTTGGCTCGTTCGGCAATATAATCATCTGCTGCATCAAAATCATCAGACACACAGACAAATTGGATTAAAGGCTCGCGCGGCACGCGCAAAAACGAATTGCTGACAACCGTCACGGACGCTTCATGTCTCCGGGCGACTTTATAGGTTTCCTCTCGCACCGGGCAGGCATCAGCATCAATATAAATATGAACCATGGGCGTCTTTCAGATAATTATTATTCTACACCCTATCAAACTGATAGGCAGGTAAAACAAAAAACCGACGTCTGAAACGCCAAGAGGTTTAGGCAGGCTAGTTGTAAATCAGGCCTGAGAGAATAACGAAACACACAAACATAAGAGGTCCTTATAAGGGTTAACGATGCCCCTATATGAAGGCGAAATATGAACTGCAGCGAGTTATTTTATTAAAATTTAGTGAAATTTAAGAGGTTCGCATAAACAAACAGCGGGAAGAGCGTCGTGATGGCGCTTGAAAGGACACAGATGAGAGCCTGCCCTAAATTTATCCTTAACGTCATTTAGGCCAGGACAAAACCTTAGAATCTACTGAGTTTAGTGGAACTATTTTCACACAAGCACAAAAACTCAACATATGTAGAATTTAGTTTCTAATAACACAGCATGATCAGGGATTTCGTTGGGCGAAAGCGGCAATGTTTTGTCTAATCAGAGCCATATCCCTATTTAGGTTTTACGCATCTTTTTTCCCCGATGCTACCAACTTCAAGCCCGGCCCTCGTGCCGGGCATTTTTTGAGAGGTGACTGTTCGGTCCTTATTACACTGAACTTTTGGATTCGGAGCTGTTTTCGACGCATCGGTTCAGGGCTAAAGCCTTCGCTAGTTATCCCAAAATTTCCGCCACCCACTCCGGTACAATTTCTCCAGCTTTGCCCAAACGGCTCTCATCAAAAAATTTCGTGCCCTGACTTTCTTCCAGATTGAGCTCAAGAGTTTTTGTTCCGAGTTGTCGGGCTTCACTCACCAGTCCGGCGGCTGGGTAAACTGCGCCGCTCGTCCCAATAGAGACAAAAAGGTCAGCCTGTTTCATGATTTGATCAATGCGGTCTAACTCATAGGGTATTTCTCCGAACCAAACAATGTCGGGGCGGGGCCCAGAGGTTCTTTGACAGGCAATACAGCTATCTTCAGAGGTTGTGTCCTCATGAAATTCCCACCGATGTCCACAATACTGGCAGAGCAGAGAAGTAAGAACGCCGTGCATATGAATGACGTTTCGGGCCCCGCCTTGCTCGTGCAAATTATCCACATTCTGCGTGATGATCGTGAGAGAACCCCCTCGGGCCTCTAATCCTTTCTCCAATTCCGCCAAGGCGAAATGGGCCGGGTTGGGCTTTACAGTTTTTAGGGCAGCGCGGCGCATGTTATAAAAGTGATGAACGAGCGCAGGGTCGGCGGCAAACCCTTCGGGGGTCGCGACTTGTTCAACTGGATATTGCTCCCATAATCCACCCTCTGCCCTGAACGTGTCGATACCGCTCTCTGCACTAATTCCCGCGCCTGTAAGGATGACAATGTGATTTGGTTTTGACATAATCTCTTCATGCCCTCTGTCTTGTTCATTTGTCTTGGGAATATATGCCGTTCTCCTACGGCAGAAGCGGTCTTTCGTCAAAAAGCCGTCGAGGCGGGTCTTGATGTCGAAATTGAAAGCGCCGGAACCTCCGGGGCGCATAACGGAGAAGAACCGGATCCCCGCAGCGTCAAGGCAGGCAAGAGGCGCGGCTATAGTTTTGACGGGCAAATGTCCCGTCAAGTAGAGGGTGAAGACTTTAATCGTTTCGATTATATCTTGGCAATGGACAGTTACAACCTGTCCCATCTACGCCGTATAAAACCCGCCTTCGCCAGAACGCCCCCTAGACTTTTTCTAGACTTTGCCGACGGTGTGATAGATCGAAATGTCCCAGACCCCTATTATGGGGGAAATAGAGGGTTTGATGATGTTTTGGATTTGATTGAACGGGCCAGTGAAGGTTTGGTCGCCGAAATCAGAGCAAATTTATAGACATAGCCCGCGATAGGGACTAATCATCCGGCGAATTTAATAGTGATGTTCAGGTGAGACATGAAAAACGGTTTGGTTACAGTTTTCGGCGGCTCAGGCTTTCTTGGTAAACATGTTGTGCGCGCTCTAGTAGCCAAGGGCTACCGCGTCCGTGTGCCAATGCGCCGCCCGCATATCGGAATGGATCTGAGAGTTATCGGGAATGTCGGCCAAGTGCAGCTCATGCAGGCGAATTTGCGTTATGAAAAATCCGTTCAGCGCGCGGTCGAAGGTTCCGATGCAGTTATAAACTTAGTCGCTATACTTTACGAAGCCGGACAACAAAGCTTTGAATCATTGCATGTTCGCGGCGCTGAAACTTTGGCCAAGGCGGTCGCCGCAGAGGGTATTACGAACTTTGTTCATGTCTCTGCAATTGGCGCAGATAAAGATAGCAAGAGCGACTATGCCCGCACAAAGGGTGAAGGTGAAGACATAGTGCGCGAGCATGTGCCAACTGCGGATATTTTGCGTCCGTCTATTTTATTCGGTAATGAAGACGAATTTTTCAACCGTTTTGCTTCAATGGCGCAACTCTCTCCGGTATTGCCCCTGATTGGCGGTGGGCAAACTCAATTCCAGCCTGCTTATGTGGCGGATGTGGCGGATGCCATTGCCCGCCGGGTTGAAGCCGGTGCAAATATGCAGACTTATGAGCTGGGCGGGCCGAGGGTTTATACTTTCAAAGAGCTACTGGAACTGATGCTCGACGTGATTGCAAAAAAGCGCTTCCTAGTACCAGTGCCATGGTTTGCGGCCAATATGATGGGCTTTGGCGGCGAAATGGTCGGAGCTTTGCCCTTCATGGAGCCGTTCTTGACGCGTGACCAAGTCAAAAATCTGAAAAATGACAATGTTTTATCTGAGGGAGCGCAGGGTTTTGACGCGCTCGGTATTACGCCGGAAACAGTTGAAGCGATTATTCCGTCCTATTTGATGAAATACCGTAAATATGGCGAATTTCATCAACCGGGTAAGGATAGCTGGCCGGAAGAAGCGTAATTTTAGGCCCTTAATTGTAAGGCGAGAAGGCGGGCATAAGTCCCGTCTTTTTTTATGCTCAGAGACTCGTGTGTCCCGCTTTCCACAATGTGTCCATTTTCTAGAACATAGATGAGATCAGCTTTCTGGACGGTCGAGAGACGATGTGCGATGACCACCGTGGTTCGCCCGGCTTCCAACCGCTCCAACGCGGCTTGAACCTTGGCTTCCGACTCTGCGTCGAGCGCAGAAGTGGCTTCGTCCAGCAACAAAATTGGCGCGTCACGTAATATCGCGCGCGCAATAGAGAGGCGCTGCCTTTGGCCTCCAGACAGACTCAAGCCATCCTCGCCCAGCCGGGTGTCATATCCGTTGGGAAGAACAGAAATGAAATCATGCGCATCGGCGTGTTTAGCGGCGTTTATGATGGCCTCAAGATCTGCATTTTGATCCCCCAAGCCAATATTGGCCGCGACCGTATCGTCAAACAGGGTCACATTCTGGCTAACCAGCGCCATATTGCGGCGCAAAGAGGCGAGGGTAATATTTCGAATATCCTGGCCGTCTATTTCAACGGATCCTTCGCTCGCTTCGTAAAGACGGGGAATAAGGTTGATAATCGTGGATTTGCCGCCGCCGGAGGCGCCAACTAAGGCCACCGTTTGTCCGGGCCTGGCTTCGACCGTAACATCTCGTAGGGCTTGAGTGCCGTCTTCATAGGCAAATGTCACGGCATTCAGTTTTATGTGGCCCTCAGATTTTTCTAAGATTTTGGCGTTGGAGACTTCGATAATTGTAGGTCGAATATCAATTACGCCGTAAATACGCGAGACAGAAGACAGGCCTTCTTGAAGGACATTATTGAGCGTTCCTAGGGCTCGCAGGCGGGGGGAGAGAATAACTAGACCTGTCAGAACCGCGCCAATAGAGCCGGCCGTGGCAAGGCCGGCATTGACTTGATACATGCCAAAAACAACCACTCCCGCAATGGCCATTCCGCCCAAGACTTCAAGAATAGGATCGACGCGGGCCTGTTGGGTGACAAGACGAAGAAACAATCTTATCCGTTCATCAAAAGATCGACCGAGTCGCTGCGCCTCTGATTCTTCTAGTCCGTAAGCTTTAACCATACGGGCCCCGCCAAAACTTTCTTTCAGCTCTGAAGTAATCAAACCGACATGTTCCTGAACGTCACGGGCATTCCCCCGCATTTTTTTTGAAATCGCTATAATGGGCCAGAAGGCCAAGAGAAACACTGTCATTACTAGAGAGAGCTGCCAATTATGCCAGAGCATGGCGCCAATGGTAAAAACAACGGTCAATACATCTTTTATGACATTGCCCAAACCGCGAATAGTGGCGTTTGAGACAATGGTTACATCGTTAGTGAATTTTGAAATCAAGTTTCCGGTCGGTTCGCGGGAAAAGGCGGCGTAGTCGGCGTTATGCGCGCTGGTGAACATCTGCTTCTGCATTTTGCCAACCGCGTTGAGCGCGATAGCGTTGGTCAGAATACGTTGGAGGTAGTTGGCGAGACCTGAAACAAAGGGCACCAGAATAAGAACAGGTAAAATAATAAGGGCGTATCGTTTGGCCGCCTCATAGGCATCCGGGCTTTCGTCCATCTGACCAGCTTGATCGATAATAAGACTGATGACCCAAGTATAGGCTGCTGTTGCGGCGGCCAAAAGTGCCATAAAAAAAATAGCCGCAAAAAGCTTTCCCCTTTGCGGCCAGATATAGTCTCGCCAGAAACGAGATAGGCGTTGCCTATCCGTTACCTGTTCGGGCGCGGAGGTCATGTAGCGAAAATGCGCTTACCCAATGATTCCATCTCCGTCCGGGTCGAGCAGGTCATGGGCGTGGAGAATGAAATAACGTGTGTGTGCGCTGTCAACAGTTCTTTGGGCTGCGGCTCTCCAGGCTTTCTGAGCGTCCTCGAAACTTGCAAAAGCGCCGACGAAATCCACCTTTTTCAAATCTTTGAATTCAGTGCGCATTGGGTCAACCAATTCACCGCCCATGACGATATGCAAAAGTTGAATGGATTTCATTTCACGATCAGACATTTTCGTTCCCATTTCTTTGAAGTCGCGCTGCTTATCTTCGCTTGTATCAAATTTCGCAAGCAAAGGTTTCACCCGATCTACTAACAAAGCGTGGAGTTTGGGGCCAGCACAAATGATTCCAAACCCGGAAGTGCTGTCCTTATCAAATCTTGGACGCTCGCCCCGAAGATTGGTGGTGATAGCTCCGGCTTCAGAGGCAATTAAAGTGGCCGCTGCAATATCCCAATCAGATTTTGGCGTGAAAGCAACTGTACAGTCGGCTTGGCCGCTGGCAACCATAACCATACGGTATGCCATGGAATTAGATATCCTGACGCGCATTGCCGGAAACCCAAGCCGCCGGAATTTTCTTGGATAGCCGACCATTTCCGCGCCTTCGAGTTTTTCACGTTTAGAGCACTGAATAGGCTTTCCGTTTAATGTAACGCCCCCGTCCTTCTGCGCAGAATAAAATTCGTCTTTCAAAGGATTGAACACTACACCGACAATGGGGTGACCATTTTCGACAATTGCCACAGAGACTGCGAAATTTGGTGTGCGTTCAATAAAGGCGCGGGTGCCGTCAATCGGATCGACGACAAAAGTCCGCTGACAAGTATGGCGGGACAAATCATCTTTTGTTTCTTCGGAGAGCCAACCATAATCAGGCCGGGCGTTGGCTAAATGTTTCTCGAGATAATCATTTACGGCAATGTCTGCATCTGTGACCGGATGCCCCTGCACTTTGTCCCAGACAACCGCTTTATTAGCTTCGAAGGCGTTTTTGGCAATTTGACCTGCTTTGCAAACTACGCGCTCTAAAAGGGCACGTTCTTCGTTTAGCGAGAAGCATATATTTTCAGGCGCCGGCAACCGTTAGACCTTCTACCAACAGGCTCGGCGCATTAGTCGCACCGTCAAATTTAATATCATTGGCTGGTACCATTGTCCGAAAAACGTCGTTCAAATTACCCGCAATAGTAATTTCAGAGACCGGGTAAGCCCGTTGGCCATTTTCAATTTTGATACCCGCGACACCGACAGAATAATCGCCCGTATTGGAATTAAGTGAGGGGCCGAACATTTCTGTGACCAAAAGACCTTCTCCCATATCTTGCATCAAATCTTCGGGTGTTTTCGTACCGGGCACAAGATAGCTATTTGTCGCACTAATGCCGGGAGGAGATCCAATGCCGCGCGTGGCGTGGGCGGTAGTTTCCAACCCTAATTGCTGCGCGGCTGAAAGATTTAGTAGCCAGGTTTGCAAAATTCCGTTTTCGATCAGGGCGCGTTTTTGAACCGAGAGACCTTCTCCGTCCCAAGGCCGGGAACCTTGACCCCGAATTATGAGAGGGTCATCAATTATCTGAATCCCATCACCAAAGATTTTTTCGCCCATCTGACCTTTCAGAAAGGAAACGCCCCTGGCAATGGCATTGCCGTTAATCGCGCTAAGAAAGGCGGATATCAGCGAGCCTGCTAACCGTTCCTCAAAAATTACCGGCAATTGAACGGATTTAATTTTGCGGCTTCCAAGTCGGGCAATCACCCGCTCGCCTGCGCCTTTGCCAATTTCTGCGGGGGAACGGAGGTCTTCGAGCCAGCGCGTTCCGTCATAATCGAAATCCCGCTCCATTGAGCCGTTTTTTCCGGCAATGGCGCTGACGGAGAGACCGTGGCGGGAAGATTGCCAGCCAGATCCAAAACCTTCAGAAGTCGCGAAATAAATAGCCGAACTTGCCCAGCTCGCGCTCGCGCCTTCAGCTTGTGTGACGCCTTGGACAGCAAGGGCCGCGTCTTCGACTTCCAAAGCGCGGGACTTCAGAATTTCAGGTGTACGCAATATGGGGTCAAATAATTCCAGATCGGGAAGAGTGTTTGGATCAGAAAGCAAACCTTTCTCGGCGAGCCCGCAATAAGGGTCACGCGGCGCGAGTTTCGCCATAGCGACAGCACGTTCCGCGAGCATTTTAAGCGAAATATCCGACATATCGGAACTGGAAACACAGGCTTGGCGTCCATCCACAATAACACGCAGGCCCACGTCTCGGCCTTCACTACTGTCAACGTCTTCCAGTTCTCTTTCGCGCACGGCGACAGAAATTGAACGTCCATGTGTGGCGACAGCGTCGCATTGTTCCGCCCCGGCCGATTTGGCGTAAGACAAAAGGGCGTCGAGCGTGGGGGAAAGGCCTTCCACGCTAATGGGAGCTTCGGAAACAGTTTCAGGCGACTGGGTTTTCATCAGGGTCTGTTATCAGGTCTTTTCTGGAGTGACACGTGATAAGTACAAGGGATGTCAGTGCGGCGCCTATCTGCCTCAAATGTAATCAGACGTGAAAATAAAATAAAGAAGGGATAAGGCTGTCCCAACATAGGTGAGTAACGTCAAAATTGCGCCAATCCCTCTTCCTCGGCCATTGGCTCCATCCTGTGCCATTCCGTGGGCATGGACAAGTCGCCCAATTAAAAAGGCCATGCCGAACAGATGAAGTAAAAGTGCCGGCGCGCTTAACATTGCAAGAGCCACCAATCCGATAAGAGCTAATGGTGTGTTCTCTATATAATTCCCATGGGCTCTTATTCGGGCATTTAGTTGAGCATTTCCGCCGTCTCCAAGACTGACCTTTTCTTTGAGGCGTATTTGTCCGACACGATACACCAAGAAAGAAGCAACAATTAGATGAAGCGCCACGTATAACGCTACGATTTCAAAAAGTGTCATAAAGCCACCTTATTCTTCTACTTCTATCTCGGCGGCTTTTTTCATGGCGTCGAGATGATTTTGAGGGTCTTGTGCCCCTTGTATGGCAAATTGGCCATTATAGATGAATGTGGGAACACCAGAAATACCAAGTCCGCGAAAGAACATAATCTCTTCCTGTACAGCTTTTGCATCTTGGTCGCCTTCTAATAAGGACTTGGTCAAATCGGCATCCAGTCCCACTTCTTCGGCGACGCGCGTCAAAACAGATATGTCCCCAATATCTTCGCCTTCAGTAAAAAAAGCCATGAATAATTTTTCAGCGGCTTCGGTGCCCGTGTCTTCATTGTTCTGAGCCCATTTAATCAATCTGTGTGCGTTGAGAGTGTTGGGCCGACGGAAAATATTCCCGAATTTGAAATCAATTCCGACGTCCGGGCCTTTTTCTATGAGCATGTCCCGCATAGCGGAAAACTTATCGTTGGGACCGCTTCCAAATTTATTTTTCATGTAGGCCTTATAGTCCATCCCTTCTGCCGGTACGGTTGGGTCAAGCATGTAAGGCCGCCAGCTCAACTGGACCGGTTGGTTATATTGCTTCCGGGCTTTGTCAAATAGACGATAGCCTAGCCAGCACCAAGGGCACACAACATCAGACACGATATCGACTTGAACAGTTTGATTTATCGGTTTTTTGGATTTCTTTTTAGCCATAATCAGGGCTTAACCTGTCAGGGAGCGAACGTCTATCCGCTAACCGTTTTTACCTACCGCGGAAAACCTTTCAGAAAATCAGGGATTAAGTCCAGCTATTCATCAGTAGGAGGCGAAAAATAGGCCTCCGCTTCATTACAACGCTGAGCAAAATCAGACGCGTCCATCAGCGAGCGGTTCATACGATCCAAATCTGCTAGCTCTGTTTCAGAAAACCCTTTTTTATAGAGTTCGGTTCTTGCCTCTTCCCGGTTCAAGCTTTCATCTGTTGAATCAGGGTCTGCTTCTAAGGCAAAAATAAGCGCTGCTGCATCATATTCCCGTAAAGGAAGCTCATATTTCAAAATCTGTGTTGCGCAGAGACATTCTTCCTTTTCATATCCGCCTTCAACACAGTTATTCGTTAGTTTCCGATCGCTTTCCTGAGTGGAAAGATTGCGGGCGGGGGGAATCGCTGTGGCGGCTAAAACAGCTTCGGGCGTTTCTTTTGGGAGAGCATAAACTCTGGACTCAATTTCAGTTGCATCCATATTTACCGATGTAGGACTTAGCTGGGCCTTGGCGACACCTGAGACCGAACTACCAAATGCCACAATACCCACAGAAAAAAGAGTCGCCACTCCAATTTTTGCAAACAAGCTGTGAGATGAAATTGACACCTTAAGAATCCTCTTTCGAAATTAATGTTTGTTCAGGAAAGAAACGACTGAACGAGTCGCCCGGTTCCCATCAACTGTTAATTTAACCTATAAAGCCTCCGATTGCGGCGAGAGTAAGGGGTTATTTAGGTTATTTTGAATTAGATTGGCTTAAAGTGACTTAGGTCTGCTTAAATTGTGTGGGAGCGAGGCGTAAAAACTTAAAAACCGCCTCGATTTCAGAATCATTGAGCCCTTTGGTCAATTGTGTATTGAAATCCCGGAAATCATTCATCACATCCTCACGCTTGGCCCAGCCTTGCGCGGTCAAAGCCACTGTTTTGACCCGGCGGTCGCCGTAAGAGGGTTGCCGTTCAACTAACCCTGCCTCTTCCATTCGCTCGACGAGCCCTGAAATGGCTGCGTTATTCCGCCCTGTCCCTTCGGCCAAATCACTCATTCGACAATTATCATTATATCCAAGAAACACGAGGACCAACGCTTGAGAGCGGCCAAGCGCCGAGCCTTTGGCCAAAACGGCATCCGCCTGTTGCGACAAACGCGTATGAACCCGATCCAAAACAAAGAATAAACGACGATCAACTGTGCGTGCAATAGCCATATTGTGAATGTCCTTGATCGGAAAAGTCTGTAAGGTCTGAACATCAGAAACGTCCCGACAGATTAAGCTACACAAGAGTAGGGGTCAAAATGGAAACAAATTTTATTCTCAGCGCAATTTTGCTCGCTGGCCTTTCCGGTTTAGCCGCGACGTTGGGCGCCATTATTGGCTGGTTTAATAAAGAGCGGATTGAATTTATTGGAATGCCGCTCCGACACGGGATCATAGCTTTTGGCGGCGGCGCGTTGATAGGAGCGATTGGACTCGTTCTAGTGCCCCACGGCGTAAAGTCCCAGCCACTTTGGTTGGCCGCCGGGACTTTTCTAATTGGGGGACTTGTATTTATGGGGCTCTCTTGGTGGCTTAAAAAACGCAACACGCCAGTGGGTCAATTATTGGCCCTAATGCTGGACTTTGTCCCTGAAGCGATTGTGCTCGGTGCGGTTATTTCATTGGAATTCGGGCAGGCGGTATTTCTGGCGGTAATTATTGCGGCGCAAAACTTACCCGAAGGGTTTAACGCGTTTCGCGAAATGCAAATGGGCGGAAAAAAGACAGGCCGGCTGGCTGTTCCGTTAATGGCTTTGGCTCCCCTTGTCGGCATGGTAGCAGCGATGATGGGGCTCTTCGTCTATGAAGCCAACGATCTCCCCCTCGGAATGATTACAACCTTTTGCGCGGGGGGGATTCTCTATCTAGTGTTTGAAGATATTATTCCGGAAAGCCATGATGAGGATTGCGGACTTTTTCCCGCCTATGGCGGTTTGCTCGGTTTCACAGTTGGGCTAATTGGTTACGGCCTTGTGGGCTAGTCAAAAGAAAAGCCCCTTCACAGTATGAAGGGGCTCTCTTTTGAAGTTTGGGTCTCACCGGACGTCATGCCGGTTTCATTAATAGATAGCTTAATTACCCAGATTTCGCTTTTACGAAAGGGCTGATCTAACAGCTTCGGGCAGACCCCTCAAAACAGATAAACAAATCACACCTCCTTTCATAAACGCGGCTCCACCATGGAACGGCAATTGATAACTTATACCTACGCACGAAAAGTGATTTGGCAAGTATGAAATTTCATGAAATTTGAGGAAGCGTTAATCGAGAATTAACTATAATTCTGTAAGAGCCCGCTTCGCTTTAGCAGCAGAGCGGGCAATTTATTCTTAGAAAAATTCAAGCCAACTTAGTTGTATTAGGCCTTTTCTACATAATCGAGAGCTACGCCGTTATTGCAGTAGCGTAGACCTGTTGGTTGCGGGCCGTCTTTAAAGACATGACCTTGATGGCCGCCGCAGCGGGCGCAATGATATTCTGTACGCGGAAAGACCAGTTTAAAGTCTTTCTTTGTCTCTACCGCGCCGTCAATAAAGGTATAGAAACTCGGCCAGCCCGTACCGGAGTCAAACTTTGTGTCATATTCAAATAATGGGAGGGCGCATCCAGCACAGACGAATTTGCCGCCCGGGGCAACGTCATTAAATTCGTGCGAAAAGGATTTTTCAGTGGCTTCTTTCCTAAGAACATCAAATTCCTGAGGGGTTAAGCGGTCTTTCCACTCTGATTCAGAGAGATTGGCCCAATTTTCGTTACTCATACTTGTCTCCATAGTATTGTCTGTGCTGCCTTGTGGCATATCTTGTTCATCAGGCATCGGCCCGGTTGGCACTTCGGTTGCTTTGGAATTGCCGGTACAGGCAGAAAGCGCAAAGGCGGCTCCCGCAAATCCCAAGGTGCGACGATTTAATTTATTATCTAACATAGAAGACCTCCTCAATCGTGTTCTTCTTATATAAGAGCTTACGCATAAGGCCGGGGTGAAGTTTCCATCACGCTTTGGTGAGTGTGGATATGGTTAGCCCAAAAACACGGACCCAAAGGCAACTGAAGTTGCTAATACAAGACCAGCCCAAAAATTTGATTTGAATAATTTCAAATAGTGAGTGCTTGGGTTCAAGCGAAAACTCTTAATCTGCCACATTAAATGCCCAGCGAATGGAAGGATAATTAAAACCGCCGCAAAAGAAAAATAACGACTACGCCAGGTCGGTAGACTGAGGGACGCTGAAATAATTAGTAAGACTAATAACGCCGCGTAGCAAAGGCTCACGGCTAGCCTCACTTTCTTACCAAACCCCCTCGCGGAACTCTTCACACCAATCATTGTGTCGTCTTCAATGTCCTGACAGGCATAGATCGTATCATAGCCTATCGTCCAAAAAATCAGCCCGGCATAAAGGAAGAAGAGAGGAAGGCTTACCTCACCAGTCTTTGCGGCGTAGGCGACCAAAACGGCCCAATTAAAGGTTAGTCCCAGCCAGACCTGAGGCCACCAAGTTATTCTTTTCATGAAAGGATAAGCCGCGACGAGAGGGATAGAGCAAAGCGCAATTAACTGAGCGAGCCTTGGCAGGCAGAGCAGCACGATGAGCCCGACAAAGCATTGCGCAAAAACCCAAATCCAAGCTTGCTTCGTTGTGAGGGTTCCTGCGGGAAGGGGGCGGAGCGATGTACGCTCGACCTTTGCGTCCAAATCTTGATCGACAATATCATTGTAGGTGCAGCCCGCTCCGCGCATGGCAATGGCGCCTATCAGGATGAGCGCCGCCCATATTAGATCACTCCACAAAAACCCATGAGACAGCGTCGCAAAGGACAGTCCAATCCACCCCGGTAAAGTGAGCAGCCAATAACCGACAGGTCGGTCAAGTCGCGAAAGCTGAAGATAGGGACGAAAGGAAAGCGGCGTGCGGTTCACCCAATGTGTCTTGGATGAGTCGGCGATATGTGTGGGTTCGGTCATTTCAGAAAAATTTGCGCAAAACTGTCATGGGGGATGCTTATCGCCCCTTCATCCGTTATGACAATCCCATGCGCGAAAATTATACCCTGAAACGCCTGTTTTTCAAAGAGTCCCTCACAGCAGGAGAATCGGTCAGTCTGCCAAAAGATCAAATTCATTATCTCGCCACCGTCTTGCGGATGTGTGAAGGGGATGAGGTGAGAGTATTTAACGGCCGCAATGGGGAATGGTTGGGGAAACTAACCAAACTGTCAAAACGCCAGGCCGAAATCGCTTTGCGTAAGCAGCTACGCAAGCCTATGGCCATGCCGAATGTGACTTTGGCGTTTGCACCGGTGAAACGTCACCGCACGGCGTTTATTTTTGAAAAGGCCACGGAGCTTGGCGTGGCTCGGTTTGAGCCAATCTTAACAGCGCGCACGCAATTCCCGAAGCTTAATCTCGACAAGGCCCGGGCTCAAATTATTGAGGCAGCAGAGCAGACCGAGCGTCTGGATATTCCAGATTTGTTTAAACCGGAAAAACTTTTGGATTGGCTCGGGACGCAATCCGGGCGTCATATCATTTTTGCGGATGAAGCCGGAGAGGGCACTCCGGCTATAGAAGCTCTGAGCAAAGCGCCAGCTCCGGCGACGCTTTTAATCGGGCCGGAGGGCGGCTTTACCGAAGAAGAACGTGACGCTCTACGCGGCCATAAAGATGTTATAAGAGTGAGCTTGGGCCCCCGTATTTTGCGCGCGGACACAGCGGCGCTGTCACTCCTAAGTTTATGGCAGGCCGTGCAAGGCGATTGGGGCGTGCATCTGTAATAGATGTAGAACGCCCGTGAGGGATGCACCAAAAATACGCAATTCCTTCTAATCAAAGAATTGATTTAGCGGTTTCAATAATCCTGTCCTGGGTATTCTGGTCCAGATAAGGGTGCATGGGCAGGGCAATGACTTTGGTCATGGCGTCTTCTGTATTGGCCAACCCGCCTGCGCCGATAGGGTGATTCTGATAGGCGGTCTGTTTGTGAACCGGCTGTGGGTAATACCGCGCAGTCGGAATATTTTTGTCGCGTAACGCGGCTCCAAACCCGTCGGGGTCAGGGACCTCTATGGTGAATTGTGCCCAAGTTGACACCACGCCGTCCATAACGGAGGGTACGCGAAGGGTATTGCTTTTTAACCCGTCAATATAACGTTGGGAAATTTTATTACGAAGCTTGATCTCTTCGTCAAAAATGGAGAGCTTTTGCAAAAGAATAGCCGCTTGTATCGAATCTAAACGGGAATTTAGACCCACTCTGACATTGTCATATTTATCGCGACCCGAGCCATGCATGTGAACGCTGCGCATAATACGCAAATGCTCTGCGTCATTCGTCAGAACCGCGCCCCCGTCTCCGTAACATCCCAAAGGTTTAGCCGGAAAGAAGCTGGTGGTTGCGACGTCGGCATATTCAAGAGGTTGCTTTCCGTTCAGCGTGGTGCCAAAGGCTTGCGCGCTGTCAGCGATGAGTTTCAGGCCGTGTTCCCGAACAATCGGGGTCAAGCGGTCATAATCCGCTGATTGCCCGAACAAATCGACAGATATTACGCCCCAAGGCGTGTACTTACCTTCGGCTTTCACGCCTGCAATAGCTTTGGACAGGCTGTCCGGACACATATTATAGGTGTCGCGGTCTATATCGACAAAGACCGGCACGCCGCCAAGGAGGGCGATCACTTCAACTGTCGCGCAATAGGTAAAGCTCGGGCAAAAAACGGCGACCCCGCGCGGCATTTCCCAGGCCATCATTGGCAGAAGCAGTGCGTCCGTTCCATTCGCGCAGCCCAAAACATGCTCAGCCTGTCCGAATCGTGCCAATTCAGATTCAAACTTTTTAACCTCAGGTCCTAGAATATACTGGCCGTGATCCAGTACGGCCGCGATTGCGCTATCTATTTGCGGACGAAGGCGTTCTTGTTGCGTTTTCAAATCAATAAAGTCGATGGCCATTTCCGGGCTCCTTTTTGTTAAAGGGTCATAGGCAATAGAGCGGAGATCGGCAAAGCCATTCTGCGGCTGCCGCCCATCACAAAATTTTACAGTTTAAGGCGGGCTTCAAATTAAAGTGAGGTCATGGCCCTTCTGTAGCCTTGTTACAAAGAAGGCGAGGCGGTAAGGGAGCAGAGTATTTCGACTGATTTCCCCAGGACTTCTCATGGCCGCTCCCAGCTCCGGTAAAAATTCAGTGCCTTTACGCGATAAAGCGCAAATGATCGACTATCTGGCCGCCGGGGAAAAACCGCTAGAAGACTGGCGAATTGGAACCGAGCACGAGAAAATTGGATTTTGTAAAACCAAGTTGCTACCGCTGCCTTATGACGGTCCCTGTTCTATCAAAGCCATGCTCGAAGGTCTGCAAAGATTTGATTGGCAGCCCGTTGAGGAAAACGGGAAGTTAATTGCGCTTAAACGCGATGGAGCATCGGTGTCTCTAGAGCCTGGTGGGCAGTTTGAGCTTTCCGGCGCGCCACTGGAGCATGTCCACCAAACTTGCGCCGAAGTAACCCGCCACTTGCGGGAAGTAAAAGAAGTCGCAGATGAAATTGATGCAGGCTTTCTGTCTCTTGGTTTCCGGCCGGACACAAGGCTCGAAGACGTGCCGATCATGCCAAAAGGGCGTTACCAGATCATGCGCGACTACATGCAAAAAGTGGGCACGCATGGCCGGGAAATGATGTTCCGCACCTGTACGGTCCAGACCAATCTCGATTTCGGATCCGAATCCGATATGGTCAAAAAATTCCGAGTTAGTCTGGCGCTTCAACCTTTGGCGACGGCGCTCTTTGCTAATTCGCCTTTCAAGGAAGGGGAGCTTAATGGTTATAAGTCGTATCGCTCCCGTGTGTGGCTCAATACAGATAATGACCGCACAGGTATGCTGCCTTTCGTTTTTGACGAGGGCTTCGGCTATGAACAATATGTCGATTACGCGCTCGATGTGCCGATGTATTTTGTTTACCGAAACGGCGAATATTTAAATGCCGCCGGGAAGTCATTTCGTGATTTTTTAGACGGTAATCTGGATGTCGTGCCCGGCGAGGTCGCAACTCTTTCTGATTTCGAAGACCACCTATCAACTATTTTTCCGGAGGTCCGCCTTAAACAGTTTTTGGAAATGCGCGGCGCTGATACCGGACCTTGGGATGAGCTTTGCGCGCTGCCAGCCTTCTGGGTCGGACTGCTATACGACAGTTCTGCGCTGGATGCGGCGTGGGATTATGTGAAAGACTGGACAACAGAAGAGCGTCAGAAATTACGGGTCGATGTTCCGAGGCATGGATTTCAAACTGAATTCAGAGGCAAAACTTTACAGGAAATGGCCAAAGATATCCTCGAAATTTCCCGCGCCGGTCTCAATGCCCGAGCGAAAATGAATTCGCACGGCGAAAACGAAACAGTCTTTTTGCAAGAGCTGGACCGCATGGCGTTGATTGGCGAGAGCAATGCTGACCGCCTCATCCGCCTTTATAAAGGTGCTTGGGACGGCGATATCACCCGCACGTATAAAGAATGTATTTTTTAAAATGTGTCCGTGATGGAAATAGAAATACGCTGACCGCGTTGGCGACTGAAAAACCGTCTTTGCACAATATCGCCATTACGGTTCGGCGAAAATATCAAGCGTTCTTGTTGCGACTTGAAATCAAAAATATTAGTCAAATCAAGTGTCCATTGCATTCCCAAAAGATCTTTATGAATGAATGACAAGCGGGATTCAGGGCGAATGAAACGGGTGTCAAACGTATCAGATAAACGAAAGACCGGGCTTTGACGTCCTTGTTCGATTGCGGCTTCCCACGCATAAGGCGAATTTGGAATATCTTGTCTGAGTTCAAGCGAATAAAGCCAGAGAATAGTGGAGTTGATGGCGCGGTCTTCGCCCGTCAATGGATCTTCGATTTCACTGTCAGAGACAGATCCAAACCCCTCCAGCCTCAGGCCTTCCAGTCCAAAATCATCTAAGAGCCAAGTCAAATTGGCACTGGCCCCATAGACAAGGGCTGAGTCCAGATTTCCGGGACCATCAAGGACCGCTCCATCTGACGTGCGAGTAATGATCACTCTATCCACTGGGTCATCGACAAAGTCGATATATCCCCGAATCGTGCCGGAGAGGCCTTTGCTGTCTTTGCGTTCTAGGGCGAGTTCTGTTCGCCATTTCTGTTCCGGAACAATGTTGTCATTGCCTTCATTTTCCAGATTCTCAACCAGATTGATCGTCGAAATAAATGTATTAAAATTTAACTGCCCGACAGATCGCTCTATTTTCGCGCGCCATGTATAGCGTGGGGACGGCGAGTAAGACGCGCTGATAAACCCTTTCGGACGTAAGAATGTCCTGGCCGGCGGAGCTTCGCTGACAACATGGATTTCGGAATACTCGGCTCCGAGCGATGTTTGTAGATTGATTTTTTTATTTAGAGCCCAGCTTTGTGTGACATTGCCTTGAACCCGTTTTTCCTCCACCTGCACATCATCCGGAATGGCATTCCCATCATTGATAAAGAGTGCCGTTTTGCTATCCAGCTTGTTAAATGCCCCTTCAAGTGACGCCGTCCAGTCACGCCCGCCGCCTGTTTTCCAAGTATATTCTCCCCGTACAATATATTCTTTTGTGACATCGTCTTGCAAAAACCTTTGAGTCTGCAGCGGCGCACCAAAAGCTTGAAATTCAAAGACACTGCTTATGTCAGAATTATCTAAATTATGCAGACCGATCAATTTCAGGCGTCCATCCGTTCCAAATATTAACAGGTCTGTGGAATAATCGCCGCCAATCTCATATTTATACTCATCCTCGCCGCTATTACTGCGAGACTGGCCTGAGATTCCTTGCGAGGTCACAGATTCAAAGAATTCATTGACGCCGCTATTGGTGTTTTGAAGAGAGCCGGCGAGGTTGAGATTAGCGACATCCCCGTTTAAGCGATTATAAGTTAGATTCAGGTCTATTTCCGGCTCTTGATCCTGATAGGCTCCCTCTTCAATCCGGTCTTCAATTAAAATCCCATTTCCATTGAAATATTGTTCAGGCCCGTTTTCTGTAAAGGTAAACTGCTCAACTGAAAGGCCCAGAACATATTCTAGCTGACCCTTTTTACCGGAAAGATTCAGTGCGCCTTCATAGAGTTGCGGCTCAGTACCTTCTTCGAACCGAGCGGCGTAGCGCCAACTTCCCTCAAGAGTGCCGGAGGTAGCGACAATGTTAGCAACTTGCCCTGATAAGCCAGGAATATCGAGTGATGCCCCGTCAATAATTTCGATCCTCGTAACAGTGACGGCCGGAATGCGCCGTAAAATTTCGCTCGCATCCGAAGATTTGGAGGATGGACGACGGCCATTGATGAGAATGTTGAGTGAGGCTTGTCCAAAGCCGCGTTCCGTTCCTTCGCCCCCTTGCAACGTAAATCCTGGAAGGCGGGAAACCATCTCTCGCGCTGTATTCGGATTGAATTTTTTGAAATAGTCCGGGGTGTATATCTGCGGCGGCGCGAGCTCAGATAGGCTATTATTTTGTGCCATAGCATAAATAGGTAATGCCCATATTGCGGCACTAGATAATAAATAACATGCGATATGTCGCAAAATAATGTCCCTACCTTTTCCGTTTTATCGCCTTAAGCGGGTATTCCTAAGGCCTCAACCCTAAAAAGAGGCGCTTCCGGTAAATTTTACCCTTAACGGGCTGTAATCCGCAAAACAGAGGTTTGCGCCCCCAAAATCTTTATGGCAAAGCAAAGATTAGATTTGCTTAAGAGGGGCAAGCGAAAAATAAACTCAAAAGGGGAGTTTTATGGCGGTTTCTGATATGGACTCGCATGAGCCGAAAACATTTTTGGGTCATCCGCGTGGATTGATCATCTGTTTTTTAACGGAAATGTGGGAGCGGTTTTCTTATTACGGCATGCGCGGGCTTCTAGCTCTTTATCTTATTCAGCATTTTCTGTTTACAGATACACAAGCTAACCTCATTTATGGCGGCTATATTGCTTTGGTTTACATCATGTCGATCGTCGGGGGTATACTCTCCGATAAATATCTCGGCCAGCGCAAAGCTGTAACTTATGGCGCTATCCTTTTGGTGGCAGGCCATTTCGGTATGGCTTTTGAGGGATCGGGCTCACAAGAGACGATCAGCTTTAATGACGGAGCTTATGTTGTAGAAGATATTGGGCGGGATGATCGCCGGAAACTATTTATCGATTATGACGGTGCCTCGCGCCGCATCGTGTTTGAAAGCACGAAGTTTATCACGCTTGGGGATACTGATTATCTGCCAATCAATGATGACGGAGAAGGTAATTATGTCATTGAACGCCAGTCACGCGACCTTCTGCAGAATGTTTGCGCAGTGTTTGGCATGGCGTGCGCCGGACCGGAACCTAAAACGACTCTTGTGCTGGATGGCCAATCTTATGATGTAGTGGCTTCAGAAACCGGCGACAGGGTCAATTTCTTAGGGGAAACATATCCTCTAGAAGAAGTCTCCGAAACGGATATCTTGGTGCTGCAAGACGCAAACATGGAAAAAGAGCCGGAAACGTCCAATACAATTGCCGTCATTCCGGATGGGGAATATTCAACCTCAATTGTAAAGCAGCCTCTTTACGTAAATATACTCTTTTTCTCTTTGGCTTTAATTATTGCTGGGGTTGGATTTCTAAAACCAAATATCTCGACGATTGTAGGGGATTTATATCCAAAAGGCGATCCCCGCCGTGACGGGGGATTTACTCTTTTCTATATGGGCATCAATCTGGGAAGCTTTCTTGCGACTTGGACCTGTGGCATTCTAGGTATTGTCTATGGCTGGGCTTGGGGATTCGGTTTGGCCGGCATTGGTATGTTGTTCGGTCTGATTGTTTTCCAGTTTGGGCAAAAATGGTTGCATGGCGTCGCGAACCCCCCTTCCGTTGAAAAGCTCAAAGAAAAGGTTTTGGGTCCGATCAATATAGAATGGGCTTGTTACCTCAGCGCTGTAGCTATCGTCATATTGTGTATGACAATGCTAAATTATGCCGAAGTGATTGGACCGCTTGCCGCCTTTGTTGGCATCGCCTTCTTCGCATATTTTATAATTTACTCCCTTGTTAAACTTAAAGGACGTGAACGAACACGTATGTGGGCGGCCCTGTATTTTGCAGTGGCTCAAATTCCCTTCTGGTCTCTATTTGAACAAGCGGGGTCATCCTTGACATTGGTGACAAGCCGATTGGTTGACACGAATATTGCGGGGTGGGACGTACCTACTCCGGTCTTCCAGTCTCTGAATGCTGGCTTTATCTTTATCTTTGCGCCGATCATCGCTTGGCTCTGGGTCTTTTTGGCGAAACGCAAGATTGAGCCTTCGACGCCCGTTAAATTTGCGCTTGGTGTATTCGGTGCGGGACTCGGCTATCTTGTCCTTGTCGCGGGTATGAAATCCGTTGGACCCGCGGCTTTGACCCCTGTCTTCTTTATCTTTGCTATTTATTGGGTGCATACTATGTCCGAGCTAATGCTCAGTCCGGTCGGGCTTTCTGCCATGACGAAATTGGCGCCCGCCAGAATGGTAGGCCTGTTTATGGCCGGTTGGTTTGTTTATTCCGGACTTGGTAACGCGTTGTCAGGCGTGATTGCCGCTGCGGCCGGAGCCGAAACGGTGGGCGGGCAGATCGTTGACGTTGCCGGAGCGAAAAGCAATTATATCCGTGTTTTCTCTTCAATTGGTTATATAGGAATGGGTATTGGCTTTCTGATGCTTCTGATCGCGCCGCTCATTCGCCATTGGATGAAGGAAGAACATGCTGATGTGTCCAAGGTTGAGGATACAATTGAGGGTCATGTCTAGGTTGAGCCATTCAAAATAAAAATGCCCGCTCAACTGAGCGGGCATTTTTATGTGTCTTAGCAATCGGTGTAGCAGGCGTTGCTCTTATTTCCGATTCACCATCATGTTGAGGATGTCGTCCATTGTATTCCCGTCGCCATCAGCATCGAGCATTTTTCCTAACATACCCAAGCCTTGCTGATGGGTTTGTTGCCCGGAAGCCTGCTTACGGGCGTTGCCGCCTAATACGCCGCTAATCATTGAACCCAAACCTGCTTTTTTGCCTCCCAAAAGCTGCTCCGAGGCCAATTGTCCAAGCATGGACTGAAGTCCGCCATTTTGTTGCTGTCCCCGCGTTTGTTTGTTCAGACTGCCCATCGCCATCATGGCCACCATAGGAAGCATTTTTTTCAATATATCCGTACTGACCCCGGATTTTTCGGACGCTTTATTTGCAACGGCGCGGCTGACCTCTTTGGAGCCAAATAAATGCCCTAAAATACCATTGCCTTCTTCCACAACATCAGGCCGGGACAGGTTAGAAGGAACGTCAAGATATTGGTCGTGGGAGCCATTTTGCAACGCACTTAGCAAGCCGGACAGACCTTGCGGAGACGACGCATTCTGTTTCAACCCAGATGAAATGGCGGGTAATAACGCCGCAATCGCGTTTTGGCTTTGGCTCGCGTCCAATCCAAATTGTTGACCAATTTCTTGCGGAGCGCTCCCTCCGGCTGAGGACATAATCATGTCCATCATGTTCAATCCACTCATGCTTCTCTCGCCATATAAGTATTTAAAGTTAGCAGTTTTATAGGAGGCTAATGCCGTGGAAGCGAGAGAAAACTCTAAGGAATGAAAGTGTCTGGGTGCTGGGTTTGAGAGACAGTCATTGACTATTGTCGCGGCGGCGCGTTTTACCCACGCCCGAGAAAATTCCTATGCCGATTAGGATTAAGGCCCCAACAGAAATCCAGACGGGCGGGACACCTAGCAAAAAGGCGCCGATCGCTAATCCGCCAATAAATACGACAAAACCGATTAGATAAATTGCAAAAGTTGACATTAAGTCCCCCGTGAAATGATTTTTAGAGTAACGTCAGCTTTTCCTAAAAGGTTGCAATTTAGTCTTAGGCCGCACTGCCGCCGACTGTGAGGTTTTCGACATAAAGACTCGGTTGACCGACGCCCACGGGGACGCCTTGCCCGGCCTTGCCGCAGACGCCAATGCCGGGATCAAGGGCCATATCATTCCCGACATGGCGGATTTGTTGCAATACACTTGGGCCGTCTCCGATGAGAGTTACGCCTTTAAGCGCATCCCCGACCTGGCCGTTTTTCACGCGGTAAGCTTCGGTGCATTGGAAAACGAATTTACCGCTGGTAATATCCACCTGACCGCCGCCAAAATTCGTCGCGTAAATCCCGTCTTTCAATTCAGAGAGCATTTCTTCAGGATCTTTTTCGCCGCCAAGCATATAGGTATTTGTCATACGCGGCATAGGAGAGTGTGCGAAACTTTCGCGGCGACCATTTCCTGTTGCTTTCACCCCCATCAAGCGCGCATTGAGGCGGTCTTGCATGAAGCCTTTTAATATGCCGTCTTCAATCAAGACCGTGCGTGATGTCGGCGTGCCTTCATCGTCTATGGTCAAAGAGCCGCGGCGACCTTCTATTGTTCCGTCATCGACAATCGTTACGCCCGGCGCCGCGACGCGCTCACCCATCATACCGGCAAAAGCGCTGGTGCCTTTGCGGATAAAATCACCTTCAAGACCATGGCCCATAGCTTCGTGCAACAAAATGCCGGGCCAACCGGGGCCTAGAACAACATCCATTTGCCCCGCTGGGGCCGGGACAGAGCTGAGATTGACCTTCGCCTGACGGAGCGCTTCTTGCGCGAGGGGCTTCCAGAATTCAGGTTTGACATACCCATCATAGGCTTCACGCCCTCCGGCTCCGGCATAGCCGCTCTCCCGACGTCCGTCTTTTTCTGCGACGATGGAGATGTTCAACCTGACAAGGGGACGGATATCATCATAGCGTTCTCCGCCCGCACGTAAAATGGCGATAGCTCGGCGGTTGCCGGATAGAGTTGCCGTCACTTGAACCACAGAGGAATCCAGCGCCCGGCAATAGGCGTCAATTTCCTCAAGCAAGCTGACCTTTACCCCAAATCCCGGATCCGCAACTGGATCGATATCAGGATAGAGTTGATTATTCGTGCGTTGCGGAGATTCTGATTGTGTGCCGTCATAGCCTTGTTTTGCCATAATCACGGCTTTGGCGGCGCGGGCCAGTGCTCCCGGGCTCATTTCCGTTCCTTGGGCAAAACCGGAAGTGTCTCCGGCGACGCAACGCAGGCCAAACCCTCTGGACGTGTCAAAACTGGCGTTTTTCAGGCGACCATCATCAAATGTAAGCGATTCTGAGGCCGATCGCTCGACAAATAATTCTCCGTCATCTGCCCCTTGTAGCGTTTCATTGAGCTGTGAGAGGGCTGTTTCGGCGTTTAATTCACTGTCTTCAAAGACAAAATCTGACATTACGGCGCTTTCTATGGCTATTCCCTCTTTATCTAAGCGCTCTCTCGGGATAGACAACCGCCCAAATGCGACAATACGTGCCGAAGTCTGTTCACGACTTTTTGCGTCATTGTCTTTATAAATTGTAATGTCGAGCGGGATAATAGTCCTGATACAATGTTAAAGAGGACCAAATGCGGTTTTTAAAAGCAATCTTAGGCGGTTCTGCCATAGCGGGTTTGAGCGCATTTGCGGCTCATGCACAAGATGTGGTCGGAAGGCCGAGCGAAGGCGGAATGTGGTTCCAAAAGCCAGCAACGCCCGTTATGGAGCAGTTGCAAGACGTCCATAATTTGGTGTTTGTTATCATCTGCGCGATTGTCGTTTTGGTCGTGAGTTTGATGCTCTACATCATGATCCGCTTTCGCGAGAAAGCAAACCCGGTCCCATCTAAAACGTCTCACAACACTATGATAGAAATCGTCTGGACGATTGCTCCGGTTGTTTTGCTTCTGGTTATGGTCGTTCCAAGTATGCAGCTTCTCTATTATCAGGATCGTCTGCCCGAAACTGAAATGACAGTTAAAGTCGTCGGTAACACGTGGAACTGGCAGTATAGCTACCCCGATTACGAAGATATTGACGAAATCATCTCTAACCCACTTGATGAAACGCAGGCGCAGGAAGAAGGGGTTCCCTACCTTCTCGCAACAGACGCCCCTTTGGTCGTTCCTGTTGGCACAAAGGTGAAGGTTCTGGTGACGTCCGTCAGTAACATGCACAGCTGGGCCGTCCCGAGCTTTGGCGTGAAAATGGACGCGGTTCCCGGTCTGGTTAACGAGACTTGGTTCGAAGTCTATGAAGAAGGCACATATTATGGCCAATGTTCCGAGATATGCGGTATCCGTCATTATTTCATGCCTGTTGAAGTGCGCGCCGTAAGTCAGGCCGACTTCAACCAATGGGTCGCCAATGGCGGAAGCTTCACAGAGGCCGTTGCCGACAATTCAGAAAATCAAACTACATCAGGTGTGGCAACTCTTGCCGCGCGCGATTAATCAGCTGACGCAAAAGACGTCAGGAATAAAGGAAAGACATCATGGTTGCGATTAGTGGCAATGACACCGGGTCTTACGGCGACGACAAGCCGAGCTTTTTTGCGCGTTGGTTTTATTCGACCAACCATAAGGATATCGGAACGCTTTATTTGATATTCGGGATTATTTCCGGCCTTATCGGCGGGTTTTTATCCTTTATGATGCGGATGGAGTTGGGCGAGCCTGGCATCCAGTTCTTTACGAATGAGCATCAATATCTCGTTTTCGTGTCTATGCACGGACTCATCATGATCTTTTTCATGGTCATGCCGGCCTTGATCGGCGGGTTTGGTAACTGGTTCGTCCCGATTATGATCGGGGCGCCGGATATGGCCTTCCCGCGAATGAATAACCTATCTTTCTGGCTCCTTCCGACAGCCCTGATTTGCTTGTTGGTGAGTTTTGTCTTGCCGGGATCGGCAAGCGGGGACGGATTTGGAGGCGGCTGGGTCATGTATCCGCCACTCTCGACCAGCGGCTCTCCGGGGCCGGCCTTTGACTTTATTATTATCGGTCTTCTGGCGGCGGGTTTCTCGTCTATCTTTGGGGCGATTAACTTCATCACAACAATTTTGAACATGCGCGCGCCGGGCATGACAATGCATAAAATGCCGCTCTTTGCGTGGTCTGTTCTTGTGACTGCATTCTTGCTTCTTTTGGCTTTGCCTGTTCTCGCGGCGGCGCTCTTCATGTTGTTCACAGACCGGATTGACGGCGGAACAGGGTTCTTTGACCCGGCCCGTGGCGGCGATCCTCAGATGTTCCAGCATTTGTTCTGGTTCTTTGGTCACCCAGAAGTTTACATCATGATTTTGCCAGCCTTTGGTATCATCTCTCACATCGTTTCGACCTTCTCGAAGAAACCGATTTTCGGTTATCTCGGCATGGCCTATGCGATGGTCGCGATCGGTGTTGTCGGCTTCGTTGTGTGGGCTCATCATATGTATACCATAGGTATGGATGTGAATCTGAAGGCTTATTTCCTGGCGGCAACCCTCGTGATTGCGGTGCCGACGGGCGTGAAAATCTTCTCTTGGCTTGCGACAATGTGGGGCGGTTCTATCCGTTACACGATCCCAATGCAGTGGGCGCTGGCCTTTATTTTCCTCTTCGTTATCGGCGGCGTGACAGGCGTGGTCTTGGCCAATGCGGGCGTAGATACGGCTTTGCATGATACTTATTATGTTGTGGCCCATTTCCATTACGTTCTGTCTATGGGCGCTGTCTTCGGTATCTTTGCCGGCTTCTATTACTGGTTCGGTAAAATGTTCGGCATTATGTACAATAAGTTCTTAGCAGCCGCCCATTTCTGGCTTTTCTTTATTGGCGTGAACGTCATTTTCTTCCCGCAGCATTTCCTCGGAATGAACGGGATGCCGCGCCGCTATGTAGATTATCCGGCCGACTTCGAACTTTGGAACCACGTTTCAACAATGGGCGCGATGATCACTCTGCTTGGTGTCGTGTTCTTCTTCTTAATGCTGATCGAAGCCTTTATTGTCCGTCGTAAAGTTGGCGACAATTATTGGGGTGAAGGCGCCACAACCTTGGAATGGACCTTGTCATCTCCTCCGCCTTATCACCAATTCAACACGCTTCCACGTATTGATGAAGACCCTACAGAGCACGATGCAGACAAGATGCATTAAGCTTTAAAAGGCAAAACCCTTTGAAAAGCCGCGGTTCCTGACTGCGGCTTTTTTTCATGTTATGAGAGTAGAGCTTGTCGTACGCTGTCTGATAAGGGATATGAGGCGCACTCAAAGTATGTAAAGGCACAAGGGCGATAATGACAGAGGCCAGTACAATATCATCAGAAGCGGAAGACTATCTTCCTGTGGCGCAGCCGACAGGCATGAGTATCGCCGAGCCGCGCGACTATTTCGCACTAATGAAGCCGCGCGTAATGAGCCTTGTCGTGTTCACGGCTTGGGCGGGACTTGTCTGCGCTCCGGGGGTTATCCCGATCTGGAAAGCCATTGCGTCCATTATCTGCATTGCTGCTGGCGCGGGTGCGTCTGGCGCGCTGAACATGTGGTACGATGCCGATATTGATGCGCAAATGTCCCGCACAAAGAAAAGACCAATTCCTCAGGGAAAAATGAGTCCGACCGCAGCGCTGACATTCGGGATTATGATTTCCGCCGCGTCGGTCTGGATGCTATCCATAGCGGCAAACTGGCTCGCAGCGTCTCTCCTGGCTTTCACAATATTCTTTTATCTCGTGGTTTATACAATGTGGCTGAAACGCACGACACCGCAAAATATCGTGATTGGCGGCGCGGCAGGGGCTTTCCCGCCCATGATCGGATACGTTGCTGTGACGGGATCAATTTCATTGGATAGTGTCATTCTTTTTCTGATTACCTTTATGTGGACACCGCCTCATTTCTGGGCTCTAGCCCTATATAAAACCGGGGATTATGGCCGGGTCGGTATTCCGATGATGCCAAATGTTGCCGGCGCAAAAAGCACTCGTCTTCAGATTTTCGTCTATGCACTCATTCTTTTCGCCGTCTGTTTGGTTCCGCTTTTTACAGGGCTAGGGGGCGCATTTTACGCCGTCGCCGCGATAGGGCTGAATGTGGGATTTCTCGCTTTGTCCTATAAAGTCTGGAAATCCCGCGCCGGCGAGCGCGAGGAGGCCTCTGATGAGGCGTCTCTTTACGAAGTTCAGAAAGGCGACCGGGCGGCTCGAAACCTCTTTGCTTACTCCATAATCTACCTCTTTGCCATTTTCGGGGTTCTGGCCGCCGAAGGCTTAATGAAAGGCTTTGTTTCATGAAAGAATATCGCGACAAACCGACAAGATTCGTGGAACCAAATGCCGCAGAGCTAAAAGCCCGTGGACGCCGTAATATCGGCATTGCGGTCGCCCTCGCGGCCTTTATGATTTTCGTTTTTGTGACAATGGTTACGCGCGGATCAGCCTAAGAGAGTGAGAATGAGCGTCAATACACGTACATTATTGATTTTAATAGTTGTCGGCTTTGGCATGCTTGGTCTTGGAATGTCTTCCGCCAAAATATACAATACATTTTGCAAAATAACGGGATATGGCGGGACAACTCAACAAGCCGAAGAAAATCTGTCCGAAGTCATTGATCGCAAAGTGACCGTCAAATTTGACTCAAATGTTGCCGATAATATGCCTTGGGTGTTCAAACCTCAGCAGAAAGAGATGGAAGTCCAGCTCGGTCAATCCGGCCTTGCTTATTATACGGTCAAGAATGAAAGCGATCATCCGATTATAGGTGTGGCTAACTTTAATGTGACGCCTATCAAGGCCGGGCCGTTTTTTGTGAAAACGGACTGTTTTTGCTTTACGGAACAACGCGTGGAACCGGGGGAAGAACTCCCTCTGCCTGTCCTGTTTTTTGTCGACGCGCAAATGGATGACGATAAGCGGATGGACGAAGTTAAAGAGATCACATTGAGCTACACATTTTTTGAATCTGACAGTAATGCACAGATAGCCACTGAAACCAGCGGCTCAAATGCAGAAAAAACACTGAATTAAAGTCTCGCCACAGCCTAACTGCGACAGGATAGATATTGTTTTGTCTCACGGGCTTGGCTATAGGCTTAAAACTGAACATCAGGCTTGCCTTTACGGTAGCCGACAGACTGACCCAAAAGGGAATTTATAATGGCCGGACACGCCGTCGAACACGACTATCACCTCATTCCACCTAGCCCTTGGCCCCTCCTGTCGGGACTGGCCGCCCTTGTATGGGGAACCGGTATGGTAGTTTTCTTTGCTGGATTAGTGCAACGCACTGGTGACAACAATATGATGGAGTTCTTCTTTTCAAAGGGACTCGATACTTGGTCGTCAACCCTGACCGGCGACGGATCTGTTTCTGGTGGGTGGATTATTCTCCTAATTGGCTGTCTCTTTGCCTCTTTCGTTATGTATGGTTGGTGGCGGGATGTGGCGCGCGAATCAGCTGCGGGCGATCATACGCCAGTCGTTGATATTGGTCTGCGTTACGGCATGATTATGTTCATCATGCAGGAAGCCATGTTCTTTGTTGGCTGGTTCTGGATATTCTTTGAAACTAGCCTTTTCCATAAATTCCGCGCGAGTTGGAACACGGATGTCCTTCCGAATGCCGCAGATTACGCGACGAATATAGCGCCCGGCGTGACCTCAGTGAATGCTTGGCATTTACCGCTTATGAATACGCTAATACTTCTTTTGTCTGGTACGACTGTAACCTGGGCTCACCATGCTTTGATCCACGGTGATCGCAAGGGCGCAAAATGGGGCCTTTTCCTGACGTGTTTACTCGGTTTCATTTTTATTGGTATTCAAGGTTTGGAATATGCCGAACTCTTCCACGAGCGCGGTGAAGGTGTTGCGCCTTGGCTTGCCAATACGGCTTATGGCTCTGCCTTCTTCCTCGCGACCGGTTTCCACGGTTTGCACGTTCTCATCGGGGCGATATTTCTTCTCGTCTGTTGGGGGCGTCTCATGAAGGGCGGCTTGCGTTCTGATAAGCATTTTGGTCTGGAAGCGGCCGCATGGTATTGGCATTTCGTTGACGTCGTTTGGCTCTTCCTCTTTGCCTTTGTTTACATCGTCTTTGCGACGGGCCCTTAGAGCCCGTCCTTTGACGGCTATTTGAATGGCTCGACGCCCCCCTCCACTTGCATCCGGCCTGAAAGGCCGGTGTCCGGAATGCGGGGAAGGTCATCTCTTTTCAGGACTTTTGAAATTCGCGACGGGCTGTGAGGCCTGCAGCGCGGATTTTACAGATGAAGACGCAGGTGACGGTCCAACGGTTTTCGTGATTTTCATTGTTGGGATATTCATCATTCCAATGGCCTTGGCATTTCAGCTCATCACAGATGCGCCGACATGGCTGACGATGACAATATGGATACCCATAATCATTGTCGTCTGTCTTTATCTGTTACGTTTGCTTCGGGGGGTTATGTTTAACTTAGCTTGGGTCAATAAAGCCCGGGAGTTTCGAAATGCCCGAATACGCCAAAACCAAAATACTCCTGATCAAAACAGCCTAAGCTAATGATTAAACTCCATTTCAGACCTATGCCTGCTCTGACGATCATCTTGGCTCTGAGCGTGGCCCTGCTCGTTTCGCTCGGAGTTTGGCAATACCAGCGCTTGCAGTGGAAGACAGCCCTATTGGAAGACGTTGAGGCGTCTGTCACTGCGCCGCCTTTGACGTCTCTCTCTGATTTAACGGATTCACTCGCGGCAGGTGAACCCGTTGATTTTCGGCGTATTGCGTTTACCGCTGCCCCTATTCCAGATGCGCAAGTATATCATCTTTATAAATCTCAGCAGGGGGGCATTTTTTGGCGAGTTGTGCAGCCGATTTCAGATGGGCGCCTGACTGTTTTGGCCAAGACCGAAACGCTTGAGGCAGAAAGCAAAGACAAGTGGGAACATGTTCCTCGCGAGCCGGAAAGCGCGCAATATACAGGTTATGTCCGCAAAACCTATGATATGGCTCGGGTCGAGGGGTGGGTAAAATCCAAGGCTAACCCGGAAGCCAACCGATATTTTCATTTCAATCAGACCGGGGATTGGTATGACGGCCTGCCGGCAGAAATTATTGAAGGCTATTATATAGACACTCAACCTGCAAAAAGCGCTGATAGCTTGCCGGTGCGACGCCCTGAAATAGCCAATAACCACTTTGATTATATGCTGACTTGGTGGTCCTTCGCGCTCATTTTTATTATTATTTATCTCCTCCTGCATAAAAGAGCAGGTCGACTTGCATTTCATTAACCGGGCGCGGTGAGGGAGTTCGGATAATGGCGAATGCCACGATTCATACTGTTTTAAAAGCGCACTCAGTTGGTGGAGGACTGACTCTACGCCACCCTCGTTGGGCCGACTTCGAAACTTGGTCCATGTTGCGGCGGGATAATAAAGATTGGTTGAGCCCTTGGGAGCCAGGTTGGACTGACGCCGCGTTGAGCCGGGTAACATATAGAACCCAGCTCTCGCGCTTCAAAAAACTGGTTCAAAATGGACAGGCTTACCCGTTTCATCTTTATTACGGCGCACAGGAAACTTTAATTGGGGCTTGCAATCTCACCCATGTTGAACGCGGTAGTTCTCAGTCTGCCCGTCTGGGCTATTGGGTGGGGCAAAGATTTACAAAACAGGGATTTGCCCGCGCCGCCGTCAGCGCCGTGACACAATTCGGTTTTGAGACCTTGGGACTTCACCGCATAGAAGCGGCAGTACAGCCAATAAACGCCGCCTCTATAACGGTGCTGGAATCACAAAACTTCACACGAGAAGGCATTGCGCGCGGTTATCTGAAAACAGACAAGCAATGGCGCGATCATATTATCTTCGCTAAACTTAGCTCGGATTGAGATTGAATGTTTAAATTAAGCGGTCCCGCCCAAAAACGAGAGCGCTTCGGGGGAAATACCGATCGTATCAAAAGCGCGTTGACGCTTAATGTCCAGATCTTCACCAAAAATCATGGTTTCATCAGCGTCTACAATGAGCCACCCATTTTGCATGATTTCTGATTCCAACTGTCCTTCGCCCCATCCGCAATAGCCGATAGAGAGCATCGCTTTTTTCGGAGCCTCGTCGCTGACGAGAGCCTCTAGCACATCCTTAGTAGAGGTGAGGGTGAGAGTGTCGGAAAGCTTTAGACTCGTTTCGTCTTTGTAGTAATCCGAAGAATGGAGAACAAAGCCCCGGTCAATATCAACCGGGCCGCCATTCAGTACAGGCGTGTCCGCGACGCGGACATCACCTTCCACGCCAATTTGCTCAAGCAGGTCAGAGATTAACAATCCGCCTTTGGACTTATTGACAATAATGCCCATTGCGCCGTGTTCATCATGAGAACAGACATAAATAAGCGTATTTTTAAAGCGAGGGTCGCCCATCGCCGGGGTCGCTAAAAGAAACCGACCAGACATATAGGTAACATTTTTCTGTTCCGTATTGTCGTCAGTTTTCTTTTCGGAGGAATATTTTTTTGTTTTGCTCATATAGATTAAATGGGCGGAATGGCTTTTCGTTTCAACCTGTCTTGTCAAAACAATGTGAGCGCCCCATATAAAATAGATAGAAATTTAAAAATGAGAGAGACGAAATGACAATCAAAACCGGTGAAAAACTTCCGCAAGCCAGCTTTATGACATTTGGAGACGAAGGCCCGGCTCCGAAAACAACGGAAGAGGTTTTTGGCGGCAAACGTGTGGCCCTCTTTGCTGTGCCCGGCGCTTTCACCCCAACTTGTTCGGCTAAACATTTGCCTGGATTTGTGAACAAAGCAGATGAGCTTAAATCAGCCGGGATCGACACAATCGCTTGTATTTCCGTAAATGATATATTCGTCATGGGCGCTTGGGGTGAGCAACAAGAAGTTGGAGAGACTGTCCAAATGCTGGCTGATGGCAATGGCGATTTTGCCAAAGATATTGGTCTCACAATGGATGGCTCTGGATTTGGTATGGGTCTCCGGTCCCAACGTTACGCGATGGTCGTCAATGACGGCGTGGTAGAACATCTCTTCGTTGAAGAGCCGGGGGAGTTCAAAGTCAGTTCAGCCGAACACATGCTTGAGGCTTTAACAGGATAAGCTTACAAGCTTATATAATCTGAGGGGGATAATATGACAGCCGGACAAATATTTTTGATCGCCTTGGTAGCGTTTATTGTCTTTATTACCATAAAAGCTGTCAAAGCCGTTCCCCAAGGCATGCAATATACCGTGGAACGTTTCGGGCGATATACCCGAACGCTCCAGCCTGGGCTGACCTTTATAATCCCTTTTGTGGACCGGGTTGGGTATCAGATGAATATGCGCGAGCGAGTGATTGATATTCCGTCGCAAGACGTCATCACCAAAGATAACGCCATGGTCACGGCGGACGCAGTAGTTTTCATCCAAGTGATAGACGCGCGGCAGGCAGCTTATGAAGTCAATAATCTCGATAATGCGATTAAAAATCTTTGTTTGACCAATGTTCGGACTGTGGTCGGATCTATGGATTTGGATGAGGTTTTGTCCCGCCGGGACGATATCAATGCAAAGCTTTTAACCGTAATTGATAGCGCTACGGATCCTTGGGGTACGAAAGTCACCCGCATCGAAATTAAAGACCTCTCGCCTCCGGCTGATATTACCGAAGCGATGAATAAGCAGATGAAGGCGGAACGTGAAAAACGCGCCGACATCCTCATGGCAGAGGGGCAAAAACAAAGTCAGATATTACGCGCTGAGGGCGAAAAAGAAGCCGCTGTCCGGGAAGCCGAAGGCCGACGGGACGCCGCCTTTCTTGACGCCGAAGGCCGGGAACGCGAAGCCGAGGCCGAAGCCCGCGCAACGGAAATGGTCAGTGTTGCTATTGCCAAGGGTGATGTGAACGCCGTGAATTATTTCATTGCGCAGGAATATGTGAAAGCCTTTGGGGAGCTGGCTAATTCCCCAAACCAGAAAACCGTTATCGTCCCGGCGGAACTCTCTAGTCTTGCCGCGACTGTCGGCGGTATCGGCGCCCTCCTCGAAGCGGGCGATGCGAAAGTGGTCAAGAAATGAACGGCGACGGAAACGCCTTCCTTCAACTCTTAGAGGGCATGAACGGTACGAAATGGCTAATTTTTGGGGTTCTCCTGCTGACGCTCGAAGTGATAACTGGCACAACCTATATTTTATGGCCCGCTGTCGCCGCTTTAATTGTAGGAGTTTTGGTTTTTGTTCTGCCGCTCGCCTGGGAAATGCAATTCTTATTATTCTTTCTCATCAGCGCGGGACTGCTCTTTGCTGGCCATAAATATTTTCAGCCTATGATGAAGGGCGGAGAGCCCTCTGACCTAAATGACCGGGCTCGTTCAATGGTGGGCCGCCGAGTGAAGGCCGTCACGACGTTCGAAACGGGTCGCGGACGCGTCCAAGTTGGCGATACACAGTGGCAAGCCATGATGGATACAGGCAATGCGCTCATAGGAGATGAACTGAGAATCATTTCTGTTGAGGGGACAGTTTTGAAAGTAGAGCCTTTGGCCTAAGACGTATGGCGCTAATTATTTCGGGATTCCGCGCCTGGCCAGTTCATCTGCTATCTCATTGCCAATATCGCCGGCATGACCTTTTACCCACTCCCAACGAACTTCACGGGCGGCATTGAGGGTATCTAAACGCTGCCAAAGGTCTTTGTTTACCACTGGTTTTTTGTCTCCCTTTTTCCATCCGCGTTTCTTCCATCCATGAATCCATTCCGTAATCCCTTTCAGGACATATGTAGAATCGGTGAACAGAACGATGGGGCCTTTAAATCCGGGTTTGACGGCTTCCAAAGCTTTAATAGCGCCCATCAATTCCATACGGTTATTGGTAGTTTCTTTTTCGCCGCCGAATAATTCTTTTGTTCGCTTGCCGTGATACATCACCGCGCCCCAACCGCCCGGGCCGGGATTACCGGAACAAGCCCCATCCGTATAAATGACGAGTGCGCCGTCCAGCGCCCCGGACTCTAATTTTGAACCAGTACGCGGCATATTAGACATTTAAAAGTTGACGGGGCAGACGAAAGACAACTTTTTCTTTGACCACTTCAACTTCTTCGACGGTTACGTCATAACGCGAACGCAGGGCCGCTAAAACTCCGTTTGTAAGGTATTCGGGTGCGCTCGCTCCTGCCGATAGGCCGATAGTCTTCGATCCATCCACTCGATCCCAATCAATGCTCTCCGCATCGGATATCAACATCGCCTCGCCTGAACCGCCCTTTGCTCCCACTTCGACCAAACGTTTGGAGTTCGAGGACTTTTGGGAGCCAATAACCAAAAGAAGGTCACAGCGTTCAGCAATTGCTTTAACGGCGGCTTGACGGTTGGTCGTGGCATAACAAATATCTTCTTTGAAAGGTAGAGCGACGGAGGGAAATCGCTCTTGTAAAATCGCGATGAGCCCAGCGGTATCGTCCACACTCAATGTCGTTTGCGTTACCAAAGCCAGATTATCCGGATCTTTTGTCATAAAATTTCGGGCATCTTCTTCCGTCTCAATTAAAGAAATATCCCCAACGGGAAGTTGACCCATTGTGCCGATAACTTCGGGATGGCCCTTATGACCAATTAACAAGATGTGCCGCCCGTTTTTGGCGTGGCGCTCAGCCTCGACATGAACTTTTGACACGAGCGGGCAAGTGGCATCCAGAAAATTCAGATTGCGGGCTTCGGCGGCACGAGGCACGGATTTTGGCACGCCATGGGCAGAAAATATAACCGGACGATCATCAGGACACTCGCTGAGCTCAGCCACAAAAACGGCTCCAAGTTCAGATAATCGATCTACGACATGGCGATTATGAACGATTTCGTGTCTAACATAGACCGGAGCCCCATAGGCTTCGATGGATTTTTCAACGATCTGAATTGCGCGGTCAACGCCAGCGCAAAATCCCCGAGGTGCGGCCAGCAAGACAGTTTTACGCATGCGGTCTTCATTCCCGAGAGGAAGCTCTCCGGTCGAGTTCTCGGATGGTATTATTTCAGAGGCAGTAGAGCCTGACATTAATTTCTCCTCACGCGGCCTGCTTGCTGTCATCTTGGCGTTGCGGCAGGGCGCTTATCTGTCTATGACCTGCCATAGCAGAGCGTTAGCAATATCGCCACTGTCCGTTCCCTGAATATATAGGGAAAGAAAGAGGCCTTTTTGAGGGCCGTTTATTGGGAATTACATTATGCGTTTTCGGACCGTTATTATGACAACGCTCCTCGGAGTGACAACTGCCTCAGGGTTGAGTGCCTGTAAAAGCACCGCTGATGCCCTGAATATGGGGGATGCGGCGACAAAGCAAAATGCCGGACCATGTCCTCGGGCTTTTTCGCTTTATGAAGCCTCCCGCATTGTTGAGTTTCGCGATAATGAGCAGCGGTTCGAAAATGTCGGTTTTACAGGTGAAATCAATAATGTGCGTAGCCTCTGCCGTTATTATAACGAGGAGCCGATTGACTCCAATCTGGAAATTACGTTTGACCTTGGCCGGGGGCCGGCGGCGAGCCAGAATACGGCAACTTATGAATATTTCGTCGCTGTGACCCGCAAAAATGTGGACGTTATTAACAAGGAAGTTTTCCCAATGCAGGTCACATTTCCTGCGGGAAAAGACCGCGTACGCGTTGTCGAAGAGGTCGAGAAAATAATTATTCCAAGGGCGACAGCGACCACGTCAGGCGTTAATTTCGAAATTATTGTCGGTTTCGAATTGACCGAATCCCAACGTCAATTCAATGCTGAGGGTCGTCGTTTCAGACTATCTGCGGGGCAAGAATAAGCGCCTTGCGTAAGGGCAATAACAAAAAATAAGAGTAATCGCATCTATGTCCTCAATTTTACAGAGTCTGGAACAGGCTTTCCAAACCGCTTTTGCGGATTTGGGATATGCGCCCGAGCTCGGCTCGGTTCGTGAATCCGACAGGCCTGACTTGGCCCCGTTCCAATGTAACGGAGCAATGGCCGCTGCGGGACAGGCGAAAAAACGCGGCGAAAAAGTCAACCCACGCGACATTGCGCAATCCGTTGCAGATGCCGTAAAAGACCATCCCGCCATTAAAACGCTGGAAGTTGGCGGGCCAGGGTTTATAAATATAGAGCCTACTGAAGAGGCTTTATCGAAACGTGCGAGCGATTTATCCGGTAGCGAGACACTAGGCATTGAGCAAGTCGCTCCCAAAACTATTGTCGTGGACTATGGCGGCGCAAATGTTGCCAAACCGATGCATGTGGGCCACCTTCGTTCAGCGGTTATTGGGGAAGCAATTAAGCGCCTTTACCGCGCGCTTGGTCATAAAGTCATTGGCGATGTGCATATGGGCGACTGGGGCTTGCAAATGGGCCATTTGATATCCGAATTGGAAATTGAAGAGCCTGATCTGCCTTATTTCGACGCGGCAAAAATGAATGACTATCCGGAAGAGCCGCCTGTTACGATGGACGACCTCGCCCGTCTTTATCCTCAAGCCAGTAATGCGGCTAAAAATGATGAAGGTCGTATGGAGCGTTCGCGTCTGGCCACAGCGGAATTACAGGCCGGGCGTGCCGGCTACATGGCGCTACTTAAACATTTTATCGACGTGTCAGTCGCCGCGCTAAAAATAGGGTATGGTGATTTAGGTGTAGAGTTTGACCTATGGAACGGCGAAGCCTGCGTCGATCACTTGATCCCTGAAATGATCGAAGAATTTCGTCGCAAGAACATCGCAGAAGACGATGACGGCGCGCTCATTATTCGCGTCGAAGAAGAAAATGAAAATAAAGACGTCCCGCCTGTTATGCTTTTGGCAAGTTCCGGCGCGGTGCTTTATCATACAACTGATCTGGCGACTTTGATTGACCGGAAAAATGAGATTGATCCAGATTTAATCATTTATGTCGTAGATCAACGCCAGGCGCTTCATTTTGAACAGGTTTTCCGCGCTGCCATAAAGGCTGAGTGGTATAAGCGTGAACAGCTTTTCCATGCCGGTTTTGGAACAATGAACGGCAAGGATGGAAAACCGTTTAAAACACGTGAAGGTGGCGTTCTACGCTTAGAAGACCTGATCAAAATCATGAATGAAGCAGCGGAAAAACGAATCGAAGATTCCGGCATTGGCGCCGATTTTGATTCGTCCGAACGCAAAGAAATTTCCCGTAAAATCGGTTTGGCTGCGCTTAAATTTGCTGATCTCCAAAACCAACGCCTGACAAATTATGTTTTTGACCCGGAACGGTTTACGGCGTTTGAAGGTAAGACAGGGCCATATCTGCTCTATGCCGCCGTTAGAATTAAATCTATTTTACGCCGCGCCAAGGATGAGGGCGTCTCACCCGGAAAAATTAAAATTTCTGATCCCACTGAGGCGCAACTTCTGCTCGCTCTAGATGCTTTTGGGCGCGCTGTTCAAATATCGGCCGAGAAATACGCGCCACATATTCTCTGCGATCACATTTACCGAGTCGCACAAAGCTTTTCGCGCTTTTACTCTGATTGTCCGATTTTAGCCGAAGGTGTTCCAGACGAGATCAAAATGTCAAGGCTGGCTTTGGCAGAGTTAACTCTTCGCCAGCTTGAAAAAGGTTTGACCATTCTAGGAATTGAAACGCCGGAACGGATGTAGCTTGCCTTAGCGTTGGGCTATGCCTTGCGGAGTATATGGCACGGCTTGCTGCTGGGATTGTGGGTGCATTGGCTGCGTTGGGGCCGTTTGCTGTTGTTGCTGCGGGGCGAATTGAGGCGGCGCGGGGCGGGCGGTCTGATTTTGTGCGGCGGCCTGTTGAGGCGCAGGTTTTTTATTTCGCATGCCAGACGTCGCCTCGAGGCATTCTGCATACATATCCAGAATCTGGGCCATATTATTTTCACCCCAGACACCGACGCCTTTAAGCTTTGAGACGAGCTCGAACGCAATTTCTTCTTTGGACTTACCGGACATTTTTTATCCTTTGGTTTTCAGGTTTGCACAGGCATTAACACAGAAGGTTTAACAGAATTGCTACAGGTCAATTTAATAGCTTCCGATTGACTCAATCGGTAAAATCGCACATGAGACGGCTATCCCGTCCAGATGGGAGAGTGCGGAATTTTGCCCTGTCATAAGGGGGCCGCCACCGAAGGCGCAACCGCCCCGGAAACGCTCAGGTCAACGGACCGTTTGGACGTCAATACGCTGGAAAGCGGGTCTCCCTGTATGGGGATGGTGAAAGGCCCCGCCGACGGAGTAAGCGGCAGCTGTTAGAAAATCGGCGTCCGTCAATCTCTCAGGCCCAAAGAGACAGCAGGTGGCACTTCCTGCGGTTTATCCGCGATACGAAAGTGTGACTTATGAGCGAGCTCAAAAAAACAGCGCTTCACAGCCAACATGTCGACCTCGGTGCCAAAATGGTGCCTTTTGCAGGCTATGATATGCCTGTGCAATATCTGCTCGGCGTCAAAGGTGAACACCTCCATACGCGCGAAAAGGCCGGTCTGTTCGATGTCTCCCATATGGGACAGGTCTTTCTGACCCCTGATGATAAGGATTTCTCGACCACCGCCAAGGCCCTCGAAAAACTTGTTCCCGCCGACATTCAAAGCCTTAAGCCGGGAGAGCAGCGCTATTCCCAATTCCTGAACGAAGACGGCGGAATTTTGGATGATTTGATGATCTCCCGCCTCGCTTTGCCGGGCTATGAACATGTCCTTTATCTGGTCGTCAATGCGGGATGTAAAGACGCTGACTACGCCCATCTTGAAAAACATATGCCCGAAAATGTAAAGGTCTCCGTCAAAGACGACACTCTTTCCCTGATTGCTTTGCAAGGCCCGCGCGCCGCCGCTGTTTTGGCGTGCCTCAATTCTGATGTTGAAAAACTGACCTTTATGACTCATGCCGATCTGGAGTTAAAAGGTACTCTGGACGCGCCCGTCTGGGCTCATGTGTCCCGGTCTGGATATACGGGCGAAGACGGATATGAAATCTCCGCAAAACATGACGATATGGTGCGCTTGGTCGAAGAGCTTTTGAGCTATGACGATATCGAGCCCATCGGCCTCGGTGCGCGGGACAGCTTACGTCTCGAAGCCGGGCTTTGCCTCTATGGCCATGATATAGATACCAGCGTCTCTCCCATAGAAGCAGGTCTTATTTGGTCTGTGCAAAAAAATCGCCGCAGTGCAGACGCTGGATATTTAGGCGCGAAGCGGGTCGCCTCGGACTTGGCAGATAAAACCACAAAACGTCTCGTTGGAATTAAACCTGACGGCAAAGCGCCTGCACGTGAACATACCGAAGTTCAGGACATGGACGGAAATACGATCGGTGAAATCACTAGCGGCGGCTACGGCCCGACAGTCGATGGCCCGATCGCGATGGGCTATGTCGCTCGAAAATTCTTCAAAGCGGGTACGCCCGTTCAACTTATCGTTCGGGGCAAACCCCGCCCCGCCACAGTCGTGAAACTACCTTTCGCGCCGCATAATTACTTCAGAGGAAACTAACCATGTCAATTAAATACACAGAAGATCACGAATGGGTAAAAGTCGACGGTGACACGGCCGTAATGGGCATTTCTGCCTATGCCGCCAAACAACTCGGTGATGTTGTCTTTGTTGAACTACCCGAGGTCGGGCGCAAAATGGAAAAGGGCGACGAAGCCGCCGTTGTAGAATCTGTAAAAGCGGCCTCTGAAGTTTACGCGCCGATTGGCGGCGAAGTGACGGAAGTCAATGAAGCGCTCGAAGACGCGCCGGAAACCGTCAATGCGTCACCGGACGGAGACGGTTGGTTCCTCAAGCTGAAGATCAAAGACACGTCTGATTTGGATGGCTTAATGGATGAGACGAAATATAAAGCTTATTGCGAAGGCCTATAGAGCTTTTTTCCTCACATTATGGGGAGCGATGTTATCGGAAACTCGAAATGAACCTACCTCTATTTGCCATAATGGGCGCCTGTCTCGTCGTCTTGCTTCTTTGGGTCCTGGTTATCCGTCCCCTGGTTCGAAGCTTTAAAAATAAAAGTGGAACGTAAATCATGAGCGCCTCAAATCCTGTATTTTGGATCATCACCATCGGCTTGGTCATTCTTGTTGCTTATCTTTCTCGCAAAATGATTTCCGGGCGACCGGGTCACGAAACATCAGATGTCGATTTCGACAACGATAAGGATAATTAAATGGGCAACGGGTCGAAATTTGGAGTCACCCTTGCTGTCGGGGTAGCCATCGGCGCAGCTATTGGCGTGGCGACAGAAAACCTTGCGCTATGGCTTTCCCTCGGCGTTGCCATTGGGGCCGGACTTGGAGCTGCGAGGACAGGCCAAGATAAATCCAAGAATAATGATGTCGACACCGACAATAAGGAAGATTAAATGCGTTATTTGCCATTAAATGAAAATGACCGGGTTGCTATGCTCGATGTCATTGGCGCCAAGTCCATTGATTATTTGTTTCAGGATGTGCCTGAAAAGGCGCGCCTGGAAACGCTCGTCGATTTACCAAAGCATCAGTCCGAGCAAGCGATTGAGCGCCATATGGCCAAACTGTCGGCGAAATCTGTTTCGGCTGGTTCTGTTCCGTTTTTCTGCGGGGCCGGGGCTTATAAACACCATATTCCTGCTACTGTGGACCACCTGATTCAGCGTTCTGAATTTTTGACCGCCTATACGCCTTATCAGCCGGAAATCAGTCAGGGTACCTTGCAAGCTTTGTTCGAGTTTCAAACTCAGGTCGCGCTTCTCACGGGTATGGATGTGGCAAATGCTTCCATGTATGACGGTTCAACGGCCTGCGCCGAAGCTGTTGTTATGGCCAAACGTGTCACCCGTAAATCCAGAGCTATTCTCGCGCCCGGATTGCACCCTCATTATGCAGCGGCGACCCAGACATTGGCGTCAACGCTCGATATTCAAATTGATGAGCGCGATTGCCGACCTGGCCGCGATGATCATGTCATTGACCATATTAATGACGACACAGCTTGTGTGGTAGTTCAATCGCCAAACGTATTCGGCGAAATCATCGACCTCGCGCCGATTGCCGAAAAAGCGCATAAGCATAAAGCCCTTTTAATCGCTGTCTTCACAGAACCTGTTGCCCTCGGCGCCATTAAGTCTCCGGGGGAACAAGGGGCAGATATTGTTGTCGGCGAAGGTCAGGGCTTAGGCGTCGGCCTGAATTTTGGCGGCCCTCACGTTGGATTGTTCGCTTGTACTAAAAAACTCGTTAGGCAAATGCCAGGTCGCCTCTGCGGCGAAACTGTAGATGCCAACGGCGAACGCGGATTCGTATTGACGCTCTCCACGCGTGAGCAACATATCCGCCGCGAAAAAGCGACGTCAAATATTTGCACCAATTCTGGTCTTTGCTGTCTCGCCTTCACCATTCACATGAGCTTGCTTGGCGATGCCGGGCTCAAGCGCCTCGCGGCGCTTAATCATGAGGCTGCCTGCCATCTCGCAGACGTCATTGATGGGATACACGGCGCAGAGGTGATGAATGAGTCGTTCTTTAATGAGTTCACGGTCAAATTAAATAAACCTGCCGCTGACGTAGTGGAGGCACTCGCCAAAAAAGGCGTATTGGGCGGCGTCCCCGTATCTCGCCTGACAGAGGGCAATGAAGACTTGCTGCTCGTCTGCGCTACAGAAACCTCCAGCGAAGAGGATATACACGCCTTTGAAAAAGCCCTGACGGAGGTCTTGTCATGAATAACGAAGGTCGCCCCACAACACCCGTTGCCATCAATTCAAATGAACGTCTGACCGTATCAGGGTCCAAAGGTTTGGATCAGGCCGTAAATCTGATTTTCGAAATTGGTACACCGCGCCGCACAGGTGTGGACTTACCAGAACCCAAGGGCCGCGCGTCCCGCCTCGGGGGACAGGAACGGACGGGGGAAATTGGCCTGCCCGGATTGTCAGAGCCCGAAACGATGCGCCATTACGTGCGCTTGAGTCAGAAAAATTATGCGATTGACCTAGGCATTTATCCGCTCGGTTCTTGCACCATGAAGCACAATCCGCGTTTGAATGAAAAAGTTGCGCGTATGCCGGGCTTCGCCGATGTCCACCCTCTTCAACCGACCAGCACAGTGCAAGGCGCGTTAGAGCTTATGCATCAGTTATCCCATTGGCTAATGACACTTTGCAATATGCCGGCCGTCGCGCTGACACCAAAAGCCGGAGCGCATGGCGAGCTTTGCGGTATGATGGCGATACGGGCGCGTCTCGATGCGGATGGTCAGTCACAGCGCCGCCGCGTGCTTGTGCCGGAAAGTGCCCATGGCACTAATCCTGCCACAGCGGTACAATGCGGCTTTACCGTAGATGAAATCCCGGCGTCTGGAGACGGCCGTGTGAACTTAGACGCGCTACGCGAAAAGCTGAAAGAAAGTGATGACGTTGCCGGTATCATGCTGACCAATCCAAATACGTGTGGTTTGTTTGAACGCGATATTGTCGAAATTGCTGACCTCATTCATGGCGCAGGCGGGTATTTTTATTGCGATGGCGCCAACTTCAACGCCCTTGTCGGGCGCGTCCGTCCGGGCGATCTGGGTGTCGATGCGATGCACATTAATCTGCACAAGACGTTTTCCACCCCGCATGGCGGCGGCGGCCCTGGATCCGGCCCGACGGTTTTGTCCGATGCATTGAAAGACTTTGCGCCCCTACCATTCGTCGTTAAAGACGCGGACGGGTTTAGATTGGTTGAACATGAAGGCGGAGAGGCAGAAGGAAGCTTTGGCCGTATGTGCGCCTTCCACGGTCAAATGGGTATGTATAGCCGCGCGCTGACTTACATGATGAGCCATGGTTCTGATGGTCTGAAACAGGCGACAGAAGATGCGGTTTTAAATGCCAATTATATTCAGTCGTCTTTGTCAGATGTCATGACAGTAGCATTTGAAGGAACCTGTATGCATGAAGCCTTGTTTGATGATCGTTTCTTGAAAGATACGGGCGTCGACACGCTCGATTTTGCCAAGGCCATGATTGATGAAGGATATCACCCTATGACGATGTACTTCCCGCTTGTTGTTCACGGGGCGATGCTGATTGAACCCACTGAATCCGAATCCAAAGGAGAACTGGACCGCTTTATCCTGACTATGCGTTCCCTCGCGGAGCGGGCTAAAGCGGGCGAAGCGGAGAGCTTTAAACAAGCGCCAGTTTACGCCCCAATGCGGCGATTGGATGAAACCAAGGCAGCTCGAAATCCTGTCCTGCGCTGGACCCCGCCCGTCGAAGAATAAGAATGTTCAAAACCCGCCTCCCGGCGGGTTTTTCTTTGGTGTTGTCAATAAAGTTAGTGAGGGTGTGGCGAGGGTGAAAGTCCAGACGCCAAAGTTGGCTAATTAGAAACGGTGGCCGTCAAGGTCTCTGCTTCCCCCGAATGACGAGTATAGCCGCCGCGCAAGCCCAGCTTGCACAGGCACTTATAAAGAGCGCGGGAGAAAAACTTCCTCATTTCTCTCCCCTTTACCCAGAGTAGACCATAAAAAATGGGAATTGTATGCGCAAATTTTTGTGAGCGCGGCACTTTACAATTCCGTCCTTGTGCTCACCTTTCAGAACTGTAACATTCAGCTCGTATTCATCTTGAGTTTGATAAAGATAAATCAAGACCTCTTGAAGGGGGAATAGACTGCCAACTTAGTAGTCTATAAAATTCAGATGCTGTCCAGACGCCCCCTTTTGCGGGAGAGCGCAGACATCTCTGAAAAGGCTCTGTCAGAATGTCAGTCTTCGGGGGAATTCTCGTTTTGACAGAGCCACTTTTTTTTGCCTGTCTTAATCTGCTTGGATATCTCCCTTGGTTGCGCTGGCATAGGCTTTGCGAAGAAGCGCCAGTGTCTCGGGCGTCAGATTCGGGTCTCTCATAAGTTCATTTATTCTCTCGGCTAGGAACCTTTCTCCGTCACTGACGGCTTGACTCGCCGCTTTTTCATCATCCTGAAAGAAAGCTGTTAGCTTTGTCCAGCCGCGATGCGCCGCGCCTGAAACGGACCCCTTTGTAACAGCTTCTCCGCCCAGTTCACGCACCGAGGTTTGAAATTCGGAAATTAATTGGGAGCGCGACGCGGCGCGGCTGGAAAATTGTGACCGCAGGGCGTAATCTTCTTCCATATCCTCCAAGCAGGTTTTATAGCCCTCATAACTATCGATTAATGTTTGGGTCACATCGTTTAAAGCGTCGATTTGCGTCAGATTTATTTCTGCTTGGTTCATTTCAGTCTGATTCATCAGGGCCTCTTGAGGATGGGCGGGCGAACAGTGCATTTTTATTACGTGCGATAACTGACCTCGTTCCGATTTTCGATAGAGGCGAAGGCCCTTTAACTAATCAGGCTAAAACAATACTTTGCCAGCGCGGTCGCGCTGACTTGACAGTTGGGCGAGGCGACCCGACATAATAGTCTCTATGGAGACCAAAGCTCTCATTTCCCCGCCGTCCCTCGCGCACCATTTTGCGCAAGAGCGTCAGCAGCTGCGCCAGTCCTTGAAGGATGATTTATCCCCTTCACAAGTCGTCGGCGAAATGAGGCGGGCCTTGGATCGAACAGGGCTCAGTTTTACCCGAAACGTGACAGACCCGCAGGTTCAAAAAGCGGGCTTATGGTTATTGGAAATTATTAAATCTGGGGCAGGGGTTCTCGACCGGGCCACCCATGCAGATGTCACTTTGATAGAAACAGCGCCCAAATACGGATTGTTTGACGGGTTAAAAGATTGGCGCCCCGGCCTGTTTTATTTTGGGGCGGCAGGCCTCGCGACAGCTGGTTTGGTACAAGGGATTGGTTTGGTTGTAATAAGCGCCGTCAGTCTCGCGGCGCTCCATGCGCTATCTCATTTCAAATTAAATATGTTTTCGCGGCTTCCATTCATGCCAAAGCCGAAAGCTTTGCCTTCGCCGGACGGCCGAAACGTCACGGCGCAAGCCTCAATTCGAACGGATAGCGCCGGATTCATAAATCAGATCAGCGACGCCTTAGCTACGGCGGATCATATATTGGCGCGTATGGTCCAAACAGAACCCGATGCCCATTGGCGGGACGACCCGGCCCTAATGTCGGTCTTCCAAAATTTGCTTGAAGCGAATGCTGCCTCAGATGGGAATTACGCTCTTCAAGTTGTTGGGAAAGATATGAAAAGCGTCCTCGCCTCAGCGGGAATAGAGGCTGTAGAGTTTGATAAATCTACCAAGCATATGTTTGATGAACTTCCAGCTCTAGTCGTTAACGAAGGCGATCCGGCTATAGAAATGGCCGCTCCGGCTTTGGTGGGCGAGGGCGGACGTCTCTTACGGCGCGGCACTGTTTGGATACGTAAATGAGCAAACTTCCAACAACACGTCTTCAAACTGATGAAGAATTTATCGGGTTTGATCTTGGCCACGGCGAAACGGCCTTGGGCCGCGCTTACGGCGCAACTGTACGCGAGCCGGAAATACTCGAATATCGCGGACAGCGTAGTTTTGTCACCGCAGTGGCTAAAGACGGCAAAGAAATTAAAATTGGATCGGATGCGCTAAGTCTTTCTTTTGCGTCCCATAAACCTGATGTCTGGCTAAAATTTAAAAGTCGCCATTTGGACGCTAAAACGGCGAAACCTATAACCTATTTTACTCAGGCATTGATAGAAGGACTGTCTAAAGAAAAGACGATACGCGGGCCGAAAAAAAGCCGCTTCGTAATTGGATGTCCATCAGGATGGGATAACCCTACACGAGAGGCTTACCGCAAAGTTTTTGAGCAGGCTGGCCTAAATACCGTTAGGATCGTACCGGAAAGCCGCGCGGCGTTAATGACCGCTTTGGAGCAGGGATATGTTTCGATTGAAGATACACGGGCTTCGGTTCTAATTATTGATATCGGATCTTCCACGACTGATTTTACCTATTGCCGGGATCTAGACGCCGATGATGTTGGTCATAACGAACTCGGCTCAGGCTTACTGGATGACGAAATTTTCAAGCTCAATCTTTCGAGGCAGAAATCGAAAAAAGAGATTGAGAAATTAATACAAACCTTCCCGCATTATAAATCCATTTTGACCTATTGGTGCCGCCAGGCAAAAGAGGCGTTTTTTACTGGCGAAGATATTCCTGTCGAAATGATCAAACGGCTCCCAGCAGGGAAGCGGGTCTTTTTCGATATCCGCATAGATAAGAAAGACGCCAAGCATATATTGGAAACCCCTCTGGACGCGCTTAATAGCTATAGCTGGAAAGAGGCGTTTGATTACGCGCTGACAGAAACCATTGAGGCCCTTGGCGGGCGAGCCCCGGATACAGTTCTTTTGACAGGGGGCGCTTCGCGCTTGCCTCTCGTGCTCCCCGCGACACAAAAAGCCTTTCCGAAAGCGCGTGTCATACGCGGGGCCGAACCTGAATTTGCCATAGCGCGGGGTCTGGCATGGTTGGGCCGATTTGAATATCTCCACGCCAATTTCAAAATGGAAACGGCGGCATTATTAGCCGAGGATGGAAAAGTACATTTACGTGCGCAGGAAAAAGCGCAATCGCTTGGGGGACTCATCGCTCCTGTTCTAGTCGATGCGATGACTGAAGACTGCATTCTGCCGGCCTTTCGGGACTGGCGTAGCGGCGCAATCACTTCCTTGGATGATGTGGAGGGCGTGCTTGAAGAGAAAGTAAAAAATTGGCTGGAATCCGATAAGGCCCGTGAGAGCCTTCGCCCTGTTATCGATAACTGGTTTGCAACTCTACAGCGCGATATCGAAGCCCATACAGACCCGCTTTGCCGTGCGCATGGTCTGCCCGCTATGGTGCTTAGCCTTGATGGCAGCGAGCATGTGAGCCGTCATCTGGAAGGCCTGTCGGTTTCGGCGCCCGGTATGGCCTCATTAGAATCTGATACCGCGCTTGTCGGAACAGGGGTGAGTGCCTTGCTGGTCAGCGCGCTTCTCGCAAAAGCAAACTTATTCGCGGCGCTTTTCGTTAATCCCATTGGCATTGTTGTGGGCGGCGCGCTTTTGGGCGGCGGATATATATTCGGGCGAAAAGCAATTTCCGGGAAAATGCGTAAATCCAAATTGCCAGTTTTCGCACGCCAAATTTTAAGTGACGCGCGTGTCAGGGCCGCTGCAAAAAGGCAGCGCCCTGATTTGATAAAAGCCGTTTCCAAAGCCTGGGATGAAGCGGCCGCAGAACGTTTTAGTGCCGAACTGACCAATATGCTCAAACGCGCTCTTGTCGAACGGGCTGATGAACGCGCCGTCCTATTTCTAATTTAGCGTTTTATTCTTTCGTCAGAACGTCGTCCAAATCTATATCAGAGCCGTTGCCGTCCATATCTATGACGATACGTGTCCGCGTTTTCCCGTCTTTCATATAGGTTTCTTTCTCGACGGTCATTTCTTTGTCCATGGATTTCAGAACGACGCGGTCTTCTTCGTCCTGATTAATTTTGCCAAGCGTGTCACCGTTAAACCGGAGGGAAAAACTCTTATCCCCTTTTTCGATTTCAATATCTTCGGCAAAATCTGCTAGCATATCCGCCAGATTAGAGAGCATTCCGGACTCAACTATCATTTTTTCCACGTCTTTTGACATCTCGCGCATTTCGTCGCCGGACTTAAATTTATAGACCCTCACCCGTTTTTCGGCAGTTTTGTCTCCCGCTTCATCCATCTTTATATCTGCTTCTATTTGTTCGTATTGAGAAAGACGGTCTTTCAATTTGTCTGCAAAAGTCTCTTCCGCCGCTTTGGCCGCCTCGCTTGCGTTTGTAGTTTTTTTATGTGGGTGCTCAGCCGCGAACGCTGACGGAGCGAGCGCTGCTGTGAAAAATAGGGTTGAAGCAAGTAATAAAGACCGCATGATATCCTCCAATAAAAATTAAGCTTACATTAACCATGAAATATTGGCTAGGTCTCTTCAAATCGAAGTGAACTTCTCTGTAATATTTGTCTTAATAGTCTTGCGCACTTCTCTGTTCCGCGCTTTAGACGGAGGCATGATGCAGGACCGTTTTTTCTATCCATTGCTGATCTTAGGGGTGGCTCTGATTGTAATCGTCGCCATGTTGCCCAGCTGTCGGGATGATTTGTCAGAAGCGGAGATCATCTCGCAAGGTTATGTCGTTGAGGGCGAAGATCTGGCGCTTACTCAGGCTTCCCCTGGAACAACGGTTGTCTTTACTGGAAAAACGGCGAGAGAACCTGCTTTTGTCACGGCGGCGGCCCATCTCTCACGCGATGCCGCGCCGGCGTCTGCCGGGGTCTTTGCCCCTCTTGGCGCGGATTATGAGCAGGCTTTTGCGGGCAGAACCCTTCGTATGACCCTGACGGCACGACAAGGAAGTGCCAATCCAACAGGTAAGTTTCAAATGGGGTATTTCACCTCGGGCCCGGGCGATAGTGGCTGGAAAAGCTTTGGGCTAACCCCAAATTTCCAAGATTATAGCTTCACTTTCACTCCGCCATTGCCAATAGCCGAACCAGATCTCGATTATTTCGGCGTTTGGCCTGATGAAAAGGGCGATCAGCGGGAGATGGATATTTCGCGGTTTAAAGTTGAAGTCTTAGAGTGAGGCTAAAGTCGGAAGATTATTTTTGATTGTTTAAGCCACTGACCCGCTTTGTTTCTGCGGCCATACATAGAATATGATAAAATGTGCTGACCGGAATAGTTGTGGCAATATTGGCGCCGCAAGCATTGAGTTGATCATTCCATGTCCCATCAGAATTCAGATAAAGCCCGAACAGGCCGTCAATTAGTGCCGCCGCACAATCTGCCGCGCCTGTTTGGCCCCTTTCTGCCATAGCGAGGTGAGCTTTGATCGACTCGGTTTGAACCCAAAGTCGTTTGGTTTCTCGTAGAATTTCGCCCGAAGCGCTTTCTTCATCATTCAGAAAAAACGGTCGTTGCGTAAGGGCTCTGTCATAAAGTCTCTGGGCGTAGCCGAGCGTGTCTTGACCCGTAATATTTTGATATTGCGTTAAAAGCCATACCCACTCCATGGCATGTCCCGGTTCTGAAAAATCTCGTTTCTCTCCTGTATGTTTTTTCCAATCAATCGTAAAATACTCAATGACGATATTATTTTTACAATCAAAAAAGTGCTCTTCAAACAGTTTGAAGATCTCGTGAGCTATATCCAAATGAGCCGGGTCACCGGTTGCGACATATAAATAGAGGGACGATTCGAACAGATGCATATGCGGGTTTTGACGTCTCGGAACTTCACCGCGGGGCGTTTCTTGCCATCCCCCTGACGCATGAGAGAAATCATCCCGAAGCGTTTTCAAAATATCATTTGCGGATTTCAGAAATTTGGCGTCTCGGGTTAGCCGATAAAGGCTAGAACTGCCCAAGAGGTAAAAGGCATGGTCATATAAATCCCGCCTCCGCTCCGTGACTTGCCCATCAGGCGTAACGCGCTGGACGTAACCGGTCTCTTGAAGACGATCAAATGTGCGCTGGGCGACTTCTTCGCCTTGATACCATCCTAGGCGCGCGGCCTCTGAGTAAACATAAATTTGACGGGCCAATATTCGCCAGCGGCGCTCCGCGTTAAAGTCAGGCGACCGATCAAGTCGGAGATGTTCAACCCAGCCGCCGTCTGGTAATTGCGCCGTTTTAGCCCAAAATGGCAAGGCTTTATCTATACACCACTGTTTAAGCCGATCGGCAGATTTTACGAGAGCGGGGGTCATAACTCTTTAAACCTTTAACTTTCTTCCCTTTAACGAAGCGTCTAAAGCATGCGCATGAGAGTTTTGTTAACAGGCGCGGCCGGGTTTATTGGATATCACTCTGCGCAGGCCCTATTGGCAGAAGGACATGAGGTTGTCGGGGTTGATAATCTTAACGATTATTATGATGTAGAACTGAAAAAGGCCCGGCTTAACCGCCTTAAGAAAAATAAAGGGTTTCGTTTTTTCCAGCTGGATACGGCCAAAGAAGGCGCACTGGAAACGGCGCTAGGATCAACGAAAATTACGCATATTCTGAATTTAGCCGCGCAGGCGGGGGTGCGTTACAGCTTGGAAAACCCTCGCGCTTATGTCTCGTCAAATGTTATGGGGCATTTGAATGTTCTCGAATATGCCCGTCATCTGGATGGTTTGGAACATGTTGCTTATGCCAGCTCTTCGTCAGTTTACGGAGAGCGGGAGGGCGGTCCGTTTTCTGAAAGCGATGTCGTCAGGCGACCCGCCTCGCTCTATGCCGCAACGAAACTTGGCGGCGAAATGCTGTCAGAGAGCTATGCTCAACTTTATAAAATTCCCCAAACGGGACTGAGGTTTTTTACTGTGTACGGCCCTTGGGGCCGGCCCGATATGGCCTACTTTATTTTTACGAAAAAGATTTTGACGGGTGAACCCATCACACTTTACGCGCCTGATATTATGAGCCGTGATTTTACCTATGTGGACGATATAGTTTCCATCCTTCCGAGGTTGTTAGCAAGTCCTCCATCAGGAGAAGCTCTTCATAAGATTTACAATCTCGGAAACTCGCGACCAAACCGATTGATGGATCTAGTCGGGGCGGTCGAGGCCGCTTGTGGGATTAAAGCCAAATCGTTTATTAAGGAACAGCAAAAAGGCGATGTAACGTCAACTTACGCTGATATTCGTGCCGCAAAACGGGATTTCGGGTTCGAGCCTAAGGTTAGTCTCCAAAAAGGCATCCTAAATTTTGTTGACTGGTACCGCAAATTTTATAACCTTTAATAAGGTTCCCCATTATTGTGTGTGTAACGTCGGTTTGATGTTCCATTTGCAGGCAAACACAGGTCGATATCGGGATACTGAACGTGATCAGTTTCTGGTGCTCGTCCTCCAATAATTAAAAACTTTATCAACTCATTGGTTTCGTTTTTCATATGGTGTCCGTTGGGAACACCGGCTTTATGCGCTGTGATATCTCCGGGGGACAGAGTTTGAGGCCCTCTTTCATCAAATAAGGTCGGATGGCCTTTAAGAACAATCACCAATTCGTCTTCCTCGCTATGCCAATGCCTTTGAGACGACCAAGCGCCCGGCGGAAGAGTAACAATATGGGCGCCAAATTGTGTGAGGCCGACAGGGTCCCCAAGTGAAATTTTGCTGCGGGCGAGGCAGGGCGCGTCGTGCGGCGGCGGATAATTGGTTCCAGTCGTTACCTTTAATTCTTTCAGATCTATCTTTGGCATTCTGACCTCTCTCCTTGCGTCTGGCTCACACTCTTTTAAACGATAAAAATGATAATTAGAGACTTAATTTGATGCGTCAGTTTTTATATCTAATAGGCGTCATGGCGGCGATAGGGCGATTGCCAAATTGGGAGCAGTATTTTGATCTGTCCCGACGCGGCTTGAAGTATTCTTTTACCTCGCAAATTTGTATTCTTCCAGCTTTCTACTTTATCGCCCAAATTGCGAGTGAGGGCAGAGCCGAGTTGCTCGGCGTAACCGCACCGGCCATCGGTCTTGCCCCTGTCATTATTATTAGCCTGGTTTATCTTCTGAGCTTTTCGGCTGTGGCCTATATTCTCTCCATGGTCTTTGAAAAACAAGATCGGTTTAGAGCCTGGACAATCGTCAGGCACTGGTGCGTTGTCTTCCTAGTCGGCTTTGTATTTTTAGCCTTTCTATCGTTCAAAATAAAATTGATACCGCTCCCTGCCGCTTATGGGGTGGCGTTTGCGGCATATATTGGGCTGCTTTTTATCGATATTCGATTGGCACAGCGTATTGGAGGATTCGATTGGGGCGGCGCGACCTTAACAGCCTGTTTGATTACGGTTACAGGCTTGAGCCTTTTACTCACCGGAGTGTCGCAATTCGGCTAATAAATAACTTGCGTTAAATAGAGCCCATCTGGCGGCGCGACGGGTCCGCATTCGCATCTGTCCCGGGCATCCAGCGCAGCCTGCATGTCTTCCGAGTCCCACTTACCCAAACCGACTTCGACCAGAGAGCCGACAAAGCTGCGAACTTGTTTATGCAAGAATGATCGGGCCTTGAAATGACAGTGAATTTCATGGGCTGCTCTTAAAACCGTAATTTCATCAACTGTTTTTATAGGGCTTTTGGCCTGACATTGAGTATCGCGAAAGGTCGAAAAATCGTGTTTTCCTACTAAGATCTGCGCCGCGTCTTGCATGGCCTCCACGTTTAGCCTGACCGGAATACGCCAGACGCGGCCTCTATCCAGCGCAAGGCGCGGCCGTCGGTCAATGATCCGGTAAAGATAGCGCCGCTCTATGGCGTCAAACCGGGCATGCCATTCGGGGTCAACAATCTCAGCTTCAAGAATGCTGATCGGGTGCTGCCCGAGATGAAAATTAAGGGCGTCGCGCACTTTGTCAGCGCGAATATCCTTATCCAAATCCATATGAGCGATTTGGGCCAGCGCGTGAACCCCGCTATCCGTCCGTCCCGAGCCGTAAACCGTCACAGGGGCAGAATTTAACTTCGTGCCCGCGGCCTCAATCGCGCCCTGAACGGACGGGCCGTGATCCTGCCACTGCCACCCCTGAAACGGGGCGCCGTCATATTCTATGGTGAGTTTATATCTCGGCATTTAAGGGGCAGTATTGGATTATTGGGCTGTGTCCAGACCCTAGCTGAGATTTAGTTTGTCCAAGGCATTAGCCGCTTCTTCATGTAGTTGCCACTCGCTGCTTTCGTCATGATAATCGGCGAGTGCCTCAGTCCAGGCGCGGTCATCCTCATCGGTAAGATTCAAACCTAGATATTCGGCAACCCGCCGCCCTAAATTGCCGTAATGGATATTGGCGGGGCCAGCGCCGTCCCATCCGGCGGCTTTCGCGAGGTCAGGTGCCGTCAGTTTGCGCTCAGGGGCATTTCTATGGGCCTTGAGCATGGCTTCTTCGTGCGAGCCGAGGGAAAGGGCCTCAAAAGCCTCGGCGTAATCGTCCATTGTTCCGATATGGGGTTTGCGGCGATCTTTGTGACGGGATTTATATTTGGTATCAACCCATTCTTTGGCGAGTTCGAGAGCATTCTCAATCGATTCACCTTCAATATTCTGTTTGTCAGGATAGACCATGGCCCCTGTTTTATTCGCAATGATGCGATGTCCGCGATATTGAATATCTTCACGCTTGAGCGCCATAATTCCTCTCCTGAAGGTTATCCCAAAATTGCCCCTTCTTCGATGCTCGTGCCCCTTAGAAAGTCTTCCGCCGACATCTTAGGCTTTCCGGCAGGCTGGACTGTTTTCAGTCTCAAAGCGCCGTCTCCGCAGGCAATAAGCAGAGCGTTGTCCAAAACCTCCCCGGGCTTTCCTGTGCCATCCGCAGGTTCAGCGAGGTGTATTTTCAGTCTTTCGCCTTCGACTTCACACCATGCGCCCGGGAAAGGCGCCAATCCGCGAATATGGCAGTCTAACGTTTTTGCGGGCTGAGTCCAATCGAGGCGGGCTTCGGCCTTTTCAATCTTATGCGCATAGGTCGGTTCGCCCTCTTGCGGGGTCGGCGTCAGCCCCCCTCTGGAGAGCGCCGCCAAAGCGCGGGGCCAAAGTCCAGCCCCGATGCGTGACATGCGTTCTGATAACGTGCCTGACGTATCCGTGGACTGAATAGGTACCGTTTCTGATAAAAGAATATCGCCCGTATCCAAACCTTTTTCCATTTTCATAATTTGTACACCGGTTTTTTCGTCACCTGACATAATCGCACGTTGTACCGGCGCGGCCCCCCTCCATCGCGGCAACAGGGACCCATGTAAGTTTAGGCATCCTTCTTTTGGCGCATCAAGCGCGCGTTGCGGGAGAATTTGTCCGTAAGCCACGACGCAAGCCACATCAATGTCGAGCGCTTCGAGCCCGTCAATCACAGATGGTTTTCGGAAACTTTCAGGAGTTTCGACCGGAACGCCCATCAGCTCTGCAAATTGATGAACAGGGGACTTTGTCAATTTTTGTCCGCGCCCCGACTTACGCGGCGGCTGCGTATAGACCCGCACAACATTAAATCCGTTAGAGAGCAATTCGGCAAGTGACGGCACAGCAAAATCGGGCGTGCCCATAAAAACAATATTGAGGGTCATGAATAATTAAGTCTCGTTTTCTGTCATTCAGCATTTGCGGCTTATCAGCCTAAGGCAAAATGACAAGATTTAAGACTAGCCCGCCGCTTTCAGCTTCTCAGCCTTCATCACTTTCTTGACCGCGCGATCGCGTTTCAAGCGGGATAGATAATCAATGAAGACAATGCCTTTGAGATGATCCATTTCATGCTGAATACAGACAGCATATAGCCCTTCGGCCCACTCTGTCACGCGTTCGCCGTTATAGTCTAGATAGGTAATCTTGACCCGCTCCGAGCGCTCAACAGTGTCAAAGATATCTGGGACGGACAGGCAGCCCTCATCATAAGGCTGGACATCTTCAACGTCCTCGAGGATTTCAGGATTGACGAAATATTGCGGCTGCGGTTCCTCTCCGTCACGCGCTAAATCCATCACAATAACATTGATTGGCACACCGATTTGCACGGCCGCAAGCCCAATACCGGGGGCGTCATACATCGTCTCTAGCATGTCATCCATGAGAGCGCGTGTTTCATCCGTTACCTTCTCAACAGGTTCGGAAACCTGTTTCAGAATTGGGTTCGGGACAGTTAAAATCGGTCGTATAGCCATAAGTTAAAGGTAAGCTTGCAGGCGGCTTAGGTCAAGATGTGAGGCTGATCAGGGGGGCGCTAAAATACCACCCGGCCAAAGCGGTCCATCTCCGTCTCGCAGCGATCACACGTCCAACCGCCAAAGAAAAACTGACGTAAATTACGGGGGAGGCGCGTTTGAGGCTGGCGCGTCGAACATTTCGGGCAGTTCACCGCGTTCAGATTAAGGGCGATAGCCGGTTTGGTCTTGTCGGTCATACTCTTAAAATGGGGACGAATTATTTGGTTTCAAGTCCGGCCTCTACGGGACTGAGTTTGGTGTTCTCAGCCAGCCAGCCCGGTAGATCATCCGTGGTGTGATCGACCCATTTGGCTTTTGTGGTGTGACCGGCGGGGCGGACGTCTTCCGGTTCATGTGACCAATCGGCGTCAGATGCCACGAGGACGGTCGTCATCCCCATATGTTTCGGCACTTCAAGATTCCTGACGCTATCTTCGAAAAAGATGGCCTTTTTGGGATCAATATCAAAAAAATCACAGAATTTGATGAAAGGACTGCGCTTAGGCTTGGGAATGTAATCGACATCATCAATGCCAAAATACCCATCAAAAAGGTCAAAGAGATTTAGATGCGTGGCTATGTTTTTCGCATGGCCGCGGGACCCATTCGTGAAAATCCATTTCTTCCCTGGGAGATTACCAATCGCTGCCCGCAGGGAGGGATCAGGTTCTAGCGCCGTGAGGTCAACATCATGAACGTAATCCAGAAACTCTGCTGGATCCATATTGTGAACAGCCATCAGTCCGGAAAGTGACGTGCCATATTCCGCAAGATATTCCTTTTGCAAGGCCCGCGCTTTGAGCGGTTGAAGGGCAAGGTAGCGCGAGACATAATCTGTAATTTTATTGTCAATCTGACTGAAAAACTCAACGTCGGCGCGGTAAAGCGTGTTGTCGAGGTCGAAAATCCAATGGCGGATGTGGGATAGGTCAGGCGGAGTTTTTAACATGCTGTGCGATTAGACGCGCAGCCTTAGCGGCGCAAGCCTTCGGGCGCAGGTGCCGCAAAATCTTCATCCGTTAGGGCGATCGACTTACCGGTTTTATCTGTTGGAAGAGGTCTGAAATTGGCAACGCTATATCCCCCTTCGAAACAATACTCCCGCCCAAGCGCGGAGAATTGAGACTCCGCGATGCAAAACTGAGCTGGTATCGTTGCCACGGACCGAAGGCGAAGGTCTTCGGCCTTTTCACTGTCTTCAGTAGAGGCGGCTTCTTTCAGAGCGTAATAATGCGCGTCGAGACCCTCAAGCGAAGCCGTGATGGGACGAACGCATTGATCGGGGTCAATGGCCCACCAGCCTTTTGATGTCCAATTTCCATTTTGCTGCATTCCGATAGCGGAATATATTCGGGTTGTGCCTTTATTGCATATTTCCAGTCCCGTATTATTTATTGATCTGGCGGCAGCTTTGGCGAGGGCCGCAATCAACGCTTGTCCCTGGGGCTTCTTGTTTAAACCTTCAGTTTTGACGAACTCATCTATGGAGCGGGACGTTCCCCGCCCGGCAAGACCGTCAATAGATGTAATTTTATACCCGGCATCGCGTAATAATCTCTGCACTCCGGCTGTTTCAGCTTTATCGCCATAATCTGCGGGTTCAATTAAAGTTGTCGATTTTTCTCCGGGTTTAATGGCTAAATATTTACGGGTTTCCAGACCATCTCTTTCACAGTTTTGCGTTGCCTCTGACAGAAAGTCCTCTTCTTTGACGCAAAGCGGAATATTGCCTTTCCACTCACGAATGCCGCCGCGATGAAAGCTCAGACTCTCCCCGTAAAGAAGCCGAGGCGCACTGCGTACAACCTTTTCCGTCAGGCATTGACCCGGTTGCACCGAGCGCCAGCCTTTGGCTTTGACAGTGCCTTCGCGCAGGGTGGCATTGGCCAAACGAAGCACAAAGGAGGTTTCGTTGCAGATTTTCCAATCAATTTTATCACTGGGACTGGGCACTCCAGTCGGCGCAAGCGCAGAGGACGGCGCGGTTTCAGTGTCCGCACCATTATTTTGCGCCAGCGATTCAAGTGCGGGACTCGGTTGAGCGAAAGCTTGCGGGGTAAAGATGCCTTGTGTCAGGAGGACCATCGGCAGAATAGAACCTAAAAAAATCCGAAAAAAGTTTATTGTCATCGTATGAGTGTCCCTGCACCCACATCCGTGAAAAGTTCAACTAATAATCCATGCGCGCGTCGCCCATCCAGAATAACAACAGCTTCGACGCCTTGCTTAACCGCGTCTATCGCTGTGCCGAGTTTGGGAATCATTCCGCCTTTTGCGGTGCCCTCGTCAATCAGGGCTTGAGCTTCGTCAGTAGACAGATCGGTTAGCAGATTTTTGTCTGCATCCATGACGCCTTCAATGTCTGTCAAAAGCATGAGACGGGCTGCGTTCAACGCCCCGGCAATGACGCCGGCTGCCGTGTCGGCGTTCACGTTAAAGCGTGTGCCGTCGGCGCTGCTGCTAATAGGGGAAATAACGGGTATAAATCCGGGCTCGGCATCAGTTAGGGTGTGAAGAACGGCAGGCTCAACAGAGACCGGATGCCCTGTAAAGCCTAGATCCTTATTCACGGCTTCGGCCATAATCAGATTAGCGTCACGTCCAGATAGGCCGACAGCCCGGCCCCCGGCTTGGTTAATGGCCGCGACGATGGATTTATTAATCGCGCCGGAGAGCACCATTTCCGCGACCCCAACGGTTTCCATATCGGAGACCCGCAGGCCGTCAACGAATTCAGATTTAATTTTCAATCTATCGAGCATAGAGCCGATTTGAGGACCACCACCATGCACGACAACAGGGCGCAGACCGCATTGCCGCAACAGAACTATATCATTGGCAAATTGCTGGGTCAGCTCTTCACTGCCCATGGCGTTTCCACCGAATTTGACGACAATAGTCTTTCCCGCATGACGTTGGATAAAGGGCAAAGCCTCAGAGAGGATTTGCGCGCTGGTCCAATTATCTTCGTCGGCGCGGCGTTTCATATTGTTCTATCTATCGGGATTTGCGGGGAGGGCCAAGCTTGCAATTTCAGCTCTTAGCACGTCGAGCCCTTTTTTCTTTTCAGAGCTTGTATGGACAATGAAAGGAAAAGCGGCAGGGCGTTTAGCGATAAAGCTCTGGGTTTTTTCAGCGACTTTCGAAAGTTCGCCCTTTTTTAGCTTGTCGGTTTTCGTCAAAACAAGCTGATAAATTACAGCTGTTTCGTCGAGCATATCCATAACTTCGACATCCGGCTCTTTGATTCCGTGGCGGCTGTCAATCAACAGGAAAATACGGCGTAAGCCGGGGCGGCCCCGTAAATAGGCTTTGGTCAGTTGCTGCCAACGGGCAATGTCTGTTTTCGAGGCGCGGGCATAACCAAAGCCTGGCAAGTCGACAATAAAGAGACGCCCATCCACATTGAAATAGTTAAGCTCCCGCGTTCGGCCGGGTGTATTGGAGGCTCTCGCCAGACCCTTACGATTGGTCAAAGCATTGATAAGCGAGGATTTGCCGACATTTGAACGCCCGGCAAAACAGACTTCCGGAAGGTCAGGCGGCGGTAGTGTTTCCAAGCTTACCGCGCTGCGCATGAAGTCGACGTCCCGCGCAAATAGCAGCCGTCCGTCCTCTAATTGCGCTGACGTTTTGTCTTCCATCGGATTATTCCGTTGTTTCAGGCTTTTCTTTGCCGGTTATCTTGCGGAAGAACTGATCGATGGGCGTGTCGACCTTGTATTTCCGTGTGATAATATATTGCTGGCCAAAAGAAAGCGTGTTGTTCCAGACCCAGTAGATCAAAAGACCTGCCGGGAACGGCGCAAGAATAAACATAAATATCCACGGCATTAATTTAAAAATCTTAGCTTGCATTGGATCGGCCGCCGGAGGCGTGAGAGTGTACATCAAGCTCATGGAAATGCCATAAAGAATTGCGAGAGGGCCGATTGCCAAGAACGCGATACCTAATGGATCCGGCCCCCAAGGCAGTAAGCCGAAACCATTCAGAACAGAAACCGGATCCTTTGCGGACAAGTCCTGAATCCAGCCGAAAAACGGCGCATGACGCATGTGAATGTTAATAAACACAGCTTTATAAAGCGCGAAGAAAACAAAGATTGTCGGAATAACCGGGAGACAGCCGGCCATTGGGTTTACGCCTTCTTTTTTATACAGCGCCATCATTTCTTTCTGGAGCTTCATCCGGTCTTCTTTGTACCGTTCTTGTAATTTCTTAAGCTTAGGCTGAACTTTCTTCATTTTCGCCTGGCTCTCATATTGTTTGTTAAAGAGAGGGAACATGAAGAGTTTAATAATGAGCGTTAGGGCGAGGATACCCAGACCGAAGTTCCCCAGAAGCTCACCGAGTTGAGACAAAGACCAGCTGATCGGCTTGACCAGAATACCGACAAAGCCCCAATCAATGGCTCTTTCCATCTGGGCAATACCCAGTTCGGTTTCATACCGTTTGAGAACGTCACGATCTTTGGCTCCGGCAAACATGTACCCGGTCGAGGTTACGGAGGTGCCGGGTGTAATGGTCATGGGTTCAAGCGTATAGGACGTCTCATAGACATCTTCGTTATTAATCGTGCGGAAACGTCTTTCCGCAGTCATGGTTTTTCCTTGAGGCGCAATGGCCGCCGTCAGCCAGTATTTATCTGACAGGCCAACCCATCCACTTTCGCCCGTTTCTGACCATTCGCCTTTTTTGCGAATGCCCTTATATTTCATGTCGTCATAACTATTATCTATAATAGAAATCGGGCCTTCTTGAATGATGAAGAAGTTCGTCAAATCATCGGGCAATCCGTACTGACGGGAGACGCCGACACGTTGTAGGGCAATTTCCGCTCCGGAAGTATTCGTGACTGTATCTTCGACCGTCAATAAATAGCGGTTATCAACGGATACTTTCCGCAATACCTCAAATCCATCACCGCGATAGCTAAGCTCTATGGGAGAATTGGCCGTAAGCGTGGTGCCGGATACAACCGACCACGTGTTTTGGAAACCAAAACCCTCTACGCCCGCGCGTACCCAGTTATCCGCGATAAGAGCGGCTTTATCCGATCCTTCCGGAGAGAGGGGGGACACTTGTCCGTCTGCCGGATCTAGGGTCTTATCGTAATTTTTAAGTGTAATATCATCAAATTTAAAGCCAGAGGTCGACAAGCTGCCGACGAGGCTGGGGGAGTCGATTTTAATCCGCTGACCTTCTGCGGAACTCTCTCCAATGACGTCTTCGCGGGGCCGTCTCTCAATGACAACTTCAGAGTCGGGTGTGTCCAAAGACTGTTCCGCCGTCACACGCGCCATTTCGGCTTCTGCATCGGCTTTAGCTTTTTCCGCCGCCGGTCCCTGATAGAAAATCCACCAGCCGATTAAGACGAGGGCGGAAAGCGCCATTGCGGCAATAAAATTTCTTTGTTCGTTCATCGGTCTGAGAGTCCGCTTATGAGTAAATCAATCAAGTTAAGAGCCGGGTGTAGGTCTATTGCGTTTGCCAAGCGTTATGAGGGCTTTTTTCGTGTCGTCAAGCAAAGCTGTCCATTCCCGTTCGGTCGTCCCGTCTCTGGCAATGAAAACATAATCATGTCCAGCCAGTCCATATTCAGGGAGTAGGGCGCGTGCGGCTTCTCTTAAACGGCGTTTTGCCCGGCTACGGATGACCGCATTGCCAATCTTTTTTGTCGCGGTAAACCCAACCCGAAGGCCGGAACTATCAGGGTTTGCCCGCATCTGTATGACAATAGCACCTTGCGCGCGATAGGCCCCCTCTCGCACATACAAAAACTCGGCCCGCTTTTTCAGCACGCCGAGTTTTGAACTAGTTTTGGAGTCGACCGTCATACACGGCGACATTTACAGCGTGCCAGAGGCGTTACGCGGACAGGACCTTGCGACCTTTTGCCCGGCGACGCGCAAGAATCTGACGACCTGCTTTTGTTGCCATACGCGCGCGAAAGCCGTGGCGGCGTTTGCGAACGATGACGGACGGTTGGAATGTACGTTTCATAATAATCTCCATGTAGCGATTTTGGCCTTATCCTTGGCACTTGTCGCTGCATCTATATTCAAGAGGCGTCCCATAAAAGGATGAGTGGGAGCTGTCAAGCAATTGAGGCGCAGAATTACAGGCCTGTCCGGATAAAAAATGCCCCATAATCTTATATGGGCCTGACCTCTTTTGCACGGTTTTGTGAACTGATTGTGGGGAGCCAATTGCTGTGTCATGCTTTAAGGGACCCTTCAAAGCAGGCTGGCTAAAATTTATTCCGTCACATTTTTTACAGGATTAGAGATGAACGAAACAGACCAGAAAGACTCCAAACCACTTTGGCAACGCCTTTTGCCCGTAGCCGTGATTGCTTTGGCTTTGGCCGCTTTTTTTCTGCTGGGCGGATCGGATTATGTCAGCTTCTCAGCCTTACGCGATCATAAAGATACTTTAGCTGGATTTGTCGAGAGCAATTATGTCTTGGCGATTTTGGGTTTTATCTTGGCTTACGCCGTTTTGGTCGGGATTTCTTTTCCAGGAGCCTGGATACTCTCTTTGCTCGGCGGTTTTCTGTTTGGCACATTTGTTGGCGGCGGCGCAATTGTCATCGGGGCCACCATTGGAGCAACTACTATTTTTTTGGCTGCGCGCTACGCGATTGGAGATTTCTTGAAGAAGAAAACCAAAGGGAGTTACATAAAGAAATTCGAAAAAGGGTTGAAGGAAAACGAGCTCTCATATCTCTTTATTCTACGCCTCATACCGGCCTTTCCGTTTTTCGTTGTGAATTTTGCGCCGGCTCTGTTTGATGTGAAAGTCCGCAATTACGTTCTCAGTACTTTTTTCGGAATTATGCCTGGCAGTTTTGTCTATGCCAGTGTCGGACAAGGGCTTGAGACGATATTGGCTGAGGGCGGCAAGGAAAGCCTGTCCGGCATTATGCTTCAGCCTAAGATATTGCTCCCGATTTGCGGATTGATCGCCCTGTCTGTCCTGCCCATCCTTTACAAGAAGTTTTTTGGAAAACCCGGCGCCTCCAACGCAGAAGCATAGAAGACCCGCAAAGAGAATTTTTATGACCCAGACAGACTATAAAGTGGATATTTGTATTATAGGGGCAGGATCCGCCGGACTTTCAGTTGCTTCCGGCGCGGCCCAATTGGGGCGCTCCGTTGTCTTGTTCGAAGCTAATGAGATGGGCGGGGATTGCTTGAATTTAGGGTGCGTCCCGTCAAAATCTCTTATCGCGGCGGGCAAAGCGGCTTATGCCCAAACCTCGGGTGAGCAATATGGGATAAAACCAGTTAGCCCCAAAATAGATTTCGGCGCTGTTAAAGCGCATATCAAAGGGGTGATTGAACAAATCGCACCCGTGGACAGTCAAGAACGCTTTGAGGGGTTGGGCTGTACCGTCATTCGCGAATATGCCCATTTTACAGACCAGCATACGATCGAATCTGATAGCGCTCGGGTAAGAGCAAAACGTTTTGTTATTGCAACGGGCTCTCGAGCTTCGGTCCCTCCCATTCCGGGTCTGGATCAGACGCCTTATCTGACAAATGAAACGATATTTGAGATCGACCGATTACCGGAGCATCTCATAATTATTGGGGCTGGGCCAATCGGATTTGAACTCGGGCAAGCCTTTCGTCGTTTGGGCAGTGACGTGACAATTATCGATGTCTCCGCCCCGCTTGGTCGAAATGAGCCGGAGCATGCCAAGGTCTTGATAGAGGCGCTGGAAGGGGAAGGGGTTAAGTTTCTGGCGCCTGCCAAAACTGTATCAATTAAAACGAAAAAATACAAAACCAACTCCGGTGTGAGTGTGGAACTCGAAGACGGCACTCAAATTGATGGATCACATTTATTGGTGGCCGCTGGGCGTACGCCGGCATTGGAGAAACTCAATCTCGACGCCGCAGGCGTGAATTACGATAAAAAAGGGATTGAAACGGATGATACACTCCGCACTTCCAATCCGGCAATCTACGCGGCCGGTGATATTGTCAAAGGCATGGGCGGATTGACCCATGCGGCAGGATTTCATGCCGGACAGCTGATAAAGAATTTTTATTTCATGCCGCCTCTTTTGGGACGTTTTTTCGCCAAAGCCACAATCGACCGAATGCCTGCCGCAATATATTCAGAACCGGAACTAGCTCATATAGGGTTTAGTGAAAAGGAGGCGCGCAAGAAATTCGGCGAGGACATTAAAGCTGTTTCTTGGGAGTTTGATGAAAATGACCGCGCTATCACCGAGCGAAAAACTGAAGGCGGCATAAAAATCGTTGCAACAAAAAAAGGGAAAGTGTTGGGCGCCTCTATCGTAGGCGAAGGGGCCGGCGAGATTATTCAAATGCTCTCTCTGGCGATGGCGAGCGGGGTTAAAATTTCCGGTCTGGCGCAATTTATATCACCTTATCCGACTCGCACTGAAATAGTGAAACGCGCCGCAGGCTCTTGGTATACAGATACCATTTTTTCTGACAGAACGCGGAAGCTCGCAGGGATTTTGACGAAATTTCAATAGCCCTTCTGTTTAAGCTGAAAAAACGCTAACGAGTTCTCATGATGAATGGCTATATATCACGGCGACTGTCAGCCAAGCTGCTGCTGATGACGATCGGATTCGTCATGCTGGCAGAACTTGTTTTATTCTTCCCCTCTGCGACTGTCTATCGTCAAAATTGGATTATGGAGCGAGTGGATCAGGCGGGCCTTTTAACCCAAGCTTTGACCGGTGTTCCGGATTTCGAAGCGTCTGAGATGCTCACCCAAGAATTCATGGAACAAACCGGTGTTGAGCTGTTATCGGCTAAACGGGACGGGATGACAGAACTCGTGCTCGGCGCTCCTCCTTCCAATGTCAATTTTGTGGCGGTGGATATGACCGATCCGGATCGCCGTCCTTTATTTCGCGACACTTTCGCGGATTATTTTTCTTCCGGGAATGAGCGTTTGCGCGTCACCGCCATGTCGCCTGTCCAAGGGCAGGACAGCCTTGAGCTGGTCATTCCTCGGGCCGAATTGCGGAGTGAATTATGGGCCTACTTTGAGCGTATTCTGCTTCTTTCTCTTGTCATCGCGATCATAACAGGCGGTCTCATTTATCTCGCAATGTTACTTATTATTGTCAGGCCGCTGCAAGCCCTTTTGGCTGGGATGCAGGCATTTCGGGAAAATCCCCAATACCGCCAAAATGTGAAGGGCAATGCTCATCGCCGAGATGAAATCGGTGAGTTAGAGCGCGCTTTCTCTGATATGAAGAAGAGCCTTCGCGCCGCATTTCGGCAACGTGAGCGTCTTGCTGGCCTGGGCCTTTCAGTGGCAAAAATCAATCATGACCTTCGCAATGTTCTGGCGACGGCGCTTTTGGTCTCAGATCGTTTGATGACACATAAAGATGAAAAAGTCGTCGAGATGGGAGAAAAACTCGTCAAAACCATTGAACGCGGCGTTGGGCTCACAGAAGACGTTCTAGCTTATAGCCGGGCGGAGACGGCAGATCCGGAGCCGCAGGATATTCGGCTTTCTTTTTTATTGGGCGAGGTGGCCGCGGATACAATGGCGAGCTATCCGGGAACGCAATTTAAAAACCGTGTTCCTACAGAGCTCGAAGTGCGCGCAGACCCAGATCACGCTTATCGCATTTTGCACAATCTTTTTCGAAACGCTGCTCAGGCCATGAGTAAAAGTGATATACGGCGTATCTCTGTCTCTGCTGAAGTGACGGATGAGATGACGTATATCAATATCAAGGATACGGGTCCGGGATTGCCGGAACGGGCTCAGAAAAATATCTTCCTCGCCTTTGCAGCCTCTCGCGGCGCAGAAGGAAATACAGGGCTGGGTTTATCTATTTCGAAAGAGCTTGCCACCGCTCAGAACGGTGATCTAATTCTTGTAAAAACTGATGAAAGCGGCACGCATTTCAAACTTTGCCTGCCAACTGTAAAAGCCTAGGGTGCTTCCACGCTTCCTTCGCGGCGGGGATCTGCGCCGCCAATCAGAGTGCCGTCTTCCTGACGATAGATGATGTGGAGACCTGAAATTTCGCCGGCTGAACGAACCACTTTATGGCCTAGAGCTTCGAGGTCGCTCACAATCTCATTCGAGAGACCAAATTCGACTGCTCCGGCCCCGCGGTCAATCTCGTCCGTGTTTTCCTTTTTAAGGTCCTGCGATTCTAATCGAATCTGACCGTTCCGGGAAATGACGTTGGGAAGCTCTATGGCTTCCTGAGGGCTAAGCCCCCAATCCAGAATTCCCACGACACTTTTGGCGACATAGGCAATGATAGAATTGCCGCCTGGCGAACCTGTTGAAAACAAAAACTCGCCTTCGGGGTTAAAGACTATGAGCGGCGCCATAGAGCTACGTGGCCGCTTACCGGGCGCGACGGCGTTAGCGATGGGGTCGCCGTTTTCGTCTATCGGTTTAAAAGAAAAGTCTGTGAGTTGATTGTTAAGCATGAACCCATTGACCATGCGTTGGCTGCCAAAAGCGGACTCGACGGTGGTTGTCATAGACACCGTCAGACCGTTCTTGTCGACAATCGTAAAATGCGATGTGCCGGGACTATCCGGCGTTGCGTCTTGTCCCCGCACAAAATCAACAGGATTTCCAGCCTCGACCTTTGCCAACACACCGTTTTGATGAATTAACTCGGCGCGGGATTTCAAATAATCTTTATTCAAAAGCGGCCCAACAGGTACTTCGACAAAATCCGGGTCAGCGACATATTTGTCCCTATCTGCATAAGCGAGCGCAGAGGCTTCGGAAAAGACATGCCAGCCTTGAGCGGTTTGTCCCAATTCCGCCATATCAAAATTTTCCAACTGACCGAGAATGGACATGACAGCAAGCGGGCCGGATGAAGGCGGCGTCGCACCGCAGATGATATTGGCGCGGTAAGTATCACAAAGCGCCTCAGATTTTTTCGCTTGATAACCGGCCATGTCGGCGAGCGTCATTGTCCCAGGCAGAGGGGCCTGTTGTGTTTTTGCGAGAATAGCCTCAGCAATTGGCCCTTCGAGAAGCGCGCGCGGATTGCCCTGGAGGGCGCGTAAAGTCTCGGCATAAGGCTTGTTATCCCGGAGAGTGCCTTCGGAAATGGGAGACCCGTCTTCAAGAAAGAAATAATCGCGGGCTTCGGCATCATTTTTTAAAACATAAGCTCCCATACGTTCAACCAAACCGGCCAGACGCGGGCTAACCTCAAATCCTTTCTCGGCCAGTTTAATAGCAGGCTCCATTTGGGCGCCCCACTCTAAATTACCATAATCCTCATGGGCCCGGCTGAGCATTACCATCGCGCCGGGTACGCCTGTAGAGCGTCCAGAGGCAATGCCGTCGAAATAACGTAAGGGTTCTCCGGTTTCGGGATCTGTAAATAAGTCGGGGGTTACACTGGCGGGGGCGGTTTCGCGTCCATTATAATTCCAAACCTTGGCTGTTTCAGGATCATAAACCACCATAAAGGCTCCGCCGCCAAGTCCTGAACTTTGTGGCTCAACCAACCCCAAAACCGTTTGCACAGCGATGGCCGCGTCCACAGCTGAGCCGCCCTGTCTGAGAATTTCGACACCTGCCTCAACGGCTAAGGGGTTAGCGGCGGCCACCATGCCCGATGATAAAGCCGGAGTTGTCTTAATGCTCTTAATAGCAGTCTGTAGGCTCTCATCTGTGTCTTGGATGTTCTGCTGAACTTCTGCTGGGGCGGTACATCCACCCAAGAGCAAAACAGTAGACAGGCAGAGGGCAGAGAGATGTTTCATAAAAAACCTTTTCATTTGAGAGATGACTCTAAACTTGCAAATTATAAACCGCAAATGGGAATTAAGCTTCAGACCGGGCGCCATCAACCTGTCGGTTTTAAGGGTCATATCAACGGACAAGACGTCTCCCTCTTATTGACAGGGAAAGGGCTTGCCCGATTTGGCTACAGCCCGTAACTGCAGAGCCTAGGAGAGATATTATGAGCAACCTTCATGACGACTTTCAGCCCCTTTCCGGGCTTGGCAGTATTGCCGACGACTACGACGCCGTATTTTGCGATATTTGGGGCGTTATCCATAATGGAAAAACGCCCTATTTAAAGGCCTGCGAAGCGTTGGAGCGGTTCCGAGAGACGCGCGGCCCCGTTGTGATGATTTCCAATTCTCCGCAGCCCAGCGTTGCCATTCCGGAAACGTTTGCCCGTATCGGCGTTCCAGGCGGATTTTGGGATGCGATTGTGACTTCCGGAGATGCGACGATAGACGAACTTGCCAGACGGGCTCCGGGCCCGGTGTTCAAGATTGGGCCGGAACGCGATGACGCTTTGTATGAAGAGCTGGATATGAATTTCTCCGATCTGGAAGAAGCAGAGTTTATTTCCTGCACCGGTTTGTTTGACGATGATGAAACTCCTGAAGATTACGAAGGCATTTTAAGCGAGGCGTTAGCCCGGGAACTGGAATTTATTTGTGTCAATCCCGATATAAAAGTGCGACTGGGCGACAAGCTCGTTTGGTGCGGCGGCGCGCTGGCACAGAAATATGAAAGAATGGGCGGACGGGTTATCTACTCAGGTAAGCCTCATGAGCCGATTTACCGATTGTCAGGGGCTTGGTTGCAGGAAGTGTTAGGGCATGTGCCGGATGTGGAGCGCATACTTTGCATTGGCGATAATATTTTCACGGATTTGCTTGGCGCGCAGGAACAAGGCTATGATTGTCTTTTCATTCAAGACGGATTGCACGGCGAAACGGCTGAGAATTTCAAGACATTGATGCAAAAGCACAAGGTTATTGCTCGATTTATCGCGCCGTCTTTGCGCTGGTAGTCATTCCCGCACACATGGATTATTTGGGATAGGGAATTTATCGTGGCAATCTGAAATTTGCGATGATAATCCATTGTCTTTAGAGAGAGGGACTTATGACTGAGACGGTAAAATATTATCTGGATGACTTATCTGTCGGGATGCGCGCGACGACAACAGCGATCATCACCGAAGAGATGATAAATACATTTGCGGATATTACCGGCGATCATAATCCGGTTCATGTTGATGCAGAATTTGCCGCGACCACCCAATTTGGTCAGCGCATTGCGCATGGGGCTTTGTCCGCCAGCTTCATTTCGGCGGTTCTCGGAAATGATTTGCCGGGTCCGGGCGCACTCTTTGTTGAACTTAATTTACGCTTTCGGAAACCGGCCTTTATCGGGGATGAAGTGATTGCAGTCGCCGAAGTCGCCGAAATCAACGAAAGGTCAGGCCGGGTAAAAATGAGCTGCTATTGCGAAGTCAATGGACAGAAAATCTGCCGCGGCGACGCGGGCGTTTTCGTTCAAAAACGTCCCGTAGCGTAAAGCGTGAAAACGCTCACCACCTATACCAGTCTTTCCAAGGACGACCAGGGCGCGGTTATTGCCTTAGGCAATTTTGACGGCCTGCACCGAGGCCATCAGGCCGTTATAAAAGTCGCACAAGAGGTTGCGAAGAAGATGAAAGCGCCCATGGGGATTGGGCTTTTTCGCCCGCATCCCTATCGATTCTTCAAATCTGAAGCGGCGCCTTTCCGCTTGATGAGTGCGACCATTCGCTCGGAAATTATGGCGGAGCTTGGAGTGGACTTTCTATACGAAATTCCTTTCACGCCAAAACTTCGGGATATGGATGACACGGAGTTTGTAGAGCAGGTGCTGCATCAGGGACTGGGCATAAAACATGTCGTTGTGGGTGAGGATTACGGCTTTGGGCGAAATCGATGTGGTAACGTCGAAGGCTTAAAACGACTATGCTCAGAGCGCAGTATTGGTGTGACCGCCATACCAGCCGTGGGTCTGCATGAACGCTACGGTAAATATGGAAGCACAGAAATCCGCAAAGCCTTACAGGCCGGCGATGTCTTTCATGCTCACCATATGCTGTCCCGCCCTTGGCGCGTGGACGGCGTTGTTATCGAGGGAGAGAAACGCGGCCGCACGATAAATTTTCCGACGGCAAATCTCGAATTTGGCGACCTTGTGCGGCCTAAATTCGGGGTATATTGCGTAGAAATGCGGCTCGAAGGCGAAGAAAATTGGCGGCCCGGCGTTGCCAATACCGGACGTCGCCCCACAGTGGATGGCAAGGAAGCTCGCCTGGAAGTTCATTTGCTCGATTTTGCCCGCGATATATACGGCCAACACGTCAATGTGCGGTTTCGCAGTTTTATTCGGCCCGAGAAGAAGTTTGAAAATTTTGAGGCGCTGAAAGAGCAAATTGCAAATGACGCAATTGGCGCCCGCGCGATTTTTAGTTTGCCTCGGGGGTGAGGCTGAAACCTACAATCAAAGTGCTATTGTGCTGGGTCTTGGCTTTATTTTTTCTGGTCGCCGGCATTTTACTTCATTTTTTTGAAGCGCCATCAGTCGCGAAAATAGTGCCTCCTTTTCTACCTTTCCCCAAACTTATTGTGATAGCGACGGGCGTGATGGAAATCCTGTTCGCGATCGGACTCATCTGGCCGAAATGGAGGCGAATGACAGGAATGGTATTGAGTATTTATCTTTTGGCCGTTCTACCTGCAAATATCTATATGGCGATAGAAGGTATGCCTTTGGGCGGTCTAAATCTGACGACCTTTCAGCTCTGGTTACGGGTGGCTCTGCAATTTCCTCTCATTGCCCTGATTTTATGGGCAAGCGGATATTGGCAGACCCCTAAGACTCCCGACGCGGCTTAGAAGCGTTCCCGCTCATACCTTGTGCTTGACGTGTGGCCGTGCGCTTTGCGCGGCTTGGTTTTGCTTTTTTCTTAAACGCTTTACCCGAATAAGACTGCGCCGCGCGCCCTTCAACGGATTGTGGGCGGGTGGAATTGGACGCCGGTTTGCCGTCTTGAGATTTATCCGACCGAGATTTATTAGATCGCGGCTTATTTGCACGCGACTTGTCCGAGCGAGGTTTTTCAGAATGGGGTCTATCAGAGCGAGGTTTGTCTGTCCTAGCTCCATCATTACGAGATTTTTTTGATCGCGGCTTGTCCGAGTGAGGTCTTTCAGAACGGTCTCTGTCTTCGGTTTTTTCTGCGCGAGGCTTTTTCTCCCACGGCTTTTTAGAATCGGATTTACTGCGCTGCGGCTTTTCAATCTGGCCTTCTTTTCTGTCGCGACTTTCCGACTGTCCAGACGGCTTTCCGGATTTGCTAAACCGGCCTTTTTTCTTGGACTTTCCGCGTCCCTTTCGCGCGTCAGGTTTCGGCTTCTCTGGCGCGGGTAGCGCGTCGCGGGCGTTCAGCTCTTTTAATTTCTCGGCCATATCCGCGGGCATATTCATTTGAGGTAACTTTTCGCCCAATAGCTTTTCGATATCGCGCAGGTAATTCGCCTCGCTCTTATCCACAAAAGCCACGGCAATGCCGGAGCGTTCCGCGCGGGCGGTCCGTCCTATACGGTGAACATATTGTTCCGGCACATTGGGGATTTCGTAATTAAAGACATGGGTGATATTGGGAATATCAATACCGCGCGCCGCAATATCAGTCGCAATCAATGTATTTACTTTGCCGCTGCGGTAATCTTCCAGCGCACGTTGCCTTTGACCTTGAGATTTGTTTCCGTGAATAGCGATAGCGCGAATGCCGACCTTGGCCAGTCTTTTCACTACCCGGTCTGCGCCATGTTTGGTTCGAGTGAAGACGAGAGAGCGCCCGACATCTTCGTCTAACAGGGCGACACTCAGTAAATCCTGCTTGTCAGCTTGATTGACGCGATACATACGCTGTTCGACCTTTTCGGCCGTCGTATTAGCGGGGGTGACAGAAATATGAATTGGGTCATCCAAAAACTGTTTCGAAAGCTGTTTAATTTTCGGGGCTAAAGTGGCCGAGAAGAAAAGCGTTTGTCTTTGCTTAGGCAGAAGAGGGATAATTTTTTTCAAAGCGTGAATGAATCCCATATCCATCATCTGATCGGCTTCATCCAGAATCAGAACTTCGATCTCGGATAACGTAATTGCTTTGCGGTCGAGCAAATCAATTAGCCGCCCAGGCGTTGCAACAAGAACGTCATTACCGTGAACGAGGCGTTTAATTTGGCGCGAAATCGGCACGCCGCCATAGATGCATGCAACGGATAAGTCCAACATGTGACGGCCATAATCACGAACAGAAACCGCAATTTGGTCTGCTAATTCGCGCGTTGGAGCCAGTATGAGAACTCGGGATCCGCGTTTGGGAGCGTCTTTTTCGTAAGTAAAAATGTGGTGGAGTGTCGGCAGGGTAAAAGCCGCCGTTTTACCTGTTCCCGTTTGAGCAATGCCCATAATATCCCGACCTTTTAACGCATCGGGAATGGCTTGCGCTTGAATGGGAGTGGGGACGGCATGGCCAAGCTCGCGCAAAGCGCGGTCAAGCGGCTCGGCCAGATTGAGATCAGAAAAAGAAGTCATGGAAATCCGAGGGGGAAACGACCCGCTACGGTCTGGTGGTTTGATCCGCGCCTAAGCGCGTCAGGCGCTCAAGTCAATTATAATAGGCAGGCAGCATTTCCCTCAGGACGCTAAATGGCCCCATTTCATAAAGATTGCCGGCGGCGGAAGGCAATCTGAGCTGTCCCGCCGCTGGTAAAAATTATGACTTAAGTCGAAGAATTATAGTCCTCCACCGGGCTATACCCTCACCAGATTAGCTTCAGTCTCGTCGCGGTGTTTTTTCAAATACTTCATAAAGGGCGTCCCGCCGGTTCCAACGTCCGGGTCATTTCCTGCGGCTTTTCGGGCCTGTTTGCTGATATAGCTCGCAGCATATTCGAGATGGCGCGAACGGAAGTTAGCGACGGCCTGTATATTGGCATTATAGGCCTCAACGAGACCCTTATGTCCGGATTCACTAACAAAAGTCCGAAGGTTGCTCTTGGCCCGAACATCATCAATAAAACGGCGATGAGACGGTGGGCGGTAAATATGGAGCTGATCAAGATAGGCTTTTAGCGGATCGGCGGCATGACCCACTCCCAGCAAGGCGTCCATTGACGGGACAATTGACGATTGAGACCCTGTTTGACCACGAAAGGATTGCGGTTTACCTTCAAATTCTTCTACACCTTCATAGATGAGACCATTCGGGAGCGCCGGGTTGTCTTTCCACCCGTGAATATAAGGTCGAACCCGTTCGAAATAGATATAAGGGTCGCACCGCTCCGGCATGCGGTCGAACAAATCTTTGAGGTCAACCCAAACTTTAGCCATATCTTCAAGAAGCGTTTGCGCTTTCTTCGCATTTTTTTGATCGGCTGCCTCGATGACATCTCCAAAAAGCGCCAAACAGGCTCCTGCCCGCGCCTCAATCGCGACATGAACCAGAACGAACCAAGCTTCATCTTGTCCGGCTAAAAACTTTTGAACCATATATAAATTCGACAAATCTATTGGGCCAGTTTCGTCAAACCTTGCCCAGTTATCGAGAACATACCCACTATAGGGCATTAGAGGTTGTTGGCCAATTTTTTGGGATAAAGCTGTAATTGGGACTGCCAATTTACGTGGAAGGACGGAAGGGGCGTCCGGCTCCCCCCAAACATAAGCCTGTATCATAAAAGAGTAATGGACCATGGCCATGCGGGCCTCTGCATCGCTTAAATCATCGACAATGGTGCAATCAAATTCCGGTAGATAATCTAATAAATAAGATCTGACTTTGCCCGTGGGCATGACGTCACATAATCGATGCGCTGTGTCTGCTGCTTGTTTCAAATCGCCGGTGAGTTGAACTTTGGCCGGGTCATGTCGGCAGAGAAATCCGCGTTCTGCGGACATATCATAATCAGAAAGCTTGAGTGTCATATTGAAAATCCTCTTTTTACGCAATTATAGAGAGTTTTAGGGTCAATTTCCTTGCAAAAAGAGTGCTTTAAGGTTAAAATGCACAATATATGAGTATCATTGATAAAATTGACGCGCATATATTGCAAATATTGGAGGGGGAGGGGCGTTTATCCAATACCGAACTTTCTAAAAAGGTCGGCTTGTCGCCGTCTGCCTGCCTTCGCCGAACGCAAGATTTAGAACGACGCGGCATTATAAAGGGCTACCGTGCGGTATTGGACCGCAAACAGTTAGGGGCAGGCGTGACCGTTTTCGTCATGGTTGGATTGTCGGAACATTCCCGGCATTATTCTCAAGGATTTGAAAAAGCCATGAAAGCCGCGCCTGAAGTTCGAGAGTGCCACAACGTCACTGGCTCTGTGGAATATCTATTAAGGGTGGAAGTGGCTGATTTGGAAAGTTATAAAAATTTTCATCGGGATACTTTGGGAACGCTGTCCCATGTCAGCTCCATGACCTCTTACATTACGCTCGATTCGCCTAAGGATATGCGCGCATGAGAATCAGCGCTAATTCGCGCTCGTAGTCGTGTCCGACGTAATGACCCACTCTCCGTCTATGTTTTTGAAAACCAAAGTGTAAAGACCAGAGGCAGGCTCGCCGTCTCTTTCAAGTTTCCAGGAACCGTGAACGATAGCTGCTTTGGGGCCGAGAATATCAAACTCATGGTCGCCGGAAATTAGACGGCCCATAATTTCGCGGTTGGGATAACGTGTATAATAACCGTCGCGCGTGGACTCCCAACCGCGGCTGACCTTTCCACCCGATGCAAACCGAAGCTCGGGCGATTTCCAATAGCTTTCCATAAAGGCGTCAATATCACCGTCGCTCCAAGCTTCATCCTGCGCCTCTAATAGAGTCAGAATTTCGGCTTTGATGGCCGCTGAGTCTGACTGCGAAAGGTGGCTCTCGGCATTCTGACACGCGGAAAGTGTCAACAGGGCCCAAGCCGCAACAACGCAGAGGCATAAAACCCGTAAAAGGTTACTCTGCATTCGGCATAGATTGATTTTGAATGTAGTTTTGAATGCCAATCAAACGGATTTGATCTTGTTGCGTTTCCAAGAAGTCCAGATGATCTTCCTCACTGGTCAGAATTTTGGCGAAAAGATCCCGGGTGACGTAATCCCGGACTTTTTCACAATATTCGACGGCGTCGCGCAAATGTGGAATAGCGATTTTTTCGAGTTTTAAATCACATTCGATGATTTCTTCGACATTCTCTCCGATAAAGATTTTATCGAGATCCTGTAGATTTGGGAGGCCGTTTAGAAACAAAATTCGCTCTATAAGCCAGTCAGCATGATTCATTTCATCAATGGATTCCTCATACTCTTTTGCGGCTAATTTGCTGATCCCCCAATCTTTCAACATACGAGAATGTAAGAAATACTGATTGATAGCCGTGAGTTCGTTTTTCAACGCCGTGTTGAGAAGTTCGATTACTTTGGGGTCGTCGCGCATGATTATTTATCCTTCAAAGAGACTTAATTCACCCCATAGCAAAGAATAGAAGGAACTTACAGGCGCTAAAGCTTAAATTTTAATATATTAAAAGGTTACTCAGCTGCGAGAGCAGTCACTTGGACGGCGTTGCTATTCAGACGTTCTTGAATAGAGCAGGCACATTTTCCGCAATTAAAGCGTTCACCATAATGCGCCAATACACAGCGGGCCGTTTTAGCGCCACAAGAGGCCGCAAAATCGACCTTTTCCGTATTGATCTGTCTGCAAACGCAATAAATCATAAAACCCATAAACAGCAATTGCGACTGATTGTCAATACGGTTGCGAATGATTTGCAGTTTAATTTACAGAAGGCGTCTTACGAGCCTGATAGGATTTGTACTTTTGGCTTTTTAAATGTGAAGGGGGGCCGCAAAGAGTTGCTTCAGCATGATCTCGGTTGAGGTAGGTTTTTTAAACACGGTAGAGCAGGGGAAACGTTCTTCAATCTGACGTTTATCACCATGTCCTGTGTGAAATACGAACGGAATATTTTTTTGACGTAACTTCTCTGCGGCGGGAAAGACGTCCACACCCCGTAGATCGACATCAAGAATTGCCCCGTCAATTTCACTGTCCTCAAGGAAAAGAAGGCATTCGGGCAAGTTCATGCAAGTTCCGGCAACAGTATGGCCTATATCTTCAATTTCCATTTCGAGCTGTAAGGCAATGAGGGCCTCGTCTTCGACAACAAGGATCCGCATTTCCTGTTCTGAATCCTGTTTCAGGCCGAGGGTGCTTAGCCCTTCCGAAACTGGGCGGTCAGATTCAATCCGTCGTTCCATTCTCTTTGTATATCCCCATCCAGCTGACGCATACTCATTGTCATCATGCGGAATCCAAAGCCGGTTTCCGTAAAGTCCGTGGGTTGCAACGCGGAATTGGAAGACTCGTTCCAAAAAAGTGTGACAATCGACCCCTCTTGCGACTCATCTGCTTTGGTGTCCCAAGACACATCAATCGAGCCGCCTTTTTCAGTCGACCAAGCTCCATATTTCAAGGCATTTGTCGCAAGCTCATGCAGCAGCAAGCCAAGAGGAGTTAACGTATTTTGAGAGAGTTCCAAATGCGGGCCTATGATTTTAAAATGTCGCGAGGGGGTTTCGTAGGGGGTTAACAAGGTTCTGACGAGTGTTTCCAGGTCAGTGACGTCTTTATTCTCTTCGGACACTGTCAGGCTATGAGCGCGAGACAGGGCCAGAATACGATCCGTAATTTTACCAACGGCAATATCAGTCTTCTTTTCGTTGCGACCCGTCAGCCTGACAATAGAGGTAATAACAGCAAAAAGATTTTTTACGCGGTGATTGAGTTCTTTTGAGAGAAGGTCAGAGCGCTGACGTTCCGCATTCACTTCGTCTAACAGATCAAGTGTCTGGTCTAATGATATGGCTCTGACAAATAAATAAATGATACAGGACAATAGCAAAAGAACTCCGATGCCCATGGCGATGAGCCGGCGAAAAGAATTTTCTTGGGTTTCGTAGCTTTCAGCTAAGGCTTCCTCCAGCGCGCCCCGATCAAGATTATACAAAGCATCCAAATTTCCGCGAATATCGCTCATGAGCATTTTCCCATCACCTTGCTCAATAAGGGCCGATGCCTCGTCCCTCCTACCCTGTCGAACCAGATCAACAGATCGGGACATTTCAGCTATTTTTTCTTCAGAAAGTCTCTCAATGTTGAAAATTAATTCGACTTGGGCTCTCGTTTTTATGCCCTCTAAAACTAAATTAAGATTCTCTATCGCGGATCGGTATCGCCTTACCCCGTCATAATAAGCCTCGAAGTAATCCATGTCTGCTGTGATAACGAAACCTCGCTGCGCGGTTTCAGAGTCGACCAAAGAAATTTGGACTTGGCGAATATATTTTACTGTATTGCTGGTTTGATTGGTTTGTGCCTGAGATCCTTCATCAGCTTTGAAAGCATCCACAGTGCCTTTAGCGCCCCAAACCAATAACATGGCAATCGCGACAACGATCACTAGTAGAGCGTGAATAGGTTTTAAACGCTGCGATCCCATTAGAGACAACCGTTTTGAGAAATCTGTTTTGTCAAAAACCGCATTCGCATGTTGCCGCTTAACAGCTATTGAATGAGCCGCAAACAAGATTGAGATAAATTCGCAAATCCAGACCCGGTTTCACGTCCGTTACGAACATAACTCCATCTAGGGCGCCGTCTTTAATCCAGCCAGAACAGCGTTGTCCCGCGCATAAATATCATCCAGATAGCGTATGCCAGCTGCGCCTTCGCTCACGGCGGTGAAATAAAGCACGTGCACAGGCACTTTCACTTTCAGCGAGGCGCGAGTTTCTTTGCCACTCGCGACCGCCGCATCAATTCGCTCTTTTGTCCATTCTGGAGTGTCTTGCAAAAGCCAAGCGGCCAGATCAATCGGGTCTTGTGTGCGCATACAACCGGAAGAAAAAGCGCGTTGTCGCTGCGAAAATAATCCGCGCGTCGGAGTGTCATGCAAATAGACATTATGCTTGTTCGGGAAAATAATTTTTACCTGCCCAAGCGCGTTTTGATCGCCCGGCGCTTGGCGAAGGCGGTAAGGGAAATTTCCCGGGCCCACGGCATTCCAATCAACACCGGAGGCCTCTACCGCGACTCCGTTTTGGTCAATAATCTGAAAGCCCATTCGTGTGACCGCATCCGGGTCTTTGCGAAACAGCGGTACCTTATCTTTGGTGGCCAAAGAGTAAGGTGTTTCCCACCAAGGATTGAAAACCGCATATTCAATCTCGTCGGAGAAAACGGGTGTTTTACGATAGGGTTTTCCAACGATAGTCAGATGCGTTCGAACAGGCGCGCCATTTTCATAGGTGGTCACATTAAAGCCGGCGATATTCGCGCGTAAGTGACGTTGCCCTAAATCATCAGGTAACCAGCGCCAGCGCTCCAGATTAACCCGCAATGTTTCCAGTTTCTTTTGAGCGCCGCGATTAAGTGCTGTGAGTGTGGCGGCGCCTACAACACCGTCATCATCAAGCGCCTCGCCGCGTTGAAAGATTTTAACCGCTTCGATAGTGGCCTCGTCCATTTTTCCAGACGGTGGGCCTTCCTCTTCAAGTTCTAGATGACCGAGCTGAATAAGTCTTGCTTGCAGAGCGGAAACCCGCATGCCGGACATTCCCGGTTTCAGAGTCTCTCCAGCAGGGATTGGCGAAGGCTCGGCGTCAGCCTGTTCGCGAACCGCCGCATATTCAGCTACTAAAGCCGCATAGCCTGGTTGCGTCGGAGCAAGCGCATCTAGGCTTTCTTTTATTTGGCCCGAACTGAGCGCATTGGAGAGCATGGAGGTTAAATCCGCCGTGCGGCTCGCCGCTGTCCAGTCGGGTTCAACACTGGTCGGAGAAAGCTTTCCATAAACCATATGGGCGGCAGCGGACAGCCAAGCATCCGTCGCCAAGCGATCCCGATCTTCTGGTGTATTTTGTTGATCTGTCAGCGCGGCAAGGTGGTAATGTTCCGGGTTAAGGCCATGATCCTTTAATCCTTCAATGGCAGAAATCAGCGCCTCATAATTTGCATTATTCCAGACCTGACCGCCTTGCGCGGCATGAAACTGCTGAGTCGCGGTCGGCGCTAAGCGATTAAAATCAATGCGATTGATAAGTCGGTTTTGCGCAGAGGCTGTGTTCACAACAAAAGCAAAAGCCGGGAGGTATAAAAGAGAGCGTAGTTTCATACGTTTAGTTTGAGAGCTCTCGTCAAGATTAGCAATTGCTTCTGTCAGATATCTTATCCAGGCAGGCTATAGGTCATTGGCGCGCCGGGGCCGAGCGGAAGGCCCAAGGCAATCCAAGCGACAATCAATATCACGCCGGAAATCAACATCCAGATTGAATAGGGGATCATCATGGCGGTCAGGCTCCCGAGTCCAAATCCTTTCTGCCAACGTTGCGCGAAGACAAGGATAAGGGGGAAGTAAACCATCAAGGGCGTGATAATATTGGTTGCCCCATCACCGACGCGGTAAGCCGCGGTCGCGCCCTCAGGGCTAATACCCAAAAGCATCAGCATCGGAACAAGGACAGGGGCAAGCAGCGCCCATTTCGCACTGGCAGATCCAACAAAGAGATTGAGAAGCCCGGTGAATAGGACGATCAGTCCAAGCGCAATCGGCAGAGGTAGACCACTGGCCTGAATGCCATTGGCGCCGTGAACCGCGCTGATAAGGCCAAGGTTGGACCAGTTAAACATCGCCACAAAATGCGCGGCGGCGAAGGCGAGAACGAGGTAATAGCCCATATCTTTCATAGCCTCGGCCATCATTTCGACCAGATCCCGGTGATTTTTAATGGTTCCGGCCGCGCGGCCATAAAACCATCCTGCGGCCAAGAAAAGAATCATGAAACCCGCGACCAAAGACCGAAAAAACGGCGTCGCTGTGACATACCATTGCTGACCTTCGACGGCGCCTTCATCGGCTAAAAGAGGTGTTCCAGGTGCAAAAGTCATAATCGCCCAAAGCACACAAACCCCCAAAATAGCGTAACCGGCATGTCGAAGACCCTTTCTTTGGCCTTCTGTGAGCGGTTTATCTTCTTGGCCATATTCTTCGGCTTGGCGTTCATCCGGCACCCATTTGCCGAGGCGCGGTTCAATAACCTTATCTGTTACAAACCAGATGACGGGCAAGTAAATGATCATCAGAACAGCAATAAAATACCAGTTTCCGGCAATGTTCATTACCCAGCTCGGATCGATTCCTGCGCCTTCCACAGCCGCTTCGGTAATGCCAAACAAGAGGGCGTCCAGTTGACCCGGCGAAATATTGGCAGAGAAACCGCCCGACACACCGGCGAAAGCGGCGGCAATTCCAGCCATAGGGTGACGCCCGACTGTAGCGAATAAAATAGCCGCCAGAGGAATCATAACGACATAGCCTGCATCCGCCGCGTGATTGGACAACATAGCGACCAAGGCGACCACTGGTGTCAGCAGAAATTTCGGCGCGCCGCGTACGGCTTGGCGGATACCGCTGGCAAACAAACCGGAGCGCTCTGCGACCCCTGCGCCGAGCATTACAACCAGCACATAGCCAAGGGGATGGAAGTGGGTGAATGTCTTGGGCATTTCGACCCAGAGCCGCTGAATATTTTCAGCGGATAAAAGGCTGGCAGATTGAATAATAGATGCAGAGCCGTCGGGGTTTTCAAGAACAGGATGCGCAGCCGTCAATCCAAAAAATCGACACACCACAGAAATAAGGATGAGAAGCGCAATCAAATAGAAAAAGATAAACACCGGATCAGGCAGGCGATTGCCGGATCGTTCAACCCATCCCAAAAAGCCTTTTTGGGAGGAGGTATCGGAATTTGGTGTTTTTGTATTTGCCATGGAAAAGGGTTAGCCTATCCCAATGCCTTTGAAAAGTTTAACTTGTGCCTCTTAAAGCGTTTGGAAAAAGGAATTATTTAAGAGGGATTCACTTGTCCGATTCCGCGCGATTACGTGCTCGCTTGATCAGGGCCGGATCCACATTATCCTCAAGACGAGTTTTCAGGGTGAGTTTGTCTTTATCATACATATCAATATCAACGGCGTCCTCGCTGTTTTGAATTGATTTCAGTACCCAATAATAGGCGTCCTCAAAATTCTGATCCACGCCTTCGCCTTTGGCAAGGGTAAAGGCATAAAGGAATTGTCCCTCTGGATCGCCTTTCTGCGCAGACTTTTGAAACCACGCTGCGGCCTGTTTTTCTGACTTATTCGTGCCAACGCCCTGATAAACCAAAAGCCCATAATCAGCCATCGCGGCGGCGTGACCGCCTTCGGCAGCAACCCGAAGCCATTTCGAAGACTTCTGTTCATCCGGCGGAATATTGAAATTTTCGGCATACATCACGCCCGCTATATAGGCGGCGTCGATATTTCCGCCGGCGGCCGCCTGTTCATAGGCTTTCAGCGCGGCTTTAGGATCACTTTCAAACAGAGAATCGGCTAAGGATTTAGTTCCCTCAGAGTCAAAACTTTGGGCAGACTTTTCAAGCCAGTATCGCGCCTTTTCAGGATCGGCCTCTATGCCTTGTCCTGTACGATACATATCGGCAAGAGCCCGCATCGCGTCTGTCCGACCGGCTTCGGAAGCGCGGGTCAGATAGGATATAGCTTCTGCTTGCGTGACGCTGCCCTGTTCGTAAATTCCCATTTCGCCCAGAGCCACGAGTGCGTCAGGATGGCCTTTCAGCGCGCCTCGATCATACCACTCCCGCGCGGCTTCCATATCTATTCGGCCGGTTTCGCCCTTACGCAGGATGTGCCCCGCCATAACGGCCGCGTCAGAGCTTCCAGCTCTGGCAGCGGTTTTCGCAAGGCTGAGGGCGCTGTCTATTTTCCCGCCTTGATAGGCCTCAAGGGCTGCTTCAAAATTAGCTTGGCTTTCGACTGTATTGACAACAGGTTCTGCCTGGGCAGGAGATAGGCTTAAGACTGCCCCGAGCAGAGCGCAGAAAATTGGGAGACCGCTTTTGCGGGCCCATCCTTGTAATCCCAAACGCCCGAACAGACGGCGATAAAATCCGCGCCCGCCTCTATAACTTGTTTCGCATTGTCCACAGTGATGCCGCCTATAGCGACGCTGGGGATGACGACGGCTTCTTGCCACCATTGCAAAATCTCCAATTCTGCGCGGGTTTTTGGGTCTTTTGTGGAGGTTTCAAAAAACGCCCCAAAGGCCACATAATCCGCGCCTGCTTCTGCAGCCTCAAAAGCGAGGCTTTTGGCGTTATGACAGGTAACGCCGATAATCGCATCCCCGCCCAACAGTTCGCGAGATGAAAAATAGTCCATATCATCCTGTCCGATATGCGCGCCATCAGCACCAATAGCATCCACTAAATCCGGCCGATCATTCAGCAGGACGTCTACGCCGTATTGATGACATATCGGCACAATCGCTTTTCCCGCCTGAATGAGAGCTGAATCCTCCAAGTCTTTCAGACGGATTTGGAGGCATGCAACCGGAGCGGCAGATATAGCGGCCTCTAGCTCTTTCAAAAATGCATCCATGTCCGGGATAAGAGGGGGCGTTAGCAGGTAAATTTGACAAATATCGCTCATCTCAGTCTCACTTAGGCCAGTTTCGACCCGTTAGGGGTTTTGCTGTCCGGACTGAACAGGACAATTGCGCCGTCTTCATTGGGAAACCCCAAGGTCAAGACTTCAGACATGAGAGGGCCGATTTGACGGGGCGGGAAGTTGACGACCGCCGCGACTTGCTTACCGACGATCTGCTCTGGAGTGTAAAGCTCCGTAATCTGGGCTGAAGACTTCTTAACCCCGATATCAGGACCAAAATCAATTTGCATTTTTATCGCGGGTTTTCGGGCCTCCGGAAAAGGCTCTGCTTTAACAATGGTTCCGGTGCGGATGTCCACTTTTAAAAAGGTCTCAAAATCAGTTTCAGGGGTTTGGGTCATAACAGGCTTATGATTGATTCCATTGGGCCGCGTCCAGCCCCAAAAAGCAAACAGCTTCGGTTTTGAATGCAAAGCGCAGGCAGAAAGACTTGATTAAACAGGGTGATGTGAGAACATAACTAAAAGCGCCTTTTTCGGAGACTCGCATGAAAACAACCTTATCAACCGGCATTGCCCTCGCTGTCCTGTCGCATGCCGGCATTTCTCAAGCTCAATTACGCGACATTGCAGAGCCGGAAGATGCCGTCCAGATTCAAGAGGCCCCCGAACAGCAAAACACTAATACACCTAATAATTCTGATAAACTGACAGCGAATTACCTTGAGGGGGCTTGGAGTAAATCTAAAACGTCTGAAGTTTTGAATGAGACGATGCGGATAAAATTTGAATATGACGCTTTGGCGCTGAGCGAAGCGGAAGAAATTGCCGTTAAAAATCTGATGGAAGCTGGGGCGCGTTTTCACACGCTCTATCTAGAACAGCGCCACCCACAGGCCCGCGCCGTAGAAGCCTATCTTGAAGAAGAGACGACCCGAAATGACCTGGATGAAGTGTTCCGGATCATGAAGGGTCCGATTGCGACGACATCGGACAATAAACGAAAGGCTTTTTTAAAGGTCGAGGCGGAAACGCCGAGCCGAAATGTCTATCCAGATGGAATCACGCGAGACGAGCTAGACGCATTTCTTAGAGCGCACCCTGAAGCTCGAGATGAAATTCTGGATTTGCGGGCCGTTGTAAAACGCGCAGATGAGGCTGAAAAATCGGACGCTTTTGACAAATTGGATCTCTTTCCGGCTTTGGATATTCTACATCCGGGGCTTCGGGAAAAGATAGAGGCCGCAGAAGACTATTTCGCGCTACCTTATTCCGTCGCCTACGCCGAAGATATTATGTTTATTTATGACCGATTGACCCATGCGGCGGAGGTGATGAAAGAAGACGACATCGCTTTTTCTCGCTTCCTAAAACTTCGCGCCGTGGATTTGCTGACGGATAATTATGACGGCGGAGACGCAGCCTGGGTTACAGGGGATTTTACCGGAAACCTCAATGCCCAAATCGGAAGTTACGAGACTTATGATGATGCGCTTTACGGGGTGAAAAGCTTCTTCAGTCTTTCACTTTTACAACGTGATATCGAGAAAAGCGCCGAACTTGCTGCGTCGATCGGTGATATTCAAGCAATTGAGGACGCTCTTCCTTACACCGCGAATAAAGAAGTACGGAGCAATATTCCTGTCGCCGTCTATAATGTGATCGCGGATTACGGTCAGGCGCGCGGGACGAATACGGCGACCATTCTGCCGAATGAAGGACATTTGTCCCGCCAATATGGCCGGACAATTCTTATCCGCTCCAATGTTCTGACAAATGAGAAAATATTTGCAGATTCCAAGTCTTCTTTTCAAGCCGCGATAGTCGCGGAGCATCACGACGATCTGGAACTTGAAGGGAATTTTTACCGCACACTCTGGCATGAAATCGGGCACTATATGGGCCCTGACCAAACCAAAGACGGGCAGGATATTGACGCGGCGTTGCAAGATACAGCCGACCTCATGGAAGAAATGAAGGCGGATTTAGTCTCGCTTTTCTCCGCCCAAAAATTGCACGATGCAGGGAAATATTCAGATGCGGAATTACGCGCTATTTATGCATCGGGCATTTTGAGGGTTTTAAATAAAAACCAACCCCGCCGCGATCAGGCTTATGGCACAATGCAACTAATTCAGTGGAACTGGTTTTTGGAAAGATATGTTCTGTCGATGGAAGACGGAAAGCTTACGATAAATTATGAGCTTTATCCGGATGCCGTGGAAAGTCTTTTGGAACGTGTACTCGATCTTCAATATCAGGGCGACCGGGAGGCGGCCAATGATTTTGTTGAAAACTGGACAGATTGGGACGCCGACCTTCATGGTCAAATAGGTGATTTGATGAAAGCCGCGCCGGGGGCAAATTACCGCCTCGTGACCTATGAGGCGCTGGGCGAGTAAGCCAAAAAGAATTAGTCGGTCTCGATCCAATTAGGTTCGGGATCGGCCAATTTGGCCTTAAGGGCCGCGTTCAAAATGGTCCGGTTTTCGCTCATCCGCGCTGCATATGCCTCAAATTCAGGGGTCTTACGCAAGGTATCAAAAGCCGGGCCTTCCAACATATTATCCGCCTGACCGAGAGAAACCATACGATCAATCCAAGGCAGGGCGTTTTGCGGGGTATTTCCGGACGCCTTAAAAACCGCGCCCGCCCATAATTGATTAAGCTGATCAAAATCATCAGCGCTTTGGTCGCCGTAATAGTCTTTCAGGCGCGTTCGATAAGAGGCGGATTTGGGGAGGCCCAACTTGCCAAAGACAAAACTAATATTTGCAAAATCGACCAAATTATCCGTGTCCGCTTTGAGCACTTTATAGCTTTTTTCCATGATAACCTTATCATAGGCCGTGGCGGCGCGCTCATAATCTTTCAACATATAAGCAAGGTACGCTTTTTGTGTGAGGTCTTTAAACTGTGGCAGTCTTGATCGCGCAGTCTCAAAATCACCTTTTTCGAATGCGATGGCGGCCTGCGTCTCCGCGCTATTATCCATCGTCAGAGCTTTATCGAATAGTCTCGCCTTGATGAGGATTTCCTTCAGAATAATGGGCGGGGTCGGATCATTTGGATTTAAGGCCTGACCTTCCTTGGCGGCTAAGAAACTATTTAGGAAGTCGCCCTCATAAAAATAAAAAACAGAGAGAGCAATATGTCCGGCAGGCTGATCCGGATTCCATTTAATGTTGTCTAGTGTCGTAGCTTTGGCCGCTTTCCAATCTCCTGTGAGGCGCTGAATCCGGGCGATATTATTTAGAATCGAGGCGGAGAGGGGGTCGAGCGTTCTCGCTTGTTCAAATGCCTTCAAGCTTTTCTCATACTCGCCTTTTTTCGCATAGGCCTGCCCCAAACGGTGAAAGGCGACGGAATAGTTAGGATTGGCCGCAACGGCTTTAAGGGCGTAATCTATGGCCGCCTCAGAGTCAGAGCTTTCGGAAAACATATGGTCATACATTGCCGCACTTGTCAGGGTTTCAGCTGAATTGGGAGATAAGACCAGCGCCCGATCAATGTTTTTGCGCGACTCAACTTTGGCGGCTTCTTTCGGCAAGGCCCCATAGGCGAAAGCCAACATGTAACTATCTGCCAAGCCGGAATAGGCATGGGAAAATTTTGGATCCAGAGTAATTACTTTTTCAAAATCACCGATAGACGCCAGAAGCGGTGCGGGGAGCCGCTGATTGGATTGCTCTCTTGCTTTCAGATATAGCTCATAAGCTTCGAGAGAAACAGTGCGGCCTGTCTCGCCTTCAGGAGTAAAAGTGAGCCGACCTTTTAATTCCTCTACAATGGCCGTCGCGATTTCATCCTGTACGTTAAAGATGTTTTTCGCTGTGAGTGGTCTGTCATAAGTCGCGGACCAAATTTGGTTGTCATTGGTCGTGTCAACTAACTGCGCCGAGATACGGAGCGTGTCTCCGGCCTTTCGAACGCTGCCGTCTAAAATATGAGAAACATTCAACGCCTGCCGGATTTCTTGAACGCTTTTGTTCTGGCCGCCAAATGCAAATGCTGACGTCCGCGAGGCAACGCGTAAGCCCCTGATGCGCGCGAGAACATTAAGGAGTTCTTCGGATATACCCTTGGCGAAATAGTCTTGGTCTTTTTCGGCTGAATAATCCTCGAAAGGCAGAACCGCTATGGATTGCGTTGCTTGATTACTGCTTTCCGCGGGGCCAATAGTCGCCAGATCCCATTCGGTGGAGTCTGCCGCCTGCGACAGAGCTTCGTCGGAGATTTCTGACAGAGGTTGATTGGACGGGGCAGGGCGAATAATTTCGCCAAAGGCCAACAGCCCTCCCACGACCATAAGTCCAATGAGAATTGCCCAATCCAGTTTCCGTCCCGTTTGTGAGGCAATACTCTCCTCCGAGGGTATTGTTTCCGTTGGTTTTACGCCGTCCGGAGTCATTTCAAAGGCCCAAGCCAGCACTATGGCCACCGGAAACCCGATGACCAGAGTTATAATAATCATCTTCATGACCCAGTCGGGAGCCCCGAAACTGGCAGAGGTAATAGCGGCAATTTGCACCATAATCCAACTGACCACAGCATAAGCTCCGGCGACCCGGAAAATATTACGCCTACGCAGTTCTGAAAGTAACGATGTCAAATTGGCCTCAGAGAAAACCTGAAGCCATTATATCATAAGTCTATCGACCTGTCTGCTAATATTAAATTGCCTTAAATATTGGGGCAAAAAGTCGGGCCTAGCTATTTCTGTATCAATAAGGATTTTATGTTTACAAACTCTTTGACGCCAAACCCGCCATGTTCGCGCCCATAGCCGGAGTCTTTGACACCGCCAAACGGCATATTAGGGACAGCTAAACCGAAGCGGTTGATAAAAATCATGCCTGTGTCGAAATGATCGCGGGCCAGCTCAATGGCTTTGTCCGTGTCTTTGGTCATGATGCCGCCGCCCAGTCCGAATTGGCTGTCATTGGCAATACGCATCGCGTCTTTTGCGTCTTTGGCTTTGATGAGCGAGGCAACAGGGCCGAACAGCTCATCATCATAAGCAGGCTGACCGGGAAGAACATTGCCGAGAACGGTCGAAGGATAGAAGTATCCTTTCCCGTCTGGCATTTCCCCGCCGCAAAGGATTTCAGCTCCGGCCGCAACACTGTCCTGAACTTGTTTGTGCAAATCATCGCGAAGGTCTTTGCGCGCCATCGGGCCCATATCAAATTCGCCTGATGTCGGATCGCCTGTCGTCAGGGCTGACATGGCTTTGACATAGGCGTCGCGGAACTCCTCATAAATATCTTCGACGACAATAAAGCGTTTTGCGGCAATACAGGTCTCACCATTATTATAAACACGACCATTGACGCAGACTTTGACGGCGGCCTCAATATCGGCATCCGCCAAAACAATATAGGCGTCGTTAGAGCCCAGCTCCAAAACGGTTTTCTTTAAAACTTTGCCCGCTTTTTGGGCAATCATTCGTCCGGCCTCTGAACTGCCCGTCAGCGTCACGCCGCGAACCCGCTCATTGGAAATAACCGTATCTGATTGCTCATGAGAAATAACCAGCGTTCTAAAGAGGTGCTTTGGTAATCCGGCGTCTTCATATATTTTCTGAAGGAGTTTACCGGAGCCAGTGACATTGGACGCATGTTTTAATAAGACGCCATTGCCCGCCATTAGATTAGCGATAGAATACCTAATCACTTGGTAGGTCGGGTAATTCCAAGGCTGAATGCCGTAGATAACGCCTATGGGAGAGTAGGTAATTATGCCGCGCGTTTCGTCGTCTATATCGCGCTTTTCATCAGCTAGCTCTGATGGGCCATTTTCTGCTGTATATTCGCAAATACCTGCGCAAAGCTCGACTTCTTCCTGACTCTGAGAGAGAAGTTTTCCCATCTCTTCAGTCATAAGCGCCGCCAGTTCATCCTTATGCTTCCTCAAGGATTCACCAATTTTCCCCATAATTTTAGCGCGCGCTTCAAGGCTCTCATGGCGCCAGTCGAGATAAGCTTTGTGGCAATTTTCTACCGCTTCAGTTAATTGGAAATCGGTTAACTTTGGATGTCGTTCAATGACATTTTCGGTGGCCGGGTTAATTGTGACTGTCGGGTTCATGCGGCGTCTTCCTTTTTAGAGTTTTCGTCTTGTTCGTCGAGGAAGGGGTAATCGGTATATCCGGTTTCATCCCCCCCGTAAAATGTATCTGGATTGGGTTCATTCAGTTTCGCATCGAGGCGGAATCGCTCAGGCAAATCAGGATTGGCAATAAAGGGACGCCCAAAGGTGACGGCATCAGCATGACCGCTCTCAATCACTTTGACGGCCTGCTCTGCATCATAATCGCCATTTGCAATATAAAATCCGTCATATTGCTTTCGAAGATTTTTGATGAGCTTTTCGTCTTTCCCATCTGATTCATTTCCGGGAAAACGCTCAACGACGTGAAGATAGGCGAGTTTGAAATCGGATAACATTTTATAGGTATATGAAAATGTGCCTTCCTTATCGCTGTCGCTTATATCATTGGCTTGGCCGAGCGGAGAGAGGCGGACCCCAATCCGGTGAGAGGGCCAAACCTCCATAACGGTTTCCAGAACTTGACGGAGCAAGCGAGTCCGGTTTTCAATAGATCCGCCATATTCGTCGTCACGTTCATTGGCGCCGTCTTGCAGGAATTGGTCAAGTAAATAGCCATTCGCACTGTGAACTTCGACGCCGTCAAAGCCGGCATTTTTGGCAAAGAGGGCCGCCTTGGCGTAATCTTTAATGGTTTGCTCTATTCCCTCTTTGGTCAAAGCCACGGGTTCGGAGCAGGCTTGGAATCCTTCGGCCGTAAATGTCTCTGTTTCGGCCCGAATAGCGCTGGGTGCGACTGGGGATTTACCGTCCGGCAAGAGAGAGGTGTGGCTGATGCGGCCCACATGCCAGAGCTGGCAGAAAATCTGCCCGCCCCCGGCATGGACCGCATCTGTAATCTTTTTCCAGCTTAGGACATGGCTTCCGTCATATATTCCGGGCGTATCCAAATAGCCTTTTCCCATATCCGAAATTTGTGTTGCCTCGGTCACAATCAGTCCGGCGGAGCTGCGTTGATGGTAATAGGTTTGCGCCATGGTTTTGGGCGTGCCGTCGGCTTGCGCACGATTACGGGTTAGCGGCGCCATCAGGACGCGATTGGAAAGCGTGAGTTCTCCCATCTCGGCGGAGTCGAAAAGCGGGGACGTATCGGTCATAAGTAAAGCTCGAATTTAAATGTCTATGCCCATCTAACGACAGCCTTGCTCAATACGTTCCGAACTGGGGCGGATTTGCGCAGTGTTCCTTTTGCCTTTTACCTAGCCGGAAATTCGATCCGCATTTATCAATTTGAAAAGGGGCGTGCTTTCAATCTCTTATTGGGAATCGTGAGAGATGGATCCACGCTTTGCTTTTTGACCTTATATTAAACTTGTTCCCATCCACATGGGGGCGGGCCTTCTTTCGTTGGCTGGTCTGTATGAGGTGGGACGGTGAGTGCCGAAGAAGGCGGGCGGGGGTAAACGGCTCCGGCGCCGGACGCGGTTCGGACAAGCCCCTGCCGGGTGAGGTGTAAATAATCCTGGCAGAAAGAGGGTCGAAAGTAGTGTCATTCACCGCCACGGAGTCTGGCGACAGGTAATGTCAGGGCCGCGAAATTATTATTTTACAGGTACTCCCTGCGGCTCTGCGCTGTGTGGACAGCCCCCATTTTTATTCGAAAGGTAAAAAAGAAACAGACTGACAACCCGCTGAAATTCCAAGTAATACGGAAAAGCGAAAGCTTCCTTACCTGCCGCAGAGCTTGGAAAAGACGCAAAACGATAGGTGCGATGAGCAAATTGGATGCCCGAGAGGGCGGAACGGATGGACAAGAGAGTCCGGCGGCAATAACCCATATCCAAATCTCCCTTCCCTTCGCGCTGCAAAAACGGAATAAAGGCTTATGAGTGATAAAGATTATATGGCTTTGGCCCTTTCCCTTGCTCTCGCGCAAAAAGGGCGCACCGCCGAAAATCCGGCTGTTGGATGCGTGCTCGTCAAAAACGGAGAAGTTATCGGCCGCGGAGCGACAGCAGATGGAGGCCGTCCTCACGCTGAAACCATCGCTCTGATGAGCGCCGGGTCAGAAGCGCGAGGCGCTGCCGCTTATGTCACGCTGGAGCCCTGCTCACATTACGGTCAAACCGCGCCTTGCGCCAATGCCTTGATAGAGGCAGGCATCGCGGCCTGCCATATAGCGGTCATAGACCCCGACCCTCGCGTCCACTGGCGCGGCGCGGCGCTTTTGCAAGAGGCGGGCATAGATGTACAAATCGGCATCGGCGCGGAAGAGGCGTTCGAGATAAATGCAGATTTCTTCGCGCGGGTCGCGTCTTAAATTGAGAGTCAATCAATTTAACTAAAGCGCCGAAACCGGTTGAGTTTCGAGTTAAGAAAGTAACTATTTGAAAAAGTAACTGTAATGAGCGCGTCTTACGCCGCACGCTTCAGTTTACAAAAATCAATTCACTTGATTGATTTTTGTTCACTCCGCCAAGCTCGCTTTCAACGGCTCTTCCTGCGGCATCCCGATTGCGTGGAAACCGCCGTCAACATGGTGCGTCTCGCCTGTGCAGGAAAGGCCCAAATCAGAGAGGAGGTAAAGCGCGGCGCCGGCAACCCCCGCCGGATCGGTGTGATCTTGCAACGCGGAGGCGGCTTTGTTGAAGCGGAACATGTGGCGGCCGGAACCAATACCGGCGGCGGCGAGCGTCTTGATCGGACCCGCGGAAATGGCATTGACGCGAATGCCGCGCGGACCCAGGTCAGCGGCGATATAGCGAGTGGAGGCTTCAAGAGCCGCTTTGGCAACGCCCATCACATTATAATTCGGGATAACGCGCTCTGAGCCCAGATAAGTCAGCGTCACCATGGAGCCGCCATCATTCATCATTTCAGAAGCGCGCCGCGCCGCATCGACAAAGGAGTATGCTGAAATGTCGAGAGCCGATTTAAAGCCTTCGCGTGTGGTATTATCTACAAAGGATCCGGCGAGCTGGTCTTTGCCTGCAAAGGCAATGGCGTGAACGAGGAAGTCGATTTTGCCGAATTTTTGTTTCAGCATCGCAAAAGTGCTGTCCATGGTGGCGTCATCGGTCACGTCACATTCGCAGAGCGTGTCAGAACCGATGCTCTCAGCCAAAGGTTTGACCCGGCGAAGTAGCGCATCGCCCTGATAAGTAAAGGCGATCTCTGCGCCTTGCGCCGCGAGCTGGCGGGCAATTGCCCAAGCAATGGAGTTCTTATTCGCCACGCCCATGATAAGGCCCTTTTTGCCTTTCATCAGGTCGCCTTTTGGAAAGCCTTCGAGCGCTTCGGTCATATCGGTCATGGATCGTCCTGTTCGTTAGATTTGATTTGTTTATATGGGATTCAACACCATTTCACCATAGTCAAATCGCCCGAATAAGGGATGGAATGCATATATGTAATTCAGCAAATAAAAATAGGTGTCGCCCACATAAAAGAATGGCATACAATCTAACGGAGAATATCTTTTTTAGATTCGCGAAATAAGGGAGGATAAGTGGGGCAGACAATACCGTATAAGTCGAGATCAGAGTTAGCTGCAAAATCTACAGTAACGCCTTTATTAAATCCATCTGAATTGGTTCATTGGATGGGCAAAATTGATAAGGCTCAGACAGCGCAAGAAGCCTTTGATCAATATTGCACTGCGATTGACCCCTATAGGTTTGATTTTATATCAATGGGACGGTTATTACCCGCACGTGCGGGCTCGCGATCGCCCGAAAATGTTCCACGTCAATTTCACCTCTCCAAAGGGGGGGATGAGTGGATAAACAAGTTGGTGAAGACGGGCGATTTAATCACGAAGAGTCCGCTCGTCTTACATGGTTTCCGTGTCTCCGTCCCGTTTCGCTGGCGGGAGGCGTGGCAAAATCTGTCCGAAGAACAGAAAGTCCACGTAGAGGGGACGAAAGCGGCTGGACTAAATTACGGTATATGTTTTCCGATTATGCAAGATCGAACAGCGCCGGGGCTCATGTCCATGGGGCGAGAAAAGGAATTTGAACTTGAACTGACAGATATGGTAAGTTTGGAAACGCTCGTTCGGCAAGTTTTTGATGTCATGTACCGCCTGACGGAAATACCTGAATCGCTCGGCCAGATTGCTTTGAGCGAACGGGAGCGGGAGGTCCTGACTTTAGTTGCGCAGGGAAAAACGAATTGGGAAATTGGAAAAATCTTACAGATTTCGGAATATTCCATTCGCGACTATTTGAAGGACTTATCTAAACGCATGGCGACCTCAAACCGGACACATACGGTGACGCGTGCCATACGCCTCGGTTTGATATTACCTTGATTTAAAGGTCCTGATACGGCTCAGTGAAGACAATAGGTTTCTATCCTACATTTGTAGGGTAGGCGAACACAAATATGGTATAATAGAAGGGATGCGCAGTGACGTTTCAGTCAAATCTTTTCCGCTCAGTGCCCCGGCCGGAAGATATTGACTTCGGGCGCGGAATAGTCACTGCAACTCTACCGATTTGGAAGATTAGAATTTTCGGGCAATACCAAGCGCCACGGTCAGTCCGGTGTTCTGGGGTGTTAATGGACTGTCTTTGATGTCTCCAACAAGCCAGCTGTGATTAACGACGCCAACAATTTCGTAATTATCGCCCAATTTGTAATAGCCGGCGACATGCGCACCGAGCGTGGAAAGTCCATCATCATAACTTATGGGGGCTAGGCCTGACGCCGCAGCCTGTCGCGCATTAATTCCGTAATTCGTATCCAACCAATCTCCAGTATTAAAAGTCGCTCGCACACCCGGAGTAAGGGTAAGATTTTTAATCGGTTTGACCTGAGTTGTTAACAAGGTGTCGAGTTTCGCCCCCTCTTGGTCTCCGCCAACAGGGATGGTCCCTACAACATCAAATGCTGCGAAAGGAAGGTAAGCCCTTGCAAAAACTTTGCCGCTTGCCCCTGTTTTAACGTCGAATTCTTCCTCATAACTCGTACCGACAAAAGGTGTATCTTCGCCGTCCCGGCCGAAAGCTACATTCGCGGCGGCGCCCAAGCGGAACTTGTCATTATTGATTGCATATATCCCCGCCCCAAGAGCCGGATTTATGAACACGCGCCCTTTATAAGTTGCATTGACATAAGGCAGGACAAGTAAGTCTGTTTCATCACTGCCAGTATAACTATCCAGACTCACAGCTGCCACACCCAGAGAAGCAGAGCTCTCGGCTTTGTCAGGTGGAATATCAAAAATGCTGGTTTGTGCTTCCGCGAATGTGGCGACACTCCAAAGTGCCGTCGTTCCCAAAATAAGGGACAAAAATTTCATGATGTTTCCTTCATACGTATTAGAAGGTCATACGCAGCAGATTTGATTTAGTGCCAACATAAAAAGGCTTTTGGGCAGGTCTCTTTGATAAAAAGCCTGCCTTTAGGCTTTATTAGAGCTTGGAGAAAATCACGCTTCCATTTGTGCCGCCAAAACCGAAACTGTTTGACATAGCTGTTTTAATGTCGGTTTCCACCATTTCCCGCGCAATGTTAATTGTCGCAATTTCAGGGTCTAGATCAAAAATATTGATGCTAGGGGCGACAAAGCCGCGCTCCATCATCAGCAATGTGTAAATGGCTTCCTGTACGCCTGCCGCCCCCAGGCTGTGTCCCGTCAGGCATTTCGTGGCGGATACATAGGGGCCTTTATCTCCGAAAACCCGGTTAATCGCGGCGCTTTCGGCTATATCTCCTACGGGTGTCGACGTGGCATGAGGGTTAATGTAATCAACGGTCTCAAGCTCGGCGTCTTTGAGCGCCATGCGCATTGCGCGCTCGGCCCCTTCGCCGCTCGGCGCGACCATATCGTGGCCGTCAGACGTAGCGGCGTATCCTGTAATTTCGGCATAAATCTTCGCGCCGCGGGCTTTGGCATGTTCGTATTCTTCAAGAACCAACATCCCTGCGCCGCCAGCAATAACAAAGCCGTCACGCTCTTGATCAAAGGCCCGGGAAGCGAGTTCGGGCGTGTCATTATATTTACTGCTCATGGCGCCCATGGCATCAAAGAGCGAGCTCATCGCCCATTCAATTTCTTCGCCGCCTCCGGCGAACATAACGTCCTGCTTGCCCCATTGGATTTGCTCGGCGGCGGCACCGATACAATGTAGTGAGGTCGTGCAGGCAGAGGTGATTGAGTAGTTTACACCAAGAATTTTAAAATGCGTGGCCAAGGTCGCAGAGACTGTGGAAGACATCGCTTTCGGTACAGCAAAAGGTCCAATGCGCTTAGGCGAATTGTTTTTCCGGGTAATATCGGCCGCGCGCACAATCTCGATAGCAGATGGGCCGCCAGAGCCAGCGATAATGCCGGTACGCTCATTGGAAATAACGGATTCGTCCAGACCGGCGTCCGCAATCGCCTGATCCATAGCGACGGCACTCCAGCCGGCGGCATCTGCCATGAAGCGCATAGAGCGTTTATTCACGTAATCTTTTGGGTCGAGATCAGGACGCCCCGAAATTTGACTACGAAAGCCAAGCTCCACCATTTTTTCATCTTTGGTGATGCCGCATTTACCGTTTTTCAGACTTTCAGCGACACTATCCGCATCATTGCCGATGCAGGAGACAATTCCCAATCCGGTGACAACCACACGACGCATTAAGCTTCTCCCTCTTGAGGTACAAATAAGCCGACCCGCAGGTCATTCGCTTTATAAATTTCAACATCATCGGCATACATGCGGCCTTCCGCTATGCCGAGAACGAGTTTGCGCCTGATAACGCGTTTTAAGTCAATCTCGTACCGGACTTTTTTGACATCCGGAGTCACTTGCCCTGAGAACTTTACCTCACCGACGCCAAGAGCCCGGCCGCGCCCTGGTGAACCGGTCCAGCCAAGCCAAAAGCCAACAAGTTGCCACATCGCGTCTAGTCCAAGACAGCCTGGCATGACGGGATCGTCGCGGAAATGACATTCAAAAAACCAAAGATCAGGGTTCACGTCCAGCTCTGCCACAATATGACCTTTGCCATATTCTCCGCTCTTATCATCGATATGCGTAATACGGTCGAGCATCAGCATGGGCGGCAAAGGCAATTTTGCATTGCCGGGACCAAACAGGCTTTTTTCGCCGCTGATGATCAGCTCATCGTAATTATAGGAGGGCTGTATAAGGTTCATAAAAATTCAAAGCTCATATATCGAATAGACGTCCTTGATAAAGAGCCTTGTCCCAAACTCAAGAGGAAAGCCGCCTGAGGATAAAAAAGCCTGCATATCAAAAGGGAGTCTTTACATTATATCGTCTGACCGCTGCCAAGGCTGGAGGCCAGTCCGGCCGCAGAGTCAAAGCGCGCCGCAAGTCGAGATAAGCGGCTTTGTAGTTTTGCTCCCGGTCATAAGCGAGGGCTCTATTAAACAGGGCTTCCGGCATTTTTTCGAAGGCTTTCGTCTTGCCCAAGTCAATGGCTGTACTCAGCGCGTTAATCGCTTGGCTGTATTCCTCTATATAAATTAGGGCGGCTCCGTAATTGATATAAGCTTCGGGAAGGGCCGGCGAAGAGGCAATCGCTGTTTCGTAATGTGCCCGGCTTTTCCTATAGTCTCCCGCCCTCATGTAAAGGATACCGATATTGACATGGGTCGCGGTTAAGTCCTCGGGTGAAAGGCTGAGGTCCAGAGCTGAGCGGCAAGTCCGTATCGCCGCCGCGCTACCGGGATTGCCGTCTCGGGCCATTACATAACACGCTTGCGCGTCACTAGAGCCCAGAACGACGACCTGCGCATTTGCCCCGAGAGGCAAACTTAACATGCAGAAGGCGATAAGAGCTTTTAACATATTTGTTTATATCACAAACAGGCTGTTTGCCATATCAATTTTGACTGAAGGCCTTTTAAACCAAAAGTTTAGGCAGGACAAAAGCTGAGAAGGCGCCGATCCCCCAAACGCCAAAGCCAATGTAGAGAATCCATCCACCAACACGTCTGAGCCGGCTACAAAGCTTAGCCTGCGCGGGATCCGCAGGGCAGGGCATGTTACGCGTCAGGTAACGCACTCCCCAAGCCGTGCAAAGCAATACAAAGCTCCCCCCAAAAACCAGAGGTTTATGTGCCGACAGCCAGATAAGCTGGGGGATATTTGAGGTAAGCGACGAGAGTGCCGCGCCCATACCGAGTGTAATCATCACTGCTGGGAGGGTGCAACAAATCAGCGTTGATAAGCTGGTCAGCAACGCTATTGCGGGTGCAGCCGTTTCCCGGGTTGCTAAATTGAAACGGCTCATGATTACTCTTCTTTGGAGTTTGTTTTGCTCACTGTTTTACGGGAAATTTCTGTTACGCTGTATCCCGCCTTTTTCACGAGTTCAGTGATGGTTTCGTCATCGAGGGCTTGGCCTTCCTTGAAAAGAATAGACAGCTCTTTAGTATCCAGGTCGACATGTGTTGCCGCAACAGTCTCATTTTTCTTGAAGGTTTTATTCAAAGCAATGGAGCAAAAATCACAGACCAATCCATTTAATCCGACTTTGGCATCTGCTGTCTGCATTATGATAGCCGGCTCGAGTTTGTCTTGTGCGTGGGACGCGATGGGGGCCGATAAAACCAGCGTCGCGGTTAGCATTAGTGATGTTAGTCTCATTTTCATCTCCTTAAAAACGGTGAATGTAGTTCATTAGGGGTTCGCCTTGGTCATCGACCCCGACTTCAAGCAGGCTTGGGCCTTTAAAAAACCGTAAAAGGGCGGTCGCCCCTAACTTGTTTTCATTGCGGCGGCTTTCTGGACGGTGATGGCCCTCAACCATTATCCATGTGTGAAGCGCGCCCGTATTCGCAACATAGGGCGCTATACCGAGTCGGCCGTGATAGCTGGAATATTCGTCAAACCTTCCATTGTCCCAATGTTCTGCCGTAGCGGAGACAAAGTAGCGGCGAGTTTCCCAGTCGCCAGAAATGCCTATCATGAGGGCTTCGTCTGATTTTAGGGCGACTGACGAGGGCTTTTCATCTTTGACCACGCCCAGAGCTACGCGGCCATAAAGATTGGCTTGGCTCTCACGCTCATTCCAGCGCTTTAGAAGCCGGTTTGCCTGTAATCCTGTAAAAATAAAATCACGATCCCGGTCATAGCGGAGCTTCAATCCGATGCTGTGTTTTGTGTCTAATGTATAATGCGCGTGAAGGCTGTTTTGATCGGCATCATTTTTTATCATTAACGTCCAAGCATCCGGGTAGGACACGGGCCGGGCTTCGGCAAAAGATGCCGCCGAAAAGCATAGCGAGAGAGCTCCAAAGAATTTCAGACTAACATTAGACATACCCCCCTATGGTATGCTATCTTTTAAAAATCAAATGGTAAATTCATAAGGCCGTCTCATGGAAAATTGTCATAAATCAAGATCCGAAAGACGTCAGGGGTGCCGTAAGCGCCTGTCACGGATTGAGGGCCAAGTTCGGGGTTTGCAAAAAATGATCGATGAAGATCGTTATTGCATAGATATTCTGATCCAGACAAAGGCGGTAATTTCAGCTATTCAGAGAGTGGAAGGCGAACTCCTCAAGGACCATATTGACCACTGCCTGACCGACGCAATCAAAAGCGGAGACGTGACCGCGCGCGAAGAAAAGGTCGCCGAGTTAGTTGACCTTCTCTCAAAACGTTAAATTGTCAAATTGCATATTGAATAGGAGTGTAGATCAATGAGTAAGAAAGCTGTTCTTTACCGAATGACCGAGCCGGTGCATCTCTGTCCTTTCGGACTTAAATCGAAAGATTTATTGCGTCGAAAAGGGTTTGAGGTCGAGGACCATCATCTCACGACCCGAGAGGAGACGGATGCCTATAAAGAGAAAGAGGGCGTTGAAACGACTCCTCAAACTTTTATCGAAGGCAAGCGGATTGGCGGTTATACGGATTTACGCCGGCATTTCGGTCTGCATGTGCGCGAAGATCAAGAGTCGAGCTATCGTCCTATATTGGCTATTTTCATTATGGCAGCCCTCATGGCGGCGGCGCTTTACGTTGGGAATGGACGTCCTTTTTCTTTGATCCGCCTGATCGAGTTTTTTATCTCTATCAGTATGTGTGTTCTGGCGATTCAGAAGCTTCAAGACCTCCAAAGCTTTTCAACTATGTTTCTGGGATATGATGTTATGGCGCGAAAATATGTGCCTTACGCCTTTTTCTATCCTTTTGCGGAAGCGGGGGCCGGTATTTTAATGCTGGCGGGTGGTATATTCGGCCTGATCGCCGCGCCCTTTGCCTTTTTTATAGGACTTGTCGGCGCCTGGTCGGTTTTCAAGGCTGTTTACATCGACAAACGCGAGTTGAAATGCGCTTGCGCGGGCGGAGATAGCCAAGTCCCTCTCGGGTTTGTGTCTCTGTCGGAGAATTTAGCCATGATGGGGATGGCGATTTGGATGGTAGTGAAAGCGCTAACGCTGTCGACGCCCGTCTAGATTCAGATAAGTTTGAGGAATTTCAAAACCGGCAGAACGCCTTGGCGCCGATCAACGTGGTAGGTTTCAAACCCTTGCATACGAGCGGCCTCGACATTTAGCATTGTGTCATCGAAGTAGAGAACGTCCCTTGCCGGGATGCCCATCTGTTCAAGCGGAATTTGAAAGCTGTCTGGCGCGGGTTTTGCCACGCCTATAATATGAGACGCAAAGCAATAATCGAAAACATTCTCTAGTCGGATCATTTTGTTCAAATGCGCCCAATGCAGGGCATTCGTGTTAGACAGGCAGGCTAACGTATAATCCTGTTTTAGCCTTTTTAAGGCCTCTAAAGTATATGGAAAGGGCGGTTGGACCCAGCTATTCCAGAGCGCGGCAAACGCTTTGGGAGACATATCCATATCGAATAGATCAACCATTTCGCGGGTAAAAGTCAGGTCATCACATTGACCTGTTTCATAGGCGTTGAAGGTGTCAGATTGAGCGAAGAGACCGACAATAGTTTCGCGGCTAGCGCCACGGCGATCCATTAAGCTTTCAATTCCGACCCAAGGCACGATAACGCCGCCTAAATCGAACAAAAGAACCTCTTTCATAATTTTAAGGCCACTTCACGACAGGCGGCATGGAGCTGAGGATTGTCTTCACATTGCCGCCGGTTTTTAGGCCAAAAGTCGTGCCGCGATCCCAGAGAAGGTTGAACTCGACATATCGGCCCCGCGTAATGAGCTGTTCTTCGCGGTCGTCCTCTGTCCACGGTTCGCCCATTCGGCGGCGCACAATAGCGGCGTAGGTTTTGAGGAAGTGCCGACCGACATCCTGCGTGAACGCAAAATCAGATTCGAAATCACCACTATTATGTCGGTCATAGAAAATACCCCCTGTTCCGCGCGGCTCGTCTCGATGGTGAAGGTGGAAATATTCATCACACCAATCACGATACCGCTTATAATCAGCCACATCATGTGAGTCGCAAGCGGCTTTCATCCCCGCGTGAAAAGCAAGTGCATCCGGCGCGTCGGGGTGCCTGTCTTTGGCTTGAGTGGGGGTCAGGTCTCCACCGCCGCCAAACCAGTCTTCAGTTGTCACGATATAGCGTGTGTTCATGTGAACGGCCGGGATATGCGGGTTTTTCATATGAGCAATGAGCGAAACCCCCGCCGCCCAAAACCGAGGATCTTTATCTGCTCCGGGTGTGCGGGCGGCCATTTCGGGGGTAAATTCTCCCTGTACCACAGAAATATGAACACCGCATTTCTCGAACAGACGGCCTCGTAACATACCGCCGGTTCCCCCCCCGCCATTCTCAAACTTGCGTTTCCAATCTTCATAGACGAATGAGCCGGGCTCTCCGGGGTAAAGATCGGCAGGCGCTTCTCGCTCTAGCTTTTCAAATTCGGAACAAATTTCATCACGCAAGGATTTAAACCAATCTGCGGCGCGGGTTTTGCGGGGCTCAAAGTCTGTCATAACGGCCCCTTACGGCAAGCTAGCTGTTTGCCGCAAGGCTTCATAAAGCGTCACGGCGACACTGGTGGCGAGGTTGAATGACCGAGCGTTTGGGGCAATGGGAATAATCACGCGGGCATCGGCTTGGGCGTGAACTTCCTCCGGCACGCCCGCGCTCTCGCGGCCGAATAGTAAAGTATCCCCTGATTCGAACTGGAAATCGGGCAAATTAGTCGCGCCTTTGGTTGTTAGCAGGATAATCCGATTCTTTGGTTCGAAGTCCGTCCAACTAGTAACGCGTTGCAATCCGCCCGGAGGCTCATAGTCCATAGCCGCGCGCCTAAGAGCTTTTTCTGATAAAGGAAAGCCGCAAGGCTCTATGACAGAGAGAGGAACATCGAATCCGGAACAGAGCCTCATGACCGCTCCCAAATTGGCAGCAATATCGGGTTGAAACAGGGTAACAGAGAGTTTTTGAGCCATATTCAGCCTCTTACACGAAATAAAACTGCAATAAATCTGTGAATTGCGGCGTCTTGCCGCGAATAATCTGTGGCATTACAAGATATATAAGGTTAGACACCCGCCCAAATACATTAAATTGACCGCAGGAGTGGACAGACCATGTCCGATACCGTGAAAACAGACGAAAACATTGATGGCGATAAGCGCGATTTTATTTTTATCGCGACGGGCGCCGTAGCCGCAGCCGGGGCCGCTTCTATCGCGTGGCCCTTGGTTGCCCAAATGGGCAAGGCCGCCGATACACTGGCGGCAGGTTCCATTGAGATCGATCTTTCCAAGATCGCAGAAGGCCAACAGCTTAAAACTCTTTGGCGCGGCAAGCCCGTTTTTGTGCGTCATAGAACTGAAAAAGAAATATCCGAAGCCGAATCCGTGGATGTAAGTTCGCTACGTGACCCCCAAACGGATGATGAGCGCCTTATTCCTAATCCGGAAGGTAATCTGGAGCGGGCCTTTTTAGTGATGGTTGGCGTTTGCACCCATTTCGGATGTGTTCCGGTCGGCGAAGCTGGAGACTTTGACGGTTGGTACTGCCCATGTCATGGCTCTCATTATGATACGTCCGGACGTATTCGTAAGGGACCGGCTCCGTCCAATATGGTCATCCCCCCTTATACATTCGTTTCCGACACAGTGATCAAGGTAGGTTAATATGTCAGGACATCCTTCTACTTACGAACCCAAATATGGCGCGACGAAATGGATAGATCGTCGTCTGCCCATTATTCGTGTGGGCGCGGATTTTATGACGTTCCCATCTCCGCGCAATTTGAATTACTGGTACACATTTGGCGGAATTCTAACGCTTTGCCTCGTGACCCAAATCATTACCGGCATTATTTTGGCTATGCATTATGTGCCGAATGTTGACGGCGCATTTGAGTCTGTTCAGCGTATTCGCCGCGATGTGCCTTTCGGTTGGCTCTTACAGCCTATGCACGCCGTTGGAGCCTCGATGTTTTTCTTGGCGGTTTATATGCATATGTTTCGGGGGCTTTATTATGGGTCATACAAAGCCCCGCGTGAGCTGCTCTGGATTATCGGCTGTGTGATTTACCTTATCATGATGGCAACGGCCTTCCTCGGCTATACCTTGCCTTGGGGACAAATGTCCTTCTGGGGCGCGACTGTGATTACAGGCTTCTTCGGCGCTGTGCCGGTTGTCGGCGAAAGCTTACAGCAATGGCTCTTGGGTGGATATGCCGTGGATAACGCCACGCTGAACCGTTTCTTCGCGCTTCATTATCTATTACCATTCGTTATTGCGGCTTTGGTAGGGCTACATGTTTGGGCTCTGCATCATGTCGGACAGAACAATCCGATCGGTGTAAGCGCGAAAACCAAATCCGATACTTTGTCTTTCCACCCGTTTTACACGGTCAAAGACGGGTTTGCGGTTGCGGTCTTTCTGTTGATTTTTGCCTTCTTCCTTTTCTATCAGCCGGACGCCCTCGGCCATGCGGACAACTATATTGAGGCGGACGCCTTGAAAACACCTCCACACATCGTGCCAGAATGGTATTTCTTACCATTTTACGCGATCCTTCGAGCTGTGCCGGATAAGTTGGCCGGAATTTTATTGATGATTAGTGCGATTGTCGTGTTGTTCGTCTTGCCTTGGCTGGATACGTCAAAAGTTAAATCTCTTCGTTTCCGCCCCGTTGCACGCTGGTTCTTCTTCATTTTCCTCGTTTTCTGCTTTATCCTTGGCTGGTGCGGTGCAGGAACGCCGGATAACATCGCTATACCGTTGGGAGACACAGGCATCACATTTTACCGCCTTTCCCAGATTGCGACGATTTACTATTTTGCTTACTTCTTGATTATCCTGCCTGTTCTGGGCTTGGTTGAAAAACCTCTGGCCAGACCTGACTCTATAACGAAAGCTGTTTTAGGGGATCAGTCTCGCGGCGGCGCTCAGGCAGCGGCAGAATAAACTCGAAACGTGAAATACAAGCCGCGCGGATTTCCGCGCGGACCCTTAAAGACAGAAAATATACGGGCTAGAACATGGCTTCCAAACTTCTAAAATCCTTTCTTGTTGCCGGCGGCGCATTGGCCGTTATAGCGACGGGCGCAGCTTTTGCCGCAGGCGGCGGAACCGGCGATTACAAAATGGTGCATAAGCACTGGCACTTTAACGGCCCCTTCGGGACATATGATCGCGAAGCTATGCAGCGCGGCTATCAGGTTTACCGCGAAGTCTGCGCGAGTTGCCATCAGCTCAAGCACCTCTCCTTTCGCCATTTGGGAGATAAGGGCGCGCCTTTCTATCTTGAAGATTATCCAAATCCGAATGATAATCCTTATGTAAAGAATTTCGCGTCTGATTGGTTTGTTGAGGACATTGATTCTGAAACGGGGGACGTCACGGATCGTCCCGGAACGACTTCAGATAATTTCCCGCCAATTTTTCCGAATGAGGCGGCAGCTCGTGCCTCAAATGGTGGAGCCTTGCCTCCTGACCTTTCCGTTATTGTTGCCGCGCGTAATGGCGGTGCCGATTATGTTTATAATCTTCTAACAGCATATGACACGCCGAAGCCCGCCGATGTCGAACTGACCACGGGCCTCCACTATAACCCTGTGATGGACGGCGGTAAAATCGCCATGGCAAACCCCCTGAGCGATGGTCTTATTGAATACGCCCCAATCGTTACTGAAGACGAAGAAGGCAATAGTGTTGAAATAGCTGCGCCCGAAGCCACCGTCGAACAAATGGCGGCAGATGTAACGGAGTTTCTCGCTTGGTCGTCTGATCCGAAAATGGAACAGCGTAAGTCCACAGGCGCGATGACGATGATCTATCTCGTTATTCTCTCTATACTGTTATGGCTGACCTATAAGCGCGTCTGGCGTAATGTGGAGCATTAGGCTCTAGTCATCAGCTTCAAAATAATAAAAAACCCCGCTTTGAGGCGGGGTTTTTTATTGAACCGTTTGATTATTCTTCCGTGAAACCCCGATCACGCATAAGGGCGTCTATTTCCGCGTCACGACCACGGAACTGGCGATAAGCTTCGGCCGGATCAACAGAGTTGCGCGGGGCAAACAAGTACTTAACCAGTTTCTCTGACACGGCTTCGTCATAAAATCCGCCGGGGCTTTCTTTAAAGGCTTCTGCCGCATCAGAGGTTAGAACATCCGCCCACATATATCCGTAATAGCCTGCGGAATACCCTTCGCCCGAAAAGATATGTCCGAAATGCGGAGAACGGTGACGCATAACAATTTCCGACGGCATGCCGAGATCGTCAAGCGTCTTCTTTTCAAAGGCATCCGGGTCAATGCCTTCAGGATCTGTTGTGTGGTAGCGCATGTCCACCAAGGCTGAGGCAAGATATTCGGTCGTGGCAAATCCTTGATTAAAGGTGGCGGCATCTTTGATCTTCTGGCGCAGTTCAGCGGGCATAGGTTCGCCGGTTTCGTGATGGACGAGGTAATCATTGACCACTTCATCCGTTGAAACCCAGCGTTCTAAAAGTTGGGACTGAAATTCGGTATAATCCCGGACGCCGCCATTTAAGGTGGGATAAGCCACATTTGAAGACAGACCGTGCAAAGCGTGACCAAACTCATGGAAAAATGTTGTGGCATCATCCCAAGAGACGAGAACGGGCTTGCCCGCTGCACCTTTGACAAAGTTCGAATTATTGGAAGCGAGAACAGTTTTCTGCCCCTCAAACGTCGTATGGCTCCGATATGTCGTGGCCCATGCGCCGGAGCGCTTTCCTGTTCGTGCGAACGGATCAAGATACCAAAGCCCGATATGGTCGCCTGTGGTTTTGTCTGTGACGTCCCAGACTTTTACGTCCGGATGAAAAACAGGAACCATGCCGGAGGGAACGCGCTTGAAGTTGAAATTAAATAACTCCCCGGCCACATAAAACATGCCTTCGCGGAGCTTATCAAGTTGCAGATATTGTTTCACCTCATCAGAATCGAGATCATATTTATCTTTACGCACTTTCTCGGCGTAGAAGCGATAATCCCAAGGCTCAATCGTAATATCAGCTCCTTCGGAGTCCGCCAGCGCCTGCATATCCGCAACTTCTTCTTTGGCGCGGGCAATAGCGGAGGGCCAAACAGCTTCCATCAGGTCTAAGGCTTGCTGGGGCGTTTTCGCCATACGGTTTTCAAGACGCCATTGCGCGTAATTGTCATACCCAAGCAATTCGACCCGCTCATCTCGTAATTTTAAAATCTCTGCGATAATGGCGTTGTTATCAAACTCGTCCCCATTGTCTCCTCGGTTATAATAGGTCCGCCAGACCTTCTCGCGAAGGTCCCGCTTTGTGGAGTATGTCAAAAACGGGGACATAGAAGAGCGCGTATTGGTGACGGCAAATTTACCGTCTTCCCCGCGCTCTGCCGCGGCCCCGGCAGCGGCATCAATAGAGGATTGCGGTAGTCCCCCTAATTGGTCTTCAGTAAGATACAGGACATAGTTTTCCTCGTCCGCCAAGACGTTATTGGCGAAATTTGTATAGAGGGTTGCTAATTCCTGATTGATTTCGGCGTAACGCGCTTTGTCCTCTTCATTCAGAGTCGCCCCGTTCCGGGCAAATCGGTCATAGGTCAAATTCAGAACACGTTTTTGATCGTCCCGTAAGGTTTCGACTTCTTCACTTTCATAAACCGTTTTGATGCGAACAAAGAGAGCTTGGTTTTGAGTTATTTTGGACTGAAATGCTGAAATCTTTGGTGACATTTCAGACTGTATCTCTCTGAATTCGGGACTGGAAATGTTAGAAGCCCAGATGCCGCGCATAACTGAGACACGGTCCCATTTTTCACCCGTACGCTCTAGAGCTACAATCGTGTTCTCAAATGTCGGGGCGTCCGGGTTTTCAGTAATGTCGTCTATTTCTTCGAGCTTTTCTGCCATGGCCACTTCAAGGGCGGGTTTAAGATCTTCCAGATTCATTTCATCAAAAGGCGGAACGCCGCCATAAGGACCATCCCATTTTGCCAATAAAATATTCTCTCGAGTTTCAGTCGATTCTGTTGTTTCAGGGGATGACGCCGAGGTGGACCTTGCTTCCGTGCTTTCAGCAGGCGCTGGCTCGGAAGGTTCTGAACAGGCAGCAACAGCCAAAACGGCAAGGCTAGATACTAGAAAAAGGGAACGGCGCATAAAACATCCTTACTAAAATTTGGGAAAAACATAGACGCTCAGGGACGGTATAAAAACAGCAAATTTCATTCGCTGGCGCAAAGTCTGCGTAATTTAGGCCCGAATGCTTGCGTGTCAGGAGTAATCAGGCTAACCGCCGCGCGACTTAATGAAGACAGTTATCCCGAGACATGTGATGATACGATCCAGCCTTTCGACATTCGCCGACAAAATCAGTGTTCCCGCCCGGCGCCGGTCGGGCCCTCTCACCTTTACCCCTAATCGTATAAAAATAGAACTTTTGGCGGGGCTAACTGTGGCTCTGGCATTGGTTCCCGAAGCTGTAGCCTTTGCCTTCGTCGCTGGGGTAGAACCGCTCGTGGGCCTTTATGCAGCGTTTATCGTGGGGCTGATTACGGCCTGTATTGGGGGTCGCCCTGGTATGATTTCTGGCGCTACGGGTGCTTTAGCCGTGGTCATGGTCGCTCTGGTGGCGCAGCACGGCGTAGAATATCTTTTCGCGACAGTTGTGCTCATGGGCCTCTTTCAAATTGGAGCCGGTATTTTCAAACTTGGAAAATTTATCCGTCTTGTGCCGCATCCTGTCATGCTGGGGTTTGTGAACGGCTTGGCTATCGTGATTTTCCTCGCTCAAATGACACAGTTTCAAACAGCACCAGCCCCAGCGGGAGAGCATCACGGACCGTTTAACATGCTTTACGGTACATGGATGTCCGGCGTGACGCTCTGGCTTATGTTAGGGCTGGTTGCGCTGACTATGGCTTTGATATGGGCAACGCCCAAAGTTACGAAGATTATTCCGGCTCCATTGGCGGGTATTGGTATTGTCTCCATTTTGGTGATTGCCTTGAACATACCTGTGCCAAATGTCGGCGACCTCAGCACGATTAAAGGCGGACTGCCTCCACTACATATTCCTCAAGTGCCGCTCACGCTGGAAACATTTGAGATTATTTTTCCTTATGCGCTTGTTTTGGGCGCGATTGGTTTGATTGAAAGCCTTCTGACTTTAAACCTAGTCGGCGAGATAAAAGAGGAACGCGGCGGGGCGTCTCAGGAATGCCTCGCGCAAGGTGTTGCGAATACGGTGACTGGATTTTTCGGCGGTATGGGCGGATGCGCGATGATCGGTCAGTCCATGATTAATATGAAATCCGGCGCCCGCACGCGGCTTTCCGGGATTGCGGCTGCGCTTTTTCTTTTAGTCTTTATCCTGTTTGGCTCCTCCGTCATTGAGCAAATTCCACTTGCCGCATTGGTAGGTGTCATGTTCATGGTGGTGATTGGCACATTTGCTTGGCAGTCACTGACAATTATGCGCCGTATTCCCGTTATGGACGCCTTGGTTATCGTGACTGTGACGCTAGTCACAGTATGGCATGATCTCGCTGTGGCTGTTGTTGTCGGGGTTATTATTTCGGCTCTGACCTATGCTTGGAATAATGCCCGACGAATTGACGCTGATATAGAAGAGTCCGAGGGTCAGAAGGTCTATAAAATTGTCGGTCCCTTATTTTTCGGATCTGTCGAAGGATTTAGTGAATTATTTGAACCGACAGAAGATCCAAAACTTGTGATTGTTGATTTTGATAAATCCCGAGTTGTCGATCAGTCCGCCTTGCAGGCAATTGAAAATCTGGCAGGTAAATATGAATCCGTCGGCAAAACTTTGCGGCTCCGCCATCTTACCCGGGACTGCCATGCACTACTTAACAAGGCGGGGCAGCTGATGATCGATTCAGATGATGACCCGGAATATCAAGTGGCGACAAATTATGACGTCAAAACAGGCGCCTTTGGCGGAGGGCATTAAAGCTTACTCCTGTTTTAATTGCGCAGTGTCCTAACTTAGCCTAACCTTCACACCGTGGACTTAGGCAAAGAGGACGAGATTATGTGCGATGAAATTACTGAAATGGAAAATCAGGGCTTTTACGAAAAGCATTTAACCCGCCGCGATTTCAACCTCATAGCGGGCGGAGCCGCTATTTCTCTTGCCTTTGCCGGCTGCGCCCCGGGCGAAACCGCTGAGGGTATCGTTGAAGAAGATGTTAAGATTGAAACGCCTGACGGCGTTGCGGACGCCTATTTTGCATTCCCAGAGGGGAAAGCCAGCGCGGCGGTTCTGATTTGGCCGGATATTGTTGGCCTTCGCCCTGCGTTTAAGATGATGGCCAAGCGCTTGGCAGGTGACGGCTATGCAGCTTTGGTTGTAAATCCGTATTACCGCGAAGTTCAAGCGCCATTGGTTGAACTAGGCCAAAACTTTAGCGACCCGGCTGTACGTGAAAAAATCCGGCCTTATGCCCGCAATTTGACACAAGAGACAAACCGCATTGATGCCCGCGCTTTTGTCGGGTGGCTTGACGCGCAATCCGCCGTCGATACGAATAAAAAAATAGGGACGACAGGCTATTGCATGGGCGGCCCTATGACAATGATAACGGCGGCTGAATTGCCAAGCCGTATTGGCGCGGGAGCCTCTTTCCATGGGGGCGGATTAGCGACGGACGCCGAAGACAGTCCTCACTTGCTTGTTGCGCAAATGAACGCACAATATCTTATTGCCATTGCTGAAAATGATGACGAACGCGACCCTGCCGCGAAGGAAACATTGAAAGACGCATTCGCAAAGGCAGACCTTCCGGCTGAAATCGAAGTCTATGAAGGCACGCAACACGGATGGTGCCCGCCGGATTCAGCCGTTTATAATGAGGCGAAGGCAGATAAGGCTTGGGCGCGGAAATTGGCTCTGTTTGATCGGGCTTTGGGGTAAGCTAAAATCCAGAACCAAATTTTAGCTTCAACTAAAGTTACCCTCCACAACTGAAGCTATGCAGGGTTTCTTAATGAATTAATCCCGCTTCAGGCACACCGCCGTGGCTTCACCGCCGCCGATACAAAGCGAGGCCACACCTGTTTTGGAGTCGCGTTTTTCCATTTCGGCTATAAGCGTTGCCATGATGCGCGCGCCTGACGCGCCTATTGGATGGCCCAGAACACAACCGCCGCCATTCACATTTACCTTATCATGATCGAGGCCAAACTCCTGCATGGCAATCATCGGGACGACAGCAAAGGCTTCGTTGATTTCCCAGAGATCAACATCTTCGGCCTTCCAACCCGCCTTATCGAGCGCCTTTTTCATGGCGTGGACCGGGGCAGTCGTGAAGTAATCAGGTTTGTGCGCGTGGGCGGCATGGCTCACGATTTCGGCAAGGACCTTGTGTCCGCCTTTCTCCGCTTGTGATTTGCGCATCAAAACCATAGCGGCTGCGCCGTCATTGATTGAACTGGCATTGGCCGCCGTAACGGTGCCGTCTTCTGTAAAGACAGGCCGCAAGTCTGGAATTTTTTCGGGACGGGCATTTTTTGGGCCTTCATCTGCCTCAATGATGGTATCGCCTTTACGGCCTTTCACTGTCACAGGTGCGATTTCACGATCAAAGCGTCCACTTTCCTGCGCTTTTTGAGCCCGGCTGACGGATTCAATCGCGTAGGCATCCTGTTGCTCACGGGTGAATTGGTACTCTTTGGCAATCATATCTGCGAACACGCCCATAGCGCCGCCTTTATAAGCGTCCGTCAGGCCATCAAACATCATAGAGTCGACAACTTTTTGATCGCCCATACGCATCCCGCCACGCGCTTTCGGGAGGAGGTAAGGGGCATTGGTCATATTTTCCATTCCGCCGGCCACAGCAATGCCTATAGAGCCAGCTTTAATGGCGTCATGCGCCATAATGGCCGCCTGCATGCCGGAGCCGCACATTTTATTGACAGTCGTGGCTTCGCAATGCTCTCCGAGGCCTGCTTTTATAGCGGCTTGCCGGGCCGGGGCCTGTCCCTGACCCGCAGGGAGTACGCAGCCCATAATGGTTTGCTCGACATTACTGGCGTCAACGCCAGCTTCTTTTATGGCGGCAGCAATAGCTGTCGCGCCAAGAGTTGGAGCATCCACATTGGAAAATGCGCCTTGGAACGCACCCATAGGCGTGCGGGCTATACCAACAATAACAACGGGATCGGACTGGCTCATAAAATATCTCTCAAGTTTTTAAATAGGGGTATGTTGTTTAACCGGTTAATAGGATGGTCAGACCGGTACCTTTTTGCATTGTCCTAAACGGTTTTTAAGACGGAGTATTCTTTTTAGCAGCTTTGGCTTTCAGCGCGGCAATCTCGCGCTTCCTTGCCCGTTGGGCTTCATCGTATTTTCGCTTCTGGCGGCTGCTAAACATCCAAAGCGCAATAAATATAGCGATGAGGGCGACCACAATAAGAATAGCCGCCGTATCTGAAAGTCCTGAAATCATTATCTGCTCCGGCGTTATAATCTATCATTACAAAGATAGCGCAGCCCTGAAATATTTCAAGGAGGTGAACGTTCAAGAGGATTAATAATGTGAAGGCGGGCGAGTAAACGCCCGCCCGCGAAGACGGTTAAGCGCCGACTTCAAATGTGATTTTCAGTGTCACACGATATAAATCAATTTTATTGTCTTTGATCGTCGTCGTTTGATCTCGAACATATGCGGATTTAATGTTGCTGACCGTTTTAGAGGTGCGTGTGACTGCAATCTGGATAGCGTCTTCGAAAGATTTAGGGCTTTCGCTCATAATTTCGACGGATTTCATAATAGCCATGGAGTGACTCCTGGTTGGTGTTAATCCCTTCAACACCACAGAGCCTAGACTATTCCGTGCGTGTAATCCACCCACCGCCCAAAGTGCGCGCGGCGGCGGCGTCATGAGCGTAAAAAACACAGGCCTGACCAGGGGACAATCCCAAATCCGGCTCATCCAATTCCACAATGATACGGTCATTCGACAAGCGCAGATGCGCCGGCGTTGGGGGACGGGTCGATCTGACCTTTACTTTGATGGGCAGGCCATCAAGTTCCGGGCCAAACTCGCCTTCCCCAATCCAGTTAATATCGGTCAGCCAAAGTTTGGATCTTTCCAGTTCTTTTCTCGGACCGACGATGACTTCGCCTTTATCAGCATCTATTCGAATGACAAAAAGGGGGTCTGTTCCAGTATCATCCCCTAAGCCTAAGCCGCGCCTTTGTCCGATCGTGTAATACATGACACCGCGATGCTGTCCCAACACCCGTCCGTCCAGATGAACGATATTACCCGGCGTCGCCGCATGAGGTCGAAGCTTTTCAATCACATCTGTGTATTTTCCGGTCGGGACAAAGCATATATCCTGACTATCCGGCTTGGACGCAACATTCAGACCCATTTCTGTCGCCAGGCGCCGCGTTTCACTTTTGTCCAAATGACCCAGTGGAAAACGTAAAAAGTCCAGTTGATCGCGAGTGGTCGCGAACAGGAAATAACTTTGATCTTTCCCGCCGTCGAAAGCACGGTGAAGCTCCGGCCCGTCCGGACCATCAATACGGCGTATATAATGACCCGTGGCCATACAATCCGCATCGAGATCTTTGGCAACTTGTAAGAGATCCCGAAATTTCACAGTTTGGTTGCAACGCACACAGGGGATAGGGGTCGCGCCCTGAAGGTAGGTATCGGCGAAGTCTTCGATTACACTTTCTTTGAAATTGCTTTCATAATCGAGCACATAATGAGGGAAGCCCATATTTTCTGCGACGCGCTGCGCGTCGTAAATATCCTGTCCCGCGCAACAGGCTTTGGCCTTTTGGATGGCGGCGCCGTGATCATATAGCTGCAAAGTGACACCTATCACGTCATATCCCTCACGTGACAAAAGCGCGGCGCAGACAGAACTATCCACGCCGCCGCTCATGGCGACAACTACGCGGGTCTCTGACTCCGGCTTGGCAAATCCCAACGAATTTACGCTTGGGTCAGGTTTTGTCTGGGCTTTATGTCGGGTCTCTTGAGGGATTTGGGCCACTCCGGCTTAAAAGTTAAGGTTAATTTGTAAATTTTTCGACGCCCCTATAAGCGCGGAATCGTTCCAAGTCGATACAGAGTCACAGACAGGGGCGCAGGAATCTCCTTTATGAATCAACACGTTGGAAATTCTGTAAACCTTTCTTAACCGTAATCGTGATTCCGTTAACCTTAGTAAACAACTGATATTGTTCACTTTTTTGAGGTTTGTTTAAACTCTCTTTAACCTCCCATATCTATATATTTTTACATAGAAAAATAAAAAAGGCAGCCAATGACTGACCGTCGTGTGAAAAGAGAGAATGTTGTTATCGGGCCCGAGGGGACGCCGCTAACCATGGCAGATTTGCCGAAACCGGATACGGTGCGTTGGGTTATCCGCCGGAAAGCCGAAGTCGTTGCCGCCGTGCGCGGGGGGCTTTTAACTTTGGATGGGGCCTGCGAACGCTACGGCCTCTCCAGTGAAGAATTCATGGCTTGGCAAAGATCGATTGAAAGCCACGGCATTGCGGGGCTTCGGACAACGCGGGTTCAGCAATATCGGTAATGGGCCGTAATAAATATATAAGGAAGCCGTTCGTTTAGGGCGGCTTTTTTATTGGGTGAATACAGGTTTAAGGCTATTGATAAGCGGCATGCGGAACGAAACATTGGGATGATTAAGGCTGAAAGATTAGTCTTCAACCTAATTAATCTTCTCTCTCCTCAACGCTTTTGCACCAAGCTTGATTTTCCAGATACCACATTACTGTTTTTTTTAGACCTGATGAAAAGGATTCTTCGGGGGTCCAGCCAAGAGTATTTTTAATTTTCGTCGCGTCTATCGCGTAGCGAAGATCATGGCCGGGCCGGTCGGTCACAAAAGAAATCAAATCTTTATAGGCTTTAAAATTGCTACCATCGTGAGGGGCGAGCTCTTCTAAAAACTCGCAAATCTCCTCGACAACCGAAAGGTTGGTGTGTTCGTTAAACCCGCCAATATTATAAGTCTCACCCAGAACCCCCTCTTTGGCAACGCGGTAAAGGGCTTTCACATGATCATCTACATATAGCCAATCGCGTATTTGCTGCCCATTGCCGTAAACCGGAAGCGGCTTGCCGGCCAAAGCCTTTAATATCGTCACGGGGATCAACTTTTCCGGATATTGATAAGGGCCGTAATTATTAGAACAATTTGTCAATAGGACGGGCAGGTCGTAAGTGCGGTGCCAGGCCCGGACGAGGTGGTCCGAGGCGGCTTTGCTGGCTGAATAGGGCGAACTGGGCGCATAAGGTGTTGTTTCGGTGAAAAACCCCCCTTTTTCCAAATCCCCAAAAACTTCATCTGTTGATACGTGGTGAAAGCGAAAATCAGCCCGGCGCTCCATCGGTAGTTTTTCATAATACTGCCGCGCGGCTTCCAACAAAGTGTAGGTTCCAAGGATATTGGTCTCAATAAAGGCCGCCGGGCCGTTAATGGACCGATCCACATGACTTTCAGCGGCCAGATGGAAAACATGGTCTGGGGCGACGTCTGCAAAGATCCGCGCCATAGCGTCGGCGTCGCAAATATCGTTTTTGTAGAATCTATATCGATCAGACCCGGAGATGGCTGAGATATTTTTAAGGCTTCCGGCATAGGTTAACTTATCGATATTTACGACTTCGTGATCCGTTTCGTTTAACAAGAACCGGATGAGCGCTGATCCGATAAAGCCAGCGCCGCCTGTGACTAAAATTTTCACGTTCTTAAACTATCCTATTCCACTCAATATCTTCGAGTCCCGGTTAAAACTTAATCCTGAACCAGTCTTTCGAGATATCGGATATAGCTGCTACCCTTATTCCCGGATATGTTTTTGGCGAGTTCTGCTTTCTTAAGCCAGCCCTTATATAAACCTATTTCCTCCAAACAGGCGACTTTCAGGCCTTGGCGTCTTTCAATCGCTTCAATAAATTGAGAGGCCTCTAACAGACTTTCATGGGTGCCGGAATCAAGCCAAGCAAAACCTCTTCCCAACACTTCGGCAGACAGGTCTCCAAGCTCCAAATAAGCATTATTCAAGCTAGTTATTTCGAGTTCGCCTCGCTCTGAGGGTTTCACTTTTTTGGCGAGATCTACAACGCGATTATCATAAAAATATAGGCCAGTTACGGCATAGGCGCTTTTCGGAATTTCAGGTTTTTCTTCGATAGAAAGAACGGTTTTATCCTCATCAAACTCAACAATACCAAAACGCTCTGGTTCTTTGACCATATAACCAAAAATCGTTGCGCCTCCGTTTTTTTCGATAGATTTAACAGTCTTCATCAAAAGCTTTACGAAGCCCTGACCGTAAAATAAATTGTCGCCGAGAACGAGCGCGACATTGTCGTCGCCAATAAAACTCTCGCCCAAGATGAAGGCTTCAGCCAGACCGTTGGGATGATTTTGAATCTTATAGGTAAGATTGACGCCAAAACGTGATCCGTCGCCGAGCAGGCGCTGGAACTGTTCTTGGTCATGAGGCGTGGTTATAATCAGAATATCCTGTATGCCCGCCAACATTAAAACACTCAGGGGGTAATAAATCATCGGCTTATCGTAAATCGGAAGCAACTGTTTCGACGTCGCCGCCGTCATAGGATATAACCGCGTCCCATTGCCGCCAGCCAGTACAATACCTTTCATGATGTAATCCGTTTTATAAAAAATTGGCTCAAGATTGCGATCTTTACTCTGACAAGACCTAAAACGTTCCTGCCCTTGTTTAAAGCCTTGATTCTTCGCAATCAGAAATTGCTCCTCCAAATCCTGTACTGTAACCACGCGGTTTTATGTGTAACTTGAATTAAAGACGCGACTGGATTAGCGCGACTTTAAAAATGTTAAGCGAATAGATTTTATATATGAACGTAGAGACCTTATCCCTATCCGGGCTCCTCTTATTCCAGCCTAAACGGTTTGAAGATAACCGGGGCTATTTCATGGAAAGCTATAATGCAGAGACATTACTGCGAGAAGCCGGTTTGGACGCTGTATTTGTACAAGATAATGAGTCCTACTCTGCCCAGATAGCGACGGTAAGAGGGCTGCATCTACAATCCCCTCCCTATGCACAAGGTAAGCTCGTACGATGTTCTGCAGGAAAGATTATGGACTTCGCAGTCGATGTCAGGGAAGGCTCACCCACTTATGGTAAAAGCGAAAATGTCGAGCTTTCAGCTGAAAATCATAAACAAATTTGGGTTCCCCCAGGGTTCCTTCATGGATTTGTTACTTTGGAGGCAGGAAGCTGCGTTCAATATAAAACAACAGCCCCCTATCATCCGGCTTCAGCCCTCTCAGTCCATTGGGCTGATCCGGACCTTGGCCTAGAATGGGGCATTTCGAAAGATGACGCAGTTCTTTCAGAATCTGATCTAAGGGCAGGGGGCTTTAAAAATTTTAGAAGCGGCTTTCATTTTGATGATAAAAATTAGAAAAAGGCCCTTCTCTCCGTGCCAAAGGCGCTTATGACTCAGAACATTCTTGTTATTGGTGAAACGGGCCAGCTGGCGCGGGCTTTGAAAAAAGAGGGCCGCGGGCAAGATCTGCCTCTTTTATTTGCAGGCCGAGGCGCCTTAAATCTTTCGGCGTCTTCTCAGGCGTTGCGAAAAAAGCTTATGGCCTATGATGACCTCGGAGGCATTATCCTTGCCGCCGCCTATACCGATGTGGATGGGGCCGAAACACACGAAGAAACGGCTCAGACTGTGAATGGAATAGCGCCCGGTATTATTGCCCGGTTTTGCGCCGAAACAGATATTCCCTTTGTGCATGTATCGACAGACTATGTTTTCGACGGACAAGGCTCTTCGCCTTATCACCCCGGCGACACCACATCGCCCGTGAACGCCTATGGGCGCAGTAAAAAAGTTGGGGAGTTAGCTGTGCTGTCTTCGCGGGCAAATGCCGCCATACTTCGCACGTCATGGCTATATGATGGCACGGGAAAGAATTTTCTGACCACTATGTTAAACTTGGCCAAAAGCAAAGATACAGTCCGCGTGGTATCAGATCAAATCGGCCGTCCGACCTTTGCTCTGCATTTGGCAAGGGCCTGCCTTGCGACCCTGACCGCCTTACAAAAGGGCGGGCCTATGGAGCCAAGACTGTTCCATGTTACTGACTCCGGAGACCCTACAACGTGGTCAGGATTTGCTGAATTTATTTTTGAAAATGCGCGCCGATTTCTCCCGCAAGTCCCAGTCGTCGAACCTATTTTAAGTAAGGATTATCCGACGCCTGCAAAGCGCCCGGCTTATTCAGTCTTAGATATAAGCGATTATGAGGAGAAGATTTCCGCAGCTCTTCCGGACTGGCGGGAAGGAGTGAGACTTGCGGTTCTGGAATATTTCAGCGAATGAGGCCGCATTGGGCAATCAGGACGCTCTGAGATTGATCTCATTCTCAAGAAACCATTGATAAGCATGACGTAGCCCGCTTTCCAATTTATAATTAGGCGCCCACCCTAAGGCCGAGAGCTGTGAATTATCCATCATTTTCTTGGGCGGCCCATCCGGCCGAGAGAGGTCATGGACGATTTTGCCCTCATATCCAATAATCTTCATTATGGTTTTAGTAAGGCCCAAGATTGTCACCTCCCTGCCGGCTCCTAAATTGATATGTTCAGGCTGGGAATAGTTTTTCATCAGGAACACAAGACCATCCGCGCAGTCATCGGCATGCATGAATTCGCGATAAACTTTACCGGTTCCCCAGATTTCTATCGTGGGGTCATTATTCACTTTAGCTTTATGAACTTTCTGAATAATGGCTGGAATAACGTGAGAATTTTCCAAGTGATAATTATCGTTTGGGCCATAAAGATTGGTTGGCATAGCGGATATGAAATCACAGCCATATTGGGACCGATAAGCCTGCGCCATCATGATGCCGGAAATCTTAGCAATAGCGTACCATTGATTTGTGGGCTCTAACGGGCCTGTCATAAGTGCGTCTTCCCGAATGGGCTGGGGCGCCATTTTCGGATAAATGCAGGAAGAGCCGAGAAAAAGAAGTTTTTCAACTTTATTCTTATAGGCCGCGTGAATGACATTGGCCGCAATCATCGTATTTAAATAAATGAAATCTGCTGGATAAGTGTTGTTGGCGTGAATGCCGCCAACTTTTGCGGCGGCCAAAAAAATAGCATCCGGCTTGTTTTGGCTAAGCCAGGTTTCAACGGCGCCCTGATTTACCAAATCGACTTCAGAATGATCTGTCGTCAAAATATCGACATCACTCTCTTTTTCCAATCGACGGACTATCGCCGAGCCGACCATACCCTTATGCCCACAGATCCAGACGCGCTTGCCAGCCAAAGAATAGGGTAGGGAATTAGTCATGTCGCTGTTTTCGATCTTTTTCGGATTGTAAGAGTTTCAAATCGCTCTCCATCATTTCCGAAACCAATTCTTTAAAATTCGTTGTAAAGGTCCACCCTAATTTCTCTTTGGCTTTCGTCGGGTCTGATAACAGGAGGTCAACTTCCGTAGGACGAAAATAACGCGCGTCAATCCGAACCAAAACGACTCCAGTTTTAGTGTCTTTCCCGACTTCATGAATGCCTTCGCCCTCCCACTTTATTTTTACGCCCGTATGAGCAAAGGCCAGCTCGACAAATTCCCTAACCGAATGGGTTTCTCCCGTTCCAAGAACGTAATCATCTGCTTCGTCTTGTTGCAGCATGCGCCACATACCTTCGACATAATCGCGGGCGTGTCCCCAATCGCGCTTAGAGTCCAAATTGCCGAGATAGATGACGTCTTGAATGTCGTGATGAATGGCAGCTACAGCGCGTGTGATTTTACGTGTTACAAAAGTTTCGCCGCGACGCGGGCTCTCATGATTGAACAAAATACCGTTTGAGGCATGAATTCCGTAAGCTTCTCGGTAATTTACGGTAATCCAATGGGCGTAGAGCTTCGCCGCAGCGTAAGGGCTACGCGGATAAAAGGGCGTGTGTTCATTCTGAGGGGTCTCCGCAACTTTACCGAAAAGCTCCGACGTTGATGCTTGATAAAAGCGGGTTGTTTTTTCCATCCCAAGAATGCGGATGGCCTCAAGGAGACGCAAAACGCCAATCGCGTCCGAATTTGCTGTATATTCAGGCGTTTCAAAACTTACCTGAACATGTGATTGGGCGCCTAGATTATAAATTTCATCTGGCTTCGTCTCTTGGACAATCCGAATGATATTCGTCGAATCTGTCAAATCTCCATAATGTAGAAAGAACCGGGCCTCCGGGTTGTGAGGGTCAACATAGAGGTGGTCGATGCGAGAGGTATTGAAGGAAGAAGAGCGCCTTTTGATGCCGTGGACAATATAACCTTTGCCGAGCAACAGTTCGGCCAGATAGGCCCCGTCTTGTCCTGTTACGCCAGAAATCAAGGCTGTTTTTGTCATCTGTAAACTTCTTTTCTGGCGTTTCAATGCCATAAAATACCGGGCAACGCCTGTAATATGCGGGTAAATTTATTGCAAGTTTCCTTTTACCTTGCCTCTACAATATGGCCTAACTAAGCAGAAGTGGAAACCAAAATTGGATACAACCGGGAAAATTCATCTTTATGACGATTACACCAGTTATCATGTCGGGCGGCGCGGGAAGTCGGCTCTGGCCGATGTCAAACAGTCAGACTCCGAAACAATTTCTACCGCTCATTGGTGAGCACACAATGCTTGAAGAGACTGTGACCCGGCTAAAAGCGGATTTATTCGATCCCAAAATGGTTTTACTAGCCGGAACCTCTCAGGCGGATCTGATCCGGACCCAGTTGGCGGATACAAACCACATCATTCTCGGAGAACCCTGCCGCCGAAATACGGCCGCCGCCGCAGTTGCCGCTGCGCTCTATGTGCGGGAGCAAAGCCCGGAAGATGATTTACTCCTCCTGGCGCCTGCGGACCATGTCATTACATTTCCTGGAGCGTTTCATAAAGCCGTCGAGAAAGCGAGCGAGGCCGCCCAAAATGGATATATTGTTACCTTCGGTATTTACCCCGAGAGTCCCGAAACGGGCTATGGTTATATAAAACGCTCGGAAAGTATTTCCGAAGGTGTCTTCAAGGTCGAGGCTTTCAAGGAAAAGCCGGACGAGGAAACGGCCATCCAGTATTGTGATAGCGGGGAATTTGATTGGAATTCAGGCATTTTCCTCTTCTCAGCAGACAAGTTTATTCAGGAGATGGCGCGTTTCGAGCCAAAAATTCTGGAAGCTGTTAAAGAGGCCTATGCAAAAGCTGTAAAAACCCGCGACTTAATAGCTTTGGATGAAGAGGCGTTCGAACATTCCCCCTCTACCTCAATCGACTACGCAGTTATGGAACGCACCGACAAAGCGGCGGTGGTACCGTGTAATATCGGCTGGAGCGATTTGGGGAGCTACCGATCCCTTTTTGACGTCCGAACGAAACTGGAGCTGCCCAGCCATCCGGAAACGGCTGAATTACTTAATTCGATAGATTGTCTTGTTGTATCGGACGGTCCGCAAGTCAATATTGTCGGACTCGACAATGTCGGGGTTATTGTCGATCAAGGCCGCGTTCTGGTGCTAAATCTCGATGCGTCTCAAGACGTTAAAAAGATTGCAGATATTCATAAAAAAAGCCCGGCTTAAACCGGGCTTGGATCGCTTCTGGAAAATAGAACTTAATTTTCAGACGGCTTGAAAAGGCTTTCAAGCGTGTGCTCGACTTTCGGCTTCTCACTTGGAAGCGGCGCCGGCTCGACAGGGCTTAAAGTTTCTCCGCCTTCTTCCGCATTTGCGGCGTCTTCCTTGGCCTTTTTCTCAGCCGCTTTTTTGACAATCGCGTCAAGGTCAATCTGGCTGCAAAGCCCGAGTGAAACCGGATCTGTCGGGTTAATCGTATTGATCTTCCAATGCGACCGATCACGAATGGATTTAATCGTTGGCTTGGTTGTGCCAATGAGCTTGGAAATTTGCGCGTCGGAAACTTCGGGATGATAACGCACGAGCCAGGCAATGGCGTCCGGGCGGTCCTGACGGCGCGAAAGCGGCGTATAGCGCGGGCCTTTTTTCTTCTTGGTCGGCTGCAATTCATCCGAGTCGAATTTGTTCGGCTTCATCTGGTAATCAGAATCTTTTTCGGCTTTCTCAATTTCCTCGCGATTAATTTGCCCGTTGGCAATTGGGTCGGCGCCGCGAATACCGGCGGCCACATCCCCATCGGCTATGCCTTCGACTTCAAGAATATGAAGTTTGCAAAACTCGCTTATCTGTTTGAAGGTCAAACCCGTATTGTCGATTAGCCAGACGGCGGTTGCTTTAGGCATTAAAATTTGTGTCATAACGAGCCTCGTTTGAAAACAGCCATTAAAAAAACCCCGCTCGGCGGGGTCGTTTCGTTCGATTTTGGACTTTTCCCGCTTTCGAACACCCCTTTACATAGGCTATTACGGTTAAAATGCAAGTCATTAGGAAAGTCGGGACTGCCATGGATGAGAATGAGGCACTGCGCCAAATCGGTACAATCACAATTGGAGAAGATCTTTACGGCCTTTCAAGGGACGAGTTGAAGGGCAGAATTGGGGCGCTGGAGGCTGAAATAAAGCGGGTTAGCAAAGAGCTGGAGAAAAAACAAAGTGAGCGTAGCGCCGCAGATACGCTGTTCGGGCCAAAATCCTGACTTCAATGATGACTGGTTCATTACATTTCTTCCGGTAGGCAACCCGCTTTGGCGTGGGGCTTGCAAACTTAATCTCAAAGCTTACACCTTGTGCTGAAAAAAGAGATTCTATGACCGCCGGACAGCCCCAAGACATATCTAAAATATCAAGCGATCAGGCTATTTTGCCGGATACGCTCACCCCGCAGGCGGAGGCGCGCCTAATGGAGTTTACACGATCTGAACTCTTCGCCAAAACCTTCCGCGAAGGGATGGATATGGTTGAAGAAACTGCCGCCTATCTTGATGGGCCGGGGCGACATGATTCCAAAAAACTAGAGCGGGATGACGCTCTGACCTATGCGAGTCAGTCCATGCGGTTGACGACTCGGTTGATGCAGGTCGCTAGCTGGTTGCTTGTCCAGAGAGCCTTGAAAGAAGACGAAATGGAATTGAGCGAGGCCCGGGCGGAAAAATACCGTCTCGTACCGGAAACGAAATCAGAAGAAGAAATAAGTTTTTCTGAGATCGCCAAGGCATCCTATACGCTTCCGGCGCGGCTTCTTGACTTACTTGCGAGATCAGAAGCGCTGTATGAGCGGATAACGCGACTTGATCGTTCGCTTTACGGGACGATCGCAGCGCAACAAGGCAATACGGTTGCCGATCAAATCAGCCGTCTGGAAGCGGCCTTTGGGCCAAACGGCTAGGCCTATATCTGATAGCAATAAAAAAGGCTCCCAAGAGGAGCCTTTTTCGTATTCGGTCTAGGGTTTGGCTTAGACGCCAAAGCCTGCAAATTTATCTTTGAAGCGGGAAACGCGTCCGCCGCGATCCATAAGTTTCGCATCTCCGCCAGTCCAGGCAGGGTGCGTCTTGGAATCGATATCCAGCGCGAGAACGTCGCCTTCTTTGCCCCAAGTAGAGCGTGTTTCGTAAGTTGATCCGTCAACCATTTTGACGGTAATCGAATGATAATCTGGATGAGTATCTTTTTTCATTGTCTGGCTCCTTGGCCTCTGGTCACGGGATTGCGTTATTGGGTCCCCCGCTCGGAGGGCGCGATATAGGCGAGACGCTGCTTTTCGTCAAGTTAGCCGTTCACGATATCCCGAAACGCTTTTAACCGGGCTAAAAGCGGGCGAGCTTCTGATATCGGTAAGCAGCTCGGTGCGTCGCACAGAGCTGCGTCTGGATCCGTATGGAATTCAAGAAAGACGCCGTCTGCACCTGCGGCCACCGCAGATTTTGCTATGATTGCCACGCCGTCACGCCGTCCGCCTGTTGAGGCGCCGCCGGTGCGTGGATCGGCGCCGGGGAGCTGTACAGCATGCGTAGCATCAATCGTGACCGGCACGCCGAGTTTTTGCATTTCAGGGATGGCAAGTGGATCAACAATTAGATTGTTATAGCCAAAACTGACGCCGCGCTCACACATAATAATTGCGTCCGCGTCATGGGTCTCCCGAATTTTCGAGATAATGTTTTTGCTGTCCCAAGGAGCAAGGAACTGGGCCTTTTTCACATGAAGGACACTACCGGTTTGCTTTGCGGCCTCTGCCATAGCTGTCACGAGGTCTGTCTGGCGACAGAGAAAGGCCGGAACTTGAATAATATCCGCTACTGACGCCACGGAGAGGGCCTGATCAGCTTCATGTACATCCGTGCAGATTGGCACGTCCAGTTCGGCCTTGATAGTTGAGAGCATTTCCAGCCCTTTTTCCAAGCCCGGCCCGCGAAAAGAGGTGATTGAAGAGCGGTTGGCTTTATCAAAACTTGCTTTGAAGACGTAAGGCAGGCCTAAATTGTTACATACTGATTTTAGTTCCCGCCCAATAGTGAGCGCTTCTTCAAGGCTTTCCAGCACATTGCAGCCGGCAATCACGGCGAGCGGAAGGCCGGAGCCGATAGACCAATCCGAGAATTTAAGAGAGACGTTCGGCATAACGGGGCTTTATTTCACCCGCTCTTTTAAAGGCGCCATCAGCGCTGCATTTGCACAGATAATATCGCCAGTCTCAACGACGTTCCCCCCAGAGAGGCTTTCGACTTCGCATCCGGCTTCTCGCGCGATGAGGACGCCTGCAGCGATGTCCCAAGGGGCAAGGCCGCGTTCCCAGAAACCATCATAACGGCCCGCGGCAGTCCAAGCGAGATCAAGCGCGGCAGAGCCCATACGCCTTACGCCGGCGCTATGGCCCATAACCTGATGAAGTTCTTTCAGAAACTTGGCATGGCCCGGACGTCCCAGAAATGGAATGCCGGTCGAAAAGAGCGAGTCTTGAAAAATATCACGCTGTGAAGGCCGCAGGCGGCGATCTGCCCCGCCGCGTGTGCCGTCATTGACGAAGGCGCCTTTGCCTTTTTCGGCAAAGAACATCTCGTCCGTAATAGGATTGTAGATTAGTCCGGCGACGATTTCGCGCGGCTCACCGTCAATTTCGCGTTCTAGCGCAATAGAGATGGCGAAATGCGGAATGCCGTGGAGGTAATTTGTCGTACCATCCAGAGGATCCACGATAAATCTATGAGTCTTGTCAGAGCCGACAATTTCGTCGCCTTCTTCGAGAAGAAAGCCGTAACCGGGACGGTCCCTTTGCAAGTTTTCGACGATGACCTCTTCGGCTTTCTTATCGGCGCGCGAAACAAAATCTGCAGGCCCCTTACGGGCGACCTGCAAATGTTCGACTTCGTTGAAATCGCGTATTAAACCGCGCGACGCTTTACGCGCCGCCATTTGCATCACGGTCATTATGGCAGAAAGGTTCGCCATTGGGCTCTCCGTAAATATATAAATATTGTGCCGAGTTGCGTTCTGAGTTTTTCAGAACGGAGGATGCCCGGCAGAGTATGATTTAATCCGCGCGTTTCACGTAGGACCCGTCTTCGGTATTGATAATGAGGCGTTCGCCTTCTCCGACGAACGGCGGAACCGCTGTGCGGACGCCATTGGATAGAATAGCTGGCTTGAATGAATTGGCGGCTGTCTGACCTTTAACGACAGGCTCCGTTTCCGCGACTTCCAAGACGACTTGAGTGGGCAGGGCAATGCTAATAGGGCGGTCTTCGTAAAATTCGACTTCGACTTCCATACTGTCCGACAGATAAGCAGCGGAGTCACCAACGAATTCGGATTGCAAACGGATTTGTTCGTAATTTTCGGAATTCATGAAAACGAGCATATCGTCTTCCGCGAATAGATAAGTGTGTGGTTTTTGATCCAAACGAACTTTTTCCACGGTTTCGGCGGCGCGGAAACGTTCATTTAATTTCCGGCCGTCCAGAATATTTTTAAGCTCGACCTGATTAAAGGCGCCGCCTTTACCGGGCTTCACCGCATTACATTTGACTGCAATCCAAAGAGAATCCTGATGTTTGATAATATTACCCTGACGGATTTCATTCCCGTTCATTTTCATGAGGTGCTCTTTCTTTCGCTAGACGATGACCCGCGTGACTTATCAGGCAAAAGAAAAAGGAGCAAGCTAGGCTTGCTCCTCCAAGTGTTTAAAATATCTCGGGATAAATATAGGCGTAACGCCCATTTTTAGTCGGTAGAGGCCAATTTAGAAGATATCGGCGTCACATTATCCTGCACATTGCGTTCCATGAGGAGGCGGCGGGGGTCTATAGATATAAAGGCGGGAAGGCTATCCAGTTCAAAGCTTATCTCGCTTTCATCTTCGGTGACGCGAACCCGCTTCAAATCTGACCAAGCACTCCAGAGCCGCTTTGGCTCTTCCTCATAAAAGCCGATTTCCACCCATTCATTCAGGCTTTCACCTTCAATATCGGCAAAACTCTCGGCGGTTTCCATCTCCTCCGTCTGGATTTTTTTATCTATCACAAGGGGAAAGCTTACGCGGAAGCGGCCATTGGGGAGCTTACTGACCCTTGGATCTGCCTCTCCAAATTGCATGTCCCACCAGACAATACGATCCCACTGATCCGTGATCAGTTGGTCAAAGTCGGGTCCGGCAACTTCGCGCAGCGCGTCGGTCACATCTTTCGTAGTGGGATAAGGCGGGCCGTTTGAGCCGAATTCATTTATGAGGTTGCGCATAGCGAGCCGCATATTCTCAGGCCCTATATAATGCTTCAACCCCCACAGCACCCAGTCAGCTTTATTGTAAACCAGATATTGCTGTTCTCCGGCCATGGCGAGTGGGACTTCTTTTTCACGGTCAATAAAAGACAGGGCCTGCATTTGCGCGATAGTTGAATTTTCCAAAGCGTAAAGCGCTTTGTCAAATCCGTACAAGGCTTCATAGGCGTCCATCGTCGCGTAGGACGTTAGTCCTTCCGACAAAACATTAAAGCCGCGAGATAGGCCGGGGACAATTTGGTGGGCAAACCACTGATGGCCCAGCTCATGCATTGTGGTCATTGAGGCGTTATCAAGTGTTTTTATATCCCCTGCTTCGCCGCTATCCATAATGAAACCTTGTTCAGCGTAGGGAATGGTTCCGGCAAAGGCCTGCGCAAACCCAATGAAAGGAACTTCCATGATGCGGAAGTAATTATATTGGTAAGGCCCAAAGTTTTCGGAGTAATGAGTCAGGCCAAATTTAGCCGCGTCAATCATATTCTGAACAGAATAGTTGTGGTTTTCGGCGTGATATACGCGGATCGGAATTGTTTTTCCTGTTGGCGATGTCCAGCTATCCTCAGTCACGGCGTAATCACCGGACAAGATAGAGAAGAAGTTACTGATAGGCGTATCGGAACGATATGTTCGGCAACGACGATCGCCGTCCACAGATTCCGTAATGAGGTCACCGGGTGCAATCGGAATTTGATTGGCCGCGGTGCAGACCGTACCTTCAAAATCAATGTAGTCTGCTGGCCCCGTTAACGTGCCAAAAAGATTTACTTTTCCGGCATCCGGCGCATCCGGATCAGGGAGTTTCTCCAGTTCGGGCAAATCATATTTGCGACGAGTTTTGGAATTGCGGATGCGAATATCTGGCACGCCCATTGTCGGTATCACGCGGGAGCTGGCCCCGAACCCGCCATAATTATTAAGGAACGTCCCATCTTTGGAAATGACGCTTCTATCGGCCAGCCGCGGGGCGTGGAAAAACGTCTCGAAATCAAGCTCGGTCTTGTCGCCAGGTTCAAGCGCAGGCTCAAACCGGAAGACCCGAATGCCAAGATCGTTGATTTCGTCGATTGAATCGCCTTCCGCGTTTTTGCCTTCAGTGACTTCAACGGCACCTTTCAGATCGAATTGTTTCACATCTTCTTCGTGGCTACTGGCGGGATTGACATAAATTTCAGAGATCGGAACGCCAGACGCATTTTCAAATATCATGGCGCCTTTTATGATGGCTTCCTGTTTTTCCGGAAAGATTTCGGCGTTGATACTAACGCTGCGGACATGGGGGTGCGGAGCGTCCCGCTCCGTCGCGAGCAACTTTTCACCTTTAACTTGAAGCTTTTCCTGCGTCTTTTGATTAGTCCAATCGACCTTGTCATAGGCTTGATAAATATAAATGCCGCTGCCAATAAAGGCGGTGAGCGCGAGAGCGGCTACCACGCCGGAGGCTGGCGTAATGTTTGTCTTCATTTCTTTGAAGCGCCGCATCAGTGATATCTGAAACCCTCGACGCCACAGCCAAGTGCTGAACACGGCGAACAGGACACAAAGCGCGCCCCAATAGAAATTAAACCACCGGAAATAAACCCAGCTATTATACGGCGAAATTTCAGAGACCTGTCCCGGGCTTGTTCCGCTAAAGCCCATGAGAGGGTGATAGAATGGCAGGTTTGAAATCACCAGCGCGACAAACGCCATTGCGCCTGCGGCCACCAACATGCCGACAATTCTATTCGGGACAAAGGCCTGAACAAATAACCCAAGAAAGGCGAAGGCTAAATAATTCGGGAAGGCATTTAAGAAAGTGAATTTTAGATAAAGTGCAAAGTTGACAGGAGGCCCGCCTGCTACAATCTGTATTGCCATGCCCACAATCATAACCAAGACACAAAGGGTTGCGAGCACAGCTGACAAGGCCAGCCATTTTGCTACTAAAAGTGACCAGTTACGGACTTTCGTGGAATCCAGAAGTCCTATGAATTTTGCGCCTCTATCGCGGAAAACCATCTCCGCCGAGAAGAAGGCGATAATTAAAAGGACCGGGATAAGGAAACTGGCAAATCCGATACTGACCATGAACAGGCTGGTGGGCACGAGTTTTTGCGGGGAAAAGAAGACTGTCACAATAATTAGGAAAGCGAACAGAGCCATAGCGAGACTGGCGAGTATAATAAATGGAACAGAACGCACCGTGCTCAGATATTCAAATTTTGTACGCGTCCACAGCGCGGCGATATCTGCCACTAAACCGAAGCGAGGCTGCGCGCTTTTGTAAGCCGGGATGTCTTTGGCCTGTAAAACGCCGCCCCGTAATTTGGTTTTGCCTGTAACAAGCCCTCGTTTGAAACGTGTAAAGACAAGCGTCAGAACGCCTATCGAAATCGCGCCCCAGACGAGGCGGTTGAGACCCAGATATCCATAGATTGGTGTGAGCCGTGTATTTCGATCTTCCGGAGACCAGAATTCCGTATCCAGCGCATAAGCAATCGCGCCAAACGGATCGACCAAAGCCTGAGCCCATTTCGGTATATCCAGCTCCATGACGACTCCAGACATGATGGAAAAGAAAAATAATCCAATTGCGCTAACCAGAACGAGCATACGATTCTGCGTCAATCCGGCAATCAGAGTGAAAAAAGCCGTAACGAAAAGCGCGTTCACGAGCGTGAAAAGAAGAAGGGGGTGAAGATAATAAAGCGGGCGTATCGGTCCGAGGGTGAGCTTGTCCAATGAAGGGCTGAAAGTTCCCAAGAACTGTGCCAGTAAAAAGACAAAAAAGCTTAGGAAAATAACTAGGAAAACCCCGGTCATCCGCGCCGCTGTCATGTCGAAGGTCGAGATAGGGGTGGCGTGGATAATCTCAGTCATATTAGAGGTTTTGTCGCGAAGAATACCTGTGACGACAAAGATTCCGCCAAAGAAAATGACGGGGAGATAGGCATTGGCAATACCGCCCGCGACCATCTGTGCGCCATTCGCTTTTATTTTGCTGCCGCTGAGGCCGGAGCCGAACAGATCAGGCGCAACGGCAACAAAAATGCCATAAGCGAGCATAACCAGAATAACGACCCAGAAGCCGATTTGGCGAGCCTGAAAGCTCATTTCAAATTTCAAGAGACGATTAAACATTAGCCGCCCCTAAACCAGACCGTTTAAATGCGCGAAATAAGCATCTTCCAGGGTTTCCTCTTTTTGCTCGAACCCTTCCCCCGGAGACGCATTGGCCAAAACAGACGCTTGAATACCCCCTTTTAAATGGCGGCTGGAAAGGAAGTTATAGTTTTCTTTTATTGCGGGTAGGTCGTCCCGGTCAACAGTTTTGCGCCAAACATGGCTGCGGATATTGTCAATGAGGGCTTCCGGCGCGCCGCGTACAACAATTTGTCCATTGCCCATAATCGCCATGTCTGGACAAAGATCCCGCACGTCTTCTACAATATGGGTGGAGAGTAAAATGATTTTTTCGCGGCCAAATTCGGATAGGAGGTCAAGAAAGCGCTGACGTTCAAACGGGTCGAGCCCGGCTGTCGGTTCGTCCACGATCAGGATTTTTGGATTTCCGAGCAAGGCTTGCGCAACACCAAAACGCTGACGCATTCCGCCGGAATAAGTTGCGACTGCAGCAGTGCGGTGAGTGATAAGATTGACCTTTTCTAGCAAAGCCATGATTTGGTCTTCCCGCTCGCTTTTATTTATCACTCCTTTAAGGATGGCTATGTGATCAAGAAGTGCCAGAGCGCTCATGCGGGGGTAAACACCAAAATCTTGCGGCAAATAGCCGAGCTGGGAGCGGATTGCGTCGGGGTGAGTCGCAATATTCTGACCCTGAAAGAAAATTTGCCCCTCATCAGGTTTTTGCAGCGTTGCCAGTGTACGCATCAATGTAGACTTTCCCGCGCCGTTAGGACCCAGCAGGCCAAACAACCCCGGCTCCAGATCCAGGCTCACATTATTCAATGCATGAACATCGCCAAAGCGTTTATGGATATTTTGAATGGATAGCATGGGGGATACCTTCGAAAGTCAATTTTTCAACAGCGTAGCGACTTCTTATCGAATAACAACAATTATATACGTTTATCGATAAGAGTAAAACGTATAATTGCGTGGCGTGAATGAATAGAAACCCCTTAATACGATAAAATATAATGAAAACTTAAATCGCTTTTCACGAAAACGGTGTCTATAAATAGATAATATGGAACCGGCCCGCATCACACCTCAACTCAATTACAGTTTTGCTCGAACGCAGGGCGTGTTGATCGTCTCGGATGCGGAAGGGGAGCTGACTCTCCTCCATAGGCCGCAAGCCAATTTGTCGGCGTTGCTCGAAGCCCGCCGCGCAGTGGGCCATGCTTTGCCAAAACAGGAAATCACGCCTGCGCTATTTGAAACAGAACTTTCCAAGACCTATTCACAAAATGATCTGTCCAGCGCCTCCGAAGATGCCATTGGGACAGGCGAGGATTTGAACGCTCTGGCCGACGGCCTGCCTAAGACGTCGGACCTTTTGGACAATTCGGATGATGCGCCTGTTATACGGTTGATTAACGGGGTTTTGCAGGAAGCCATTCGCTCGCGCGCTTCTGATATTCATATTGAGCCTTATGAACAGCGTCTGTCCGTCCGATTTAGAATAGACGGAACGCTAAGCGAGAAATTGAGCCTTCCGGCCCGTCTCGCTCCAGTTCTCGTCAGCCGCGTTAAAGTTATGGCGCAGCTTGATATTGCCCAGAAACGTGTTCCACAAGACGGCCGATTTTCCCTTAATCTCGGCCAGCGGGCGATTGACGTGCGTGTTTCAACCCTGCCGTCGCGGCATGGCGAACGGCTTGTCATGCGGATATTGGAAAAGGACAGTTCACGCCTGGCTTTAACAGAACTAGGCATGGACGCGCCGATGCTTGTGGCTTTCAAATCTGCGCTCGCGCGCCCCAACGGGATTGTACTTGTGACCGGGCCAACGGGTTCCGGTAAGACCACCACACTTTACGGGGCTCTGTCAGAATTAAATGACGGGTCACGTAATGTTCTTACTGTGGAAGACCCGGTTGAATATGCGCTGGATGGAATCGGACAAACACAGGTGAACAGCCAAGTCGGGATGAGCTTTGCCGCCGGGCTCCGTGCCATTCTTCGCCAAGACCCGGATGTCGTCATGGTCGGCGAAATCCGCGACCCCGAAACCGCTGAAATAGCGGTGCAAGCGTCTCTGACAGGCCATTTGGTGCTTTCGACCGTCCACACAAACTCCGCCGTCGCGGCTATTGCGCGTCTGCGCGACATGGGGGTGGAGCCGTTCCTTTTAGCGAGTACCATCACCGCTCTCGTGGCGCAGCGTCTGGTGCGTGAACTTTGCCCATCATGCAAAACGCCCTATCAGGCGAGTGAGAGGGAATTATCGGAGCTTGGGCTGCCAAATAAACCGACGACTTTCCATCACGCCAAAGGGTGCGCTGATTGCCAGGAAATTGGTTATCGCGGCCGTCTCGGCTTATACGAAATGGTGACGATGGATGATACGCTTCGCGCTATGATCCATGACGGCTCGTCAGAGGCCGACATGACTCGCCATGCCTTTCAAAAACGCCAAACTCTGTTGCAAAGCGGCGCGCAAGCCGTTTCCGCGGGGCTCACCTCGCCGGAAGAAGTCCTTCGGGTTTGTAAATCCAGTACGGCAGAGGCCATTTAGACCCGTATGGAAGCATTTGATTACGCCGCGATAGATGCCAAAGGCGCGAAACAGCGCGGTACGCTCATGGCGAGTTCTTCGCGCGATGCCCGCGACATGTTGCGTGCCCGGGCCCTTATTCCGGTGGATTTAAACAGAAGCCGAAAGAAAACCGCCAAAACATCAGAAGCGTCTAATTCATTTTTATCGGGCCGGATTAAATTAAAAGATTTAACGCGGGCCACTCGCCAACTCGCTATTTTAATCAATGCCGCCACGCCGGTCGAGGACGCCCTTCGCGTTATCGCGCTACAATTTGAACGCTCGCCCATGCGGGGCGTTCTACTCTCAATTCGCGGTCAAGTAATGGAAGGCTTGAAGCTGTCGGACGCGATGAAAAGTCAACCCCAAGCTTTTGATGACCTATATGTGGCGATGATTGCGTCCGGTGAGGCTTCAGGGCGTTTGGCGCAAGTGTTGGAACGTCAAGCCGATGATTTAGAAGCCGCGCAAGCTATTCGCCGGAAAATACTGGGCGCGACCGTCTATCCGATGGTTTTATCTGTCGTTGCTATCGGGGTGATTGCGGTTTTGATGATCTTTGTCGTACCGAAAGTCGTAGCGCAATTTGACAGTTTTGGACAAGAACTGCCTCCCTTAACCCGGTTTACCATCTGGTTTTCAGCCGCATTTAAATCTTACGGAGTGTGGGTGCTAGGCCTTGTGGTTCTTTTATTTATTAGTTTCAGATTATTGCTGAAACGCCCGGCGGTTCAATATTGGTGGGACGGCATTCGATTGAAAGCGCCTTTGCTCGGAAATATTATACGCGATCTGAATGCGGCTCGATTTTCCCGCACAATGGCCGGATTGATTAGCGCCGGAACTCCCGCTCTCGACGCGCTGGAAACCTCGCGGCATACGTTGAAAAACTCTGTCATGCGTGAGGCGGTTCTCGGCGCGGCCACCCGGGTGCGCGAAGGCGCGGCCCTTAGTCAGGCTTTGCAAAAAACCAAAGTTTTTCCGCCTCTCGTGACGCAAATGGTGGCCGGGGGCGAAGCCAGCGGAGATGCGGGACAAATGTTTTCCCGCTCTGCTGATTATCTCGAAAGCGAGTTCGAAGCGAGGACGTCTGTGTTTTTGACTTTGCTGGAGCCGCTGATCATTATATTCTTGGCGGGCATCGTGTTGTTGATCATTGCTGCTATCTTCCTACCGATCCTCACGCTTAATCAGTTCATTCTTTAGGAGGCCACATGGCTTACACTGAACAGAAAACCGAAAATAACATTGAACAGGCTCAAATGGAGCCGGAAGAGATAAAGCGCGATAACGAGGCCGGATTTACGCTCGTTGAAGTTTTGGTAACATTGGTCATTATCGGGCTTTTGACCACTGTGGTTGTGGCGAACGTGCTACCTTTGATTGGCGACTCCTCAGCGAAAAAGGCCAAAGCGGACATCGCGGTTTTGCAGCAATCCCTTGACCGTTATTATCTCGATTTTTATGATTACCCCGACCAATCTGCAGGCTTAGAGGCTCTGACCGAAGCTCCCGCCGGTGTGGACGAGGCTCTCTACCCTCAAGGCGGATATATCCGCACATTACCGAATGATCCTTGGGGCAATGCCTATCAATACCGCTATCCGGGCGAAAACGGTGTCGTGGACATTTTCTCTTACGGCTCTGACGGAGAACCCGGCGGGGAAGACGCGGCTGCCGATATTACCAACTGGTCCGAATAAGCGGGCCCGCTGGAACGTCCAAATGAAAAGCTGTGATAACAAACTCTGATGAAAAACTCTGAGGCCGGATTCACACTTATCGAAATGCTTTGCGTTTTAGTTTTGATCAGTCTGCTTTCGGGGGTGGTCATTATGAATATCCCAAATCCAAAATCCCCTGCGCAAATACAAGCAGAGGGACTAACGCGTGATCTGAATGCTATGGCGCAGGAAGGTTTAATCAGCGGAGAAGTGCGGGCCTTCGGCCTCACGGAAAAACAATTTTCCTTTTTTGCTTATGACGGGGAAGAATTCATTCCGGCGGGGGGAAATATTTGGTCGGATGAAATAAGAACTGAGTTCACCCGTAATGGGGAAAAGCTCAAACTTCCTGAAACCTTGACGCCGCAAATTCTGTTTGAGCCCACGAGTATAAATACCCCTTTCGTGCTCGATTTGTCTGGTCGTAAAGGTCGGTATGAAATCCGTTCAGAGGGGGATGGCCGCGTTGTATTGGTGAAAACAGAATGAAGGTTCGTTCTGCCAAAAAGCACGATGACGGGTTTACGCTCGTGGAGGTCTTGGTCAGCCTGCTAATTTTTGCTGTAGCCATTTTAGGTCTGACAAGGGCGGGAACTCAGACAGTTTCTACGTTCAATCAGCTTGAAGAAAAAACTTATGCGTCCATTGTCGCTGATAATCAACTCGCCTTAGCGCGATTGGAAAGTGAAAACCCTTTCGCCCAATCGCGAGAGGGCGAAGAACTCTCCGGCGGCAGGGCATTTGATTTCCGTGTGGAGCGGGTCGAAACAGATGTTCCGCAGTTTTTTGAATTAATCGTTAGCGTCTCGTCTCCGCGCACAGATCAAATTCTAATACAGCGCCGTGCCTTCGTGACCGGGGAAACGTCATGACGGCTCGACATAATGAAGCGGGATTTACGCTCATCGAAATGCTGGTGAGTTTATTTATCTTCTCGCTGATTTCCGCGGGAACCATGACCGTTATGAGCAGCTCAATCGCTGTGCGCGATCGGGTTGATCAGGGTATGGAAGAGCTAAACCGGATACAGGCGTCCCGCTCGATTATGCGAACCGATTTTGAACGTATCTCCCTGCGCGCCCGCCGCGATATTCTGGGTAGTTTTGAACCTTACGTTTTAACAACAGACGGCGAGTCTTTAATTAATTTCACGCGGCTGGGCCGTGAAAACCCTGGCGGACTTGAATCACGGGGTGATGCCGAACGGGTGGCTTATATTTTCCAGAACGAAAAACTAATCCGGCAAAGCTGGCCGACGGCCAACCCTGACATATCAAGTGAACCGCGCGAAATTGTCTTATTTGATAATTTATTATCTGCCCGTCTCGAATTTCTCTCTGAAGACCTTATTCCTATATCCCGATTGGCCATCCCCGTTAAGGCGGAGACCAATGGCCCCGGAACCAGTTCAAGCACGTCTTTGCCTGGGGTGGTTCGCTTTATTTTGACGGAGCGAAATAATGATGTGTCCGAATATATTTTTGAGCTTCGCGGATGAGGGGACCGGCAGATAAAGAACGCGGCGCAGTTTTAATTGCGACTTTGCTCATCATGGCGATTATGGCGGCGCTAACCGTGACGCTCATGGAGGATGTAAGGCTGTCTATAAAACGTACTGCCAATGTTTCGGATTACGCCCAAGCCGATTGGTATGTTCGCGGAGCTGAAGACTATGTCGCAGATGTATTGGGGCAGCGTTTGCAATCTGTTCCCGCAGAAGGCCGCAATCAGGTGATCGCCAATATTAATCCAATTATTCTGCCTATCGAAAACGGTGTCATGCAGATGACGGTGCGCGATGGCTCGCATTGTTTTAACTTGGGAAGTCTCACAACCTCTCAAGGTGAGGCTAACGAAGCGGCTGGAAAGCAGTTCGTCAACACATTAGACGCGCTTGGTGTGCCGCTTAATCAAGCCGAAGGATTGCGGGCTACTCTCACCGATTGGGTGGACGCAGATAGTCAGTCGGAACCCGGCGGCGCCGAAGACGGCGATTATTTGCGCCGTGACCCTCCCATCTTACCGGCCAATTCGCCCTTTGCCTCTGTTATGGAAGTGCGCGCAGTTCAAGGGGTTACCCCAGAGCTCTATAAAGCGCTTCGGCCTTGGCTATGTGTTGGAGAGCCATATGTGGCAACAAAGTTTAATATTGACTTGGCCGAGCCTTGGCAGGCCCCGCTACTGGCTGGAATAATGGGCGGGGCCGATAATCTTTCGCTGGCCAAGCAACTGATTGCCGACCGCCCAGAGCGTGGCTACGGCGCGATGGACACGTTTTTGGCAAATCCTTTGCTCCAAGATCTGCCGCAACGGGAGGGTGAGCCCGATATTGCGGGTCTGCTCCAGTCCTCTCTTATATTTACGCCGCAATCTCTCTGGGTGGAACTGGAATTATCTTATCGAAAAGCTCAAAGATCGCGTAGCTTTCACTTTACAGGGGTAGACAACGGGCAACCGATTCTGACATATCGCGGTTGGGGCCGCGAAAGTTTCCGCCCTTATTTGCGTCCCGTCGACGCGAAGACTGCTTCGGAAGGCCGATAAACATGCGCGAGGGCTTGATATTATTGCTGCCAAGCACAGAGGCCGCGCCATTGGTTTGGGGGCACTGGCGGGATGGAAAGATTTCCGAAACAGGGCAGACGACCCTTGCTGAGGTGGGAGATTTGGCCTCTAGAAACCTGCCGGTTGCGCTTATTCTACCCGGGCAGAATACTCAGACTTTCACGCATGACATTCCCAAGATGCGCCGCCGGGAACGTGAAAACGCCATTCTTTTTTCTCTCGAAGATAATCTCTCTATGCCGTTCGACACGCTACATGTCGCAATGCAAGACGAGGTCACGATAGAAGACACTCCGGTTAGTCTTGCCACAATTATTTCAAAAGCCTTTATGAAAGAGGCTGACGAGTGGGGCCGCGAAAACGGGCTAAATGTTCAGTATGTTCTGACAGATTATGACGGGCTGACCGGCATAGAGGCGAGTCCTTTGGCTTTACCGGACCGGGTTGTCTATTCGGGCCCGCTCGGACATTCGCTTGATATTGACTGGTATGACGGCCCCGTGAAAGCCGTAGATCAGGCAACGATTTTAGAAGTGATTGGCGCCCGATTGTCAGGGGCAAATAATTTAATGCAGGGTGAGTTCGCGCCGAAATCTGCCCTTAGCGGGACGCTTCAAAGAGGTCTTCGTATCGCAGCTCTGGCCGCCTGTCTGGGCCTAGCTGTCTTAGTTTTTGAATCTTTGGAAGCGCGCGCAATCTCCAAACAAGCCGAAAATGTTCAGGCGCAAACAGCCCGGATTTATACCGAGCAAACCGGACGACCTGCGCCGGACAATCCCGCCCGCGCCGTAGCGCAGTCGGCGCGTTCCGGAAATGTTGCGCCCACGCAATTTTTGGCTCTATCCGATATTGCCTTTCGCGCTCTGGCCGAGTTTGACGACGTTTCGATTGAACGCCTGAGTTTTCAGGATAGCCGCAATGAATTACAACTTCGTTTCAGCTACCCGAGTTTCGAGCGGGCAGAGGCTGTGAAGCTCGCAATGGAAGCCGCCGGAGGGAATTTCACTCCTGGGGGCGTACGGGAACAAAGCGGGCGTTTTGTCGGAGAGGCTGTTTTGAAAGCGGCGGGGTCGTCCTAATGTTTTCAAACCTCAAAAACTATTGGCAGGAAAGAGACCCACGGGAGCAGGTTTTGCTCGCGGTTATGGGCGGGCTCATCGCTCTGGTTATCTTTTGGCAGTTTATATTAAACCCTGTTTTCTCTGCTCAAAGTGACGCGCGCGCCGACCTGCTTCGCGCAGAACGCGATTATACCACCGTCGCTCGAACGCTACCGACCTTGTCACCAGACGGGCGAGCGGCCGTCACGCGTCCGTTCAGTCAGGCTGTTTTTATTGAAACCGCCCGGGCCCGGGGTATCAACCCCTCCCGCGTTCAGCCGGACGGCAATCAAAGTCTGACCGTCTGGATTGAAACTCAAGACACGCAGGCCCTGTATGGCCTTTTAAATGATGTCATTGTGAAAAACGGCGCAGTGTTAAACCGTGTGACGATTTCAACCAGTGTCAATCAAAACCTATCGGCGCAAATTACTTTTACGCTTTAATTTCGACGCCTTCCAAAGCGAGTAAAGCTATTTTCCGGTCGAGCCCCCCGGCATAGCCGCCGAGTCCGCCGTCTTTGGCAATTACGCGGTGACACGGCACAATTAAAGCGAGTCCGTTTTTAGCGTTCGACCCCGCCACGGCGCGGACGGCTTTTTCATTCCCCACGGCGACCGCCAAATCCGCATAGCTCCGCGTTTCGCCATAGGGGATCTTTTGCAGTTGTGCCCAAGTCTGTTTCTGAAAATCCGTGCCTGTCAAGGTGAGTGGCGTCTGGAACGCCGTTAAATCTCCATTGAAATAGGACTTTAGTTCCGACTCGATTTGTTCGGAAATGGCGGTTCGCCCCGCTTCAATCGGGCGTTTATGTAAGCGGTATAAGCGTTTCACTTGCCCGATCATTTTTACGCGGTTGGTGAATTCCAGCATATAAAGAGAGACTTCGTCAGCGATACTTACCATGCGTCCCAGAGGCGTTTCGTGCCAAGCGATGGAGAGCGGTGCCGCTGTGGAAGGCTTTGTATTAGCGGGCGGGCGTCCGAACATGGCCGAATAGGCCGAGCGAAATCCGGAAGGGCTGTCAAAGCCAGCGTCTAATTGAGCGTTGATCACGCTACCTCCTTTTTGCAGAGACTTTTCCCCGCGTCCCAAACGTACCCAGCGAACAAAGTCACTCAAGCTAAACCCTGTATGATTTTTGAATGTCCGCCGTAATGTGGTGGGGGAATAGCCTTTGGCTTGCAAAGCCGTTTCCGACCAATCCTTTGACGGGTCCTCCAAAATATCGGCCATGAGCGCTTCTAATAGCCGGTGTTGACCGCCCAGAGGATGACATCGTTTGCAAGGCCGGAGCCCGGCCGTTAGCGCGTCTTGCACCTTGTCAAAAAACAAACAGTTCTTCCGCAAAGGTAAACGCGCCGGACAGCCCGGTCGGCAAAAAATACCTGTCGAGGTGACGCCGAGAAAAAAAGGCAAACCCTTTGCCGTCTCTTTATCCTTCAAGGCGGCGTAGCGGTTATCATCTGTGAGAGGTGGTGTCATAAGGAGGAATTAACACACTCAAAACAAGACCGCCGCCGAAATTCGGTCACATATGTAATTTAAGCCGCAATTACTCTTTATTCTTGTAAATGACGCCGCCCTTCATGACGAAATCAACGTCGAGCAATTCTTTGATACCGATGAGCGGGCTGCCATTGACGCCGTTTTCATAAGAAATCCGCGCGGTATCCCGATAATTATCCTGCGGGTCGTCATGGGCAAACGAATCAAAAGCGACGCCAATCCCCCCGATAAGAAAGGAAATGGCAGCAGCGGAAGTTAGTAAGGTACGATAGGTCATGCCTAACCATTAACACATCCTTAACCTTTGCGAAGGGACTTCGCGTGAGAGGGGTGTGGGCTATCCCCTGAGAGGACGTTCCAAAATTCTTTGCTAAGCGTGCGAATGATTAGATAATCTGATGAACATTTCAAACAGGTAGAGAAGTTTTATTTTGAATCTTTGACAAACAAGTCGAGGAATTTTGACGGCAAGGGTGATTTCTCGATTTGTGCTTTTGTCAGTGTATCTATATCGTGACGAATTCCATCTGTGTTGCCGAGAGCAATCAGCGTCCAACCATCCTCAGGAGCTTTTAGAAAGATACCGGCATAGGCGTCCGGCCACCAACCACTGTGCCAAACGAGTCTGTGACCCTCCCAATTCTGCACAAACCACCCCTTAGCATAGGGTGCTGGCGCACCGTCTTTATCGACCTCAGGTGTCCACATCGTTTCGCGTAATTCAGGAGATAGAATTTTTCCGTCATCCAAAGCGTTTGAATATTGGGCTAAGTCCAAAACATTGGCTATAATACCGGAGCTGGCATTCAGTTCGGTATTAGGAAGTATTGACGGTTCTAGTCCATCCGCGTCTTCAGGAGCGTGCCGGAAGGGGGGGGCGAGATGAGTCAAGGCTTCGGCACCTTCTGCATCTCGCCACCCTGCAGCTACTCTATCAAGACCAGCAGGATCTAAGACGTAACTTCGCACCCAATCGCGCCAAGTTCGATCTGTGTTTTCTTCGACCCAATTTGAAAGGCGGCCGAAAACAATGGGGTTATAAAAAAATGATGATCCTGGCTCCCCTTGCACGCGATTTTGTAGAACATTCCGGAGGCTTATAGGCCCCTCACATCGCGGGGCTTTAATTTCTCGGCCGTCTTCCATTACGCCCCCGCCGAATATAATCCCGGCAGACGTAAGCCATTCGCAGCGTCCTTCCCAATCACTGAGCGTCGTAAAATCATCATCAAGATTGATATGACCGTCGGCCTCCATTGCGAGCAAAGTTGCGGCCGTGAAAGTCTTGGTAATTGATGCGACAAGATAGGAAGTTTGTGCGGTCGTTGGCTCCTCTGCATCATGATCCTGCCACCCTATATTTTCGAGCATGACAACCTCACCGTCTTTTAGAACTGCAACAGAAAAACTAAGGACAAGATTTTCCTGGCGATATTCTTTTAGAAACTCTCGAAACTGCTCAACCTTTTTCACCACCGAGGGCGAATTATTCGCATAAGCTAGGGGGTAGGGCTTTAGGTCTTTGTTGTCTTTGTCGGTCGCCACGCTTTGTTTGCTGTTGGCGTTGAGAAGATCGGCATTAGATATAGTACTGCATCCACCAAGTGAAAATACCGCCAATAATATTGAATTCAGAAATAATTGCTTAGACATGATGTAGTCCTCAAGATAGATTTGTAAGATGAATTATGATGTGTGATTTATGATGAGCGGTAACTTACAAAAAAGCAGCCGAGCCCGCCCAGAATCAGAGAGATTGCAGGTATCATAAACCAGCGAAGTCGGGACCGAACTGTATTTTCTGTACTGCCAAAGAACCGCCAAGTCCGAGTTCCCTCGGGTAGGTTTTCAAAAAAAACGACCCCACGATATTCCTCTAAAGTTAGATATCGTTCTTCAACTCTTTCGGCTGATGCCTGCTGAACTTCTGACAAGTTTTGAGTGATGCTATTCGCAGCTTCGTCTTCTTCTCCATGACCGCCGGATTTATATTGGAAGAGTGAGACTTCCCGGTCTTCAGCCAAGAAGCTTGTACCAAGACACGCGCCCCCCATAGCCAAAGCAAATACCCCCATGAGCAACCAAGCCTGAACTTTTTTGCGGACGTCCTGTTCGTTGCGAAGAATAATAGAGCGTATTTCGCTAATCTCTCTTAAACGGTCCAGATCAGCTGCAAATAATCTGTTCTTCAGATCTGCCAGGTCCAATTTATAGACTTTGACTAAAGACGAGAAAACGTCCTCTGATGGGTAGGATTTGCCGGACTCTAGTTTTGAAAGGTAGGATTGCTCAATACCGATTTCTTTTGCGGCCTGAGGCTGCGTCCATTTGAGGTCGCGCCGGGCGTCACGAATATAATCACCAAATCGCATTTTAAATTCCTTCACGCATATAGCTAATCTAATTATTAGCCGTAGGAATAAACAGGCATATTAGGAATACGAGATGAATATTTCGGAATAATAGACTTTTTAGTGCTTCAAGACCGCTAAGTGAGGGACGGAAGGTTGTAAATTTGCCAAAAAAATAAGATTTTCGATCTGATTGCCATAATATATGTGAATCTAAGAAGAAACGAGCAAAACACCTGACGGCGCTAACGACTGCTTGGCCCCCCATTGCGGATAATAGCCTACGTCTTACTCTCTCTGCCAAGCAAAAAAGTGTCTGCCCCTCTACAACGCCTGATACGCGATATCCCTCCGGCAAAAGCCGTCTTTCCAGTCAATTTTCGTATCAATGACGTCATAGGCTTTATCCACCGCGTCTTTCAGCGTCGGGGCCTGGGCTGTGACGGAGAGGACGCGTCCGCCTGCCGCTTGCAACTGCGCGCCGTCGCGTTTCGTGCCGGCGTGAAAGATGACGACGCCGTCCGTTTCATTGGCGTCTTCCAGCCCATTAATCGGCGTGCCTTTATTATATTTGCCCGGATAGCCTTTGGCCGCGAGGACGACATTGACGACGGGCTCGTCAAACCAGGCGGGCGACTCCAACCCGTCCAAGCTGCCGTTTTCCGCCGCGATAAATATTTCCATCAAATCGCTTTGTAAGCGGCGCATCATGACCTGACATTCCGGGTCTCCGAAGCGGGCATTATATTCAATTAATTTCGGTCCGTCGGGCGTCATCATCAATCCGGCAAACAACACACCGACAAAGGGGTTGCCGTCCTTGGCCATGCCATGAACGGTGGGCTGGATAATTTTTTCCATCACGGTTTTCAGAGCCGCGTCATCAAAGACCGGGGCGGGGGAATAGGCGCCCATCCCGCCGGTATTCGGACCCTTGTCGCCGTCAAAAGCGCGTTTGTGATCTTGCGCCGCAATCAAGGGCAGGGCGTTTTTGCCGTCGGAAATAGCAAAAAAACTTGCCTCTTGCCCGGTCATAAACTCTTCGATGACAACCTTGGTTGAGGCCTCGCCGAATTTGCCGGAGAAAAACTCTTCCAGCTCGGCTTCCGCTTCTTGCAAGGTTTCGGGAATAACCACGCCTTTACCGGCAGCGAGCCCGTCCGCTTTGAGTACATAAGGCGCGGACATGTTTTTAAGATAGGCTTTTGCTTTCTCTAGATCGGTAAAGACGCCGTAGTCCGCCGTGGGAATATTATAGCGTTTGCAGAACTCCTTGGTGAAGGATTTGGAGGATTCGAGCTGCGCCGCCGCTTGCGTCGGGCCGAAGACTTTAACCCCGCGCTCCTGAAGGGTATCGACAAGGCCGAGGGCGAGAGGCTGCTCAGGGCCGACGACGACGAAATCATATCCGTCCCGCTGGATTAGCGCGAGTAGTCCCGTCACATCATCCGCCGAAATGTCGACAATATTGGCGACTTCGGCGATGCCGGCATTACCGGGCGCACAGGTCAGTTCGCTCACAAGCGGGCTTTGCGCCAGTTTCCAGGCCAAAGCATGTTCACGCGCGCCGGATCCGATCAATAATACATTCATAGTCATACCTTAAAAATACTGTCATTCCGCACGAAGTGAAACAAAGATGCGGAAGGTCGGAAGATTGCTAGCCCGTCTTTCGGCGGTTCACAACCTCTCGACCTTCCGGATAGGCTGCGCCTTCCGGAATGACAGGTTTTGTTTGTGGAAGACTCGTTATAAGAACGAAATTATGACAGACAATACGCCTGAATTTACAGTCTCTGAACTCGCCTTCTCGCTCAAGCGCAGCATTGAGGAGCAATATGGCCATGTCCGCGTGCGCGGAGAGCTTGGGCGCGTGACGATTGCGCGCTCTGGCCATTGCTATCTCGACGTTAAAGACGACAAGGCCGTGATTAATTCTATCATCTGGAAAGGGGTCATGGGGCGTCTGTCCATGCGGCCCGAAGAGGGCATGGAAGTCGTTTGTGAAGGAAAGCTCTCGACCTATCCGGGGCGATCGAATTATCAGCTCATCATTGATAAAATGGAGCTGGCGGGCGCCGGCGCGCTCATGGCGCTTTATGAAAAGCGCAAGAAAGCACTCGCCGCAGAAGGCCTGTTTGATCAGGGCCGCAAAGTGCCGCTGCCCTTCATGCCGAAAACCATCGGCGTTGTCACGTCGCAAACAGGCGCTGTTATCCGCGATATTTTGCACCGTATCTCGGATCGTTTCCCGAGCCACGTCCTCGTCTGGCCTGTTCTCGTGCAGGGCGACAAGGCTGCAGAGCAAATTGCCTCCGCTATGACAGGTTTCAACCACGCAGAGGGCTTTCCAAAACCGGATGTGTTGATCGTGGCCCGCGGTGGTGGCTCTATGGAAGACCTTTGGTGCTTTAACGAAGAAAATGTGGCGCGGGCTGCGGCGGCCTCGACTATTCCGCTGATTTCGGCGGTGGGCCATGAAACCGATTGGACGTTGATTGACTATGTTGCCGATTACCGCGCCCCGACCCCGACAGGCGCGGCAGAAGTCGCGGTGCCGGTTATGGCCGACTGGCTGGAAACGCTTGCCGATTACGGGTTGAGATTGGGCCGCGGCCTCCGGCGCTCGGTGACAGAACGCGAAAACAGATTACGTGCCGCCCGCTTGCCGCGTTTGGATACCGTCCTCGCCCCCGCTCAGCAAAGGCTCGATCTGGCGGCGGCGCGTTTGCCGTCACCACAACGCCTATATGAACCACAGAAAAACGCCCTCGCTCTGCAGCGCCTGCCGAGCATGAGCCAAATTCTGTTGCGGGCGCAGGAACGTCTGAACCAGCAGGACAAGGCCTTGCGGGCGGCTATGCGTTTTACCCATAGCCGAGCGAAAGACACCTTGATTCGTCAGGGGGAAACGGTCTCTCGGATGGAAAAATCAGCCCAGCAAGCCATTAGACGCCAATTGGAAACACAATCAAACCGCCTCGACCGCGCGGCGAAATTGCTTGATGCTTATAGCTATCAAGGCGTGCTCGATCGCGGCTATGCGCTGGTGCAGGATGATAATGGTCATGTGGTCCGCAGCAAAGACAGCGTTAGCGCGGGGCAGGGCGTGAGCCTCACCTTTGCGGACGGGAAGCGCGCCGCCGTGATTGCGGGAGGAACGACTGTAAAGGCAAAACCGACGAAACAGACGAAAGTCTCCAAGCCCGAAACCCCGCAAGGCGACCTATTCTAACCGCCATTCCCTCTTCGCTTTCGCGCCACAACCCGTTATAGCGCCCTCATGAATAGTTTTTTTCAAAATCAAGGCGAAGCGCAACTCCATTACGGCGCATCGGATTTCACCATTATGAAGCCGGGGGCCTTTGTCGTCTGCGCGGTTACGGGCGAGAAAATTCCGCTGGAACGCCTGCATTATTGGAATGATGACCGCCAAGAGGCATATAAAGACGCGGCCGCAAGTCTCGAAGCCCATAAAAAGGCGAATGCGTAATGCGGGGCATAGGCCTGACAATTTTGGCGATGGCGTTTGCTACGCTCGCCTCTGCCGAACCTTTACTGTCCCACCCCCCTTCAATTGACTGCTCAGGCATGGCCCAGCAAGGCGGGCTTATCGTTTGCCGCACGGAGCCGAATGCGAAAGTTAAAATTGCGCGCGGGGAAGACGATTTCTATTTTGAAAATGCCGACGAGAACGGCGTTCTCTTTGTTGGCTTTGACCGTGACGAGAACGATAATTTTGTTGAGTATGCAGGTGAACGGGTGAGCTTTGATTTGCCCTCTCGCGATTATGACACGTCCAAAATCGACGGCCTGCCGTCCAATATGGTTAATGAATATAGCGAAGAAGAATTAAAACGTATCCGCGCCGCCACAGCCCGTAAAAAAGTCGGCTTTGCCTCGCGCGAAGAAGAGATAGGTTTTAAGGACGGATTTATTTATCCAATTCAAGCGGACTATATTAAAACGACAAATTTCGGCGCTCAGCGTATTTTGAACGGCGTGCCGAAAAAACCGCATTACGGCGTGGACCTCGCCGCGCCGAAAGGCACGCCGATTGTTGCGCCCGCAGACGGCATTGTCTCCATGGCGGATGAAGATATGTATTTCGAAGGCTCGCTCCTGCTCATTGATCATGGTCAGGGTCTCATAAGCTATTATCTCCATATGGAAGATATAGTCGTTGAGGACGGTCAACATGTGAAGCAAGGCGAACAGGTCGCGACCGTCGGGACAAAGGGCCGCTCAACCGGGCCGCATTTGTGCTGGCGTTTGAAATGGCGCAACCGTAATCTTGATCCGGAACTCCTCACAGAATGGCCTTCAGAAAGCTAATTGATCATGTCGCCAATTAAATCCGACCCCCATCCGGCCGCGCCGCTCCCTGACGAATGTCAGACCATGAAGGATGTCCGGAAAGGTGTCGATAGTCTTGACCGCGAATTGGTGCGCCTTCTCGTAATCCGCCAAGGCTATATGCACGCCGCCGCGCGCATTAAGAAAACGCGTGATGCTGTTTATGACGAAGAGCGCATCGAAGATGTTGTCGCCAAAGTGTTAGGGGAGGCAAAAAAGCAGGGCCTCTCGGCCGACATCGCTGAGCCGGTCTGGCGGAAATTGATTGAACGCTGCATCGCACATGAATTTGATCAATGGGATGCCACGAAAGGCCGGAAGAGCGCTTAAGCCGGGTAATGACGGGGGAGAATGAAACCCGTCGCCTCCAACGCCGGGCAACTTCGCCATAATCCTGCATTTCATTTCCCGGATAAAATGCTGACCGGACTATGGCTCCGTCGCATCCAAAAAGGCTGCCATCCAGAATAAAGGCGCATTCCAATTAATTGTGACTTCGTTCAATGTCCACGCACCGTGGTTATCGACATAACAGGTTTGCGGGGCGCAGCGCCCCTTAATAGTTTCCGCTACAGGGTCGCTCATATTATCATTATTCGGACCGCCAGACAGAATGCCTGCGGGCGGGTCGGGGCGGTCTGAAATTTCAGATTTGGCCCAGAAACGGTGATGCGGGTTCTTGAAAGGATTATCGCCATAGCCTGTAATATAGCTATAGCCCGTCGGGTTTCGTCCGAGCAGATAATCCATCAAATCGACGACGCCGTCGCGATATTTCCGCTCGCCTGTCAATTGAAAGGCCGTGCCGAGGAGAATAGCGCGATTTGTCAGAGCGGAGTTACTACCCCAATAATAGATTTCTGAATAATAGGGAAAGTGAAGTTTTTCTATTTCGGTGTCGGCGAGATAAGTGTCAGCTTCACGAATAATATAATTAATTTCTGACGTTTGGCTTTTTCCTAAAAGGCTAATCGACAACACTCCTAATGTTGAAGTGTTGTTAAAGCTGGGTTGGGCATACCCGGTAACTTCCTTTGCGAGAGTCAAATTGCGGTCAATGCGTTTTAACTTTGAATTTGTAGCAAATTTTTCGGCAATAGCCCACATTGTCTCATCAGCGTAATTCATATCACTATAAGGCCCGCCTCCGTTAAAATTATTATAGCTATAAATATCAGAGTTTAGTTCTCCCCCCATCATTGCTTTTTCTGAGGCTGCAGCGCACCTCTTCGAAAATGCAGGATCAATCTCTGCCCAAATCCGCGCGCATTGCGCTCCAATTGCCGCGAGGTTCAATGTCGCGCCCGTACTAGGTGGATAGAGATAATGCGTTTCTTTATCCTCATGCGGCATAATATTGCCCGTCCAGTTCTCCCCATGGACTTTGTGATGCACCATGCCGGAGGCATCGACTTCGGTCAGTTTAAGCGGTTCGCCTTCATCCTGCTTTCCGACAGGCAATTTCATCATTGTGCCATCCGGCACTTGCATGGAAAGCATCCATTCAATGTTATACCGCGCCTCGTCCAGCAAGTCGTTCACGCCGTTTCCGGCTTCCGGAATATTGACTTTTCCATCGGCGAAGCTTTCGCCGAATTGCTCATAGGCATTGAGAAGGGTCCAAGTGGTAATACCGGCATTGACGACATATTTGCCGTGATCGCCCGCATCATACCACCCGCCCGTCACATCCAATTCATAATCACATCCGGGCCAATTCGTTCCCCACATGTCTTTACCTTCAAAACAGGTGACAATTTCTTTTGTATGTCCGGCAGGACGGGCATGTTCGACTTTTACATAAGGCGTCTCAATCGGAATGCCTGCTCGGGCATGATAGAAATAGGCCAGCGCATCGTATTTCAGAGATTTATAGAGGTCTTTGGTTATGTCGAAGCTTGGGCTCTGGGCGCCGTTGACGGTCAGATAATAATCCTCGCCCAACTTATTAAACTTTGAGAAATCAATTTTGTTGAGATGTTGCTGCGCCGTTTTGGAGTAGCCGACAGTTTCAGTTATTCCGTCCAAAACCACCTCGCCGCTTTCGCTGTGAAGCGACCAAGAGGCAGGGCTGTCTAATTTCCCCCGGAAAAAAGCGAGCTTGTTGCTGTCAGGCGAAAATCCGTGTTGATTGACATAAATCGGATTTGCCTCAGAAAACAAGGCAACGCCGTCACTTGAAGGCGAAATTTTAGAGTTTTCACGCGCTTGATCCTGATTTTGACTTTGAGCGTCAGCGCCGCATGCCGCCAAAAATGCCGCAACTGGAATTAAATAGTTACGCATCTTTATCTCGCCAATAAAGTTTCTTAGGCCACCGTCTGTGTACCCAAAACCACTGAGCGGGTTTTTCCCGGATGCGATCTTCGATGAATTGTGTCACGTTTGTCACGCCATTTTTAACATCATTGTCTTTGTCGCCGGTCTTCGTCAACTCTAATGGCGAATAAAAAGTGACGGTGAAATCCGACCCATTGCGGGTGATCGCCATAGGGAGGAGAGGGCGTCCCGTTTTAAGGGCGAGCCGTGTCGCCCCCTGGGCGGTCATGGCCTCTGTCCCGAAAAAGGGAATAGGCAAACCTGTGTTGAATTTTTGGTCGTTCAGGATTGCAATGCTCTCGCCGTTATTCAGTGCTTCAAATAATTCCCGCCCGCCTTTATGGGTGGATTTCTGGACAAGGAACTTTGTACCGTAGGCTTCGCGTTTCTCCCGCACCCGGCGGTCAATATGCGGGTTATTTATTTTACGATAGGTTATCCGTACGGGTAGACCCGACTGCGTCAGAACAGTGGCCATAACTTCCCAATTCGCGAAATGCCCGGTTACGATTATGGCCGGGGCATTGGCTTTGAATATATCTAACCCTTCGACCGTCACGCGCGATCCCTTAAAAGCTTTTACACGGTGGAGGAGCGGGAATTCGGCAAAGGTACGCCCGATATTGTCCCATTGATCCTGGAGTAGTTTATTTAACTCTGCTTCGGGCATATCCGGAAAAGCGATTTGAAGTCCGGTCTTGGCAATTTTTTGTTTTGAGGTCAGCGGCCCGATTTTTCGGACAATCCATCCGCCGGTCGCCGAAATCCAAGAAAAAGGAAACAGGTTGAGAACAAAGCTGACCACATCATAGGCGAAAGCTTCCAGGCGCCAGGCCAATTTTTGCCCAAAAGAAACCTGCACTAACTCGCCGCCCGAATGATCGGATGGAGTAGTCGGCGAATGGTAAGCTCGTCTTCAAAGACCACTTTCACGGGCCAGGCATGAATGCCTTTGCGGTAGCCTTGCGGCAGGCGGACATGGTCTTTCTCTGTCGTTACCAGAGACGCATCATATTCACTGGCGAGCAGGAACAGGCTTTCAATATCGGCGTCGTCATAAGGGTGGTGGTCGGCAAAAGGCACTTCCTCGACAATTTCCCCGCCATGGCGGCGCAGCGCGTCGAAAAACTTATTGGGCCGTCCTATTCCGGCAAAGGCATAAAGCTTGCCGCGAGGCGGTTCGCTTTGCGCGGCGAGATAGGCGGGTATCACGACTTGCCCTTCGAGCTGTTCTGCCAGATGATCGTCTATTTCATAATCCGGCGTCGGCTTCATCAGGATAACCGCGTCTGTGCGGGAAAGCGCGTCTTTCAGCGGCTCGCGCAAGGGGCCGGCAGGGAAGACGCAGCCATTGCCAAATCCGACCTCGGCATCGACAACCAAGAGCGACAATGTCTTGGTGAGCTGTGGATTCTGATGCCCGTCATCCATGACAATTAATTGCGCGCCGTGGCTTCGCGCGGCTCGGGCGCCATCATCACGGCCTTCGGACACCCAAACAGGGCCGTGCCGGGCGAGCAAAAGAGGTTCGTCCCCGACATCTGCCGAGGTGTGGCGTTCATGAACGGGAATAGGGCCTTTCAACTGACCGCCATATCCGCGAGTCAGGCCCACCGCATTGAGCCGCATCCGCCGAAGGCTCTGGAGAAGGTATATCACAACGGGCGTTTTTCCTGTTCCGCCCATTGTTGCATTGCCGACACAAATCACCGGGATGCCGACATCGTAACTCTGCGTGGTCTTAAACCGCCGTCGCACGGCTTTAGTATAGAACCAAGACAGGGGCGACAACAGCGTGCGGATAATCGGAGCGGCGTCTCTCCCATGGCGGTGATTCCAGAAATCCGGCGGGCGCATCAAAGTAGCTCTTCCAGAGCGCGAACCGTAATTTCCAAGCTGCCGGACATCTCGGCGGCAATCGCGCTCGCTTTATCCGTCATTTCGGGCAAGGTTTTTGGGTCGGTCATCATCGTTCTGACTATTTGGGCAAGGTCGTCTGTTTCTTCAACCACTTTAACCGCACCGGAGTCGATATAAGGCGCATAAACTTCGGCGAAGCTTTTGAAATGCGGCCCGGTCAGCGTCGGCACGGACAGGCGCACAGGCTCCAGCGGGTTATGCCCCATCAGCTCTGGCGAAAAAGACCCGCCGACCACCGCCAAATCACCCAGAGAATAGGCCAGTCCCATCTCGCCGAGCGTATCAAAGAGGTAAATATCCGTTTTGGCGGTGGGGTTTTGACCTTTGGAGCGCTGCGCAAACTTCAGGGTCGGATGTCCGCCGAGGAGCATACGCGACGCGGCGTCGCCCGGGTGACGCGGGACCAGAATGAGCAAGCCCTCCTCTTTAATCTCTTTCTGCGCCTTGATGAAAACGTCCATCTCTTCGGCGTGGACACTCGCCGCAATCCAGACGGGACGGGCGCCTAGAGAGGTTTTGAGGCTTTTTCTTTCCGCCGCGTCGAAAGTCAATGTCGGCGCGTCATATTTCAGATTGCCCACCGAGGTGAGAGGCGTATCCACAAATTGCGAGAGTCCAATAGCGGTTTTTTCATCAGCGGGTAGAACACGGTCAAAACAGCTAAAGACCTGTTTTGCGAAAGCCTCCCGCCTTGCCCAGCCCTCAATTGATTGCGTGCCCATCCGCGCGTTTACCAACGCCATCGGAATACCTGCTCTATCCGTTTTCAAGACGAGGGTCGGCCAGATTTCCGACTCCGCCCAAATGGCCAGATCCGGCTTCCAATGTTTCAGAAACCTCGCGACATATTGCGGTGCATCAAACGGCGCGTATTGATGAAAGGCGCGCTTCGGCAGTTTTTTCGCCATTATCTCGGCCGAGGTCACCGTTCCACTCGTCACCAGAACCGACCGCCCCGGCGTCTCAAGCAGGCGCGCAATCAATGGCATCATCATCGTCGTTTCGCCGACAGACGCACCGTGCATCCAGATGAGCGTCCCTTTGGGCCGTTTGCGCTGGGTCAGGCCATAGCGTTCCGACAGCCGCCGCGCATCTTCTTTGCCCGCCCGAACGCGGCGGCGCAGCCAAAGCGGCAGAAACAGCGATAACCCCCGCATCAATAAGCCATAAATCCACGCGGTCATAGGTCGGATTTCTTGGGGGCAGGCTCCACAGGGACGTGGCCGAAATCGCGATCAGCGTGAGCGAGCAGGGCGTTCATCTCTGTTTCTATCGCCATCCGCAGCGCGTCTATCTTGGCGTCATCAGCGTCAGCCTCCACGCGCACAGGCGTGCCCCAGATAATCTTGCCTCGCCCGAACGGCAGTGGCAGGACAAAGCGGTCCCAGCTGTTAAATTGCTTGCGAGATTTCACCGCGAACAAACAGGGCAATATCGGCGCCCCCGTCATCTTGGCCAGACGCAACGGCCCGTCGCCGAGCCTTTGCCTTGGCCCGCGCGGCCCGTCCGGCGTAATCACGATACAGCCGCCGCGCTCTATCGCGCCGACAATATCCCGGCTTGCTTTTTCGCCGCCTTTCGCGCGGTCACTTCCCGCTTTTTTCGTCGAGCCGCGGATAGAGCGCAGCCCCAGAAAGCGGCACGTCCACGCCACAATCGCCCCGTCGCGGGAGCGCGAAATCAACACATGCGGCAAAGCGTAAGAGCGTTTCCACGCCGAGGTGAGCATTAAAAACCGCGAATGCCAAGTCAGCGCGATAACGCCGTCCCTGCCCGCAATGATCGGCGCGGCGCGGCTGGCGTGTTCGACCTCCCACCGCGTGGTATATTTCACCAAAGTCATATAGGCGGCGACGAGCCCCCCCAAAAACCAAGCAATGACAGCCGCCATCCATGATGAGCGCATCAAGCGTTTGAACACGCGCATCCCTCCTGTTAAGTGCGGCTATAGTCTTCCTTTCGGGCATAGGTCATATGGCGCTTAATCTCAACAACTCTGCTGACAGAAAACGCGCCAATCGCGAGGCCCTTTGGGGCGATCACGGATTTCTGCGCCTCTGGCTTCATAACCACCATCATATTGGCGGCGATATGTATCGCGCCGTACAGCCCAATGCCAAACGTGTGGGTAAACTTGCCGAAATGGGGATAAAGACCATCATCAACCTACGCGGGGAAAGCCCGAAAGGCTTTTACTGGCTGGAACGCGAAGCCTGCGAAAAACACGGCATTCGCTTCATCGATTTTCGAATGTATAGCCGCGACGTCCATAGCGTCACCCGCCTCAAAGGCGCGCGCGATTTGTTTAAGCGCATAGAATACCCCGCCCTCATGCACTGCAAATCCGGCGCTGACCGTGCGGGGATGATGGCCGTCCTCTACCGCCACTTCGTCATGGGCGACACCATCGCCGAAGCCGTCCACCAGCTTGATGTCAAATACGGCCATATCAAACAGGGCAAGACAGGCATGCTCGACTTCTTTTTTGAAGAGTATCTGACCTATAATGAACACACCCCGACAGATTTCATGGACTGGGTCGAGGGGGTCTATGATCAGGCCGATGTGAAAGCGCGGTTCAAGGCGGGGAAGGTCGGGAGCGCGGTGACGGAAGGGGTTTTGCAGCGGGAGTAGGGGGAGTGGCTACGGTGCCATCCCAGACGACAGCCGAGTGTATTCTTAGAGCAGTTCAAATTTTTAATATATGATTTAAATGGCCTAAAGTATTAGTGAGTTGTATTATTACAATTGAGGATTATAATTATTTAAATAAGTCGGCATAAATCTTTTGTCCCATCTTATTGTATTGGCTGGATTTGTAATTTTGGTAAGAAGAAAAGTTAAAGTCCTTGAATTTCTCTAAATACTCCTTATGGGTAAGAGGTTCGCCTTCTTTGAGCTGCTCTCTCAAACAGGCCAAAATAGCGTTGATATTTAGTGTCGTTAAAACTCTATCGTCTACAGACCGAGCAGCAGTCCACGTACCTTTCGGAGAATTCTTTTTTAAGGCCAGGAGAATTGCGTTAATTTCTGTTGTGCAATATTCAATATATTTCTCTAACTTTTTATAGTCATTAGTTTGATATTCCTTTTTTCCTATCAATCCGTTTTTCCCTCTGCCATCCCAGTGATCGAAAAGGTTTGTTGTTCTATCTCCTTTGGTGTTTTTTTCTTTAGGTATTCTAACTAAGTGGCTTAGTTGGAATTTCACTATAGATGCCGGCTTCAGTTTTTCAGTTTCGAAAAAGTATTTTTCAATGACACCTTGTAGTGCACCTGATTTATCAAGCTCGGATATTACCCTACTAGCGATAGCATGATCTGAAAATGGTTGCACTAATGTTTCTATAGATAGGCTCAGAGCCGGTGGTAGTGGCTTCTGATTAGTGTTAATCTCTAAGAAAAGTTTAGCTTCAAATTCTTGTCTCTGTTCTGAAGTATATGTTTTTGGAAATATGATTGCCGTTGCAAGTAGGTTTTGTTTTTTTCGTCGTGTTTGCATTTCTTTCTCGGAAGGTTCCCCGACGTAAAATGATAGAATTCTGTGTTGGCCATCTACAACCCCAATAGTATTCGGGCCGTGACCAATGGACACCGATCCAGTTTTCAGGCCTGACACAGAAGACACTGGTTGCTTTGGGCTGTTTTCCAGCACTTTCGTGTCGGAGGGTAACGTGATTATTACATTGTTCATAAAAACATGACCGTCTTGTACGATGTATTTTCTAATCTCATTTATTTTTTTAGGGACTACCATTCTCTGATAGGCGTTTATATCTGCTGACCAGCCTTGTTTTCTTAATACATAAACAGAGTTTAGAATAGTCTCAGCAGCAATATACAAACTAATTACTTTAAAACCCGCTGGTAGGTTTGCTTTCGAATTCGACAGTATTAAACAATCGTGATCACTTTTTGGGTGAGAGGATGAGATTTGACCCCCATTCCCTACATTAATAGAATTAACTCCTAAAAACTGAAAAAACTCTGGTAACGAAGTCTGTTTAATGGCTCGAGAAATTGCGTAGAAATATCTAAGAACTGAATAGTCAAGAAACTTTATTTCAGAGCTTTTCTTCTTTTGCTTTTCGTCGATTTCATATCGACTACAATAGACAATTTTTACAATGCATTCATTTTCATCATAGTTTTTTACAAAATCAGTGTCTTCTAGTTCTTCTAGAGATCGTAAATATGAAATGAAGTGTGCGTACTTTTTCTCGATTCTCAAATAAAGCGCCAGCTTCTTCTTAAAGTGTTCGGAAGGCTTTTCAGCGGTTGTTCTCTCGACAATTACGATTAGGTTTTCATATAAAAAAACGTCATCAGTATCCGATGTAAACCCATCAAATGTGAACTCATAATCTCTTAAGTCTGTTATTTCAGTGAATCCAGCATCGCGAAAGCTTCCACGCAACATACGGGTATGTGAACTTTTTATTCGAGCTAAAGCTTTCTCCGCTTTAGACAGCTTCTTTCTGCGTTTTTTCTTTTTTTTAGCTATAGCCATTCGTCCGGAACTTTCGCAACCTTCTGTTTTTTATTTGGCTTAATAACATTCTTGTATCCAGGTCGAATTCTTAGGGTGCCTTTTTTCAACTCTTCAAGACGAGCTTTGGATATTTTTATGTAATTCTTGTCTAAGTCGACCCCTATTGAATTTCTACCATTTGCATATGCCGCAAGTACAGTTGTTCCGGAGCCTAGGAATGGATCTAAAATTGTGTCCCCCGGATTTGAGCAAGCCAGTATAAATCTTTCGGCTAACGCAAAAGGAAACTGACAAGGGTGTGAAGTTTTCTCCACATGATTTGACTTAACGTTTGGTATTTTCCAAATAGGTTCATTTCTAAAAAACTCTTCAGCACTAAACTCCCAAAAGTCACTCGGGTTTTTCCCTTTCGGATTACCAGATAACTTGCCCCCATCAGCATTAGATTTTCTTTTTCCGGGATATAGTTGAGGGACTCGGATGGGATCCAGATTGAATGTATATTCGTCGCTGCGTGTGAACCACAAAGCTGTTTCGTATCGACCAGAAAGCCGCTTTTGCGCGTGCAAACCAAAATTAAATTGCCAAATAACTCTGTTCCTAAGCTTGAATCCAAGTTTTTTAAATATTGGATAAGTCAGAATGTCCAAGGGAAAAATTTCGGTATCTGATACGTGGTTGCCAGTTTGCCAAACAATGCTGCCAGATTTTGATAATTTTGGCTCGATCTCTTTAATAATAACTTCCAGCCAGTCTATATACTCATCTAAGGATAGACGCCGCTCTTTCTCATACTCTTTACCAATATTATAAGGAGGCGAAGTTACGACAAGATCTATAGATTCATCTTCGATCGATTTAGTGGCAATTTCGATTGGTTTATTTATGAAAAGAGCATCAGTCATTACTAATCTACCTTACGAAGCTTTTTTCAGCATGCAATCAATTTCCTGCTATATTCAAACCAATTTTGGTGTTTTCCTCAGGCTATGCATTTAGACATTTTGGATTATTATTTTGATTGTCGTAAGCCGTTAGGAAAATCCTGCTGAAGGGGATGGCTCCTCAATATATTTTTATCAATCCCCTGTTTCCAAACAAAACTCACTTTTCTAATCCTCACTTTCGATTTTGCCCTTATATTTATTAAGTTGTTTAGTCGAAGCGGTGCTTCGGCTTTGCAATTTTGGTTCGGGCCGGA
>OJDK01000006.1_pt1 | contig 231456 bp, 227 predicted proteins | sample 1592791 | NCBI WGS metagenome assembly OJDK01 (sample SAMN05416878, study PRJEB24817) | seawater metagenome | isolation source: Sea water | place: Canada:Atlantic | collected 2013-11
TCAAGGCTACCTGCAAACTGATGATTACGCGGGTTATCACCGAATTGGGCAGCAAGAAGGCGTCACAGCATTAGGCTGCATGGCTCATGCTCGTCGTAAATTTATCGAGGCGCAAAAAGTCAGCCCTAGCCCGAAAGGGAAAGTCAGCAAAGCCGATATGGCGATCACCATGATCAAAGGGCTTTACGCTATCGAAGCTAGCATCAAAGACCAATCAGCCGAACAAAAATATCAAATTCGACAAGAAAAAAGCCTTCCCCAGCTCAATAAACTCAGAGCTTGGCTGGATAAAGCGTTGCAACAGACCCTGCCTAAAGGAAAAACGGGCGAAGCGTTAGCCTACCTTGATAAAAACTGGGATAAGCTCACGGTATACATCAGCGATGGCCGACTGAACATAGACAACAACCCAGTCGAAAATGCCATCAGACCGTTTGCGATTGGACGCAAAAATTGGCTGTTTAGCGATAGTCAACGTGGTGCAAAGGCCAGCGCCATGCTGTACAGCATAATAGAAACCGCCAAAGCGAATGGACTCGAACCCTACGCGTATTTACGTACGGTACTGACGCGATTGCCGCACTGTGAAACGGTGGAAGATATTGAAAAACTGCTGCCGGAAAATATAGAACTGGCGGTTATTTAAATTGGTAGGTGGGGTTGCTTGAGCGCTTACAATCAACGAACGTATTTTGTTCGTAGTCGCGACAATCCTTAAGAAAAATCAGCGAGAATAGTATTTCTCGCCGAGAAGATTTAGATTCGAGATTAAAGGGGTAGAGTAGTTGATTTTAGAATATAAGGATTCTTGATATTTTCGCTCCCTTACAAATTTTATTAAGGTGTGGGCCTAACTTGTTTCAAGGAGGAATCGACAACTCTGACCTCTTGGATTTATAAAGGAGAGTGCAGGACGCGCTTTCTTTTTTAAATGCTCAGCAGACTATTCAGTATTGCCTTGACAGAAAAAATATAAATAGTACCGTCACTATATGAGGGTGACTCTATTAAATATTTAAGGATGAATAATGTCGTTAACCAGTCTTTTGTTGAATTCTTTTTTACAGTTTATGCTTGCTGGCTTCGCATCTATTGTTGCGATGTTTATGGCGATTGGGTTCTTAAATGGGGTGAAAGTACCAGCGTATCATGAAGCTGTGCTCGGTGTTGTGTACTGTCTCATACCTTTATCGGGCATCGCGTCTATTGGTTTTATGATATACCAGTACAATAATTCGGCTGCAGCAGTTTCTTCTTGGTGGCATTTAATTCCGTTACCATCGATCATTATCTTCGTCGTTTATCTAGTTGTAATTTCGATTATATATAAGCAATCAATAGATCAGCTGGGATAAGAGAAAAGAACCTAGTGCAGACGGTCACACTAGGTCTCTATATTTATTTAACACGCACTTACCCAAACCCCAACATCCAGCTTCGATTCTGCAAAACCCGCAAAGGATCCAGATATCGGCGGCACGGCTTCTGCTAACCGTGATACGGCGACGGGGATGTGATCTGTGCCTACTATGTCGCCTATCGTCGGATCAAATCCTTTCCAACCGCCGCCGGGTATATACACTTCGGCCCATGCGTGAGTCGAGCCTACTTGGTTCGACATTAATGGCGCATGCAAATAGCCACTGACAAATCGAGCTGCGAGCCCGAGGCATTTAACCGCTTCCATAAACAGCAGGGCAAAATCACGGCATGATCCAGAACCGAGCGAGAGCGTTTGCTCGGCGGTTTGCACGCCGGGCTCTTCCCTAACTTTGTATGAGAGTGTGGTGTATATGGTTTTAGCAAGTCGTTGCAGCAGGGTATAAGTTTGGACTTGTTCGCCTGACTTCCAGACATTAAATATCCAGTTATTCAATAATTCTCGCGTTTTTTGGTCGGGTAATACCCGGTAGGGTGATAGTAAAAACTGATCGCTCTTGCTGTATAAAAAAGGATAATTAATCGCATAATCAGCAACGATAAAATCCAACGGTGATTCATTGTACTGTTGAATAATGACTTCACTTTCAATGGTGAGTTGCTGTGTAGGGCTGGAAAAGTTAGCGATGGCAACAGAATTACCTTCGACATCACGATGCCAATAGATTTTTGCATCGGGTGAAATTTTCAATACAAACGATTCGATGCGCAGGTCGTGACCTTCGCGTGGGCGCAAGAGCAGATGCTGGGCACCGAGCGCTACTGTGTCGCTGTAGTTGTAATACGTGCGATGAATAATTTTATAACGTTTCATAACGATCCCAAGGTGGGTTACAAAATCATCATACCCTAGCCGGTGATGATGTGTGGGTTAATGATCAAGCAATCTGGTCACTGGTTATTAGTTTCAATAATCGCAGTATGTGACGGTGAATTCTTGTTTTTAAAATGAGGATACAAATCTGCTGGTATGCTGTCAGAATAAAAATGTTTGTGTATTGCACTCAATAAACACAAGGTTTGCCCATGTTCTCTGTTGCGTCTTCTGTTTTTAGGCTTCATTGGTTTTTACTTCTGTTTTCGCCGCTCTTTTTTAGTGGCGCGTTGGCGGACGTCTCGTCCAAGCCTAATGTAATGGCTAAAGGTTTGAGTCAGCCCTGGGGGATGGCTCAGGTGTCGGATAAGCATTTACTGATTACGCAAAAAGCGGGTTCGTTGGTGTTGTTTGATATGGATTCTGGAGTTAAAACATTGGTTGGTGGGGCGCCGAAGGTGGCGGTGATAGGGCAAGGTGGCTTGCTGGATGTTGCGGTACCGTCTGACTATAAGCTGGGTGATGGCGATTTAGGTTGGATTTATTTCACTTACGCTGCGCCCGTCAATAACGACATGGGCGCGACCGCACTCGGGCGAGCGAAGTTGAATGATTCGTTAACGGCGCTACAAAATTGGCAAACCTTGTTGGTGACTAAGTCGGCCAGTGAGGAAGGGCGTCATTTTGGTAGTCGTATCGCGTTTATTGGTGATTATGTGTTTTTTGGCGTGGGTGATCGCGGTAATCGCGCCAATGGCCAAGATCTCACTACGCACGCCGGAAGCATAATACGATTGCATCGTGATGGGCGTGTGCCGGCAGACAATCCCTTTGTCGGAAGAGGAGGTGCATTGCCTGAGATCTGGAGTTATGGCCATCGCAATCCACAAGGTTTGGCGGTTCGTAAAGGTCAGTTGTGGGAGAGCGAACACGGCCCGCGCGGTGGTGATGAGCTAAATCGTATCGAAAAGGGCGGTAATTACGGTTGGGCTGAGGTGTCTTTAGGTAAGGAATACTGGGGGCCATTAAGCGTCGGTGAGGAGTCTAAGCCCGGCATGATTGACGCTAAAAAGGTTTATATACCCTCTATTGCACCGGGAAGTTTGCTCACGGTTAAGCAAAATCGGTATGACTGGCAGGGTGATTTTTTATTGGGTGCGCTGAAATTGCAGCATCTAAATCGCGTAGTGATGAGGGGCGAATCGGTTACTAATGAACAGCGTTACTTTGAAGAAGAAAATCAGCGGCTAAGGGCGCTGTTGGAAGATTCGAAAGGTCGTATCTGGATTGCAACTGACAGCGGCGAGCTCTGGCAGTTGCAATGATCTAGGTACTTTTTGCGGTTTGGTTAGGCTTTATGCAATGACTCACAGGCAATTAGCGTGTTCTCTAACAGCTTTGCGCGGGTCATTGGGCCGACGCCACCAGGAACTGGAGTGATAAAACTAGCGCGCTCTGCGGCAGCGGCAAAATCAACGTCGCCAACCAGTTTGCCGTTGTCTAAGCGGTTAATGCCTACGTCGATAACAATGGCGCCTTCTTTGATCCATTCGCCTTTTACGATGCCAGGCTTACCAACGGCAACGACCACGATGTCGGCTTGGCTTACAAATGACGCTAGGTCTTTGGTAAAGCGGTGACAAGTCGTCACTGTGCAGCCTTTTAATAGCAGTTCTAGCCCCATTGGGCGGCCAACGATATTGGAAGCACCAACAATTACAGCGTGCATGCCGGTGATGTCGTGACCAGTGCCGTCGAGTAAATCTACGATGCCAGCAGGGGTGCAAGGGCGTAATAGCGGAATACGCTGCGCTAAGCGACCTACGTTAAATGGGTGAAAACCATCAACATCTTTGGTTGGTGCAATGCGCTCTAAAATTTCATCAGCTTTTAAACCAGCTGGTAATGGTAGTTGTACCAATATGCCGTCGATTTCAGCGTCGTTGTTGAGTTGATCAATTAGCTCGATCAGTTCTTGTTGGCTGGTTGTAGCGGGTAAATCGTAAGCTTTGCTGATGATGCCAACTTGTTCGCAGTCTTTACGCTTGTGCGATACATAAACTTCTGACGCAGGGTCTGAGCCGACAAGAATTACCGCTAATCCGGGAGCGCGTTGACCGGCTGCTAGCCGTACCTCTACCTTGCGTTTAATGGATTCACGCATTGCTTCGGCAGTTGCCTTGCCATCGATCAGTGTTGCGGTCATAGGAGCGATTAACCTGTAGCTATTCATCAAAGCGCGCGATTTTCTCACGCTGAGCGGTTAAAACAAAGAGGGTAGGGGTTATGAATCACCACTAAACCTCAAAAAGAGTGGAACCGGTTGTTTTTACACATTTTTTTCAAAAAGTCGTTGACGACCCAAGGGGCGATCTATAATATGCGCAGCCACTTGAGGGGCATTGCTCTGATAGTGTTGTTCGGGGTATAGCGCAGTCTGGTAGCGCGCCTGGTTTGGGACCAGGATGTCGGGAGTTCGAATCTCTCTACCCCGACCATTTAATCCCTTGGATTGAATGGACATGCGCCCGTAGCTCAATTGGATAGAGCATCGGCCTTCTAAGCCGAGGGTTGCAGGTTCAATCCCTGCCGGGTGCGCCATTATTTGGCAAGCTCAGCAAACAATGTGGTGGCCGTAGCTCAGTTGGTAGAGTCCAGGATTGTGATTCCTGTTGTCGCGGGTTCGATCCCCGTCGGCCACCCCACTTCTTCCCCGTATACCTCCTAATCTTCTCTAAATGTTCCGCGCCTGTAGCTAATCTGGCAGCAAATGGTTTCATTCGCTTTAATCCTTGGGCTATAATCCGCGACCTTCAGAATTTATTGTAGCGAGCCGTTAGCTTGTTGCGTCATTGTAATTGTGTATTGAGAGGCATCTATGCAAGTGTCCATTGAGACAACATCTGGTCTTCAGCGTTGTATGACCATTGGTGTTCCAGCAGCAGAAGTAGAAAAGAAAGTTGTTGTTGAACTGAAAAAGCTGTCAAAAGGCCGCCGTATTGATGGTTTCCGTGCTGGTAAGATTCCTCCAGCCGTAGCGAAAAAAATGTTTGGTAAGCAAGCTCGTTACGAAGCTATTTATCAGCAAATGCAACAGTCTTTCTTTAAAGCTGTTCAAGACGAAGATTTGAAGTTGGCGGGTATGCCTAACTTTGAGCCGACCGTTGATGAAGACGGCAAAGACTTAGAGTTCAAAGCGACGTTTGAAGTATATCCAGAGATCACTCTTGCTGATTTCTCTGCAATTGAAGTTGAGCAAAAAGCCGCTGAAGTGACTGATGCGGATCTTGAAAACATGCTAACAAACCTACAAAAGCAACATGCTAAGTGGGAAGAGAGCACTGAAGCTGCCGTTGATGGCGACCAAGTAGTTATTGATTTCGAAGGTTTCATCGATGGTGAAGCGTTTGAAGGCGGTAAGGCTGCAGGCTATAGCCTAACTTTGGGTTCTAACTCTATGATCCCAGGTTTTGAAACGGGCCTTGTAGGCGCGAAAGCGGGCGAGGAGAAGACGCTTGACGTTGCTTTCCCAGAGGATTACCACAAAGAAGAATTGAAAGGTAAGCCTGCTCAGTTCAAAGTATCTGTGCAAACCGTTAAGAAGCCTGAGCTGCCAGAATTGAACGCTGAGTTCTTTGGTTCGTTCGGTATCGAAACTGCTGACTTGGCTGAGTTTAAGTCAGAAATTCGTAAGAATATGGATCGTGAATTGGCTCGTGGCTTGCGTAACCTAGCTAAGCAGCAAGTGATTGCTGGTTTGGTTGAAAGCAACAATATCGACGTACCAGCATCGCTCGTGGATCAAGAAATTGATCGCCTGCGTCAGCAAGCTGTTCAGCAGTTTGGTGGTGGTCAGAAGTTCGATATGAACATGCTGCCAAAAGAATTGTTCAAAGAACAAGCCGAAAAGCGCGTTGCGATTGGTTTGTTGATGAACGCAGCGATCGAAGCTAATGAATTGACGCCTTCGGCAGAAAAAGTAGAAGCTTTGATTGAAGAAGTTGCTGCGTCATATCAAGATCCAGAAGAAGTACGTACTTATTACAACACTAACCCACAGCAAAAAGCTCAGGTTGAAGCTTTGGCTTTGGAAGAGCAGGTTGTTGAGAAAGTTCTGGCTCAGGCTAAAGTGTCTCAGGTTGAATCCAATTACGAAGAAGTTATTCGTTTGGTGAATCAATCTGCACGATAAGTTTCTGATCGGAACTGACATTCAGCCAATTCAAGGCTAAACTCAAAGCAGCCGTTATCGAAGGATACGGCTGTTTTTGTTAATATTCATAGGTCAGGGAGTGCAGAGTCCGAATGTTTGACTCCAATAAAGAACAATCAGAAACTATCCAGAATGCTCTGGTACCCATGGTCGTAGAACAGTCCGCTCGCGGTGAACGTTCCTACGATATCTATTCCCGATTACTGAAAGAGCGCGTTATTTTTCTAGTTGGGCCAGTTGAAGATCATATGGCTAACTTGGTTGTTGCGCAGCTGTTGTTCTTAGAATCTGAAAATCCGGATAAAGATATTCACCTGTATATCAACTCTCCTGGTGGTTCGGTTACCGCAGGTATGTCGATTTACGACACGATGCAATTTATTAAGCCAGACGTTAGCACCATGGTTATTGGTCAGGCTTGTAGTATGGGTGCCTTTTTGTTGGCAGCAGGCGCGCCGGGTAAACGCTTCAGCGTTCCAAATTCTCGCGTCATGATTCACCAGCCTAGTGGTGGTGCTCAGGGTCAAGCAACAGACATCTTGATTCAGGCTGCTAACATTCAAAACACGAAAGAGCGCTTGAACAGCATTCTGGCTCATCATACGGGTCAGTCTCTAGAGAAGATTGCCGCAGATACAGAGCGCGATAACTTCATGGATGCTGATGTGGCAAAGGCTTATGGCCTAATTGATGAAGTGCTGACTAAACGCGGCTGATAGAAAGTAACCCAGATATTTTCTCTTCTGGGTTGAAATACTGACCGAAAGGACCCATCTTTTCGGTATACGCATAGAAAATTACGAGGCAGTCGAATGACCGACGATACTAAAGGCAAAGGCGAAGATGGCGGCAAGCTGCTCTACTGCTCCTTTTGTGGTAAGAGTCAGCACGAAGTACGCAAGCTGATTGCCGGCCCTTCGGTGTTCATCTGTGACGAATGTGTCGACCTGTGTAACGACATTATTCGCGAAGAAGTGCAAGAAGCCGAAAATAAAGGTGGTTCAGATAAGCTGCCGACGCCACAAGAAATCAAGGGTACCCTTGATGAGTACGTTATTGGGCAAGATAAAGCCAAGATCGTGCTAGCGGTAGCGGTTTATAACCACTACAAGCGTTTGCACTACGGTGCAGGCAAGGCCGGTGTTGAGCTATCTAAAAGTAACATTTTGCTGATTGGTCCTACTGGTAGCGGTAAAACGTTATTGGCAGAGACCTTAGCGCGTTTGCTGAATGTTCCTTTCACTATTGCCGATGCAACTACGCTGACTGAAGCGGGTTATGTGGGTGAAGACGTTGAAAACATCATTCAGAAATTGCTGCAAAAATGCGATTACGATGTAGAAAAAGCGCAGCGCGGTATCGTCTATATCGATGAGATCGACAAGATCTCTCGTAAGTCAGATAACCCATCGATTACTCGTGACGTATCGGGTGAGGGTGTGCAACAAGCTTTGCTTAAACTGATTGAAGGTACAGTAGCATCTGTTCCTCCTCAGGGTGGGCGTAAGCATCCACAGCAAGAATTTTTACAGGTCGATACCTCTAATATTCTATTTATCTGTGGTGGTGCATTCGCAGGCTTGGATAACATCATTCGCGATCGTTCTGAGAAGAGCAGTATTGGTTTCTCTGCGACCGTGAAAGGCAAAAAAGATCAGAAGGCCGTTGGTGATGTTCTACGCGCAGTAGAGCCATCCGATTTGGTTAAGTATGGTTTGATTCCAGAATTTATCGGTCGTTTGCCTGTTGTGGCAACACTGGATGAGCTGGATAAAGATGCCCTAGTTCGTATCTTGACTGAGCCGAAGAATTCTTTGGTTCGCCAGTACGAAAAACTGTTCGAAATGGAAACGGTTGAGCTTGAATTCCGCGAAACAGCCTTGGATGCAATTGCGACCTTGGCTATGGAGCGTAAGACGGGTGCTCGTGGCCTGCGTTCGATCATGGAGGGTGCATTATTGCAGACCATGTATCGTGTGCCTTCTGAAGAACATGTAAGCAAGGTAGTGATTGAAGATTCCGTTATTCGTGGCGAATCTGAGCCTATCTTGATCTATGAAAGCACAGACGTTGGTAAGGTTTCGCCAGACGACGACTGAGCAAATTTTTTATAGATTGTTCTGAAAGATAAACAAAAGGGACCTCTGGTCCCTTTTGTTGTTTCTATGGCTTGTAATCCGCTGAGATCACCCCCACTATATTTTTATAGCGTTAACGTGACATCATTTTTACATTAGGTGCCTTTCATGAGTCGTGAAGTATTGCCTCTTTTACCACTACGCGATGTAGTAGTTTTTCCAGCCATGGTTATTCCATTGTTCGTCGGTCGTGAGAAGTCTATTCAGGCTCTCGAAGAAGCGATGAACGAAAATAAACGTATTATGTTGGTTGCGCAAAAGGATGCAGCTGATGATGCCCCCACGCTTGCTGATATGCACGAGACCGGAACGATTGCGACTATTTTGCAATTATTGAAATTGCCAGATGGTACGGTGAAAGTTTTGGTTGAGGGTGAGGTTCGTGCTCATCTTAATGACATGATCGACGAAGGCGAAATGTTCCGTGGGGATGTTACGGTACAAGAGCCAAAAGAATTAACTGAGCGCGAAAATGAAATTCTATTGCGTTCATTAACAGGTCATTTCGAACAGTATGTTCAGTTGTCGAAAAAAGTACCAAGCGAAGTTTTATCAACTATCTCTTCCATTGAAGATGCTAGCCGTTTGGCTGACACCATTGCTGCACACATTTCGTTGAAATTAGACGAAAAACAAGATGTGCTGGAAATGATTGACGCAAAAGAACGCGTTGAACATTTAATGGAATTAATGGAATCGGAAATTGATCTGCTGAAAGTCGAGAAGCGAATTCGCGGCCGTGTGAAAAAGCAGATGGAAAAAAGCCAGCGCGAGTATTATTTGAATGAGCAAATGAAGGCCATTCAAAAAGAATTAGGTGATTCCGAAGACGGCACTAACGAATTTGATGAGTTAACTCACCGTATCGAACAAGCAGGCATGCCGAAGGACGCTAAAGATAAAGCCGATGCGGAATTAAAGAAATTACGCATGATGTCGCCTATGAGCGCAGAAGCATCCGTTGTGCGCGGTTATCTTGATTGGTTAGTTAATGTGCCGTGGAAAAAACGCAGTCGCGTTAATAATGATATTGCTAATGCTCGCGATATTTTAGATGCCGATCATTATGGTCTAGAAGAAGTTAAAGAACGCATTCTCGAGTATTTAGCGGTGCAGAGCCGTGTTAAAAAAGTAAAAGGTGCCGTTCTTTGCTTGGTAGGCCCCCCAGGTGTTGGTAAAACATCTTTGGGTAAGTCCATTGCGCGTGCGACTAATCGTAAATTTGTTCGTATGGCTTTGGGTGGTGTTCGCGATGAGTCTGAAATTCGTGGTCATCGTCGTACCTACATTGGTTCGATGCCAGGCAAACTTATTCAGAAAATGTCGAAAATCGGCGTGAAAAATCCATTATTTTTGTTAGATGAAATTGACAAAATGGGTATGGATAATCGCGGTGATCCAGCTTCTGCTTTGCTAGAGGTGTTAGATCCTGAGCAAAACTCGACTTTTGCGGATCATTATTTAGAAGTTGATTACGACCTTTCGGATGTGATGTTCGTATGTACTTCAAATAGTATGGATATTCCGGGCCCACTATTGGATCGCATGGAAGTTATTCGCATACCGGGTTACACAGAAGCCGAAAAAGTAAGCATTGGTCGCCGGTATTTGCTGCCAAAGCAGATTAAATTGAATGGTTTGGGTGATAAAGAAATTTTAGTACCCGACGAACGTCTAAGCGACATAGTACGCCATTATACTCGTGAGGCTGGCGTTCGTGGTCTTGAGCGCGAAATTGCGAAATTATGCCGTCGCGTGGTTAAAGCTAACATGCTGGATAAAACGACGAGTCAGCGTGAAATTACAGCTGAATTGCTAGAAGAGTATCTAGGCGTTAAAAAATTCCAGTACGGTTTGGCCAGTGCTGATAATCAGATTGGTCAGGTTACTGGGTTGGCATGGACATCCGTTGGTGGCGAATTATTAACGCTAGAATCAGCAGTAACGCCAGGCAAGGGTCGAATTATTAAAACTGGCTCGTTAGGTGATGTGATGCAGGAGTCTATTCAGGCTGCGCTGACGGTTATTCGCTCGCGAGCCGCCGGTATGGGTATTGCTGAAGACTACTTCGAGAAGCACGACCTTCATGTGCACGTTCCAGAGGGGGCTACGCCGAAAGATGGTCCTAGTGCTGGTATCGGTATGGCAACGGCCCTTGCATCGGTTATGACCGGCATTCCTGTACGAGCTGAAGTGGCCATGACGGGTGAGATCACACTGCGTGGTAAAGTGTTACCGATTGGCGGCTTGAAAGAAAAATTGTTAGCTGCTCACCGCGGTGGCATTAAGACGGTCATTATTCCTAAAGAGAACGAAAAAGACCTTCGTGATATCCCTGACAACATAAAAGCGGACCTAAAAATCGTTCCGGTCGATTGGATTGATGAAGTTCTAGATTTGGCCTTGGAAAGAGCTCCGGAGCCATTATCTGGTGAAATAATAACCAAAGAAGAAGGTTCCGTACAAAAAGACGACACAAGTCGTCCAAGTACACACTAAGGCGGCTTGACGCTCTAAGGGCTAGTTGGTATAAATCAACGCTCTTAGATTTCCTGTAGCGAATGCGAGTCGCAGAACAAGAATTAACCATTGTGTACACAATAAGGGGATACGTGTGAACAAGTCTGAATTGATTGACGCTATTGCAGCATCTGCTGACCTGCCTAAAGCTGCGGCTGGCCGTGCTTTAGATGCAATGATTGAAAGCATCGGCAATGCACTTAAAGAAGGTGATCAGGTTGCACTGGTCGGTTTTGGTACTTTTCTAGTAAAAGAGCGTGCTGCTCGTACTGGTCGTAATCCACAAACTGGCGCACCAATCGAAATCAAAGCGGCTAAAGTACCAGGCTTCAAGCCAGGTAAAGCTCTGAAAGACGCAGTTAACTAAGTTACTGCAAGTAAGAAGCAAAGGGTTTAGGACCGGTAGTTCAGTTGGTTAGAATACCGGCCTGTCACGCCGGGGGTCGCGGGTTCGAGTCCCGTCCGGTCCGCCAGAATGAAAGCGCATCCCTGATGCGCTTTTTTTATGCTGACAACGTTTGTCGGCTTAGGGAGGAATCATGTTACAGACGATGCGCAATAATGCGCAGGGTATGATCGCTAAGGTGATCGTCGGATTTATTATTTTTGTATTCGCTATTTGGGGTGTCGAAAGTATCGTTACCTTAGGTGGCGGTCCTAAGCCGGCAGCAACAGTTGGCGGTGTTGATATCTCTGCAGAAGAAGTTGCTCGTGCAGTGCAGCAGCAGAAAAATGAATTGCGCCGCCAGTTCGGTGAACAATTTGATGAGAATTTATTTAATGATCAAATGCTGCGAGATTCAGCGCTTGAACAATTAATTAATCAAACGGTTGCTAAAGTCCAAGCAGATGATATGGGATTGCGCGCATCAACTCGTTTAATCGACGAAATGATTATAGCTACACCAGCTTTCCAATCTGATGGTGTGTTTGATCGTGAGCAATTTGTAAATATTTTGCGAATTAATGGCCTAACGCCATTAGCCTACCGCGCTCAATTGGCTGAATCTCTGAAAGTAAATCAGGCCCGCGCCGCATTTATATTGTCGAGTTTCACTACGCCACTTGATGTTAAGTTGCAGCAGGCATTGGCAAACGAACAACGTACAATTAGTTATTATTCAGTTAGTGCGAAAGATTTAACAGCGTCTGTTGAATTAACAGATGAAGATGTTCAGGCGGCTTATGAAGCTAGCCTAGAAAACTTTATGACGCCAGAAAGCGTGGCGATTCGTTATGTTGAAATTTCACGCGCTAGCATTGAGAAAGATCAAGACGTAACAGAAGATGACTTGAAACTTGCCTATGAAGATCATGTTGCTAAATTAGCAGCTGCAGAAGAACGTAGTGCTAGTCATATTTTATTAGAAATAAAAGATGATCGAGACGAAGCTCAGACCTTATCACTGGCTAGCGAATTGAAAGCTCGCATTGATGCGGGTGAATCATTTGCTGCAATTGCAAAAGAATACTCAGACGACAAAGGCACAGCCGATGTCGGTGGTGACTTGGGTATTAATTTGCGCGGTACGTTTGATCCGGCTTTTGAAGATGCTTTATATACTCTGAATGAAGGTGAGGTTAGTGCTCCTGTAGAAACCGAGTATGGCGTTCATTTAATTCGTGTAGATCACATAAATGTGCAAGAGATTCCGAGCCAAGACGCAATTCGTGATGAATTAGCGGCGCAGGTTCGTAAAGAGAAAGCCGGTTTTGCTTTTGCTGAGCTAACTCAGGAATTTTCGAATACTGCATTTTCGGCGGGTAGCATTAATGAGCTAGCGGATGCGATGAATTTAAAGCCACAAGAAACTGGCTTATTCACAATGGATAAAGGCGAAGGTGTTGCGGCAGAAGAAAAAGTACGTCGTGAAGCATTTACCGATAACATGAAGTTAGATCATGAGCTTAGCTCTGTTATTGATTTAGATGATCGCGCTATCGTATTTTCTGTTAGTGATTATCAAGAATCGGTGGCTAAGCCTTTAGCTCAGGTGCGTGTTCAAGTGGAAGCTCGTCTAACTCGTGACAAAGCATTGGCAGCAGCAAATGAAAAGGCGCAAGCCATCCTTGCTGGTGATGAGTCTGTAGAATGGAAAACGGCAACGGGTACTGTAGCGCAAAACATGGGTGTTGCTCGCGCGGTACAGCAGCGTGCCTTTACATTAGCTGAAGGTGAAGCGGATGTGGTTGGCACCCCTGAAGGTTACTCAGTGGTTAAGCTTGATAATGTCGATCGCAAAGATTGGAATGACATGGAAGTAACTGAAGAAGCTGCTCAGGCGTCCCGCATGCAGCGCAGTCGCGAAGACATGATCAGCTATCAAGCTTGGTCTAAGTCAGTAACAGATATTGCTCGTTAATAATTAAATGGTGGTCGAAAGATCACCGTACGATCAATAAAAAGGGGCGATAATTATCGCCCCTTTTTATTGCCTGAGTAGTAACTCAGGCTTCTTCATTATTGTCTTCCATATCGGCCATGCTCATGGCGCAAGTATTGAAACCACCATCGACGTAAATGTTTTGTGCTGTAATACCTGATGCCATATCCGAGCATAAGAAAACGGCGGTGTTGCCGACCTCTGCCGCAGTAATGTTACGCCCTAAAGGTGCGCGTTCGGCATTTCGTTTTAGCATACGGCGGAAGCTTTTAATCCCTGATGCAGCAAGCGTGCGAATAGGCCCTGCAGAGATCGAGTTTACTCGAACATTGTCCTTACCTAGACTGCCCGCCAAATAGCGTACAGACGCCTCTAACGACGCCTTGGCAAGCCCCATTACGTTGTAATTTGGCAGTGTTTGTTGTGATCCATGATAGGTAAGAGTAAGCATGCTGCCTTGACGGCCTTGCATTAATGGCTTCGCTTCTTTCGCCATAGCGACAAAACTGTAAGCGCTGATATCGTGGGCAATGCGAAACCCTTCGCGTGTTGTGACGTCGATGTAATCACCGTCTAGCTCATGAGCGGGCGCAAATCCCACCGAGTGAACGAGAATATCAAGTTCACCCCATTGATCCTTCAATGTTGCGAAGACGCTAGCAATTTCTTCATCTGAGCCTGCATCACATGGTAAACAGATCGTTGACCCCCATTGAGCTGCCATCTTTTCAACGCGGTCTTTTAATTTTTCACCCTGATAGGTGAATGCAAGCTCAGCACCTTCACGGTGAAAAGCTTCGGCAATAGCGTAAGCAATTGATAATTTACTGGCGACGCCGACAATCAGCGCTTTTTTGCCCGTGAGCATACCCATAAAATTTCGTCCTTTTTGCGTAGCCTTATCGTAGGCAATTATTCTAATTTAACGGATGTCCTGTGCTGCTAGGATACACCGATTTGTTGATAGATTAAGTTGTCTTAAGACGCAGACTTATTCTTTATTGTTAAGTTCTTCTTTGTCACTTGATAGATGAAGATCGTGAATGACGGGAGGTCTTTCTTCGATTTTCTCATTGTCGGATTGCGAGAGTGTATCAGCTCTAAGCTTGCGGTCTATCCAAAACAATCCACCAGTGACTGGATCAAATGGGTCGAATATATCAGAGCTTATTCTAGTTCCAATAGTTGCAGGAAGCTTGAGCCACTGCCAATAAGCATAGCGTTTTATCGGAATGTCGTAGATTAGCCATGACGGCCCCGGCTGCTGGTATAAATCAAGCAGTGATTGAAACCGCGTGCTGGCATCGTCTTTTGCAGATGTCTTTAACAAAGCGATGTCAAAATCGTTTGTTTTAAGACGGAATTTCAGTTCTCTTTGATTCACCCAAATAGGATGTAGGCGAACATTGTACTTGATGGACTTTAATACTAGCTCCGCCAGCCATGAGCCATCCGCAGGATCTGTGTATAGCACGTCGATATCAACTGGCTCTGCAGGTTCTTGCGCGATAAGGTTGTTAATTAAGGCATGCATTTCACTCGTGAAAGTCAGCGCCTCGGCTATTGGCAGTCGCGCCATAATCTGGCGCTGTTGTTCGGCTGAATGCTTTGACGAATTAAATACTAAAGCCGCAAATGGGCGTTCGCCTTGATGGGCAAACTGCAAACGATTGATATGCTTTGTTAATGTTAGCTTGCGTAGCCATTCTGATTTCCAATTGGCATCGCTCGTGGTGTTGATCACATCCACGGAGCCAATGCCGAACTTCGCGGGTGTCTTTGCGGATTGAACTGTTAGCGTAACTTGCTTCGGGTTGAAGCGATAAGCTAAGAATTTTTGTTTGTCGCCCCACCAATTTGGTGTTCTGTAAAAAGATATTTCGTTTGGACTTGGGTCACTATTTATTTCGTATGGTCCCGTGACTGGTTCAATCATCCAGTCAAAATCATAGGGCCAAGCGTCACTAGATTGATAAAAATGGGATGCCAAAGGGCGAAAATCACATAAAAAATCAAAGACCGAATTATTCCACTGATAAAAATGCAAGGTGAATTCGCTCGGATTATGAACCGTAATGGACTCGAGTATTTGATTTATATAATTACGCTGATATTCAGTGTCATGACCGCCTGATGTTAAAAATAATAGGGTATAAATAACGTCGCTGGTTGTTACCGGTACGCCATCTGACCAGCGCGATGATGGATCAATTCTCAGTGTGATTTGCCGTTCTGCTGCATTTATTGCCCATTCGCTAATTAGCATAGGGATTAACGCATCGGTATTCGGATGACGTGCCAATAAGGGGATTTGTAATTTGCTCAGTGTTTCACTGATTACGGTTGGGGTTTCTGGTCCGAATCTGCGCCAATGAAGAATAGGCGAGGGCGTTGTTAGGTGTAAGTGGCCCCCTTGCTTGGCACTTTTATCCGCCCAAATCGGCTGGTCTAAACCGCTACTCCAAACGAGTGAATCTGTGTCTATTGTGTTTTCGTAGTCGAGAGTAATGGCACTGCATTGCAGTGCCAGCAATTGGACAAGGAGAGCTAAACAGAGGCGAATTGTAATGGCCATCCTGTATTCTATTTTTCCTCTGTTTAAATTCTATCGCTAATTTAGCGCGTGACGTCGACGTAAAGAGTGAGCTTTTGCCCTGGCTGTATATATTTTTTACGAACCTCGTTGGAATTCCAGCGTTTAAGATCAGCCATGCTAACTTTAAATTTTTGCGAGATGCCAGCCAGTGAATCGCCGTTACGAACACGATAGTTAATTTTTCGTATGACTTCGCGTTTGCTCGATGCTTTTTGCGCACTCCAGATTACGAGCTTTTGACCAACTCTCAATGGATCTTTAGGCGCTAAGCCGTTCCAGCTGGCGAGCTGACTGACTGTTACGTCATGATTGCGCGCGATTTCCCAAAAGCTGTCACCGGATTGAACATTGTATTCAATACGTTGATTGCTATTTTTGGGTTTACGCAAATTTTTAATGCGTTCCATGCGCTGGCTTAAACTATGAGAATAAGTATCTTGGCTTTTAAAGGCACTTGGGATCAGTAGTTGCTGGCCGGCAAAAATGGTGTTGCTACGCAATTCATTTGCTTGCTGTAACGCATCCGGTGTCGTGCTGTAGTGGCGCGCTATGGTGTTTAGGCTATCACCATTCTTGACCTGATAGCGTTGCCAACGTACGCGCTCGGACGACGGTAGCTCTGTTAGGCGCTGTTCAAATAGCTCTTGTTTCTCGACCGGGATTAATACCTCATGCGGGCCTGTCGGACGAGTTGCCCAGCGATTAAATCCTGGGTTTAACTTATACACTTCATCAAGGTCTGTATCGGCAAGCTCGGCAACCTGTGATAAATCTATTTGGCCGCCGGTATTTACCACGGCAAAGTAAGGTTTATCTTCGATAGGCGTTAAGGTCAGGCCATAACGCTCTGGATATTTAATGAGTTTGGCTAATGCAATGAGCTTAGGTACATAGGCTTGCGTTTCTCGCGGTAAATCTAGCGACCAAAAATCGGTCGGTAAACCTTTCTCGCGATTTTTACGAATGGCTTTGCGCACAGTGCCTGCGCCAGAGTTGTAGCTCGCTAGAGCCAGCAGCCAGTCGCCATCGAATTGCTGTTGCAAGGCATCTAAGTAGGATAATGCTGCTTCAGTGGCTGCACGGATATCTCGACGTCCGTCATGCCACCAATCTTGTTGTAAGCCAAAATCTCGACCAGTTGATGGTATAAACTGCCAAACACCTGAAGCGCGACCATGTGAATAGGCAAACGGATCGAAGGCACTTTCAACGACAGGCAGCAGAGCTAGCTCTCCAGGAACTTCCCGAGCTTCGATTTGTTCCGCGATGAAATAAAGATAGCGAACGCCTCGGTCGGCAACGCGATCAATGTAACTCGGATGAGATCGATACCAATTGAGTTGCGCTGTGATACGGTCGTTATCAAGCTCAGTATCAAGCTTGTATGACGCAATGACGCGCTCCCAGATATTTTCGTATTCGGTTTTCGCTGTCTGATCAGCTTGCCATTGATCGAGTACTTCTAGCTCTTGCACGGTTTCGCTGTCCCCTATTGGGGCGAGCGTCACCGGTTGGGTTGTAGAGCAGCCCGTGAAAATCAGGGCAAACAACCATAGTGAGATATGCTTCATGTGATTACAATGCAGTTTTGGTTCTGTCAGTCTAAGTTCCGAACGCACGGCTAGCAAGGTGAAAGGGGCCAAATGAGACACAGTAATCGTATAAAAGTCGAAACACAGCAGTCTTGGCTGCAAAGAAACGATACTCAACGCCTGTTGGCGCTTGAGGGTGGATGGATAGCCGATTGGGTTTGTCAGCTTCGCGGGCATCAATTGGCCTACGCTGGAGTCGATGATCATCCGCGTTTTATGCGTGAAGCCCGAATGCAACATTGCTTTCGGCTCGGCTTACCGTGGCAGCGCGGTTTGGTTGATGTTCAAGCGCAAATTCACGATGCGCATTGGCCATTGGCTGACGAATCCGTCGATGCGGTTATTTTGCAGCACGCATTGGACATGACCAGTCGTCCTCACCAAATGATTCGAGAGGCGACACGCAGTATTGTACCAAGTGGATATTTAATCGTTGTTGGTTTTAACCCTCAGTCTTGGTGGGGGGCGCTGCGCTGGGTAAGAACGTTTTCAGCGGAATTACCGTGGGTTGCTAATCCAGTTGCGCCTAAACGACTTGTCGATTGGCTAACGCTGTTGGATTTTCGTATAGAAAGTGTGACTCCTGTTGCCCATAGCTGGCCGCTGAAGTTGTTTTCGGAAAGTGTCAGTCGTCGTATTGATCGTGTTATGGCGGGAACAAACTTCCCGCCCGGTAACGCTTATGTTTTGGTGGCAAGAAAAACGCAAGCTGGGATGACGACCATTCGACCACGTCGTCGAGCTGCACCGGAGCCCAGATTTGGTTTTGCCGTTCCGGCAGCACGGGTGCCAGAAAATCCTGCATCCCATCATCTATATCAAGCAGGAGGAAAGTGTGAAAGTTGAGTTGTACACGGATGGCGCATGCAAAGGCAATCCCGGCCCTGGCGGGTGGGGAGCCTTGCTACGTTATGGTGATAAGGAAAAAGAACTCTGTGGTGGTGAATCTGACACGACCAATAATCGTATGGAATTAATGGCTGTTATCGAAGGTTTGAAAGCATTGAGTCGGTCCTGTGAGGTAATCCTGACCACAGATTCCAAGTATGTAATGCAAGGGATTAACGATTGGCTTGCCGGCTGGAAACGTAACGGTTGGAAAACCGCTGCGAAAAAGCCTGTTAAGAATCAAGACTTATGGCAAGCCCTAGACGAGCAGTGTGCTCGTCATAAGATAGAATGGCGCTGGGTGAAAGGGCATGCAGGGCACGCCGAGAATGAGCGGGCGGATGAGTTGGCTAATCGTGGTGTCGAAGGAGTTAAGCAGTGAGACAAGTCGTACTAGATACTGAAACCACAGGTATTGGTGAAGGGCATCGAATTATTGAAATCGGCTGCGTTGAAGTAATAGAACGCAAATTGACCGGTCGCCATTTCCATGTCTACATCAACCCTGATCGAGCTATTGATGCCGAAGCTGTCGAAGTTCACGGGATTACTAATGAATGGTTAATTGAAACAGGTGCCCCTTTATTTGGGCAAGTAGCCGACGATTTTTGTGATTTTATTTCGGGTGCTGAACTAGTAATACATAACGCAGCGTTCGACGTTGGCATGATGGACGCAGAATTTAAGCGTTTGAATATGCCCTTAACTCGTACCTTCTGCGGTGTACTTGATACCTTGCTGATGGCGCGTGATTTACATCCGGGTGCGCGTAATAGCTTAGATGCCCTGTGTAAACGTTATGGTATTGATAATAGTCATCGTGAGCTTCACGGGGCATTGCTGGATGCAGAGATTCTCGCCGATGTGTATCTAATGATGACGGGTGGCCAAACGGATCTGGCGTTGGCGGTAGAAGAGCAACAAGAGCAGCAAGAGGTTGTTATTGATATAAGTGACATTGATTTATCAACAACCGAACTGGCTGTGATTCGAGCGTCGGCAGACGAGCTTAAAGCCCATGACCAAATGTTAGATTTACTCGATAAGAAAAGCGAAAACGGCGCCATTTGGCGCCGTGTTTAAACTCTAATCAAAACCAGCTTAGAGTAGGTGGGTTACCGCAAGGTAACCTACCCCTGTCATTACGATAGTGTAAGGCAAAGCCATAATAACCATCTTGCCGTACGATAATCGAATTAGCGGTGCGATAGCTGAAGTTAGCAAGAACAAAAAGGCTGCTTGGCCGTTAGGCGTTGCAACGCTTGGCAAGTTAGTGCCCGTGTTAATCGCCGTCGCTAAATGATCAAACTGCAAGCGAGTAATGTTGCCAGCAGCATAAGCTTGATGAACTTCGGAAATATACACCGTCGCCACGAATACGTTATCGCTGATCATGGATAGCAAGCCGTTAGCTAAAAAGAATACGCCCGGCTGAGCTTCGCGTGACACGTTATCTGTGTTTAAAATCCAGTCGATAATAGGTGTGAATAAATGCTGGGTGTGGATTACACCTACAACAGCGAAAAATACAACTAATAAGGCAGTGAAGGGCAAGGCTTCTTCAAAGGATTTACCGATTTGATGTTCTTCAATGATGCCATTGAATGCCGTTAATAAAATAATAACAGCCAAACCAATCAAGCCAACCTCGGCCAAATGCAGCGCCAAACCAGCGACTAAAAACAGTGCCACTGCACCTTGCAGCCAAAGTTGCGCAATACGCTTTTGAGGCATGTCTTTATTTTGTTCTTCGTTAAAGTGTTGAAGAATGCGACGGACGTTATCTGGCAGTTCAGCGCCATAGTCAAACCATTTGGTTTTTTCGAGTAGGACACACGTGAGCAGCCCCATAAACAACACAGGCATACTGACAGGAGCCATTTGCAGGAAGAAATCAATAAAGCTCCAATCAGCAACATCGGCAATGAGAAGGTTTTGTGGCTCTCCCACCATAGTGCATACGCCGCCGAGCGCCGTACCAACAGCACCGTGCATTAATAGGCTACGCAGAAATGAGCGAAAGGTGTTTAGATCCTGACGGTGAATTTCTTTTAAATGGACATCATCACTGTGGTCATGACCGGCATTAAATTCCTTATCGCTGGCGACGTGGTGGTAAACGCTATAAAAGCCAACAGCAACACTGATCAATACGGCTGTAACTGTCAGCGCATCAAGGAAGGCCGAAAGGACTGCTGAAACGATACTGAATAGTAATGACAGGACAACCTTGGAACGAACCCCAAGCAATATTTTAGTGAATAGAAACAGCAGCAAGTCCTTCATGAAGTAAATGCCGGCAACCATAAACATCAGAAGAAGGATGACGGGGAAGTTTGCCAATGTTTCTTTATAAACGACTTCAGGCGTTGCTAAGCCAAGGACAACGGCTTCGATGGCCAACAAGCCACCGGGTTGAAGCGGGTAACACTTTAATGCCATTGCTAGGGTAAAAATAAACTCTAGGATAAGCACCCAGCCAGTAACGACAGGCCCTAGGGTGTTTACTAAAACTATATTGGCTAGCAAGAATGCAAGTATGGTTTTCTTGTACCAGACGGGCGCATTCCCTAAAAAATTGCTGACAAATGCGCCAGAAAGAGTGGTTGGCATATCAATATCCTTGGTTGTACGGAATTGTAACGTGGGCAGCAATGTAATCAGTTTTAATGCAAAAGCAACTGAATCCCAATTTTGAGGTCTCAAAATGAACCGAATAGGTCAGGTTCAAGCCCGTTTGTCAGAATTGCTCATAATTACCACGTATAGTGAGTATAGTTGAGAGAATAGGCTATCGCTAAAAGGCTTCACGCTTTTGCTGTGCTGCCGTTAGAATGGCCAAAACGATAACAATGATAAGAAGTATCATGGCTGAAATTACGACAGGAAATGACATCGCCCAGTTTGCCGCCTCTTTGCATCTGGTTCGTGCGGAAGTCGATAACGCCCTCGATCACGCCTCGGCTCAGCTCGACGCGTACGCCAATGGCGGCGGTAAAGAAAGTCTTAGGACTTTTCTGGAAGAGATACAACAGCTACGCGGCACCTTTAAGATGCTGGATTTTCGTGCGGGCGAGCGTCTGTGCGAGGAAATAGCTGAGCTTGCTCGCTCTTGGCGTAGCGATGAAGTGTCCCCCACCATCTTAGGTGCGTACACTCAAGCAGTGGTGTATCTGAAGCAATATATTGAGTTGGTTGTTGATGACAAGCTGGTTTCGCCTAGCTTGCTGATTCCAACAATTAACTTGTTACGTCGTTCACGTCACGAAAGGCCACTGCCAGAAGCTTACTTCTTTTTAGTGAATTTACGTCCTCGTATCGAAACACCGCCTGCGATATCGGGTACATCGATATCGTATCGTCGTGTTCGCCAGTTGCTGCAATTAGGCATGTTGGGCTTAATTCGTGGCGCTGGCCGCCACGGACCAATGCAAATTATTTTGCGCGCTATTGTTCGTGTGGAAGAGGATGCTCGAGGCACTCCATCTTGGTCGTTCTGGCTGGTTGCTAAAGCTGCGGTTGAAGCCCTTGGTCAGCCAGCCTTTGAAGTTACTAATCAGCGTATTTCTCTGCTGGGAGTTCTTGATCGGCAAGTGCGTCGAATTCAACAGTCAGAAGGCGCGGCCTTACAAGAGAAGCTACCTGACTGGGTATTGAAAGAACTTCTCTATCTGGTTGCTTTGGCAGAACCAGATTCTGAAGCTGTAATCACTGTTCAAGAAAAGTTTCAGCTATCCGGCACAGTTCGTGAGCTTCAATTGGTTGAATCGCGCCGCAACCTTATCGGCCCAGACCATTCGGCGATGTTGTCTTTTGCGCGTGCGCTACAAGACGAAGTTGAAAGTCTGAAAGACATTATAGATCGCAATCAACGCAACCCAGATATGGCGGTTGATGATGCTGAACTGGTTGAACGTCTTGATCGTATCGCTGATACCTTGGCAATGGTTAACATGTCAGAAGCGGCTCAGCGTGCCGAAAGTTTAGTCGCCATGATCCGGAAAGGTTCGCCAGAACTGAACCATCTTGCCGATGAAGTTATTCGTATTGAACAAGATATCTACACATTGACTCATAAGGTTGGTGCAGATCATGGTCAGGTGATTGATCAAGTAACGTTAAACGAGGGTCGTATCAGTATTGTTGCTGAAGCCGTGACAGCGCTGGTGATGGTTAAGCGCGCAGTGGCTTCATATTTAGATACCGGCGATAAGTTGCATGTTCAAAATGTTGGTAAAAGCTTGCATGATGTCGGCGGCGCAGTCTTATTTTTAGAAAAGCCCATGTTGCGTGATATTTTATTAGAACTTGAAGGCTTTATCGTCGCCAACGTATTGGAGTCGCGTCAAGCGCCTCAGCAGCGCCAGCTAGAAGCATTTGCAGACTCGGTAACGGCGATTGAATACTTCCTCGATACGCTCAATGGTCCATCGGCGGGCGCTGACGAAGCGATTCGTCTGGCTACAGAGAGTTTGAATTACTTACGAGAACCACATGTTGCAGGGTAGTCTCACTACAATATCAACCATTGCCATCGTGATCGCGTTAGTCGCGATTGTGCTCTTATGGAGCGGCAAAGGTTGGTTTACTCAGTGGTTGAAGGGTACTGTGGGCTTTTTATTATTAGCCGCATCGGTATGGACCATTCTGCTGCTGTGGGATTTGTGGACTTATCGGGCGGTTGTGGCGGAACATCCGTTAGCAACCGTCAGTATTTACGAAATTGCTGATCAGGAGTATGACCTGACCTTGGTTGATTCTGATGGCAATGAGCAGCGTTTTAAAATTCTCGGCGATCAATGGCAATTAGACGTTCGCTTGCTGGTGTGGAGTGGTCCATTGCTTGGTTTAGGGTTTGAGCCTCTATATCGTTTGGATCGTTTGTCTGGCCGTTACTTATCGTTAGAGCAAGAGTTGTCCGCACCGCGAACAGTATATTCTCTGTCTGAACCTAAGCCGTTTGATGTTTGGAATGCTATTCGCAATTATGACTTATGGCTGGATGCCGAATTTGGTAGTGCGGTGTACATGCCGCTGCTGAATGGCGCTGTATACGGTGTTCATCGAACATCAAAAGGTTTGATTGCTCGTCCGCTGAATGACGTTGCAGAGTCGGCCTTGCTCGGTTACTGGTAGAGATTGATATTAGATTATAAAAAAAGGGCCGCAACACTGAGTGTTGCGGCCCTTTTTTGTTGTTAGCTATTAAGCTGGGAACAATTCGCCCAGTTTGGTTGCTAACATCATGTCGCCTTCAACGCGCAGTTGACCAGACATGAAAGCCATCATGCCGTCAGTTTCGCCAGAAGCGATGCCTTTGAACGTTTCGCTGTTCATGATCAGGGTAACGTTAGCATCATCAGATTCGCCTTGAGCTACTGCACAAGTGCCGTCTTTAACGATCAGGTGATACGTGTCAGCATCTTCGATATTGAATTGGAAGATCAGATCCAAACCAGCAGCAGCGGCAGGATTGAATTTTGCATTCATTTGTTCAATGATTTCAGCAGCAGATGACATAAGGTTTTCCTATAGTTTGCTTCATTAAACAGGAGATCAGCTGAGATGTTACAGAGTTCAGCATCCTGTTATGACAACGTCTGTAGTCAGACTGCACAACTCTATGTTTCCTCTCAAAATGTGTCAACGAAAATTCATACGATTGTTTGATTTAACCCGTTAAGACAGTTGGGTTTGCGATCAACGGCTGAATTACGCGATTGCGCATGAAACAATTAGTTTCGGCTGTTCTTGAACTTGTACCCAGCTGCGGTTCGGTTATGCTGGCGGACTATTTGCATTTATAAAGGGTTTGAATGTGGAATTCCTAGCCGAGTACGGTTCATTTTTACTAAAGGTTGTTACCTTAGTTGTCGCGGTTCTGATTTTAGTCGGCGGTATTGTGAGTATCGCTGCACGGAATAAGAAGTCATCGGACGGCGAGTTGGTTATCAAAAAGGTCAATGAAGAGCTGGAAGATAATAAAGACCAGCTAGAGTACGCCGTTAGCAGTGAAGGCGAGCTCAAAGCGTTAGAAAAACAACGCAAGAAAGAAGACAAAGAAAAAGAGAAGAAAGAAAAGAAGCTTGCTAAAACAGCACCAGACCCAGCAGTAGCTCGTAAGAAGCGTGTATATGTCATCGATTTTGATGGTGATATTCGCGCTAGCGACGTCGAACTGATGCGCAAAGAGATCACGGCTATTCTTACGCTGGCGGAAAAGAATGATGAGGTTGTCGTGCGCTTAGAAAGCGGCGGCGGCATGGTGCATTCTTATGGATTTGGCGCATCACAACTTAAGCGTATTCGTGATCGTGGCATACATCTTACTGTGTGTGTCGATATGGTTGCTGCTAGTGGCGGTTACATGATGGCATGTTTGGCCGATCGCATCGTTGCCGCGCCTTTTGCCATCATAGGTTCAATTGGCGTTGTCGCTCAATTGCCGAACTTTAGTAAAGTGCTGAAAAAGTACGACGTAGATTATGAGTTGTTTACGGCTGGTGAGTACAAGCGCACCGTTACTATGTTTGGTGAAAATACCGATAAAGCTAAAGAGAAGTTTCAGGCGGACCTGGAAGAAACTCACGATCTTTTTAAACACCATGTTAAACATCATCGCCCGCGTGTTGATATTGAGGCTGTGGCAACGGGTGATATTTGGTACGGCGTTCAAGCCATCGACCATAAGCTAATAGACGAAGTTGGTACCAGCGACGACTATCTAGTTGCTGCTTGTGACAATGCTGATGTCTACACAGTGCGTTATGAATTTAAGAAGACGCTGCAAGAGAAGCTAGGCTTTGCTGTGCAAGTTGGCTTTGAGCGTGCAGTGACTCGTGTATTAACTTCTTTGCAGAATCAAATGCAAAGCAAAGGCTAAATAAGGATTGAATATGACCTTCCTCGCATATCGCGTGACTGAAACTGAATCGGGAATGACTGCCACTTGGGAGTCGCGCGAAGATGATCAACTGCCAGCTGGTGACGTTTTGATCGATGTTCAGTACTCGTCGGTTAACTATAAAGACGCGTTGTCCGCGAGCGGCAATAAGGGCGTTACTCGTGCGTTTCCGCATACCCCGGGTATTGATGCTGCGGGCGTTGTGGTTAGCAGTACGGATGCTGCTTTTAAAGCTGGTGACGAGGTAGTTGTATTTGGTTATGACCTAGGTATGAATACTGAAGGTGGTTACGGCCAACGCATTCGTGTTCCTAGCGCTTGGGTCTTGGCTAAGCCTGCCGGTATATCAGCAGCTGAAACAATGGCTTGGGGGACGGCTGGCTTTACCGCGGCTCTTAGCGTACAGAAATTAGAACGCGCAGGCATGCAGCCAAGCAAGGGACCTGTGATTGTGACTGGCGCTACCGGTGGCGTAGGCTCTGTTGCTGTCGCTTTGCTCGCTAAGCTTGGTTATGACGTGGTGGCGTTGTCGGGTAAAGCTGAGCAAGAAGCTTGGCTTAAAGAGCTGGGCGCTAATCGTGTGATAGGGCGCGATGAAGTCATGGCGCTGAAAGGAAAAGCGATGGCCAAGCCTCTGTATCAGGCGGCACTAGATACAGTGGGAGGAGATATGGTTTCCGCCTTAATCCCACAAATTATGCCAGAAGGTGCCGTATCAACTTGCGGCATGATTGCTGGCATTAAAGTTGAGGCAAGCGTATTCCCATTCATTCTTCGTGGCGTCAGCCTTCTAGGCGTCGACTCAGTGGAAATTCCGCAGGCAGAAAAGCAACTCGTGCTGAATAAAGCGGCTGGTGAGTGGAAGCTGGCGGGCTTAGAAACAATGACCACCAATGTCACGCGCAGTGGGCTTGCTGGTATATTAACCAAAGTACTCAATGGCCAAGGTGTGGGTCGTTATCGTGTTGATTTAAACGCTGAATAACGACTACGTCCTTTCGTTTTATATCTCGTTCTATCTCTTTTCAAACCAACCTACAGAGAAATATCCCTGCTGTAGGTTGGGCTTGAGCCTCAGTAATATCTCGCCATTAATCTCGTCTAAGTTTATCGCTAACAGCAATTGGGTTGGGATAGCTGAACACCACTATATAGCTAGACACCACGAAAGTAATGATGGCCGTCGCTTGGATTAGTAACGAACCTTGTTCGCTTAACAATTGACTTTGCAACGCGACAAAAGCCACCAGTAGCGAGAATTCGCTGATCTGGCCCAGCCGAAAACCTACATCCCATGCAAGTTGCGGGCGCTCGCTCAAATTACCGAGTAGGTAGCGGAAGCTAATCGGTTTGAGAATCAATACCGCAGCCGCTAATACTAAGGCTGGTAGCCAGACATCCCCTAGCAAACCAAGGTTTACTCCTGCACCTAAAGTGAAGAAGAACATCACGAGAAAGAAGTCTCGTAAAGGTTTTAAGCTAATGGCGATGAATTGCGCGATGGGGCTCGTCGCAAGGGTAACGCCAGCAATGAAAGCACCAATCTCATGGGTTAAACCAACCAGTTTTGCGCCTTCAGCGACGGTTAAGCACCAACCGATAGCCAGTATGAATAAGTATTCATGATAGCGGTCAAAGCGCATGATTAGCGGCAGTAAGACCATCTTCACAATCAAGTAACAGCCCACGGCTAGCAGTGGCAATGCCACAAACGGCTGCCATACCGGCATGCTTGAGTTGCCTTCTAAAACGCCGAGTAAAATAAGTGTGAAAATAGCGAGCATATCTTGGATTAGCAATAAGCCAATCATCAGTTCGCCGACGTGTTTATGATGCAGCACGGTGGTTGGCAGTAACTTTAAGCCAATGATGGTGCTCGAAAACATAAAGGCGAGGCCGACGATAATGGCGTCCATCTCGCTAAAGCCAAATGCAAGTGTGAGCCCAAAGCCTGCGGCAAAGAAAATGGCAGAGCTGGCGAGTGCAACCAGCATGGCTTTCTTCAGAACCGCAAAAAGGGCCGATGGCTGCATATCGAGGCCAAGTAAAAAGAGTAAGAAGATAATGCCAATATGAGCCATATCGGTCAGCGCGTCAGGGTGTTCTATCCAGCCCATACCAAAAGGACCAGCAATTGCGCCGAGAGCGATATAAGCAATAAGAACGGGTTGGCGGGTGTATAACGCAATGGTCGCTAGCACCATGGCACCGGCGAAAATCAAAAAGAACGAAAAAACAATGTCTTGCTGCATGTAGCTCCCTGCGTAAGACAGTTAGTTTATAGAATAAGAGAGTATGGCAGACGCAGAAGAGAATCCATGTAATCGTTATGAATAACGACTACATGGATTGATTAGGCAGCTTTGACGACTGGCTAATTAACGACGACGGAACAGCGGACGCTGATCTGCTACGTCATTTTGATAACAAACAGAGAAGGTGCCGAATGCCGCCAAGGCAACATCGACTTCCTGATCATCGCGTAAAGCAAAGGTGTCGAAGCCACAACGCTTCATGAAGAAGAGCTGATCGATCAATACGTCACCCACTGCACGCAACTCGCCAGTATAGTCATAGCGTTCACGCAGCAAGCGCGCCGCTGAGTAGCCACGGCCATCGCTGAACTTAGGGAAGTTAATGCTAATGCTCGCGAACGCTTTACTGTCTGCGCCGATCAAATCGGCGGTATCGCCGCTGTCGAGAAACAGATGAAGGGCCTCACCTGAAGACAGCAGCGCATCTTTCTCTTCTTGCCATTGAGTCAGCGTAATCGTGTTCAAAGTGGCGTCGTCAGCCAGTTTGGCTTCGGTGTTAAGCAGCTTTGCCATAGACGGCCTCCTTGAATGAATCGTGACCAATACGACGGTATGCTTCTAGGAAGCTTTCTCCATCAATGCGTTGAGCTACATAGAAGTCGAGTACTTTTGCAATGACATCAGGCATATCTGCACGCGCAAACGAAGGCCCAAGGATCTTACCAATAGATGCTGATGCATCACCGGCGTTACCGCCAGAGTTGCCACCGAGTGATACTTGATAGAACTCTTCACCTTTCTTATCAACACCCAAAACACCGATATGGCCAATGTGGTGGTGACCACAGGCATTCATACAGCCTGAGATATTTAGATCGATTTCGCCAAGGTCATGCTGGTAATCAACATCTTCGAAGCGCGCCTGAATGGCTTCCGCAACTGGGATAGATTTCGCATTGGCTAGGGCACAGAAATCGCCGCCTGGGCAGCAGATCATATCGGTTAGCAAACCCAGCGTTGGAGTGGCTAAGCCTAAAGCTTTTAATTTCTGCCACAAACCAAATAACTCGGTTTGCTCAACATCGGGCAGAACTAAATTCTGTTGGTGAGTAGAGCGCAATTCGCCAAAGCTGTAGTCGTCAGATAACTGCGCAATTTGATCTAGCTGCTCAGCAGTGACATCGCCCGGCGGTGTGCCAATTTGTTTTAGCGTTAGCGTAACAACGGTGTAACCGGCTTGCTTGTGCGCACGCACGTTGCGACCCAACCAGCGCGCAAACGCTGCGTTTTCTTCGCGCGCTGCAACTAGCTCGGCAGGATCGTTGGTCAAGGCTTTGTACGCAGGATCAACAAAGTGCTTTTTAACACGATTAAGTTCAGCTTGAGTCAGTTTACCTTCACCGCCTTTGATGCGATCCCATTCGTCTTCAACTAGCTCACGCATGCGCTCAATGCCGAGTGCTTTCACTAGAATCTTAATACGGGCTTTGTACTTGTTATCGCGACGACCAAATTGGTTGTAAACGCGAATAACAGCATCTAGGTAGGTCAGCAAGTCTTCTTCCGCTAAGAACTCACGGATTTCTGTTCCTAGGATCGGAGTACGACCTAGGCCGCCGCCAACCAAAACGCGGTAGCCGATTTCGCCGGCTGCGTTTTTAACGATATTGATGCCGATATCGTGCATAGCGATAGACGCACGGTCTTCACCGGGTACGGCGTTGACCGCAATCTTGAACTTGCGCGGTAAAAACGCGAATTCAGGATGGAATGTTGACCACTGGCGAATGATTTCACAATAAGGACGGGGATCCGTAATTTCTTCGGCAATAACACCCGCATACTCGTCGGTAGTGGTGTTACGAATACAGTTGCCGCTGGTTTGCACTGCGTGCATTTGCACTTGTGCTAAATCAGCAAGAATCTGCGGACAGTCCGGCAGGGCTGGCCAGTTGAATTGCACGTTTTGACGAGTAGAGAAATGGGCGTAACCCTTATCGTAATCGCGTGCTACCTTGGCCAATGCGCGCATTTGCGCACTGTTTAGCTGACCATAAGGCACAGCGACGCGCAGCATAGGTGCGTAGCGTTGAACATAAATACCGTTTTGCAAACGCAGCGGTAAGAATTCGTCGTCGGCGATTTTGCCATCTAAGTAGCGCTCCATCTGCCCTTTAAACTGGGCGACGCGCTCGTTCAGCAGTTGCTGATCGTACTCATCATAAACGTACATAATAATCGGTTGCCATTATTGAGTATTGTAATTGCTGCGCACCTTACCAAAGCTTGGCTATCCTGAAAATCAGTATTTTCCTATATTCGTTATCGGAAAAGCCGAACGAATAGGGATTGCTGGCTTAGTGGTGGTCTGTCGGAAGTGGGAGGAGCAATAAGCGCTCGGGATAGTCGGTAAATACTGCTTTTACACCGGCTTTCCATAACTTTTGCGCGGTTTCGTGGTCATTGACCGTATAAACCGCCATGGGGGTTCCGGCGGCATGAATGTCCGCCACGGCCACTGGATCAAAAAAATCCGCAGCAAAGTGCAAACCGGTACTGCCAGTATCTTCTAGGCGTTGTTGCCAATCTCTTGGAATCGCCTCAACGTTCAATGCGCGAGTGATATCGGGTAAATGTTGCTGTGCCGCCGATAGGGCTAGCATATTAAAACTGCTAAATAATAAGGTGTGTTCAAACGGTACTTGCTGCAGGGCTTTGGCCATTGCCCAAACCGTCTCTACTTCGCGGCCAATCGTCGGTTTAATTTCTAGATTCAGGTTTAGCTCTAGTTGGTTCGCTAGGGCTAATAAGTCAGTGAGCGTGAGAATACGCTGATTGGCATAAAAGGGCGAAAACCAACTGCCTGCATCCAGTGTTTTTAATTGTGCTAGTGTTTGCTGAATAACTAAGCCGCGTCCATCCGTGCAGCGATTCACGTCGTTGTCGTGAAATATGACGGCAATGCCGTCTGCCGATATGGTGACATCCACCTCTGCCCAGTGAGCGCCTTGCTGCGCTGCCAGCTCAATCGCTGCTGCCGTATTTTCTGGTGCTAAACCGCTAGCTCCTCGATGCGCAATGACGGGGGATAGATGTTGATAAGCGGATGGGTGTTCTGCGGGAAAACGTAATGGCATGAGGCAGGCTCAACAAGTCAGATCATACGCTAATGTGGGCCCAATGGCGCGCGCGCCAAATAAACCCGTAAATTGCCGATAACGTAATACGTTGCACCGCTTGAAGCAACCAGATTCCAGTGAGTCCATAGCCTAAAACGGGGCCTATGAGATAGGCGAGGGGTAAGAATACTCCCCACTGCATGAGCAAGTTTATTTTTAATACTTTGCGGCTCGCGCCTGCTCCTAGGAGTGCCTGGGTTAAGGTAATGGCAGCGACTTCAAGAACGATATTCAGACCTATGATTCGCAGCGGCCACGCTCCTAAAGCAATTAACTCTTTGTCAGCTGTGAATATACGCAGTACCCACTCGGGCGCTATCCACATAGGTAAGCCAAGTAGGCCTAAAATGATAATCGCTACTCGCGCAACATCAATTCCCCAGCGATAAGCGTTCTCTTTGTGCTCTTGCCCTAGTGCTTGCCCAACCAAACTAGCCCCTGCGATACCCAAGCCTACGGCGGGTAAAATGAGCAGTAACTGTAATTGCGTCAGAATATGGCCGATGGCTTGTTCTTTGGTGCCAATCATTCCGATGATCAGGAATAGGCAGCCGGTACCGAGAGCGAATAGCGTCTGCTGAATAGAATTCGGCAGGGCCAAACGACTAAGCTGAAGTAGAGTGCTTTTGGTTGGTAGGCTGAGACTAAATCGTTCTGTATGGTGAAAAAAAGTGACCCAAAAAAAGACCACAGCCGCCAAGGTTGTCGCGACGGCTGTGCCAATGCCAGAACCTACAGTCCCTAGGCCTTGCCATGTGTTTGGGCCGAGAAATTCACTCAAGCCGAACATAAGAAAGTAGCTAACAATCGCGTTGGTTGCGTGCATGAAAAGTAAGATTTTAAGGTAAATCTTTGATTCGCCAATGCCACTCCAGAAACCACGAAAGACAAAGCCCATGCCTACGAATGCCAACGCCGCAGTACGCCAATCGAAATAAGGAATGGCAATATCTAGAACGGCTTGATCGCGGGTGAAAAGCCCGAGGTAGCTTGGGGATATCCCGATAAATAGCAGAGTAAAGGGTATTCCGACCACGATAGTCAGAAACAAGCCTGCCAACATAGGTTCGGTCATTTGCTGGTAACGCTTGGCACCGAAATGTCGCGATACAATGGCCTGCACCGCAGCGGATAACCCCATCATCATAGAGACAATGATGAAGCTGGCGTAACTGCCAATACCGACCGCTGCTAGCGCCGTGCCGCTGATCCTACCGACTAGCAGCGCATCGATTAAATTGATGACGCTTTGTGACACCATGCCACCGATAATCGGTAAGCCAATGACTAGAATTCGATCCAAACGATCTCTACTTACGCCGCTGGCACGGGTAAGTAGATGTATGGCGCGAGTCGTCATTATCTATCGTAACTAAGGTTAGGCGATAGCCAACGTTCCATGGTGTCGAGTTCCATTCCTTTGCGTTCGGCAATGCTAGTCACCTGATCTTTATCGATCTTGCCTAGGCCAAAGTATTTCGCATCCGGATGAGAGAAATACCAGCCGCTAACCGACGCAGTTGGATACATGGCGAAGTTCTCGGTGAGATTGACGCCGGTATGTTGCTCAGCATTCAGAAGGCGGAACAAGGTTGCCTTTTCGGTGTGGTCTGGGCAGGCAGGGTAGCCCGGTGCCGGACGAATACCTTTATAGGTTTCTTTAATTAGCTCTTCATTGCTGAGTTTCTCATCGGCGGCATAGCCCCAGATCTCTTTGCGCACAATTTCATGCATGCGCTCAGCAAATGCTTCGGCCAAACGATCAGCCAACGCCTTGATCATGATGCTGTTGTAATCATCGTGGGTTTTGTCATAGCTCTTGGCCAGATCTTCGGCTTCGATGCCGGAGGTCACCACAAAACCGCCAATGTAGTCTTGCTTAGTACCTTCTGGTGCCACGAAATCTGCCAGCGAATAGTTCGGCTGGGCATTTGGTTTGTCGGTTTGCTGACGTAAGTGGTGAAGTATCGCAATTTCTTCACTGCCATCTTCGTTGAATACCACCAAATCATCTGCGCCACGACGTTGTGCTGGCCAGATACCTACGACAGCGCGTGCATTAAATAGCTTCTCATCAACAATGCGTTTCAGCATGGCTTGAGCATCTTTAAACAAGTTGGTCGCAGCTTCGCCGACTACTTCATCTTCCAAGATGCGAGGAAATTTGCCAGCCAGTTCCCATGAGAAGAAAAACGGTGTCCAGTCGATGTAATTGACCAGATCAGCCAAATCAAAATCGCTGAATACGTGAATGCCCGGCTTGAGCGGAGCCGGTGGCTGGTAGTTAATCCAGTCGCCTTGATACCCTTTGCTAATTGCCGTTTCGTACGGTAATAGCGCTTTCTGTTTACGATTCGCATTGCGCACACGAACGGTTTCGTATTCTTCGCGTAGCTCAGCAATAAAATCGAGTTTGGCTTGTGGATTGACCAATTTTTGCGCAACACCCACTGCTCGTGATGCATCGGCAACATAAACAGCGATGTCGTTCTTGTATTGTGGCTCGATTTTAACGGCGTTATGGGCCTTCGAGGTGGTTGCACCACCAATCATCAGTGGCAAATGGAAGTTAAGGCGTTGCATTTCGCGCGCGACGTGAACCATTTCATCCAGTGATGGGGTGATCAAACCAGAAAGGCCAATAATGTCGACGTTTTCTTCTTTGGCGACTTTCAGGATTTTTTCTGCAGGCACCATAACACCAAGGTCAATTACCTCGAAGTTGTTACATTGCAGGACCACGCCAACAATATTCTTGCCGATATCGTGCACGTCACCTTTTACCGTTGCCATCAGGATCTTTCCCTGAGTTTCAGACTTGCCGTCTTTTTCAGCTTCGATAAATGGCAATAGGTAGGCAACCGCTTGCTTCATTACGCGCGCGCTTTTAACCACTTGCGGTAGGAACATTTTGCCGGAACCAAATAGGTCTCCGACCACGTTCATGCCATCCATAAGCGGGCCTTCAATCACCTCAATTGGGCGAGCAAACTGGTGTCGCGCTTCTTCGGTGTCTTCAACAACGAAGGTGTTTACGCCTTTTACTAAGGCATGAGTTAAGCGTTCGCGCACTGGAAGATTACGCCACTCTTGGGTTTCTTCTTCTTTGACTGAGCCATCGCCGCGGTATTTTTCCGCAATTTCAAGCATGCGATCAGTACCGTCTTCGCGACGGTTAAGGATGACATCTTCAACACGCTCTTTTAATTCGGCTGGCAGGTCATCGTATACCGCTAGCTGACCAGCGTTGACGATACCCATGCTCATGCCATTTTGAATGGCGTGATACAGGAATACCGAGTGAATTGCTTCACGGACAGGCTCGTTCCCACGGAACGAGAAGGACACGTTACTGACTCCGCCGGAGATCTTAGCGTGGGGCAGGTTGTCGGTAATGAATTTACAGCTGTTGATGAAATCAACGGCGTAGTTGTTGTGTTCTTCGATACCGGTGGCCACGGCGAATATGTTTGGATCGAAAATAATGTCTTCTGGTAAAAAGCCAACTTCATCTACCAAAATACGATAAGACAACTCACAAATTTCGTTTTTGCGCGCTTCGGTATCGGCTTGGCCTTTCTCGTCGAATGCCATTACCACAACCGCTGCGCCATAGCGCATGCAACGCTTGGCTTTAGCAATAAACTCTTCTTTGCCTTCTTTTAGCGAGATCGAGTTCACAACCGCTTTGCCCTGAATGCACTTAAGGCCGGCTTCAATGATTTCCCATTTAGAGGAATCAACCATGATAGGCACGCGCGAGATATCGGGCTCTGAGGCAATTAGGTTTAGGAAGCGCACCATAGCTGCTTCGGAATCCAGCATGCCTTCATCCATGTTGATGTCGATGATTTGTGCGCCGCTCTCAACTTGCTGGCGGGCAATGCTCAGGGCTTCATCGTAATCTTCATTGATGATCAGACGTTTGAATTTGGCGGAGCCGGTGACGTTGGCACGTTCGCCGACGTTAACGAACAAGCTAGTTTCGTCGAAGTTAAATGGCTCTAGACCACTTAAACGGCACGCCGGTTTGATGTCCGGAATCACGCGCGGCTTGTGTTTTTTAACAGCATCAGCAATGGCTTTGATGTGCGCCGGAGTCGTGCCGCAGCAACCGCCGATGATGTTTAAGAATCCACTGGAAGCGAACTCTTCAACGATAACCGCCATGTCTGCAGCTGACTGGTCGTATTCACCAAATTCATTCGGCAAACCCGCATTGGGGTGTGCAGAAATGAAGGTTGAAACCTTATTCGATAATTCTTCGATATGTGGACGCAGCTCTTCGGCGCCTAGCGCACAGTTTAAGCCGATGGTTAAAGGCTTAGCATGAGCGACTGAGTTCCAGAAGGCTTCTGCTGTTTGACCGGTTAGTGTACGGCCACTGGCGTCGGTAATAGTGCCAGAAATCATGATCGGCAACTCTTCGCCGCAGCGCTCAAACACTTCCTGCACTGCAAATATCGCTGCTTTAGCATTCAGTGTATCGAATACCGTTTCGATCAAAATAAGATCGGCACCGCCCGCCATTAGGCCTTCGGTTGCTTCAATGTATTCTTCTACTAATTGATCGAATGTAATGGCGCGGTAGCCGGGGTCATTCACATCAGGAGAAATTGAGGCCGTTTTACTGGTTGGTCCTAAAACCCCAGCCACGTAGCGTGGAATACCTGTTTCAGCTTCAACTTCTTCCGCCACACGACGCGCTAGGGCGGCGGCTTCACGGTTAAGTTCGACCACTAAGTCTTGTAGGTGGTAGTCGGCTTGAGAAACACGAGTTGAGTTAAACGTGTTGGTCTCAACAATATCGGCACCGGCCATAAAATATTGGCGATGAATACCGGCTATGATTTCAGGCTGAGTCAGTACCAATAGGTCGTTATTGCCTTTCACTTCTTGGTGAAGGTCGGCAAAGCGCACACCACGATAGTCTTTTTCTTCAAGCTGGTGCGACTGAATAAGCGTCCCCATGCCGCCGTCAAGAATATGGATGCGCTCAAGCATATTGCGTTTCAATTGCGCGATTCGGGCTTGGCGTAGTTCAGTAAGATTGGCAGACATAGGCTTAAGCTGACTCATGGTAACGGTTCAATATTTAAACGGTGTAAAAAAGGCGACGAATTGTAGCAGAGCCAGAACAGGTTGTCTTACCCAACTGTTTTGCTAGGGTATTTCGTAGAAGGCGTCGAATCAGGTACAATGCAGGCATTATTTAGAGGGGTACCACATGACAACTTACGTAACCATTACTCCGGATGCAGAAGAGTACTTGGCATCGCTGCTCGACAAACAGAGCGTACCGGGGATGGCTGTTCGTATTTTCATCACCCAGCCAGGGACTCGCCATGCAGAAACTTGCCTAGCTTATTGCCGACCTGAAGAGGTTAGCGCTAATGATGTCATCCAAGAAATGGCTAAGTTGCTTGTGTATGTTGAAGCGATGAGCATTCCTTATTTGGAAGAGTCGTTGATTGATTTTGCTAAAGATCGCATGGGTGGTCAGCTAACCATCAAGGCGCCAAACGCCAAGATGCCGAAAGTGAATGCCGATAGCCCAGTCGAAGAACGCATCAATTATTTGTTGTACACCGAAATTAATCCAGGTTTGGCCGCTCACGGTGGCGATGTCAGCTTGGTTGAGTTTACTGAAGATGGTGTTGCGGTTTTGAAGTTTGGCGGCGGTTGTCAGGGCTGTAGTGCGGTCGATATGACTCTCAAGGATGGGGTTGAGGCGAGTTTGATTGCTAAGATCCCAGAGATCACTGCGGTACGTGATGTCACCGATCATACGAAAGCGGACAATGCTTATTTTAAATAAGCTCTACTGCGAGTGAAAATGTAGTGCGAAAAACCGGCAATAGCCGGTTTTTTTGTTTTTGCGCGGATTATTAGCTTACAAAGCCATTACCCAATGATACCTACGGTAACAGTTGGGTAATGACTCTAGTTTCGAGTTCTACAGAAAGCTCTCTATCACCGCACCTGTGCGGTATTCGCTATCAGAGATGGACTCGTGTCGGCAAAGTTTGATTTTTGCTGACAGCGGCGCCACGGGGCCACCACAACTGCTGAGACACAGTTCCGCTGAATCGCCTAGCGGTAGTGGCTTTTCGCTCTGTAATTGAACTCCGCAGCTGCTTAGATCTAAGCAGGTTAGGTCGATTTCTTCACCGCTGCTTAAGCGGAGGCTGGCAGGGGCGTCGATTTGCATACGAATGAAATGACGTTTCTCTTGATATTGGCGGGCGTTATAGCTCATGCAATAGCTCCTGATAGGATGTCGAAAAACCGACGTAAAATCATACTTCTGAAATTGCAGCATCCTTCGTGCCAAAAATACAGTCATTTGCAGCAGTTACGACAAAGGTTGCTAAAGCATTGCAAGGCCGAGCAGATGGCGTTAGTGTTCGCCCATTGTGTAGGTGTTGGGAGACACGAATGGCCGCAAAAGTGCTGGTCATTGACGATGATTCAACGGTTCGCGATAGTATTTTTGCGTACTTAGATGATTGCGACTACGACATGCTGAGCGCGGCCAGTGCCGCTGATGCATGGGAACTGTTGAGCCATCAAACCGTCGATGCGGTAATCTGTGATCTTAAAATGCCGGGAATGAACGGCATTGAGTTGTTAGAGCGAATAAAGTCCAAACAACCTGATTTACCAGTGATTGTCGTCTCTGGTGCAGGGGTTATGGATGACGTCGTCCGTGCCTTGCGGTTAGGTGCGGAGGACTACCTCGTTAAGCCCATCATGGATCTGGAAGTGTTGCAGCATTCAGTGCGTAAAGCATTAGAACGCAGTCAGCTAGAGGCTGAAAACAGTGCTTACCGCGATCATCTTGAAAAAAACAATCGTGAGCTGCGCCTTGGCTTAGAAGAGCTCAGAGCCGACCAGCTTGCGGGTCGACAAGCGCAATTGCGTATGTTGCCAGACCCTCTCGATTTTGATGGCTTGCACTGCGAACATCGCATTATACCGTCGCTGTTGTTAAGCGGGGATTTTCTCGATTACTTTGAGCTTGATGAAAATCGCATCGTATTTTACATTGCGGATGTATCCGGGCATGGCGCCTCATCGGCTTTCGTGACGGTTTTGCTCAAAAATCTCACCTATCGCTTACGCCGGAACTTTCACCGTGGTTCCAGCAGCGATTTGTTGTATCCCTCACAGGTACTTGATCGCATCAATGGCGAGCTATTAGCGTCTGAGCTAGAAAAGCACTTAACCATGTTTTATGGCGTGTTCTGCACCCGAACTAACTCTTTGCGTTACAGTGTTGGCGGGCATTTCCCGATGCCGGTTCTCGTGACGGATGAAGGTAGTCGGTATTTGGAAGGGCGTGGTATGCCAGTGGGGCTTTTCCCTGAGGCCGAATATCTAGATTATGAGATGACGTTGCCAGAAAACTTCAATCTTTTGCTCTTTTCTGACGGAATACTGGAAATCATGAAAGAATCGTCCTTGAATGATAAGGAGGCTTCTTTGTTGCGACTCACGTCGGCAAGCAAAGGTGGTCTTGAGCAGCTGGGCAACATGCTCGGTCTCAACGAGGATCTTGAGGTCCCCGATGATATTGCGATGGCGAGTATAAGCCGAGGCAAGTTATGACATCAGGTAGGGTACAAGTCGCTTTTCACCAGCGCATGCACATTATCCGCTTATTGGGAGATGTGCGTCTGAATCTATGTTCCACACTAGAGCGCTATCTGGACGACATTTTAGCGCGTCCTGATTTCGATAATGTTATCGTTGATTTGTCGGCTGCGGATGGCGTCGACAGTACGACCTTGGGACAAATCGCTAAAATTTCTATTTTGTGCCGTGACCGTTTCGGAATTGTGCCGACTATTTCGAGCCCGAATCCTGGTATCACTCGAATATTGCTCAGCATGGGTTTTGATCAGGTTTTTCATATTGTTGATGAGCCTTTTAAAGACGAAGCAAGCTTTCAGGAGTGGGTGGCAGATTCATTGTGTGAGGATGAGGCGCGCGAGCAAGTTATCGCCGCTCATCGAGTGCTGATGAGTTTGAACGAGAAAAACAAAAACACATTCAAAGAACTCGTCGATTCGCTAGAATCGGATCGCAGTCATAGCTAATACCAACGTAGGTTGAAGTTCTTTTATCGTCGATAGACTCGGCGTTTTTCATAGGGGGTTATGTGGATATCCAGCGCGCAGCGGTGATTGGCGGCGGTAGCTTTGGCACGGTTGTGGCCAATATCTTGGCAGACAATCAAATTCAAACAGTGCAGTGGATGCGCAACGAAGTTGTTGCAAGCGCCATCAATACAAGTCACACCAATCCGGATTATCTTCCTGGGGTAGCACTTAATCCCGAACTGAAAGCGACTACCGATTTACTGGCAGCAGTAAAAGACGCCGATGTTATTTTTGTGTCGGTACCTAGTCATTCGGTGCGCCAAGTCGTTACATCGTTTGCGGCAGAACTAAAACCAGAACAAGCACTAATCAGTACAACGAAAGGTATTGAGCATGATGGCTTTTTGTTGATGAGTCAGGTGTTGGCGGAAATTTGCCCAAACAACCCAGTTGGTGTCTTGAGTGGGCCTAACCTCGCCAAGGAGATTGGTAAAAGGGAGTTGGCGGCAACTGTAATTGCTAGTGAAAACAGTGAGTTGCGACGCAATGTTCAAGATGCTCTTAGCTGTAGCTACTTCCGAGTTTATGCTTCGAACGACCTTTATGGTGTGGAGCTAGGTGGCGCTTTGAAGAACATTTATGCCATCGTGTCTGGTTTCGTTGCGGCGCTTGGGATGGGTGAAAATACTAAGAGTATGATTATTACTCGCTCGCTGGCTGAGATGAGTCGCTTTGCGGTCGCACTTGGTGCTAACCCATTAACCTTCTTAGGTCTGGCTGGTGTTGGCGATCTTGTAGTGACCTGTATGTCGCCCCTCAGTCGTAATTACCGCGTTGGTTATGCCATAGGTCAAGGTAAGACCCTCGAGGATGCGATAAAAGAACTGGGTGAGGTTGCAGAGGGGGTGAATACTCTGAAGTATGTGCGAGCGCGAGCAATTGAGCTTGATATTTATATGCCGCTGGTTATGGGCGCTTATGAAATATTGTTTAACGGAGCGCAACCTAAGGATGTCGCCCAAGGCTTGATGACGGGTGATTATGCATCTGACGTTGAGTTTGCATTGCCTAAACATGAAATTTAAAACGAGTAGAACATGAGCGAATTGAAAAAAAGTGTGGCGTCTGATGCCTTTTGGTTAAAGACGTTGTATCTGGTTGGTTTTTTTGTGGTGTATCGAGTGCTGGATTTAGTGCTGTTGTTGCTAACGATTGCACAATGGGGGTTTCAGCTCCTTAGTGGTGAGCCGAATCATGCGCTAAGAGATTTTGGTAGCTCCTTAGGAAAGTACTTAGCACAGGTGGTTCACTACCTGTCGGGTGCTAGCGAGGATAAGCCTTATCCTTTTCAAGATTGGCCTGACGCGGATTAAGCTATGCGTTTAGTTATTGTAAGGCACGGCGCGGCGGTTCCTGGAGGCGACTTGGATGCTGAGCGCGTTCTTCAGCCGCAGGGGCATGATCAGGCAGTCGCTGCCGGGAAATGGCTTCGCTCTCGTGGCTTTACCGCTGCGCAAGTTTTGTCGAGCCCGTATATTCGGGCGCGACAAACGGCTGAACATATCTGTGAAGAAGTCGGTTTGCCAGAACCCGCACTGCAAGAAGTACTGACTCCTGATACATCGGCGCAGTTAGCTGTTGAGCTATTAACTCAACTCACTAGCGATGTGATTATTGTTTCTCATCTGCCGCTGGTAGGAAGGGTGGCCTCTTTGCTGGTTGAGGGGCAGGTGCTTGATCAGCCTTGGTCGACAGGAGAGTGCTGGGTACTTGAGGGGGATGTCTACGCTGCTGGCTGTATGCAAGTGAGCGCAGTTTGGTATCCAGGGTGCGTCGAGTAAGTACTGTAATTCCTGTGTTGCTTTACCATATGGCTTTAACTAACTGATTCTAGCCGTAAATTCACCTTGTCGATATTGGGTACAGGCGCTAGGTTAACAGCTTTGTAGCTTTGCAGTAGTCACTCGAACGTATTATGAAAGACATTCTTCACCTATCTCACGCCAATGGCTTTCCCGGCGGCAGCTACGACACGATTGCTAGCTTTTTGGCGCCGCATTACGATGTCCGACACACTGATAGATTTGGTCACAACCCTTTGTTTCCTGTGACGGATAACTGGCCTCATCTTGAACGCGAACTTATCCATTATTTTGAGACGCAGTATCAGCAGCCCGTGATTGCCGTAGGACACTCATTGGGTGGCGTCCTAAGCATGATGGTGGCATTCAAACGCCCTGATCTTGTTAAAGCCTTCGTCATGTTGGATTCACCATTGCTAACCACAGTTCAAGCTAGAGGATTGCAGTTCGCTAAGCGATTTGGATTGATTGAACGCTTTATGCCGATTCGCCGAACTGAGGAACGCCGCACTGAATGGGCCAGCTTCGATGAAGCGATGGATTATTTCCGCGGCAAGACGCTAATGAAACGTTTTGATGAACGCTGCCTTATGGACTACGTTAAAGCTGGTACGGAACCATTTGAAGGCGGTCTCAGGTTGCGTTTTAACCCAGAGATTGAGGCTAGTATCTGGCGATCTATTCCACACACGCTTCGCCCCATACATAATCTAATGGTTCCTGGTGCTGTTATTGGGGGACGAGACAGTGATATCTTTCGACGCGTGAATGGCGCCCATATGCAAAGTCGACTCAATATGAAGGTACGCTGGTTGCCAGGAGGTCATATGTTTCCATTTGAACATCCCGAAGATACTGCTGAGCAGATTCATCAACTACTGCGTGAAATGCTCGGATGAGTCAGTTGTTTTCCGATCAGATGTCGGGGTTGCACGGCTTAGATTGGCATTCGCAACATGCAGGGGTTCCTGTCGTTGCACTGCATGGCTGGCTGGATAATGCCGCCAGTTTTTCAGCTCTAGCCCCTTTGCTTTCAAATCACCGAATCATTGCACTAGATCTTCCTGGGCATGGTAAATCACCATGGAAGGGTGCTGATGCTGACTATTCTATCTGGGGTTATACCGATGTTCTGTGGCAGGTATGCCAGCAATTCGGCCAGCCAATTCACTTGTTAAGCCATTCAATGGGCAGTGCTACCGCCATGTTTCTTAGTGCGGCTTTTCCGGAGTTAGTGAAGTCTGTCGTTATGCTAGATGCAGCGGGGCCACTAACAACCCCCGAGGATCGGCTGGCAAATCAATTACGCGAGGGTGTGCTGGCACAGCAACAGTTAGTGCGTCCATCCCGAAAATTTGCGGATTTTGATCAAGCTCTGAGTGCTCGTTTACGCGGCTCTAGCGTGTTGACTGGCGAATGTATTGGTCCTGTGGTTGAGCGCAATTTACAGCCAGCAGTTGGTGGTGAGCCGGGTGAGTTGGAGTGGTCTACCGACCCACGTTTACGCCTTGCTTCTCGTCTGCGCTTAACCGAGTCGCAAGTGAGAGCAACTTTGGCTGCGATTAAAGCACCGGTTATGGCTATTCGTGCCGCGGACGGTTTAATACCGGAAGCTATGTTTAAAGATCGCTTGGGTGTCATTGATGATTGCCGGTTTGTTGAATGCTCTGGGCATCATCACTTTCATCTCGACGCAAGTACTGCTCCGGCGATTGCTGAGTGTATATCTGCATTCTGGCTTGAAGTTGAAGGTGCTTCAGCGTGAGCTGGCGACAGCCTCTTTGGTTTGTGGTGCTCCTGAGTCTATTACTTGTTAGTTTGATGGCCAGTTGGCATGTCCATGAGCGTCTGCATTACAGCTATGACATATGGTATGACGTATACGATATCGGCGAGCACATAGATCATTATGGACCTCGAAATAAGTATATTCACGGGCTAAACGACCTGAGCAAAGCAGACCATGTGTATTTGTTTAATCAAATTTCAGATGCGGTGCATGCTGGCGGTAAAGGGCTGGCAGACATTCAGTTCACGGATAAATTTGGTAAAACCAAGGCCTTATTGCACGACAGCGAAATCGTACATTTGCAAGATGTTGCTAATCTCATTGATAAGCTTGATCTCGCTGGAGCGATAGCACTGCTTATATTATTGGCTGGCTTAATTATCCTGCGCATCCATAAAGTGCGTCCGCGCTGGAAGGTGCAGCTTGGTATCTTTGTTGGGTTGTTGATTTTTGTTGGCGTGGTCGTTTTGATTGCCGGGCCAACCGCTGTGTTTTATCAGCTGCATGTGTGGATCTTTCCGGACAATCATCAGTGGTTTTTCTATTATCAAGAATCGTTGATGAGCACCATGATGAAGGCCCCCATATTGTTTGGTGGCATAGCCGCAACCTTAGTGGGGTTGGGGTTATTGATGTTCGTGATGGTGTTGCTGTTGCTGATACGTCGTTTTAAGTTCTAACGATGCAAGGCGCCTGTTTAGAAGTCCGGCTGGCAAACAATTTCAAACAACTCGCCACTTACTGGGTGGCGAAAATCCAGTTCACGGGCGTGTAATTTCAATCTAGGCTCCAACTCGGCTCCTGCACCGGCATACAGCGTATCGCCGACGATTGGGTGACCTATTTGCTGCATATGTAAGCGTAGTTGATGAGATCGCCCTGTTTTTGGGTGCAACTCAATACGTGTATTGCCATCTTCTTCAGCCATCTTATTCCAGCGTGTGAGCGCATAGCGACCATCGGTATGACTGATCATCTGTAATGGACGGTTCGGCCAGTCGACTATGATTGGCATATTGATACAGCCCATATTGCCTTTAACGCGACCGAGCACGACAGCCTCATAGACTTTGCGGGTTGTTTGTTTTTCGAACTGCTGCTGAACACCTGTTAGTGCAGCTTTGTTTCGAGCAAAGACAAGAATGCCTGATGTGTCTTGATCGAGGCGGTGAATTACTAAGATATCGCCATAACGCTCAGCTAAGCGTGATACCGCAGAATCTTTAATGTATCGACCAGGAACACTCAATAAACCAGATTGTTTGTTGATGATGATGATGTCGTCGTCAATGTGCAGCAAGTTCATCTGTGTCATGAGGGGAGCGATGCTTATCCAATAAAGTGGTGTAGCGACCGTCAGCACATATGCGTGCTAAGCGTCATCGTTATCTTGAGCGCGGGGATACTAACACGCAGGCTGTGGCTCTCCAAAGGGTTAGGTGTAATGTGAGCCCCGCGAAGGGGCTGCGACGAATTAGCCTGCGTGCTGTGGCAGGTTACGAATGAGCAAGGCGCGCTGAATTGGAAATACGTTGGCGTTAAACGAGGGTTTTGGAATGCGAACAGTAAAGCCAGACCCCGGGGCATCTGTTCTTAACTGCCCATTCATTGATGAAATAGCTGTTAAGGTAAAGCAAATGTTTCCAGCGGTGGTCATTAACTCCATGCTGTCGCCAACTTCGAAGCGGTTTTTTACTTCTACGATTAGTTCGTCAGCAGAAGCATCTATGACTTCGCCGACAAATTGTTGTCCTGTCGACATGGATGATCCGCGCTCATAGTTTTGATGTTCGTCGTGAACGTGACGACGAAAGAAGCCCTCGGTATAACCACGATTGGACATATTCTCGAGGGTATCCATTAAGTTGTTGTCAAAGCCACGTCCGGCTACCGCATCATCAATTGCTTGGCGATAAGCTTGGGCTGTTCGTGCAACGTAGTAGTGTGACTTAGTGCGGCCTTCGATTTTTAATGAATGTACGCCGAGTTCAACCAGTTTTTGAATGTGCTGAATCGCGCGTAAGTCTTTCGAATTCATAATGTAGGTGCCGTGCTCGTCTTCGAACGCCGGCATATAGTCGTTTGGACGATTTGGTTCTTGCAATAACACAATGCGATCCGTCGGCTTGCCAATACCTAGCGTTGGATCAAACTCGCTCACACCGGTAGGTATAATGTTGCCAGTATCGGTTTCTTGCGCGTCATGGGCTTGGTACTGCCAGCGGCAAGCATTGGTGCATGTGCCTTGGTTCGGATCGCGGTGATTCATATAGCCAGATAGCAGGCAGCGACCAGAATAAGCAATGCAAAGTGCACCGTGAACAAAGACCTCTAATTCCATTTCAGGGCTATGTTCACGAATGTCCGCGATCTCATCCAGTGATAACTCGCGCGATAAAATTATGCGGCTGATGCCCTGACGCCGCCAAAATTCAACCGTTGCGTAATTGACGACGTTGGCTTGGACCGATAGGTGAATCTCAGTATCTGGCCATTTATCTTTCACCATCATAATCAAACCCGGATCAGACATAATGAGCGCATCTGGCTTCATTTCGATCACAGGTTGAATGTCGCGCATGTAAGTTGCGACTTTGCTGTTATGCGGCGCGATATTGCTGGCAACGTACAGTTTTTTACCGCGAGCGTGAGCGTAGTCGATACCTGTCGCGAGATTATCTAGCGTAAAGTCGTTATTGCGCACGCGCAGACTGTAGCGTGGTTGCCCAGCGTAGATGGCATCTGCGCCGTAGGCGAGTGCGTATTTGAGATTGTTAAGCGTACCGGCTGGCGATAGGAGTTCGGGAGTCATAATGATCACATGAAGCAAAAAGCCGCCAATTTTAGGCGGCTTTATACTTGGCTCATTGATCTGGGTCAGCTTGTTGAGTGTGAGATTAGCGTTCTAATCCAAATAGGCTGGCATCGCTTTCATTTAGAGTGCGGAAAAACAACTGTGGCAACGGACGTTGGGTTTTGCCGTTGAGCTGTTCTTGCCATTCGTCTTTAAGTGCAGACCAGTATTCTTTTAATGGCTCGCTATCGGCGCCTAATTCATCCATTTCTTCGTATAAGCCGAATAGGGTGTTTTCGATAAGGGAAAGATCATCGCATTCAGGATCAAATAAGCAGTCGACAGCACTGCTCAGACTAGCAAAACATAACTCAGTTATTCGCCATGCAAGACTGTCATCTTCTTCTAATGTTTCGCGCCAATCTTGAAACTCGACATAAAACCGCTGCAAGTTGGATTCGGATTTTAACTCACCGGATAAAAAGCTTAGAGTCTTACGTACTAGTTTTTGAAAAGGGGTGATATCGATATTGTTATGCTCGCCCCAAAAAATAACATGTACTTCATTGATGCTTGCGATGGCTGTGCATATCGCAGAACGCGCCACGGCGCTTGAAGAGCTGAACATAAAAGGGCACCAAAAGGAGAGTCAAAAGTGCCGCTATGGTAGTCATTTCATATAGTGATGTATATCAAATCAATATAGGGGGAGGGTATTTATGGTTCTGGCTAAGGTGGTCGTCCATATCTTTTTTGTGGTCGCTGATATAGAGGTCATAAAATGCAAAATAGGTCACATATGGAAAAATATTGCTGATATATGCTTGTAAATCGCCGTTGACTTTGCATTTTTAATAAGCTTCGCTATTGTTTAATAACTGTACAACTATTGGTGTGTAATAAATGCGATGAATACGAACATTAAGTTTATTGATATCCAGACGCCGGAAAGTGCTTTTAAGGTCGATGTTGATGAGTTAACGCCATTGGGATTTGAATGTGTGTTAGATCCTCAAACAACACAAGGCCTTAGGGATGAGTGTGGGCGATTTAAGGTATTTTCAATTGAGTTAAGTTTGCTAACCCCGCAAGGGCGGCAAGTCGTAACTGGCGAATGCCAAATTCATTCTATACGCCGAGTATCGGCAACGCAGGCCGCTGTATGTGCACGGTTTACCCATATTGGTACGAATGGATATCGCTGGATATTAGCTCATATGGCGATGGTTTCGTTGCCAGAACAGGGGTTTCGCCGGCATGGCACCTAAGGGGCAGCTCGATTTAAAGCGCAGTAGAGTTTATTAGCTGCGCTTGCGACACTCATATACGACAAAGCGTTTATCAGACGATAAGGAATCAACACTCGCAAATAAACTTTTAAGCTTGGCCAAATAGGGTAGGTGCCTATTAGCTATCACTAGTAATGTGCCGCCGGGGTTTAATTGTTGCTGGCTCTGCAAAAACATAGCTTCCGCTATGTTGGTCAACTGTTTGTGTCCGTCATGAAACGGCGGGTTACAGACCACCCAATCTAAAGATTCTTCAACGGCTTGAAGTATATTGCCGTGTCTCACGTCGATACTTAAGTCATTAACCTCCGCGTTTCTGCGGGCTGATTCAACTGCCAGTAGCGAGTCATCGGTCGCGATGACGCGAGTTTCTGGGTGTTTTTGTTTGATACTCAAGGCTAATAAACCATTGCCGCAGCCAAGATCACAAACAGTGCCGGTCATAGCGCTAGGAAGATGTTCAAGCATTACGCGGGTACCAATATCCATTTGTTGGCGGGCAAATACGCCGGGCAGTGCACTTAGGTTTAGACCTGATTCGGTTTTATAACCTTTAAAACGGTCATTGCTGTTTAGCATTGACTCACTAGGAGTTAGCTCGATAAGTCGTGCTTTACGGACAATTTTGTACTGCACATAGCGGCTGGCGTTCTGTTCTAGCCATTGCAACCAAGATACTGGGATATGTTTAGCCATACCTGCAAGATACACAGTCGCTGTTGGTGCTACTGCTGTTATCAATGCCAGTTGGTCGAGGAGCTGCTCCCAGTTTTTTGGAATCTTAATCAGCACCTGTTGAGCGATTACTGGGCTATCAACGAAGTCGGCTTGGGCTGAATGGTTGAGCGCTCGATTGCGCTGAGTGGCAATTCTGCCACTGGCGCTATCGTTGTAGCTTGCTGCATGAGGTAGGGCGCAGGATAAGGCGCCATGACGGTCGTTGAGCAGAAGTGTGCTTATCGATGCCGAGTGATTGCAGTGCTCAAGCAGATACTCATCCGCTGCATCCCAAGGCAAGCTGACGTGCGCGGGTACTTTGGGGTAGCAATCGAGCGTGAGCCCAGTGTGTTGCCACACTGGCATCAGTAGAAGTCACCTAGATCTTTTTTCTCTAGCAAATCGAGTAGATCGGTTGGTTCATCTTTTTCTGCTGCTGTGCGTGCAGCCTGACGTGCTTCTTGCTTTTCACGTACAGCACGAATTTTTGCATTAAGTTCGCTCGCCGCTTTATTTTTAGCGTCGGAGCTGGCTTTGGCCTTGATCGCTTGTTCGCGAATAAGCTCTTTCTTAGCTTCTGGATTTTCATCCAAAAACTTATCGAAAACAGATTTAACTTTGTTTTTTACCCGCTTACCGGTTTGGCGATCGGTGCCTTCTGCGCGTTGGAGCTTAGAAATGCTGCCGGTTTTGATGCCATGAACGCGGCTGAGTGAGCGGGTTTTCTTCTTGCGGGACATAATAAGGCTACTTCTATCAATTTGAAGCCCATTCTACCGCAGGCACGCTCGGGTTGGTATCCGGTGACATACAAGTCGTATAATCCAGCGGCTTTGAAATTCGGCCTTTAATGGATGTAATAATTGATGTATTGGCAAACACTGCTTTTCACCCTCGAAACCACGATGCCTGTCATACTGTTGGTGGTGCTCGGAATTTGGCTAAAGTACCGAGGAATTGTCGATAGCGCTTTTGTCGAAGCTTCGTCCAAGTTGGTATTTAGGGTCTCTTTGCCGGTATTGATGTTTATGGCGATCGCAACGGCGGATATTCAGCTTGAGCAGCACTTAGAGTTAACAGTATTTGTCGCCTTGGCAGCTGTAATTGCTTATTTTGCTGCGGTCGGGTGGGCGACATTGGTTGGTGTGAACGTGGTGCAATATGGCGCTTTTGTCCAAGCCTCGTTTCGTAGCAACTTGGGAATTGTTGGTTTAGCGCTTTGCATCAATGCCTATGGCGATGCCGGAGCGGTTCTTGGTGCTCTCGTCCTTGCGGTGGTAACGCCCATTTATAATTTATTATCAGTTTGGGTGCTAGCGCAGCAAGGGCAGGCGGTTAATTGGCGACAGCAGTGGGTTGCCATGGCTCAAAATCCGCTCATTATAGCCATTGTGTTGGCAGTACCTTTTAGTGTTAGTGGGTTAGAGATTCCAACGATGGTTGCTCGAGCTGGTAATGCACTCGCTTCCATGACTCTGCCATTGGCATTGATTGGCATTGGCGCTTCATTGAGCGCCAGTGCTCTTAAACAGGCTAATCGATTAACTTGGCATATAGTTGGGCTTAAACTCCTGATATTGCCTTCGCTTGTTGGGGTCGCTGCGTGGTGTATAGGGTTTCGCCACGAAGAGTTAGCCGTCATTGTGCTTATGTTCGCCAGCCCTACAGCTGCGGCGGCTTTCGTTATGGCGGGGGCCATGAAGGCTGATGTAAAACTGACCGCAAACGCTATTGCGTTAACGACATTAGGCGCAGGGATTACTGTAAGCGGCTTCGTCTATGTTATCGGGCTATTACCACTGGTATAGTGAACACAAAATAAGAATGAACAACCAATACGGAGTTAGCGCGGACGTCTATGAAAAAGAAGGACTCCCATTTTTTAGTTTACATTGCCAGCTCAGCATCCCTCGCACCTGAGCGGTTTGAATGTGAACGTCTTTGCGCTGCGGCTGGCATGATTACGAATGGCATGGTTTGGCAGCACGATATTGTCGAATACGATTGGGCTCTGGTGCGTCGGCAAATTGAAATGGCAGATGCTTTTCTGTTTGTTCTTGGTAGTGAGTACGGTCAGGTATCTCAAACGGGGATCAGTTATCAGCATCGAGAATTGGTTCATGCGCGCTCATTGCAAAAGCCGGTAGTTGCGCTAATTAAGAATACCCACGATGGCTCACGACAATCCGAAGATGCTCGTCGACTGGCAGATTTTCACGCTATTCTCATGAAAGAAGTACCGTTCCGTGTTTGGCATTTACGCGATGAATTGTCAGTTCATGTTAATACGACACTACAAGGCTGGCAGCGCACTAACGCTGGAACGTGGGTGCGAGAAGATAAGGCCCCAGAAATATCGATACCTGTTGCGTTCAAAGCAGCGCCAAAGATAACCGTATCGACACCTAGAAAAAGTTTTCAATCACCAGGCAAAGAAACAATTAACTTGCTATTGCAGGCAAATGTTTACCGCAATGGCAATTTATCATTGCAGCGGCAAACGCTAGAGGTGCGAGAAGACCAACTGTGGCAGGGGATTTTACCTTTACTACGTCTTGGCATCAGTGAGGAGCGTCTGCGAGCGCAGGTTGAGAATTCGTTAACCCCCAAAATGAGCGTTTTGCTTCTAGGGCAGCACGAAGGCGCTCATGCGGTGGATGATGTGCGCGTGGAACGTGCTCAGTTTAATGGGATTTTAACGACGTGGCGAGAGCGTGGTTTGGTTGAATGTTCAGCTGACAATGGCCGAACTCTTTGGACGTTGCCGCCGAGTTCCGACTAATTCAATGCCTGCCTCGACGTCTGCAGGCTCGTCGTTTAACTATTATCGGCTAGCAGAGCGTTTTTTTGTTCCAATTCAGTCTTCATACTGTCGCACACTGTGTTGCATAGCTCGAAGATGAATGGAGCGCCGATGGAAAAAAACGCCATATTCCCTTCTTGACGACGACGCACTAAGCCATGAGTTCGCAATGTTGATAAATGCTTTGATACGTTGGGTTGAGATGCGCCGGTAACGGTGACCAGCTCTGTAACTGACTTTTCCCCAGACTGCAGATGATGCAGTATCTTCAGACGCATTGGGTCTGCCAGCAAGCGAAAGCGCTGTGAAATAAGCTCTAACATTTCATCGGATAACATTTGTTGCATGTATATTCTCCACTAAGCCGTCCATTTTATGGTAAATAAGGCTTTTGGAATATAACTGAGTAGATATTTCGTTGGGATTTTCTCGATATTTTCAATATGACGACTGCTGGATTGTGAAAAATACTGTTTCTGTTGATTTTACGTGGTTGAGTGCCTGACTTTCATGCAAGGCAGGTCAACACTCGGTATACTGCAGGCCATCTGATTAGAGGTGATTATGCGCATATTTTTTGGCTCAAAAGCGATTGGTCGCTTGAGTTTTTGTTTGGCTATCAGTTCCGTTCTTCTGTTGGCGTCATGTTCGCGCCTATTTAGCCCAGATATATTGCACATCAGTGGTCCTACGATGGGCACTCAATATCACATTAGCTGGGTTGATACGGGTGACGTTTCGGAAGAGGCTTTGCAAGCTTTGGTCGATTCGCGCCTGCGTGAGATAAACCATTCGATGTCCACTTACGATAAATCATCTGAGCTATCGTTATTAAATCAAAGAAAGGATGTTGACCCAGAAGCTTGGATCGATGTTTCCACCGATCTTATGGCGGTGCTGCGCGATGCTGACGAGGTAAGCCGGTACAGTGTTGGGCGTTTGGATGTCACTGTTGGTCCGCTTGTGAATCGCTGGGGTTTTGGCCCTGACGATGAGCGTGGAGTTCCTTCTACTGAAGAAATTGCGAAACTACTGGAACAAGTCGGTATGAAGTCACTCATACTGAGTAGAGATAAAAATCAAATTCGCATGTTGCGGCCTTTATATATTGATCTTTCAGCCGTCGCTAAAGGTTGGGGAGTTGATGAAATCGGACGTTTGCTGGAATCCCATGGTGTTAACAATTATCTAGTCGAAATCGGTGGCGAGTTGCGAACTCGTGGTAGCAAGCCTGAAGGCGCTTGGTCGATTGCGGTTGAACGCCCTGTATCGACTGTAGCTGATCGTCAGGCCGAACTAATACTTAGCCTCGGTGACAATGCCGTGGCCACCTCTGGTGATTATCGCAACTATTATGAAGAAGGCGGCGTGCGCTATTCTCATACGATTGACCCGTTGACGGGTTATCCGATTCGTCATGCGTTAGCTTCTGTAACTGTTGTTCACGACTCATGCTCCTTGGCTGATGCGTGGGCTACTGCGTTAAATGTAGCTGGGCCTGAAGCAGCGATTGCGCTTGCAGAAGCTAATGATCTTGCTGTGTTTATGATCATTCGAGAGGGGGACGGATTTACCGAAATGGCATCCTCTCGCTTTCAACAGAAATTTCAATCTACTCCAATCAATGGTGTAAACCATTAAGGAAATCTGATTATGTCGACAATCATCATCGCCTTTGGCGTTATGCTATTCATCGTTGCTGCTATGGCAATTGGTGTGATTATGGGACGTAAGCCAATTGCTGGCTCTTGTGGCGGTATGAGCGCCATCGGTATGGACACCGCGTGTGATGTCTGTGGCGGTGATAAAAATCGTTGCGAGAAAGAAAGTAAAGAAGCTGGAAAGGCGTCGGACAACGCCGATTTTTACGATGCGACTAAGCGCTAATCCTGCGTTATTGTAAAAATAATCTAGAATTACAGAATCTTAATTACCAGAAGCTATAACGGAGTATTACGCATGGCGGATTATCACTACGACGTCGTTATCATCGGCGCGGGCCCTGCGGGTGAGGGCGCGGCGATGAACGCTGCCAAGAAAGGCAAGAAAGTAGCGGTCGTTGAAGATAAAAGCATGCTGGGTGGTAACTGTACGCATTGGGGTACGATTCCATCTAAAGCCTTGCGTCACGCGGTAAAACAGATCATTCAGTTCAACACCAATCCAATGTTTCGCGAAATTGGTGAGCCGCGTTGGTTTTCATTTCAAGGTGTGTTGAAAAACGCTGAACGCGTTATCGCCAAGCAGGTTAAGTTACGCACAGAGTTTTATGGTCGCAACCGCATCAGCGTCTACACCGGCATGGCGAAGTTTGCCGATGATCACACTATTGATGTTTATCATGGCAGTCAGAGCAATACGCGCCTACATGCTAAAGAAATTGTGATTGCGACGGGTTCTAGTCCTTGGCGTCCGAAAAATATCGATTTTAATCATCCGCGCATCTACGATTCGGATACGGTACTTGAGCTAGACCACACGCCACGCACCATCATTATTTATGGTGCCGGTGTTATTGGCTGTGAGTACGCCTCTATATTTTCTGGCTTGGGCGTGAAGGTCGATTTGATTCACCCCGGCGATCGTTTGTTGAATTTTTTGGATGATGAAATTTCAGACGCCTTGAGTTATCACCTGCGTGATAAAGGCGCATTGATTCGTCATACCGAGCAATTTGAATCGGTTGAGGCCAATGATCGTTATGTCACCATGACCATGACTTCAGGTAAAAAGGTAAAAGCAGACGCTTTCCTCTGGGCTGCGGGTCGTACCGGTAATACCGAGCACTTAGGCCTAGAAGCAATTGGCTTAAAGCCTAATAGTCGTGGTCAGCTCGATGTGGACGGAGAGTACCGTACGGCACTTAGTCATATTTATGCGGTTGGCGATGTTATCGGCTGGCCATCATTGGCATCAGCGGCTTATGATCAAGGTCGTGCCGCTGCCGCGATTATTGCTTCGCCAGAGGATTTCCGTTATGTCGATTCCGTACCAACCGGTATTTATACCATTCCGGAAATTAGCTCGATTGGTAAAACTGAGCGCCAATTAACAGAAGAAAAAGTGCCTTACGAAGTAGGTCAGGCTTTCTTCAAAAATATCGCTCGTGCGCAGATTACCGGTGAAGGAGTAGGTATGTTAAAAATCCTATTTCATCGTCAAACTCTCGAGCTATTGGGAATTCATTGCTTTGGTGACCAAGCCGCTGAGATTGTGCACATTGGTCAGGCTATCATGCAGCAAAAAGGCGAAGGTAATACCTTGCGCTATTTTGTAAATACCACATTTAACTATCCAACAATGGCAGAAGCGTATCGTGTTGCAGCGCTGAACGGCTTGAATCGTTTGTAGGTTTAATGGGTTTAAATGAAAACGGCGCTCTTTATGAGCGCCGTTTTTGTTTCTGGCCTTTAAAGCCACGTTAATCGCGGTAAGTATAAATTCGCAGGCTTGGCAGTAGTGGTACGTCCGATAGCTGAAAATCGTCGCGACTTTGTCTAGTGCGCCCAACGGGCGGCTCAAGAGGAATGTCTTTGTAAGACGGCAAGTCCGCATGAGGATTATCTGTGGGCAGGAATAACGGCAGCGGTACATTCATCGCTTTGCGATGAGTTTCGAACACTAAATTAGCACGCACTACTGGCGCGAGGGTTTGCATCTGCGCTAGCTTGGCGTTACTTCTTAATTGGCCTAGACGCTCCAGCTGAATCTGAATATGTGGCTTGTCTGCACCAAGGTTTAGCAGTTTATCTTCAGCTTCTTTGATGCTGATGCGTTTAATACTGCGACCATTGTTGTACCAGCTAAAACCAACGCGCTTGGGCATTTCGTTTAATAACGGAATATGCCGCACGCATTGCTTTAAATGGATGCGCGCCAAACCGGCATTGGTGAGGTTCTGGCGAAAGCCAATGAGGTTTTCGCTGAGTCGCTCACTTAGCAATTGCCACTCTTTATTACCTAAGGTCTCTTTCATATCTCGAATGGCGACACGAAGTTGATCTTTGTTGGTATTGATTTCAGTAATAAGTGCTTGGGTTTGTGGGTCAGCTAGGATCAAGCCGTGACGACTGCGCGTTTCGCGGCCGTCCTGATTATCCTGATACCAAAAGTCGCTTATCAAATTACACAGTGAATTTAGCGGTTTTAACCCTGCGGCTCGCTCAGCATGACTAAGCGGAAACCAATGGTTTGGGTTCTGCTGTTCAATATGCTGGCGAAGCTTTGCCATCTGAGTAACAAGATCGGCAAATTGCGTTTTGATATCAAAGATCATATCGGCAAGATTAAGCCTGTTCGCGGGCTATGAGTTTGGCTCTAATAAACTCGCCATGGGGAATATATAGCAAATCAGAGATACGACGAATCATATGTTCTTCGTACTTATCTAAGCCGTTGCTGGCGTACGCGACAGCCCATAACCCAACGATCAACTGAAATTTTTGCGCTTCGCTGAAGCGCTTGTGAACGGCCTCGGTAAAGCGAAATAGATCGACAGAATCTTTGGCTTTTGCACTAGCTTCTGCCATCAAAGTTTCGGCATCGCTTTTGGATATAGCGAACAATTTGCTCAGCACCATAATCAAAGCCGTTTGTTCTGCAGCGTCAATTGAATGGTCGGCGCTCATAATCTCCACCAGCAATACAGCGGACGCCAATTGGACGTCCACCTCTTGTACCGGCTCGGTCGGTGCTAACAACTTGGAAAAAAGCGCCTTGATCATGCTAGCTCGCTGAGTTGTTGCTCAAGCAACACTTGATCCGCTGCAAAACGGCGAATGCCATCGGCTAGTTTGTCGTTAGCCATAGTGTCTTCATTCATTGCCCAACGGAATTGAGCTTCTGAGGCACTGTGACGCTCAATATCGGTGGACACTTTTGCGGGTTCCAAGCGACGCTCTAGTGATGTGTTGTCAGCGGTTAATGCTGCCAATAGGTCAGGGCTAATAGTTAGCTTGTCGCACCCCGCTAGCGCCTCGACTTCGCCTGTGTTGCGAAAACTTGCGCCCATTACAACGGTTTTATAGCCATGTTGTTTGTAGTAGTTGTAGATCTGTGTCACCGACACAACCCCAGGATCGTTCTCGCCGCTATAGTCGGTGCTCGGGTCCTGAGCTTTGTACCAATCCAGGATGCGGCCTACAAACGGAGAAATTAGAGTTGCACCCGCTTCGGCACAGGCGACGGCCTGAGTGAAGTTGAAGAGTAGGGTTAGGTTGCAATGAATACCTTCCGCTTCTAATTGTTTAGCGGCTTGAATGCCTTCCCAAGTGGAAGCAATTTTAATCAATATGCGCTCGCTGCTGACGCCGGCATTGGCATACATAGCGATCAGCTTGCGTGCTTTTTTAATCATAGCTTCAGTATCGAACGATAAGCGCGCATCGACTTCAGTTGAAACCAAACCAGGAATGATGTCGAGAATTTCACAGCCAATGGCCACGGCAAGGTGGTCGCAGGCGTTGATGATAAAATCTTCACCGTTGTTGGCGGTTTTAGCCCATGCTAGCGCAGCTTTAATGTGAGCTTGATAGGCTGGCAGCGTCGCCGCTTTTAAAATCAATGATGGGTTAGTCGTTGCGTCTTGCGGTTTATGTGTGCGGATGGCATCAATATCACCTGTGTCCGCTACCACCACCGTCATTTCACGCAGGGCGTCCAGTTTGCTCATGGTCGATCCTGTTGCTTATATAGATAGTGAGTTAGAGTGTCTTAAGGCAGGCGTGACGTCAACGGAAGGGCGCAAGTCTTTATTAAAAAAGGCCATTCATTACAAATACTTGGAGAAGTTTATGAAAGTTTTTGCTGTTATCGCTTTAATGCTAACCAGTCTGCTGGCTATCGCCGAAGAATCGGTGTGGTTAGATGTTCGATCTGCGCAAGAATTTGGCGGTGGCCATGTGCCTGTTGCGCTGAATATTCCACATACTGACGTGGCAGAAAAAGCGCCAGCACTTATCCCGAATAAAGACACAAAAGTGTACGTTTATTGTCGTTCGGGTCGTCGTGCGGATGTCGCGCTAAAAGCGCTGCAAGCGCAAGGGTATACCAATGTTCATAATGTTGGCGGCCTAGAAGAAGCCGAAGAGCTATACGATACTCAGCGTCCGCGCTGATAATGTTGAGGTGAGGGCTGTAACGCTAGAAGCTCTCACCTAAGCATTTGTTCAGTTATATCCCATCAAGGCTAAGGCCTGCTCCATAACCTCGATGCCAGCATCTTTGCGATGTGCATTCTCGCTAAGATGGCGACGATACATACGTGCCCCAGGTTGGCCATTAAATAAGCCTAATGTATGGCGAGAAATGTGGTGCAGAGTCGCCCCTTTGCTCAGTTGTGCTTCTATGTACGGGTATAAGCTTCGGATTAGTGCTGCTTTATCCGCATCTTCTTCACTGATGGATCCTTCGTTGTAATAACGCGCATCCACATCAAGTAGAACCGCAGGGTTGTGGTATGCCTCGCGACCGAGCATGACGCCATCAACGTGAGTCAGCATTTCTGTGATTTGATCGTGATTGGTAATGCCGCCATTAATGATGATTTCGAGATCAGGGAATTCCTGCTTTAAGCGATAAACGAAATCGTATTTCAACGGCGGAACTTCGCGGTTTTCCTTTGGTGACAAGCCCTGAAGGATCGCTTTGCGCGCATGAACGATAAAGGTTTTACAGCCAGTGGTAGCGATTTTGCCAACGAAATCGCGCATATGCTCGTAGGTATCGAGGTCATCAATACCGATGCGATGCTTGATGGTGACATCGATATCTGTCGCATCCTGCATCGACTTAATACAATCTGCGACCAGATCTCCATGGCCCATCAAGCAGGCACCGATCATATTGTTTTGCACTCGGTCACTGGGGCAACCCACGTTTAAGTTAACCTCATCGTAACCCCAATCTTGAGCAAAGCGTGCGCACTGAGCTAGATCGGCTGGATTACTACCGCCGAGCTGCAATGCCAATGGATGTTCCACGTCATCATAAGCAAGAAAGCGTTCGCGATTACCATGAATCAGCGCACCAGTGGTCACCATCTCAGAATACAGCACCGCATGCTTAGTTAATTGCCGCCAAAAATAGCGGCAATTGGAATCGCTCCAGTCCATCATCGGCGCTGTGCTAAAACGACGGTTCACCGGTTTGCTGTCGTTAGCAGTACTGGTGAGGATTTGTTCGGGCTGGGCAGGTGCGTATTCTTGCGTCATGGTGGAGGTAAGCTGGCTTAAAAATTAAGGCCGTATTATCGCATATAGGGCCCAAGGACGCACCCAAAGCGGGTTTTGAAACGGCTGCTGTTTATTGGTAACAGACTAAAACAGCAGTGCAAATAGCCTTTTATTTCTTAATTTTTTGTAAAAAACCGATCAATGTTCATCACTTTAAATCTAACGGTTTAATTAATGCCGAGACGGTTGATTGAGCAACTCTTCGCAGGCCTTTAGATAGCGTTTGCGATTGGTTAACAAATGCCAGCGCTTGCCACCTACCTGACGCCATAAAATGGCACCGCGAATACCGGCGAGCAGCAACGCGCGCACGCGATTGGCAGTGTAGTTGGTTTGTAGGTAGGTTGGGTTGCCGGTAACTCGAATACGAAAACTAAGGTTGCTTAACGTTTGTTTGTATAGTCCCGCTAGTGCGGCAACGGTGTTTTCGTGTGTTGGGGAAAAGTGTTGAGCTTGGCGCGAGGCGGCATCAATGCCTTGACCAAGTTGCGAGATCATTGCTGGCGATTTAAATAATTTTCGTTCCAAATGCAGCAGGCTGAGTGCGTAGCGGGTAACGTCGGGATTTAATCCGCGCGGGTCGCGTTTGCATACGACTTGTAGCTGGCGCAAACCTATTCCTAAGTTAAGCTTGGGATCGCCATAAACGTCATTAAAATGCGCTGGCGATTGTTCGAATAGGCTTTTTATAAGTGGATCGCTGGCATCACCTGCGATGTCACCAGTCCGCGCGAGCTGTTCTACCAGGGTTGCTGCTTGAAATACCGCGGCGAGAGCAATGGCTTGTTCATGGCTACGATTATTCATTTAAATTTCCTGTCTGTTCGATAACACCGCCGCCAAGACAGTTGTCATCAAGGTAAAACACCACAGATTGTCCCGGTGTGATAGCTCGTTGTGGCTTGCTGAATTCAACCCGATAACCCGTTGCGGTTGAGTAAATCGTGCAGTCTTGATCATCCTGACGATAACGTACTTTCGCTTTGCATTGCAGCGGAAGTGGGGAGGGTTCTTCGTTTACCCAGAATACTTGATCAGTGGTCAGCCATTCTTTAAATAGCAATGGGTGCTCTATGCCTTGAACAGCTATCAGCACATTGCGCTCTAGATCTTTACCTGCGACGAACCAAGGTGCATCGGGGTGATTCTTCAGCCCACCAATGCCAAGCCCTTGGCGTTGACCCAGCGTGTGATACATCAAGCCTTGGTGCTCGCCTATGTCTTCGCCTTCTGGGGTTTCAATTCGGCCCGGCTGCGCGGGAAGATATTGCTGTAAAAAGTCTTTGAAACGTCGCTCACCGATAAAACAGATGCCAGTCGAATCCTTTTTATTGTGCGTAATGAGGTTGTTTGCTTCAGCAATACGTCGAACTTCAGGCTTTTCAAGCTCACCCACGGGAAATAGGGTTTGTTCTATCTCGGTCGCGGCGACAGCATGTAAAAAATAGCTTTGGTCTTTATTGGCATCAAGACCTTTAAGTAAGCATGTTTTGCCATCCCGCTCCCCGCGACGCACGTAGTGGCCGGTTGCGATCAGATCTGCGCCTAGATGTTTGGCGTATTCTAAAAATGCTTTGAATTTTATTTCGCGATTACAAAGAATGTCTGGGTTTGGCGTGCGGCCAGCTTTGTATTCGTTGAGAAAGTATTCGAACACATTGTCCCAGTATTCAGCGGCGAAGTTAGCCTGATGCAGTTTAATGCCCAAGGTGTCGCATACTTGTTGCGCGTCGGCTAAGTCATCCTTTGCTGTGCAGTATTCTGTGCCGTCATCTTCATCCCAGTTCTTCATGAACAAGCCTTCGACCTGATAGCCTTGTTGCATGAGAAGATAAGCGGATACCGATGAATCAACGCCGCCGGACATGCCGACAATGACTTTTAATGCTGCAGTCTCAGTCATGTTTATGGATGCTCAGTAATGATGTCTAGAGGGTAGTGTCGCCCAGAAATATAATCTTCCGCGCAGGTTAAAACCATAGGGCTCCGCAGGCGCTTGCTGGCACGAAGTTCTTCAATGGTAAGCCACTGAGGGCCAATAATGCCTTCATCAAGTTCTGCATTCGGGTCGTGGTTTATGGCCTCGCCAATGAGGCAGTAGCGATGATAAGTAATACCATTGGTGGGTGCTGTATAGGTGTAAAGCCCAAGCAATCCGGTAATGGCGACATGCCAGCCGGTTTCTTCTAGGGTCTCGCGAATTGCCGCGGCTTCGACGGTTTCGCCAGCTTCGATATGCCCCGCCGGTTGGTTGAATACCGCTTCGCCGCCACTTAATTCTTCAACCATTAGAAAACGGTCATCGCGCACCACTATCGTGGCTACGGTCGCGTGGGGTGTCCAGCGCTTATTCATGATGAGTCCCGTGTGGAAATCGCGGCAGTTTACCTGAAGTATGGGGTGGCACTCAAATCAGCGGTTTTTTTTATTAGCTTTGTTTGCGCGGTTGATTTGCTGCCCTGAGCGAATATTTTTTCGGTTGCCAGTCGGCTTTTGGCTGTTGCGCGGATTTTGTTCCTTGCTGCTTGGGGTAGGCATATGAATTTCGAGGGTGCATGAGCTGCCGGGTTGGATAAGTGAATTGCTAGAATTGGTCTTATCGAATAACGACCAGCTCCCAATCGCAACTCTGACTAAACGCAACGTAGGGTGGCCGATGTGAGCAGTCATTCTCCGCACTTGGCGATTTCGTCCCTCACTAATTTGAATTTCTAACCAACTGGTGATGTCATTTGCTCGCTGACGGATGGGCGGGTTACGCTCCCATAAAGTGGGCTCGGGAATAATGTTCACTTTGGCAGGGCGGGTAGGCCCGTCTTTCAATACAACCCCGTGACGCAGAGCCTCTAATGAGGTCTCATCAGGTATACCTTCCACTTGCACCCAGTAGGTCTTAGTCATTTTATGACGTGGATCGGCAATTCTGGCTTGCAGGGTGCCACTGTCAGTCAGGAGTAGTAGGCCTTCCGAGTCATAATCCAAACGACCTGCCGGATAATGATTTGGTGTACTAATATAACTGCTAAGCGTTGCACGACCTTCTTTGTCGGTGAACTGACAAAGAACGTTAAAGGGCTTATTGAGTAGGATGAGAGATGCCATAATTCTGTAAGAAAACTACTTATTCTTTTGTCTAGCTTGCATTTTTTGTAGAAAAACTACAAATTAGCGCACCTGAACATAGAGCTCAGAGCAGTCAAATTGTAGCCGGTTGCATATTATCGCACGTAATCGGCGGACAAATAGCCTGATTTTACGGTGGGCCAAAAGCCTGCTAGTACATCGGGTGGCGCGAAACAGCAGACAGCATCACGCAACAGGAGAAAGAATGTCTACGCATAATTCCAAAATCATTTACACCCAGACGGACGAGGCGCCAGCATTAGCGACTTATTCGTTCCTTCCTATCGTTAAGGCATTCACGGAATCTGCGGGCGTCGTTGTAGAAACTCGCGATATATCGTTAGCGAGCCGGATTTTGGCCAACTTCCCAGATTATCTTACTGAAGAGCAGCGCCAAGCGGATGCGTTGACCGAGCTTGGTCAACTAGCAGCAAATCCAGACGCCAATATTATTAAATTGCCGAATATCAGTGCGTCGTTGCCACAGTTAAAAGATGCGCTTAAAGAGTTGCGCAAGAAAGGCTACGCCTTACCTTTATATCCAAATGATCCTGTAACTGAGGCCGATTTTGAACTGCGCGCCCGTTACGACAAAATTAAAGGCAGCGCTGTAAATCCAGTGTTGCGCGAAGGCAATTCCGATCGTCGTGCTCCTGCATCTGTCAAAGAATATGCTCGCAACAATCCTCATGAAATGGGAGCGTGGTCGAGCGACTCTAAGAGTCATGTTGCGCATATGAGTCATGGCGACTTTTACGGTAGTGAAAAATCGGTAACACTTGCTGAAGCAACTGACGTGAGCGTTGAGTTTATTGGTGCCAATGGTACGAATAAGACGCTTAAGAAAAAACTGTCACTGCTAGCGGGTGAAGTGATTGATGCCTCTGTATTAGAGCGTAAAGCGTTGCGTGAGTTCTTGCGCGCTGAAATAGCGGATGCAAAAGCAAAAGACGTGTTGCTGTCTGTCCATTTGAAAGCAACCATGATGAAAGTGTCTGACCCAATTATATTCGGTCACGCAGTGTCTGTATTTTATGCTCCAGTATTTGAAAAATATGCGGATGTATTTGAAGAGCTGAATATCGACGCGAATAACGGTCTGGGCGACGTGCTTGCCAAGATCAAAAAGCTACCAGACGATCAACGATTAGCAATCGAAGCTGACATAACTGCTTGCTATACCGATCGCCCGCGCTTAGCCATGGTTAATTCTGACAAGGGCATTACCAACCTGCACGTGCCAAACGATATTATTGTCGATGCATCAATGCCGGCAATGATACGTGCCTCCGGTAAGATGTGGGGCAGTGATGGTGGTTTGCACGATACCAAAGCCATTATTCCAGATCGCTGCTACGCGACGATTTATCAAGTAACAATCGACTACTGTAAAAAACATGGTGCTTTTGATCCTCGCACCATGGGCAGTGTTTCGAACGTCGGTTTGATGGCTCAGCAAGCGGAAGAGTACGGTTCGCACGATAAGACCTTTCAGATCGAAGGTGATGGTGTAGTTCGCGTAGTGGATGCTAATGGCAATACTTTGATCGAACACACTGTTGCAGAAGGCGACATTTGGCGCATGTGTCAGGCCAAGGATGCTCCTATTCGCGATTGGGTGAAGCTTGCTGTCACTCGTGCTCGTGCTACGGGCAATCCAGCAATCTTCTGGCTTGACGAAAAACGTTCTCACGATGCTCAGTTGATCGCCAAGGTTAATGCTTATCTGCCAGAACATGATATTTCTGGGTTGGATATTCAGATTATGAATCCAGATGATGCGACTCTGTATTCTCTTGAGCGCCTAAAGCAAGGCTTAGATACTATTTCGGTAACAGGTAACGTACTGCGCGATTATCTAACCGATCTATTCCCTATTTTAGAAGTTGGCACCAGCGCCAAGATGTTATCGATCGTGCCGCTAATGAATGGCGGTGGTCTGTTTGAGACGGGTGCCGGTGGCTCAGCTCCTAAGCACGTTCAGCAGTTCCTAGAAGAAGACTTCTTACGTTGGGATTCCTTGGGTGAGTTTATGGCCTTGTCGGCATCGCTGGAGCATTTAGCACACGTTAACGACAATGCTCGCGCTTCTGTTTTGGCTGAGACACTAGACAAAGCAACCGGACAATTGTTGGTTGAGCATAAGTCACCAGGCCGTAAAGTAGGCGGGATTGATAACCGCGGAAGTCATTTCTACTTGGCTTTGTACTGGGCTAACGCTCTTGTTGCACAAGACAAAGATGCGAGTTTGAAAGCTTACTTTGAGCCTATGGCAAAAGCTTTGGCGCAAAATGAAGCTAAAATCGTATCTGAACTCGAAGAGGTGCAACGTAGTAGTGTTGATATTGGTGGATATTATTTGCCAGATCCTGCTTTAGCAGAAAAAGCTCTTCGCCCAAGCAAAACCTTAAACGCCATCATTGATCAACGCTAGTTGGTTAATGATGCATAAAAAAACCGCCAATTTGGCGGTTTTTTTATGTCTGAAATATGGAAGATTAATTAAGCATCCTCGTATTCTCGCTGCTCACTTTGGGTGGTTATGGGTGCTTGTTCATTTTCTACGCCGTCAAGAGCGCGGATATTGATGGCGTGAGAGCCTTTGTCGCTGGGTTTTATATCAAACTGCACAGCCTGACCGGCCTTAAGAGTACGATATCCATCCATTTGAATGGTCGAATAGTGTGCAAAAAGATCCTCGTTGCTGTCATCGGCAAGGATGAAGCCATAACCTTTTGCATTGTTGAACCACTTTACTTTCCCTGTTTTCATAAAAGCCTCCCTAATGAGCCTAACTTCAAGGACGAAATCTAGGGCGAAGATCTAATATTCGCCGTCCTGGCTAAAACCAAGGGTTACACTACGCCCTGTTTTTTCAGGCGTCAATACCACATTTCTTGTATTGAATTGAAGATTGGCGGGGTTTGTTAACCCCGCTATAGAGCATTAGGATTTAGGGCGTTATGATGTGATCACCTTTGCAATATTCGAAAGAGTCATGAGCGATATTTCAGAAATTCATCTAAGCTTAAAAAGTGAAGATACACATACTGATGGTGATAGTGGTGTTGCGGTTGAAACAACCAAGCCCCAGCTAAAGCGTCCACCGATGTACAGTGTGGTAATGATCAACGACGATTACACTCCAATGGAGTTCGTTGTTGATGTGTTGCTACGGTTTTTCAACAAATCGCCAGAGCAGGCGACCCAGATCATGCTGACCGTTCATACTAAGGGCAGTGCGGTTTGTGCAGTCTACACTCGAGATGTTGCCGAAACTAAAGCGGCACTTGTGAATCAATATGCTAGAGACTGCCAACATCCATTGATGTGTGAAATCACACCGGCAGACGACTAAGCTTTGGAGGCGCTATGCTGAACCGAGAACTAGAGCACACTTTAAATGAAGCATTTAAAGAGGCTCGCTCCAAACGTCATGAGTTTATGACGGTGGAGCACCTGCTACTGGCCTTGCTGGATAATGACGCAGCGGCGGCAGTATTACAGGCTTGTGGTGCGGACGTCCTCAAGTTACGGAAAGATCTTGAAGAGTTTGTAGAATCTACCACACCACTGATCCCCGAAGCCGATGGGGAGCGTGAAACACAACCTACGCTAGGGTTTCAGCGAGTTTTACAGCGTGCTGTGTTCCATGTTCAGTCTTCTGGTAAAACAGAAGTGACAGGGGCAAACGTATTGGTTGCCATATTTAGCGAGCAAGAAAGTCAGGCTGTGTATTTCTTGAAGCAGCAAAATATTGCTCGAATAGATGTTGTTAATTACATTTCGCATGGCATTTCTAAAGTGTCTGGTCCTGAGGAATCGTCAGATCAGATGTCTGAGAATGGCGATGATGAGGGCGAAAGTGCAGGTAAAAGCGCACTTGAAGGTTATGCAGCCAACCTTAATCGTCAGGCGCGTGAGGGTAAAATTGATCCCTTGATCGGGCGTGATATGGAAGTGAATCGCTTAGTTCAGATTCTCGCACGTCGTCGCAAAAACAATCCTTTGCTCGTGGGCGATTCAGGGGTGGGCAAAACAGCCATCGTTGAAGGCTTGGCGAAGCGCATCGTTGATGGTGATGTGCCGGAAGTAATCCAAGATGCAGTGGTGTATAGCTTGGATATGGGTGCATTGCTAGCGGGTACTAAATACCGCGGTGATTTTGAAAAGCGTTTCAAAGCATTGTTAGCTGAATTGAAAAAGCAGCCTCATGGGATTTTGTTTATCGACGAAATTCACACCATTATTGGTGCCGGTGCAGCATCTGGCGGTGTGATGGATGCCAGTAATCTACTTAAGCCTTTGCTTAGTTCTGGCGAGATTCGTTGTGTTGGCTCTACCACATTCACTGAATTCCGCGGGATTTTTGAGAAGGATAGTGCTTTGACACGTCGCTTCCAAAAAATTGATGTTGCTCAGCCTTCGGTTGAAGATACCTATAAGATCCTGAAGGGGCTTAAGCCTAAATTCGAAGAGCACCATAATCTTCGCTATACAGACAAAGCACTAAAGGCTGCTGCTGAACTAGCAGATCGTTACATCAATGATCGCAACATGCCCGATAAGGCGATTGATGTTATTGATGAGGCTGGCGCGTTGCAGCAACTTCTGCCAGCGAGCCGCCGCAAGAAGGTGATTGGTGTGGCGGAAGTCGAGCAGGTTGTTGCGGCTATTGCTCGCATTCCACCTAAGTCGGTATCGTCGTCCGATAAAGAATTGCTCTTCAAGCTTGAAGATAAGTTGCAGATGGTTGTGTTTGGCCAAGATGAAGCCATTCAAACGCTCTCTACCGCGATCAAGATGTCGAGAGCAGGCCTTAGTGCTCCCCAGAAGCCGATAGGATCGTTTTTGTTTGCAGGTCCAACCGGTGTCGGCAAAACAGAGGTGACTCGTCAGCTTGCTTCTGTGATGGGTATGGAACTCGTGCGCTTCGATATGTCGGAGTACATGGAGCGCCATACGGTTTCTCGCTTGATTGGTGCGCCTCCAGGTTATGTTGGCTACGATCAGGGTGGCTTGCTCACAGAAGCGGTTAATAAGAACCCTCACTGCGTATTGCTACTGGATGAAATCGAGAAAGCTCATCCTGAAGTATTTAATATACTCTTGCAGGTTATGGATCACGGTACATTGACGGATAACAACGGTCGCAAGACTGATTTCCGTAATGTGATATTGATTATGACCACCAACGCTGGTGCTGATCGAATGAGTAGAGCGAGCATTGGCTTTACGCATCAGGATCATAGTGTTGATGGGGCAGAAGAGCTGAAGAAATTCTTTACCCCCGAGTTCCGTAACCGTATCGACAATATCATTCAATTCGCACCGTTAAGTCGCGATACGATTTTGCATGTGGTTGATAAGTTTCTGGCTGAGCTGCAAGGCCAGTTGGACGATAAACGCGTTATGTTGAATGTGAACAATGACGCACGTTTATGGTTAGCTGAACACGGCTATGACGAAAAAATGGGTGCTCGTCCTATGGCTCGCTTGGTGCAAGATAAGATCAAGAAGCCGCTCGCAGAGAAAATTCTCTTTGGGGATTTAGCTCAAGGTGGGGAAGTCGACATTGACGTCGAAGACGGGGCCTTGGTAATTGAAGTACCTGAAGCAGTGCCGGTATAACCGGCACAACACAGACCCGACAATGCGCCTTTAAGGCTAATTGTCGGGTATCTGTAAGATCAGCGTGCCCGGTACGTAATTCGACCTTTGGATAGGTCGTAGGGAGTCAGCTCAACCTTAACCTTGTCGCCAGTTAGGATGCGAATGTAGTTCTTACGCATTTTGCCGGAAATATGAGCGATCACGACGTGACCGTTCTCGAGTTTTACACGGAACATTGTGTTGGGAAGGGTATCAACTACCTCACCTTCCATTTCAATGTGATCATCTTTTGCCATTTAACACCTGTTTAGACCTTGCACAACGCGGGCGCATTCTGCCTCAATTTTACGTTTATAGCAAAGGCCTATCTCAGCCACGATCAATCCATTTATCGTTTCGCCATGCTTGTAGTGGGCTGTACTGCTCTTTATATGCCATTTTGCGACAATCTTTGACCAAATATCCCAGATAATTAAATTCCAGACCCAGCCAAACCGCTAATTGGGTTAGTCGGCAAATAAGTACAGTGCCAAGCGATAGTGACTCGAGTTTTGGTTGATAAAAGCAATAAACGGACGAGACGCCGTCATCAAAAACATCAAATACCATACAGCCGACGAGTACGCCGTCTATACGAGCATTTAAAAAGTAGGTGTTGCCGAAATGCTCGGTTAAAAACTCATTGAATTGCTGTCGGCTAGGCGGATACATGTCACCGTCATGATGACGCTGGTTGATATATTGCTCAAATAACTGGTAATGCTCATCTGTGCTGTGGGCACTTTCGACGCTCAGCTGAATATGCTTAGAAGCGATTAACTTACGCTTCATTGTTCGGTTGTAACGCATATCTTTTGCCGTCACTCGCACTGCTGTGCATTCATTGCATGTTGGACAGTTTGGTCGATAGACCAAGCGCCCACTGCGACGAAATCCAAGACGGTTAAGATGACTCAGCTCTTCATTATTTAGCCAATGTCGTGGATCTGCATATAAGCTTACCGCCTCTCTGTCGGGGAGATAGGCACAGGCGTGTGTTTCAGGAGGGCTGTAGAGTAAAATCGTTTTCATGGTGTGATTGTCTTTGCACTAGCTTTTTAAAACAACTGGCAATGCACGGATTGTTGGCTTGGTCGTGTTTAGAGTCAGTTGTTTCTCAAAATCATCCCTATCAAGTTCGATCAGCCCAAATCGCGCCAGATGCTCCGTTTTCATTTGGCAATCGATTAACTCAATGCCCAATTCAAATAATTTTGGTGCTGCAGTCGCAAAGGCTCGCTTCGATGCATTCGGCTCGCGAGAAAACATGGATTCGCCAAATATGACTCTGCCCATCATCAGACCATAAAAGCCGCCCGTTAATTCGCCATTAACATTCCAGTGTTCAACGCTAATCGCACGCCCTGCGCGGTGGAGGCTTTCGTATGCGTCGATCATGTCTTGGCTAATCCAAGTGCCAACGTCTTTTGAGTCGGAAAAACCGCGCGGCTCAGCGCAAGCCTGCATGACTCTTCGAAAAGCAATATTGGCGGTAATGTGGGCTTTTGTGCTATTTAAATCTTTGCGAACTGTCCGCGGTATGCGAAAGCTTGCTGGGGTAATGACGGCGCGCGGCGAAGGGGTCCACCACATGCGTTCTTCTTCTGGGTCATTCCAAGGGAATATACCTTGACGGTAGGCAGTGTCTAGCCATAAGGGCGAGACAATACCGCCGCCCGCTAATAGGCCGTTAGGCTCATGCATCGCTCTTGATGTGTCGGGGAACGTAGGGCGCTGGTAATCATCTAACCAATCAATCATGGATAACCCGTGATAAACTTCGACAAAGAAGTGTTTGAAATCAGGAAGTTATTTTGCCACAGGATCATTCTGAAAGAGACCAGCTTAGCGCAAATGCCGCCACCAGCGGCTGGGCTAAACGCCACGACATTTGGTTCTTGGTGTTAACCCTTGGTTGTGTTTTGTTGCTCGCATCATTGATTTCGTACAATCCAAAGGACATTGCATGGTCCGCTGTTGGAGCAGCCAATACCGCTAACTCTATCGGGCGGGTGGGCGCTTATCTTGCAGATTTACTTTTCCACCTTCTCGGATATTTGGCTTTTGCGGTGCCTGCACTTATCTTGGCTAAGCTTTGGCTGTTGTTTCGCAAAGCGCCGAGTGTCGGTAGTAAAATATGGTTAACCCGCACTGGCGGGTTATTGTTATCGCTGATGGCATTGTGCGGCCTTGCAGAGATGAGCATTTGGCAGGGGGTGGCATTGCCTGCCGGTAGTGGTGGGATTCTCGGTGATGTGCTGATATCACTTGTTTTGCCGCTATTCAGCTTTTTGGGTACGGCGCTCATTTTGACTGCCTTGCTGGCGCTGGGCTTGGTCTTGTTCTTAGAATTTTCGTGGCTCGCTTTGTTCGAACGAGTGGGTGCGTTGTGCATTAAATTGATCGCGCAGTTAACTGCCAAACCCGAACTCCCCTCAACTGACGACGAGCATATATCAGCTGCAGCTCCTCAGTATATTGACCAGGCGTCGTCTGCTGATGAGGTACTACGCTCGGCAAAACCTTCCTTGTTTGCAAAAATCAGCACGGTTTTTGCCCGAAGCAAAAAACAACCGGCGCAAAAAGTAGCAACGGAATCACTTAGCAGGGACATTCATCGTGGCGACAATACATTCGAAGATGATGACATCTTAATACCAAGCTGGGGTGGGGCGACTACAGATGATAGTGATCTGGAATTTAATGCCGTATCAAGTAAACAGTCACAACCAGCGAGTTCTCCAGCCCGAGCTTCGTCAAAATCCGGTGAGTATAATGATGAAACGCCTTGGGATGATGAGCCAATTCCAATCATCACGCCGCCAGCTAAGCCTCGTGCCAAGTCTGCTAGTGGTCTTGTGCCAGCGCCTAAAATGCTTGTGGTCGATGAAGATGATATTCCCATTGAACCTCTGGAAAAACGAGAGTCTCGTCAAAGTGATCGCGCCAAACGAGACCTGCAAGGGAGTTTGTTTAAAAAGGATGAGCCATTACCATCGATAGCTTTGTTGGATCCTCCACGTACGGATCAAAAAGCAGGATTCTCTCCGGAGCGTCTGCGTGAAATGTCAAAATTACTGGTGCAGAAGCTGGCGGACTTTGGTGTCAAGATTGAAGTCACGGCGGTAGCGCCCGGTCCAGTTATTACTCGCTTTGAGATTCAACCTGCGCCCGGTGTTAAAGCCAGTAAGATTACCGGTTTGGCAAAAGATTTGGCGCGTTCTATGGCCATGATCAGCGTGCGCGTGGTCGAAGTGATTCCCGGTAAGTCGGTGATGGGGATCGAAGTGCCTAACGAGAATCGTGCGGTCGTGTCACTTTCGGAGGTCTTGGCGTCGGAAGAATACGATAAATCGAAATCGCCTCTTACTTTGGCGCTTGGTCACGACATTGGCGGCAATCCTGTTATTACCGATCTGGCTAAAATGCCGCACTTGTTGGTTGCTGGTACAACGGGGTCCGGTAAGTCGGTTGGCGTGAACGCCATGCTGGCTAGTTTGCTGTTTAAGTCGACGCCGGAAGAGCTGCGCTTAATTTTGGTCGATCCAAAAATGCTGGAGTTATCGGTTTACGAAGGCATTCCTCATTTGCTCACGCCCGTGATCACCGACATGAAGGAAGCCGCGGCAGGTTTGCGTTGGTCGGTTGCTGAAATGGAGCGACGCTATCAGCTTATGGCTGCTATGGGGGTGCGAAATCTAGCGGGCTTCAACAAGAAAGTTAAAGATGCCATCGAGGCTGGTACACCTCTCACCGATCCAACTTGGCAAATTGATAAGTCATTCCATACGTCGCCACCGTTATTAGAAACCTTGCCATACATAGTGATTGTGATCGACGAATTTGCCGACATGATGATGGTGGTTGGCAAAAAAGTAGAAGAATTGATTGCCCGTATTGCGCAAAAGGCGCGTGCTGCGGGTATCCACTTAGTGCTTGCCACACAGCGCCCGTCAGTGGATGTGATTACAGGTTTAATTAAGGCTAACGTACCAACACGCATAGCCTTCCAAGTGTCATCAAGAATCGATTCTCGTACGATTTTAGATCAAGGTGGTGCAGAGCAATTACTGGGACATGGTGACATGCTTTACATGCCACCTGGTAACGCCGTACCAGAGCGTGTGCATGGGGCATTTGTTGATGATGACGAAGTACATCGTTTGGTAGCTGAGTGGAAGCTGCGCGGCGAACCTAATTATATTGAAGAAATCACACAAACAGCGGAAGAAGGGGTTGGCATTCCAGGTGACGAAGACGGGGAACAAGATGATCTTTATGATCATGCCGTCGCTTTTGTAATCGAGTCTGGAAAGTGTTCCATCTCATCCGTGCAGCGCAAATTACGCATTGGCTATAATCGTGCGGCTCGTCTGGTAGAAACAATGGAGGCAGCAGGTGTAGTGTCTTCGCCAGCACACAACGGTTCGCGCGAAGTCTTGGCCGGTAATAACGGTCATTGATGCTCTGAATTTTATTTAAGGATTATCCCACTGATATGAAGTCTATATTCACCGCTGGTTTTAAAGCTTTGTTCTTAACTGCTACATTCGCAATGGCTCAAACGGTTTTGGCCGCAACGCCGCTTGATGACTTTCTACAGCGTTTGCAAAGCGTCACTAGTATTGATGCTCAATTCGAACAATCAACGGTCGATGCGCAAGGGCAAGAAATGCAAACAATTACTGGGCAGTTAATTGTTGCTCGCCCCGGTAAAATGCGCTGGCAGACAAATCCACCGTACGAGCAACTCGTGGTATCTGACGGTGAGTTGGTCTGGATATATGACATGGACTTAGAACAAGTAACCATTCGCAACTTAGACCAACGACTACAGGAAACGCCTGCATTACTGCTGAGTGGTAACGTCGCTGAAATTGCTCAAAATTATAGTGTTGAACGTCTCGATTCCGACAAGCTTAAGCGCTATCGCCTCACGCCAAATGATAAAAGCCAGTTGTTTGTGGCCCTAGAGTTTGACTATAAGGCCAATACTTTACAGACCATGCGCATCTTTGATGCCGCGGGGCAAACCACCCTGATTGAATTCAGCAAACAACGTGTCAATCAGGCTTTGGATTCTATGACATTCGTATTTGATGTGCCTGAAGGCGTGGATGTGATCGACGGACGCCATGGCTTCTGATCTATTCTCTGAAGGTGCGCCCTACGAACCGCTAGCGTCGCGCCTTCGTCCTAACACCCTTGATGAATATATTGGCCAGCAACATGTGGTTGGCCAAGGTACGCCATTGCGTCGTGCTTTGGATTCTGGGCAAATACATTCGGTGATTTTCTGGGGCCCTCCAGGTGTTGGTAAGACCACCTTGGCGCGTCTTATTGCGCATTACGTCGATGCTCAGTTTCTCGCTATTAGTGCAGTCATGTCGGGCGTAAAAGAAATTCGCGAAGCGGTAGAGCGTGCCAAGCAGGTTCGTGCTCACGGTCGTAAAACCTTGTTGTTTATCGACGAAGTTCATCGTTTTAATAAGTCGCAGCAAGATGCTTTTTTGCCATATGTCGAAGATGGCACCTTTGTTTTTGTTGGGGCGACGACAGAGAACCCCTCTTTCGAGTTAAATAACGCTTTACTGTCGCGTGCTCAGGTTTACGTGCTCAAAAGTTTGCAGCAAGCGGAAATCGAGCAAGTGGTGCTCCGCGCACTGGGTTTTTGCGGCGTGAGTGGTGACGAGGCTGCTGTCGAATATATTGCCCAAGCGGCGGATGGCGATGCACGTCGCGCCATTAACTTGGTCGAGCAGGCATTGCAGCTCAACGGTAATACCAATCTTTCAAAAGAAGATGCAGCAGCGGTATTGGTGACCAGCCTACGTCGCTTCGATAAAGGCGGCGAAGCGTTTTACGACCAGATTTCAGCCTTGCATAAGTCTGTCCGCGGGTCCGATCCGGATGGTGCTTTGTATTGGCTATGTCGAATGCTGGATGGGGGGTGTGATCCGCTTTACGTGGCTCGTCGTATTGTGCGTATGGCCAGTGAAGATATTGGTAATGCCGATCCGCGCGCGCTAACACTCTGCAATGATGCATGGATGGCGCAAGAGCGGCTGGGTAGCCCTGAAGGCGAGTTAGCGTTGGCCCAGGCTGTCGTGTATTTGGCCTGCGCGCCAAAAAGCAACGCAGTGTACAGCGCCTATAACCAAATGCGGCGGCTTATCAGGGAGTCGCCGGGGTATGAGGTTCCATTGCATTTGCGTAATGCGCCGACAAAGTTAATGAAATCACTCGATTATGGTGCTGAATACCGCTATGCCCATGATGAGCCGGATGCCTTTGCTGCGGGTGAAGCATACTTGCCTGAAGAGCTTGCTGAGCAGCAGTTTTATCAACCAGTGCCGCGAGGGCTGGAGCAAAAAATAGGACAGAAGCTAGAACACTTAAGACATCTCAATAAAATCAGCGTTAATAAACGTTATCAGCAGAAGGAAGACACATGACGTATTTGTGGATTGCTCTTGGCGGCTCCCTTGGTGCAATGGCCCGGTTTGCCATGGCTAGCGCCGTGTTTAAGTGGGCCGACAAGCCGTTTCCCTATGGTACGTTATCGGTGAACCTGCTAGGCTCCTTTGCCATTGGCGTGGCCTACGTTTGGCTGGTTCAGCACCAGTGGGGTGAAGACTATCATCGGCAGATTGCAATGATAGGTTTTCTCGGTGCATTTACGACGTTTTCCACATTTTCATTAGAAAGCGTTACCTTGCTGCAACAAGGACGGATGTTGGCATTTTCTGCTTACGTCGGTGTTAGTGTTTTAGGTTGTCTTGGGGCAACGCTGGCAGGTATTTGGCTATCTAAGTCTTTGACTTAATCATTGGTACAGAAGAACAATGCTCGACATTAAATTTATACGCGACAATCTAGATGATGTTAAAAATAGTCTTAACAAGAAAGGCTATGTCTTTGATGATATTGAATTTTCTAAGCTCGATGAACGTCGCAAAGGCGCAATGACTCAAGCTCAGTCGCTGCAGGCTGAAAAGAAAAAAGCGTCTAAGCAAATAGGCGCTTTGATTGGCCAAGGCATGTCGCCAGAAGAAGCCAAAGCACAAGTTATGAGCAGTATTGATGCGGATTTGTCGAAAGCCGAACAAGATGCGAAAGATGCTGAGCAGGCCCTGCAAGAACTGCTAATGACGATCCCGAACGTGCCTATGGCAGAAGTGCCTGTTGGTAAAGACGAAGATGATAATGTTGAAGTCTTGAAATGGGGTACCCCGGCGGAATACACATTTGAGCCGAAAGATCATGTTGATCTTGGTGCTCCGTTTGGTTTGAATTTCGATGCTGGGGCGCTAGTCGCTGGCTCACGATTTGCCGTGATGAGCGGACCCATCGCCCGCCTGCATCGCGCTATTACGCAATTTATGCTTAATACTCATATCGACGAGCATGGCTACGAAGAAACCTATGTGCCGTACCTTGTTAATCGCCAAGCACTAGAAGGCACAGGTCAGTTGCCCAAGTTTGAAGAGGATTTGTTTAAAATCCCACAAGCCCAAGGCGAAAAAGATTTATATCTAATACCTACTGCTGAAGTGCCGGTTACCAACCTGCTACGTGACGCCGTAAACGACACACAATTGCCAGTGAAAAAAGTGGCGCATACGCCATGCTTTCGAAGCGAAGCGGGCTCCTATGGTCGTGACACGCGTGGCATGATTCGTCAGCACCAATTTGACAAGGTCGAACTGGTGCAGTTTGTACGAGCTGGAGATTCAGAAGCGGCACTTGAAGAGCTAACGGGTCATGCCGAAGCCATTCTACAGAAGTTGGAATTACCTTACCGCAAAGTGATTTTGTGTGGCGGGGACTTGGGCTTTTCGGCAGCCAAAACGTATGACTTAGAAGTGTGGCTGCCCGGTCAGCAAAAATACCGAGAAATCTCATCTTGCAGCACCTTTGGTGACTACCAAGCGCGCCGCATGCAAGCACGCTGGCGTAACCCGGAAACCGGTAAGCCCGAGCTATTACATACGCTCAACGGGTCTGGTTTGGCGGTTGGTCGTACCTTGGTCGCTGTATTGGAAAACTATCAAGAAGCTGATGGCAGTATTCGTATTCCAGCAGCATTGAAGCCATATATGGGCGGTCTTGATCGTTTGAGAGCAGCTCAGTAATTGTTGAATTTAGGTTTGAGTTTTAAGTAGGGCGCGACAGTTATGATGACGTTACCACTGGTATTGCGCGCTGATCGCCGCCAGTTTGTAGTAATTGGTGGCGGAGCAGTAGCAACGCGAAAAATTCAAACGCTGGTAAAAGCGGGTTGTCACCCTAGGGTGATTTCTCCTCAGGTATCTGCCGAGGTGCAAGCCTTGGCAGATAGTGGTGCAATTACTCTCAACCTCGAAAAAGTCGATTTTGATCAGGCTTATCCCGCTGGTGCATTTGTTGTTCTTGCGACGGATGATGCGGAAGTGAACAAAGCTCAGGCTGATTTGGCTAAGCAGTTAGGTGCGTTAATTTGCCGGGTTGACGACCAAGAAGACAATGACTTTATCTTTCCTGCCGTCGTTGATCGTTCGCCGCTACTTATTAGCGTTTCTAGTAGTGGTGCATCGCCAGCCCTAACTCGCCATATAAAGCAACGTTTAGAAGCCTTTCTACCGCAGCAGTATGGCCACCTAGCAAACGTGGTCGAATCATTGCGAGCGCAAGTGAAGTCGGTGGTCGAAGCGACAAAACGACCTAGCTTTTGGCGGCGATGGATGCAAAGCCAAGCGCCCGATTTAATTCTCGCTAAACAAGAAGCGAAGGCCGACGAAATTACGCAGGCTTTATTGGCTGGTGAGCATTCGTCGCGTGGCGAAGCCTTTCTTGTAGGGGCAGGCCCTGGAGATCCAGACCTTTTAACTTTTCGTGCTCTGCGTTTAATTCAATCCGCTGATGTTGTGTTTTATGATCGCTTGGTTAACCCTGCAATTATGGAATTCCTCAGTCCGGATGCAGAGCGCTTTTACGTAGGCAAGGCTCGAAGCGACCATTCAGTGCCACAAGATGGTATTAATCAATTACTGGTGCAGGAAGCAAAAAAAGGGAAGCGAGTTCTTCGTCTTAAGGGAGGGGATCCGTTTATATTTGGCCGCGGCGGCGAAGAAATAGAAGAGCTTGCGGCCGCCGGCGTTCCGTTTCAAGTGGTACCGGGAATAACGGCTGCGAGTGGCTGTTCTGCATACGCTGGTATTCCACTAACGCATCGCGATCATGCGCAGAGTGTGCGCTTTGTGACTGGGCACCTAAAAAATGGCACTTGTGACTTACCGTGGGGAGAATTGATACATCCATCGCAAACACTTGTGATTTACATGGGGTTAGCTGGATTGCCGCATATTTGCCAGCAGTTAATTGCCCACAACATGCCAGCAGCAACACCGATCGCTTTGGTAGAAAAAGGTACGTTGCCTGACCAAAAGGTGCATGTTGCCACATTGGAAACGATGCCCAGTTATATCGAAACTCACGATATTCAAGCGCCAACACTTACCATTGTAGGTTCTGTGGTCGCGCTACATGAAACGTTGAAGTGGCGCTAACTCAGGCCGCAAGAAGCTTTTTGATATAAGCAACCGTTTGCTTTTGGAAAATTCGACTATGCTTAACCTTAACTAGATAAATTAGGGTTGGGCTAAGCATGAATTTCCTGAACACACTGAGCATTAAAGCCAAAATTCAAATGATCGCTGGTGTAGCAATTTTGGGCTTCATAATAAGCTTGGTTGTAAACAGCAACATCAACAGCGCTAATTCAGAACGTCTACGCATGGTGCAGAATGTATTCTTTCCAGTCGTTCAAGAGTCACGCTCAAATCTTGTTCGCCTATCTCGCATAGAAGAGTTATTTTCAACAGCGGTTACCACAGGTGAAGAAGATTTCATAAAGGCAGCTACTCGGCTTCAGGAAGAAATGAACGTGGGGTTTGCGACCTTATCGAAGCTGTGGCCTGACAGCGAGTCCCAAATTTCAGCTAGCAAGGAGGGTTTTAATCGCTACTTCAAGTCTGCGCTGGCGCTATCCGAAGGGATGATTAATGGAACGTTAGCACCTTCAGGGATGGCGGGCGCAGTAGAAACAATGAATCTGGCCTTGGAAGCCTCCCGAACTAGCCTGCAAAATTACAGCGAAACTAGCGTTAACGCTTTTAACGATATTGTTACGTCATCGAACCAGTCCGCCCAACAAGCTTTGACCCTAGGAGTGTTGGTCACTGTCGTTACCCTCATTATTCTCATTGCTGTTGCATGGAGTACCAGTCGCTCGATTCGTACTGCCGTTGTCGGCTTACTGCATTCCCTGAAAGATATTGCGTCAGGAGAGGGGGATTTAACCCGCCGTATTGAGAAAACGTCTCAAGATGAAATTGGCGATGTGGTTGATTGGTTTAATCAGTTTGTCGATAAATTGCACCGCAGTATTGGTGAGGTGGTTCGCTCTACGCGTCCATTGGCGTCTGTATCTGATGACCTTGGTAGTCTCACGAATGAAACTTCGCAAATCACCGAGCGTCAAAGTCGTGCCGCTGAGCAAGTGTCTGGGGTGGTTGAGGAAATGGTTGGCAGCGTTAAAGCTGTATCTCTCAATGCAAGCTCGGCTGCCAAGGCTGCACAAGAAGCTGACAGTGCAGCAAAACAAGGCCGCGCTATCGTTAACGAAACGGTCAAAAGTATTAATAGCTTGGCCGGAGAGGTGGAGCGTGCAAGCGAGGTTATTCGTCAGCTTGAGGCAGATACCGCCAATGTTGGTAGTATCCTTGATGTTATTAAAGGAATTGCGGAGCAGACTAACTTACTTGCTCTTAACGCCGCCATCGAAGCTGCACGAGCAGGTGAGCAAGGTCGAGGCTTCGCAGTTGTGGCGGATGAAGTTCGCACGTTAGCTTCACGAACCCAAGATTCAACTCAAGAAATTCAAACTGTTATAGAGCAACTTCAGGCAGCGGCACGATCTGCTGTGGATGTCATGAGTTCTAGCAAGGAGCGCGCGCAAACCAGTGTCAATCAGGCCGCGAAAACGGACGAGAGTCTGCAAGCGATTACCGAGAAAGTTGAATCAATTACAGCGATGAATAATCAAATTGCTGCGGCAACTGATCGTCAAGAGAAAGCCGCCTACAGCATTAAAGAAAACGTTGTCGGTATTCGCGAGACATCGGAGATTGCGATGGCGAGTATGCAGAAGGTTGAGGCTGCTAGTAAGGCCCTGACAGATATATCTAGAACTCTCCAAACCGTGACTGATCAGTTCAAAGTGTGAGTTTGTTCTCTAAGTAAAAAAGCCCCTTGAGGGGCTTTTTTTGTTTCTATTGGTAGAAATAAATCAGCTAGATTATTGTGCAATCACGCCCTGACCAAGCCTTGGTGCAATCGTCTAATGCTTGCCCAAAATCATCATTTTGGCGAATTAGGCAAAGAGCGAGCGCTGCGGTATTGAGTACAGCGGTTTCACCATAAATGCTGCCTGTCTCGCCGCGCCAAAACGATATTAGGGCCGATGTGTCGGTATTCTCGGGTTTGTCAGCAAAGTGGCTTTGAGTATTTGCAATTTCGATTTGCCCGCTGCTGTCGGCAAATCGGAAATCGGCTATACACTTACGTTCTGGATTGACCTCGAACTCTCCGCCTTCACCCTTTATGACCAACGCGAGTTCATGGTTAAGCTTGGCTGCCTCTGTATGTATTGCTCGATAGTTGGGGTGGAAAACCCCCTGAACTGACGGCACTCCGTTTGGTGAAATTGTTTTCATAACGGTATTTATTGGGGAGCGAACGCCCAAAATACTTTTCAGTGATAGCCATTGCTGCAGGCGCTCATTGATTTGAGCGCAGGGCAGGTACACTAATGATTCTGTTTTGATTGCGCTGTTGTCTTCGCTAACGATAGGTAAGCCTAGTTCTTTAAACACTTCATGAGCGTATTTACGCCCTGGGGTGTGAGACAGTGTGCCATGCACGAGTATGCGATAACCCATTTGACTAAGAAGCAATGCAGATAGCATCCACCAAAAGGGTTGGCGTCGCTTTCCTGCATAGCTAGCCCAGACCAAATCAAATTCATCCGAGCCTGCAGGCCAGTAGTGATTTGCAGCGGCAGAAAATCCGGCTATTTCCTCGGGTGTTTCTTCCAAAACTCGTAGAAGCATAAATATCGCGCCTAACTGCTCAGGGTGATAATTGCCTTCAAGCATTTGCGCGAGCGTGAATTTAGCTTCGTCTTGAGTCATGTTGCGACTAGCATTTTTTCCACGTGCCAATATGCGAACATAGTCAGCGAGAGGGTGGTTGTTCAAAGGCAGTTCTCCGGTCTGGGTAGGCCCGCGATTTTGGCGGCAATTTTTGCTGGACTGCCAGGAAATAATTTCAACAGATATATGCTCGTGCTTTTTTCTGGACCCAGTGATTCTTTTAAATGACGAGTTAATGGGCGCATTGCAGGCGATAGATCGTACTTAGCATGAAATTCACGCAGTGCATGTAGAACCTCCCAGTGCGCATTGCTCAGTTCGATACCTTCGTTGGAGGCAATACTCTGTGCGACATCAGCATTCCAATCGGCGAGATTTAATAAAAAGCCGTCATTATCTGTACTAAGTGTCATTTCCAGCTAACAACCTTGTTGAATCGCAATGTTAGGCCAACCCATTCTGCGTCGTTAATGAGTTTTAGGTCAATTTCTTGCGCTAGATTCGCTAAACCCCTGCAGTCCACATCTTGTGTTCGAGCAAAAATATTCGACGTCATCGCAGTGAGTTTTCGATTGCTAATTTGATAGCAGCCGTCACCGATCAGTATTAGGCCGTCATGCGGGTTAATGACAGTGCTTAGGTCTGTTAATGTTTGCGTTTTGCCGGATAGGATTTGATGGAGAATCATTAAAGCACCATGCAGTGGTCTGCGTCCGCTTGCCAACTGGCGTACGCTTCTTCTGAGAGAGATGTGGCCGATTGGTTGATGTTGGTTGTTGCCAATCCGCGCGCTGTTAACTGATTTTCGAAGTAGGTTATATGCTCACAGCCGTACATCTCTAGTGCAGCTATTAACTTCTGCGGAGATTTTCCTGCTGGCTTTCGGGCTTGCTGATTCGTTATCAGCCAAAAGATTCCATCACCGATAAACGTCAGGCGAACTTCGTGATCGAATGCGAGCATCGCCAATACAAACTCCAATGTTTCGGTATCGGGAGTAGGGGCGGTATTAATGGTAATTAGGAGCTTTTTCACAGGTGTCGGCTTCTGTTTAAAATTGAATTACTCGGTCGCTATCATTCAGAGCTTCCGCCATCTCGCCTAATCCGCACAACTCGAAGCAATCCGCTAGCGTCGCTTCACCGAGATTGTATCGTTTCGCTTCACGGCAATCTGTAACTCCTCGACGCAATGAATTGGCAATGCATGCCTGAAGTGGAGTGTCTAAATCTTCTTTCAATTGCCGCCAGAGTTGTAATGCAGATTCTTGCCCCTGCGGCGGTTGCTGGGAGGCTAGCCCTGCATAAACACCGTCACCATAAAAGAACACTCGCCGTATGATGTGACCATCCTTGACAGCTGCATTTGCAAATTCAGTCGCTGCTAGGTGTAGGTCTGTAGAGTTTGGACTTGATGTAACAAGCAGTGTAAAGGTTGCCATATGTGTGCCTAGTCTAAGTCACCGACAATGATAAGTTTACTTTGAGGTAAAACCAAACAGAAAGGCGAGATGGCGGATCATTAAGTGTATTTTAAAAAATTTCGCTAAAACGTTGATTTTTAGTTAAAAAATTATTGACGGTCCATAAATATCGGGTATTATACGTCTCGGTTCGGAGGGATGGCTGAGCGGTTGAAAGCACCGGTCTTGAAAACCGGCATAGGTTAATAGCCTATCTAGGGTTCAAATCCCTATCCCTCCGCCACTTATTTTAAGAAGCCAGCAGCAATGCTGGCTTTTTTTATGTCTGCTCGATGGTTGGGAATCAGGGTGTGTTGTTAGGGTTAGCGCAAAGCAATCATAAGAACGGCGCTACTAACTAATAGCAGCGACCCGACCATAACCCATTCGACAGCAACTAGCCGGCTCCAACTTTTGGGGCAGCTTGTTGCAGAGCGTATAATCGGCGGAATGTGTTCTAGTTGCATAAATAGAGCTCAGCTGAACATGAGCTTTAAGCTTGGACTCGGAACGCGTTTTTTAATACCGCCATTGTGTAGTCTTGTGTGTTAAATGGTAATTACTCGTTACCAGCACTGACCTTAGTGGATAAGTATTCCGCGACGGAGCGTCCAAGTGCATTTAGGTTGTACCCTCCTTCTAACACACTGACCCAAGGTGTGCGCCTCGCTGCGCATGCTTTTGCTATCTCTCTGCCAATCCACGAAAAATCATCATCTTCAAGATTTAACTCCGCCATAGGATCTGCTTTGTGACCATCAAAGCCAGCGGACACTAAAATCAACTCTGGCGCAAATCGCCTTAGTTCTGGAAACCAGCTGCTTTCGATAGCTGCGCGAAAGGTCGCGCTTCCCGTGCCTGCATCAAGATGAACGTTCACTAAATTATTGTAACGGTTATCTTGATAGTGCGTGTAGGGATAGAAGGGGTGTTGAAAGCTTGAAAGAATAAGAAAGCGCGGATCATTGCCTAAGATATCAATAGTCCCATTGCCTTGGTGGGCGTCGAAGTCCAGTATGGCGATACGTTGCAGGTGATGGACGTCAGCCGCTCGCAACGCAGTAATGGCAACGTTATTGAAAAAGCAAAACCCCATTGCTTTGCGGTGTTCTGCGTGGTGACCCGGTGGGCGTACCGCCGCGAAGGCGTTGTTGTACTGGTCAGCTAGTACGGCATCAAGGGCTGCAGTGCATGCGCCCACCGAGTGGATCGCGGCGTGAAGTGATCCTGATGTCATAGGGGTGTCTTCATCAACGTAGATGCAGCCTTGTTGTGGTTGGATTAACCCCAGTTGCTCTACATAACCTGGGCTGTGCGCACGTAAAATGTCCGGCAAATTAGCTGCCGGTCCATTGACGTGAATCAGTTGATCCCAAAGGCCTCGGGCTTTAAGCTCCTGTTCAATTGCCATGATGCGCATGGCATGCTCTGGGTGGTCGTCACCAGTGCCATGTTCGAAGTGTTGATCAGAAGTAAAGTATGCGGTGCTCATATGCACTCTTTCTCGGTGTTTTGATTAGTGTAACGACGGCACCGGAATTCGCAAAATTTGTATTGGAATTGTTTTTTATGGGTACGCGATCGCTGGAGTATTTTTTTCAGCCACAAACAATTGCCGTTATTGGTGGTTCTGAGCGCCCGGGAAGTTTGGGCGGTGCGATTGTTCGCAATTTATTAGCAGGGCAGTTTCCTGGGAAAATATTGCCGGTCAATACGCGAGGATATCCTACGGTTTATGGTATTCCTGCAGTGTCGCGGATTTCCCAGTTAGATGTTGTTCCTGATTTAGCCATCATCTGCACACCCGCAGAGACAGTTCCTAAAGTTATTAAACAACTCCATGCGCTTGGTGTTGGCGCCGCTATGTTGCTGACTGGCGGTATTGCTCGCACGCGATCTTGGCAGTTTCGACCGTCTTCAGATCGTTTGAATGAGGTTATCCATCGTACACGCATGCGGATATTGGGGCCAGACTGCATAGGCATGGTAATTCCGCAGCGAAATCTTAATGCCAGCTTTTTGCACGTTCCTGTGCGTCCAGGTCACATAGCTTATGTTGGTCAGTCGGGAACGTTGGCATCCGGTGTTATGGACTGGGCTTATAGCCGCAATATCGGATTTTCTCATGTGGTGACGCTTGGTAAAAGCCAAGACGTTACCTTGCCAGATTTGATTGATTACATTACCCAAGAATCCACGGTCAGGACTTTGCTTATTCAGCTAGATGAAATTCGCTCTGGTAAGGCATTGCTCCGGGCGTTGCGAGCTGCTTCAAGGCATAAATTGGTGCTCGCGGTTAAAAGTAATCGTTTTCAAGATAGTCCTCTAAATAGCATTGCTACTCCGAAAGGCTTGCGCCGACGTGATGATCTCATTGACGAGGTACTGGCTCGAGCTGGCGTCTTGCGTGTAAATGCCACTGATGAGCTGTTTGATTGCGTTGATGCGCTAAGTCGTCGTCGAGAGAGCTTTGGCCCGCGTTTGGCCATCATAGCCAACGGGCGCGGGCCCGCTATATTGGGGATGGATAGGCTGCTTTATGACAAAGGACAGCTAGCGCAATTATCATCGGAAACTCGTGCGCATTTGCGCGGTATCTTGCCACAATACGTCAAGGCCGATAATCCCATATTGCTGAATCCAGAACTTAAGCCGCAACAGCTAAGTGCCGTTGCGAGTGCGCTTCTGCGAGATCGTCAGGTTGATGCAGTTCTCGTTATCTATATTCCTAGCTTGGGATCTGATCCGCTTGCTAATGCGCAGGCGCTAGTTGAAGTGGCCTCAGCATCCAATAAAACAGTATTAACCAGCTGGATGGGAGAGTACTCCGTTGAAACGGCTAGGGATTGCTTTGATAAACATGGAATTCCTACATTTGAAACGCCGGATAATGCAATAAAGTCGTACATGTATATGGTTCAGCATCAGCGTACACAAGAATTGTTGCGCCAGACGCCTGAGAGTTTAGAAATTCCTGTCTCCGCTCAGTATAACGAGGTGGATCGCGAAATTCTGGCTTGTCATAAGCCTGGGGATTTCTTACAGCCGAGTTATGCCTATAAATTGTTAAGCTCGTACGGTTTCGCTTGCGCTGACAATTTATACAAAACCAATCTGGATGAATTGATCTCCGCTTCGGGGCAAATTGAGGGGCCGTGGGTTCTACGCGTCCATCATCGCAATTATTTATATCCATTTGCTTATGGTGACAATCCTAGAGAACGTTTGCGTAGTGTTGTGCGGGATATTCGTGATCCTGCAGATATCGCTCCTGCGGCGAGAAAGCTTGAGGCGGCAATTGAGAAAACCTTTCCAGAGAGTCCAGTGCTTGGATACACCTTGCAAACCATGCATCGCGCATTAGATAACCTGCAGTTTTCAATAGGTATTGGGCGAGATAGCGAAATTGGACCTTATCTCTTCTTTGGTGGGGGCGGCACAACAGCAGACATATTGGTTGATCGACAGGTGGGTTTGCCACCGCTAAATGCCAACTTGGCAGAAAAGCTTATTCGTCGCTCTCATTTTTATGAGGTGCTACAAGAGCGGTCAGAAAATCCAGAGCGTGAGCTGTTAACGTTGGAACGCTGGTTGGTTGCACTTTCGCATATTGCATTAAATCACCCTTGGCTTGCAGGGTTAGAGGTCAATGCAATTCGTCAGCAGGTCGGGCGATTCAGAGTTATCGGGGTTGCTGCTGAAGTGGGTGTCGCAGTTAAGAGTGCGATTTTGCCTTACCCGAAAGAATTGGAGCAGCAATATACGAGTGGTACTTCGCGAGAATATCTGATTCGCCCTATTCGCGGCGAAGATGAGCCTTTGTTGAATGCTTTTTACCATCGTTTGAGTGCAGAGTCTTTGCGATTGCGCTTCTTTTCCGCGCGCCGCCAGTTTGATCACAAGGAGTTGGCTCGACTAACTCAAATTGATTACGATCGCGAAATGGCGTTTGTAGCACTCAATGGTGACGCCATGTATGGGGTTGTTCGTGTTTGGATTGATCCCGACGATGTAGCTGCTGAGTTCTCTGTCATTATTGATGATAACTGTCGAGGTGAGGGGCTTGGTCGCCGCTTAATGGCGGGGATAATTGAGTATCTAACCACTCGGGGCGTGTTGCAGATATACGGGACGGTATTGCCAGAAAATGCAGGGATGTTGAAATTAGCTGAGCGACTAGGGTTCTCGCAAAAATTGAATAGTCGCGACGGAGTGATGGAAATTGCTAAAGAACTCAATCCTTTACGTCATGGTTGGCAGCGTAAACGCATATACCCAATGTGAAGGGTTTGCTATATTTCTGCGACAGCAGCAATGCGCTGTTAATAATGTTTGAGGTAGGCCTTTGATAAAAGTACTTGTTGTAGATGATCACGAGTTGGTGCGGTCGGGCATATCTCGCCTGCTGGCTGATTCGCCAAGTATTTCTGTGGTTGGTCAATCAGAGAGTGGTGAGGATGCTGTTCGTCAAGCGAAAGAACTTGAGCCAGATGTTATCTTAATGGATATACGCATGCCGGGTATTGGCGGTCTTGAGGCTACCCGTAAAATCTTAAGATCACATCCTGAAATGCATGTCATTGCAGTAACTGCTTGCGACGACAAGCCATATGCTTCGCGCTTATTTCAGGCGGGAGCGGCTGGTTATATCACCAAAGGTGCGGATGCTGATGAAATGGTACGCGCTATTGTTAAAGTGAAGTCTGGGCAGAAATATATCAGCCCCGAAATTGCGCAAAGAATGGCGCTCAAGCCGTTTCAAACGGAACTCGAATCGCCGTTTGAGCAGCTATCAGAGCGTGAACTCCAAATCGCTTTGATGATTGTTGGTTGCCAGAAGGTATCTGAAATTAGTGAACGGTTATTTTTGAGCCCTAAAACCGTTAACAGCTATCGCTACCGCATTTTTGAAAAACTCGATATCGAAAGTGATGTTGAGATGACCCTGCTAGCCCTGCGCCACGGTCTTATTGACCCAATTGACGGTGGTTGATGTCGGATTTTGACATTCCTGCTTTTCTACGAGGACTGACTCAGCGGTCAGGCGTCTACCGAATGTATAGCCTTGATTCTGAGTTGCTATATGTTGGTAAAGCAAAAAACCTCAAAAATCGGGTTTCTAGTTATTTTCGAGCCCGCGGTCTCAATGCGAAAACGGTTGCGTTGGTTTCGCGGATTGACCATATAGAAATTACCGTCACTGGCAGTGAGGCTGAGGCCTTGCTACTTGAACAGACGCTAATTAAAAAGCATCGCCCTCAGTACAATATTTTGCTGAAGGATGATAAGTCATACCCGTATCTGCATCTCTCTGATCATGCGTATCCATTACTAAGTTATCGTCGAGGAAAGCGTAAGGGCGCCGGGCGTTATTTTGGCCCCTATCCAAACTCTTCTGCAGTAAGGGAGGCGCTTAGCTATTTACAGCGGCTGTTCCAGATTCGCTCCTGCGAAGATTCCTATTTTAATCATCGTAGTCGACCTTGTTTACAGCACGAAATTAAGCGCTGTTCGGCACCCTGCGTAGGTATTATTAGTGCAGATGAATATCGTCGTGATATTGACCATGCGACGTTATTTCTCGAAGGTAACAGTCGGGTTTTGCTACAAGCCCTACAGGCGTCTATGACTGCTGCGGCTGAAGCTTTGCAATTTGAGCGCGCTGGTGAAATTCGTGATCAAATTGAATTGTTGCGGCGCATTCAGGAGCGACAATTCGTTGAGCGCGGTGATCACAATGCCGATGTTTGGGCTGTGATCGAATGGCAAGAAATTTTGTGTGTACAGCGTATGACCTTTCGAGCTGGAAGGATGGTAAATAGTCAAAGTTTCTTTCCGGAGGATAGGGCTGGCGACGGTTTGGAGACGGTACTCATAAGTTATATGAGTCAGTTCTATTTGGGTGGGCATGCTGCAGATGGATTGCCTGATGTTATCGTTGCAGATGTCGCCATTGAAGATTTAGTTGTTCTGTTAGAAGCTTTGCGCATTCAAGAAGGTGCGAAAATGACTCATGCTCGCGGCGTTCGTGGCGAGCAGCGTCAGTGGCTGCATATGGCTCAGGAAAATGCCCGAGCGGGGGCGCAGACTCGTATTTCGGGGCGCCAAGCAGCTAAATTAAAAATGCAAAAAGTGGCTGAGCTATTAGGCTTGGCTGCCGCGCCGGGGCGCATTGAATGCTTCGATATCAGTCACGCCCAAGGGGAGGCGGCTTATGCCTCCTGTGTGGTTTATGGAGATGAAGGCTTAGATAAAAAGCGCTATCGTCGTTTCTCGGTGAAGGAGGTGACAGCGGGGGATGACTACGCGGCGCTGGAAAACGCAGTGACACGTCATTTGACACGTTTGAAAGATCAGGATGATTTACCAGGGTTATTGTTAATTGACGGTGGTAAAGGGCAGATCAATAGAATATCGACGGTGCTAGAGAATTTAGCGATCTCTAACTTACCTGCATTTGGTATCTCTAAAGGAACGACTCGCAAGTCAGGATGGGAATATCTGTGGGAGGCAGGTGCGGAGCGACCTATAATGCCGAACGCTCATGATGAAGGGTTTCGTTTGTTACAGCACGTGCGCGATGAAGCGCATCGCTTTGCAATTACTGGGCATCGAAAAGAACGAGCAAAAAGTAGAGGTCAGTCGGAGATTGAATCCCTTCCGGGCATTGGCCCTAAGAGACGCAAAGAACTACTGCTGCATTTTGGTAGTTTAAAGAATATGCGTGGAGCGCCAAAAGAAGAAATTGAGCGAGTCCCGGGTATTAGCAAGACACTCGCTGCGCAAATATTTGCGCGGCTACATGGCGAAGAGTAGGAGATTAGCAGTATATGAACGTGCCAAACATTCTCACCTTAGGGCGTATCTTAATGATCCCTATGATGGTGATTGCATTTTATTGGTTTGGTGAGCACGGCAAGATTTGGGCGGCCATTTTGTTTGCATTGGCCGCTATCACGGATTGGTTTGATGGATATTTAGCACGGAAGTTGAATCAGACAACACCTCTCGGCGCATTTCTTGATCCTGTAGCGGATAAATTGATTGTATCAGTGGCACTTGTTTTGTTGGTTGAGCATTTCTCGGCCGTGTGGCTAACCATTCCGGCCAGCATTATTGTTGGTAGGGAAATTGTAATTTCAGCCTTGCGCGAGTGGATGGCGGAACTGGGCAAGCGCGCAAATATCGCTGTTAGTTATGTAGGGAAAGTGAAAACTGCGCTGCAGATGGTGTCGATCACCATACTTCTGGCCGCTGACGGGGTGCCGCTATTCACAAATATGGGTCTTGTAAGTCTTTACCTTGCTGCAGTTTTAACGATTTGGTCGATGTTGGTGTATTTAAAAGCAGCGTGGCCTGAGCTTAAAGGGCGCGGTTAGATCGTATTTTTTATGTACAAATTTGCGAAAGTTATCGCTAAGTCGTTAAAAACAAAGAAAAAAGCTTGACTAACTTGGCGCGTCGCATAAAATGCGCCTCACGTTTAGCGGGAATAGCTCAGTTGGTAGAGCACAACCTTGCCAAGGTTGGGGTCGGGAGTTCGAATCTCCTTTCCCGCTCCAAGTATTTTAGATGTTTAGGTTTCGCCTAGATGTTGAATTGCTAAAACGGCGCGATAGCAAAATGGTTATGCTGCGGATTGCAAATCCGCCGATGCCGGTTCGATTCCGGCTCGCGCCTCCATTGTTAAAAGATGCCTGAACTTCAGGTTTCTTTATTGCAGGCAGTAAGTTGACTCAGCATGAGTCGCCTGTATACACCCGATGCCCGGGTGGTGAAATTGGTAGACACACAAGACTTAAAATCTTGCGACTTAACGGTCGTGCCGGTTCGATTCCGGCTCCGGGCACCATTTTATCCTCTCTTAAGCTCTGTTACGCTTCGGTTATAATCCAGCGACTATCCGTCTTTTTCTTGCTGATACCACCAAGAGATATATACGCTATGTTTCCGCAATATATTGAACCTATTTTTCGTCCACCAAGCGAAGCTCGCTCGCTGATATTTCAAGTAACGAATGGTTGCTCTTGGAATAAGTGTACTTTCTGCGATATGTACACTCAGCCGCAGAAAAAATTTCGAGCACGCGATGAAGCAGAGGTTTTGGCTGAAATTAAACAGGCTGCCGCCATCGGTCCTCGATTTGAAAAAGTGTTTTTAGCTGATGGTGATGCATTAGTATTGCCTACTCGTCGTCTTGTTAATATTTTGCGGTCTATTAAGGCTGAGCTTCCATGGGTGACGCGAGTTGGAGCTTATTGTTTGCCACGCAATATACGCAAAAAATCAGTTGGTGAGTTGAAAGAGTTGGCCGATTTAGGCTTTGGTATTGCTTATGTCGGTGCGGAAAGTGGCGATGACGAAGTACTAACTGCGATATCCAAAGGTGAGACTTATGAGAGCACTTTGGATGCCCTTAATAAGCTTAAGGAAGCCCGAATAAAGACTTCGGTTATGGTTTTGAATGGTATGGGAGGAGTTGCTCTTAGCGAGCAGCATGCTGTTAATTCAGCTCGTTTGATGAATGAAGCACAGCCGGATTTTCTGTCTACTCTTGTTGTCAGCTACCCTCTCGGTGATAGACGTGTTCAGGAGGGGTTTGCGGGGAATTATCAGCTGCCGAATCAGCATGATCTCTTTGTAGAGCTGCGCCGCTTTATAGACACGCTGGAGCTTAGCAATACTGTATTTCGTAGTGATCATGCATCCAATTATCTGCCCCTCAAAGGCACCCTAGGTGCCGATAAAGAAGAGATGCTTAAGCAACTTGATACAGCGATTAATCAGCCTGACAGGATCGCATTACGTCAGGAATGGCAGAGAGGGCTTTAATTGTGACGCTTGATGAATTAGCACACCAGTTAGGCATTAAAGCTACCTCTAGTAAGTTACCTCCGGTTATGAGTTGGAATCCAGAGTTATCAGGTGACATGGATATGGTCATTCGCAAGGATGGAACTTGGTGGCATGAGGGGGTGAAGATAGAGCGCAAGAAGTTGGTGCAGGTGTTTTCTACTATATTGCGAAAAGAGAGCGATGACTATTTTCTGCTTACTCCCGTGGAAAAATGGCGAATTCGGGTCGAAGATCTTCCGTTTGTTGTTAACATGATTGAGCGGGATCAGGGTGGGCTATTTGCGGCGCTAAATATTGATGGTGTTGTAGAAATCACCACGGACAACTTCGCGCTGTCAGAACTTGACGGCCTCATGATTCCAATGATCCATATTCGCGATGGGTTGTGGGCAAGATTTTCACGTAATGCCTATTACCAACTAATAGAAGAGTGCGATGCGATTGAGGATGCGACCCCAGAGGTTAGTGTAAGGGGCGGACTTGTCTCGCTGGGGTAATTTCACACCAGTGAGACTGGGACTGATTGTGCCAGTGTGGCGTAAATCGTCGTCAATATGGTCGATAAGACCATTCTCAAGCCAAAACCCAAAGAAATGTTGTGTAACCTATTGTATCCCTTGTTTTAGCCCCCTAAACTACTCCTGACACTAATAATAATCCTGGAAAGATCATGAAAAAAATAGCATTCTCTCTAAGCGTTCTGGCGGCATCGTTGTCAGCACACGCAGAATTATCAGAGCTAGGTGATTACGATCTTACAAAGGTTACCGGTCAGGCTGGAGTTGATATCGAGCTAGATTTGGCTTTGGATATTGGTAGTATCGTTTATACCGATACTACTGATGGTCTAGATGGCGATGGCGGCTCTTTGTCCATTAGCACTATACATATCGGGGGCGGTGAGGGGCGCAGTACACTGTTTGGTTTCTCTAATCCTGGCAATACAGCAAATATCGATGACTTTAAGTTTATCATCGACATAGACTCAACCGGAAAGATGGTTCTTAACGGTTCACCAACAGATGGTATTAGTCCTGTTGATTTCGAAATCACAGTTGACGAAGTATTTCTAAGCGCTGCAAACGGCACTAAAGGTGCAACTCTAGTGGACGGTTTTAGTGTTTACGGTGGTGCTTTGTATTTTAAAGCAACTATCGAAGATAAAGTAAATGCGGCCTCTCAGATGTACACCAATATTCAGCTGTCTGCGCAAGTTGGTATCGAGGATATGGATATTGATCTGACCTCTATGTTGGGCTTGAAAATTGACAACATGGTTGTTGCTGGTGCGGAATACTTCGAAACAATCGAGGAGAACGGCAGTCCTACGACAACCTCTCGAGTGGCTACTCTTAGAGCAAATATGTTTGCTGAGCCTGACGGTTCTGGTTTTGTAGTCGATTTTAGTAGTGGTTTGAGCACTACAAACGTATTTGATATTTATGCTCCAGAAGTATCGTTAGGCGGTCAAATGCTTGGTGCTATTTCATTGGATGATGTAGACATTCGCGGTGTTTCTTTGAAGTTTGCCGGTCACTAATCCACCTTGTTGGTGTCAAAAAAGAGCCTTCAGGCTCTTTTTTTTGCTTGGTGATTGGCAAGTGCAGTGGGGGCCTTGCGGATCAGACTCTCAAAAGAATAGTGGGATTAATAAAAAAGGAGCCTTTCGGCTCCTTTTTTATTTATCAAACATTACATGTTCGGATAGTTCGGACCGCCAGTACCTTCAGGGGTGACCCAGGTGATGTTCTGTGCAGGATCTTTAATATCACAGGTTTTGCAGTGAACGCAGTTTTGAGAGTTGATCTGGAAGCGTTGACCTTTCTCATCTTCTACGATTTCGTAAACTCCAGCGGGGCAGTAACGCTGAGCTGGCTCATCGTACTTAGGCAGGTTTACCGCGAGTGGAATGCTGGCATCTTTTAGTTTCAGATGGCACGGCTGATCTTCAGCGTGGTTCACGTTACCGATGAATACCGAATCCAACTTAGCAAAGCTCAACTTACCGTCAGGCTTTGGATAGTTGATTTTGGCGCATTCTGAAGCTGGCTTCAGGGTTGCGTGATCTGGTGTGGTGTCGTGCAGTGTCACTGGAATTGGGAAGATGTTTTGGTCGATAAAGTTAAATGCTGCACCGCCGAACATACCGAATTTGTGCATAGCAGGACCGAAGTTACGGCTACGCTCAAGTTCTTTGTAAGCCCAAGATGCTTCAAATGATGCGGTGAATTCAACCAGCTCATCATTTTCACGACCAGCACTGATAGCTTTGAACATTTCTTCAGCAGCGATCATGCCGCTCTTCATCGCAGTGTGCGTGCCTTTGATCTTAGCGAAGTTCAAGGTGCCAGCGTCACAACCAATCAATAAACCGCCTGGCATGGTCATTTTAGGCAAGCAGTTAACGCCGCCTTTAGCGATAGCGCGAGCGCCGTAAGATACGCGCTTGCCGCCTTCCAGGTATTGCTTTAACACCGGATGGTGCTTCATGCGCTGGAATTCATCAAATGGGCTAACATGCGGGTTGCTATACGACAGGTCAGTAATCAAACCAACAACGACTTGGTTGTTTTCTGAGTGGTATAAGAAGAAGCCACCAGATGACTTGGATTCATTTAATGGCCAGCCAGCACCATGAATGACCAAGCCTTCCTCATGTTTTGATGGATCAATATCCCATAACTCTTTGATACCAATGCCGTAATGCTGTGGATCTTTGCCGGCGTCTAGTTTGAAGTCGGCTATCAGTTGCTTGCCTAGGTGGCCGCGACAGCCCTCAGAGAAGACAGTGTACTTGGCGCGCAGCTCCATACCGGGAGTATATTCGGCTTTTTCACCGCCGTGAGCATCAACGCCCATGTCGCCGGTAACGATACCTTTAACGATGCCGTCTTCGATGATCGTTTCAGCAGCAGGGAAGCCTGGATAGATTTCCACGCCTAGGTTTTCCGCCTGTTCGCCGAGCCAGCGACAAACATTGCCTAAGGAGACAATGTAGTTGCCGTCATTGTGCATAGGCTTTGGAATTGCCCAGTGTGGCGTTTTGATGCCTTTCTCATCGCTGGTTAAAAAGTACACTTCGTCGCCTTTGACTGGCACGTTAAGTGGAGCGCCTAGCTCTTTCCAATCTGGGAATAACTCAGTCAAAGCGCGATCTTCTATGACGGCGCCAGACAAAATATGGGCGCCAATTTCGGAGCCTTTCTCAACCAGACATACAGATAGTTCTTGACCCGCTTCGTTGGCGAGTTGTTTGAAACGACAGGCAGTCGATAGGCCAGCAGGGCCGGCACCGACGATGACTACGTCGTATTCCATTACTTCACGTTGCATAGTTTATCTCCTCAATATGAGCGGGGAGCGACGGGATCAGAGGATCCACATTATTTTCTTATCACCCGAAAATTTTACTGATAACGCTTAATTCGTACCAATTTCTATAGGGCAGTTGTTCGCACTCTATAGGCTGAAAGCTTGTTACGGGCTTTAAAACGGCTCGCCATTATACGATTGTGCAGACGTCAGGCAACTGATTTAAGGCAAAAGGCGCGGTAAATCAGGGCTTTCGGTAGCATATCAGGCCGCTGCTATTGACGCTCAAGGCAAACATCACAATAATGTTGCGCGCTGGAAAGGGTATCCGTTTGTGACTGTGTCATCTGTCGGTGTGTTATTAGGCCCTTTATTCATCCAACTAGATAAATACGAGGAATCTATGAAGGTTCTTGTCGCTGTTAAACGCGTAATCGATTACAACGTGAAAGTTCGCGTTAAATCAGACAACTCTGATGTTGATCTGACCAACGTCAAAATGGCTATGAACCCATTTTGCGAAATCGCAGTTGAAGAAGCTGTGCGCCTGAAAGAAAAAGGCATCGCAACTGAGGTCGTTGTCGTTTCTATCGGTCCTAAAGTCGCTCAAGAGCAGATTCGTACTGCTTTGGCACTTGGTGCAGATCGCGGCATCCTGATCGAAACCGAAGAGAAGCTAGAATCTTTGACTGTTGCCAAGTTGCTGAAAGCAGTTGTTGAAAAAGAGCAGCCTCAAATCGTATTGCTGGGTAAACAAACCATCGATAGCGATAACAACCAAACTGGTCAGATGCTTGCGGCATTGACTGGTATGGGTCAAGGCACGTTCGCTTCTGAAGTGGCTATTGATGGCGACAAAGTAAGTGTTACTCGTGAAATCGACGGCGGTCTGCGTACTGTTGCTCTGAAATTGCCTGCTGTTGTAACGACTGACTTGCGTTTGAACGAACCACGTTACGCATCTTTGCCAAACATCATGAAAGCCAAGCGTAAGCCTCTTGATGTGACTACACCTGCTGACTTGGGCGTAGAAGTTAAGTCTACTATGGCTCTGGTTAAGGTAACTCCGCCGGCTGAACGCTCTGCTGGTATCAAGGTCGGCAGCGTAAGCGAGCTGGTTGAGAAACTGAAAAACGAAGCCAAAGTGCTGTAAGAGAGGATTGTGTAATGTCTATCTTAGTAATCGCAGAACACGATAACGCCGCTCTTAAAGGCGCTACTCTGAATACTGTTACTGCTGCTGCCAAAATTGGTGGCGATGTTGTTGTTTTGGTTGCTGGTAGCAACTGCGGCGCGGTAGCTGAAGCTGCTGCTAAAGTTGCTGGTGTAAGCAAGGTATTGCTTGCTGACAATGCAGCATACGAATATCAATTAGCTGAAAATATGGGCGAATTGGTTGCTGAAATCGGTACGGGCTACAGCCACATTTTGGCTTCTGCTACCACTACTGGTAAAGATTTCTTGCCACGCTCAGCTGCATTGCTTGACGTGAATATGATCTCTGAAGTAATCGGCGTTGAATCTGCTGATACCTTTACTCGCCCAATTTATGCGGGTAACGCTATTGCTACCGTTAAGTCTTCTGACAGCATCAAAGTGATGACTGTTCGTGCAACTGCATTTGATGCAGCGGCAGCAGAAGGTGGTTCGGCAGCAGTTGAAGCATTAGATGTTGTTAAAGATGCTGGCTTGTCTGCATTTGCTGGTGAAGAACTGGCCAAATCAGATCGTCCAGAACTTGCTGGCGCCAAGATCGTTATCTCTGGTGGTCGCGGTATGCAGAATGGCGACAACTTTGAAATGCTGTACAAAGTTGCTGATAAAATCGGCGCAGCGGTTGGCGCATCTCGCGCAGCAGTTGATGCTGGTTTCGTACCAAACGATATGCAGGTTGGTCAGACGGGTAAGATCGTTGCTCCAGACTTGTATGTTGCTGTGGGTATCTCAGGTGCGATTCAGCATTTGGCTGGTATGAAAGACTCTAAAGTCATTGTTGCCATCAACAAAGATGAAGAAGCACCAATCTTCCAAGTTGCAGATTACGGCTTGGTTGCTGATCTATTCGATGCAGTTCCAGAATTGGAAAATGCTCTGTAAGATCAGGCACTTAAAAGAACCCGGCTACGGCCGGGTTTTTTTATGTCATCGAGTTGTCATTTTTTCGTAATAAGGTAAGTTACCGTCTAAACAAAAGAATCGAATAAGGGAATAAAGATTGAATATCACCGTTATTGGCACCGGTTACGTAGGCTTGGTTACTGGAGCCTGTTTTGCAGAGATGGGTAACATAGTTGCCTGTGTGGATGTCGATGTCGAAAAAATCAGACTGCTAGAAAGTGGTCGAATTCCAATCTACGAGCCAGGTCTAGAACAAATTGTTCAGAATAATCGCTTGGCTGGGCGTTTAAATTTTACGACCGACCTGACGTCAGCAATGACTTCATCTGATGTATATATCATCGCTGTAGGTACCCTTCAGGATGATGATGGCTCGGCGGATCTGCAGCAGGTTTTGGATGTGGCCAAGGATATTGGTCGCAATTTAAATCAACGCGCAGTTGTCATTAATAAATCAACCGTCCCGGTTGGTACTGCCGATAGCGTTCGAGCCGTCATTGCTGAGCAGCTGGCCGCTAGAAACCTTTCGCTTGAATTTGACGTCGTATCAAATCCAGAGTTTTTGAAGGAAGGCGCGGCGGTTGAAGACTTTATGCGTCCAGATCGGATCATTCTTGGTGTTGAATCAGATTACGCCAAAGAAGTAATGTCGGATTTGTATCACACCTTTTCACGTAATCACGACAAACTTATGTTCATGGGGGTTCGTGATGCAGAGCTTACCAAGTACGCTGCCACTGCCATGCTTGCTACCAAAATTTCGTTTATGAATGAAATGGCAAATCTTGCCGAGCGCATGGGGGTTGATATTGAGAATGTTCGCAAAGGAATCGGCTCCGATAGTCGTATTGGCTACTCATATATCTATCCAGGGAGTGGTTACGGTGGCTCTTGCGTTCCTAAAGATGTAAAAGCTTTGATGCGCATGGGGGATGAGTTCGGTTACCCAACTCAGATTCTCAAGTCCGTCGAAGCATGCAATCAGGCGCAAAAACAACGCTTGTTTGAGAAGCTGACCGAACGATTCGGAGCTGAGTTCAGTGGCCGAACAATCGCAATATGGGGGTTGGCATTTAAACCCGGTACGGATGATATGCGAGAGGCTAGCTCCCTTGTTCTGATAAACCAGTTGGTTGCGGCTGGCGCCAAAGTGCGCGCTTATGATCCCGTTGCGATGGATGAGGCAAAGCGGCATTTTCCGTCCTCTTATTTTCAGGATGGATGCGTTACTCTGTGTGAGCACCAATACGACGCACTAACAGACGCAGATGCTTTGGTGCTGGTGACGGAGTGGAAGCCCTTCCGTCAACCCGACTTTAATGCCATTAAAAAACTACTGAAGCAGCCCATCATTATTGATGGGCGAAATCAGTACGATCCGAAAAGCTTATGCCGCCAAGGTTTTGATTATTCGGGCATTGGCCGTATTTCAGGAAAAATATGACTAATCAGGTTTCTGAGGTTGAGGTAGATAATCCGCCTCTAATTGATGATGTGGTGCATGCTGTGCAGGGTGGCCAGCTAAGCACTCGCTTGCCATTTAGCTTTGCTAAGCGCTTTGGAGTGATCGTTGAAGGGCAAGGGGATGGACTGACACTTGTATATCGCGAAGGTCTAAGTGCCACCGCCTTAATGGAAGTTCAACGTCATCTGTCCGCCCCATTCAATATGGTTGTTGTCGGCGATGACGAATTTAATCGACGACTAGGCTTGGCTTATCAAAGCGATTCTTCCGAGGCCATGGATATGGTTGAAGGGTTAGGTGAGGATATGGATCTTGCTAGCTTGGCAGATTCCGTTCCAGAAACTGAAGACCTGCTCGAACAGGAAGGCGATGCGCCTATTAAACGCCTGATTAATGCTTTGCTCACCGAAGCGGTAAAAGAAGGTGCTTCCGATATTCACGTTGAAACCTACGAAAAACGCTTAGTTGTGCGTTTTCGTGTCGATGGTGTATTGCGTGAAGTGGTGCAACCTAAGCGGGCTTTAGCTGCTCTGCTTGTTTCTCGCATTAAGGTTATGGCTAAGCTGGATATCGCAGAAAAACGAGTTCCACAAGATGGCCGTATTGCACTGCGTATCGGTGGTCGCGAAGTTGATGTCCGCGTATCGACAATGCCGTCAAGCCACGGCGAGCGCGTGGTTATGCGCCTATTGGATAAACAGGCCGGTCGTTTGGGTCTTGGCCAACTGGGTATGGCGGCGCGAGACCTCGCGGCCATGCGCAATATTATTAGTAAACCCCACGGCATTATTTTAGTGACCGGCCCTACGGGGTCGGGTAAGACCACAACGCTGTACGGGGCACTAAGTGATCTCAACGATACTAGCCGTAACATTCTGACAGTCGAAGACCCCGTTGAATATAGTCTGCCGGGGATAGGTCAAACACAGGTGAATTTAAAAGCGGATATGACGTTCGCTAAAGGCTTGCGAGCTATTCTTCGTCAGGACCCCGATGTGGTTATGATCGGGGAGATTCGAGATCTAGACACGGTTGAAATTGCCATTCAAGCGAGTTTGACTGGTCACTTAGTGTTGTCGACACTGCATACAAATACCGCTGTAGGTGCGATTACGCGCTTGCAAGACATGGGGGTTGAGCCGTTTCTGCTGTCATCGAGTGTGATCGGTGTTATCGCCCAACGTTTAGTGCGCGTACTCTGTAATGATTGCAAAACATCGACCATCGCAGATGCCTCTGAGTGCAAAATCCTAGATGCAGATGAAGCTAATCCGCCGAAGATTTTTCACGCTAAAGGCTGTGAAAAGTGCAATCAGCTTGGATATCGAGGTCGCCAAGGTATTTATGAAATCATCGAAGTCGATGAAAAACTTAAAACCTTAATTCACGATCAAGTTGGCGAACAAGATCTCGAGCGTCATGCTCGTGTTTTGGGGCCGAGCATTCGCCAAGATGGTATTCGTAAAGTTCTTGCCGGAAGCACCACCATCGAAGAATTGTTAAGGGTGGCGAAAGCTTAATTTATGGCTGCGTTTGAGTATCAAGCTCTTGATCAGAAGGGCAAGCAAAAGAAAGGCGTCCTTGAAGGGGATAGTGCTCGTCAAATTCGCCAGCAATTGCGTGAAAAGGGCTGGATGCCAGTTTCTGTCGAGGCGACAACTGTAAAGCAAAAGGGTACAGGGGTATTTAACTTTGCCCCGTCTCTTTCGGTTGCTGAATTGTCTTTGCTGACTCGTCAGCTAGCAACACTTATCGCTGCCGGCCTCCCGATTGACGAATCCTTACGAGCACTTTCTGAACAAGCGGGCAAGCAACGGATCAAAGCTATGGTGCTGGCCATCCGAGCCAAAGTTCTGGAAGGTTACACGCTGGCAAATGCCTTGGCTGAATATCCGCGTGCATTCCCTGTTTTATACCGTGCAACCGTTAGCGCGGGCGAACATGCTGGCCATTTGGATGCAGTTCTTAATCGTCTAGCAGACTACACAGAGTCGTCCCATATATCGGGGCAGAAGATTAAACTTGCTGCCATGTATCCGATCATTCTGAGTATCGTGGCGCTGGGGATTGTCGTTGGCTTGTTAACCTATGTTGTCCCCGATATCGTTCAGGTATTTGTGAAAAACGGTCAGGAGTTGCCTTGGCTGACGCAAACTATGCTCGACATTAGTACCTTTATAACCGACTACGGCTTAGTAACTGCCATTATTGTGATTGTCGGAATAGTGGCCTTTGTGCGGGGACTTAAAAGTGAGAAATTCCGGTTTGGGTTTCATGTTTTTTTACTTAATGTGCCCGGTTTAAATGGATTTGTGCGCGATGCTAATACGGCTCGGTTTGGTAGTACGCTAGCCATCCTAACGAGTAGTGGCGTGCCACTCGTTGAAGCCATGCGTATCGCTAGTCAAGTTGTCACCAATATGGCAATTAAAGATTCATTAACCGCTGCTACCGTGAGGGTTAGTGAAGGTGGAACGTTAAATGGCGCACTTGCTGAAACCAAGCATTTCCCACCGATCATGTTGCACATGATAGCCAGTGGCGAAAGCAGTGGAGAGTTAGATTCAATGCTCGCTCGCACTGCATCCCAACAGGAGGCCAACCTTGAAAATACAATTTCAGCCTTGGTCAAAATTTTCGAACCCGTGATGCTACTAGTGATGGGGGCAATTGTTGCCACTATTGTTGTTGCCATCATGCTCCCAATTCTTGAACTTCAAAAAATGGTGCAATAGGAGAATGATAATGCCCGTTAAAAAACGCCAAGCTGGTTTTACCTTGATCGAAGTAATGGTCGTACTAGCAATTATCGGCGGTATTATGGCCTTGGTCGCAGGTAACATTCTTGGATCTGCAGACGATGCTCGAATCAAAACAACCAAAAGCCAGATTAAGTTGATCGAAGGCGCATTGGATATGTACAAGTTGGACAACTATACCTATCCAACTACCGAGCAAGGTTTAGAAGCGCTTGTTAAGAAGCCTTCAGGTTCGCCAGAGCCAAAGAACTATCGTAGTAGTGGTTACCTAAAAGGAAATTCGGTGCCTACTGATGCGTGGGGTGGTGAGTTCTTATACTTCTTGAATAAAGGTCAGTACGAGATCATTTCTTTAGGTTCAGATGCCTCTGAAGGTGGCGAAGCCGACGCCGCTGATATCAGCAGTCAGGAAATGTAATGACACATCGGCAGCAACAGCAGCGGGGGTTTACCCTGTTAGAAGTAATGGTGGTGCTTGTCATCATCGGCTTGTTGCTGTCGATGGTTAACCTTGGAGGTAGTGGGCGTCAGGCGCAAAGCGAAACTGAACAGCTTGCTCGCCGCTTTCAAGGTGCATTCGACATGTATCGCGAAGAAGCCGTATTTCAAAATATCGATCTGGGTGTGGCAATACTGCCGGAAAGTACCACCTTGTTATCCTATCAAGATATCAACTCTCAAGAGTTTACTGCTGGCTTGGATCGCGAAGAGCTCGATGCGCTCGCTAAGAATCCGTGGCAAGCCTACAGTGGGCGATTAGGCGCTACGATAGAAGTGCCAGAGCAAGTGTCGCTTGCGTTGTTTGTTGAAGGGGTTGAGGTCGATACCGAAACCTTGCAAGGCGATGGGGATGATGAAGGACCGCTGCCGGCCCTTTTATTTTTGTCATCGGATGAGTACACGCCGTTTCGGATAGAGCTTGGACATATTGATGATCAGGCGTTTCTTATTACCGTGAAAGGTGATGGATTTAATCCAGTAACCATTGAGGTGGAACGCTTTGAAAATTAAGCGCAGCCGCGGCTTCACCCTGATTGAAGTGATGATCGCCATCACCATCTTTGCTGTTGTAGCGGTAACAATTACCGACACCGCCAGTATGCGCGTCAACAATCTACTTTATATGGCCGATAAGTCGTTAGCGTCCTATGTTGCAGAAAATCGCATGGCAGAAATTCGGTTGGCAGGTCAGCCCGCAGTAGGAACAAGTAACGACACGACCAAGCTTGCCGATCGCGAATGGCGTATTAATGTGGTTGTTGAGGCGACGGCTTTTCCAGGCCTTAATCGTGTCACTGTTTCTGTGGCCGACATCAATAACAAAGAAAACTTCTTAATTTCGCTGGCAACTATTATGGGCACTCATTGATATGAAGCGTGTGTCCGTACCACCGGTTTTAAACCCTAAGCAGTCACGACTGCAAAGAGGCTTCACCCTTTTGGAAGTGATGGTCGCGATTAGCATTACTGCCATTATTGGGGTCGGTGCTGTGCAGTTATTAAGTAATATCAGCGAGGCGTCGCGTAATACTGATATTCGCTCTGAGCAATTGGCTGGCCTTCAGCGTTTTAACCAAGTCATTACTCGCGACTTAGAACAGTTTATTAATCGCTCAATTCGAGATGAGTACGGCGACACCCAGCCATCGTTATTGCTGGATAACGGCGACTACTTACTCGAGTTTACTCGAGCGGGGTGGCGTAACTCTCCAGTCGCTAACGATCCGCGCTCGACACTTCAACGAGTAGCCTATCGTGTAGAGCCGCTTGATAGTGATGAGTGCGAAAGCGCTCGATTGAGGCTGGAGCAGTGGGGCGAGACAGACCCTAAAGGCGATTGTCTAGTACGTTATTTCTGGCCGCATTTGGATCGTTCCACCGATATTGAAGTGCAATCGCAAGTGGTGCTAGAGCAGGTGGTTAGCCTCACGATTGAGCTTACCGCCGAAACCGCTCCCACTGAAGTCGGTGCACAGCCCGAGCGCACAAATTACGATAGCTGGCCGCCAGTTTCGGATCCTAATAAGCCAGAGTATCCGATTGCTATGCGTTGGCAGATAGAACTGCCACGGCTTGGTTTTATCGAGCGACTTTGGTTGTTGGCTCATGACAAGGCAGATACCTGATGCTTGCGTTGTCGTCACGTCGAAATTACACCAATAGGTTAACTGGTAAAAGCCAGCAGTCTGGCATGGTGCTGCTAATGGTGCTGCTAATATTTTCTATTGTGGCAATTCTAGCGACGTCCATGATTGAGCGGCAATCTATCGACTTAGAGCGAGTTTCGGGACAGCTAGCGCTGCAGCAAGCTAGAGAATTTTCGTATGCCGCAGAGCAAGCTGTACGACAAGGTCTTTATATGGACTGGGAAGCCGATAAAGAAAAGGATCATCTCGGTGAGGAGTGGGCGGTGGATCGCTCGTTTCCGCTAGAACCAGGAACGATATTTCTGCATTTATCGGATGCCCAAGGACGTTTTAATCTTAATAGTTTGGCACCAGACGCTCCGAACAAAGCTATTCAAACGACACGTTTTCGCCAGTTACTGAATTTGCTTGGTTTGGATGTTGAGCTGGCAACCGAGTGGGCCAATTGGTTGAATCCAGAGAGTCAAGATGATGATCGCTATCTATCGGCGGAAGTACCTTACCGTGCCGCCTATCAAGACTGCAAACATACCTCAGAGTTGTTACTAATCGAGAATATGGATGCTGCGTCTTACAGCAAATTAGAACCTTATGTCGCTTGTCTGCCGGTTACGGCTCAGTTGAACGTCAATACTGCGCCTGCGATTGTGCTGGCTTCATTAGATAGCGAGCTTACCCTTGCCGATGGGCAGGCCATTGTCAATGCGCGCGGAGACGATGGTTTTAGCAGTGTTGATGATTTTTGGGCACTAAGTCAGGTTGAGCCCTTTACCAAGGCACGCACAAACGGTCAGAATGACGACAATGATTCCGACGGCAATAATAACGATCAGGAAGTAGATAGTCGCTGGAGTAAAACGGATTTCTCTGTTCGCACAGAATATTTTGAATTGTTTGCCCGAATCGATTTGGGTGGGCGCATGGCAACACTGGAAGCGGTAATACATCGCGCTGTTGATACCGGAATTATGACCACGCTATATCGTGATTTTTCACGGCGAGAATCGCGTCCGGTAGACCCAGTTAGCACAGCTAATCAAATAGAGTAATAGGATGACAACGAACGCAATCAGAGTGCAGTGGCATGCCACTCTAGGTCAATGGACAGTCCATACCAATCAAGAAGTTAAGTCGTTAGAACAGTGGGCGGACACCCTGCCGGAATTGACGGCGGTAACCCTGCAGCTATCGGCAAGTAACTACGTCGCTCACTGGGTATCATTACCCGGTATTAAAGCGCGCATGGTGAATCGTGCCATGCCGTACGCTTTAGAGGAGTTGATTCTTGGCGACCTAAACGATTTTACCGTGCTCACTTCTGGTAGCTATAAAACCTATCATCGAGCGTATGTTGTTGCCAATGATATCACTGAGCGTTTATTAGACTTGTGTGACTTACACCATGTGAGAGTTCAAGCGCTAGTTCCTGAAACAGCAGCCTTGCCGCTTATTTCAAGCATTCAATACGATGCGGGAGATTGGTTGATTCAGCTGCCGGGACGTTTTGAAGGACGAGTGCCGGAAGGCGCAATTGCCGCCGTTTTAGAGTCAGTGCTTGCAGATTTTACCGCCGATGAATTGATTATTGTTGGCAATAACCTCGATCAAGCCAATTTATTAAAAACCAGTATCGAAACCGGCTATCCAGATTGCTTCGCTTCGATACGTATAGAGCCTACATCGCCCGCTTTATTGTCGATCCCCGCAACAGCTGATTTGCTGTCAGGCAAAGGTCTGGCTCAGCAAGAAACTCATAAGGCCAATAAGTGGTGGGCTGGTATTGCGGCCATGACGGCAGTATTCGCAGTGCTGTCGGGTTTGTATTTGTTTGCAGACAATCGGCTTAAAGCTCAACAGGTCGCAGAAGTTAGAAGTCAAAGTCTAGCCTTGTACAAACAGTGGTTTCCCGGCGAGCGGGTTCGCAGTTTAGAGCGTCAGTTCCGTGAAAAATTAGATGGTGGTGCGACTGCAGGAAGTGGTGGTTTTATCGCCATGATGGCCAATGTATCACGAGTTTATGCCAGTGCGTCTTTGCAAAAGAGTATTGAGTTGCAAAGTGTTCGTTATGCGGATCGTCTTGATGAGCTGGTGATCGAAGTCACTGCAACGGCAATGGGTGATTTGCAGACCTTCAAGCAGGCATTAGAGAAAAGTGGAATGACAGCCGATATTGCATCAGCAACGACAGATAAAGGCGTTGTAAAAGGGCGCTTAAAAGTTGGAGGGGCTGCCGCATGAAAGCGTTAACCGTGATCACAGATCAACTAAATAAAGATCCTCGCGTTACGGCCGCGAAAGATTGGTACGGCCAACTTCCTGGGCGTGATCGTAATATTGTTAATGGCGTAGCGATATTTGCCGCATTAGCTATCGTGTTCTCGATTGTATTTGCCCCTATGTTAAAGCGCCAAGATACACTCGCAGTTGAGTTGGATAAGCAGCTGGCACTTTATAATCTAATGGCAAACAACGGTGCGCAATTCAATAATGGCGCCACTGGGGTTAGTGCCGCAGCGGAGCAGCCATTGCTGGCTGTTGTGACGCAGCAAGCACGTAAAAGCAACATAACCCTAACGCGCTATGAACAAGATGGCAGCGGCTTGCGTATTTGGCTAGAGAATGTTTCATTCGACGACACCATTACATGGCTAGAAGCACTGAACTCACGCTTCGGCATCGTCGTGAATCAGATTAATATCGACAAGGACACTCAGCCGGGTCGTGTTGATATTCGGGCTACTCTTGTCAGGGCCGGTAGTTAATCGCAGTTGATAGCACAGTCGGCTGGGCATCACTCCATTGCGCTACATCAAATCGCACCATCCAATCGAGGCAAGCAATGAATTACGATTATGATCTTTTGGTCATTGGAGCAGGGTCTGGCGGAGTGCGGGCATCCCGTATGGCGGCAGCTCGCGGCAAAAAAGTGGCAGTTATCGAAAGTCGTTATTTGGGCGGTACTTGCGTTAACGTCGGTTGTGTTCCCAAAAAGCTATTCGTGTACGCCTCTGAATACGCAAGCCACTTAAAAGAAGGCGCAGGCTTTGGTGTTCATGCGACGTTAGATCAATTCAGCTGGCCTGAATTACGCGATAATAAAACCAACGAAATCAAACGCTTAAATGGCATATATGACAATATGCTTAAGAATGCAGGCGTTGAAATTATTAATGGCACGGGCTCGATTATTGATCCTCACACAGTGGCTGTTAGCGAACAAAAGTTAACGGCAGAGCGGATTTTAATCGCAACGGGTGGCTGGCCTTTCGTCCCTAAGGTTCCTGGGATTGAATTCGCAATAACTTCGAACGACGTATTTTATCTCGATGAATTTCCACAACGTATCGTCATCGTCGGCGGTGGTTATATTGCTGTTGAGTTTGCTGGCATCTTTAATGGTTTGGGCGCTGAAACAACGCTCACGTATCGTGGCGAACAAATACTACGCGGATTTGATAGTAAGGTTCGTGAGTTTGCCGCTAACGAAATTGCCAAGAAAGGCGTGCGCATCAGTACGGGTTGTGACATAGAAAAAATAGAAAAGCAGGCTGATGGCAGTTTGATTTGCGCATTCACTAATGGCGAAACGATCGCTTGTGATGCGGTCATGTATGCCACAGGGCGCCGCCCGATGACCGATGGCTTAGGATTGGAAGCTCTTGGTATTGCTATGCGTGAAGATGGCACCATCATTACGGATGACCACTTTAAAACAACCGTCGACAGTATTTATGCATTAGGTGACGTGATCGGCACGCCGGCTCTAACACCTGTTGCATTGGCGCAGGGTATGACATTTGTTGTGCAGCAGTTTGACGGCGATGCCACTCCGACAGACTACAACACGATAGCCACAGCGGTTTTCTGCCAACCGAATATCGCGACGGTAGGGTTAACCGAAGAAGAAGCTGCATGCCAATTTGGCGGTGATGTCAGTGTGTTTGAATCTGAGTTTCGGCCAATGAAACACACGATGAGCGGCATGAGCGAACGCGCTTATATGAAGTTACTAGTACAAACCAGCACAGATAAAATTCTTGGTGCGCACATGGTCGGTGTTGATGCCGGTGAGATCATGCAGGGGTTGGCTGTGGCGATGAAGGCGGGCGCAACTAAAGTAATTTTGGATAGCACTATCGGTATACATCCAACCGCTGCTGAAGAGTTCGTTACCATGAGAACACCATCTCGCCAGTTGTGATCCTTTAGTTGTTTAGCAATAAAAAAGCCCGCCCTTATTGTGATGAATAGTGGCGGGCTTTTTGTTTTGTGCATCTTGTTCAAGCGACAAAAATTAACCGCAGAAAACCACTCGTACGCTATCGAGCACCAGCTGCGCATCTTCAATCGCAGCAAGTACCGCAGCGCGTTCAGTATCAACCGCAGCCAGCATGGCAGGCGAAATATTGCGGTTATGCTCGGCTAAGGCAACTAAGCGCGCTTTTCTGTCTGTATACGCGACATCGGCTTTGTTGCGGGCGCGTTCAATCATTTTACCCAGCTGATTGCCGCCCATTTTCTCTAGGCGCGCGATGAGGGGCTTAATCTCAGCTTCTTTTTGCTCAAGTAAGCCTCGTCCTGTTCCGCGCTTTAGAGGTAGAACAAACGGTGCACACTCAGGCTCATTAACCTTTAGATCACCTTTCGGTGTCATCGTTAAATGCATAGCATCAGGTGGCAGATAACGTTCTACACGCAATGCCTTAGGTGCTGGGCAGCGCGCAGCGAACTGCAACTGCAAGTAACAGTCACCGGTTTTGAACTCATGATTTTCGACATAACCCACCGCGGCATTGCCTGCAGGTCCGCTAGTAATAAGCTCAAGCGCCTGATCAACAAAGGGGTGTTCCCAACTCAAGAATTGGACATCGTCGCGTGCGAGGGCAACCTCACGACGAGTCGTCGCCATAAAGCCATCTTCAGGTAGGTGTGGCATATCTGGTACTAGCATGTGATCGCCTGGGGCAATGGTTATGCAATCGCCACCCAGTTCGATCAACTCAAGGCCAAAGGCGTCGGCGAACAATTCAAGGAAGTCATTTAAGTCGGCTTCGTCTTCGATATGGGCAATGCTCATATCTCTGGCTAATTTACGTGCACGAGTAGGGTGGCAAGAGTGCAACTCGAGCAAGCGATCACGACCGTTTTCTAATGCCGCCAGTAATTCGGTACGTTCAGTTGCTAGCTTCTGCGTTAACTCAGTAAGATCGGCCGCGTTGTTTAGCGCTGTCTCTATCTCTAAGCGATTACGTTCAAGTAATGGCTGAGCCGCAGGGTTCGGGCGGCTAAGCGCATCTAGCCCATCATTAAGCAAGGTTGCCCATTGCTGGGTGATGTGGCCTTCAAATACTGGGATGTGAATCTGGATATCGTGCTTCTGGCCGATACGATCTAGACGACCAATGCGCTGTTCAATTAAGTCGCAGTTAAGTGGCAAATCGAACAGAACTAAGTGACGGGCGAACTGGAAGTTACGGCCTTCGCTGCCGATCTCTGAGCAGAGAAGTAGTTTTGCACCTTGTTCCTGATCGGCAAAGTAAGCAGCCGCACGATCTCGCTCCACTAAATCCATTTGCTCGTGGAATACCGCCACTTGAATGCCATGCTTCTCCCAAAGGTACGCTTCGATGTCGAGTACCGTCGTCGCTTTGTGACAGATCAGTACCACCTTATCGGTTGGATTGGATTTTAACAGAGCATTCAACCATTCGACGCGCGGATCCATGTCGCACCAGTTAGGCATATCCATTTCTGGGTGCAAACCCGGCAAGCCATCACCTTGGTAGTCTTCAGGGCATGGCAGTGTGGTGATGCTTGGAACGCGTTTAGGAAACCCAGTAACACCGTGACGGGTATTGCGATATAGCGCCCGGCCAGGTCCGTGACGATCTATTAAAGCATCCAGCTGACGATTGCGGTCGGCATCTGAACCGAGATCGGGTAACAATTCGAGCAAGTGTGTTTGCTGGCTTGCGCTCAGCTCTTTATCGCTCGCAATCTCTGCTGCTAGTTCTGCAATTGGCTGATAGGCCTGTTGCTCTTCGATAAAACGATCTAGGCTCGTATAGCGTTGCGGATCAAGCAATCGCAGACGCGCAAAGTGACCAGCAACGCCGAGCTGCTCAGGCGTTGCAGTTAGCAGTAACAAGCCTGGCGACTGCGTAGAGATATGCTCAACTAAGCTATAGCTGGCATCTTGGCCTTCTGGCGTCCATTCAAGATGGTGCGCTTCGTCGACCACCAACATATCCCAATCGCTAGTAAGGATTTGAGCAGCCACATCATCTTCGGTAGCCATCGATAGCGGGCAGAGAAATAGCTGATCTGATTCAAATAGATCATCTTCCTCGGCAATAGCGGCACGGTTAACTACGGCGAAGCGCAAATTGAAACGGCGCGTCATTTCCACCAGCCACTGATGCAACAAGTGATCAGGAACCAGAATCAACACCCGTTGAATGCGCTGCTGTAGTAGCAAACGATGCAATATAAGGCCCGCTTCAATGGTCTTACCTAAACCCACCTCATCGGCTAGCAGTACGCGAGGGATGGCATCTTGGGTGACCTGTTCAGCAATATAGAGCTGATGCGCTAATAAACTCGTGCGAGCACCAAGCAAACCATAGAACGGACGCTGACGTAGCTTAGCTAAGCGCTGCAAGGCCGTTTGGCGTAACTCATAAAGGTTGTTGTTGTCGATTTGGCCGGTAAATAAACGGTCGGATGGGGAGTTAAGCTGAATATTGCCGCTTAGGTGCGTTTCAGGGATAAATTGATCGGCATCACCGTAGAAATAAATACCTTTCTGTTCCTGCACTTCGGTGATGGTCATTACAGAGCCATCTTGCAGCGGAACCGTATCGCCAACAGCGAAAACAACGCGAGTGAGCGGGGCATTGTCCGCAGCATAGGTGCGACTATCATCAATAACTGGGAAGTAAACAGTTACAATTCGGAAATCGACACTCTGCACGAGTCCTAAGCCTAAATCCGTTTCAGCTTCACTGATCCAACGCTGACCAACGATATACATAACGACACTTTACCTAACTAAAAATAAGAGCCCTAAAGCCACAATTGGCAATGCCAGCGAAATCATAAATTGAAATCGGCAATGTAACAGTGATGAGGGATAATGGCGGCGAAGTTTATAGTAAAGTGGTGCAAATGCCCACTGCATGGACTGGAATGTGATCATTGCCGCCGTTGCCAACTCGCAAACTACCCGTCAGAGGGTACAATGACTTTAATTATGAATATTAGTTGCGCACTGGAGGTGCAAGTTGAGTCAATCGAATACAGGCATGATCATTAATCCACTAGCAGGAAAGCTTCCTCCTGAAGAGATTTTAGTTAACGTCGCTAAGCTGGTTACTGCGTATTACAGCGAAGTCCCTGATCCTGCGATTGCTGCTCAGCGTGTTGCTTTTGGTACTTCCGGCCATCGTGGTAATTCATTCAATAAATCCTTCAACGAAGCCCACGTATTGGCGATAAGCCAAGCAATTTGTGAATACCGCAAGCTGCAAAATATCAATGGCCCGCTGTTTATCGGTATTGATTCCCATGCCTTATCTGAGCTGGCGCTTGTTAGCTCCCTCGAAGTACTCGCCGCTAACGGGGTTGAAGTGATGATAGCGCCAGCAGGCGAATACACACCAACACCGGCGATTTCACATGCCATTCTTTGCTACAACTTAGGCCGCACCACCGGTCTGGCTGATGGTATTGTCATCACACCGTCGCATAACCCACCAAGCGACGGCGGCTTTAAATACAACCCAACCAACGGTGGACCAGCCGATACCGATGTCACTAAATGGGTTGAGCAACATGCCAATGCACTGTTGGAAGATGGCTTGCGCGGCGTAAAACGCATCTCTTACGAGAAAGCACTGAAAGCGCCGACAACGCATGTGTACGATTTCCTCAATAACTATGTAAACGATCTCGACAGCGTGATCGATATGGATGCTATCCGTAACGCCGGTGTGCGCATGGGCGTTGATCCATTAGGCGGAGCAGGGGTGCACTATTGGCCAGCCATTGCTGAACGTTACAAGCTTGATCTTACAGTGATGAGCCAAACCGTCGATACCACGTTCCGTTTTATGAGTGTCGATTGGGACGGCAAAATCCGCATGGATCCATCGTCGCCTTATGCAATGCAAGGGTTGATTGCGTTAAAAGACAAATTCGATATCGCCTTTGCCTGCGATACCGACCACGACCGCCACGGCATAGTGACGCCGAGCTCTGGCCTTATGCCGCCGAATCATTACTTATCCGCGGCCATTAATTACTTATTTCAAAATCGCCCCGACTGGAAGCAAGATACCGCCATTGGCAAAACCTTAGTAAGCAGCCAGATGATTGATCGCGTGGGTGCCAAACTGGGTCGTAAGGTCGTTGAAGTACCGGTCGGCTTTAAATGGTTTGTCGACGGCTTGGTCGATGGTTCATTAGGCTTTGGCGGTGAAGAAAGTGCAGGGGCGTCCTTCTTGCGCCGCAATGGCCAAGTCTGGACCACGGACAAAGATGGCCTTATTCCTGCTTTGCTGTCAGCAGAAATTATTGCTAAGACTGGGCGTGATCCAGCGCAGATGTACCAAGATTTAGCACGCGAGATGGGCGAGCCCATCGAAAATCGCATTCAAGCGGCGGCGTCTCCGGAGCAAAAAGCCAAGCTGTCGAAGCTATCACCCGAGCAAGTGAAATCAACGTCGTTGGCAGGCGAGGCGATTACCGCCGTCCTGACGAAAGCACCTGGGAATGATGCAGCGATTGGCGGTTTGAAAGTCACCACCGAAAATGGTTGGTTTGCCGCACGTCCATCGGGGACAGAAGATATCTACAAGATCTACGCCGAGAGCTTTAAAGGCGAGAATCATTTGCAGGATATTCTAAATGAAGCGCAGCAAATCGTTGACGCCGCACTAAGCTCTCAAGATTAAGACAAGGACGAAAAATGAATATAAAGACCAGCGAATTTAAAGTCCCTGAAGGCATCGCTGTGGATTTATCCAAGCTTCCTACTCAGGTTGAGCCGGTCTATCGAAGTAAAAAAGAGTATAAAGAACTGTTAGCTGAACAAGTTGCTGCGCTAAGTGCGCAGCAACAGTTGCAATACGCTGATAACAGTCATTCTTTACTGCTTATATTTCAGGCAATGGATGCCGCCGGAAAAGACGGGGTCATAAAACATGTCATGTCGGGTGTTAACCCACAAGGCTGTCAGGTGTTCAGCTTCAAACACCCAAGCGCCCAAGAACTCGATCATGATTTTTTATGGCGTACCACTCAGTGTTTACCGGAGCGTGGACGTATCGGTATATTCAATCGCTCATACTATGAAGAAGTTTTAATTGTACGAGTGCACCCCGAAATTCTTAAAAATCAAAAACTTCCGGACAGTCTGCTAAATGATGATGCGATTTGGCCTAATCGCTATAAATCCATCGTTGATTTCGAACAGCACATGCATCGCAATGGCACTAAAGTCATTAAGTTCTTTTTGCACTTGTCAAAAGACGAGCAACGCAAGCGCTTTATTGACCGCATTGATCAACCAGAGAAGAACTGGAAGTTCACAATAGCTGACATCAACGAGCGGCAGCACTGGGACGACTACATGAGGGCCTATGAATCCTGCTTGAGTGCAACCAGCACAGAGTGCTCGCCTTGGTATGTGGTGCCGGCAGACGATAAAAAGAATGCACGCTTGATCGTTTCCCAAGTCATCTTAGATGCCTATAAAGATATGGATATGAAGTATCCAGAAACGAGCGAGGAGCGGCGACAAGAGTTGCTCTCGATCCGCGAGCAATTAATCAATGATTGATACTGGTAGTAAAGGGATGTTTACGGTGTGGGGGATTGATGTTGCGGCGACCGAGCGTGAAATAATACGTCACTATTTCCGATAATTGTTATTATCGGAATATAGGTAAAACCCAAATCCTCATTGGATATTATCGCTCTAGGCTTGGTAGTCCGACGAAGTAAAGTTGATACGGATTCGGAACTAATATTGATACGTCGACCTTTTTCCTCCAAGTATCATCTTTAGTTCAGTAGCTTCGCTTCGACTCTGTTTTATTGCATGGTGATGATCGCCAGAGGAAGTGAGTCGCAGTAGTTTACTCCGGGAGGAATCGTCCGTTAGTAAAACGTCCTACTTCAATATGTCCATCAGGATAACAAGCTTCCAAATAACCTGGCTTTGAGATTGATGCTTGGTATCGTACGGAGCCTGCGGCAATCGCTTCTCTTAAAGCCCCCGAATTATGGGGTCGATCGACTGGGAATACTTCGTTTGTATCTATAGGAGAAGATGCAGTGGGTTCAATACGAAGAACCGCAAGTCCACTCTGTACGGCTGTACGGCTAGCAGGACTTCCGGATCAACTGCCTTGACAACTTTGCGGCCAATCTCCGCCCAGTACTCAATCTGTTCTGCTGCGCTGCGTTTCAGAGGGATGCCAGCGATTGTCGCTGCGTTAATAAGACTACTTTCCAGTCTTACAGAGGATGTGGCTTTGATCATAATGAGCTACCTCTTTAGCTATGTCAGCGTTTTGCAGGGCTGGCAATCATGGGTTCGCTGGCTACCGCACACTGAATCGCCACCAGTCTATTGCCACTTTTGGTTGCGTACAAAAGGTCTCGGTACGCATAGGGTAACCTTAGAACATTCAGATTGCGTAGAGCTCCTGGCGTATTAAGGAAAGCATTTTTCACAATAATCCGTTAAAATAGCATTTGTACGGATTATTTATGGATGCCCTTATGGCGAAGTCTGGTCAAGCCCGAGTGCTATCTCCTTCGCAGCAGCAAGAACTCTTCTCTGTGATAAAAACTCATCGCCACCCAGAGAAGAACCTGGCCATCATGCAAATCTCCTTCAGGCTTGGTTTGCGAACTCAGGAGATTGCTCTGCTTCAGATTAAAGAGGTCGCCCAGTTAAATCCAACCGGCACTGACTTCAAATTGCTAGAGGTCATGAGTTTGCCTGCCGCTTATACCAAGGGTGCCAATGCTGTTCGTCGATCTCAATCTACTTACACGCGAAAGTCGCTTAGCTTCACCGTTGACGCCTTTGATAGTGTTGTCAAGCAGATAGAGTCTTTGGTAAAGGCTGGGGTAGCGGTTAATCCCAAGGACTTTTATCCACCGGAAAAGAAGCATCGCGGAAAGTCGAGAGATCTGCCTTTGATTGATGATGAGCTACGTCGAAGCCTCGAGACACATTTACGCAGGAGAATGAGCAAAGAATCTAAGCTGCGCCCTTCAGACCCTCTTTTTCTCTCGCAGACATGCACTGAACGCCTATTTCGACACCCAACTTGGCGTGCGGCTTGACCAATATGACGAAGGTAATGATCGTCAATGGCTGGGGCTAGGTCTACAAGGGCTTGCCCCCTATTGGTTTGAACTGGATGTTACCGCTTATGTGGGTGACAACGGCCGGACTGCACTGGCCGCCGAAGCAGAATACGAATTATTACTGACGCAACGGCTGATTTTACAACCCCGCGCCGAGCTGAACCTGTACGGAAAAGACGACCCAGAAAATGGCTTGGGCTCCGGTCTGTCGGATCTCGCGCTTGGAGTGCGCCTTCGCTATGAGTTTAACCGGCAGTTTGCGCCCTATGTTGGCATTGAGTGGAAAAACACTTATGGCAGTACAGCAGATTACCGGCGTGCAGGCGGCGATAAACCTGCCGACACCCAGTTTGTGGCTGGCCTGAAGTTCTGGTTCTGACCGTGGTGCAGTACCAGAATTCAAGCCAAATTATCAATCCGAAAGGAAGACTAAAATGAAAAAACAACTCGCAATTTCCCTAATCACTATCGCCAGCTTCGGGCTCACCGTAATGGCGCAGGCCCACGACCCGAAAGAGCATATGAAGGAGGCTGAGAAGCCCGATTGTGCCGCCATGCAAAATATGGATCACAGCAAAATGGACATGAAGGATCCCGTGATGCAAGCGATGATGAAGCAGTGCATGCAAGACATGAACAAAAATGACAACCCTCACAAGAGCCTGGATGGAAACAACGGCGATGCGTCTGATTCGCAACCCAAAACCGATGAACATTCCGGCCATTAACACTAACTCCGCTCAATAGGATCTCATCTATGCCAACACCCACTGCCTTTCTAAAAAGCTTTCTGATCATCGTCGTGGCAACACTTATCGGCGGTGGGCTATTTGTCTACTCGGGCTCCTATCCCATGGGCGCAGACTCGCCCCATAACCCGTTTACCTATTGGGTATTAGAAACCCTGCGCGAGCGATCCATTGCCCGCGCCGCCAGCGACATCCAAATTCCGGACAAATTGAACACTTCCGATCGTTTACTGGCAGGGGGTGCGGACTACAATGACATGTGTGCAGGCTGCCACCTTAAACCAGGTAAAAAAGAGAGTGACTTTACCATTGGACTGTACCCTGCCCCACCTAACTTGACAGCTAAAGCAGATGCCCACGGGCATGAGCATGGCAGCGACACAGGTAGTAAAGAAATAGCTATTCAACGCCAGTTCTGGATTATCAAACACGGCATTAAGGCATCAGGCATGCCCGCCTGGGGGCCGACTCACAGTGACGAGCGTATCTGGAATATGGTGGCATTTCTACAAAGGCTTCCATCACTTACGCCTGATCAATATCAGATACTGACAGCAAGAGGCAATACAAGCGATTCGCACGACCACTGAAGATATTAACCGCGAAAAATCGCTTTCGGAGCGACTCTGAAAACCATATCTAATAGGAAAAAAGATCTCATGTTGAAAAAGCCTTTCCATATATTCGCATTTTTTTACCCGCTGATATTTGTTGAATTGGCTTATCCACACTCTGCACATGACCCCATAAAAGACATTGAAAAATATGACCGCGCAGTAGCGGAACGGCAAGCAAGCTTCCAAACCCTTGGCAGCTCTCCGGAGCGTATGCAGAACCTTCAGGATCAAGTCGACAGAATGCAAAGAAAACTACTTGCTATGAGAAATCTGATGGCCAGCGACTATCCACACGTCAAGGAAAAAATGAGCAAGTACAAGTACGATTACATGGGCACGGTAGATGAAATGCTAGCGCAATTAAAAATAACACTTAAACAAACGGATTCATTGTTTGATAAATGAGATATGGTAATGGAAGAGAATCCAGAAAGACCCAGCAGCTAGACAGTGGATATAGCGATTCGCCCTATGCCGGCTAAGGTATTTATTACTGGTGGCGCTGTGTTCACCATGGTGTTATGGGCAATATGCTTCCCGCTCATCTCCCTTAGTTTACCCTATGCCCCGATTATGTTGACGGCATTTCTTAGAGCAGCGATTGCGGGTTTCTTTTTAATTGTCATCGCTTGGATGCTAGGTAGACCTTTCCCAAAGTCCACTAAAGTCTACCTCTATATCCTTGGCATTGGTCTAACCGCAACGAGTATTGGGTTCTGGGGCATGTTCTATGCGGGCAGCCTAATCACACCCGGACTGGCAACCGTACTCACCAACACACAACCTCTAATTGCCGGCCTTCTGGGCTGGCATATTCTGAACGAACGCATAGGGAAGCGGGCACTGCTGGGTACTCTACTCGGTTTTTCAGGAATTGTGGTCATCAGTGCGGAAAGTCTTTTCGCCACAGATGTTCAGTCATTGAGCGGTATTGCCTATGTTGTTATTGCCGCTGCGGGTTTAGCGATCAGCAATATCTTGTTGAAGAAGTCTGCTAATCGTGTCGATGTGCTATATGCCATGGGATTCCAGCTCTTACTGGGGGCTATCCCCCTGTCGCTATTGGCCTTTTTTAACACTTCCTTGCCGCCCCTGAGTTGGAACTGGGATTACGTGTGGATCTTACTGGCACTGGCATTGCCCGGCACTGCTCTGCCATTTATTCTGTGGTTCTGGCTGATGGATACTGCGCCACTATACAAGCTCAATGTCTACAGTTTTCTAACGCCTATATTCGGGCTGTATTTAGGTTACACCTATTTTTCTGAATCGCTATCCCCAATACACTGGCTGGGGGTTTTCCTGGTTATAGCAGCCATACCTCTGGTGAATTCGTCAACCAGAGCAGTGGTTTGAGGAAATATGAAATCGGATAATCTACCTGTATGACAGGCTGAATCGATTTACCAACAAGGTGATGTGATGACAAGTTCAGCGAAGAAAAAGCCATCCTATAAAACAGAACTCAGAGAGCTACAAATACAACTCGTTAAACTTCAGAGGCACATTATCAAAAACGACCTGCAACTGCTGGTCATATTTGAGGGCCGGGATGCCGCCGGAAAAGATGGTGTCATCAAGCGAATCACTGAACATCTAAGCCCGAGGGAAACGCGAGTCGTCGCCCTGGGAAAACTCTCTGAGCGCGATACCAATAGCTGGTACTTCCAACGTTACTCAGCCCACCTGCCAAGTCGGCAGGAAATGGTTCTGATGAATCGCAGCTGGTATAACCGCGCGGGTGTGGAAAAAGTCATGGGGTTTTGCTCGGAAAAAGAATATAAGCAATTTATGAAAGCGGTCGTACCGTTTGAAAAGATGCTTTGCGATACAGGTATTCAAATCATCAAATACTATCTCGATATATCGCGAGATGAACAGCAAAGTAGATTAGATGATCGACGAATTAATCCATTAAAACAGTGGAAGATCAGCCCAATTGATGCTACAGCTATCGAGCACTGGGACGATTACTCCCTTGCCCGTGACAAAATGCTACAGCATAGCCATAGCGATCATGCCCCCTGGTATATCGTCAAAGCCAATAATAAAAAGTGCGCTCGTCTTAATGTCATCCGACATTTGTTATCGATTGTAGATTGTCCTGATAAAGATCAACACTTGACGAAGCCAGATTCAGAAATCGTATATCCGTTTAGCGAATGACTTCTTTCAGACGAGATGATATTTCGATAACTATTTACTCCATTCTGTCAATAACCTTAATTTTTAAACTTCGCGAGTTTGAATTCATCACACTGACATCATTCCTTATCCGCTTTGCCGCCTGAGCATGGCTGGCAAAATTGCATTCGGTTCATTGCAAGTAAAGAAAAAGAAGCCGACCAGGTGATAAGAACGAGCCCATTTATAGCCTCCAATCCATAGAGAATTTTCAACCAGCCCGAAGCGGACAAATCACCGGCTCCCAACGAACTGTAAGCCACAAATGAAAAGTACAAGGTATTAATCCAGTCATCAAAGCTCGCCCCAGGCAATTCGCCAAAACCTGGAATCAGGTGCGAAAAATAATAAACGAACGCGTAAACCACCACTTCGAAAACATGCGCAACAAACAACCCGCAAATAATGGCTATTAATTTAGTTGACTGCGCCCATTCAGTGTCGAGTATCGCCATTAAACGCGTCAGAAAACCATAATGAACTGTTACGGTCAAAACCAGCAAAAAAGGAAATAAAATTATCAGAACCATTACTCTACCTCATGCCAACAATCAATTAATAGGTTTTTAAACGTAACCAGTGCTGATGCTCATAGAACGCGCTCCACATCCCTCCGAGTGAAAAAGCAAACAGCAATTCCTCCACCGGTATCCCGACAATTTGTATCCCACTGATATTGGCATGGTTCCAGTACAGCCTGACAAATTCCGAATGTGAAGCCGCCATGGCACTGAAGAACAGAAAATAAAATCCGGTAAAAATGAAGGAGCCCTTGATAACGCTGACTAACAAGTCCGATCGACAAAGCACCGTGGCGATGGCGCCACCCAGCAGACTCCACGACGCGGTATAAATTGCATTCCAGGAAGTCAGCCATTCCAGACCTAGAAACAGCCAAACGGGTGAACTCAACAAAAACTTGTGATAGCGATGATGCCGGCTGTGCCTTTCGCATTCTCCCACGGGAAGAAGTTTGTTGTTTTCGAACAAGCCGTAGAGACTGCTTGCCAGACCGCCAACAGCGAAGGAAAAAATTATGCTTTCCAAATCAAAGCCGGTTTTTTCGCCCAAATCGAGCACAGTAGGCGGAAACCAATAGCTGGGATAGAAAAGCGGTTCCGACAACCCCAAAGGCGCCGTGCCGACGCTCATCATCAACATCTTTTTACGTTGTGGTCTTTGCACCACAAACACTACCAGCCAAATCAGCAGCAGGATCAGGCTCCAGAAAAAATAGGTATATTGCATATCCACTAACGATCCCCCACTGAATCGACGCGCCTGGCAAGCGGGGGGATCACGCTGGAAGCGAGAATAGCCGTTGCCAACGTCATCAGCACCAATGCGATCATGGCATGATGGGACAAATGCCCCTGTTGTAGCCCGACACTGGCAACAACAAGGGCAACCTCGGCACGGGGTAACAGCGCAGCTCCAAGCAACCATCGTTCGCGGACAGTTAAGACGGCTGTTGTTACCCAGGGCGCGAGTAATTTACCAACCGCTGCTGCGGTAATGATCACCAATGTGTAGCGGATTAAACTATCATCTTCTAGGGAGATCTCTGTAATCTCCAGGCCAATCGCCAAAAAAAACAGCGGCGCCAAAAACCTGCTGATGTCAACAAAAAAAACGCCGTCTGCAGTATTATTTTCATTTTCCCCCGTCGCATACTGTGTCTTGAAGCTAGAAGCTACCGCCCCCGCCACGAAGCCTCCTACCACAGGAGAGAGCCCAAATCGGGCCGTTACCCCGGCGGACAACAGAGCCATCACAATGGCCGTAGTCCGACGGTATGACTTCAACCACACTGCCGACGAGAGCATCAGCAATCTATTCGAAAGCCACAAAATCGCAACTAATCCGGACAAGACAAGGAGGCTCATTAGCAGCGAGAAAAGGATGACCCCCAAACCACCATCACTCATGAGGCTTGCATGTGTTGCCGATAATAAATACAAAACCAAAATGTCATCGACAATGGCTGCCGCCAACAGGATTTGCCCCACCCTGCTTTCAAGTACCGATGCATGACTCATCAAAGCGACACTGAGACCGATACTGGTAGCCGACAGGGCAATACCGACATATAGAGCTTCATCAATATCTTTCGACAGGAAATAGGCGGCGGTGAACCCAGCGACCAGACTGGTCACAATTCCCGACAAGCCCACTCCGATACCCGGCTTGATAGCAGCGGTAAAGTGTGACCATTGAATGTTATAACCTGCTGAGAACAGCATTAGTATCACCGCGAGCTCAGACAGGGTATGTTCAGGATCACCAAGCTGAATTACCCGGACACCGGCTGGTCCCAGCAAAACACCGACGAAAATAACTACAGCTGCTTGCGGCAGTTTAAAACGTTCAAACACAGTACCGCAGGCCACCATCAGGAGTGACGCGGTTAAAAACAGGGTCAGGTTAAAGAACAAAGTTGATTTCCTTGCATGTTATCCTTTCATTAGTCTCACAGGTTTTCATACCGGCTTACGTCAAGCAGCCCCTCACTTTCGCCATCTTTCTGTTTGTAATAATGCTGTTTGTAATAGTGCAATCTATCCAAGACTGACCAAATTCTAGGATCAGTTCTGCGGACACCGTAACGAGCAACCCATTGATCCATACTCTTCGTATCCGAAACCTGTTTAGCCGCGTCGGCAAACTTGCCGATTTCACTTTGATCAATCCAAAAAATAAAATTGGGATAACTCCCCAGCAGCCCATTTACCAGCATCAATGTATCTTCTTCCGGAATACGGCGATCCTCCTCGCCAAAAATAAATGAGACGTTCGCATGAGCCCTGTTGACAACCATCGAAATAACGTTCGTTATCTCTCCATGATCATCGTGAACTACCACATAACTCAACTCGGGAAGATAACGTAGCCAGAGTGACTTTTTGGCAGACAAGTTATCCAGCACTTTAAGATCAGAGGGCACATAATTCGTAGTAGGTCTAGCACTGTGCGTCGAGCGCATGGACCGAGTGCCGATCATCCTGATCAATTCATTTTTCGGATCTTTGCCGCCATAATGAATCGCTGCTGGTGTATCAATCAGCAAATGGGAATGACCATAAAACACCTTTGCCTGCGCCAACGCCCCTCGATACCAATGTTTAAGTATGGGTTCTCTATCGGCAACGGGTAGAAAGGAGAGAAACAACGCTTCGCTCTCCATCCGTAGATAATCCATGTACATCCGAGTCAGTATTTGATGCGAGACACTGCCAAACACATCGAAGTTAACCACTAGATCGTAATAGATACGCTCCAACGTCGGGTAATCAATAACCCAGACTGTATTAGGGCCTTCACCAATGAATCCTTCGGAAACTGAGGCACTGTCAAAATGCCTGAACACGGTCAATTGCGATATTGAAGTGGCATCGCCTTTCCATATTGCTGATAGCGGCAGGCCCTTTTTTGTGATTTCATGCGTACGATAAGCCTCATCACGGTATTCCAGATAGCGCCTGTGCGAATGAAGCCCTTCGTGCCATAAGGTGGTAAATTCCAGAGGCCCCGCCAATGTCGGCGGGAGACCCAGAAAGGGTATCGCGTTGGCGAGATAGGATTTATCAACCACCGAGAGGTCATACTCCGGCGATAGAAAGGCTACGAAGAAATAGTCGTTGATGACATTCAACGCCACCTGTCCACGACAAACCGGCCCCTTGATAAAGGATTCGACGAAAAACCGGACATTGTCCAGCATAAAGCGGTAGCGGGCTTCAGCGGGAATGGCGCTAAAAGTTAAAAAAGGATTGTTAGCATTGTTTACCGAATAATCCGGTAATTTTTTGACGGCCCATTTCTCTGTAAAAAATATTTCTAACCAGTGTTCCAAACGTTGTGGAGTTAATGAAAACACAATATGTGTTTTATCCAGTATCGTTTCCCTGATGGGAATCAACCGATAGTAAAATGACTCCTCGCCTGGATCACTATTGGGACGACGCGTCGCTATTTCGTTGGCAGTCAAACCAATTGGCGTCGATGAACGAATTATCCGAAAGTAATACGACTTCCCACTTTTATCAGAAATTGCCAAATGTCCCAAAAATAGATGCTCATACAAATAGCGTGCAACAAGCTTATGGCGAACCGAGCTTTGATTAAAAAACAACTCCCACTGGCGAACTTGTTCATTGATGTCGGCGGGTAGCGGCATCGGCTTTTCGAAATTAGGATAGCCCTGCTTTATCCAACTCTTCAATACCGCCAGCTCTTGCGGAGGTAAAGGCGCCATACCATAGGGCATGCCGGCTTCCGGATTGATAGAGAGAAAATCATCTATCTGACTTTTAGTCGAACAGGATAATTCGCGGTTGATATCCAGAGGGAATTTTTCAGGTAATTTCCGGCCCGCAGAAAATGCACTCTGTGATTTTACGTTAATGAGTCTGGCCAGGACATCGCCAGTGTGCTGCGCGCCACCTGTTGATGGCATCCCTGACGTTATCACCTCATGGAACCCCAGCCTTCGCCAGTCGGTGACGGATTGACCATCTACAAAAAGCCGTGTGGTGATGTCTTCGGATAGCCTTGATGGGTTATAAACAGTTTGAGGCGTTGCTCCGCGCAAAAGTCCATCATAGGAGCCGAGTTTCAGTTGACATGGCGCATCATAGCAGCCATGGCAGACCACACATCTGGAATCCACAATTTGCTTTACGTCGGCTGATTTTGGCATCAACAAGCCACCAGCCAAGGCGTTGGCAGCAACAGACAAACCAACGACCAACTTCACTAGTTTCTTTAATAAACACATGAATTTCACAACCAACGTTTAAGTACCATAGCCGCACGCCCCTGCCAGCGCGATAAACCATCACGCTTCTTCCAGTCGTTAAGCGATATACATTCCGACAAAGACAAATCCTCAATGAATTGCTGCTTGAGCTTGCTCGCCAATTCTTGGTTGATGGTTGCGAGATTGAGTTCGTAGTTAGTGAATAAACTTCGATAGTCCAGATTGGAGGTTCCCACCATCGACCAATGGTCGTCGGTCACCACGGTCTTTGCGTGCAGTACCCGGGGCAGGTATTCGTATATCTTTACGCCAGACTCAAGTAGCGATGCATAAATATGGCAAGCGGCCCAGCGCGCTATGCGTACATCGGTTTTGCGGGGGACCAATAGCCGGACATCCACATCCCGCTCTGCCGCCTTGCATAATTGCCTGAGCGTATGATTGTCGGGAACAAAATAGGGTGTCGTCAGGAAAATATACTTTTTAGCCTTGCAAAAGGCTTCCCCATACACACAGCGCAGACGGTGGCGACAGCTTAGCGTTTGATTGTGTAGAAGTTTGCTACCTTCGGCCTTTTGTAGAGGCTGCGAACGCAGCTTCCCGTGCCAAAATGCATCAAACAACTGCGCCGCCACGCTGACAAGCGAACCATCAAAGCTCACATGGGTATCACGCCAACGGGCCTCACCAAAGTGTTTGCAGGAATTTTCCTTGTGAATATTGAAACCGCCGAGATAGGCGATACGGTTATCAACTATCAGCAATTTACGATGATTGCGGTGGTTATAGCGCCATGGTCTGCGCCAGCTCCAACGGTGGAACCAGCGCAATTCCACACCATTGTCGCGCATGTAATTTTGCATCTTGCGCGAGAACCAGAACAGAGAACCCGCGGCATCAATATGAACCTTTACGTTAACGCCAGACCGCGCTCGTTCAATCAAAGCCCGACAAAACTCTTGTCCCACTATATCGTCGGCAAAAATATAACTTTCCAACTGTATACTGTCTTGTGCCCTTTCGATCGACCTCAGCATCGATGCATACAGTGCATCCCCCTCAATAAAGACTCGAAAGGACTCTCCACTCATGTGTGGCTGCTCCAAACACCCACAGTCCATTGCATTCGTGTCTATGGTGTTATGCAACTCCAATTGGCCACCCTCAGTTATCAGCATTCAAACTAGAACTATCGATAAACGCTCGCCACTGGCTTCTCCTAGGGATAAACATAGGGACTCGCTGCTGATACGCTCGATAGGCATCGCCAAATTCCGACAACACCTGTTTCTCCTCCTTTTTGGCCAACATGTAGTAAGCCAATACGATCACCGGAAACAGGGCGACAGAAAACAGTGTGGGCCAATGGACAACGCCCTCGCCAAACAACGCAATAAACAAACCGGTGTACTGAGGATGCCGGACCAGCCGATACAGACCATCGGTCACTAAGGCATTGGTCTGGCGCGCGCGGTGAACCTGGCGCCAGCCCTGAAAAAATATGCCGATACCGAAAAAGACCAACACATACCCAAGAATCATTGAAATCATCATTCCGGTCTCGCCCATGCCCAGCAGGGTAGACCAGAGACTCGCATTCAGATCGCCCCGATCGAGACCAAAGAATCGGGATAACAGATAGATGGTGAGTGGGAATCCATACATCTCCGCATACAAGGCAATAATAAAAGCCTGCACCACTCCCGCGCTGGCCCATTCATGCCAGTTTTTGGGTGCCACGTAGCGATAAAAGACCCAGGAAATGCCCACGATCATGATAATTGCCAATCCCCAAGCACCTGAGTGTGCAATATGTTCTTCCATTTGATACCTCCAACTGTGTCTATGTATTGTAAGTACTACGTTTGCCGTAGCATTAATTTATCCAGCACCAAACAGGCAGTGATGTCACCCGTCACATTCACCACCGTACGCGACATATCCAAAATGCGGTCAACCCCGATTAGCAGCGCAATACCTGATACGGGCACACCTATCCCACCCAATATCGTCGCCAAGACCACAATTCCCACACCGGGCGTACTCGGCGCACCAATCGATGCACCAATGGTCGTCACACTTAGCAGTAGCAATGCGGGCAAGGACAGGTCGATGCCGTAAACCTGGGCCAGAAAAACTGCGGCGATAACCTGGTAAATTGCGGTTCCGTCCATGTTGATGGTGGCGCCAATGGGAATCACAAAATTTGCCGTGGACTCAGAAATGGCAAAGCGCTTTGTGGCAGTTTCAATGGAGAGCGGCATCACCGCCGCAGAACTGGAAGTTGAAAATGCCAACAGTTGCAACTCACGAATATTATGCAAAAACGAGAGGGGCGATATTCGGGCAACCACATACGCCAGCCCCAAATAAAAAAGTAATAAGCACAGCAACCCAGCAATTACCGTGGCGACGTACCCACCCATGCCCAGGATGGCATCAAAACCCATTTTGGTAGTGATCTCCGTTAACAAGCCAAAAACAGCCAAAGGCGCAATCAGCATCGCCCAGCTGACAATTTTCATGGCAACTTCCTGCAGAGACATCGCAATATCCAATAACGGTTTGGCGCGTGCAGATTGGATCATCAGTAATGCAATGCCGAAGAAAATTGAGAAAACAACAATTTGCAACATACTGCCATCCAGCGCCGCACGGAGCGGATTCGAGGGAATCAGATTCGCCAGAGTTTTGGGGAAGTTGAGATGGCGTGCAGCCGAAGCGTCTGACTGTGTGACGAATTCCTTGGCGTTCGCTGCCTGACTCAACGGTTCCAGTGACGTATTGTCAACCATCAGTTGCGAAATATACGCTCCGGGTTTTACCAACTCGGCCAATACAATACCGAGCATTACCGCAACCGTCGTGGTGCACAGGAAATATGGCATTATCCTGATACCCAACCTTCGCAGTTGCTCACCCGTGCCGCAGGATGCAACCCCCAGAATAATGGACGAAAAAATCAGCGCCACCATGATCATCTGAATCAGCGCCAGGAAAATGTAGCCTGGCAATGCCAGCCAACCCGCGATGAGTTCTGCCACGTGCCTATCGACTAAGGCCATACCTCGTGCAGAAATCAGCACACCTAAGGCAATACCCGCGATCATACCAATCAGGATTTGCAGCCATAGTCGGGTTTTAATTAACAAACCCAGACTTTCGGTCAGTACCAGGATATCTGCAATCGACGCATATTTAAGATGATGCTTCTTCAAAGCCGATCTCACAGGCCACTCATCAAATCCAGCAAACGGCACGCATAGGCGTATTCGTTGTCATACCACACCTGGAGCTTGACAGTACGATCGCCGATTACCCGTGTTGAGAGACCATGAACAATCGCGGAATGAGGATTACCGATGATGTCACTGCTGACCCATTCCTGTTCGGTAAAATCCATCACGCCTTGCAGTTGATTCTTACAGGCGTCGGCCAGGCACTGATTGACTTGTTCCTCCGTGACGGGTCGTTGCAATCGTACTGTGATATCGGTCAAGCCGCCGTCGGCTATCGGTGCGCGAACCGCCAAGGCGGAGAATTTACCGGCCAGTTCGGGCAATACCGCGGCAACCACCTTATCCGCGCCAGTGGAGGTCGGTACCAGATTGAGGGCAGCGGCGCGACCTCGAATACGTTTGCGTGAAGCCACATCCACCAGACCTTGGGAGGAGGTATAGGCATGGATGGTGGTGGCGGATGCGGTGTCGATACCATAGCTTTCGAGCAATACTGCTAAAGGGGGCACCAGAGAGTTAGTGGTACATGAGCCGTTGGAAATAATCTGGTGCGATTCAGGCTGGAACGCCTGATGATTGACGCCATAAATAATGGTCAGGTCGGCTGATTCCGACGGTGCGCTGATCAGTACTTTCCCCGCACCCGCAGCTAGATGTTTGCTGGCATCTTCACGTTTCCGGAATAGTCCCGTTCCCTCCAGCACCCAATCCACACCGAGATCCGACCATGGCAGGCGTTCAGGCTCTGCCTGGTGGTAGACGGGAACCGTGACACCGGCGACACATAATTGATCGCCTTCGATGGCAACGGGCGATGGCAGGCGACCATGCACAGAATCAAATTCCAGGAGGTATGCCAATGTTTCTGTATCGGTCAGATCGTTAACGGCAACCAATTGCAGATTGTCAGGCTGGCGACGCAGGTATTCCCGCATCACCAGTCGGCCTATTCTGCCAGCTCCGTTGATAGCAAATCGTGTCATCGCTTTTCTCCTTTTTAATTGTGGTCACACGGCGGCGCTGACTTAGTCAGGCAGCACCACCAGTTTATTGGGCAGCTCGTTTTTTTCCGTTGTTGCGGGATAAAACTCAGCCAACAAGCCACCACAGGATTCAATACACTGAATAAACCCCTCGGCGATCTGGTTCTGCTTCACCTGCTGAATGAAGGCTGCAACAATGTTTTGCCATTGATCATCCGCGACCTTTTGCGCGATTCCCCGGTCGGCAAGAATCTCCACATAACGCTCCTGGGCCGAAACAAAAATCAACAACCCGGCACCCTCCCGCGTATGGTGTAAACCGTTCTCCAGAAACTGCCGCCGGGCCATATTACCGGCACGCCAGTAACGTACAGACTTGGGAATGATGCGTTGAAAAAGCGGCCGCCAACGAAAGGCCAACCAGGCAACGACGAAGATGACTAACTGCAACAGCGACAGCGTATTGCTATGGCCCCACCAGGGCGTCAACGCCAGAAGTAAAGGGGACAGCAATGCAAGTAATGCCGCCCACAAAGCGGGAATGTAGTGATAATCATCGCTGCATGGCGCCAGTACACACACCACTTCAGCATCAGTTAGCCTTTCGATATCGCCGATTGCCGCACCGATCTGTTGTTGTAATTCTGTCGAAAACTGCATCACCAACCTCCTGAAGCACCACCGCCGCCGAAACCGCCACCGCCACCACCAAAGCCGCCACGTCGTGAACCGCCGTAATGCCCACCGTGGTGGCCGTAAAAACCGCCCATGCCAAAGCGCCGGAAAAATATCAACGGGATAAAGAAAATCACCCACCAGGGTGGCAGCTCTTTCTCTCCCTGTGGTGGCGACCGAAAACGGTACTGCCCACCCAGTGCCTGTATAATGGCCTCGCTACCCTGGAGTACGCCCTGATCGAAATTCCCGCTACGAAACGCAGGCAGAATCACCATTTGAATGATATTGCTGGATATGGCATCAGTAAGGACGCCTTCCAGACCATACCCCACCTCAATGCGCACCTTGCGGAGGCTCGGTACCACGATCAACAACACGCCGTTGTTTTTATTCTTCTGACCGATACCCCAGGCGCGGCCCAACTGATAACCGTAATCCTCGATAGTGAGCTCCTGGAGATCCTTCAGCGTCACCACCACGACCTGATTACCGGTAGCGGCCTCATGAGCCTGTAACTGTTGTTCAAGCTGGGCTGTTGTCTTTGAATTGAGCAACCCTGCCTGGTCTACCACACGACCCGTCAACGCTGGAAATGTGGTCGCTGCCAGTACGGGTAAACTCAAGCAGAGCATTAACAGGGCAATGCTCGCTTTGCGGACGCTACTCATCAAAATCCACCGTGGGTGCCTTTTCAGCATTGTCACTGGTGGCCTGATAGGTTTCTCGCAACTGCATATCACTATAGAGAATCGAGTGCCATATTCTGCCGGGGAAAGTACGGATTTCCCGGTTGTATTGATTCACCGCTTGAATAAAGTCACGCCGGGCCACACTGATTCGGTTTTCCGTACCTTCCAGTTGCGATTGCAGCGCCAGAAAATTTTGATTGGCTTTTAAATCGGGGTACCTTTCCACCACCACCATCAAGCGCTGCAACGCTGAGCCCAATTCACTTTGCGCCGCCTGGTACTGCTGCAGCAACTGGGGATTATCGAGCAGCTCTTTTCCCACCTGAATGGAACCGACTTTCGCGCGTGCTTCCGTGACGGCGGTAAGCGTTTCTTTTTCGTGGGCCGCATAACCTTTAACCGTAGCCACCAGATTGGGCACCAGGTCTGCACGTCGTTGATACTGATTTTCCACTTGCGCCCAGGCGGCTTTCGCCTGCTCGTCGTAGGTAGGAATGTTGTTGATTCCGCAGCCGCTCAACCAGGGCAGCGTTAGCAATAGCACAAATAATGATTTTATGTAGAAATGGGGAATCATCTTTCGTGAGACTGACAATGTACTCATGGCTCGTTCCTTGTTCAGTAATCGTTGGTTTATAAAAAAATGTCCGCACTGATGCCCAGTGCGATACCCAATAAAAATGTGGCAAAGCCGACTGCCACGGGCCGCCGCAATGCTTGAGCGCCAGCGGTCAATACAATGGCAAATTTAAAAATCAGATTAGCGACAAACGCAATAATCACGGCATTGACCGCCACCGGCGGTATAAGCGTTTGCGTGGAGACCAGCTTCAAATTAGAAATAGTGATAGCGTCCAGGTCCGTGAGGCCTGAAATAAATGCCACCAGATACACGCCTGCATCGGAAAATTGATCGTTCATCCAAGTTGCCAGCAGCAAAATCAGCGCAAAGGCGATAGCGAAGCCCAGTGCCGTTTTCAATTCCGCGGGATTTCTAACGTCCAGTTCAGGCAGCGTATTTTGTTTACGTGTTGCGCGGCGATAGGCCCACGTAACGTAAGCGGCACCTACCAAGCCACCACCCAACAGCCAAAGCAACATGGGCTGTAACATGGAGACTTCCACCACCGTCACCAAAATACCGATGCGGATGAACAACACAATATGGGATAGCAGAATAATGATCCCGGCTGCGCTCGAAAATCCCGGATTCGTTTTGCTGTGACGGGCGTAAACGAGGGTTGTTGCCGTCGTGGAAACCAACCCTCCAAACAGGCCAATCACCAAAAGACCCGCTTTGCCATCCAGACAACGCAGTGCAACATAACCCGCTAAACTGAGACCACTAATTAGCACCACCAACCAACCCACCTGATAGGGATTGATCACTTCATAGGGCCCATAGAAGGTATCGGGCAAGACTGGCAATAGAATAAAAGCCGCTGCCGCAAACTGGAAAAACGAACGGATATCCTTATCGGTCAATTGCGCGGGCATTTGCCGCAATTGATCCCGAAAATACAATATGGCCGTAATAGCTATTGCCAGCGCCGCCGGAAGTTGTGGATGACCGAGCCACAAGGCATAACCCAGCCCGAACGCAATCACACCGGCCATAACCGTCGTGGTATCCGGTTCTTCAGACCTCGACCGGAACTGCGCCACAATGAGCCCGACACCCACTACAACCCCAATGGCGATGGCCAGTCCCGCATCCTGATTTAAGACACCAATGTATCCTGCCAGCGCGCCTGCCAGCGCGATAAGCGTAAATGTGCGCACCCCGGCAATGGTGTTGTGGTGACGTTCCCGCTCCAGACCGATTAAAAAGCCAATACCGATGCTTTGCGCAAACAACATCAGGTGGGCTAGCTGTGTCTGGTACTCACTCATCGATTCCATACCCTCATTGTTGTAGCGATCAATGGAGCTTTAACGCCGGGCGTAAGCGCCGATTAATACGTCCAACCAACGCCAATAAGGCCGTTCTCAGGTAACCGTGCAAGGCAATTTGATGCAATCGATAGAGTGAAATGTAGAGGTATTTTGCAATCCCCCCCTCAACAAACACCTTTTTACCCATTAAACCGGCCAATACGCCCACCGTGCTGTACTCCGCGAATGACACTAGCGAGCCGTGATCACGATAGGTAAAAGACTCACAAGGTGATCCCGCCAGTTGATTGATGATATTTTGACAAACACAGCTCGCCATTTGATGTGCAGATTGAGCGCGGGGCGGCACTCGGCTGCCATCATCCAGGGTTAGCGAGGCGCAATCGCCCAACGCGTAGATCGAAGTGTCATCAACAGAACGTAATGTCTTATCAACCACAATTTGATTGATTGGATTGGTGGTAAGACCTCCGATATTTTTCAGCGCCTCCTGACATTTGACTCCGGCGCACCAAACCACTACATCGGCCGCTATTTTCTTGTCGCCCTTCAAACTGACACCATCACGATCAACGGATTCGACCGAAGCATTGGTCAGGATGTTTGCTCCAAGGCCAGATAAAATGAGGGAGGCTTTCTGTGAGATGTGCGAAGGAAGCCCATTGAGTATCCGGTCAGAGGCTTCAATTAAATGGACCGCCAGCGAACGGCGTTGAATGGTCGAAAACCCATAGACCGGTAGATAATCGGTGATCTTATACAGCTCCGCCGCAAGCTCTACACCCGTAGCTCCACCTCCTACAACGACGACATTCAGGGGTCCTTCACTGCCAGAGGCCTTCATCTTCAGGAAGTGATTAAGAAGTCGCTGATGGAAATGATTGGCCTCTGTGACGCTATCGAGCGTAAAACAATGTTCATGCACACCGGGCACAGAGAAATCGTTACTGGCCGAACCTATGGCCAAGACCAGAATGTCATAATCAATAGTCCGTGGTGGAACCACAATGTCACCGTCATCAGCCATTAACGCTTCGAGCCGGATTTGTCTGTTTTCTCGGTCCAGACCGGACAAGGCGCCCAATTGAAACTCGAACCCATGGTTGGCCGCGTGCGCCCGGTAGTCCACTCCGTCCATGTCTACGTCCAACGAACCAGAGGCCACTTCGTGAAACAGGGGCTTCCAGACATGAAACGGATGCTTATCAATTAATAAAACGGAGACAGCCCGCTGTTTGCGAAACTTCCGGCCCAACCGCGTCGCCAATTCCAATCCGCCCGCGCCGCCACCCACAATGACGATCCGTGTCATGCCTTTCATCGGCTCAGCTCCACAATCTCGCCCTTGCGAAAAATCGTCAGGGTTTTCGTTTTTCCATGAGATTCCAGCGCATGGCCAATATCCATCAGACTCTTTACTGGCGTCTCGTCAATGGCCAGAAGAACATCACCCAGAATGAAAGACTGATTACTATCAATTCTCGCGGGTATCAAACCAAACAACGCTGCCGGAGAATCCGGGCTCACACTCAGTACGGCGACGCCCTGCCGCTCAAACCGGCTGGCAAACCACTTATTCACACGCTGATCGGTAGTGAGACCCAGATCCGGCAAACGATAGCTACCGTCTCGTATAAGTCGCGGCACCACCCTTGCGATGGTATCCACCGGTACAGCAAAGCCAATTCCGGCACTGGCTCCAGAAGGTGAGTATATTGCTGTGTTAATACCGATAAGCCTGCCAGCACTGTCCAGAAGAGGACCACCGGAATTGCCAGGGTTGATCGCGGCATCGGTCTGAATCAGATCGCGAATGGTTTGTCCTGTCTCTTCGCTCAGACTGCGATCCAATGCAGAAATGATCCCGGTGGTCAGGGTATAGTCGAGACCAAACGGGTTGCCGATAGCGTATACCTTTTGCCCTACCCGTAAGTCCCCACTGCTACCCAACGGGATAGGCGCTGGAGCATCCAGTGAAGACTGAACCCGTAGCACCGCCAGATCGTGTTCAGGACTGGCGCCCACCAGTGAGGCGCTGTAAGTTCGATCGTCAGTCAGTCGGATTTGAGCAGCACTGGCCCGTTGAATAACGTGATAATTAGTGACGATATGGCCTTTTGCATCCCAGAAAAATCCAGAACCTGTACCCGCCGGCGCTTCAAATACACTGCGATTCCAGGGATTAACCACTTGGGATAATGTGGTGATAAACACGACCGAACCTCTGGCTCGTTGAAACACTTCTATCGTATTTTGTTCTTCAGCGCCCAACTCACTGCGTGGTACTATCGGGCGGTAATCCAATTCGCGGTGACTCAACCAGTCCTGCCAGCGCGAGCCCAGCCAGAAAGCGGCCAATAACCCAATGAAAAGGTAGACCAGCAGGACTCCATTGATACGTCTCGGCATCAATACCCCTCCTCAGAGGAGCATGCCGAAAAGGCAGCCTGTTGGATTTGATCGGAAACGACGATGGTTTCCCTGATGGTGGCCAAACATTGATCATCCAGAGTTTCCTCCGCGAGCAACTGTTTGGCGGTATCCTCCAGGATAGATTGATTGAGAGCTAGTACATCGGTAGCCAACTGGAAGGCCTCATCCAACAAGGTGCTCACCGCTGCGGATACCCGTTGCGCCATATCGGGGCCGAAACGCAAACTGGAATCAGCGAGCGAAGGATCAAGAAACTGGGACTTTGGGGCGTCAATGGACAACATACCGATGTCGTCCGACATGCCATATTGGGTCACCATGGCTCTGGCAATGTCGGTGGCTTTGACCAGGTCATCGGCTGCACCGGTAGTCACTTCGCCGAATATCAATTGCTCAGCAGCCCTCCCTGCCAGCAACACGGCAATCCGGTTCTGCAAATCCTTTTTACTCATTAAGTAGCGATCTTCGGAGGGGCGTTGAATGGTGTACCCCAATGCACCGATTCCTCGGGGAATAATGGACACTTTCTGAATCGGCTGCTCTGGGCTGAGTGCCATACCGACCAGGGCATGGCCCATTTCGTGATGAGCGACAATGGCTTTTTCGTGGGGATTGATCAGTCGATTTTTCTTTTCCAACCCGGCAATGATGCGCTCAATCGCGTTAACAAAATCTTCCATGGAAACGCTTTCGGCACCGCGCCGGGTGGCAAGCAATGCTGACTCGTTAACCAGGTTTGCCAAATCAGCGCCGGTGAATCCTGTTGTGAGCGATGCCACGGCTTCAACACTCACGGTTTTATCCGCTTGGACCTTCTTCATGTGCACCCGCAGTATCTGCTCCCGACCGATTTTATCCGGGCGATCAACTAAAACCTGGCGATCAAAGCGACCGGCTCGCAACAGCGCCGGATCAAGGATCTCGGGGCGATTGGTGGCGGCAAGAATAATCACGCCCTCCGACGGATTGAAGCCATCCAACTCTGTCAACAGCTGGTTAAGGGTTTGTTCGCGCTCGTCGTGTCCACCAGACATGGGGCCGACACCGCGAACGCGCCCGAGGGCATCCAACTCATCAATAAATATAATCGCCGGTGCATGGCTTTTTGCCTGTTCAAACAAGTCGCGGACGCGTGCGGCACCTACGCCGACAAACATCTCAATAAATTCGGAGCCACTAATTGAAAAAAATGGCACGCCTGCTTCACCGGCAACTGCACGGGCAATCAGCGTTTTTCCGGTACCCGGTGGGCCCACCAGCAACACACCTTTGGGAATATGCGCACCGAGACGACTGTAGCGCTTTGGTTCTTTCAAAAAACTAACCACTTCAACCAACTCTTCCTTGGCTTCGTCAACACCAGCGACATCCTCAAAGTTAACGCCTGTGTCTTTTTCAACTAACACTTTGGCTTTGCTTTTGCCTATATTCATCATCCCGCCCATTCCCTGTTTGTCAGCGAACTTGCGAAACATCAAAAACCACACGAGAAAAAATACCAGTGCCGGTGCAACCCAGCCAATCAACGTAGCCAGCGGTCCACCTGAAATTACCCCTTTGTAATCCACCTTATAGGGGGACAGTTTTTCTGCCAGATCAATATCGACCCTGGGCGTAACAAAGTGATCTTTGCCTTCGATTGGCTCCTTAAAACTGCCACGGATCGTCTGCTGATCAACGACGAGATCCTTCAGCCAGCCCTGTTCCAGGTATCGCTCGAACTCACTGTAGCTGAGTTCCACCTGGCTGGCGGTATGCCCCCAGAAGCTTTGAAACATCACGATCCCCCATAGGGCGACCACCAAATAGATGACGTTCAATTGCTTTTTTTTGTCCATATTTTTGCCCATCAGTGATGACCGTGGTCGCTTGTGAGGTGCGCCAGGTTGTCGAGCTCGCACTCCTCACTGTAATGAATAAAGCCCCGCTTGATCCGGTCCGCTACGCCGGATTTTAGCTTGCCCGGTGATTGATCAATGGCCGCTTCAATCTCTTCCAGGGATACTTGCAAGAGATCATAAGTGACATAGAGAAAGGTCTCTTCAAATAGCAGGGATTCTATTCCCATCAGTGACAGCAGGGATTGTTCCATTACGGCCTTTAGCTCTTCATCAATGGGCTCGGAGAAACCAATGCGACGCTTTTTTAACGCATTCTGCCCCTTTTGCTTTGGCGACAACCCGTGTTTAGGATCGCCAACAAACAAATGTGGATGCGCTTTAAATCGATCCAGACACTGAGAAGAGCAAAAATAGTGATCGACGCCCTGATAATTGAATAACAGGGATCGATTTATTTTTGTCATATGACAAACAGGACAATGTATGGTGAATGCTAACTTGCTCATTGATATTATTTTCTCTGCGATGGGTTAACACCGTTCATGAGCTGGTAGACCTCACTCTCGGTGGTCAACACTAAGGTGGTTGATGAGTCGATAACCTGTTTATAGGTATCCAACGTTTTCACCAGATCATAGAGTTCACGCGCCGATTTCGACTGATTGTAGGCAGCCGAATAGATTTCAGTGGCCTTGGCATCCGCCACACCCTGAATGGACTGAATTTCACGATAGGCTTCTGACTCGATACGTTGTAAATCCTTTTCCTTATTACCGATTATCTTGGCAGCTTCACCGGCTCCCTCAGAACGAAAGCGTTCTGCGATCTGTTGGCGTTCACTGATCATACGGGCATAGATTTTTTGGCGGACACTTTCGTTGTAATTGATACGTTTGAAACGGATATCGAGCAACTCAATACCAAACTCGGCAAGCTTTACCGCCGCTGCTGAAAATATGTCCTCTTCAATTTGCCGTCTTCCTCGTTGGATTGGTAGTAATTTACCTACTTCTGCTTTCGTTAACAGCGGATCAACAGCGGGTTTTCTACCTTTGGTGGTGCGAACAATTTCAATCAATTCATGCTTGGCCACTGCGTTGCGGGTCTCGCTGCCAAGAATATCTTCCAGTCGTGACTGAGCACTGCGCTCATCGCGCAGACGCAGAAAATACTGAAGTGGATCCTTTATCCGCCAACGGCCAAAAGTATCGACAGTGATGTAAAGCTTGTCCTTTGTCGGCATATCGTTGGCCGAGCCATCCCAGAGCAAAATGCGCTTTTCGATACGATTGACTTTCTGGATAAACGGTATCTTAAGTTTAAGACCTGCTTCGTTAATGATATCGCCCACCGGCTTACCAAACTGGGTAATGATGACCTGCTCGGTTTCGTTGACGGAGTAGAACGCCTCGTAGGCAACAATCAGCAGTGGAAAAAAGATCGCCAACGCGATATAGGCTATACGGTTCATTGTGCGCCTCCTTGCATAGTATTGAGTTGCAGCAGAGGCAGCACCGAAGCAGCCCTGTCATCGAGCACGATTTTATTTTTTACCGCAGGCAGAACCTCCTGCATGGTTTCCAGATAGAGCCTCCGGCGAGTCACTTCCGGCGCCTTGACGTATTCCGCTAATAGGGCGTTAAACTTGGCCGCATCGCCTTCGGCCTGGTTCACGCGCTGCACGGCATACCCCTGAGCCGCCTGGATCGACCGCTCTGCGGTGCCCCTTGCCTGAGGTACCGCCTTGTTGTATTCACCCCTGGCTACATTGATCATACGCTCGCGTTCTTGTTGAGCCTCGTTCACTTCATCGAAGGATGCCTGTACCGGTTTGGGGGGATTGACATTTTTAAGCTGCACCTGGTCAATGCGCAGCCCCATTTCGTAGAGATTGACGACCTCCTGCATCTTGATCTGCGCACTGGCCTCAATATCTTGACGACCAATGGTTAACACTTCATCCACCGTTCGATCACCAATCACTTCCCTCATCACCGATTCGGATATATCGCGCAACGCGTCGCCGGGGTCGCGCACTTTAAACAGAAAATCAAAGGCATTTTCAATGCGAAACTGGATAACCCATTCCACCAAAGCGGTGTTCAAATCCCCGGTAACAATCGTAGTTTCCAGCTCCCACTCTCTCGGGTCAGTCATTTGTTTTGTGAAGGTCGCTCCCGGCGTACCAAAACCAAACTCTTCCTTTAATTGGCGCTTGATCGGCACCTGGATTACCTGGTCAACACCGAAAGGAATTTTAAAATGCAATCCTGGCTCAACCACATAGTGGTAATGGCCAAAGCGTTGCACCACCCCAACCGATTCCGCCGAAACGGTGTAATAACTGCTGTAACCTACATAGATAACCAAAGCAATAACGACCCCAATAATGATCTGTCGGGGTGTCACGGGTATATCCGGGAGGGCTTCGTTAGTCTGTTGATTCATGTCCTTCTCCTCATCGCCGCATTGGAATTACAGTACAGCTGCGACTGGTCTTAACTGGTTGTGGCGTCGGCACCAATTTCCAAAATGTTGTTATCAAGGTACTGATGCGGTGGAATGATCAAATTGGTCGGCGCTGGCACACCTTTGAACACCCGACCGGCGAGATCGAATTTCGAGCCATGACAAGGGCAAAAATACAAAGCGTGTTCAACGCCTAACATCCCGTCAGGCTCATAGTTCGGCACGCACCCCAAATGGGTACAAACGCCGACGGCAACAAAAATATCGTCCCGAATGCTGCGATACGCATTATGGGCGTAGTCCGGTTGTTGATTGACTTCCGAATCCGGATCACGCAGTTCCTCGCGATGTTTTTTGGTTTCCAAATTCTGTAGGCTTTCGCGCGTGCGCCGCAGCACCCAGACGGGCTTGCCCTGCCATTCAGCCGTAATCATTTCCCCCGGCTCGATTTTGCTGACATCCACCCTCACTGGCGCACCCACAGCCCGGGCCTTGGCGCTGGGGTTCCACGACTGCACAAAGGGAGTGGCAACACCGACCAATCCAGCACCAGCAACGAAGGAAGTGGCGCCTATCAAAAAGCGACGCCGGGGTTCATTGGGTTCATTCATGCATTCTTCCTCCGTTCAATCTGTGATTAATTACATGGACAATCGACTGCGCATCGCACCCATTGGCCTGCAGCAAACCCTGTGTATCCAATGTGCCACCCCGATTTCGATAGCCAAATGCCAGGCAGCGATCACGGCCCAAGTCCAGTGGTCGACATACACCTAACAGAACTTCAGGTCGCATATGGGATACAAAAACGCGCAAGCGAATCGCATCATTAAAGAGCAGTGCCTGCTGTGAAGGACTGCTAACGAATGACTGTTCGTCCCTGTCGCGCGGAATACGAAAACGGCCAGGTTCAAGCAAATAAGTAATACGGCAGCCAATGCTTTTTTCTCTGAGACGTTCACCAACCTCACGACAAACCTGGAGCTGATAAGCACCCATTGCCACTAATTGCACATCAACCCTGTCATCCTCTTCCAACGTCAACGCGCCACAATCCACTAACTGCTGAGCTTGGTCAGGACTGAAAGAAGAAATGATTTCCTGTTTAGGTATGGTCATGGCCCAAATCTGACCCTGACTCTGGTAGCAGGAATCGAGACAGGCAACCGCACTGTTGGCATCGGCGGGATATACCACCCGTGCCATATCGCTCATTTCACCCAACAACACTTCTCCAAAAGCGGAATCCTGATGCGATTGCTCATTTTTGCCGTTCTCCCACAAATGCGAAGTAGCGATAACCGGCAACGATAACCAGCGCGGATGTCGATTCAGTTCTTTTTGGTGCCGCGCAAAAATGATTTCCTGCCGCAAGGCACCAATCATTTTCATGGCAAAGGCTTCATAGCTGACCACCAGGTTCATACCACCTTTATTGGCCAGTGCCGCACTCACTACGGCCTCCTCATTCAGAGCGGTAATGACAGCCCCTTGTATCGACTCGGCCACACCGTCTTCCGGGTTTAACACCCGGTGTTTGAGAAGGTCCAGCGTTTGGCCCATGCGGTTACTGCGTAGCTCATCAGGGTTGCCGATACGTACGCGCACGCCCGGATTGGCGAGATGCCACTCACACAAGCGCTTATCTACGGCTGCCATGGGTGACAATGCTTGCCCCTTTTCGCACTGTGGTGAAGCAGTAGGTAGTTTTAAAACGACATCACGCTGACCGAGCGCATGGTATTTTTCCGGTACCCGGTTATCTGCCTTATGTTGTGTTATTTTTTCGATTGCACTGGTCAGCTCAGTACGCGGCAGAAAGAGCCTGGCAGCGTGTTCATTGAATAGCTGCCGAGCCGCGGCATCGCTACGAGGGTTGCCGGGCAAAGACGTGCCGTGGGCTGCATTGGTGCCAGCACCGTAAAAACCGTAGCCTTTTTCCGTTTCGGCAATCAGGTACGGCAGTTTAACCGGATAACACATTTTTCCTGCACGAATATGTGCGCTGCAGGCTTGCAAGCGCGCTTCTGATTCAAATATTCCCCAGATAAACGCAGCAGGATCGCGCCCGTCGATGGCGATCGGATGAAAATCATTCTGCTCCAGATGTTCGTAAAACCAGGTCAGGCCGCCCTGCTGGTACATGGTGGAACGCTGATCAATACGCCGGCCATTGGCGATCATCACCGGTGTTACCAGACCACAATCCTCGGCGCGCCACCAACGGCTGGCCCAATCACTGCCGCGCTGTTCTTCAAACGCACCGTCACTCAGGAAAGCCACCAGGCGCTCACCGGGGAGAGGCATGTGCACGTATTGCAGCTCAGCAAAACCCAGGTAGCCACCTTCAATCAAACCACCCGCCGTATGCGGATTAACGTGGCTACCTAACGGGACACCGGGCCGACCGTCATCCGTAATCGCGTAGCTGTAAAAATCCTTAACCAATTGCGACAGACCTTCATCATTTAAAGGGTAGCGCTCCGCCTGTTCCGGATAGAGGTTTTGCAGCAACACATTGGCCGCGTCGATGGCCGCCACACAGTGGCCCTGCCCCATCAACCAGCTTCGAGTTATTCCCTCCAGACGGTTAGCTACCATGTATGCCACATAGGCGGGCACCATATTCAGGGAGCCACCGGTATGCCCCTGTGGGTTGGCTTTAAAGTCTTCAGCGTCCAGTGCGCTGCCGGAAAAATCCACCTTGGTGCTGTAAGTCATATGCACCACCAGCCACATGGCAGCACTGGTCAGACGGTCGGCAGCCGACAAAATCTCCAGCACCTCATCAATCTGTTTGAAGCGCCCCTCACACACCAGTTGCTGGCAAAGATCAAATATGCGTACCTGTGTTTCATCCCGGTGCTGTATCACCCCATAGCCGTTTGCCCAATGAGCAAACGCCGGGTAAGTCTCGCGATACATCCTGGCTCGTTGTTCAATACGGTGATCGTTTTGTTGGTCTATCACATACATGGCTATGCCTCAGTCAGCGACTGGCTGATTGCTAAATTCGTTGGGAAAATGCTGCTGGACTGCGAGTAGCATCATCGCCGCCTCATCCGAGGCAACTACCCAGCACTGCACTTTTGATGTCATTGAGGAAAGCTCTATCGGCAGGTTGCTGTTGGCCGATTCAGCGTGCAATTCAACGCCCAAATGGGATAACCCCAACAAGAGCTCTTGGCAAAGAGCCGGATTATGTTCGGCAACACCGCCGCTGAGCACAATACCGTCCAGGCCACCTAAAATCGCAAAGTAAGCCCCCAATGTTTTCTGGAAGCGGTATCGAAACAGCTCAAATGCCAGATGGCACTGTGGGTGGTCACTGGTAAATAGTTCAGCCATATTATCAACACCACCAGACAACCCCCGCCAACCGGATTCCTGATTAAGCAGTTTATCCGTATCTTCAGGCGACCATCCTTCCTGCTGTTGTAACCAAGCCAGCAAACCGGGATCAACATCACCGCTGCGCGTACGCATTAACAGCCCCTCATTGGGCGTAAATCCCATGGAAGTATCCACGGGCTTGCCGTCTCGAATGGCGGTCATGGAACAGCCGCTACCCAACTGCGCAGTCACTAGGGAAAAGTTTTGTCGATGCGGATTTTTGGCGTACCAATGGCGCAACATGTCCTGGTGCGCAAAGCCGTGAAAGCCGTAACGGCGCAACTGATACTGTTTAATCAAATCCAGAGGCAGACCATAGGTTTGCGCCACTTCTGGCAGTTCGGTAAAAAACTGTGTATCAAATGCTGCAAAGATACGAACGGATTGATCATACTGCCGCCAGCTTTCGATAAGCTCCATGGCAACCTGGTTGTGTAACGGCGCCAATGAATCGAGCGCCTTGAGTTTGCCGATATTGTCATGGCTGACTTCTATCGGCTGTAGAAATTCCGATCCACCGTGAACCACCCTGACGATCACAGCGCAAATGTCACAACCGGCCGTTGATGACAGCAGTTGCTCAAAGACCCCGATGCCTTTTCCTAGGGCAACCTGCCCATGATCAATCGCAGCAAAATTACCAATAAGAGACTCAGCCGAGTTAGAAAATGTCGCCCACTTAATGCTGGAGCTACCGGGATTGAGAACTAATAAAACAGGCATAACAGACGCTTGCACCCTGGTTCAGGCCAGCAAGCGGTTGTAAATAGTGGCAAGCAGCCACCCGGAAAAACCAGCCACCACAGCCCAGGCTACCAACCCCCAAAGCGCGCCGGCCAGGGTTAGGTGCCACTCCATGTCCTGCAACTGCATATGCACCATGTCGCCTGACATGGACATCATCATTGCGGGCATCACCGCCACAAGGACACTGCAAATCACCCAAAGCACGATGGCACTGATTGAACAGGCCAGACCAAATTTAAAGGCATGCAGTTTCATACCGGTGCTCCTTCTATCATGTGTATTTACCTGTCTATAAATCACCAAACCGATTGGACGATTGCGCCATGCGCATCACTTCGTGTTCTTCCAGCGAACGCAATGACTCCAACAATTCTTTAACCGACGGAATGTCCGCCCTCGACGCCAGATAGCGATACAACTCGATGACCTGCTGGTGCTGATCAATGATCACTTCCATAATCTGCGCGGCATCCAGTTCGGCAAAGGGGGCATCACAATGAGCGTGCCGGGTAATCGGATGATGTTCGACGTATTCATAACACCAGGTATTGAGGGCATGTTCATCTCCGGACTTTTCAAAACCGCTTACCACGTCGGTCAGCATTTTTTCGTGCTCGGAGAGATAAGCCAGTATCATTCGCGCCCGCTCGTCAGTGTTTTTATCCGCGCAGTGGGACAAGCACTGGTTCAGGTGTTGGTGAAACTCTTTGGTCCAGTGCAACACATCTTTCAGGGTTTCAATTTGCATGATCTTTTCCTCTACTATCTTGGTTCACTTGTTTCGGTGGGTGAGGGTTACAGGCGCAAAATATCCCGATATCCGGCCACATCGACCTTAAACTGAGTTTGTTCCTGCAAATGCACGCGCAAGCCCTCCAATGCTTCAGGATCACCGTGAATCAGTTTGATTGGCGTGGTGCTTGCCAATTTTGATTGGTGCAACCATTCAGTGAGTTCGAGATAGTCCGCATGCCCCGAGAGCCCGGAAATCACCTCCACCTCTGCCCGTAGTGGAATCCAGCTACCGTGGATTTTCACCGCATCGACACCTTCAAGCATCTTGGCACCACGGGTACCACCAGCCTGGTAACCGGTAAACAGCACCGTGGTTCGGCTATCACTCAATAGCCGTTTAAAGTGGTGAAGAATTCGCCCACCAGTGGCCATACCGCTGCCGGCAATAATGATATGGGGGAAAGCCTGCCCCGCTAGCGCCTTGGATTCATCCACGGTACGGGTATAAGTGACGACATCGCACATGTGATGACATTGCTCATGGCTGAGTCGATGCTGATCGCTGTGATGACAAAAAATATCCGACACTTTGATGGCCATGGGACTGTCGAGATAGATCGGCAGTTTGGGTATGGCACCCTCTTGCATCAGCGTTGCCAGCAAATGTTGCAAGGCCTGCGCCCGCCCCACGGCAAACGCGGGCACCAGTAAAACCCCACCGTTTTTAGCAACACGGTTAACCACGGCAGCCAATTGTTGCGCAGCGTCCTGCGGATCGTGCTGCCGATTGCCGTAAGTGGACTCCATCAGCAACAAATCCAGTTCGGGCAGCGGGCGCGGTGGTTTCATCAACACGTCATCGAAACGGCCCACATCGCCTGAAAAGCCAATGCGTTTGCCTTCCGCTTCAATAATGATACTGGCGGCACCGAGAATATGCCCCGCCGGTTGCAGGTAAAAACGGATATCGCCGACTTCAACCTGTTCATCAAAGTCAACCGACTGAAACAACTCCATACTCGATTCGGCGGTTTGACGGTCATAGAGCGGCTCGGGTTGTTCATGTTTGCTCAGCTTATGTTTGCTGTAGTATTTCGCGTCCTCCTCCTGAATATGACCACTGTCTGCCAACAGGATCTGACACAGGTCTTTGGTGGCGTGATGGGTAAACACCGGGCCACGAAAACCGTGCTTGTATAAGGCGGGGATATAGCCGGAGTGATCCAGGTGCGCATGAGTGAGCAACACGGCATCGAGCTTATCGATATCCAGCGGCAGCGGTTGCCAGTTGCGCTCACGCAACCATTTGTAGCCTTGGTACAGGCCACAGTCGATCAGCACCTTGCTGCGCTCGGTTTCCAGTAGAAATTTTGAACCGGTTACGGTTTCGGTACCGCCTAAAAAGGTGATTCTCATGATACGACTCCTGTGGAATCTGATCTTGTTGGTTGCAACATGGAGATAACGGCTGTAATCAGCTGCGGCGTGATATCAATGGCATTGGATGAATGAGGAATGGTATTAGCGGTTACTAATTGGCTGAGGCCCGCCTGGATCAGTGCTTGATCAGAGCCGTCGGCGAAAATGCCATGTACGGCGACACACTGGATGTGTTCAATGCCATTGGATTTAAGGGTTTTGATACACTCCAGAATGGTCTGCCCGCTCGATATGACATCATCAATAATGACGGCGGTTCTATCTCTGTGCGCTTCAATGTTCGGCAAGGACACTTCGACATGACGATCACCGAAACGCTGTTTCTCGCCAATCACAAACGGGTGCTGGCTATAATCGGCGATATCGGATACCCACTGTTCACTCTCGCTATCCGGCCCCACCAGCAACAGGTTGTTTTGTGTCTTCAACCATTGCGCCAACGCCGGGGCACCTTGCACGACACGGCTGGGTACGGAATAAATTTCGTCCAGGGAATGATAACGATGCAGGTGCGGATCTACCGTCACCAACCAATCAATATGGTGAGACAGACATTTGGCAAAAATACGTGAGGTAACCGCCTCCCCATCGACAAAACGGCGATCCTGTCGCATATAGCTGAGATAGGGCGCCACTAGGCCAACTTGCGAAGCACCCAGTTCCCGCAAGGTTTCGACCAAAAACAGTAACGGTAGATACTTGGTGTTGGGGTGCGACAAATCCGCCACAACAATACAGGCGCGGCCTTCCACATCAGAGGTGATACGCAAATAGGATTCACCATCGGGGAATTGACGTGCACTAAATTCTCCCCGCTGCACACCCATCGCCTTTGCTAACGAATCCGCCAATGGGTGATCGTGTAAGCAAAACACCAACGGTGTCTTTCCTGAAACCGGGTTCAGTTCACTCATGAGATTGCTCCAATCGTGAAAATGTTGGATTGTCGGTAATAGGCCAATGCGTATTGCAGCTCGCCTTCTGTGTCACTGAACAGTGTGAACAAGGGTTCACCTCGCTCTACAGTTTCACCGACACGCTTATGCAAGCGCAAACCCGCTGCCGAGACATTGGGCGCTCCCGCCAGTTTCGCCAAGCGCGCTAATTGGCGATTATCAATCGTCTGCAAAGTGCCGGTTGATGCGGCAGTTTCCGTATGTTGAAAATCTGCAGAAGGCAAAGATTTCATCCCGCCCTGGGCCGCTATAATTCGCTGAAATTGTTCCCACGCCGCACCGCTATCAAGAATTTCGGTAGTCCTTTGCAAACCTTGTTCATAGGTTTGCTGATACGCCAGGGAAAACAGATGGGCAGCCAAAAACAGTGCCCGCTCTCGAAGGTCCTCGGGCGCATCGCTGCTGCGCTGCAAAACAGCCATTACATCGCGGGCTTCCTCCACGGGACCAACACCGCGCCCGACAGGCTGACTGCCGTCCGTTATCAAGCAACGAACCTGAAGGCCGCACGCAGCACCCACTTGTGTGAATAATGAAGCGAGACGATCGGCGTCTTTTTGCGAACGCACTTTTGCAGTAGGGCCGACGGGAATATCAATCACCGCATGGGTAGAACCCGCAGCGATTTTTTTCGACAATACCGATGCAATCAACTGCCCTTCGCCATCAAGATCCAGCGCGCGCTCAATCCGAATCAATAAATCATCGGCGGGGCTAAGATTCACCGCCCCACCCCAGGCGAGACAGCCGTGAGTTTCTGCAACAACTCGTTGAATATCCGCAAGGCTGAGATTGACGGTCGTCAGCGCCTCCATAGTGTCGGCAGTACCCGCCGGTGAGGTGATGGCGCGAGACGAGGTTTTCGGGATGGTTAAACCGGCAGCGCTGACAATCGCCACCACTAAGGGAGTAGTGCGATTGCCCGGCAGCCCACCAATGCAATGCTTATCCAGCACCATGGGTGAATCGGGCCAATTGAGACGCTTACCGCAAGCCACCATGGCCTGTGTCAAGGCTATGATTTCATCCACATCCAGACGACTGCCTGCACACACACTGAGAAAACTGGCAATTTCGATATCGGAATAACGGTGGTCGCTGATGTCCTGCACGATCTCGGTGATTTCCTCGTCGCTGAGCTTATGGCCAAATATTTTTTTGCGAACAGCCGCCAGCGATGTCACCACCGGTGCATGACTGACGGTAATCAATGCCCCTGCGGTAACTCCAAGCCGTTCGATGGCGATTTTGGATAAACCAGCGCTGCCTGATTCAATGACCTTCTCATCCACCACGTTGATCGTTGCGATTATTTTGTTTTGGCCATCATCCACTGAAACGCGACTGTTAGCTGTAAAACCTTCCGAGCGGCAGATATGGCAATCGCTGCGCATGTAAACGACGGGCTCCTGGTGGGTATCGATACCAATATCCACAACCCGAAGTAGATGATTGCTAGATGTATTTTCGAGCGCTGTCCTGTTACTCATCGGGCGTGACTCCAGTTAACGATCTGAGATACGTGATTACTGCACCCAATTCCTTGTCTGTCAGGTCAGCGTTTCCTCCTTTGGGTGGCATAGCCATAACATTACCGGGAGTCTGCATGCCTGAGACGATATTGGCGAGTAACACATTATCGGGTTTCATTAACCGGCCCTTGGTGCTGGTCAGATCAGGCACACCAGGTAAGTTTCCCTGCCCCTTATCCCCATGGCACGCACTGCAAGAGGCTGTGTAGATGTCCTTGGCAGACCTGACTGAAATTGGACTTGGTTGAGACTCAGTTTTGACTGCTGCCTGGGTGGCGGTTTTCGTAGCGTTTTGCAAGAAAGCCAATATATCCCGGGTTTCCTGACCGGTGAGCCCGGCCTTTACCCGCATGTGATAAACGCTGGTAATCCACTGCTCGCTATTGAGGTCACTGGGGCTGCGCATGTTATGGCAGCGCGCACAATTCTCTGACCACAATGCCCCGCCACGGGCGGCATCAACTCCGTCGGATAAACCCTTTGCCAAAAGAGAAGGTGAGCCCAACATCAGTATTGACACCACCGTGATAATTGAGATTTCAGCAGCCATTTTTCTAAATGTGTTTATCATGTCGTGCCCCTGCTCAAAAACCGTATGCCAATTGCAATAACAGTCGATCAAGTTCTGCATCACTGCCGGATTCGCCATCGTTAAATTCATAAGCGATTTTCGCAATAAAATTGCTGGCTACGATGTAGTTGAGGCCGACAGCCCATTGTTGTTGATCCTGACTATTATGGGGAGAATCGAAATCTGTGTAGCGTGCCACCAATTCCCAAGAGGACTGTCCGGGGCGCCAGGAACTCTGTGCATACCAGGTGGTCCAGGTTGCCCCTTCCGATGCTGCCGCCCCGCTGCCGATATCATCACCAACTTTTGTCTCTACATATTCGCCGCGGAAATTGAATGCCTGGATACTCCAACTAAGGTCGGCACCAAGCACATCGTAATCACGAGCGGCCTCACCACTGAGCAGACTACTATCGCCATCCTCTACAGCAGTGACCGTGGCCTTACCCGTTGCAACAGATAGCCCGAGTTCTAACCCCGCAACAGGAATAACGCCAAAGCGCCCACCCATGACTTTTTCGCCATCCGCATCGGTGCCTTTGCCTTCTGCTTCCACACCATCAAGCTCGTATTCGCCATCTTCAAATGCGGTGAGAAGCTCTGGTCCATTGCCCACTTAGAGGGCGTAATTTGTTCTCATATTGGCGACGGAAAAGGCGCCACGGAGTTGGACACCGACCTCAGAAACTGGCGCAGCACCGTCATGCCCAAAGCCGGGAGGCGCGCTCGGAAGTTTGTTAATCCAGGAGGGATGAAGGCTCTGCCGAAATTGACCGATAGGACTGAGAAACTTGCCGGCGATCAGCGCCATGTAATCGTTGATAAACCAGTCAATCGTCAAATATTCAAGGTTGGTTTCGGTCTCGCCGGCATCATCAATTTCAATCTCAAGCTCTGACTCCAACATCACCAAATCACGGTATTGGAAATGAAAGATTGGCGAGAAGGACCCAACACCGAAACTTCCATCCGAGGATTCCTGATCGATATAACCGACATCCGCATAACCTGCCATGTGAATCAGTGTGTCAGAGGGTGATGAGACAGCGATACCATCGATCTTTTCACTAATAACTTGAAGCGACTCCTTACTCGCATTGTTATCGACGTCCTGCCTGAGCTGCTTCAATTCGGACTCCAACAGGTCTATTCGATCCACAAGCTCCTGACGCGACGGCTCCTTAGCGTAAAGGCTGGCTGACGACAAACCGGCAACCATAAACAACAATAATGTGGGCGCGTTATTGAATTTCATCGCAAATCCTATTTTTTGTTATGGTGATTTGAACCTGGTGGATTGGCGTGGCAACTCCATGGCTCATGACCCGCGTTATCCTTGACGTTTTCATCCACAAACTTGTAGTAGCCTTCTTTGAAATGGGTCCACCAGTCGTGGCCAACTTCAATGCCATAGTTGGCCAGCACATCCTCGATACCATCGAGACAAAGACGCGACGCATCGTAGGCGAGATTCAAAACCTGTGACTTTTCATCGAAAGACACCGCATCCAGCCCATATAGTTTGTCAATTTCTGACAGTGCATCCTGGATGCCGCCTACGCTTTTTGTGTCGAGCTTCAAATGGCGGACAACAAGATTGACTTCGGACACACCCAACCGGTGCTCAGTATTTTTCATATCCAATCTCCTTTATCTATTACCTATTACCGGTGCGGCATTTTGTTACAGCAGTGCGGCTCATGTTTGGCGTTATCTTTAACGTTTTGATCAGTCTGACGTTGCCAGCCAAGTTTGACGCGACTCCACCAATTGTCTTTGATCGACACCCCGTGCTTTTCGACGATAGCAATCATGTCGTCAATAGAATGGCGAGAGGCGTCATAGACGACCTTGAGCGTTTGTTTCGCATCAATGAGTTTTACTCTATCCATGCCAGGAAGCTCGCCGAGGTCGCGAACAATCAATAGCGCATTATGCTTATCTAACCCGTATAGACTCAGGGTACGCCTGGTGACGAATCCCGGGTTAATGCCTGATCGATGTTCGCTCATCGGCCCTGTACCTTTCTGAAATATTCCAACAATCTATTTTTTGTGTTTGTGCACCGGTGACTTTTTCGTCTCTAATTCATGGTCCATCATTTGTCCCATCATCATTTGCATCATACCCATGCGCTCTTCCATCATCTCCATGCGTTTCATCATGTCCATTTTGTCCATTTTCTCCGGCATACCTTTATTCATCATCTGCATGCCGTCCTGCATGGCCTGCATATGTTCATCCATTAATTTTTGTCGCTTCTCAGGGTCGGTTTCGGTTTTGATTTCTGACATCAGGGCATGCATTTTTTTCATATGATCATGCATCGCCATCATCTGATCATGATTCATCATCCCCATCATCATGCCGCTGTCAGCGCCTTGGTTTTTATCACCGTGATCATGCGCATTTTCTGCAAATACTGGTGAAGCTATTGCCGTAGCAATAACGACGGCGGAAATCATAGTTCTGATAGAATTACGTTTCATTGGTATATCCTCAATAGTTTGAAGCGGCTTTATCGGTAGAAAATTTAGGTACCCACCCTGGGGTCGACTCCATATAGCGAAGATACACATCGCCAAATTCCTCAATCGCCATACGCTCTTCACGCTTGGCCAGTCGTACATAGACAACGACCAATATCGGGAACATGACCAATGTCGGCAGGGTCGGCCACTGCAACAGAAAGCCAAACATAATCATGATAAAAGCAATGTATTGCGGGTGACGGCAGCGGGCATACCAACCAGTGGTCGCCAGGGAGTGAGTTTGTTGCGCTTTGTGCAGCACGTTCCACGCCGACGCGAGCAGAAAGAAGCCGAGCACGATCAGGACATTGCTGGCAATATGCAGTGGATCAAAGTGCGGATCACCTTCAAAACCGAGCATGGTGTGCAGTAAATGGCCATTTTCATGGGAGAGGAAGTCCACTCCAGGGTACTTTTCCGCCAGCCATCCAGACAGAAAATATATCGTCAGCGGAAATCCATACATCTCGGTAAAGAGCGCAATAATAAAGGCTGAGAAAGCCCCAAAACTGCGCCAGTCGGTTTTGGTTTGTGGCTTGGCAAAACTGAACGCAAAGAAAATAAATATTGCCGAGTTCAGTATCACCAGTGTCCAGAGACCATAAGCTGAATCACCGTGCATTTGTCGTTCTCCTGTTTTCTACCGGGTCAATGGTGGTGCCGATGTTCGCTATCCCGGCGCCCATCTTCTAATCCACGCTGGTAAGCATCTTGATCTGACTCATCCTCATGCTGATGGCTCCCACCGTGCCCTCCGTGGCCACCATGACCTCCATGCATGAAAAGATGCATAAAAGGGCATGCCAGCAAAATCAGGAACGGCAAAAACTGCCAAACATGCTGGCGGTGTTCAACCAACAAAAAGTAACTGGCCGCGCCGATAAGCCCCAGTGCTGCCAGACCTTTAGGTGTTAACCAGAATGATGATTTTTGCGTTGCCATATCACACCTCACGGATGAAATTGAAAATCGCTATCTGTCGCACTGCGCTTATCGTGTATCCAAAGCAAGTCATTCACCGGAATAATACAAACCAGCCCTTCGCTATCGGCATTGACGTGCGCCGTTTCTACAATCAGTTGCGCGATGTTATTTGCATGCTCTGACCTGGCGTAAATCTCCATTTGAATGTGCTTAATCAAATGATTCTCGTTGAAGCTGTCGAAGTATCCTCCACGACCGCGAACCGGATGCAGGGTGAAGCCTTTAACCCCATGCCTAATGAGTGCTTCTTCTACGTCCTTCAAACGAAATTCGTCAAAAATGGCGGTCACTTTTTGAATATTCATACTGATATCAATCCTTACTTTCTTTGTTGAACATTCTCTAATTCACCGTGAGTTGACCGCGATACATCTGCATCTGACAATGAAAGGCGTATTCACCAGATTTCAGTGCAGGTAGTTGTATGGACTTCAGTTTATTGAGGGGCAAGGTGTCACTGATTTGCAGCTCGGGAATCAGTAACGTTTCTGAGCAGGGTGATTCATCTTTACGTATGAACTTCAGCTCAACCGGCTCACCCGCAGGCACTTTAATTCGGGAGGGTGAATAGGTGCCATTTTCCACGGTAATCACCAGATCATTTTCACCCAGCTCTGCCTCTTTGGGTTTGTACAACCAAAACCACCATATAATGAGCGCGATCAGAACAACGCCAACACTATTAATGATTAACATGTCCACTCTCCTAAACAGGTTTCTGACGAAATAGCCATTAGTGCTCCTGTGCTTTGAACAAGCGCAGCCGGTTGGCATTAGTAACGACCGTGAGTGACGAAAATGCCATCGCGGCACCCGCAATCACAGGATTCATAAGCACCCCAAGCAAGGGATAAAGAATGCCAGCAGCCACCGGAACGCCCGCCACGTTGTAAATAAACGCACCGAACAGGTTCTGTTTGATGTTACGTAATGTCGCCTTGCTTACCGCAATGGCATCGGCAAGCCCATGCAGCGATCCGCGCATCAAGGTGATATCGGCACTTTCTATGGCCACGTCGGTGCCCGTACCGATGGCGAAACCCACATTGGCAATCGCCAGCGCAGGCGCGTCGTTGATACCGTCGCCTGTCATGCCGACGACTTCGCCTTCCATCTGTAACTCCTGAACCTTTTTGGATTTATCTTCCGGTAACACCTCGGCGAAGAACTCCTTAATGCCCGCTTTTTCGGCGACGGCTTTTGCCGTGGCGCGGTTGTCGCCCGTCAGCATTACAACGCGAATACCGTTGTGCTGCAGTCGTTTAATGGCAGCAATGGAGTCTTCTTTGATGGGGTCAGCCACTGCGATAATGGCGGAGAGCTTGTTATCCACGGCGAAATACATCGGCGTCTTAGCCTCGGTAGCCAGGCTCTGAGCTTTTTCAACGAAATCCCTAAGTTCGATATTGCGCTCTCGCATCAGTTTCTCATTGCCGAACAACAACGTTTTGCCATCCACTTCCGCTTGCACGCCGTGGCCGGCGATGGCATTGAAATTGGAGACTTTCCCGGTTTCGATTCCTTTCTCCTGGGCAGTCTCGACAATGGCCAGCGCCAGGGGATGTTCAGAACCCGATTCAAGCGTGGCTGCCAGCTTCAGGATAGTGTCCTCGTCCTGCTCGCCTGCGACCAAAATATCGGTGACCTTCGGCGCCCCCAGGGTAATGGTGCCGGTTTTATCCAAAATCATGGCTGATATTTTCGATGCGGTTTGCAAGGCTTCGCCGTTGCGAATAAGGACACCCGCTTCTGCCGCTTTACCCACACCCACCATCACCGACATGGGGGTTGCCAGACCCAACGCACAGGGACAGGCGATAATCAGTACCGTGGTGGCAGATACGATGGCAAACGCCACGGCTGGGTTCGGGCCAAAGTTGAGCCAGACCAACGCACTGGTGACGGCGATAATCATTACGACGGGTACAAAATACGCGGAAATCACATCGGCCAAACGACCAATAGGCGGCTTGGAATTCTGTGCGCGTTTGACCATGTTGATAATTTGCGCCAGGGCCGTGTCTTTGCCGACACGAGTGGCCTTAAACAGAATGGAGCCGGTTTTATTGATGGTGCCCGCTGCAACCGTGTCGCCCACGGCTTTTTCAACGGGCATGGGTTCACCCGTTAACATGGACTCGTCAATGGCGGTATGGCCTTCTATGACTTCACCATCCACAGGAATTTTTTCTCCCGGACGTACACGCACCACATCGTCCATGAGCACCTGTTCGATAGCGATATCCAGTTCCTTTTCGTCGCGTATGACTCTGGCTGTCTTAGCCTGCAGGCCGATCAGCCGTTTAATAGCTTCCGATGTGCGCCCGCGGGCTTTGAGCTCTAGGGCCAGGCCCAGATCGATCAGCCCGATAATGATCGCCGTGGCCTCAAAGTAAACATGGCGAGCTTGTTCTGGAACCGACTCGGGGAAAAATACGACCACCATGGAATACAGCCATGCGGTACCCGTACCCAGCGCAATCAAAGTGTCCATATTGGCAGAATGATTCAGGAAGGACTTCCAGGCGCCGACAAAAAAATGTTTTCCTGAGAAGTACAAAACGCCAAAGGTGAGTATGCCAACGATCAGCCAAGCGATCCGCTCGGTTGTGGTATTAACATTAACCTCCCCGGTAATCAGCGCATAGGCCATTAGCGGCCCACCCAGGGAAAGGGCTATCCAGGTTTCCTTCATCAGGCGTTTGTAATAAGCCTGATCCGCCTTTTCTTTTTCTGCGAGCGCATCATCTTCGCTCTCCGCAGCCGCAAGCTTCGCGTTGTAACCGGCTTTTTCCACCGCCTTTACCAGATCAGCAGCATCGGCATTGCCCGTCACACTCACAGTGCGCTGAGCGAAATTCATCTCGGCATTTTCTACACCGGACACCGCCTTTAGCGCCGACTCAATTTTTCCAACGCAACTGGCACAACCCGCACCTTCAATAATCAGTTCCTGAGGACCAGAGTTATTTCCTGAACTGTGGTGATTAGCCTTATGTGCATGATGATCATGAGGCGGAGTTGTCGTACCATCTTCATGGCAAGAGACACCGCCAGATTCCGTTTTAGTTGTACTCATACCCTACTCCCGGTTATTTCTTAAGAACTGTTATCGGATGACCGCCGCTGGAAAGCCAACGCCTTGCAATACTTCAACGAGATGATCTGCATCGACTGCACCAACAACTGAAGCGACACCGGTTGCCAGATCCATAGAGGCCTCACTGACCCCGGAAACGGATTTCAGAGTATGTTCTATACTTTTAACGCAACCACCACAGGTGGCTCCCTGCACTTGTAATTGGTGCAGGGGTTGCGATGATCTGCTAACACTGTTGGTATCAGGTGCCGCAGACGAAATGGATGACTTGCCCGCACAGCAACAGCCACTTTTACGTTGATTGGCGTTCGACGTTTGGTGTGTATTCATACTCATTCCTCCACGGTGAATTCTTCAATTAAATGGCAAAGCATATGACCTGTCGGAGCCTTGTCCGGTTTTTGGCTCCACTCCAATACGGCGCGTTGCATACGATCCCGCAGCCGTATCGTTTCTTTAAACTGCTGCTCAGTTTCATGTAATCTCTGATCAATCAAGCGTCTCACCGTCGGACAAGGAGATTTTTTCTTGTCAGCATGACCGAGAATTTCCTGGATATCCTCGACCGAAAATCCCAACTGCCGAGCGCTCAACACAAACCGCAAACGCTTAACATCGTTGTCGCTGTATTCCCGATATCCATTGGCCTTGCTTTTGGTGGGATTCAGAATATTGATGCGGGTATAAAACCGTACCGTGTCTGCCGTAATGCCCAATAGCCTGGCAACCTCGATGACTTTCATGCCACCCTCCTCTTGATCCAGTCATGCCATCCTAAGCTTCCGCCGGGATCAGGGTCTTGATCTGAGTCAATCACCGGTTATAAACCGAGGAGAATCACCAAACTTTATAACCGTGCGCTGGAAAAGGTTATACACCTGTGTCATGGACACAGGTCAAGCAGTTTTAGCGTGCGGATTCATGCCATCTATTGGCTATGATAATGAGGGGAGAATGACACCCGGATGACCCCAACATTACAAACTTGTAATGTTGGGGTGGATTATTTGATCCAGATCAACTCGAATGAAATTTGGCCAGCTCCCTTTCTCAGGGCTTTCTCCAAAGAAGGTAAACGGCTGGTAGCACGAGTAAAGTCAGAATGACCGCACTTAGCATCCCACCGACCATGGGCGCGGCAATACGACTCATGACCTCCGAACCGGTCCCTGTTCCGTACATTATCGGCAACAGCCCCACGATAATCGCGGCAGCCGTCATCATCACCGGACGCACCCGTAAGCCGGCACCGTGTAATACGGCGTGGCGCAGGGTTTCCAGGCGGGGTTCCACGCCCTCCTGCTCACACTCCTCCAGCATATGCCGATAAGCCTGGTTGAGGTACACCAACATGATGACGCCGATTTCCACAGCAACACCGGCCAGGGCGATAAAGCCCACTCCCACAGCCACCGAGAAGTTGTAGCCAAGAAGGTACATCAGCCAGATAGACCCCACCATCGCCAGGGGCAGCGTGCCCATGATGATCGCGACCTCGGCAAAACTGCGGAAGTTGAAATAAAGCAAGACGATAATGATAGCCAGCGTCAGCGGCACCACATAGATGAGCTTTTCCTTGGCGCGCAGCATGTATTCATACTGCCCTGACCAGTTCAGTGAATAGCCCGCTGGAAGCTCCACCTGATCGGCCACCACGGCCATGGCATTCTGGACGTAACTGCCAATATCCACCCCGTCGATATCGACAAAGGTCCAACCGTTGAGACGGGCGTTTTCGCTTTTAATTGCCGGTGGGCCATCTTCCACATAGACGTTCGCCACGTCCGCCAAGGCAATGCGTTGACCGCTAGTTGTCACGATGGGTAACAGTGCCAGTTGCTCCGGGGAATTACGCAGATCCTGCGGGTAGCGCAGATTCACCGGGTAGCGTTCCAGGCCTTCAATGGTTTGGGTGACATTCATGCCGCCGATGGCTGTGGCCACAATCTGTTGTACATCGGCAATATTCAGCCCGTAGCGAGCGGCTTTTTCCCGTTGAATATCCACCTTGATATAACGTCCACCCGCCACTCGCTCCGAATAAACCGATGCCGTACCTGGCACATCCTTTAAGACCTGCTCCAGGCGTCGTCCGATTTTTTCAATTTGCTTGAGGTCGGGTCCGGCCACTTTGATGCCCACCGGGGTTTTAATGCCGGTGGCCAACATATCGATACGGGTTTTGATCGGCATCACCCAGGCGTTAGTCAGGCCGGGGAATTTCACCAGCGCGTCCAGCTCTTTTTTGAGCGAGTCGGTGGTCATCCCCTCGCGCCATTCATCCCTCGGTTTGAGCTGGATAAAAGTTTCGATCATGGTCAGCGGCGCCGGGTCGGTGGCCGTTTCTGCACGACCGATTTTACCGAATACACTTTTTACCTCCGGCACGGTGGCAATCAGCTTGTCCGTCTGTTGCAGAATTTCCCGCGCTTTACCGATGGACAGCCCGGGATAGGTGGTGGGCATATACATCAGGTCGCCCTCATCCAGAGGCGGGATAAATTCGCTGCCAATTTTGCTCACCGGCCAGAAGCCGATGACCGTCACCACCAAAGCCAATGCCAACGTGGTTTTGGGGTGGTTAAGCACAGCTTTCAGCGCAGGCATGTAGACGGCAATCAATGCCCGATTCAGCGGGTTTTTGTGCTCAGGCAAGACCTTGCCGCGAATAAAATAGCCCATCAGCACAGGCACCAAGGTAACTGCCAATGCAGCACTGGCCGCCATGGCGTAAGTCTTGGTGAAGGCCAGAGGTGAAAACATCCGTCCCTCTTGCGCTTCCAGGGTAAACACCGGCACAAAGCTCACGGTGATGATCAGCAGGCTAAAAAACAACGCGGGCCCCACTTCAGCCGCCGATTCCGCAACCACTTGCCAGCGGTTTTCAGCCGTCAACGGCGTGCGCTCCATGTGCTTGTGCATGTTCTCGATCATCACAATCGCACCATCGATCATTGCCCCGATAGCGATAGCGATACCACCCAGGGACATGATGTTGGCGTTTAAACCTTGAAAGTGCATGACGATAAAGGCGGTGAGAATACCGACAGGCAGACTGACGATGGCCACCAGGCTGGAGCGGATATGGAACAGAAATACCACACACACCAGGGCAACGACGATGAACTCCTCCAGCAACTTGTGCCAGAGATTTTCAACGGCGCGTTCAATCAGGCCGGAACGGTCGTAAACCGTCACGATTTCCACACCTTCGGGAAGACCCGCCTTAAGGGTTTCCAGTTTGGCTTTAACACCGTCAATGGTTTTCTGGGCATTTTCGCCAAAGCGCATCACCACGATGCCACCGACGGCTTCTCCTTCGCCATTCAGCTCGGCAATACCCCGGCGCATCTGCGGACCCACGTCGATATCCGCCACATCTTTCAGCAGTAGTGGCGTGCCCTTTACATCAAGACCCAGTGGAATATTGGCCAGGTCCTCGCGCCCCTGGATATAACCTGAGGCACGTACCATGTATTCCGCCTCGGCCATTTCCACTACCGAGGCGCCCACCTCCTGATTACCGCGCTGGATCGCCATCTGGATATGGGATAAGGGGATGTTGAAGGCACGCAATTTATCCGGGTGTACCTTGACCTGATACTGCTTCACCATACCGCCCAGGGCAGAGACTTCCGACACGCCGGGCACGGTTTGCAGTTCGTATTTCAGGAACCAGTCCTGCAGGCTGCGAAGCTGGCTGATGTCGTGCTGACCGGTCCGATCCACCAATGCGTACAGGTAAACCCAGCCGACACCAGTCGCGTCCGGCCCCAGTTGTGGCCGGGCGTTGGCTGGCAAGGTGGGTGCCACTTGTGACAGGTATTCCAACACCCGCGAGCGGGCCCAATATAAATCCGTTTTTTCATTGAAAATGACGTAAACATAGGAGTCACCGAAGAAGGAATAGCCGCGCACAGTCACCGCACCGGGTACTGAGAGCATAGCCGTGGTAAGCGGATAGGTGACCTGGTCTTCCACCACCTGCGGTGCCTGTCCGGGGTAGCTGGTTTTAATAATCACCTGCACGTCCGAGAGGTCGGGGATCGCGTCCACCGGCGTGTTTTTCAGCGACCAGCCGCCAATTCCCACCAGGATCAGAGTAGCAAGCAAGACAAAGAAACGATTCTGGACAGACCAGCGAATAATGCCTTCGATCATGGCTTAGCCTCCCCATGGTGCTGACTGTGATCCATATCCATCTGACTGTGATCCATATCCATCTGACTGTGATCCATATTCATCGAATCGTTATCCATTTCCATGCCATCATGAGTCATGGATTGATGTTGACCGTGATCCATCTCCATACCATTGTGACTCATCGGCTGATCATCATCGGATATCGGCATGTCATCAGTAACGGTGTCGGGTCGATGGATCTGGCTGATCACATAGTTGTTGTCGCCCTCTCGTGTAATTTCTACGTGAAGAGTCATGTCTGGCTGTAAACCTTGAAGGTCTACACTTTTTGCGGCGGTAAAATTCATGGTCATGGCCGGCCATTGCCAGTCTTCGATGGCATCATGCGCCAGCGTCAACATCCGGTGTTCGGGCATCAGGCTTTTAATACGGGCACCGACCCAGACCGATGTGGGCGCCGCAGTCTCAGCCTTATCATCCGAACCATGGTCCATACGCCGAAAGTCCGAGGTTTTGCTGGACTCTGAATCAATCAGGAATTGTGCTGACGTCACAATGCGGTCGCCCTCATCAAGCCCCGATATGACTTCCGCCTGATCATCGGTGATATGCCCAACCTGCACAGCAACGGATTTAAAACGACCTTCGCCCAAGGCCTGCACAACACGGGATTGACTGCCAGTACGAATCAGCGCCTCACGGGGAATCAACAGGGTATCGTCCATCGGTGCCGCCTCCATGTGCATCTGCGCAAACATGCCCGGTTTCAGATAACCATCGGGATTGTGAAAATGCACCCTTACCTGTGCGGTGCGAGTCGTGGTGTTAAGGCTCGGGTAGACATAGTCGACCTGGCCCTGCCACTCTCGCCCCGGTAAATAATTCAGCTGCATGTGCACAGGATCACCGACCTGAACCAGAGAGGCCTGTCGCTCAAAGACTTCACCAATCACCCAGATATGCTCCAGCTGACCGATCGCCATGATTTCCATGCCGGGTTTTACAAACATGCCTTCGCGCGCCATGAGGTTATCCAGTACACCCGATTGCGGGGCTGTGATGGTGATGGTCTGGCTCACCTTGCCGGATTTTTTCAGTCGGTTGATTTCTGATTCTGGCACCTGCAGGGATGCCAGGCGCTCCTTGGCGGCTTCAATCAGCGTGGCGTTATTGCGCTTCAGTGCCAAGAGTAATTCCTCCTGCGCATTAACCAGCGTCGGTGAGTAAAGCGCATAGAGAGGTGCCCCTTGCTCTACCGGATCGCCGGCGGCTTTGACGTAGAGTTTTTCAATCCAGCCCTCTACCCGCGGGTGAATATGTATCAAGCGATCTTCATCGTATTGCACATAACCCACAGTACTGACGGAGACGGCCATCTGGCCGCGGGTAACAGGTGCTGTGCGCACGCCAAGGTTATTGACCACATCCGGCGATATGGTGACTGTGCCAATCTCCTGATCATCGCCGGCTTCTTCATACACCGGAATCAGGTCCATCCCCATGGGGGATTTACCCGGTTTATCACGCTTGTAATTGGGGTCCATCGGCGCGACCCAATAGAGCGGTTCTTTGTTGGCTGTCGCCTTACCGCCCTCTCCTGCGTCTTGCATACGCCACAAGGCTGAATAGTGGGCCAGGGTTGCCGTCGCAATCAGCAATGCAACCGTTATAAAAAATGATTTATTCAGTTGTATCTTCATGGGGTCATTCCTTCCGTGCGGCTGCCGTGTGTTGCAGGGGACTGCTTTGCGTGGCTTTGCGGTAACAGCCCTGAGCGGTTTGGCGGTAAGAGATAGTTCAGTTCGGCAAGGGTTTTTAGCCGATCGACCTTGATGGTCAGGAAATCGATTTTGGCGTTCAACTCGGCGATGCGGGCACGCACGGCTTCAGCAAAGTCGCCGTCATCGTTGTTATAAGCAGTCAGGGCAGCTTCGGCCTGCTCCGCCATTTGCGGCAGTAGCTGCCGGTCATAGAGTGTGCGGCGCTCATTCAGGCGCTGGATTTGCACGAGCATTGTGTCCAGTTGTGCCATCAGTTTTCGCGCTATCAGTAGCTTGTCCGTTCGCAGCGCCTCGGCTCGGGAGGTGGCAGCACTGACGTCCTTATCCTGTCGATTACCCGTGAAAAGCGGCAGATCAAATGTGACGCCGACCGAGAACAAATCGGCGCGGTCCCGGCCCATGGGATCATCGTCCCGATAGCCGTACTGGGCGGTAAGGCCCCACTCGGGCTTGTACTTTTGCTGGGCCAATTCAACCCCGGTCTGCATGGCCTCGATACGCTGGTCAAAGGCCAATAACAGGGGATGCCGATTGATCTGTTCATAGAGCCAGCGATCATTGTGCGTCTGACCCATGCCTGGGGTTGGCTCATCACCCAATTTACTGGATAAGATCTGCGCCAGCGGCAAACCGGCCTGGGCGCCAATCCACTCGGACAGTCGCTGTTGGGCAGATTCAAGTTGTTGTCGCAACACAGTCAGACGATCATCCAGCCGGGTGAGCTCCAGTTGTGCCCGGATAATATCCTGCTGTCGGGCACGCCCCAGCGCAGAGGAATAACTGGCTTTGGTTGCATCCACCAGATGTTCAAACAGCGCGCGATCCTGCTCAATTAAACGGATACTTTCCTGTGCCCGGTAGGCTTCCAGCCATAACTGAGTCACCGTCGCGGTCACCTTGTCCTGGCGATCCTGTCTGAGCAAGGGCTCCTGGGCCGCCAACTCCTGCTTTTGGCGGCTGGTTAACGCCAGACTATCGCCGCGCGGAAACATCTGGCTAACACCCACGGTCAGCTGCGTCATCGGTTCCTGATTGATATCGAAACTGTCGGCCGGGAAGTTAGCCGCCATCAGATTGACCTTGGGATCAGGCAGGGTTGAGGCGGAAATGGATTCACTGGTCAGTGCATCTTCCCGGTAGCGGCTGCCGTTCAGCCAGGGGTCGGAAGCAATCGCCTGCGCAATCGCCGCTTCCAAAGTCAACGTACCAGCCTGGTCTTGATCCAGCTGTGTTTGGGCAAACTGTTCTTGGAAAACTTTTTCCTCGGCAAAAGCAGGAACCCCCACCAACAGGAACAATAATAAAAAACGCCATTGAATGTTCATCGTGATACGTCCTATTGCTGATCGCGGCTGTTCACTGAAGCAAACACTTCAGCCGAACCGTCCTTTTTAAGCAGCCACACCTGGTAAGGCATAAACCTGTCGCCCATTTCCATCCCGGGGCTGCCTGCCGGCATGCCCGGCACGCTCAGGCCGATGGCTCCCTCCGGTGGATTTTCCAGAAACTGCTGAATGAAGCGCGCGGGAATATGACCTTCGAAGACATAGCCGTCACTCGTCACCGCCGTGTGGCAGGACTGGTATTCGGGTGCAATGCCATGCTCGTCTTTAACGCGATTCAAATCTTCCGGGTGGTGGATTTTGGCCTCAAAGCCGGAGTCTTCCATGTGCCGGACCCATTGCTGGCAGCACTGGCAGGTGCGACTTTTGTAAACATCCAGTGTGGCAATCGATGCGGTTTTAGCGGCATGATCTTCGCCCTCCGAACAGGCGGCGAGGAATAACAGAGAAACTATCAGCGCAAGATGGCGCAGATAATCAGGTAAAGGTTTCATGGTAACTCCCAATCATGAGACGCGATGAGCGCATTCAGTGACGATCACGCGTTTTAAACAAATGTTTTGGGAGTTTTGTCGACTCCCGCTTGATTAAGGATAAGTGGGTAGAGACCTAAATTTCAGGCGTACCAACCCTATGTCAGCGGGAAATGGGGGGACGAAATAGCGAGGAAACTTCCTGAGTAAGGAAGGAAACCGAATATTCTGTATTGAGAGTTTGAGAAAACTGAACGGAAAACGGCGACAGTGTGCTTACCACCGCAACACTGGCAGAAATACAATCCATCTGAGAACAATCGTCCTGACTGCAACAGTCTTTGGCCTTGGCATTATCGACCGCAGCGTGGTTCATATGGGCCATATCCATTGTTGCTGCCATTGCATGAGCGGTGGAATGATGAGTCATCTGTTCGCAGGGCAACTTCACAACGGCAAACGACTGGCTGGTAAAAGCCAGTAACGCGAAGATTGCCATGTAAAACCCAAATCTGTTCAATTGCATACTGAGATGATTCAACTCATTATTTATATCTGATAACTCTATATATTTCGGCTGAATGTTCAATCCTTCGTTCCACTTCATGTGTTGAGGTGGATCAAAAAACTTGGTATTTCGTTACCGCTAACCTGAAAAATAAATTGCACCAACCATAAAAAAATACCTTCTCAGTAAATAGTAAAACACAAGTCTGTCAACCAGATGACGGGATAATTACAAAGCCGTCATACACGGTTGCTTGAATTATGGCGTGGTTAAGCCCAAAGGGCTCCCAGTGGTACGGCATAAAGATTGTCACCAAAGGCTGTCGTATGGTCGCCGTCATAGAGCAGAATACCGATCTTGAAGCGATCACCAGCCACGGATTGAAACCGTTTCAGCCCGGTGAAATCCTTCGCGCCAAGGGTCGCCGCCGCCTTCACCTCGATGGCGAAACAGTCACCCATGGCATTCTCGATGATCATGTCAACCTCCACTTTGTCCTTATCCCGGTAGTGGGAAAAACTCAGTGGTTCGTCCACCCAAACCGCTTGTTTGCGCAATTCGTTATAAACGAAGGTTTCCAACAGCAGACCAAAATCTGCCGGTTGTTTGAGCAGTCGATCCCGGTTGAGGCCTCGCACGGCGCACATCAGGCCAGTATCGACGGAATGCAGTTTGGGTGTCTTCACCAACCGTTTGTATTCATTGGAATGCCAGGCGGGCAATTGTTCCACCAGAAATAATTGTTCCAACAGAGCCATATATTTTTTAATGGTCAGCCGATCCAGCCCCAGTTTGCCCCCCAATTCGGTGAGATTGACCAGTTTACCTGCGTAAAAGGCGGTGAGCTTGAGCAACTTGCCCATTAAATCCGGATGATCGATGTGGGTCAGATCACGAATATCCCGTTGCACCAGAGTGCTCAGGTATTGCTGATACCATGCCTGGGAGCGCCGTTCACTGGTGCGCTGTAGCGGCTCCGGAAAACAACCGGTTACCAATCGGTTCAGAATGTGCTCTCTAACGCGGATGGACTGGGTTGAAGGTGCTTGCTGGCTCAACAGCTTAGAGAGAAATGTCGGTTGCTGCCCCTGGATCTCACACTCCGAGAGCGTCATCAAGCGCACCGATTCCATCCGGCCCGCCAGAGAGTCGGAGAGCCTCGGCAGTAACAAGGCATTGGCGGAGCCCGTCAGAAGAAATCGTCCCGGCGTCCGCTGCTCGTCCACAGCCTGCTTGATGGAGACGAACAGTTCAGGCAGGCGTTGAACCTCGTCGAGTGCAATGCGTTTTGGCGGCAAATTGCGAATGAATCCGACGGGATCAGTCTGGGCTATCTCGAACTGGGCCTGATCGTCCAGGGTAATGTATTCCCAGTGTTCAACGCCCATTTCCTCGATCAGCCCCTTCACTAAGGTGGTTTTACCTACCTGCCGAGGCCCCATCACAAAGACCACCGGGGTGTCGCTCAGCGCCTCTTTGACATTGATTTCAGAAAAACGTGGGTACATGAATGGGCTTCCGGCTAAAAAGGGGTTGATTAACGTCCATTCCTTATTTTAATGTCGTCCAATCGTTATTGCAATGGCGTCTAATTGATATAGGCCCACCATGCGGCTAACGAAGGTCAAATACACTAATAAAACAACGCTATCGAAATTGCCATCGAGACTGGACTCAAGGGTTCCCAATGACCGCTAAAAACCTGCTAACCATGCTGCAGCGTATTCACGCATTGATGCCGTCAACAGAGGAAAATTGAGTTAATGACCGCCATCTACCAGACAGCCTATCCACGGATCAAGTCGGATATCACACAAGAGGAGTTAGGGGATGTCTATACGCCGACACCGGAAGATCAACGGTTTGCGCTGCGTTACTGTAAACGGTCGAGTGCCTCTTTTTTGGGGTTGATGGTTCAACTGAAGGCCACACAACGATTAGGTCGATTCGTTAGCCTGGGTGAGATTCCAAAAGTGATCATCGCGCACATCAAAAATCAATGCCGCTCACGGGTGACACTCAAGGATCTACAGTCCTATTACTCATCGGGTGCGAAAGATCGCCATGTAAAACTGATTCGACGCCATCTCAATATCCAAGCCTATGATGCAGCCAAGACATCAGAATTGGCACAGGCGTGGGCACTGGAGGCGGCTACAACTAAGGAAGAACTACCGGACATTATCAATGTCACGTTGGAGTATTTGGTCAAGGAGCGATACGAGCTGCCGGCATTCAGTGTACTTGAGCGAATATGTCAATCGGCCAGGGTTGAGGTTAACACTCGGTATTACGATCAATTGTGTGAATTTTTGGAGGCTGAAAGTCGCCAGTGTATTAACGACATTCTTCGATCCAGTGCAGGGGTGAGTGGTTTTGGCTGGAGTACACTAAAAAATGAACCCAAGCGCCCAACGCCTCGTAATATCCAGGCGTACATCCAATACCTGGAATGGCTGACATCCCTGCAAACACTTTTGCCCACGGATTTGGGGTTGCCGCCGGTTAAACACCAGCAATTTATCAACGAAGCCAAAGCCCTGGATTACGCTGAGCTGATGAATCTCAAGCTGAATAAGCGATTCGCACTCGTCATCGTCCTTATCCGTCACCAATACGCACAAACTCTGGATAACGCCGCCGATATATTTATCAAACTGCTGTTAAAAATGGATCGCTCAGCGCAAAAGCTGCTGGAGAAATACTTGGCAGACCATCAAAAGCAAACCGATTATTTGATCTCTATTCTATCTGGGACGGTCAAGGTGTATCTGGGCAAACCCGATTCGGTGACGGCCTTTGATCCGATGCTGGGAAAAAATAGCGATCAGTTGCTGCAAATGTGCGAACACTACATGGCATTCGCAGGTAACAACTATTTACCGTTCATGGTTCAACTCTATAAAAAGCAGCGATCTACTCTGTTTCGCACAATTGAAATACTCAATCTGGCATCAGCCACGGAAGACAAGGATCTGCTTAATGCTTTTCAGTTTATCTTGAAGCATAAAAAACGCCGCACCGAATTTCTTTCAATTCAGAGCGATCCGAACGATTCGGCCTCCAAGAATGTGATCAACATTCGCTGGATTCGAGAAAACTGGTGGAAATTAGTCACGGGAAAATCGACCAAATCGGCCCAGGTGACTGAGGTCAATAAAACCTGTTTTGAGCTGTGTGTTTTCGAACGAATCGCCGAAGAACTGAGCACCGGAGACTTGTTCATTCCTTACAGTGAAACTTTCGATGATTACCGCGAGCAGATGATCACTTGGGAAGAATACGAAGAACAGTTGTCTACCTACTGTGAGGAGGTGGGACTTGTAGCCGGGGATATTGAATTTACAAGAGCCCTGAAAATTACAATGGAAGAGTGCTGTCAGAGCGCAGACAGCCGATTTCCTGAGGATGAACTGGTCAGAATTGAAAATGGCAATCTGATTATAGGCAAGCCAAAACCGGATCAACCCTCAACGGAAATTGAAGAAATTGGTGCGTTATTGCGTGATCGACTGGAAAAAATCAATGTTCTCGATGTCATCATTAATGTCGAAAAATGGTTGAACTTGAATAAGCATTTTGGCCCGTTGTCGGGTTTCGAGTCTCGCATCAGTGAGCCGGTGTTGCGTTTTGTACTGACCATATTTTGTTACGGCACTAACATCGGTCCTACCGAAACCGTGCGTTCTGTGCAGGGTGTTTCTCGCAAGCAGGTCGCTTGGCTCAATTTAAAGCGCACAACCGAAGCACGTCTCGATAAAGCCATTGCCAAAATTAACAGTGAGTACAAAAAATACCGGTTAATTGAGTGCTGGGGATCGGGAAATAGTGTATCGGCTGATGGCAAGCTTTGGGATCTCTACGAAGACAATCTGCTGTCGGAGTACCATATTCGATACGGTAGCTATGGTGGCATTGCCTATTATCATGTCTCGGACACCTATATTGCGCTGTTCAGTCGGTTTATACCGTGCGGCGTCTACGAGGCGATTTATATCCTTGACGGCTTACTCAACGATGAATCTGATTTTAATCCAGACACCGTCCACGGCGACACTCAGGCACAATCCACTCCGGTTTTTGGGTTGGCATATTTGCTGGGCATTAAGCTCATGCCGCGTATCCGCAACATTAAAGATCTCAGTTTCTACAAGCCTGACCGAACCATGGTGCTAAAGCATATTCAGTCATTGTTTAAAGATCCGATAAAATGGGATCTCATTGAAAAGCATTATGCGGATATGCTTCGAACAGCAATGTCAGTGAAAGCAGGGAAAATTACTGCGTCAACGATCTTGCGTCGGTTTGGCACAAAGAACCGTAAAAACAAGCTGTACTTTGCGTTCCGAGAGCTTGGACGCGTGGTCAGAACCATGTTTTTGCTCGAATACATTACCGACGTTGACCTGCGCAAAACGATCCAGGCCGCGACCTGTAAGAGCGAGGAGTTCAATGAATTTGCCCGCTGGCTGTTTTTTGCAAATGGAGGAAAAATTCCCGCCAACTTAAAGCATGAGCAAAGTAAAATCGTGAAATACAATCATTTGCTGGCTAACTTTGCGATTCTGTACAACGTCAATGCGATGACTGAGGTGTTCAATCAATTGAAAGCAGAAGGGCATAACATCACCCGAGACCATATGGCTGCATTCTCACCGTACCATACGGAGCATCTGGGAAGACTGGGAAGTTTTGAGCTAGATTTGACCAAGCAAGTTAAGCCGATGACATTTGAGCTGCTTGTTGATTAATGCCATATATTTCAATGCGTTATACGCGAAGTGGCTAATTCCAACGCTTTTACCGGCCGGACCTCTATGTGTCCTATCACCATAAAAAAAGCGCTTGAAAAAGTCGACGGTGTATTAAGTGCGGACGTAAGCTATAAAACCAAGCGGGCCGTTATACGATTCGAAAACCGAAAAACAACCGTTCAAGAGCTAATACAAACCACGACCGATGCAGGCTATCCATCAACACTGGCTGAGACTATTTCAAATGAACCGTAATGTTGTACTGGAATCCGAATTGACTTGTCCCAGTTGCGGATACAAGAAAACAGAAGTCATGCCGACCGACGCCTGCCAATGGTTTTATGAATGCCAGCAGTGTCACTCCATCCTAAAACCCCAGATAGGCGATTGCTGTGTTTTCTGCTCGTACGGCACAGTGCCATGTCCACCGATTCAATCAGAGGGTAGTTGTTGTTCTTGATCGCTCATATTAGTTGAGGTTTTCTCATCCCTGAGTAAGCCTACAATAACAAACGTGAAAGAGTCGCTAAAGGATGTCGATGAGTTGGCTCATGTTACTATTGAGGTAAATGACGGTAGATCATTGAGCTCTTAATGCAAATGATGGTGAAAACCGCAAAAAGCCGTGTTGTTAAATCTATTAAATTAGGGGGAACCGGTGTCCTATATTGATCGATACCTACTGGCCGAAAGTACCGTATGGCGGTTGAGCATGCTCTCAAATCTATAGTAGCAACCTGTTATTTTGTAAATAGACAAATAAATCATAGTGAACAAACCTCAACGCTCACATTGATCACACTCCCATAATCGGTGCATGGCAATAAAGGTAAATGAAGCCGACCATGCAATAAGTAATAGTCCGCACAATGCTTCGGCACCTAAAACTAATCGATAATAGTCACTTAGCTCAAAATCTGAAAAACCAAGCGTGGTATACGATAGAAATGAGAGGTATACAGCCTCCTCCAGTGTTTCAACTCCAAAGTGGATATCAAATAGCCAATAGACCAAGGAGAATGCCAATATTTCGATAAAGTGCACTATTAAGATAGAGACAACCGTCAGCAAGACCATCCATTGCTGCGTGCTTTTTTTCTTATCGATCACTGCGTTCAACCGATTCAACACATAATAATGCATACTAACGCTAAGCAATATTATTAAAATAACGACTACAATTGCCATAAGACCCGCTACTCGCCTATTCTCTGAATTCGCTTAAAAAACATCGATTATTACATCTATAACCTATCAACACACATGGCGAGCGAGTAGGCGCTAAGCTGATACTTGTTCTTCTCGAACCTCGGGCCACCCTCCTCGTTAGCCAACTTGAACTCAACGAGAAAAGAAGTATCAAATAGCGAAATCCATTGCTGAACATTTAATTCTTCTGGAAAACTAAATTCGATTGAGTGATCACTCGCATTAAACAAAACAATGAACTTCTCTTGATTGTCCTCGCTTGCTTCAAGGAGGCAACCCAAAACCCCTTCTCCTTGGTCCCACTCTGGTGTGTTTTCATATGAAGAACCAAACCAGCGGATCGTTTTTTCACTGTAAAAATCCTGCGTGCGAAAAACCGAATACCGTTTGCGCAGCGCGATCAATTGACGCGTAAAAGCCAACAGCTCCTCATTCTTTTCAACACAAGTCCAATCCACCCAAGATAACTCATTATCTTGGCAGTAGGCGTTATTGTTACCTCTCTGGCTGCGGCGAACTTCATCCCCACCCAATAACATAGGAACGCCGCGAGACAGTAACAAAGTCGCCAACATATTTTTAATATTTCGCAACCGTAGAGATTCAACTTCAAGCTTATCTGACGGTCCTTCAACGCCATAATTTCTACTGAAGTTGTCGTGTGTACCATCAGTATTATTTTCGCCATTGGAGAGATTATGCTTGTGTTCGTAGCAGACGAGATCCGCCAAGGTAAACCCATCATGACAGGTAACAAAGTTGATACTGTGTAGGGGTTGCTTATTGTTCGTTTGATAAATGTCAGCACTTCCACAAAATCGACTCGCCATCGCACCCTTCATGCCGGTGTCACCACGCCAAAATCGTCTAACATCATCGCGAAATCGTCCATTCCGCTCCGACCAACGCACTCCGTGGAAATTGCCAACCTCATAGGCGCCGCCGGCATCCCACGCTTCGGCGATTAACTTAACATCACGTAATACCGGATCTTCAGCGATGCGCTCTAGCAAGGGTGGGTTCGATAACAAATCACCGTGTTCATCTCGTCCTAGCACTGAAGCAAGATCAAAACGAAACCCATCAACATGCATTTCAATCACCCAATAGCGCAAACAATCTAGAATAAAATCTCGCACAATAGGATGGTTACAATTCAGCGTATTTCCTGTACCTGAATAATTTTTATAATATGTCTTATCCTCTTCCAGGATGTAGAAAATCGAATTATCTAAACCTCGAAAATTTAACGTCGGTCCCAAATGGTTTCCTTCGGAGGTATGATTAAATACGACATCGAGAATGACTTCGATACCAGCTTTATGTAACGCTCTTACCATCGTCTTGAATTCATTCACGGCGGCGCCATGGTAATCGCGACTTGAATAACTTTCTTTTGGGGAAAAAAAACCAACGGTGCTATACCCCCAATAGTTCTTTAACATCGTTCCGTCGACAGGGTTCGTACGCGGCAGTTCATTCTCATGAAACTCTTGGATAGGTAATAACTCGACAGCAGTAATTCCAAGCGATTGCAGATACGATATCTTTTCCACAACACCCAAGTATGTACCGCGGTTCTCCACGCTTGACGAATGATGAGCAGTGAATCCACGCACGTGCATCTCGTAAATAATGGTATCGGACCACGCATGTTTTGGTGGACGATCACCCTGCCAATCAAATTGTTTATGCTGAACCAAACACTTGGGTTTATAGCCGGCATCACGGGCCACCACTGCCCTTCCTGCCTCTTGAAATGTATGTGTACAGCAACGACCAAAGTCCCAATAATCCGTTCCCACCAAGGCTGTTGCATAAGGGTCAAGCAACGCCAAATTGCCATTGAATCTATGCCCTGCCCTTGGATCAAAGGGACCATCGACCTGCCATAGATAGAGCAGTGTGGCATCCGATGAGGCGAAACCAAGATGCCAAATATCACCTGTTTTATTTTCAACAGGGTCTAATCTCATAATCGCACGCGGCGATTCATCTTCAGGCGTTTCAAAAAGCAATAAGGTCACCGCACTCGCATGACGACTGAACAACGAAAAATTGATTCCATCGCAATCATGAGATACGCCCAGAGGTAAAGGACGGCCCGGACCGAAATTGGCTTCCCGGGCCCCAGTTTTTTTGGTCATAAGGCTTATGTTAGAGCCTTAGCCTTCGTAAACTTTTCGTTTACTTCAGCTTCTGCTTCTAACCAATCATCAAGTTGAGCATCACCTTCAAAATTTCGTGCCAGTGCACGCCGATAGGCGGTCTCTTCGATTAGCTTTTGTCGCGCTTCAACCGATAGTTCATCACCAACACTCTCGGATTCTTCTATACGTTTCTTAGACTTACCACTTTCAATTTTAGGAAGTTCCTTTTTTAATTTATTACTCTTCTTGCGTGTTTTTTCTTTTACTTCAGTCATTTTTATCTCCTCAGTTGAACATATCAATAAAAAGCGGCCATCAATTTAGATTGGAATGACCCACCGGATAATAAAAGCTGGTCCAAGACGCAAGTCAATACCTTCAACCCTGTCTAGGTAATCACTTTCTCATGACGCACACGCTTTTGTCCGAGTTCAGGTTTGTTAACGCGCACGAGAGTCGGCCTGTGAGCGTTCGATGCCTGGAAGAATCGAAAGGACTATCGCAACAAACACTACCACCACGCCTACCCATTGCCAAAGAAGCAGTGATTCCGAAAAATAAACCCACCCTAGAGCTAAACCAAATATGGGGGTTAAGAAACTGAATACATTGAGTTGATTGAGTGGCGCTTTATCCATCAGCCAATACCACAATAAGAAGGGTAGCGCTGTGCCCGGAATGGCCAGTGTCGTAAGAATGACTATGTAATTTAAATTTACGAAAAGTACAGGAAATGTTTCTAGTGAAGGAGCCAAGGCCAACAGTGGCAGTGAACCGATCACCAGTTGGCCGCCCATGGCATAGAAAATATCTATCCGCTTAGCCACTTTTTTGAGCAAGATATTACTGATCGCAATGCCGAGGGCCGCGCAGATTACGTAGATAACGCCATATACAGTCTGCGCATTATGTTCCAGTGCGCCGTTGAGTCCGATAATGGAAATACCAGAAAATCCAATAAGAATACCTACGAGCACTTTACGATGGATGACCTCTTTGAGAATGATCCCTGCCAAAACACTGGCAATGAGCGGCTGGGTGTTCGTCAGTACTGTGGCCAAGCCCGGAGAAATCAAGCTCCCCGCGTAGAACATGCCCCAAAAGCCGATGGTGGTAGCGGTTAAGCCAATCGCTGTAATAGCCACCCAAGCATGCAGGGATCTGGGAAATGGGCGCCGCAAGACAAGAGCGCATAACAATAGAAACAGTCCACCGAGGAGTGCTCGCAAGAAAGCCGTTTGCATCAAGGGAGCATAAGGCATACTCAGAACAATCAGTGGATAACAGACAGCCCAAAGTAGCATGACGAGGCTTGCTCCCAACGCGACAATGATCACGGTTGAACATGCCCGTTGTAAGATGCGTTGTCAGTGACTAGCATAAAGTGTCTATTCCCCATTATTCGGATACCTTACTCGTGACCGACTCTCTTCCCCGTGCAAGGATGGGAACCACGATCGCAGCAACCAAAGCTGTGATCACAGTCATCACAACCAGTGCCATCATGGCGTGATGCGTAAGATGTGCCTGCTTGAGCCCTAATGCGGCAATGATCAATCCGACTTCACCACGTGGGATTAACGCGACACCCAGTAGCCAGCGGTCCCTGGCTGAAATCGACAAGGGAACGGCCCATACGGAAAATATTTTCCCGACAATAGCGGCAAGTGTCACCGCGATAGAAAATATCCACAATGTTTGTGACGCAATGGAAACTGCTGTGATTTGCAAGCCAATGGCTAAAAAGAATACCGGTGTTGCGACGCTGAATATGCGCTCGAAAACGCTTTTAGGAAAAGTAAACTTCTGGGCTATACCGGACCAAGCCATCACAGCACCCGATAAAAAAGCGCCCACCGCTATGGACATATCGACATACCAAGTAATAAGACCAGATCCCAGTGCGGCAAGAAAAAGCAAGACCGTCACTATGATGACTTTTTGATGGAAATAAGTTTTCTTTAGCAATCCCGCAAAGCCGATGTTGACTAGGGTGATGAGCAACAGTACAACGGCGCCTATGACTAAGCCAAAAAACATGCGCCCTAGATCTCCCTGTGCGCTTAAACTTGTATGCAATGCCGAAAGAAAATACATTGCAAGCACATCATCAATAATTGCCGCGGCGAGGAGTATTTGACCCATCCGGGTATTAAGTAAATTCGCCTGTTTTAGCAGGGGCACGCTCAGCCCAATACTGGTGGCCGCCAGCGCCACACCAACGTAAAGGGCTTGTTCCATACTCGATTCGAAGTTCAGGCTTACAAGAATTCCAAGCACGGCACTCAGAACGATCCCTGACAGCGCGACACAAAATCCTGGCCTCAGAGCGACAACGAAGCGATCCCATTGCACTTCTAGTCCTGCATAGAAGAGAATTAAGACCACGGCCAATTCAGAAAACAGACGAATACTTTCCGTAAAACCCAAGAGCGATAATCCCGCTGGCCCAACTACTATTCCAGCAAGAATGACTAGGGCGGACACGGGAAGCCTGAGCTTTTCCAGCGCTGGACGCAACGCGACTACACCGAGTACAAGCACGACAAAAAGAACGTCTGTAACGTTAATTGGCATGGTGCACGTCACTCTGTTTTTCAGAAAGGAAAATCACATTGCAACCGAACGTATGAATAGCCATTAATGCAGTTTTAACCTTGGCCGAAGTTTGCGGTTGATCCGTCCAACAATCATCATTAAAAAGGTATTAAAATAGCCATGGAGCGCGACCTGATGAAGTCGATAGAGCGAGACATACAAGTATTTGGCGATGCCTCCTTCCACGAAAACCCGATGCTTGGTCATATAGCTCAGCACACCCACAGAAGTATATTCAGCGAATGACACTAAAGAGCCGTGATCCCGGTACCGGAAGGGTTTTAGTGCTTGGCCTTTAAGCTGTCGTTGAATGTTTGTAGCGACAACCGCTGCCATTTGATGCGCCGATTGTGCTCGCGGTGGCACTAAGGTACCGTCGCCTTGTTCGAATGCAGCACAATCACCCAGTGCAAAAATTGACTCGTCGTCTTCCGCTTGCAAAACCGAGTTGACAATAATTTGGTGGTTGCGGTTTGTGGGTAATCCGCCAATATGATCAAGCACTTCCTGACATTTTACGCCTGCACACCAGACAGTAATATCCGAGGGAAGAAATGCACCGTCATCAACAAAAACACCCGTTGCGCCAACACTCTGGACTTTTGTGTTCACCAAGATTCGAACACCTAACTCATTGAGTACCCGCCCGGCCATCACCGCAATCCGCGGCGGTAACGCATTGAGTATCCGTCCGGAAGCTTCGATCAAATTAACAATCAACGAAGAGCGATCAATGTTTGTAAAACCATATGCACGCAAATAGTCTGCTACCTTATAAAGTTCGGCGGTGAGTTCTACCCCGGTCGCCCCAGCCCCAACAATAGTGACTGTTAAAGGTGAATCTTTTTTTTCGGCTTTAATTTTGAGGAATTGATTCAAGAGCCCTTTATGAAAGCGCTCCGCTTCATGGGTGTCATCAATGGTCAAGCAGTGCGAGCGTACACCAGGAATACCAAAATCATTAGTGATCGAGCCAATAGCGATCACCAAAATATCGTAATCGATATAACGTTCAGGAATCAGAACCGCGCCGTCATCATCCAGGATCGAATCAAGTGTGATCTCTTTGCGTGTTCGATCTAAAGTATCGAGTGTGCCTAGCTGGAATTCGAATCCGTGGTTAGCCGCGTGTGAGCGAAAATCTATGCCATCCATGTCCACATCCAGTGATCCTGAGGCAACCTCATGAAACAAGGGTTTCCATACATGGAAAGGGTGTTTATCCAGAAGCAACACAGATACAGCTGTCGACTTTCGGTAAGCACGGCCAAGCTTTGTCGCCAACTCCAGCCCCCCTGCTCCGCCACCCACAATCACAATTCGCATCGTAGGTGTGTCGTTCAGAACTTCGGCGTCCGAAGCGCGATTAATTGTCACTCGTCCCCTCTCCTACTTGATCCGTTGCCCGTTTACACATCCGCCTTACCAAATAGCTGCAAAAACAGTTTGCGCATTCCATCATCTCGCGCATCGCTCATATCGTGCAGGGCGTTGGCTATGTGCTGGCCGGTCGTTTGTTCAGCTTTATAGAAAATACCTTCGGGGTGAGTTTCGGTTCTATGCTCTTCCACTGTTTTTGCCAACTGTTCTATATGCCACATCCATGGGTTGACCTTTTCAGAAAAAATTTTCCGACTTACGCGCATAGGGTGGATGTTCTTCAATATCTCAGCACTTAGTGGGTTGGCAAATGCCTGCACCCACGGGCGCAGCATCCCTCGATAGAGTCTATCATTTAGCTCTGAAATGCGGCGCACGGTATCAAATGGCTCACTTGGCATACTCTCACACAGATCTTCAATCTGGCGTTCTTCAAAACGTACTTCATATTGATCATGGCTGCAATCCGGGTCGCCGGTCGGGTTGATGATTTTCATTTCGTATAGGCCTGGGCTTAAATCCTCCATTTCCCGCACATGCTCCAGGATGGCGCGGTGCTCCAGCTTGGCCACCTTTGCTGAGACAAAAATACCCAAATGCCCGACATTCGGATTGATCATATAGGCGATTCTCTGGCCTGCATTTTTAAGCGCATCGGTACTAGGATAGACTTGGCGTATCCAGTGTAATGCCTGACGAGGTGGGGTAATATTGTCACCGTGTGAGGCAAAAATCAGCAGTGGATTAGCGATATTTTTGAGATCTATCGTGCATCCGTCATCCAACTGCAGCTCGCCTCGTTCGAGCTTGTTACCAATAAACAGATTTTCCACGGTGGCGGTAATCTCTTCCTCGCTGAGGCTATAAAAGCCCGTCCACCAACGCTCGAAGTCCAGGAATTTCTCTCGCTCGGTATCAATATTGGCGTAGAGATTATAGTATTTCTGCCATAACGCATTGGCGGGATTTAGGTTCTCAAAATTTTGCACCAGCCATGCGCCATCAAGTGTGCCATTACTCACATCCGCAAAAAAGCGCGCTAGCCAAACTCCACCCGCCAGGCTGCCATGCATCTGCATGGGGTTGCCCTCTTCACTGCTTGCCCAATACGAAAGCGGTGAGCCGTTGGTGATCACTGGGCCGGTTAACCCCTTACAGTCAGCAGCAAGGATGGTCAGCATCCATCCCGCCTGGCAGTTACCATAAAGAATTGGCGCTTTACCCTCGTGGCGTTTTTTGGTGGCCTCTATGAACACCCTGAGTGCCTGCAGTACATCATTGACCGTCTGGTGAGGCGCAGGGTCGGGATAAAAAATTACAAAATAGACTGGATAACCTTCGTGAATAGCGATCCCGACTTCCGAATCACGTTTAAAACCACCAATACCTGGGCCATGTCCGGCACGAGGATCAACAATTATCACAGGTGGCTTTTCGGGATCTAAGCAGTCCGCCAAGCAAACATCTTCAACCTGAGTGATTTTCAGCAGTGCGTAATTGGCAGGCGAGTCAAAGGTCCGGGCATCAAGCACCATTTCGTAGTGAAAATCCAAGAGTGGCGGCATACCATTTTTTTCATGTTCGATCATGTTATCGGCGCGCTGGCGCAGCGTATCTAAAAACAATACCGAGCGCTGCCACGCATCGACATGATAGTTCAAAGCGTCAAATACCCAGTCACGTGATGATGTGATTTTCTCAGCCCCCTCTTTTTTCTCTTTGTCTGTCGCGACTAGCGCAACTGATGGTGCTGCGGGTGATTGCGTGGCTTGGGTGATATGAGCCATTTTCGATTTGCTTGTTGATTTAGGCATGATGAGTATCCTGGTTTCTAGATTGTTTATCGCAGCAGGTTTGCGGCGCATGGGATGTGCAGCTAATAACAGTCGCTTCACATGCAGTTGGGGTTAAATCGCCCTTGCTACCATGTTCAATATGGGCGGCGTTGGCTTCGTCAGTATCGATATGCATTTCGGTAACGAAATCAGGGTGGACGCGAATGGCAACATCCCGAAAAATCAGGTCACGCCCATCGGAGTCAACAGCCATCGCCACCACGTCACCGTGTTGTAACTTGTATTTCTCGGCATCCTTGGTATTCATATGGATGTGCCGCTTGGCGACAATCAGCCCATCCGTTTCAACGCTGCCCGCTGGCCCACGCAATGTTACGGTGGGCGTATCTTCCACATCACCGGAAAGCCGTATATCGGCATGAATACCGAGCTTGAAGGTTTCCGTTTCTGCGATTTCAATTTGATTGTGTGTGCGGCATGGCCCCAACACCCGCACATTAGTTATTTCGCCATCGGGGCCAATAACATCGACTTTTTCTTCCGCTGCCCAGAAACCCGGTTGAGATAATGTTTTATATTTGGTGAGTGTGTGGCCCTTGCCAAAACACGCCTCAACCGCTTGTTCGGTTAAATGCACATGATGCGCAGAAACCGCCATCGGGATGGACGGCAGAGGCTTGCGTTTTTCTTCGCCTTTGAGCACCCGTAAGGCTTCCTGCGCGATCATCCATTGTTCGCGGGTTCGGGTGACCATCACCCGGATACGCGAGTGGGATTGCTGTAGCTGCGGCGCTTCAAACCCCTCCAGTTTTACCCCGCGATTGGTATCCTCATCAAAATATAAACCGAGGTATTCCATGCGCTGACAGATGCGGGCACGCATTGAAGCAGACCCTTCACCAATACCACCGGTGAATGCCAGTACATCAACCTCGCCCATCGCGTTGGCATAGGCACCAATATATTTACGGACGCGGTACGCATAAACCTGAATGGCCAGCTGGGCATTGACATGCCCTGCAGCGGCTTTTTGCTCAATATCACGCATATCATTACCGATACCAGACAACGCTTTGAGACCACTACCATGATATAAAATATCTTCCACTTGCTTGGCGGGCAGCCCCACCTCACGCGCTAAAAAAGCAAAGATGCCGGGATCAACATCACCAGAGCGTGTCCCCATCACCAAGCCTTCCAGCGCCGTCATACCCATCGAAGTATCCACCGATACGCCGCGATCAATGGCGCACACACTGGCCCCATTGCCAAGATGGCAACTGATGATGCGTAAATCCGTGGGCAATATATTCAATTCCTGCGCGACGCGATGCATGACATATTTGTGGGACGTGCCATGAAAGCCATACCGCTGCAGCCCCATATCCCGCCATGCTTTCGGTACGGCGTAGGTAGTGGCATAACGCGGCATAGTCTGATGAAATGCTGTGTCAAACACCGCCACTTGTGGCACGTCCGGCCAATATGTCTGCGCCATCCGAATACCCGCCAAATTGGGTGGATTATGCAAAGGTGCCAGCGGACTGTTGGCCTCGATGCCGCTGATAACCGCATCATCGATCAGGCAGGCATCTTTGAACACCTCCCCGCCGTGCGCGACGCGGTGTGCTACCGCCTGCGGATTGTCGATGTCGTTCTTTATCAAAATATCAGGAATCTGCGACACCGCCGCTACGACGTCATCCAGCTTATCCAATGATGATTTAAAAACGCTCTTGTCATCCGCAAAGACGCTAAATTTAACCGATGAACTGCCTGCATTGATGACTAATATCCGCATCTTATGCTCCCATAATGTTATAGCCGGCATCGATATAGACGGTACTGCCGGTAACCAGGCGCGCTTCATCACTTACCAAGAATCGGGCATATGACCCTACGCAGTTAATGCAAACAAGCTCATGCTCCGGCGACTTTTGCTTTGCTCGCTGTAACAGTTCATCAAAATGGGCAATACCGCCCGTAGCACGGGTAGCAATTGGTCCTGGGGATAACGCGTTGACCCTAATGTGTTTTTCACCCAACTCCGCCGCAAGATATTTCACTGTACTTTCGAGAGCAGCTTTTACTGGCCCCATCAGACCATAATGCCCCACCACCTTTTCGCCACCATAATACGTTGTGGTGAGTAAAGATCCGCCTCTCTTCATCAATGGCTCAGCCAGATGTGCCAGCCGGATAAACGAATAGCAGGAAATATCCATAGCCTTGAGAAAGCCCTGCCGCGAACAATCCGTAACCCGTCCTTGCAAGTCTTCTCTTGGCGCAAATGCAATGGCATGTACTAAAAAGTCCAGCTCACCCCAGGTGCTGTGGATACGATCAAACAGCGCTGTGACTTGCGTTTCATCCGACACATCTAACGGCGCAATGATGGCGGCGTTAGCCCTATCGGCCAAAGGCCGAACATAGGGTTCCGCTTTTCCATTGAGATAGGTGATCGCCAGCTCGGCACCGGCTTCGTAAAACGCTTTGGCACAGCCCCATGCAATCGAATTCTCATTGGCGATGCCAACGACCAGCCCTTTTTTACCTTTTAAGTCTATGGTCATAAAGACCTCCTAAAATCATTGATGTAACACTGATCTGTGTCGTGGCCACCCTATTACTCGAAGGAGTTAGTTAATTAGCGTCTGCCGTTTCTCTCATTTGACGACTTACGGAAGCACGCGCAAGCGCTCCAACGGTCTAATCCCGTCGTATTGATACTATTAGCGCGATACCTACCCGCTGTACGAACATCAACACTTATTGCAAACGGTTGTAAATCCCGGCCAGCAGCCATCCGGCGACACCCGCCGCAATGGACCAAGCAACCAGTCCTTTAACGAACCCATAAAGCGTCAAGTGCCAGCCCATATCATTAAGTTGCATATGCAACATATCGCCGGACATAGATAGCATCGTGGTCGGTATTACCATAACCAACACACTGCAAATCAGCCACAAAACCGCTGCACTGACTGCACTGGATATACCAAACTTGAATACGCTGAGTGTCATGGTGATCTCCCTACGTGGTAGTAGTATGTAAGTATAACATTAGATTTTTACATGTCTTCAAAACGATTGGCCGATTGAGACATTCGCATCATTTCGTGCTCCTCCAGCGAGCTGAGCCCCTCCAACAACTCTCTCGATGACGGAATGTCTGCCCGTGATGCAAGGTCGCGATACAGCTCGATAACTTGTTGGTGCTGTTCGACAATCACCGCCATGATTTGCGTGGCATCAAGTTCGGCAAAGGGCTTGTCACAATGCACATGCTGAACGATCGGATGTTTTTGAACATATTCATAAAACCATGTATTAAGGGCATGTTCTTCGCCCGACTTTTCAAATCCGTTAACGACATCTGTAAGGTGTTTTTCGTGATCGGACAAATAGGCCAGAATCATGCGTGCGCGCTCATTAATATTATTTTCAGCGCAATGCGATAAGCACTGGCTTAGGTGCTGATGAAATTCTTTGGTCCAATGCAGAACATCTCTTAATGTTTCAACTTGCATAATAGTTTCCTCTGGTATCAATTGACGCGACAATTACATATGAAAAATACTGTGACAGCTCGCTTGCGCAAATACATTTTTACCACTTCACGCATAGAACTAATGGCAGCCCCCTTCTTCAGCGGGGTGCGCCAGATTCTCTAATTCACACTCTTCGGTGTAATGAATCCAACCCCGCTTGATACGATCCACCATAGGAGAACCAAGCTTTCCAAGTACACCCTCAATTGTTCGTTCAATATCCTCTAGCGAGACTTCCATCAGGTCGTAAGTTACATAAACAGCTTCGCGATTCGCATTAAATTCCTTAACGCCCATCATACCGCTCACGGCCTTGGATAGTTCTGTAATGTTTTCCGTCGAGATTGTTTCGGAAAAAACAATCTGGTGGCGTTTAATTTGAATGCGGCCTTGCTGCTTTTCCGATGGACCTGTTTTCGGACGACCGCAATACAACCCAGGGTGCGCAATAAAGCGATCTACGCACTGTTGGGAACAAAAATAGTACTGAACACCAAGATGTATTCGCCATAAGTCATCGTGTATGGCTTCCATGCCACACACGGGACAGAGGCGCTCATTTGCAACGAAATACTTAACGCGAGTCATTTTACATCTCTCGTTGTAGCCTCACTCAGAATTCGGTATAAGGCGCTGTCCGTCGTCATCACCAACGTAGTTTTATTGTCGACAACGCTTCGATAGGTCTCCAGTGTTTTTACGAAGTCATAAAGTGCGCGAGACTCTTTCGATTTATTGTATGCGTTGGCGTAAATTTCCGTGGCTTTTGCATCGGCATCCCCCTGAATTGTTTGAATTGTTTTATAGGCTTCCGATTCAATTTCTTGAAGGTCTTTTTCTTTATTACCGATAATTTTGTTCGCCTCGCCTGCACCTTCGGAACGAAATCTCTCAGCAATTTGTTGCCGCTCACTGATCATGCGTTGATATATCTTTTGGCGCACACTTTCATTGTAATTTACTCTTTTAAAACGAATATCCAAAAGCTCTATGCCAAATTCAGATAGTTTGTTTGATGCAGCGGTGTAAATATCTTTCTCCACTTGTCGGCGGCCTCTCAGAATCGGAAGCAAGGTACTAATCTTTGCGATCTCCAACAAAGGGTCTACCTCAGGCTTACGATCTTTAGTTGTACGAATAATCTCTATGAGTTCGTGTTTGGCTACAGCGTTGCGAGTTTCGCTGCCCAGAATATCTTCAAGTCGTGATTGTGCACTACGCTCATCTCGAAGCCGTAAGAAATACTGCAGTGGATCTTTAATTTTCCACCGCCCAAAAGTATCAACCGTAATATACAATTTATCTTTTGTGGGCATATCATTTGCCGCGCCATCCCACAGTAGAATACGTTTTTCGATACGATTCACTTTTTGAATAAACGGTATCTTTAACTTCAGCCCTGAATCCGAAATGATCTTACCCACAGGTTTTCCGAATTGCGTAATGATGACTTGCTCCGTTTCATCAACACGATAAAACGACTGCACGGAAAGAAGAATGACGGGGAAAATTAATAGCGCAAAAATACTCAGCAATTTATTCATTATCTTGCTCCTTTTTGACGATCAAGATTGAGTAGAGGCAGCACATTTCCGGCCTTAGCATCGAGGATGATTTTCTGTTCAACATTTGGCAGGATTACCGCCATAGTTTCAAGATACAGGCGGCGTTCTGTGACTTTCGGAGCTTTAATATATTCTGCCAGTAAGGCATCGAATTTTGATGCATCACCTTGCGCTTCGTTCACACGTTGAATAGCATAACCTTGAGCACCCTGTATATTTTGATCTGCCGTACCCCGTGCGCGCGGTACCGCTTTGTTATACTCACCTCGTGCAACATTAATCATGCGTTCGCGTTCTTGTTGGGCTTCGTTCACTTCGTCAAATGACGCCTGCACAGGTTTGGGCGGATTTACGTTTTTGAGTTGTACCTGGTCAATACGCAGCCCCATTTCGTATAAGTTAACCACTTTTTGCATCTGTATTTGAGCATTGGTTTCAATCTCCTGACGACCAATCGTCAGTACTTCATCGACTGTGCGATCACCCACAACCTCACGCATTACCGACTCCGATATATCACGAAGAGCTTCACCGGGATCCCTCACTTTAAAAAGAAAATCGAAGGCATTTTCAATGCGGAATTGAATCACCCATTCGACAAGTGCCGTATTTAAATCACCAGTTACAATCGTAGTTTCCAAGGCCCACTGTTGCTTCGAACCAACTTGATCTTTAAACGTTGCTCCTGGCGTTCCAAAACCAAACTCTTCTTTAAGTTGTCGCTTGATTGGCACCTGAATAACAGTATCAACACCAAAGGGAATTTTGAAATGCAACCCTGGTTCTACAACACGGTGGTAGTGTCCGAAGCGCTGTAACACGCCGACAGATTCTGCGGAAACCGTGTAATAACTACTGTAACCAAGGTATAAAACAACTGCGGCAACAATGCCGAGCACTATGGTTTTAGGGGACAAATTTAAATCGGGTAACTCCTGCTGTGCTTTTGACATGGGATACTCCTAAGTGGCTTTATCAGTACCGATTTCAACGATACTGTCGTTAATATATGTATGTGGTGGTACGATGAGGTTGGTAGGCGCGGGCACACCTTTATAAACGCGGCCTGCAAGATCAAATTTCGAACCGTGGCAGGGACAAAAGTACAAGCTGTGAATCACACCTATCATTCCGTTCGCCCGATACTCCGGCACACATCCTAGATGCGTACAAATACCCACAACAATTAAAATCTCTGGCCGAATACTTCGCGTGTTGTTTTTGGTATATTCGGGCTGATTATTAATGTCAGATGCGGGATCACGCAGTTGACCAAGGTGTTCTTCGCTTTCCAATATGGCGAGACTCTCTTCAGTTCGACGTAATAAGAAAACAGGTTTACCCTGCCACGCTACACTCACCATCTCTCCCGGCTCAATTTTATCGACATTCACTTGCACCGGTGCGCCGATGGCTTTCGCCTTGGCGCTGGGCTGCCACGATCCAATAAAAGGAATCGCCGCCCCCATCACACCGACTCCTGCAACAAAACCGGTGGCGACGCCTAAAAAGCGTCGTCGATTGTCATTGGGTTCTTTACGTTCCACACTTTCACCTTGTTATACAGACAAATTGTTGGGATTGTCTGGTCACTCTAAAACATCTTATTGTGAGCTCACTGGACTTTTTACTACTACAAATACGCCTCGCACACATAACGGCGCATCATGCGATGACTGTTAAAAAACGTTCCATTTTTTTGAATACAGATTTTCATCATTTTGACCCAGTCGGAGCGACGCTCGTAATACATTGGCAAAGCATCACATTCGAGCTTTTGGTAAAGGCTTAACGCATCGTTACCGTTTTCTGATTCCGAGACACCGCCAATAGCCCAACCAGTTTGTCCCTCGACACATCCCTCTATCCACCATCCATCCATGACACTCAAGTTGGCAACACCGTTAATAGCCGCTTTCATTCCACTGGTGCCCGAGGCTTCAAAAGGTCGTAACGGCGTGTTTAGCCAGATGTCACTGCCCGCTACGAGCAATTTGGCTTGTCTAATATCGTAGTTTTCTAAAAAAACAAGGGTATACGGATTTAATGGTTGATTGAGCTCTCTCACCCCACCAACCTGATACCGCCGTCAGATGGTTGATAGATCGACCCCGTAGTTGAGTTCCTCTGCGAAGTCCGGCAGCCCACCAACGTATAGATCACCACGCAGGCTGCAATGGAAATAATGATCGCCCGTCCTACGTTCCGCTTGGGGTCTATTACTTCGGAGCCGCTGTTGGTAATGGTATGGTGAAGCCCTTGAAAGCTAGAATTCCGAGCGCGGTTGCTCCAAGGAAGTTGCCCACAGTTCCGGCCTCTCCGGGATTCGAGAAGTCAACCGATATGGAGTCGGCGACCCATACCCCCACCAACCCGAAAATCAGTATGCCGCCGATTTTCAGGACGCCGATAAAGGAAGCCACACCCTGAATCATCCGGTTACCCAGCAGATTTATGAGAAACGCTGCCAGGATCAGTGACACCCCGAGAATGGGCACCATTCGCCCGCTTTCGTCGCCACCGAAGAGCTGCATGGTGTAGGAGCCGAACGTGCGGGCCAGAAAACTCTGGGCGATCACCATGGAAAAGTACATCAGCAAGGCGTTAAATGCGGTCGGCAGCCGGTTTCCGTAGGCCTTGTGTAAGTACATGCCGATACCGCCCGCAGACGGGTACGCATCGGAAATTTTGATGTAGGAATAAGCACTGAAGCTGACGATCACGGCGGCCGCCAGAAACGCCAGGGGGAACAGAACGCCCGTCATCTGTGCCATCTGTCCGGTCAACGCAAAAATACCAGCGCCTATCATGACGCCGGTACCCAGCATGACGGTTCCTGGCAGGGTGAGACTGCCTTCCTGATAGCGAGTGGTTCTGTCTTGCTCCCTGCTCATTCAACCTCCGGTTATTGTCGTTTCTATTTACGCTTCATAGGTGGGATTTTGGAACAGCAAAACGGATCATGTTTTGCGTTGGCCCGAACATTGTCGTCTGTAAACCGACACCACGCCAGTTTCCGCTGGGTCCACCACCCGGCCTGCAACCCGCCTCCGTGGGTTTTGATCAGTTCCATTAACTCGTCAAGAGACCAATGGGTTCCATCGTAGACGACATGCAGCTGGTTGTTCGGTTTGCGCTCGGCAAAATCAACACAGGGATGATGGTTGAGTTCATGGATGAAATCGCCCCACTGACTCTCGCCAAATCACTCACCATTTTGGCACGTAGATGCCGGTGAGGTGAGGAGGAGTCCATCCCATTGATTCAGGTTACTGATGAAAATGAATAATCACGGTAATCCTGATGCCTATGCGCCGTATCCTCTTGGCCGTGTAGCGACAAACGTCAGGCACTCACCCAACCGATCTCATTGTACCCGGCGTCGAAAGACCCAAAGGGAGAAAATAAACAGCGTGACACCGATTACCAGCAAGGCGAGAGCCTCATCCCAGAGAACCGCCAGGCCGGCGCCTTTGAGGAAAATACCGACGATGATATCCATGTAATAACGCAGTGGACTCAGCAGGGAGAGGCTTTGCAGGAAAGGCGGCATGGCTTCTACCGGCGTCAAACTGCCCGACAGGAACATCAGCGGGAAAAGTCCGAAAAAGGAGAGCAGCAACGCCTGCTGAAGGGTCCGGCTGTAGGCGGCAATCAGTACGCCCAGCGCAATCGCACTGAGCAAAAAGATGGCGGTCAGCACCAGAAATAAAAGCAGACTGCCCTGAAGGGGCACATCAAAGACTCTGGCAATCACCAAACTCGGAAAGATGGACAGTACGCCCATGATCAGCGTGGGTGTGACCTTGGCCAGGAACAGTTCCAGGGTGGAAATGGGCGTCACCAGCAGCTGCTCGATAGTGCCTCGCTCCTTTTCCCGGACAATAGAGGCGGCCGGGTGAATAACGCCCACCATCATACCGGCCAGAGCAATCATCGATAACACGATAAAACCCGATGTTGTCAGATCGGGGTTATACCAGATACGGATCAGGGGTACCGCGACCCCCTTCTTCCCGGCAGCAGGGAGCGCTTCGCGCTCCTGGCGCTGGACGATCTGCAGAGCATCATTGACGGCATTGGCGGCAATGTTGGAATTGGTGCCGTCCTGGAGCAACTGGAGCTGAGCACTCTTGCCAGCGAGAAGAGCACCTTCGAACCCGGCGGGAACGACCAACACCATGGTGGCATCGCCTTTCTCCAGGAGGTCAGTGGCGGTTGCCACACGGGTTTCCTGAAATTTCAGGTCGAAGGTTTCGCTCACCGCAAATTTCTGGATCAACGAGCGACTCAAGGCGCTGCGATCCTCGTCCACCACCGCCAGGGGCAGGTGGCTTACATCAAAACTGAGCGCAACGGCACAAATGACGACTTCAATGGTGTAAAGCCAAAGTATCAGGGTCAGTATCAACCGGTCACGAAAGAACTGCACGAGCTCCTTGCGCAACAAACCAAATAAGGCAATTCCCATCAGGCCACCTTCTGCTTCATTCGCCAGGCCGCGAAGACAAATACCAGGACCGTATAGACGATCAACATCATCAGATTTGGCAGAACGGCTTCAAGGCCGGCTGATTTCAGTACGATGCCCCGGGAGATTTCCATAAAATAACCGGCAGGGAAAAGCCAGCTATACAGTTGCAGGGCAAGAGGCATGGTGAACAGAGGGAACAGAAAACCGGAAAACAAAAACGACGGCATCAAGGTGACAATCAGCGTTATCAACATGGCCGCCAACTGGGTACGGACCAGGGATGAGACCAACAGGCCGATACCCACCGTGGTCAGCACATAAACGAAAGCGGACGTCAGCAGCAGTATCGGGCTGCCGGCAATGGGGACCTGAAACCAGGCAAACCCCACCACCATGACCATAAGAATCTCCAGGAAAGCCACCAGACCGTAGGGCACCAGCTTGCCGACAACAAACTCGGTTGAGGTGACCGGCGATGCATAGATCTGCTCAATCGTACCGGTCTCTTTCTCACGCACGATCGCCAGGGCGGTCAGCAGGGGTGGGAACGCCATCAGGATCACGGCAAATAACCCGGGGATGACGAAATTGACGCTGCGCAGGGAGGGATTGAACCAGACCCTGGCCTGGACCCGGACGGCGCTCTGACGCGGGGCGGGGAAATTTGCGATTACCGCCTCGGCATAGGCCGATGCCAATCGACCCAGAACAGGATAGCCGCCGTCCACGATCACCTGGACAGGCGCCTCGTCGCCTCTGAGCAGTTGCCGGGCCAAGCCGGCTGGAATCACCACGCCCATGCTGATGGTCGAGCTTTGCAGTGCCGACTCCAGATCGCGGAGATCGGTCGTTTTCTGCTCTATTTGAAAATACCGCGAGCTGTCGAAACGGGCTGACAGGTCGCGGCTTGCCGGCGTGTTGTCCAGATCGTAAATGCCCACGGCAACCTGTTCCACATCCAGATTGACCGCATAGCCGAACAGAAAAAGCATGATCAGCGGCATGATCACGGCCAACGCAATGGTAACCGGGTCGCGAATCAGCTCGCGACTTTCCTTGACGATGAGGGCTCCAAGCCGATGAGCCTTCATGGTCCCAACGCCCGGGAATTGGCCGTTCCCGCCTGTTCTATGGCCGCCGTGAAGAGCATCTCCACCGTGGCGTCGGCTTCGAGGCCGAGCGAATGATTCAGCGATGATCGGCTACCGTGTGCAAGCAGCCGCCCGTCCAGCATTAACGCCAAACGATCACAATAGGCCGCTTCCTCCAGGTAGTGGGTAGTGACCAGCACGGTCATACCGCTGGCGGCCAGCTCACGGATAACCCGCCAGAAAAGGTACCGGGCGACGGGATCGACACCCGAGGTGGGCTCATCAAGGAACAAGACCCGGGGCCGGTGAAGCAGGCTGCAGGCCAGCGCCAGACGCTGGCGCAAGGCACTTGAAAGATCACCGGTGAGCTTGTCGGGAATATCTGTCAGCCCCGTTACTTCCCTGGCCCAGTCGATCGCAGCCCGCGCCGCGCCTCCGGCCAGGCCGTAGGCATTGGCGAAGAAGCGCAGATTTTCGCGGGGAGTCAATTCCAGATAGAGGGAAAATCGCTGCGACATGTAGCCGATTTGTCGGCGCAATGCGGCGCTGCCCCCACCGGAGCTCAGCCCAGCCACCTCAGCACTGCCCTCATCGATAGTAACAAGTCCGCACAGCGCCCTGATCAGGGTCGTCTTGCCCGCTCCGTTGGGTCCCAGCAAGGCGAGCAGCTCACCGGACGGGGCGTCGAAACTCACCCGGTCAACGGCTTTGAAATGGCCGAAGTGGACGCTGAGACCTTTTACCGCCAATCCCTCCCCTTTTCCCCGGTCTTGCCGGGCCAATTCCGGAAACTGCTGCTCGCCGGCCCTCCTGTCCGTCCGCAGCACAAACAGATCCTCGAGCCGGGGCTCGGCCGCCGCCAGGTGGGTTCCCTCGGGCAATAACTCGGCGAGCTGGTTTTCAGCGATGTCCGCGTTCATCACCAGTCGCAGGTGATCCGGCAACCACTGCACTGAATGGACGCTGTCAATTTGAGCCAGGATGCCGGACAACTCCCGCAAGCCTCGTCCGGTATCTCCAGCATTTACAGTGAACACCCTTCCGGCGGCGGGCCTCAGCAGCTCTTCCAGCGACCCATCCGCAAGAACGCGGCCCTGTTCCAGCAGCAGTATCCTGTCGCAGCGCTCCGCCTCGTCCATGTAGGAGGTAGCCACAACCATGGTCAGGCCCTGCGACCGGAAGCGGTCGAGCATGGTCCAGAGATGGCGCCGGGACAGGGGGTCGACGCCGAGCCCCGGTTCGTCAAGGATCAGCAGCTCCGGTTCATGGACCAGATTGGTACATAGCGACAACTTTTTCCGCATGCCACCGGACAGTTTGGCGGCGGGCCTGTCAGTAAAGCGGCCAAGCCCCGACATGGATAGCAACCTTTCTGAACGCTCCCGATAGAGTTCGTCGGGCACATCCCGGATGCGAGCGGCAAAGCTCAGGTTTTCCTTGACGCTGAGTCGATCGTAAAGCGTAAATCCCTGGGACATATAGCCAATCCGGGCAGCAACCTGCTTGGCCTCACGACGGGTATCGAAGCCCAGGACCCGGCATTCCCCCACAGTGGGGTCCAGGATGCCAGCCAACATCTGTAACAGCGTCGTCTTGCCAGCGCCATCAGCACCGACAATGCCCACTCGTTGGCCGCGATCAACGGAAACATCCAGTGGCTCGATGACAACATTGTCTCCGAATTGGCGGCCAAGGCCTTTGGCGACGATGGGTTCCGGGGAAGACATGACGGCTCAGCGCGCCGGAACCGAGAGGGTCGCTGGCCACTCGGCGTCCGGATCCCAGCGAATCCAGGCATCTGCCGGCATACCCGGTTTCAGAGCATCGGCCGGATTATCCAGCACCAGGGTAACGCCATAGACCATCCGAACTCTCTCGTCGGGCATGTGGACATCGCGGGGGGTGAACTGGGCGAAATCGTCAATCCTGCCGACTTTGGCGGAAAAGTCCCCGGGCAAACCGTCCACGCGGATTCTGGCGGGATCCCCCAAGCTGATCCGGTTGAGGATATCACCGGGGACATAGACCTTGAGTTCGAGCTGCTGCAGATTCACCATCGTGGCCAGCGGCTGGCCGGTATCGACAACCTCTCCCGTCTCCACCGCCCGGATCAGAATGGTTCCGGAGAGCGGCGCGGCAACCTCCGCTTTGTCCAGTTGCGATTCAGCCAGTGCCACCTGCGCCGCCCTTGCAGCCACCTGTTCTTCGGCGGCATCCTTCTGCCGCTGGAGAGACTCAATTCGGCCCCGGGCCTCACTGACGGCATTTTCCGCCTGATCCAGATCACTCGAGCTGGCCAGATTGCGGGACCGCAAGTCCCGGATCCGCTGCCGTTGTTTCTCGGCATTCTTGAGATGATGACGCCAGGTAGTGATTTGGCTGTCGAAGCCGTCACGGACTTCCCGCGCCGAGGCCAGCTCGGCCTGTGCCGAGCGCAGGCGGTCTCTGGCATCGGCGGGGTCGATCACGGCTACCGTGTCGCCAGCCGAAACCTTGCTGCCTTCCGCGAGATGGTGCTCGATGACCCGACCGGCCACTTCGGCCGCGATCCGCACTTCCCGCCCCTCGATATGGCCATTGCCATAGACGATTCCCTGCGGCAAGGGCTCTTCCCCAAGCAGAACAAAAACCCCATAAGAACCGCCGGCGAGCACCAACACCGCTATCAGAGACCAGAGCCAGGATTGGGATTTCACCAAACACTCCTTATGACATTACTGTTCAGGTTGGAGCCGGGATCAGGGCCACTGCCTCTCACTCCAGCCAATGAGATCGCCCACTATAGCACTCGGCAGCCGCCGCGATCAAGGTCGTTGCCGGATCTTAAGCGGCTCATTCAGGTCGCCCTCGAAGATGGCCGTCAGGGCATCGTCAAAGACGCAAAATGGATTGGTAGCCTGCCACATCCACCTCAAACCGGGTGTTCTGACGCAAGTGATCCCTCAGCGCCTCCAGCGCCTCCGGATCACCGTGGATCAGGTTGATCGGCGTTTCGGGGGCCAGGTCACTCTGAGCAAGCCACTGTTCAATCTCTGCGAAATCCCCGTGCCCGGAAAGCCCACTCAACACTTCCAATCTGGCTTTGACAGGAAACCAGTCACCGTGGATCTTGATCCTTTCCGCTCCGCCAATCATCTTGGCCCCTCGTGTTCCCCCGGCCTGATAGCCGGCGAAAATAACAGTTGTGCGGTGCTGGCCCAGGAGGCGCTTGAAATGATGAAGTATGCGTCCACCTGTTGCCATGCCACTGCCGGCAATAATTACGTGGGGGTATGCCTGGCCAGCCAGCGCCTTGGAGTCCTGAACACTGCGACTGTAATGAACGGTGCTACACATTTCGTGGCACTCGGAACTGCTCAATCGGTGCTGATCCTCGTAGCGGCAGTAAATCTCGGAAACATCGATTGCCATGGGACTATCGAGGTAAATTGGAAGCACTGGAATTCGCCCCGCCTTCATCAGGGTAGTGAACATATGCTGTAAAACCTGCGCCCTGCCCACAGCAAAGGCCGGAATCAATATATTGCCCCCTTTGTCGACGGTTTCATTAACGATGTCTGCCAACTGCGACAACGGGTCCGCATCGTCGTGGCGACGATTGCCATACGTTGACTCCAGCATCAGCATGTCCAGAGCTGGCAGAGGCGCAGGTGGCCTCATGAAAATATCGTTGAGGCGCCCAACATCGCCGGAAAAACCGATGCGTTTACCTTCCGTCTCAATAATGATGCAGGCAGCACCGAGAATGTGCCCAACCGGCCGAAGATGGAAGCGTATATCACCGAGCTGGACTTCTTCGTAAAAGTCTACCGGCTGAAACAACTCCATACAGGCGTCCGCATCATCCTGGTCATACAGAGGCTCCGGAGTTTCATGTTTACTCAGTTTATGGCGGCCGAGGTAATGCGCCTCCTCTTCCTGGAGATGGCCGCTATCAGCCAGCAGTATTTCACTCAAATCACGGGTAGCGTGGTGGGTATAAACCGCCCCTCGAAACCCCTGCTTGTACAACACAGGTATATAGCCCGAGTGATCCAGGTGGACGTGGGTCAGAAGCACTGCGTCCAGTGATTCTATATCCAGCGGCAATGGCTGCCGGTTGCGCTTTCTCAGCCACTTGTAACCCTGGAACAAACCACAATCAACCAGAACCCGCGTCTCCCCCGCTTCAATCAGGAACTTGGATCCGGTAACCGTCTCTGCGCCACCAAGGAATGTAATATTCATCGACTCTTACTCCTGTCCTGATTGAGAAAATGCCTGATCGGTGGCGCCAGCAACTCACTGACATCAATACCGTTGGTACTGTGTGGAATGGTGTTGGTGGTCACCAGAGACTGTAAACCCGCAGCCAAAAGATACTGATCCGAAGCCTCGGCAAAGATGCCGTGCACCGCAGCACAGAGAATAGCCTCCATACCCTGCTCCTCGAGGCTGTCAAGCAGGCGGACCAATGTCGGATTCTCGATGGTCACCAAATGGGCTAACTCCCGCTGGGTCAATCCTCCACCACCACGCTGCAGGCAGACCATGGTGAACCATCGAGCCTGGGTAACCCCAAGGTCTTTCAAGCGCTCATCCAGTAAACTTGCGCCAGCGCCTTGCCACCCGAGCACTGGTGAAAGGAAACTGATCTCGAGGGATTTGTGGGTCCATATCGCTGTCCTGCTATTGCTGACTCAGTAACAGTAAATCGTAAGCTAATCATTGAGGCCAACATAAGTCACACATTGATCTGGGATCAGGCTTGCGCCAGATCAATATGCAACATCACGCGGATTCCGAGGCCAGCTAAGGAACTTCTCCTTCCAGTGAGACAGGTAACTCCTCACTTTTTCAGAGACAGGAGGCCTTCAGCGTATTGTCGCCCTGGTAGACACCCTTGCACCGTGACCGGCAACCGGCTTAAAAAAGCTGGCGCCGAGCGCTCCACAACGCTGTAGCATCTTCACTCGAAACCAGCCCGGTCTTCGGCACGACGTCTTCCAGGCAATCCGCATCCGCTAAGGTCAGTCCCCAGTCGGGTAGAGTATGCGGGGTCGACAACAAGGCCAAGTTCCGCTTATCGGCCAGAATGGCATGTACTCGGGAGGTTGGGTGACCAAAAAATCAGTAGTTCAATAGGTTGAGAGTGTTTTTGCGCTATTTTTCGCGTTTGTCTGCCAGCCCTCTATAACAGCGCCACGCAATTCAGCCGTGAATATAACCAAGTATTCGGCGCACCACCACTGCGCGACATTAAGCATTTACGACAGTCTGTTTCAAAAAAGATATAGATCGAAAGTTATTTGCTAATAATCAATTTTTCGCTCATGCAGTGGGCATTGTTGTCTTTAATTCGGCTAGCCGCACGATTCTTAGTTGACTATGAATTTTCTTACGTATGGCAAGTTAGTTGCTGCACAGCTAACTCAGGAGACCTCCACCAACCATTTTTTCCGTAGAGAAAATGAAAATAAAGGTTTTACGCACATAAGCTATCAACCAGATATTCCGTATACCCAAAAACAACAGGAATATCGCCTCGAAGCGACTCACTGAGAATATGCAATTGTTGGATAAGGTGTTTTCCATCAAGATCATTTGGGTGCGCTTTACCACCAAGGACTATCTGAAATGGGTACCGGGCCGCTATCTGCTTAAGGGTGTCGATGTTTGTAAACAATAAATCCACGCGCTTATACGATGTCATTCGTCGAGCAAACCCTAGTACCGGTAAATCATTTTCGAGTAATACGTTTTGAGTTTGATTAATATGATTGATCAACTGAGTTTTTGCGGTTTGATGGGCCTCCCATAATTGATCGCATGGGATTACATCAACGTTTCGTAGTAATTCAGGCTCATGACACCAACCAGGTAAATACTCGTCAAACAATTCAGCGAGTTGCGGGCATACCCATCGATGTGGATGAATGCCATTTGTAATCGCGTGAATACGGTAACCAGGAAACATCTCACGCGAGACATCAGCGTGTTTTTTTGCCACGCCATTCACGTATTGACTTCCGTTCAATGCCAAGCGCGTTAAATTGAGACTTTCGTCGCCAGCCATTTTTTTAAGAATAGTTACTTCGATTTCGGCGCCAATCACGTCCTCCACTAAATCGTAACCAAAGCTGTCATGTCCTGCACCAATCGGAGTATGCGTCGTAAAACAACATAAATCTCGAACACGCGGTAGGTCAAACGGAAACTCGCCAGCCTTAACATCATCCGACCGGAATGGAAATTGTTTAAGAAGTTCGGGAACCAAAAGTGCAGCATGCCCTTCGTTCATATGGTATCGAAACACACTAAATCCCAAGGACTGTAGAATCCGTTTTCCTCCTATACCTAGAATGGCTCCTTGTTTTAATCGGTAACGTGAATCACCTCCATATAAATAATGCGTTAGTTTTTGGTTTTCGGGAGTGTTTTCATCAAGATACGTATCCAACAACAAGATAGGTATGGTTCCATTCATATGTCCGTTGAGTTCGTACAACCACGCTCCGATCCAAACGTCTTCGCCATCCAAATGAATGGACGTTTTTACATGTAAACGAGTTGCATGCTCAGAAGGCTCCCACGTTTCGGGTGATTCCGTTTGCCTACCGTGCAAATCAAGATGCTGACGAAAATAGCCTTCACGACTTACCAAAGTCACTCCTACCATTGGCAAATCCAAGTCGGCTGCGGACAACATGGAGTCGCCAGCAAGCACGCCTAATCCCCCGGAATACGTCGGCAAATTTTCATGCAACGCGATTTCCATGGAGAAATAGGCAACACGAGATTTATTGATAAAGTCGTTTAACATATTTTCGTCCTATCACCGCAATTATTATTTTTTTCGCTTTGTAGGTTGACTTGCACTGCCATGGCAACTCCAAGGCTCTGTCTTTGCATTCTCCTGGATATTTTGATCAACAAAGCGGTAGTAGCCTTCTTTGAAATGCGTCCACCAGTCGTGACTGACTTCAATTTCATGTCCTTTGAGGATCTCTTCCAGCCCGTCAATACAGGTTCTGGTCGCGTCGTACGCGAGGTTGAGCACGTGAGACTTTTCATCAAACGATACTGCGTCAATTCCATAAACCTGATCAATTTCAGCTAATGCCTGTTCCAACGTTTCTTTCGTAGTTGTTTCAAGCTTCAAATGACGCACTACCAAGCTTACTTCTGAAACGCCTAATCGATGTTCTGTGTTTGTCATGAGAATTTTCCTTTACTAGTGTGAATGTGTTGGTTCTTTTGCGACATTCCACGCGGGAATCCATGCAGGCGTACGGTCTTGATAAGCCCGATATTCGTCACCAAATTCGGCCAAGGCCATGGCCTCTTCACGCCTGGCCAAACGGATATATACCCAGACCAATATCGGAAACATGACGACGGTAGGAATGGTTGGCCACTGCAATAAAAATCCAAACATAATTAGAATAAAAGCAATATATTGAGGGTGTCGGCAGCGCGCATACCAGCCAGAGGTTGCGAGCGATCGCGTTTGCTGAGATTTATGCAAAACCGCCCAGGCGGAGGACAATAGAATAAACCCAAGGAAAATGAGTAGATTGCTCGCGATATGCAAGGGATCGAAATGTGCGTTCCCCTCAAATCCGAATAAGGTATGCAGCAAGTGGCCGTTTTCATGTGCTAAAAAATCGACACCCGGATATTTTTCCGCCAACCAGCCAGATAAAAAATAGATCGTCAGTGGAAAGCCATACATTTCTGTAAACAACGCGACAATAAAAGCGGAAAAGGCGGTAAGGCTTCGCCAATCCGTTTTCGTTTTCGGTTTAACAAAACTAAATGCGAAAAAAATAAAAATGGCGGAATTTAAAATCACCAAAGTCCACAAACCGTATGAAGATTCGCCGTGCATAATACGCCTCCTTAATGTGAGTTATGTTTATGAGTTTGTTTGCGACCCTCTTCCAGGCCACGCTTATAGGCTTCGGACTCATTACCTGAACCCTCACCCTGTTCATCGTGCTCAGCATGATCATCGTGCCCTCCATGACCTCCGTGCATAAAAATGTGCATTAGTGGGCAGAGTAAAATAATAATAAAAGGCAAATACAGAAACAGATGCTGCCGATGTTCCATCAGCAAAAAGTACGTCACCGATGCAATAAGTCCCATAGATGCAAAGCCCTTAGGGCTCATCCAAAACGATTGTTTTTGGTTACTCATGAGAAGCTCCTCAGAGAATATTGATAGAGAGTAACAATGCACCACACTGTTACCCATGAAAAAAAAGACCAGGCCAACAGCCCGACTACGAATGTATCCATCCCCATTTCCCAATCCCATTGAGAAAGATCAAGATGCATCATGGCGCCGGAGATATAGCGCAACGTATCTGGCGCAATTACGACTGCTATTGAACAAAGTACCCAAACACCAGCAACGTAACCTGCGGTAACTGTGGCGATTTTTATTGAATTAATGTTCATTGCGAGACTCCTTAAACGAAAAATCACTCGCTCGCGCCGGTCTCTTATCATGAATCCAGCTCAGTGCCTGCACAGGAACAACGGATACAAGACCTTCACTTTCAGAACCGCTGTAAGCTACCTCTGAAATTAAGCGACAAAGGTCATTAGCCTGTTCATTGGCTGCGTAGATTTCCATCTGAATATGTTTAATCAAATGGTTTTCGTTAAAGCTATCAAAGTAGCGACCACGACCCCTAACGGGATGTAAGGTAAAACCATGAACGCCGTGTTTGATTAATTCATTTTCTACATTTTCCAAACGAAACTCATCAAAAATAGCGACGACTTTACATAGACTCATGCTGTACCCCCTTCCACTTTTATGGAGCCTTTGTACATTTGCATTTGGCAGTGAAATGCGTACTCACCAATACTTAAATTTGGAATATGAATTTTAATCGGCTTATTGAGTGGTAACGTTTCACTGATGTCCAATTCAGGAATCAATAGAGTTTCTGAACAAGGGGATGCATCTTTTCTAAGAAAGGTGATGTCGTGAGAAGTACTCCCATCCAATAAAATATGAGAGGGCTTATACACACCATTTTCGACAACCACGACTACGTCATTTCCACCCAATATTTCCGCTTTAGGCTTGTACAACCAAAACCACCACACGATGAGTGCAATTAAAATTAGTCCACCTATATTTACAATTAACATACTATTTACCCTCAGTGTTCTTTAGCTTTAAATAGACGTAGACGATTTGCGTTAGTCACGACCGTCAATGATGAGAAAGCCATCGCGGCACCAGCGATGACAGGGTTCATCAATATCCCTAGCACGGGATAAAGAATACCGGCAGCCACAGGAACACCCGCCATGTTGTAAACAAAGGCTCCGAATAGATTTTGTTTAATATTGCGCAATGTGGCTTTACTTACGGCAATGGCATCGGCTAGGCCGTGCAGCGAACCGCGCATAAGTGTGATGTCCGCACTTTCAATGGCTACGTCTGTTCCGGTACCGATCGCAAACCCGACATTAGCCAATGCCAACGCAGGCGCGTCGTTGATACCGTCGCCTGTCATCCCGACAATTTCACCGGCCATTTGCAATTCTTGTACTTTTTTTGCTTTATCCTCTGGGAGAACTTCGGCTATAAATTCCGAAATTCCGACTTTTTCTGCCACCGCTTTGGCGGTATCTCGGTTGTCGCCGGTGAGCATGACGACGCGAATCCCATTTTTTTGCAGACGTTGTATCGCTGAAATGGAGTCTTCTTTAATGGGGTCCGCGACTGCAATAATGCCGGCGAACTGACCATCAATGGCAAAGTACATGGGTGTCTTTGCTTCGGCCGCTAGCAATTGGGCTTTTTCGACAAAATTAACTCCCTCTATGACCAACGAAATATTACGTTCATGCATGAGCTTTTCATTGCCAAACAGCACCTCATGCCCGTCAACGTTTGCTTCGACTCCCCTAGCGGTAATGGCGTTGAAGGAAGAGGCTTTACTTAATTCGATAGACTTTTCTTGCGCTGTTTCGATAATGGCGATCGCTAAGGGGTGCTCGGAACCTGCTTCAACACTTGCCGCCAACTGCAACACCTCCTCTTCGGTGCGGCCAGGGGCTACAACAATATCGGTAACTTTGGGTGATCCCAGAGTTATCGTGCCGGTTTTATCGAGGATCATTGCGGTAATTTTGGAAGCCGTTTGCAGCGCTTCGCCATTGCGGATAAGCACACCAGCTTCAGCAGCCTTACCTACCCCAACCATCACCGACATCGGTGTAGCGAGGCCCAAAGCACAAGGACAGGCAATAATCAGAACCGTCGTGGCGGATACAATGGCAAATGCTATCGCGGGTGCCGGCCCAAAATTGAGCCATGCTAAAGCGCTTATGACAGAGACAATCATGACAACAGGGACAAAATACGCAGAGATAAGGTCTGCCAAGCGTCCTATTGGCGGTTTCGAATTTTGCGCGCGTTTCACCATATTGATAATTTGCGCCAGCGCCGTGTCCTTGCCAACACGGGTTGCCCTAAAAACGATGCTACCGGTCTTGTTTAGCGTACCTGCGGCCACCTTGTCACCTTCCGCTTTTTCGACTGGCATGGGTTCACCGGTTAGCATGGATTCATCGATCGCCGTGTGTCCGTCCGTTACCGTACCGTCCACCGGAACTTTTTCACCGGGACGGGCTCGTACCAAATCACCCAATAAAACCTGTTCAATGGGTAGATCGATCTCTTTGTCGTCTCGAATCACGCGTGCAGTTTTAGCTTGTAATCCAATTAAACGTTTTATGGCTTCACTGGTACGACCTCGTGCCTTGATTTCAAGCGCCAAGCCCAAGTCAATGAGGCCAATAATGATCGCCGTCGCCTCAAAATAGACGTGTCGCGCTTGGGCTGGTACAGCCTCTGGGAAAAACACCACTACCATGGAATACAGCCAGGCAGTACCGGTTCCTAGCGCTATTAGCGTGTCCATATTGGCAGAGTGATTGAGGAAAGATTTCCAGGCACCCACATAAAAATGACGTCCAGACGCAAGCAGTACCCCGAGGGTGAGGATCCCAATAATCAACCATACAATTCGTTCCGTTGTCGTATTAACGCTCATCTCACCAGTAATTAGCGCATAAGCCATTAGTGGTGCGCCCAAGGCTAACGCTATCCACGTCTCACGCATTAATTTTTTGTAGTACGCCAGATCTGCTTGTTCTTTTTCATCCAATGCGTCTGGATCCGAGCCGGATGAACCGACTTTAGCGTTGTACCCTACACTTTCCACGGCGTGAATTAACGCTTCTGGATCTGCCGTCCCTGAGACACTTACGGTACGCTGCGCAAAATTCATTTCCGCGTGCTCAACACCCGATACCGCTTTCAGTGCACCTTCAATTTTACCTACGCAACTGGCGCAACCCGCTCCTTCAATAATTAATTCAGTCATCAGCGACGACGTTGATGTCACTGCGGAAGATTCGGCTTGCTCAGAATGGCAATGGCCTTTGGTTTCACTCATCGTTTAATCCTCGCGTGTTATTAGGTGAAAAAATTTCGATTAAGTGGCAAATCATATGCCCCGTGGGTTCGGCATCAGGTAGTCCGTTCCATTCACGCACCGCGTGGCGCATTCGATCCCGCAATTTCTTGGTTTCCGAAAATTGTGCCTCAGTTTCCAATAAACGCTGCTCGATCAACAACCTCACAACAGGACACGGCGTGCTCTTTTTGTCCGCCACCGCTAAAATTTCACCAATATCTGCCACCGTAAACCCAAGTGCCCTCGCACTGAGAATAAAACGCATGCGAGCCTGGTCTCTCGCACCATATTCCTTATAGCCATTACCGGGACTCTTAGTGGGTGACAAGTAGCCTTTACGGGTATAAAACCTAACGGTTTCTGCACTGACGCAAAGCTCTTTGGCTAACTCTTTGACTCGCATAATGTGGCTCTCTCAATCACAGTAAAAAGAAATTCCTAGGTTTTAATCCTATGTTTAATCTTTTTTTGCACTCTAAACCTGCGTGCAAGACACAGGTCAAGTAGTTTATGGGTTATGTTTTTCTCCTTTCATCGTGGCTTTATAATGCTTATGTGTTTTAGCCTGCTCTAAATCATCTTTAGTCTTTTCTTCCTCCTTTTTATCTTTCGATTGGTCGGTATGGGCTTGATGAGACTCACCTGGCATGGTGGCCTTGTAATGCTTATGGTGTGTCTTTTTCGACTCCTCAGTCGAAACATCTTGCTTACTTTGCTCTGCGTTTTTATCCACATATTCCTGATGCGATTTTTCTGGCATGGTTGCCTTGTAATGTTTATGTTGCTCATTTTCGTCCGCCAAAACGACGACAGAAAAACCAAACACCACTGAAATAATTGAAGCTGTAGTAATTCTTGCAAATTGAGTTTTCATTGTTTAGTACCTTTAGTATTTAGTTAAGTTATAGGTTTTTTAGATAATCCAACAACGCATCGATTTCTGCGCCATTCAACGGCATTTTTGGCATGGGCGACGAAGGATTATTGAATTGGGGGTTTTTGAGTTTTTGGATAAAAAATTCCTCACTCTTGCTGCCAACAATTGAATCTAAAGCTGGACCAACGCTACCGCCTTTACCTTTTATACTGTGATAACCCTGACAACTGTATTTTGTAAATAATGCTTTCCCGCTTAAGGTTGGTTGGTTGTTTTGAAAGGTATTACTTTCGCCAATATCATTTTTAACCAATGCAACAAACTGCATCACGGCATCCGTTTCTTTACCCGTTAAATGTGCCTTTTCACGCATGTGCGGCATGATCACGGCCCACTCTTCGAGAGAAAACTCATCCAGTGAACGCGCATTGTGGCAACGCGTGCAGTTGTTGTTGAACACCTCCGCACCGTTTATGGGCTGTGATTCTGCGTTCGCCCACGCTACGTTAAACGCCAGCCACACGAATCCAGAAATGTATAGTGGTGATTTTTGTAATATTTTTGAAAATGATTTCATGGTTAAATTCTCCTAGAAGCCGTAACTTAATTGAATGGCAAGGCGCTGATCATCTTCACCCTCTTCCACATCGGTGTCGTCATAAGCGATCTTGATAACCGCGCGGGCATCTAACCAATAATTAACGCCCACCATCCATCGGCTGGCTTCTGCCAATTTATTGGTTTCTGCGTATTCGAGAACCAATTCAGTTCCCGCTAACGATGACCAAATCTTTCCTGTTTGCAGAGTACTTTGTAGATACCAACCATCTCGTTTAAAGGTGTGGATCTCAGTCTCGCCTTCCTCTTCCTCAAGACCATCCGTTTGAGTTTCGATATACTCACCACGCACCAAATAATGTGATCCAATCAGATTTACATCAAATCCTTGGGCCGTAAAATCTAAGATTTCATCGTCATCATACGTGGCGCTGTAATAGGAAGTGCCGACCTCAATACCCGGCAACATGGCATAAGCCACGCGTCCACCAAACGCCTTATTTTTATTGTTGTCACCACTACCAGCTTCGAACGCAAGCTCTGGAAGCTCTGCATGTCCATCTTCTTCCGTAGCTTCTTCTGCGAGATCTTCCTCATGCTCATCCGCTTCTATTCCTGGACCATTGGTGCTGTATAAATCGACAAAGATTTTTTGATGATTACCTATAACAAAGGTTTGCTGAATGGCAACCCCAACATCACTCAAAATGGGCAGCAATGCTTCCATTGCCTGGCTACTACCGTGAGAGCCATAAATTCCTGGCGTCCAAGGGGAACGATTGATCCAACTGGGGTGAATGTTTGGCCCGAATTGACCAAAAGGAACCAAAAACTTACCGGCCGTAAGCGTGGTGGTATCAGTAAGAAAATAATGCAAATCGGCGTATTCCAGTTCAACTTCGGTTTCGCCTTCTGCATTTAGACTGATCTCCGTTTCAGCTTCGACATGAATCTTGTCACTTAGACTAAATAAAAATATCGGCACGAAACGTGCGCTATAAGCACTACTGTCCTGAAGCTCGCTGGTTTCGCGTATTTCACGTCACCGTAACCGCTAAGTACGAATCGCGCGCTATCAATTTCACTAGCATTTGCAGCTGATAACGAAGACGCAGCGACGGTTATCGCCGCCAAATATTTAACAGGCATTGAATATCTCCCCTTACATGCCGGCGCAATATTGCACATGCACAAAAAAATGAAAAAAATGAAAAAAATAATATTGGTATAAAGAGGGAGGGTAAAAATATTGTCGCTTCAGCTTCACATGCCGCGGTAGACACATGCACGGGAAGAGGATTTATTTTCCAGATAACAAATTTGGAAACGACAGACGGATTTGCCCTAGGTTAGGCAAAAATGGGAGGACGAATAAGAGACTGATCGTGTGCAGCCAATACATAAGTGTAATGAACTGTAGGTTCAAAGTCAGAAAAGCTTTTAAGCATTACCCCGAGCCCCATGTGCGTTACGGCATGGCACTGACAATGGCTCATATCTCCATTTAAACAGGGGCCGCAGTCATGCGTGGACATCACTTTTGTAGCAGCATGATGGTCATGCGCTGACGTTTCGTGAGTGTCAATACTATGATGCTTTTCTTGCACCATTTGGCCTAGGTTGTTCTCAATGGAAGCATGATCATGAGAACTATGATCATGTGAATCGCTTGCAGGTGAACAAGCAAACGCAAGCGATAGTAGGGGCTGGCTGAGCAGCACCCAGACTAACACTATCGCTTTAAATCGCTTGCTTGTCATAGTCTCACCTAGAATATTAGCTTTCGCTATTGTAGGAGTATTGTGGCAGCTTTAAATTTTAAAGGTATTGATGTAGATCAACCAGATCAAACCTAGGAGTAATTTTACCATAGTAAACATCCAACTCGAACAAACACGCTAAAACCACTCACAATTCTACTTTGTAGAAACGGCACCTAAAAAACATATCAGATATTTCCAACACAACAATAAAGCGAAGCGAAAAAATAATTAAAAAGCATTACTCTTTTCACAAATAGCTGCCCGCTCAAGGAAAGGAACAACAATATTCGCTAGTGTAAATATCAGTGTGAATGACCTCCATGGCCACCACTATCGCTTGGCGTATAACCTGTCGTTTCACAAGCGCTCAATGTACCAACAAGCCCCAAAATCATAAGCCCCAATAAAATATGTTTTTTCATCGTATATTCTCAATGATTAATAATTTGATCGCGACGTTGCACCGTCACGCTATTTTACGCTATCCAACAGTTTGTTTACTTGCTTAAGAAAACGATCGCTTGATTTTAATGTACGATCCAGCTCCTTAAAATAATCTATTTCCGAATCTTTATTTATGCACCGGCGTACGGAGGAGTCCGACGCAAGCTCGTTGCGCAACAAGAGCAATCTCGATCGAAGTGAATTTAGCTGAGCATCCAAACTTTTTCTCATCCCCTTTAAATCACTCTCGGACTCAAATTCCGATTGATACGTAGTAATGTACTCCGTACTCTTCCTCAACTCCCTGTTTGGATCCTCACCATTGTGTGCATAAGCTTTCCCAGCAGAAACTATTAAAAATAGGGCTATTGGTATTAATTTTAATCTCTCATTCATGATAATGCTCATTGTCCTTAAAAAATGGCTACCCAAACCAGCAACTAAGCGGATAGCTAATATCAGGCGATGGAGCCTTCTTTAATGACGCCCATCATTTTTCACTTTGTTCTCGTGCGGTAATTATTTGGTATTGCTCTGTACTTAGATCAGGTAAGCGCTGAAGAAATGCCACCATAGACCAAATGCGCTCATCGTCATGGCCTAGCCCCCAAGCGGGCATTCCTGACGCCTTGATACCATGCTTAATTATCCAAAATTGACGCGCCGCTGCTTTTTCGTCACTCAGTTCATGCGCATGACCATGTTCGTCATTTTGCATGCTTAAATTTGGCGGCATTGGATACAAGCCCTCACTGAAATCAGATCGCATTTTCCCTGGCTTTAAATGGCAGCTCGAACACATATCATTATAGTCAGCACCACCAGCCAGTAAACGATCTGGATCATCCAAATTGGCTGGTACAACTACATTTTTTGCCGCTCTAGCTATAGACTGCTCTCGTAAAGTTTCCAGCACCCAATAGGTTAATTTATTGTGCGGAACATCTGCCCCCATTGGATAAATTCCCGAATATATAAATCCAACACCGCCAATAAAAACAGCAAAGAAAAATATTGCAGTGTATTTAATGCTTTTCATAGATATCTCTTTTTATACAAACAAAACAGCCATGCGATCTAATTATCCGAAAAATATAAACGTCCTAGAAATTTATTCAAACAAGTCAGTGGGATCCATGATCATGGGATGACGATTTATCATTTTTTTTGGATGAATCCTCTTGATGATCATGACCATGGTTTTCGTTGGCTTCGATAACACCTTTTGTACTGTTCGATTCGTCATGTTTCATCTTACCCATACACTTTTTCATCATCGCCTGCATAACAGGATCATTCATATCCATTTTATTGTGGTCCATTTTTTCCATTGGTGCACAATCTGGTTTTGCAGCTTGTTCCATATGCTCTTTCGGATCATGCGCTAACGCGGACACTGTGTACAACGTACTTGAAAATGCTAGACATAATGTGACGATGTTCTTTTTCATTTTGGAAATCCTCTAATTAAAAATATGACTTACTTTTTTACAACTAAAACCAAAAACGCAAGCCCGCGACATAACGTGTTTCAGAGCTTGCCTCACCAGCAGAACGTGCAAAGTCGGCTGTGTTGCCAAACATTTTTTTTCGTTCAACGCCGACATACGGTGCAAACTGTCGAGAAAATTCATAACGCAACCGCACACCGAATGCTGATGAAGAAAGGCCTTGCCCAACACCGTTGAATTCATCGTCTTTACCGTAGCCGGTTATTTCAGCGCGAGGCTGCAGTATCAGTCGCTGTGTAAGCATCAACTCGTATTCAGCCTCTACAGCGAGCGCGGTTCTACCATCAACATCAACGTAGCCCGCCACATCCAACTCAAACCAATAAGGCGCTAAACCTTGTACTCCCACGGCCAGCCATTGTCTGGACTCGCCCTCTTCAGCACTGTCAACTCGAACGCCTATTTGGGTGTCCCAAAAAGTGGATATTGCATGACTCCAAAGAATATCGGTTTGACTTTCTTTGAGCGTGCCCTTGTTAATATCGCCTTCAGCCTTAACAACCAATCGATCGTAAGTCGTGCCAACCCAAGCTTGCAGATCATAAAGACTTATTTCACTGTCACTATCGTATTCAAAGCGATTGGCGAGAAACGATTTAAAGACATGCTCATCAGCAAGTTTTAATTGTCGCGGCCCGCTTTGCACATATGGCCCTTCGGTAAGGGTATATCCGCCAGAGTAGGCATGCGGATCACGAAGATCAGATACATTTGCTCCCATATTTGTGTCGTTATCCATTGATCCGGAATTTCCACTTAAATGAGGTTTGGACGTCTCTAGCATTTCAGTCTCAAGCTCGCTTTCATGGCCCATTTTTTTGTGGTCCATTTTTTCTTCGGTCACTTTTTCCTGGTTCATCGTTCCATGACCAGAATGTTCTTGAGCCTGAAGTAACGGACTTATAAGCGTTAACGCACCAACTGCAAAAGCTGTTTTAATAATTTGTTCAATTTTCATAATTCTCATGACACCACCACTTCGCGGAACATGCCTGCATCCATATGAAAAAGTAGGTGACAGTGCCATGCCCAACGCCCGAGATCGTGCGGTGTCGTTACGAAGCTTATCCTCTGAGCTGGCTGAACAGGAATCGTGTGTCTGCGAACCAGCGGCTCACCTTTATCGTTTTCCAGATCACTCCACATTCCGTGCAAATGCATTGGGTGGGTCATCATGGTGTCGTTTTGCAAAATGACGCGCACGCGTTGACGGTGCTTCAGATGCACCGGCGTGCTTTTGCCGAACTCTAAGCCGTCAAAGGACCAGCTATAGCGCTCCATATTACCGGTGAGATGCAGTTCGATTTCACGCTCGGGTATGCCACTATCAAGAATGCCATCTCGCGATCTCAGGTCGGATAGCGTCAGCACTCGCCGACCATTATTACGTAAACCAACGCCCGGATCGTCGAGGCTGGTGCGAGGCATATCCACACGCATATCGACAGAAGGACCAAATTCCGTGCTGGCATGACGCACGGTTTGTGAGGGCATTGCTAAAGGGTTTTGATGTGTGGAATGAACGCTGTGGTCCATCGCCATGCCACCGTGATTCATACCCGGCATGGAATGACCCATCGCCGCGTGATCCATCGCAGCGCCGTCATCACCGTGAGACATCGAACCCATCATATCCTTCATCTCAAGCCACTCAACGGGGTCGAGGTCTGGAATTTCTGCGCTAAGGCCTCGCTCGGTCGCTAATGTTCCACGCGCATACCCTGTTCTATCCATGCTCTGTGCAAAAACCGTATACGCATCGTCTTTAGGCTCCACCAAAACATCGTAAGTTTCACCGGGACCAAAACGAAATTCGTCAACGCTGACAGGTTCGACATTTTGCCCATCTGCTTGCACAACCGTCATTGCCAACCCTGGAATACGGACATCGTAAAAGCTGTTGCTCGCGGCGTTAATAAACCGCAGCCGAATTCGCTCGCCCTTCTTGAACAGACCGGTCCAATTTCCGGCAGGTGTGGTGCCATTCATCAGATACGTCAGTGTTGATGCGGATAGGTCGGCCAAATCCGTAGGATTCATACGCATTTGGTTCCACATCCGTCGCTTTTGCATGGCGTCTTTTATGCCGCCATTTGAAGCGTCACGTAGAAAATCTATAACCGTTGGCTGGTTGAAATTATAAACGTCACCCTGGATTTTCAATTTACTGAAGACCCGCATCGGGTCCTCATCAGTCCAGTCGGATAGCTGCACCACATAATCCTGGTCTGATTGAATGACTTCTTTTTCACGGGGCTCAATAATCAGGGCACCATACATCCCTGTCATCTCCTGGAACCCACTATGAGAGTGATACCAATATGTACCACTTTGCTGGAGCGTGAACCGATAGACAAACGTTTCACCCGGTGCGATACCGTTGAAGCTGATGCCCGGAACGCCATCCATCTGAAACGGAAGAATAATCCCATGCCAGTGAATCGATGTAGGCACTGATAGTCGGTTTGTTACGCGAATCGTGACGTCATCCCCTTCACGCAGACGGATCGTTGGCGCAGGAATTGACCCATTAATTGTAGTGGCTAGACGAGTCACACCCGTGAAATTCACCGGCGACTGCCCAACCACTAAATTTATCTCTGAACCTTGCAATACAGGTGCGGAGCCTAAGCGAGTATGGGGAGACAACTGCCCAGCCCTCAAAACACTTGGCATTGTCGCCAGAACGCCACCAAGCGCTAGCCCCTTAACAAAGCGTCAGCGTGGCAACATAAGATTGGTCATATCGGAATCACTCATACATCACTCTCGAACTAAACAATGCTATACACCATACTGCCCAAGGCTTTCACACACATGACCCAAAGATGACAATTCTGTAATCTTACCGTCACCTTGTTGTTGGTTAGATTTGACATACTATACGCTTAGGATATCGAGGAGCGGCATGCGACTTTTAATAGTAGAAGATGAACAAAAGACCGGCGATTATCTGAAACAAGGATTGAGTGAAGCTGGGTTCCTCGTGTCGCTTGCGAGAACTGGACTCGATGGACACCATTTAGCCATGACAGAAGAATTCGACCTTTTGATTCTTGATGTCATGCTTCCCGACGTGGATGGTTGGCGTATTCTTCAGTCAATACGCGAATCGGGGCAAAAGACACCCGTGCTTTTTCTGTCAGCCCGAGACAATGTCGACGACCGAGTTAAAGGATTAGAGCTTGGCGCAGATGACTATTTGGTTAAACCCTTTGCGTTTGCAGAAGTATTAGCGAGAGTTCGTACACTGTTGCGTCGAGGTCAAGCTCCTGCAATAGTGGATCAGCTTCAAATTGGCGATTTAATACTGGATATTCCTCGACGACGCGTCACACGACAAGGAAAGAAAGTTAACCTAAGCCACAAAGAGTTTTGCTTGCTGGAATTATTGGTTCGCCGACAAGGTGAAGTACTCACCCGCTCACTCATCGCTTCCCAAGTGTGGGATATGAACTTTGATAGTGACACTAACGTCATTGATGTCGCCATTCGCCGCTTACGCAAGAAAGTGGACGAAGGTTTTGACGTTAAGCTCATCCATACCATAAGAGGAATGGGCTACACCCTAGACTTGGAACGCAATGATGATTAGCCATACACGACGACCGCTCTCTTTGACGCTGCGTGTGCTTTTTTTTGTTGCTACCGCATTTGGTGTAAGCCTGGTAGTGATCAGCCAATTATTGCTTTCTTCCATAGAACATCATTTCATCGAACAAGATGCGGACGAAATTAATGTGATGGTTAACTCGATTAAAAAAGCACTTCACCAATCGCCCACTGACATACTCAAGAATCAAGAGGCACTCTCTCAAGCGATATCTGGACATCATGGCGTTTATTATCAAGTCGAACGCAATGGCGTCTTGCATTACAGCTCATCAGATATAAATTTTCGTCCGCCAACCACGGACTTTCCTGTGGTAAAAAATATTACGGCAAACACACTGCAAACATGGAGAAATAAAGATAGAGGCTATCGAGGCATCGTAACCTTGGTAACCATCGATAAAAATCAATATCGTATTATAAGCGCGATCGACAGAGATTTTCACCAAGGCTTTCTCGAAAACTTTACGCAAAGTGTTGCGTTGATTCTATTTGGTGCCGGTGTTCTTACATTATTCGCGGCTTGGCTGGGCGTTCATCAAGGGCTGAAGCCTCTACGAGGACTAAGCGATCAAGTGGATTTTATCCAGACCGATAAATTAGATTCTCGGCTCGATATGCACTCAGTCCCTGTAGAGTTGAAACCGCTAGTTCAATCGTTTAACCATATGTTAACGCGTATTGAAGAGGGGTTTATTCGGTTATCTCATTTCTCTGCTGATATCGCCCATGAATTAAGGACACCGCTGACTAATATTGTGACGCAAACGCAAGTGGGGCTGAGCAAAGAAAGAAGAACTGAAGACTACCAAGAACTACTGTACTCTAATCTTGAAGACATGGAGCGACTGAGCAAAATGGTGAGCGATATGCTGTGGCTTGCCAAAAGTGAAAACGGGTTAATCACCCCAACCTTCGGGCCAATCAACCTCCACAAGGAAGTTCAGTCGCTTTTCGATTTTTTCGAAGCACTCGCAGAAGACACTCACATCACCTTGGCGATCTTTGGTAACGCCTCCAATATATCTGGGGACCGTGAATTAATACGACGAGCATTGACCAACTTACTATCGAATGCTATTCGGCATACACCAGCGGGAAAAACCATTCAAGTAACTCTCGTTGATACTGACAACGAGATGGTAAGTATTTCCGTCACGAATGAAGGCAGTACGATTTTGACGGAACATTTGGAGCGAATCTTTGATCGCTTTTACCGCGTAGACCATTCTCGGAAACGACACAGTGACGGGACAGGTTTAGGACTCGCTATTGTTAAAACCATCGTCGAGGCTCACAAGGGTGTAATTCATGCATTATCCAATAACCATTCCACGACAATCACCATACACCTTCCCGTCGCAGACCCTTCACTAACATAAATCGCAAGGACAAAATATGTCACAAGAAACTGATCGATCGAGTCACTATAAAAAGGGGAGCTTGTCTTTATGGGGCACCGTAATGCTAGGCACGGGCGTCATGATCGGCGCAGGTATTTTTGCGCTTACCGGCCAGATCGCCGAGATGACTGGCCCACTTTTTCCATTGGCCTTTCTGGCTGCGGCAATTGTTGTGTCTTTTAGCGCCTATTCCTACATTAAGATATCGTCTGCTTACCCCTCCGCCGGAGGCATAGGCATGTATCTTCATAAAGCTTATGGTCACAGTTTGCCCACGGCCTTCAATGCACTATTAATGTACTTTTCAATGGTGATTGCTCAAAGTTTTCTCGCACGAACATTCGGTTCATATAGCATGCAATTGTTCGGAGGAGATCAAGACGGTTACATGGTTTCACTTCTTGGCGCAGGTCTTATTATTTTTGCTTTTATTGTCAACCTGTTAGGCAATCAACTAATTCAGAGTATTGCTTCGTTTATTGGCGTTCTCAAGATCTCTGGCATCATAATATTTGGTTTGATCGGCGTGTGGGTTGCAGACTCAATTAACGTTGACTTCGCCAGTCAATCTGAAGCGGGAGGAAGCATCGGCAATTTTCTTGGCGCTACGGCACTCGGCATACTTGCATTCAAAGGGTTTACCACTATTACAAATAGTGGATCGGAAGTTAAAAACCCCAAAAAAAATATCGGCAAGGCGATAATTATTTCCATTTCTGCTTGCGTGGTCATTTACTTATTAGTGGGGTTCGCAGTTTCCAGCAATCTATCACTTGATGAAATCATCGAGACCCAGAACTACTCTTTGGCCGCAGCAGCCAAGCCAGCACTCGGCGACATTGGCGTTTGGTTCACCGTTGCGATCGCGATCATGGCAACAACCGGTGGCATCGTTGCAAGTATTTTTGCGGTGTCACGTATGCTCGCGATGCTAACGGAAATGAAACTTGTACCTCATAGCCATTTTGGCATGCCAGGTAGTATTCAAAAGCATACGCTTGTTTACACCGTTGTGTTGGGTTTAATTCTCACAATATTCTTTGACCTCACGCGCATTGCTGCTTTAGGCATCGTTTTTTACTTGATTATGGATATCGCTATTCAATGGGGTGTTCTACGTCACTTGCGTGAAGACTTAAAGGCAAATGCAGTGATACCCAGCATTTCTATTTTTTTAAATTTGGTGGTTTTGGGTGGATTCGTTTGGGTAAAAATAAATTCTGATGCTTTCGTTATCATCATTTCAATACTAACAATGACGGCTATTTTGATCACTGAATGGGCTTTTCTCAAGTATGGAAAAAGCAATAAAAATGAGCATGCGCATCATTAACAAGAGTATGAGTACAGCGTGCGCTCAGCCGATTTAACATCAATAGTCGGGAACTAAACAAAAATAGTTAGAGGATATTATCATGCAAATTGAAACCTTAAGAGATGTACTGATCTGGACCAAGGAATTTCACCAACACTTAAGTCAGTGCCTATCTCACTGTGCAGATAAGAACACCGACGAACGAGCTAGGATGATTCTAGCTTATCTCTCAGATCACGAAGAAAGCCTGACAAAGGTTGTCAATGGCTTTGAAACCACAGGTAATGAACACGCACTGAATACTTGGTGCTACGAATATGTCAACAAACGGCCTATCGTTCAGCATGCACACTGCGATGCACCTTTCTCCGAGCTTGATTCCGAGCAGATAATCGAGATAATTGTCAATCAGCACCAGCAGGTAATTGAACTTTATCGTTTTCTCGCCTCGCGGGCGGATATACCTTCTGCTCGGGAAATGTTGACGTCACTCCGATTGTTAGAAGAGCACGAAATGATGCGCATGGTGCAATCGACAAATCGCTTTGAGGATATGTAGATGGCCAGTTCTTGATTTTAAATACTAAAAGTAAATTGAAATCAATAGATCATTATTGCAGTCGACTTTACTATGGTTAATCTATTAGCCCTTCAGTACTAATGATCAGGGAGATGCGTCACTGTTCCCCTACTTTTAACAAAAGATTGTCGGTCCTGGATTTAGTCGTCAGTCAGGAGCTAGGTCAGCAATAAAGACTGGCGCGAAGCCACCACCCTCAGTTCTAAAATTAGTTGTTTGCCCTTGATAAAGACGGGCCGCCAATAATTGAATTTCGCCGGCATAAACATAAGCGCGAAGATCCATCTTCAAAGTCGTTTCTTGTCCATCGACTAATATACCTCGCTTACTCGGCATCACTATTTTTTGCGCGACATAGTCACCTTTTAATATTTCATTCCATACTCGCTTGGTGAGTTTGTCGCCACGATAAGTCGCACGACTACCAAAGCCCGCAGCAGGCTTGAAAAAGAGTTGCTTTCGGTCTTGCCATAGCTCCGTAGCGTTCTCATTCGTAACTCTATATGTGGCTGGAATACCTGCCTGTAAAATAGCAATATCCCCTTCATTTGCTCCCAGATGAGCTAATGCATACCCATCACTTAATAGAATGAGATTACGCTTATTTGCGTAGAGTGCGTGATGATATGGATTTGGCGTCACAACTACTCCATTAGTTTCAAAAGCTTGGCGCAGTGCTAGATTTTCTTTCTGTTCTAAGGTGAAATCAGTTAACCGATTGTAAACTAAATCAATAATCTGATTTTGACATTGAAGTTTACCATCAATAAGTTCTAGCTCACTAGGGTCGGCAATAACGGCGGTTAATCCTGCTTTTTCGAACAAACGTTGCGCCATTACAAATTCAGGATATAAAAATTGTTGCTTTGGATTTTCATCAATAATAGCGATGACTTTAAGCGGCTTGTCTTCGCGCTGTAATGCCCACTCGTGTAAAAACATAGCCATGAACTCTGCTTCAATGTCTGTTTTTAATAGTGGTAAAGGTATATTTTCTACACGACAACATTTTACTTGAGCATTCGCTAGCGCTGCATTTAGTAATGCACCACCTGCATTGGTATTAATTTCAATAAGTTTTGGGCCTTGTTCACTCATGTGAAAGTCATAGCCCATAAATACACCTTCGGTCTCCATACCATTCGTCCCTATGTTAGGAGCCTGCTCTAATACTTGTCGCTCGTATCCAGAAAGTTTAACAACTTGTGCAATCGCACCAATAATGTGACGCATTTGCTCTGCATGAAGTGGCGAAATAAAGACGCTCGTATTCGAGAACAATTGTGGATGGGTGGCGAGTACATCTTGATTGAGAGTATCGGTCTGCAAAAAGGTGTGGAGCTGCGTGCGGTCCAATGTTTTACAAAAACAACTTCGATTTAATCGGTCCGCAATGCTATCACTCACGGGCTCACTGCCGTGATCAGGTACGTCGTTTATACTAGCCATACGTTTGTCCCATTGTAAATACGTTTACGCCTTCCCCGACGCGAGTAAGACCAGGCGCACGGAGCGATATTTATTGCCAAACTCATCCAGCATCGATTTCTTTTCTCTTCTTGCTAACAAATCTGGACAATTACGATTCTTACCCGAAAACCAAGACAAAACGACACTTAACCCCGAAGTCACAAGGTTAAGTGCAGCCACAAACTACTTATTTTTCTGCGATATCGTATATTTTCACATCCCCATCCAGCACTTTTGCTGTAGCGTAATGTTCATTTACGATAGTTAATATTTTTACGGTCCCGACTTCGACTAGCTCGTAATCCGACTCTCCGTCTTCAACCACATCTTTTCTAAACGTTGAACGCACAACACGAAACTCATCCCCCTCACTCGCGCCTTCTCGGCTACCGATACACATCATTATCTTCCCATCTTCAACATCTACAATCTGACCTTTCATTAGGGCTTTATGATAGGTCTGCGAGCTACATGCACCCAATGCAATAATAACGACTAAAACCACACTTGAAAGTAACATTTTATTTTTCATTTATTCATTTCCTTTCTTGTTAAAAACTAGCCAGGTGCATAGTTAAATGCACCTGGCTTGGTTGTTACGAGACACGTTTTTTCCACATAAAATAAACTGCGGGCAAAACTAGTAGTGTTAAAAATACAGCGCTCACCATACCGCCGACCATCGGTGCTGCAATACGGCTCATTACTTCTGAACCTGTGCCGCTCCCATATAAAATTGGGAGCAAGCCTACAATCACAGCCGCTGCAGTCATCATTACCGGTCGAACACGAAGTCCTGCTCCATCGGTAACAGCCTGACGCAGCTCATCTAAGGACAAAGTCTCTTTACCTGACTGTTCTTTAGCACGAAGCCAAGCTTGATTGAGGTACACCAACATGATTACGCTTATTTCTACGGCTACACCTGCCAGTGCAATAAAACCCACACCTACCGCGATAGAAAAGTTGAAGTTTTGCCAGTACATAAGCCAAATACTGCCAATCAATGCAAAGGGTAAGGTGCCCATTAAAATTGCGACCTCAATAAAACTTCGGAAGTTTATAAACAGCAAAATGGCAATAATGGCCAACGTCAAAGGAATAACGTAATTTAATTTTTCTTTGGCTCTTTCCATATATTCAAATTGACCCGACCAACCCACTGAATACCCCGCTGGCAAATCAAGTTGTTCTGCTACGATTTTTTGTGCATTTACCACGTAAGTGCCGACATCGATGCCGTCAATATCAACGAATGTCCACCCATTGATCCGGGCATTTTCACTTTTAATTCCTGGAGGTCCGTCGGCAATGATGACATCAGCAACATCACCCAAGGCAATCCTCTCACCTCGGGCGGTGACAATAGGAAGCAAAGCAAGTTGCTGTGGAGAATCCCGATAGGACTGGGGGTACCGTATATTGACTGGATAGCGTTCAAGCCCTTCTACCGTTTGGGTAACGTTCATTCCACCAATAGCGGATGCAATAACTTCTTGCACATCAGCGATATTCAAACCATAACGAGCCGCTTTAGCGCGATCAATATCCACATTAAGATATCGTCCGCCAGCAACACGCTCAGAGTACACCGACGCTGTGCCTTCTACATCTTTGAGTATCACCTCTAACTGCTTGCCGATATCTTGGATAACCGATAAATTCGGACCGGCGATTTTTATCCCCACGGGGGTTTTAATCCCGGTTGCCAGCATGTCAATGCGGGTTTTAATGGGCATTACCCAAGCGTTTGTAACACCGGGTAGTTTTACTAGAGCATCAAGTTCCTTTTTCAACGATTCGGTAGTAACCCCGTCGCGCCATTCACTTTGTGGCTTTAGTTGTATGAACGTTTCAATCATCGTTAGTGGAGCGGGATCAGTAGCGGAATCTGCTCGCCCTATTTTCCCAAATACAGTTTTAACTTCCGGCACGCTCGCGATTAATTTGTCGGTTTGCTGCAACAGCTCTCGGGCTTTACCAATTGAAATACCGGGGTAAGTGGTGGGCATGTACATCAAATCCCCCTCATCCAATGGCGGGATAAATTCACTGCCGATCTTTCCGAGCGGCCACATCACTGTAGAAAGGAGCAATACAGCGATAACCAGCGTCATTTTCGGAAAAGTGAGCACCTTTTTCAGTACCGGCATATAGACGGCCGTAAGAAAACGGTTTATCGGGTTCTTATGTTCGGGCAATACTCGACCCCGAATAAAGTAGCCCATGAGAACAGGGACCAAAGTGATTGCGAGTGCAGCCGACGCCGCCATGGCATAAGTCTTGGTAAATGCCAGCGGACTAAACATCCGACCTTCTTGGGCCTCCAGCGTAAACACTGGGACAAAACTCACCGTAATAATGAGCAAACTAAAAAATAAAGCGGGCCCGACTTCTGACGCGGATTCAGCCACAATTTGCCAGCGGTTTTCGTTTGTCAGTGGTGTTTTTTCCATATGTTTGTGCATATTTTCAATCATGACGATAGCACCATCGATCATCGCTCCAATCGCAATCGCGATACCTCCTAGGGACATAATGTTGGCGTTTATGCCTTGCGCGTGCATGATCATAAATGCTGTTAGTATGCCGACGGGCAAACTGAAAATAGCCACTAAAGATGAGCGAATATGAAACAAAAACACCATGCAGACCAACGCCACAACCACAAATTCTTCAAGTAACTTGTGCCATAGATTTTCCACTGCACGATCAATCAATCCCGAACGATCATATACGGTGACAATTTCCACCCCTTCTGGCAGACCTTGTTTTAATTGCTCCAACTTTGCCTTGACGCCATCGATGGTTGTTTGAGCATTTTCGCCAAAGCGCATCACCACAACTCCGCCAACGGTTTCACCTTCGCCGTTGAGCTCGGCAATTCCGCGACGCATTTGTGGGCCGATACCGATATCCGCAACATCTTTTAATAGCAAAGGCGTACCGTTTTCATTAACACCCAGCGGGATATTCCTAAGGTCCTCTTCACTCTGAATATAGCCGGTCGCCCGAACCATATATTCGGCTTCGGCCATTTCTACTACAGAAGCCCCTACTTCCTGATTCGCGCGCTTAATGGCCATTTGAATATGCGATAGTGGAATATCAAACGCGCGCAGCTTTTCTGGGTTCACGGTCACTTGGTATTGCTTAACCATTCCGCCAATAGCAGCAACTTCAGATACGCCTGGCACGGTTTGCAATTCATATTTTAAAAACCAATCTTGCAAGCTGCGCAACTGGCTGAGGTCATGTTTGCCTGTTCTATCAATCAGCGAATAAATGTACACCCAGCCCACACCCGTTGCATCCGGCCCTAATTGTGGCTTAGCGGCAGGAGGTAAAGACGGAGCGACTTGACTTAAATATTCCAATACACGACTTCTCGCCCAATAGAGGTCCGTTTTTTCATCGAAAATGATGTAAACGAATGAGTCGCCAAAAAAGGAATAACCACGCACAGTAACCGCGCCAGGCACTGACAACATGGCTGTCGTCAGTGGATAAGTCACTTGATCTTCGACCACCTGTGGTGCTTGTCCGGGGTAAGACGTTTTAATAATAACTTGGACGTCACTTAAATCCGGAATTGCATCCACCGGTGTTTGCTTCAAGGAAAACAGTCCAACACCGACAAGAATAAATGTAGCGAGTAGCACAAAAAAACGGTTGCCCACAGACCAACGAATAATGGATTCAATCATGATCTATTGCCCTCCGTGGTTCATGTTGTCTTGGTCCATGTTGGAGTGATCCATCTGACTATGGTCCATTTGAGAATGATCAATCTCGCCATTATCCGTTTGACTGCTAGTTGCCTTTGTTTCATTCATTTGACCATCGTTCATTTCCGTATGATTCATTTGACTGTGACCCTTCGTGGAGTGATCGGCTGCTTTCGAAGCATCATCCTTTTCGGATGCAGAAGACATAATATGTGTTCCCGTTATTTCGTACTGACCACTGTCCAACTTGGTAATTTCCATATGTAAACGTGTTCCAGGGGATAAAGCCTCGATATCCACTTTAGGATTCACCTGAAAATCCATGGTCATAACTGGCCACTCCCAGGCATCAATGGCTTCGTGGGTGACTGTAACCATTCGATGATTGAGCATAAGACTTTGGATTTCGCCTGGGACCCACACCGAACTTGGCTTGTCATCGCCATGATGCATACGTTTGAAATCCGAGGTTTTGCTGGATTCAGAATCTAAGAGAAACTGCGCCGACGTCACGACTTTTTCACCTTCTTTAAGGCCATCGAGTATTTCAGCAATGGATTGGTCCTGCCGACCGACCTTCACGGCAACCGATTTAAAACTGCCTTCTCCAAGTGCGAGTACGACGCGATCCTGGCTCCCAGTACGTATCAGCGCTTCACGAGGAATGACCAACAGCGGCTCGGAGCTATCTGCATGCACCGAAACTTGGGCAAACATATTCGGTTTAAGCGCTTCATCTGGATTGTCGAAACGCAGGCGCAATCTCACTGTGCGGGTCTTACTGTCTAGTGTTGGGTATATATAATCGACGCGTCCTGTCCAGGTCTTACCCGGTAGATAATCCAGGGTCATCGTGACGGGGTCGCCGACACTCACAAGCGAGGCTTGACGCTCGAAAATTTCCGCCTCAACCCACACTTGGTCGAGCGCTCCAATGCTCAGCATTGTCGTGCCCGGCTGAACAAAAAAACCTTCTCGGATATTAAGGTTATCAACTACCCCTTTTTGTGGTGCATAGAAAGTTACTGTTTGTTGAATCGCGAGAGTACGCTTAAGTTGCTGAATAAACGCCGGCGGTATTTGTAAGGCTTTCAAACGATCTTCTGAGGCCTGAACTAAACGCGAATTTTTGCGGTTTAAGGCGAGCAATAACTCTTCTTGCGCATTCACCAATTCAGGGGAGTAAAGTGCATACAGTGGCGCACCCAAGTCAACTCGATCCCCCGCCGCTTTCACGTAAAGCTTCTCAACCCAACCGGAAACGCGAGGATGAATATGAACCAGCTGATCTTCGTCATACTTGACGTACCCCACTGTGACGATTTCACTGTGCAGAGGCTTGCGCTCGACCAGCCCAGTCCGCACACCGAGATTATTGATGACATCAGGTGAAATGCTGATCGTACCGGGCCCTTCGTCATTCGCCTTTTCACCACCTTCGTAGACGGGAATTAGGTCCATGCCCATGGGCGATTTACCAGGTTTATCTCGGCGGTAATTGGGGTCCATTGGGGCCACCCAATACAGTGGTTGTTTTTCCGTTGAGGCGGATTTCCCGCTATTGGTTTCTCCTCCTCCCGAAAATATCAACGTAAGCGCAATACCTGCGACGAGGCCCCCAATTGCAGCCGCGATAGAAATGGGAGTGAGTTTTTTTGAGTTATTCATGGTCAATTAGCTCTCCAGAAGCACTGGACACATCGGTCAGTACTGCGCTATTTTTGCTGTGGGAGGGATTCAGGAAGTAGTTCAGCTGTGCAACGATTTTGTGAATGTCGACCTCGACATTCAGTGCCTCAATACGCGCATTGAGTTCGGCAATGCGTGCACGAACCACTTCGGCAAAATCACCGTCGTCGTGGGTGTAGGCTGTCAATGAAGCCTCCGCCTGCTCAGACATTTCTTTCAAGAGCCGTGAGCGGTAGAGTTCTCGTCGATCGAGTAAGCGGCGGTACTGACTTTCGGCCGTTTCAAAGCCTGAACGCAATTGACGTAGCACCAAGGTACGTTCGGTTTTAATAGCTTCGCGTTCTGCGACTGCCGCTTGCACTTGTTTGTCTTGACGCTTACCGGTGAATAGCGGTACATCCAAACTCACCCCAACAGAGAAAAAATCGGCTCGATCATTACCCATTGGATCGGCATCACGATACCCATAGCTAGCATTGATTCCCCATTGTGGCTTATAGCTTTGCTTCGCCAGTTTCACTCCCGATTCTTCGGCGCTGATTTTCTGGTCAACACTTCGAATTTTTGGGTGTGCCATCAATATTTGTGCGAGTTTTTGAGCCCTTATGTCTGTCTCAATTTCATTAATCAGGGGATCGTTGAGATGTCCAGCTCCCAAATTGCTCGGCATTTCGATATCCAGTTCATAGCTGGAATCTGCCAACCACTCCCCCAATTGTGCCAATTGCGATTCCCGTCGTTGTCTCAGCATCGTCAAACGGTCTTCCAAACGGGTCAGCTCCAGCTGCGCCCGAATCAGATCTTGCTGCCGAGTTCGTCCAGATGCCGTGGTGTAACTCGACTGCGCCACATCGACAAGATGCTCGAACAAGCTTCGATCTTGCTCTATTAATGCGATGGTCTTTTGACTGCGATACACCTCCAGCCAAAGCTGAGCCACTGTCACCGACACTTGTGCCCTTCTATCCTCCCGAACAAGCGGCTGCATTTGGCTCATTTTTTCTAACTTTTCCTGGCGCAGGGCCAGTGTCTTGCCCCGCGGAAACATTTGGCTAACACCCACCTTAAACTGCGTCATTCCTTCCTGTGCAAAATCGAAGCTATCGATAGGTAAATTAGCAATCCCGAGACTGACCGTCGGATCGGGAAGTGTGCCCGCACTAATACTCAAAGACTCTAAGCTTTCCTCACGAAACCGGCTCCCATCGAGCCATGGGTCCTGTGTTTGTGCTTTTTCGATGGCCTCCAGCAAACTGTATTGCTCAGCATGCAAATCGACTGAAATGCCGCTCCAAACTAGCGCGAGCGCCACGCACAAAGGGCGTATTTTGTATTGTGAATTGCCGATCATTGATGTTGCTCCTCAAGGGACGCGACTTCGGCATATACCTCGGTAGTACCGTCCTTTTTCACCAGAATCACACTGTATGGTTTAAAACGATCGCCCATTTCCATTCCCGGACTTCCGGTTGGCATTCCTGGCACGGTCAATCCAGCGGCGTTTTCCGGCGGGTTAGCTAAAAAAGCCGTAACAAACTTTGCAGGAATATGCCCTTCAAAAAAGTAGCCATCCGCACTCACTCCGGTATGGCAAGATTGCATATTGGCGGGAACACCCAGCTTTTTCTTAATGCTATCAAGCGAGTTTTGATTTCGAACGGTGGTGTTAAAGCCCGATTCCTCAAGATGAGTGACCCACTTACCACAACACCCACAGGTTGGACTTTTGAAGACTTCAAGCGCAATTCCTTCCTGCGCCTTTGGCGCCTCAGACGCAGAACAGGCAGCCAATACGGCAAAAACAAATAGAATTAGACTTTTGGTTAAAAGATTCACGAGAATACCCTCGATATTCGGCTCCATTAATCGGAGCATGAAATTTTTGAGGGCAAATGCCCCCGCTAACGGTCCGACTTTAGACGGACTAATCCTGTGTTAGCGGAGAATTGGGGGACGATAGAGGGAGCTGGATAGTTTTGCGACTAAACCCAAGTTAACATTCTGACTTTGCATTTGACGCACGTTAAATACAGGAGTGTTCAGGCTGCCGACTAGTGCGCTGGCGGTGTGACAGCCCATCATAGTACAGCCATCCTCACAACAATCTGCAGGGGTATTATCACTGTGGGGTTTGACCGACTTATCGTGGTCACCATGACACCCGCTCATCATTTGGTCAGCAGGAGCAGATGCTGGATTATCCATGGTACCGACAAACGCTAACGACTGTACCGAATAGGCCAGTAGCGCGATGAACACCCAAAGAAGGCGCCTTTTGTTGGTATATTTTGAAGTCACACATCAACCCAAATTAAGATCAATCTCTACATAGGATAACCCAATTGCATAATGGTTCAAACCTACACTTGAGAGCTTGACCCAAATCAAAACCGGGCGATTCAGTATGATTGTGCTCTGAGGTCCGGGAAGGGAGCGAATGAGGGGATTAGATACACATAGTCATTGGATTGATTTGGCTAGGTCTAACTGCGCCTAGCACGCTGTAACTGTGCATGGAAAGTGAAGCTCCGTTTTCAGCGGATTTTTGAGAGCATTACGTCAAGTCCTTCATGGGGATCGGCACCGATGACACGACAGTACTCTACAAATTCTAAAAGCTCGATCTTGCGGCGATCCTGCTCCATCTTCCCGATCACAGAATGATGACGGCCTAATTCCTCGGAGACCGCTCTTAAGGACAAACCGCTCTCCTCACGCTTTTGCTTCATCCAAGCGCGCAGTTTATCGTAATGAGGTGAGTAGGAGGACGGTTTCATTGTCTCGATGATAGAGACAATGTAGAATGTCGCGAAATTCGAGACAAAACACGCGACAAAATACCTCATGAGTACGATTCAGATAAAACCCGAACTCCTTCATGCGCTCACCGAGCTACAAGGAGACTCCTTCACGGTAGCGGTGTTGACGACATACTATCTGGATCGCCCAGAAAGTCCGCACAAAAGTAAGAAGCCGGCGAGACAGTTTGTCTATCGAAATATGGTGCGTTTGATGAAAGCGGGACTAATGGAGAAATTGCCAGACGATGGTGGTTGGCCTAAATACCAGCTTACTCAAAAGTTTAGATCTCAGTATTCCAGTATAAAGAAGCCGGCCAGTGCACTCTCTACTTTGCCACCCAAAGCTGCCCCGCCAGTAAAAGCACTAGCAAAAGCAAAACCCAAAGAGATTCCGCCCAAAAAACCTGTCGCGGCATTACGTGAGAGACTCAGCAAGCACCGATCCGACATGTTGTGTGCATTGGGCGAGGCAGAGGAATACGAATCTCTTTGTAAAGAATTGCCTGAATTCAGCGAAGAAGCACAGTCTCTTTATGCTGAGGCAAGGGAACGTAGCGCCCTGCTCCTCGGAAAAATCAAGGCATTGGAAAGTCTTCTCTCATCGAACAATTTGCGGTAACCCCTTATGAAGTTAAGACGTTGGCAGCGTGAAGCTGTGTCACGCTGTTTATCTCGGTACCGTAATGGTCAAGCCCACTTTCTCTGTCTGGCCACGCCTGGTGCAGGTAAAACTTTCATGGCGTCTACCGTTGCGAAAAAACTACTGAATAGTGGTGAGATTGATCTAGTGTTCTGCTTCTCCCCTTCCATCAATGTTTCCAGCTCCTTTCAGGCCACATTGGAGGGCGTTCTCGGATATCGATTGGATGGACTGTTGGGAGCGAAAGGCCATGTGCTGACCTATCAATCCATGCTCAACCTCGACCAAACGTTCTGGTCACTACTGACGTCGCACCGTACGCTGGTGATATTTGATGAAATACACCACTGCGCAGGCGATCATCTCGGTAACGCCAATGCCTGGGGCCAAAAAATCATCCAGCATATTCAAGGTAATGCGACATATAGTCTTGCGCTGACGGGCACTCCATGGCGTTCGGATCGCATCCCTATTGCATTGACGTCCTAATGTCATGAAGGAACGGTCCATTGCGACTATACCTACGGCTTGGCGCAAGCAATCAAGGATGGCGTGTGCCGCACTCCTAGAATTACCGGCATTGACAATGAAAAAATTTCCGTGAAATGCGAAGGCAAGGAGGATGTGTATCGTTCGATTAATGATCTCCTAAAGAGCTCGCATTGCACCTACCAGCAACTTCTTGAAAACAGAACGCTCATTCAATACTTAATAGAACTTAGTCAGAAAAGCCTAAGCTCAATTAGGAAGTCCAATCCCAACGCGGGTGGACTTATTGTGGCGGCTTCAGTAGAGCATGCCATGCTCATCGCTACAATTTTAGAAAACATCTGTGGAGAGATTCCGGCCATAGTTACCTACATGCATGAAGACTCCCAGCAGGCAATTCAACAATTTCGTAATGCGAACACCAAATGGATTGTTTCGGTAGGAATGATTAGCGAAGGGACTGATATTCCGCGTTTACAGGTGTGCTGTCACCTTACTAGAGTCAAGACGGAATTGTATTTTCGACAAGTTCTGGGGAGAATTTTGAGAGTGCAAAATAATGCACATGAAGACGCACTGCTCCTCATGCCCGCCGAACCTAAATTAATGGAATTTGCGCACCGTATCGCCGAGGATATCCCATCGTCCACTGCGGTCTCGATAAAGATGATGGAGGAGAGCATAGCGCCGGACTCCACTGCAGAAGAAGGTTTTACTGCAGTCCCGCAAGACACCACGGAACATATTGAAAACTTGTCTGATCTAACATCTTTAGCGCTAGGTGACCCAGACGATGGCAATACTCCTCTTCCCTTTACCAGCTTGGCAGAAGCCTACGAAACTACCCTTGGGCTATTTGGACGATTCAAAAAACGCATGGTCAGCTTTTCGCCGGTTGCCGGATGAACATCAAAGAATCTTTAGAATAACCCAACCAAACGACGTTTCAAAAAAAACGCACTAGCGGCAAAGCTAAGTTTGCAGCTATTCGAAACGGTCGTTGGAGTAAGGAAAGATTTGGCCACAATCTTTCAATAACTGCCTTACGCCGTCGGCCTGATGGGACTCTAGTACTAACCGAAATTATCCCGCGCTTCGATACCAGCATAAACATCTAAATATCACCAAGCCAAAACTTGTCAGTCTGCTGTAACACCCTAAAAGGTAATCGGCCATATATGCGAATGATTCTTATTTGCTATGGAGGAATTCGGGGTTTTGTTTAGGATTTCCCATTTGAGTGAGGCAAACGTCGCTAGAAACATATCGGTCGTTAGCGTATTTTGCGCGTCAGCATCTTCTTTATTGACCGGATAATGACGACATAACACCATGCCTGCGGATTCGATCCAACTCACCATAGTTTCTATTGATAAAGTGGTTACGCCAGTCAGTCCCATCGTTTTAGCTTGGGCTGTCATTAATTGCACGACGGTATCAATCGTTTTGCGGCGATAGCGCCAAGCTGGTGAGGACTCATCAAAACCTTCGCGATAAATACCATAAGCTACAGGGCCTTGATCGACACACCAGTCAAAGTAAGCTCGAATAGCCATTTTTATGCGTTCTTCGATACTTGTGGCATTAACCAAAACGCCAAATATCCGCGTCACTAATTCATCATTCGCTTGTATGATGAGCATCTCAACGGCTTGTTCGACCCCTCCGGGAAACCAGCGATAAAAGGTAGGGCGCGAGGTACCGACTGTTTGAATCAAGTGCTGTACTGTGATGTCACTGGAGTGACGCTCTGCTAGCAGTTTGCCAACAGCGGACAAGACAATAGCGCGCTTGGAGGCAAGCTCACTGCCGCCAATTCGCGGCCGCCCTGCAGAGCGCGTAGATACCTGCCGACTCTCTTTTCTAGATGCTCCCTCTTTCTGATCGACCATGCTACCTGCCTTAGTTAAGCGTTATATCTGGGTTGTGGTGCTTTTTTGAATCTTAACATTACCGGTTCAAACATTGACCCCAAAGCAATAAACGTAACATAATAGTAACGTAAATTAAAATATGCTGCTCGGCGTCTTCAAATCGTCCGATTAGCGTCGCGCTACTTTCTATTGCCACTGATACTGGAATGCTCAATGAGCAGTTTGACCCCATCTTCATATACGCAAGCTGATAACGACTTTGATGTTGTCATCATAGGTTCTGGTTTTGGCGGCAGCGTCAGTGCTTTGCGACTTGCCGAAAAAGGCTGGCGTGTCGCGGTATTAGAACAAGGCCGGCGTCTAACTACTGAGGATTTTAAGCGCGCAGGCAAAAGTGCCAATGCCCTATCTTGGATGCCAGCGCTGGGGATGAAGGGTTTTTTCGCGCAAGAAGTGTATCAGCACGTCGCCATTCTTCGGGGTATTGCCGTCGGCGGCGGAAGCATAGTGTATGGCGCAGTGTCGTTGGAGCCAAAAGATGCCTTCTACCAAGATCCTGCTTGGAATCAACTCAACAGTAATTGGCGCGAGGAACTAGCGCCTCACTTTGCTGCCGCTAGAAAGATGCTTGGCATTACTGATAACCCTTATCGTGGCATTCAAGATGAGTGGTTACAGCTAGCCGCAGAAAAAGTCGGCGCTGGCGATTCGTTTGGCAGCGTGCCGCAAAGCATTTACTTCGGCGACCCCGCAGAGAAAGAACAAGATCCATTTTTCGATGGCAATGGGCCTATGCGCAAAGGCTGCACCCAGTGTGGTCGTTGTTATACCGGCTGCGAATTCGGCGCCAAAAACAGCCTCGATAAAAACTACTTATACTTTGCTGAACAAAAAGGTGTTCAAGTTTTTTCTGAGCATCAGGTGACTCATATATCCACTCTGGCCGATGGCGGTTATCAAATAAACCTACAGCATTCTTTCACTCATGACGCTCTTAAGCCGCTTCGTGCAGCCAAGGTGATTGTTGCCGCGGGTGCGCTAGGTACGCAAGAATTGCTATTTGCCAGCCGAGATCGCTACAAAACCTTGCCCAATGTATCGGCGGCTCTCGGTCGCCGTGTGCGCACCAACAGCGAAGCCTTGGTCGGCATTTTGGCAAAAGACAGCAGCGTCGATGTAACCCATGGCGCTAGTATTTCGACGCATTATTATCCCGATGATAAAACTCATGTGACGCAAAATCGATTGCCGCCAAGTTACGGGCCAATGAAGTTTTACATGATGCCGATGATCGACGGCACTAAGCCACTGCCACGCGCGCTAAAAACGCTATTGGCATTCGTCTTAAAACCGGCCCACGGCATTGGCGCTTACTTCTCAAAAAATTGGTACAAGCGCACGACCTATCTCACCGTAATGCAGCAAGCCGATAACGAGATGGCATTTTCTTATGGTCGTACATTGTTGCGTGGCTTCCGTTACGGACTGAAATCCAAATTATCAAAAGGTGGCCGTACACCGTCCTACTTACCTCAAGCCAATCAGGCTGCGCGCGCATTTGCTGCCGTTAGCAATGGCATTCCACAAAACATGGTGGTCGAAAGCGTTGGTAATATGTCAGTGACAGCACACGTATTGGGCGGCGCAGTGATGGCGGATTCGCCGGAAGGCGGCGTCATCACGAAGTATTCGGACATCCTGGCCTATACGTCATGGATGGCAGCGCTATTCCAGCGAACGTCGGAGTAAATCCTAGTTTAACAATTACAGCCATGGCAGAGCGCTTTGTCTCTCTGTTTCCTGCGAAAACGAGCGAGTGAATTTATGATCAAAGGTAAACGTATATTAATCACCGGCGGGTCGTCTGGTTTAGGTTTGGCCATGGCTCAAGCCCTAGCGGCAAACAATCAAATAGCCATCGTCGCGCGCAATCAACAGAAGCTCGATGAAGCAGTCGCTACGATCACTAAAGTCGCCCCTGGCGCAAGCGTAAAAGGTTATTCAATTGATGTATCCGGCCCTACAAGTCAGCAGGCATTAAGTGCTGTTGCTGATGATATGGGTGGGTTGGATATGCTGATTAACTCGGCAGGTATCTTGCGTGAAGGGTATTTTTCTGAGCTTAGCGATGCGGATTTTCGCGACACTATGGAGATTAACTTCTTTGGTACAGTAAACGCTATAAGAGCCGTATTACCGCACTTAAAAGCCTCTAAAGGTCGTATTCTGAATATAGCTTCCATTGCCGGAATTACAGGTGTATTTGGTTATGCTTCATATTGCAGTGCCAAATACGCCCTGATGGGCCTGTCCGAAACGTTACGTTTTGAATTAGCCGATCAAGGTGTGAAAATACAGGTTGCATGCCCGCCGGAATTCGATTCGCCAATGGTGGATGCGTTGGATAAAACCCGCACCCCAGAAAACCGCGCCCACACCCTGACAATTCCGAAACTGACCATTGATCAATGTGTAGCTGGGATATTATCCGGCCTCAATTCGAATAAGCTGGTCATCATCCCAGGCCTGCAAACCAAATTTCTGGCCTTTAGCATTCGTCATTTTTCGCCGATCAGCCGCTTAGTGGGAACTATAAAAATACGCGCTGCAATGCGCAAAGGTAGATAAGTGCGCAATATTATATAAACAAAAAATGGCAGCATAGAGCTGCCATTTTTATTTTGCGGTTTACCCTGCCTGATGAACTAAATTCGGTTAATCTCGACAGTAACATGCACTAATTCGTCATGAATGCTCAGCTTCTCGCGAATAAAATCAGCACTGGTATCGGCCTTCGTTGCAACAGCCAAAATGCAAGAATACTTCCCCTTACCTACTCGCCATACGTGCAAATCCGTAATTTCGATATCGAAGTCGATATCCTCAATGACTTCTCTAACCTCTTCCACCACAGGAGCATCCATTTCAGCATCTAGCAAAACACGTCCAGTTTCTTTCAATAAACCGACGGCCCAGATAGCTACCAAGCCAGCACCGACAATACCCATAATGGGATCCAGCCAATCAGCGCCCCATAACTTGCCGCCAAACAAAGCGATAATCGCCAGTACGGATGTCGCAGCGTCGGTAAGCACATGAATATAAGCCGCACGCAAATTAAGATCTTTATGATGGTCGTGCGAGTGGTCGTGCCCGTGATGATGGTCATGCCCATGATGATGGTGGTGATCATCTTTTAGTAACCAAGCGCAGATAAGGTTTACCAACAAGCCCAAGGCAGCAATTGAAATCGCTTCGTTGTAATGAATGGGCTGTGGCGACAATAAACGCTCCACTGATTGAAATAGCATTAAAGCGGCAATACCGACTAAGAATAAGGCACTAGCAAAGCCACTTAACACCTCTATTTTCCATGTGCCGAATGCAAACCGTTTATCGTTAGCCAAACGGCGTGCAGCAGCATAGGCAAAGACGGAAAGGCCGAGCGCCAACGCATGTGAGCTCATATGCCAACCGTCGGCGAGCAGAGCCATGGAGTTATAGATCCAGCCCCCAGATATCTCCGCTACCATCATTACCAGCGTTAAATACACCGCCCAGCGGGTATTTCGCTCTGCCAGAGGATTGCCTTCGTCGAATATATGGGTGTGTTTGAGCGAGTCAATATCGTGTGTGGATGTCATGCAATTACTTCTTAATTCTCTATGATTCATATACTATACCCCAGTATACTATTTTCAACCAGAAGCAACGCAATCGGAAAATAAAATGTCGCACCTTACTGAATCTAAAAAACCTCTGTTAACACGAGTGCGTAAAATCAAAGGGCAAGCGGAAGCACTTGAACGCGTACTGGAAGGCGCTCCCGACTGTACTGCGGTGCTGCAGCAAATCGCCGCCATACGTGGTGCGGTAAATGGCTTGATGACGGAAGTACTTAATAGCCATATTCGCGAACACTTAGGGGCTAATGACCTCTCACCAGAGCAGCGCGCAACAGAAGTTGATGAGGTACTGTCGATTCTAAAGAGTTACCTTAAGTGATCAGCCTCTTCCTCAATATTCTCCCGTAGCTATTTCCGATAATTTGAACGGCAACCTAGAGTGGCGTACTCTAACGCAAACGCCACTTAACGCCTCTCTCGGGTTTTTGCATGTCTAAAGCACCAAACTCCACAGCACCACAGCCGGTTATCGATCAACTTGAATATATAGGCAGCCCTCTCGCCTACGCGCGCAAAACAATGAAGCGAATTCCTGAGCTTGAAAAGCTTCCTGGTGCTTTTGATGATCTTATCCATTCCCTAACCTTTTTAACGGCGTATAACGGCAGCGGCGCAACCTTTAATAGCTATCGCCGTGAAATCGAACGTTTATTGCAATGGTGCTGGCTAATTCAAAAAGTCACACTGACAGATCTAGGTCGCCAAGATATCGAAGCCTATATTCACTTCTGCCAAGATCCACCGAAGGCATGGACGGGCGACCGACAAGCGGCTCGCTTCACTGGCCCTGAAGGTGAGCGCAAGGCCAGCACCATATGGCGGCCTTTCGTGAGCAAGGCCGACAAGATAGGACGCATATCATCAACCGCACTTTCGCAGAAATCACTGCAATCTGTATTCGCAGTATTGTCGACTTATTTTAATTTTTTGCTGCAAGAAGATTATTTAAAAGTTAATCCCGTCGCATTAATTCGCCAAAAAAGTAAATTCTTGCAACGCCACGCTTATCAAGAACCTGTGCGCCGCTTATCGAACATGCAATGGGACTTTATTTTAGAAACCACCGAGCAATTAGCTAGGGAACACCCTGCCGAGCACGAGCGCACCTTATTTGTTATGAACTGTTTGTTCGGGATGTATTTACGAATATCGGAATTAGTTGCCGATGAACGCTCCGCTCCGGTAATGGGTGACTTCCAAAAAGATCAAGATGGCAACTGGTGGTTGCGAGTCGTTGGTAAAGGCAACAAAGCACGCATGGTAACGGTATCCGACGACATGCTAAAAACACTGAGACGCTACCGTACCCATCTTGGGCTTCCACCACTCCCCTATGTCGGCGAGCAAACGCCGCTTGTGGCTAAATTACGAGGACGCGGCCCAGTGACCAGCACTCGTCAAATTCGCTACATGGTACAAGCCTGCTTCGATCGTGCGTTAGATAGAATGAAATCCAATGGCCTAGAAGAAGAGGCACGAGAGCTACGCGTTGCGACCGTCCACTGGCTGCGTCACACCGGAATTTCTGAGGATGTAAAATTCAGACCCAAAGAGCATGTCCGCGAGGACGCTGGGCACGCCAGCATGGCAACGACAGATCGTTATATTGATACGGAAATGCGCGAACGTCATGCCAGCGCACGTCATAAGAAGATTAAGCCAGAGCTTTAATAACTAGCAAAAATGCTGACGGGATTACATGGCAAGACCGGCGGTTAGGTAAGCGAATTTCTGACGAGCTTTAAGCCGCTAGAGTATTTGGTCGTAGAGTTTGAGTGCATGTTGATCTGACCGTTTTTTGCCACGGATGGCAAAACCGAGCCTCCACGGATGGATTCACGGCGAGTCAGAAAAACATGTACTCAGGTTCAGCGCAGACTAACCAACCACCCTTAATGCATGTACTGGCCGCCGTTGGCTGAAATATTAGCCCCAGTAATAAAGCCAGCGCTTTCAGCCGTTAAAAAGCTAACCACACGAGCGATATCTTCTGGCTCACCAAAGCGACCAACTGGAATGTCTTTACGGATGGTTTCACGAATTTCTTCTGGCACATCCATAATCATACTGGTGGCGATATAGCCCGGAGACACGGTATTTACCGTCACTCCCTTTCCTGCCACTTCTTGCGCAACCGCCTTAGTGAAACCATACATACCGGCTTTTGCTGCTGAATAGTTCGCCTGACCAAACTGACCTTTTTCGCCGTTAATGGAGCTGATATTAACAATGCGCCCCCAGCCTTTAGCCAACATGTCATTGATAACCAAACGCGTCATGTAGAAAACCGACGTCAAGTTAGTAGCGATAACATCATCCCAATGTTCCGGAGTCATTTTTCGCAACGTAGTATCGCGCGTGATACCACCGTTATTAACCAATACATCGACCGTGCCGAAGTCTTTACGAATACCTTCAATACATGCTTCGCAAGACGCCCAATCGCGAATATTGCCGTAAGCAAGTGCGATGTCATATCCTTCAGCCTTCATTTCTTCCTGAAATTTTTGTGCTTTGTCATGATTACCACCAGAGTAATATCCAGCTATCACCTGATAGCCATCATCCGATAACTGCTTGCAGATGGCCTTCCCCAAACCACCAGTACCGCCGGTAACTAATGCTATGCGTTTGCTCATGTTCTACTCCTTCAGTTTATTGTTTCACACAGTCTTTACTTCTCGTCTTAAGACTATCGCGCGCAGATAGAAGTTACAATGACAAAGGCATAATTACCAACGCCAGAATCCGCCAATTACTGACTTTCGTAAAGCCGATTGGGCAAACCTGCCACTGTTGTAAGAACTGGGCTATAATCGCCCACTTTTTGGCACGTCCGGTCCCTAACATGATGAAGTTCGTAATTAAGCTGTTTCCTGAAATCACCATTAAGTCGACATCCGTTAGAAAACAGATGACGAAGATTTTGCGGGCTAATTTACAAACCCTAATACGTAAACAAGGAATCTCTGCGGACGTACAAAATCGCTGGGACAGCCTCATTGTTTTAGTCAATCATGATGACGAAGCAACCCACCGTAAGGTTGTTCAGATATTAAGCCACACCCCTGGCATCGGCTTTTCCCTCGAAGTTTCTGAATATCTTTTTGAAACCCTCGACGAGGCTTATCAGCGCGTTCGCGATGTCTACGCCGAACGAGTGTCAGGCAAAACGTTCTGCGTTCGCATTAAGCGCTCAGGAATTCATGACTTCACCTCCAACGACGCTGAAAAATATATGGGCGGTGGATTTTTAAAAGAAACCGGCGCACTAAAAGTGGTTCTAAAGAACCCAGAAGTAACCGTGCACGCCGAGATTCGCAACGATAAGGTTCAGGTAGTTACCAACAACATTAAAGGGCTTGGCGGCTACCCTCTCGGCAGCCAAGGTGAGGTTTTATCCCTTATTTCTGGAGGGTTTGATTCCGTAGTGGCCAGTTACTTAATGACTCGCCGCGGACTGAAAACACATTTCTGCTTCTTCAACTTAGGAGGCAGTGCCCATGAAATTGGCGTGAAACAGGTAGCCCACTATCTGTGGAGCACCTACGGTGAAAGCCATCGCGTTAAATTCGTTACCGTGCCATTCGAAGACGTTGTTACTGAGATTTTAACCAAGGTAGAAACCAGTCAAATGGGCGTTGTGCTTAAACGTATGATGCTGCGAGCAGCCTCAGGCGTTGCCGATAGCTTGCGACTGCCTGCCATCGTTACCGGCGAAGCAGTTGCTCAGGTTGCCAGTCAAACCATTACCAATCTCGCCGTCATCGACCGCGTATGCGATCACATGGTCTTACGCCCGTTAGCTGCCATGGATAAACAAGACATTATCAATATCACCCGTCGTATTGGTGCCGAAACCTTCGCTGCTCGCATGCCAGAATACTGTGGTGTTATTTCAATCAACCCAACCACCGTCGGAGATCGCGCACGTGTAGAAGAAGCTGAGAAAGCCTTTGATATGGGTGTATTAGAAACAGCCTTGCAAAAAGCCTCTTACCAGCGCATTGATGAAGTTTTAAATGGTAGTGAGAGCGGATTAGAAAACGTTGAAATCGTTAACACCCCAAGCGTTAGTGACATCATCGTTGATATTCGCCATCCCAATGAAATTGAAGAAGCACCCCTCACACTAACCAACAACACCGTCATTGAAATCCCCTTCTTCGAACTGGAAGGACGCGTAAACACCCTGCCAGAAGCCGGACGATACTTGCTCTACTGCCAAAAAGGCACCATGAGTAAAATCCACGCGCATCATTTAAACAGTGATGGTAGTAGCCGTTTTGCGGTGTTTATGGAGCAGATTAAACCTAAGACGAGTGCTTAAGCTTTAAGATTAGAATACTGGCTTGGACGTAAAACCCAAAGACGTTGCTGCTTTGGGTTTTACAATGGATATTAAATATAAAACGCTTCAACCGTGCCTTTTAACTTCATCAAAAGCGGTTGTCCACGGCGATCCAAAGCCTTTGGCGACGCGATTTTAATCCAACCTTCGCTAATGCAATATTCCTCAACATCATTGCGCTCTTTGCCATTTAAACGAATACCGATATTGTGCTCGAAAACTTCCTTCACATAATGCGGACTGCGAGGATTGCTCGAAAGATGATCAGGTAAGGCTGGCTGAGAGGCTGTATCGTTCATGGTGGTGACCTAAAAAATTAGCTTAATGAAAAGTGCGCCAGTGTAGACAATATGCCCTTAACGCTCAAGGGTTGCGTATCCATGCAGGCGGTGATTACGGTATGCGATTCACACAGCAATCAACCTGCAACAAACTAGATGAAGCCTCAGATCGATTTTTGCTTAGAGAACAAACCATCCAAATACTGAATAATATCACTCGACTCGTAGAGCCATTGGGCATTTTCGCCCTCACCTATGCGCAAGCAAGGGACTTTCACACGGCCGCCTTGAGTTTCTAATGCCTCGCGATTTTGAAGGTGTTTTATGTCTCGCCTTTCAATATCAACATTCAAACGATGCATCGCACGACGAGTCTTTAAACAAAAAGGACAAGCGTAGAGCTGATAGAGCGCCAAATCTTTTGCTTTTGCCTGCACAGCAGCCTGATCAGCCTCGCTGCGCTTCATAGGTTTTGGATTCGTCAGCCAGCTAACAAAGACGAAAATCAACCCTAAACCATTTCTTAAAACTTTTAACAGCATAATCATCCCTACCTATGTGGTAACGTCGAACGACAAAAATCTTGAGGCGGAGTGTATAGGGTTGAGGTGGAATGTAAAATAGAAGGCAAGCTGGATTGATACAAGCATAGGAGGCTTCTTACGACCGGCTTAGACTATGAATTACGAAAGTTTCGATTTTTTATGTCATTTACCGTATTTGTAAAATTGGATTCGCTTACCCAAGCATCGACCTTTGCTGGAAAAATAGGAGCTAGAATTGAGTCGGACTTTCTAAATAAATAGTAAGCACCATCTCTTTTTAGTATTGAAATTTTGCTATATAGAATACCGTTTCGGAGAATAATATTCGGCAACCCCTGAGTTCCTTTTGTAGAAAAAATCCGGTCAACGAAGTTTTTAGGTTTTAAAGATATTTTGTATTTAGTGCCTTTTTACTCCCGTAAGAATAGATTTCAGCAATACCGTCATCTACCACATCTAAATAGAAGTAATCAAATGATCGTTTCATGCTATAGCGCTCCATTTAAACAACTCATTGAAAACCCAATTTCTTTAATTTCATAACATCCGCGCAGTCTAGCATTCTGCCCCCTGCAGCCACGACCCTTTTGTACATGCATGAATGACAAAGGTCGAATCCAGCATGCTCACCTCGAAAAGCTCGCTAACGACCACCTTGTTTAGCTTGGTCTCTCCAACTAACGGTTCCATTCTGACGTAGTTATTCCTATCATCATGGCCTTAGAAATTTAAGGATCGTCTAATGGCCAAGATTGTAAGTTTTAATATCAATGGTGTGCGTGCTCGTCCGCATCAACTAGAAGCCATTCGTGATCAGTTAGCCCCCGACGTTATTGGCCTTCAAGAGACTAAGGCTCACGATGAAGTATTCCCCTTGGCAGATATCGAGGCGCTGGGTTATCACGCTGAGTTCTTTGGCCAGAAGAGTCATTACGGTGTGGCGTTATTAAGTAAGCAAGCGCCTGAGTTTGTGCAGAAAGGTTGGCCGTGGGCCGATGAGGATGCACAACGCCGTGTGATCCATGCGGCCTACCGAATTGATGGTGAATTGTGGCATATCATCAATGGCTATTTCCCGCAGGGGGAAAGCATTGATCATGAAACTAAGTTCCCTGCTAAACGCGCATTTTATGCCGATTTAATGCGCTATCTAGACAAGACATTCACGCCGACGGATCGCGTTTTGATTATGGGTGATATGAATATTTCGCCAGAAGATAGCGATATCGGTATCGGTGACGTCAATCGCAAGCGTTGGTTAAAAACGGGAAAATGTAGTTTTCAACCGGAAGAGCGTGAATGGTACGAGCGCTTATTAGCTTGGGGTTTAAAAGATTCTTACCGTAAGCACTACCCTACCAGCAATGATACTTTTAGCTGGTTTGATTATCGCTCAAAAGGCTTTGAAGACACGCCAAAACGCGGTCTGCGTATTGATCATATTTTGGTTACCGAACCACTGTATCAAGCCTGCACTGCTGCCGGTGTTAGTTACGATATTCGTGGAACAGAAAAGCCTTCTGATCATGCGCCGATTTGGTCAGAATTCAAATAACATCTATTGATTTTAAAATTCAATTTAATAAAAAAGAGGCTGCGATTACAGCCTCTTTTTTTGATAGTGATTACCACTATTTTTACTAATCAAAAAGTTAAATCAATTAGCCTGCAATACCGGCAAATCTAAATTAGAACCAAAAAACCAAGGGGTTATTGCAGCCGTCGCACCATTATTGTCCTCGTCGATTGCATCCCAGCCATAGTAGAGCGTTTTACCAACTAAACAGCCTATGTCGTCTGCGGCTTCTGGGCACTCAAGCTGCGCAACAGTTGCTCCAAGAGTTTCGGTAATAATGCCTTCATCCTTGTAATTAAGCCCTACGCCGGATGCCTGACCTGTTGCGTCGGTGGCCCAATAGCTTGAGCTCAGGGTAAATTCACTGGCGTAACCAATCAATCCACCAACACGGTAAGTACCGGACACAGCGCCAGCAGCGTAATTGCTACTGATATTGCTAGCGTTATACGTAGTTCCAACTAAACCGCCGACATTGTCGTCACCGGTCACAGAACCGCTTGCGTAACCACTATTTAGTAGGGAGTTTTCGATATAACCGACAACACCACCAACAAACGAACTGCCTGTCACGGCGCCAGCAGCATAACTGGTGCTCACCTGAACCGATTCATAAACCATGCCTATTAAACCACCAACATAATCACGACCAGCAACATCACCTATCGCATAACTTTGCTTAACCACGGTTGAATATTCGACGTCTCCGGCTAAGCCACCAACAGCATCATTTCCGATAACAGCACCCGTTGAGTGGCAGTTTGAAATTTGAGCTGAATAATATGCCCCGCCAGTTAAAGCACCGACATAATCATGGCCAGAAACACTCATTAAATCACCGGTAAGTGCGACGTTAAGGAGCGTTGCTCCGCTCACATAACCAAACAGGCCAACGTCATCTTGATTTGGTCGATTAATATAGAGGTTGCGAATTTCAAAGCCATTACCATTGAAGCTAGCAGTAAATGGTGTTGCAAAATTACCGATCGGAGACCAGCCTAAATTAGATCCGTCGCCTAAAGGATCGTAGTAACTATCACCTGAATCCAATACGCCATTGCCGTTAGTATCAAAATCTAAATCACTCGTAAGTTCGTATCCATTACATACACTGCCAGGACAACCCGCCGCGCTTGGGCCATCACCTTTATTACGACCAGTTCCGTCGGGTTGATTTCTTATCCAGTCGAGCTGCTCTAAGGTCGCAACATCAATAATGCCGTTATTGTTGTTATCAACATCGGCATTATCACCAACACCATCGTTATCGAGGTCGGTTATTTCGGTGCTGTCGTTTGGAAATACATCGGCGTTATCACCGACACCATCACCATCAGAATCTAGTGTTTCGGTTGCATCGTTGGGAAAGGCATCAGCGTTATCACCAGTGCCGTCCGTATCACTATCAGCCCACTCGGTATTGTCATCTGGGAACACGTCTGA